>Ga0209295_1000015_pt1 | contig 472646 bp, 443 predicted proteins | sample Porto_5metaG_FD_187428 | JGI IMG/M metagenome (GOLD analysis project Ga0209295, IMG submission 187428) | Marine algal microbial communities from Porto, Portugal - Porto_5 metaG (SPAdes) (version 2) | ecosystem: Host-associated > Algae > Red algae > Unclassified | place: Portugal: Porto...
AAGATAATATCACCATTTTTGGTCATGTTATGAGAGATCATCCACTCTAAAAAGTCTGTTTTATTAGTAGATTCGATCAAGATAGTTATTTGTCCTCCACGAGGTTTTTGAGATGGTCGACCTGTTGTATCAGCGCCTTGGTGAAAACCAAAGGAGCATTCTAATACATTCATTTCGTTATCATCAATATTAAGTTTTGCTAAAAATGACATAATGAATTAATAGGTTTAAAAAATGAGAATAAAGAAATAAAGGGAGTGCATACGCAACTCCCTTTAAATTGATAAAATATTAATAATGTGAGTTATTATACCCAGTCATTAGTGTGTTCTCCATTACCTATACCAATACCTTTAGCAGATATTACAAAAGATTCTGACATTGGATTTTTACCTGTAGAGTCAAAGTTTTCTAGATACTTAACCATGTATCCTTCTGTAAACTTTAATTCTTTAGAAGTAGACTCGCTATCTCTTTTTAAGAATACGATAGATCCGTCTTTACGCTCAAAGTTGTTAAACATCCAGTCAGAAAGACTTGTGTCTGCAGTAGACTCAACAGTTAATTTAATTTTCCCACCTCTAGTAATAGAAGAAGGTCTTCCTGTTGCATCAGTTTCTTGGTGTAATTCGTAAGATGAATTTAATACGTTGTACTCTTGTCCTCCTACTTTAAGTTTTGCTTTAAAAGCCATAATAATAAGTATTTAATTAATAAAAAAGTTTAAAAGCCATTAGTGGCATACTGTAAAGCTATTAATGCAAATGAACAAGATAGCTTTTTTTCGATAAAATACCTTTTTATTAGTTAAACTGTAGTTGGGTAACTTTTAGTTAACATTAGTACGTTGACATACAATGACATAATCTTCTTTTATGTCGTTATTTAATACTGTTTTTGAGAAGTTAATATGTCTTAAAGAGGATATCCAAGTCGGTTTTTTGTAAAAAATCCAACCATTTGGTTCTTTAGTGTTTTGATCTAAGTAATCTATTTGGCTTTCAGGATGTCTTTCATTGTAATCATTAATAAAGAAATAAAATAATTTACCAAACTCCATATTTTCTGGAGCTTTAACCCTGAAGTTAGTTATGTCAGGTAAGTTTTCATTTTTCTTAAATTCAAAACTTATAACTAGTGGGTTTTGAAGTTCTTTTTTTGTAGGTTCTTTTACATCAACTTCTAATGGGTAAAACCAGTTTTTGTATTCAGGAACAGGTATTAGCAATGAAAATTCATATAATTTATATACCATAAAAGGGAAAATAAATGGTATTGATGCAGCTAGAAAGGTGTAGTTAATACCTTCTCTAAAATTTGTTACGACATTTAAAAAAGCAAATAACCCAATTAGTGTAATAGCTATAGTAAATAAAAATTCTGAAAAGTAATCAGATTTATCTTCAGATAGAGCTGGAAAAAATTTTCTTAATATATATAGGTGTAATAAACCTAAAATTAGAAATACAATTTGCATCCCTATAAAACTATTTACAGCTGTGTCGTTTAAAATTTTACTAGAACTAATAAATCCCACTAAACCAAAAGTAATTAATATAAATATGGCATATAGTATAGATTGTTTTTTTTGTTTTGAAAATGTTTTTCTTATTTTGGTAAATAGCATCATTATTATAGAGCCTACTAAAAATAGCAAAATGCTAATTTTAAAAGCGTTACCGTTTAATAAACTTGAAAGAGAACCCATTTTTTTTCTTTATTATAATGTTGTTGAAATCCCTAAAGAGGAACTGTTATTGTTGTCCAATGAAAATACTGAAGGACCTTTAACTTGATATTTTGTAGTTACATCCAGCTCTAAAGGTAAAAAATAACTGTAAAATACCTTTAAAAAATTTGAAATTCCCTTGTTTGAAATGTAACTATCTATTTCGTTTTTATCTTTTAACCAAATAGTAACCTCTAAATTTAAGTATGATATAGGGTTATCAATATTATCTAAAACAGCATTTATACCTAGTTTTAGGTCTGTATTTTTATGATTAGATTTAAAACTGTTGTTTTCGTGTTTTTTTTGAAACGTGACGTCTGTTTTAAGTATTTTTTCTAAACTTAATCTTGTTAATTCTAGGTTACCAGCTATTTTAAAGCAATGTGGTAGTAGTTTGACAAGTTTTAGTAAATATGCTTTTGGCATATCTTGATTAAGGTTCCAGAAGTCTATTAAGTAATCATCTTTTAAACTATAAAAGTTGTTTAATAGTATGCGTTCGTTTTTTTCAATATTTAATCTTTGTTCAAAAAATTCGTTTTCAATAGGAGAGAAGAAAGATCTTGCATCTGCTTCTTCTTTTTTTGTTTTAATTCTGTTTGATGAAAACGAGTTTGATCGATTGTTTTTTTGAGTATGAAAAAAACCTTCTGGTAAATAATCATAAAGACCACTTCTAGATATATCCATGCTTAATAAGTTGTCTTCAAGCTTGGATACATCTATATTTAGTAAATCACGTCTGTATGGTCTTTGAAAAGTACTTTTATTATTGACAATAATGTGTTCAGACTTTAGGTCTGTACGCTCTTGTACTTCTGCAATTAAAACTTCAGTTTTTAAGTTTTGATACACAGATAATAATTCACTAAAAATATCTTTTATTTGGGACGTATTCATTGTAATAAGGACTTAGTTTTCTGGTAATAAGCGTCCTGCTGCAACAAATTTTGTTTTCCAGTATTTATCATTTAAGTTACTTATTTGAACACCGTTTTTTCCGTTAGCATCCAAATTACTTGTAGAATGAACAAACATACCATTATAAAGGTATAATCCAACATGGTTTAAAGCGTCATTATCTTTACCAACACCTGTAAAAAAGATTAGGTCTCCTTCAAAAAGCGCTTCTTTTTGTTTAAACTCGTCTATAAAGTCTGATTCATATTGTTCTCTGGCAGTTCTTTCAATTCTTACATCGTAAATTTTAGAGGCAATTAATTGTGTAAAAGAGGAGCAGTCGATCCCTTTTTTTGTAACTCCAGCATATTTGTAAGTTACATTATCCCATTCTTCAATTAGGTTGTATAATTCCACATTTGTTAGATCTAATGGGTCAACATTCAAAATTTCTGCATATTTTTTTTGTACTTCTGTAATCTCAAAAGTATCAGTTCCTATAGCTGGTTCAGGTTCTGGCTCTTTATAGTCAACAACAGGTTCATCTTTTCCTGTTTTTCCTTTACTATGAAGTTTTTCTAATTTTTTAAGTTCTTTAGAATAAGCTTTATCTTTTTTACGTAATTCTTTCTCTATTGATGCAATTCGTTCGGCTTCTTCTTTTTCTGCAATTTTCTGTAGTTTTTTAGCTTCTCTTGCAGCCACTTTACGATTATAAAGTTCTTTTTTTGTAGGTTCCAGTTTTACTTCTTTAGCTTCAATTTTTTTAGACCCTTTGACATCAATTAAAAAGATTTCATGTTCAAATTCCTTCTTTTCAATGATTATAGCATACTGACCTTCTGGTAGTCTGTTGGTGAAGATAAATTTACCTTCAGCATCTGTAGCTTCAGTGTATTCGGTATCTTTAATCGTTACGATAGCGCCTTCTATAGGAGTCGATAATTGCTCGTCAAAAACAACGCCTTCAAAAAATGTTTCTTGAGCATTACTTACTAAACACAATAAGATTAAAAGTGGAGTTAAAAGTAGTTTTTTCATTTAACTAAGTATTATTTTTTTTGGTTATTTTATTATTGAAAAATTTGATTTATAAAAGTAGATAAAAAAAATATCGTAGACTTCATATATCGACAAAATACATTAAAATAAGTATGAAATGAATTTAATTTTAAAAGTAATAAAATTATATTTAATTTCAGCTTTTTTATTTGAATGATACACTTATCTTAGTACTGTAACAATATTTAATGAACAACAATTACTATAAATTACCGATAAACGCCGAATCGCTTATTAAAAGCAGAATTCATCAAACCTGTGGATTGTCAGATTCCATAGCTAATAATATTCATTTAATAGCAACATCCTACTTTGGAGAGTGTACTTTTGATGATAGTTATGGATGCTCTATTTGGAATATAGATTTTGATAATTTAAAAAGCACCAACAAATTAAAGTCTTTAATTGAAGAGTCTTTAATAGACTCGTTAAAAATTCATGAAAAAAGATTAACTCATGTAAGGGTTTCAGTAAGGATTAAACAAGAAGAATTAAATCTAAACGAACAAAGTAATAGGATTAAAAAAAGAGTAGATATTAATGTTAAAGGGAAAATTAAAAAAATTGATGAAGATTTTTCTTATATCGAACACTTTTTTATCGGACCATTATCATATTAAACAGTAAATGAATAATACCAAAGAACAGATTAAAAATAGGATGCTTAAAAAGGCAGCAACACTTTGGGGTGTTCCTGCTAATGAGATAGAGATGTCCTTTGACCCATTAGTGGCTTTGTTAATAAGTGCTTGCGCTAGTGAAATTGAAAAAATTAGCGGAGAAATAAACGAGTCTCAAACTAGGATTACAGAAAAAATAATCCAGTTAATGACGCCAGAAACCATTTATGGTCCAAAACCGGCTCATGCAGTTATGACAAGTCATCCAATTGATGCTAAAGCAATAGTTATGCCTGAAACCTTATTTTATTACAAAAAAAAGGTGACACAAAAAAAGACAACCCAAAATTTTAAAAATTTATACTTTACGCCAGTATCAGAGTCTACTTTGATTGATGCAAAGATAGATTATATAGCTGCAGGCAAAACCATAAAACAAATTGAAGGTAAAAATGACGACCTAGTTTTGCATGACTCTGGATCTAGAAACAGCTTACCAAACTCTACATTATATATAGGTTTGTCTAGCGATTTAGAAGTTTTAGACTTAAATGATGTTTCTTTTTATTTTGAATTATTAGATTTAGATGACAAAGCATTATTTTATCACCATTTAAAATTTGCCGAATGGTACGTGGATGGTAAAAAAATTAATACAGAATCAGGTTTTATAACTAATCAAAAAAGTGCAGCACTGGATTTAGATGCTATTTTTGAAGATGCACCTAATAAAACCAACAACATTGTACAACAGGCTTGTAAATTTTACGATAAACATTTTGTTAAGATTCAGCCTAATAAGCAAAATCCAACATTTAGCGACTCAAAATTTGAAGAATTAGAACATGTAATATCTGAAAACAAAGTAAAAATTGCAGATAATGTTAAGTGGATTAAAATTGTATTTCCTAGAGTCATTTCTAACGCTACATTGTCTAATATATTTGTGACTGTAAATGCATTTCCTGTTTTAAATAGAGAAATTAATAATTTTTCATACAGACTAAAAGAGTTTATTAGTATTGTACCAATTAAAACAGATGATTTGTTTTTAGATGTTAATAGTATATCCAATACTAGTGGAAAAGAATATAAGCCACAAAGTAAAGACAATTCTTACGAAGAAAAAGGAACTTACATTACAAGAACAGAAAATGTAGGTAAATTAGGTTACAGAAAAGCTAAAGAGTATGTTGTTTATCTTTTAGAGTTATTAAAAGATGAAAGTGCGTCTTTCTCTATGTTTAATAACGATTTTTTACAAGCTAACCTTAAGGAACTAAATCAACTAATAGCGCGCTTAGAAAAAAAGGTGTCAGAAATAACAAATGATGTTTCAGAAACCACATACTTAAGTCTTAAACCAATAAAACCTAAAGAGTCTTTAATAGTGGAATACTGGACAACAAATGGTGCACAAGCCAATAATATAAAAACCGGTAGTGAGCTTGAAATATATAAAGGAATAGGTATAAAACAAAAAAGTAGTAAGTTGTTGTCTCCAACCTTTGGTGGTAAAGATCATCTTACTATGGAAGAGCGCTTAAATGCCTACAGACGCTCTTTATTATCTAGAGACAGAATTGTAACTAAAGAAGATGTTAAGGCGTTATGTTATGAGATATATAATGATAAAATTGTTGATGTAAAAATTAAAAAAAGTTATACAAAAGATATAGCATTAAATAAAGGATTAGTAAATTGTATCGAAATTGAACTTTTAGCTAATCCAGAAAACAATACAAATGTAGAAGAATGGGAGGCTTTAAATAGTAATTTATTGTTATTTTTGGAAAATCATTCGGTAAGTGTTTTTCCTTACAAAATCAAAATATCTTAAAAACTATAATCATGTCAGAAAAAAATATTACACATTATCACATGGATAAAATGGTAAAATATTTATTCATTTTTGTATTTTTAATTTCAGCCTCAGTATTAGGCTATCATTACAATAATCAATCAGGATGTAATATTGTAGTTTTTGAAACCGAGGCTCAAAATTTTACAGTAAAAGAAGCCATTATATTTAATGATAAAACAATTGATGCTGAAAAATGGCAATGGGATTTTGGAGATAATACCTCTTCGTTTCAAAAAAATCCTGCACATTATTTTGAAAAACCAGGTAGCTATGATGTACAACTTATAGTAAATGGTAAATGTACTGCTATACAAACAGTCCAGATAAATGAAGCTATTAAAATTGTTGATTCTACAAAATTTCCTGTTTTTAACTTGCCAGAATCTATTAGAGCAGGAGAAAAACTAGTGTTAAATGATGAAACAGAAAACGCTAGCGCATGGGAATGGCGTTTTGGAGAAAGTCCAAATGTAGATGATAATAACAAAATAGCAAGTTATGTTTATAAAGAGCCAGGTTTGTATACTATCAAGCTTGTTGTAAATAATGAGTATGATTATATTTCTAAAAAGAAAATTAAAGTATTAGAACCAGAAAAAGGCGTTTCTATTTTGGATCAAGAATTACCAAGTGTTAAACCAATAAAAAATTGGAATGTAAAGGATTATCCAATTGGTTATAAATCAGGAGATGATGACGATAAACCAGAAGATGTTAAGCCAATGACTGCACCTAATATTACAGATAAAAACTTTTCTAGAATGTTAATTCAGGTCTCTAACGGAACCAAAACAGCTTTAGATTTTAAGATGTATTTCTGTGGTGATATAAACAAAACAGTAGTAGTAAATAAAAGTACAATGTCATTTTCTGTTTTATGTCAAAAAATAGCAAACAAAAACATTAAAATTAAATCTCTAGAGTTAGATAAGCAAAAAGGGACCAATTGTATTGAAAATGTATCTTTAATATATAAAAGAACCATTTTTTAATAAAGTTTTTCCCAAATAATATAATATAAAATGAAAGCAGAACACACACATCATAAAATCAATTGGGTTGATGGCATGAAGATTAATAAAAATCATTTTATTGGTATGGAAAATGCCATGATGAGTGCCTTGCATAATAGTAATGCTAATAATGTTACACCAGTAAATTTTGGTTTGTTACCGTCAAGTAGTTTGGCTCAAAACTCTATTGATTTAGTAATGTCAATGGATGGCCAATCAACAATTCATGTTGAAGTAAATACATGTAGAGCTATAACATTAGGTGGTTTTGAAATTAATATAACAGAACATACAAAAACACTATTAGAGCAGTCTGGTCAAATACTTAAACATCAATACGATCTTGATACTAATGATCAAGAATGGTTTATAGTATTATATGTTAATCCGTTTAATAAAATTCCTGTTGGAGACGCAGATCCGCAAGAAGATCCACCACGTCATCCTTTTGTGTTATCAGATTATAAAATAGATATCATTCCAAAAAATGAATCATCTGACAACGAAATGGGATTATATCATATTACCATTGGTAAGGTTGAAATGGTAGGAGAGACACCTACATTAGTAGAAGATTTTATACCACCATGTCGATCAATTCAAAGTCATCCTGATTTAAAATTTACATATTCTGAGATTGGTGCTTTTCTGAATCAAATGGAGCATTTTTCAATGCATATTGTTCAAAAAATATATCAAAAAAAGCAAACTAATGACCTTGCGCATATGGTTTTGCATTTAGCTCAAAAAACAGGCGAATATCTAAATGCAATAATACCAGAATTTAGACTGAAAGATAAATATGAAGCTCCAGTAGCCATGTTAACAAAATTAGTAAGTTTATCTAGAGTTATTAAAAGTGCCTTAGACGTCTATGTAGGAACAGGTAAAGAAGAACTTTTAAATTACTTAACCGATTGGTGTGATTTAAATCAAGGTGCATTTGAAAACGTTTTAATAGAAATGATAGAACTAGACTATGTTCATACTAATATTAACGAATCATTATATAAAACTTCTGCATTTACTAGATTAATGTTATCCTTGTATAAAAAATTAAATGAGTTAGATTATATTGGAAAAAAATCAGATTCTAATATATTTGTAAAAGAAGAAGTTGTAGATAATACAGAAGTTAAAAGTAGAAGAAGCTTTTTATTAGATTAATCAACCATAATTATGTCCATATAAATAATGAAACCAAAAAATAGTAAAGAAAGAAGAAATAGCTTTTTAAAATTCCTTTTAATTTTTTTAGTAACCGTAGGTACAATAGTTGGTGCTGTATATTTTAATTTTCAAATTTCTAATAAAGAAAATGAAGTTTTAAAAGAACAAGCCTCTTTGGTTAAAGAAGAACTTAAATTTCAGGCCAGTTTTGCTAATAAAATGGAAGAAGTTTCGGTAATAATAGATTCTTTAACAGCTCCTGGAGCTACAGTCTCTTTTGATAATGCAGAAATTGGAAAAAGATTATCAGAACTTCAGAATTCGATTCCTAAAAAAGATTCTACTCAAAATTATGATCTTTATGAAAACATAGTTAGTACATTTATGAAGCTTCAAAAAGCTCAAAATAGATTAATTAAAGTTAGAGAAACAGAGCAAAAAATTGATGAATATGAATTAAAACTTGAAGAGTGCTTTGAAAGTGTTAAAGACCTACAAAGAGATGTTCAGTTTTACAGCAGAAATAATTAGATATTAAAATTATCATAAGTTTAAAAGCCTGATTACTTAAATAGAAGTAATCAGTTTTTTTTTTGATAGAGTAATAAGCTAATAATTATTGGCTTATCTTGCAGCGTTTTATTTGTAGTTAATGCAAATAGAAAAAGTAAACTATAAATATGGAAAGAAGTCTTAAAGCAGAAGATAAAATTGCACAAATAAATAAAGTAGTACAGGCCTACTTTGATAATAATTCAAATACCGATTGGATACCAGTAAAACAAATTATGCCTGAATTAGTTAAGGTAGGAGTATTTGCAAAGGATCAAAAAAAAGGATTACCACTTCGAAAAGTTTTACGTGATTTAGATCAAAAAAATGCTTTAGACACAATACCGTTACTACATGTAGAGCGAACGGATAAAGCAATTTACTGGTATTTTCTAAAAGAAGGAGCTAAATTTCCTGAGAATACAGCTATAAGTACTGTGTCTAAAAAAGAAAAAGCTAAAGCCATAAGAGAAAACACAGATGAGTTTTATATTATAAACCTTTGTGATGAAATTTTAAAACAAAAAGCCTCACGTAAGCATACTTTTTCATGGTTATTTGGAGACTTACACAAAAAAGGAAAAACAAGGACTTTACTACCCTTAGCAGCATTTTATGAAGATTTAAACTTGGTTATAGAATTTGCAGATAATAAAAATAAAACAGAAGCACAACAAGTAAAACTTGAAGCATTAACAGCAAGTGGTGTGACTAGAGGTGTACAGATTGAAAAGTATAATAAGAGGAGAAAAGACATGTTAGCAAAAAAAGCTATCAATTTATCTGTAATTGATTATTCTTTATTTGAAACGAATAATAAAAACAGACTAGTTCGTAACAAGACTGAAGATATTATTGTGTTAAAAAAAATATTAAAAAAATATCTGTAAAATATTATTTCCAATTTCACTGATTTTTAGTCAATTAGGTTTATAGCAATATTGCTTGTATAGTTTGATTTCTCTTTATAATTTAACCATACAATGTTGTATATTGCTATATGCTTAAATTGAAAATTCTATCTTTTAAAACAGTAATTAAAACCTTGATATTTATAGGTTTATGTTTTTTTTGTGATAATTTAATATCTCAAAACTTACCACCTATACAATATTTTTCTCCCAAACATTACAAAGCCGAAAATCAAAATTGGGCACTTTCACAAAGTGATGATAAACATATTTATGTAGCAAACTCAAAAGGACTTTTAGAGTTTAATGGTGCAGAATGGACCTTGTATCCTTCGTCTAATAAAACTATATTAAGATCTGTAAAGGTTTTTAAAGATAAGATTTATACAGGTAGTTATATGCAATTTGGTTTTTGGTCAAAAACTCCTAAAGGCGCATTAAGTTATACTTCACTTTCGGATAAAATAAAAGATAAGTTATTAGAAGATGAGCAGTTTTGGAAAATCACCAATCTAGATAATTGGTTACTATTTCAGTCTTTAAATAGGATTTACGTTTATAATTTAAAAACTAAAACGTTTAAAATATTGTCCTCAGACGCTGGTATTATTAAGATGTTTAAAGTTAATAATACTATTTATTATCAGGATAGAGCAAAAGGAATTTTAAAGTTAGAAAATGGTGAACCCACTGTTGTTGGTGGTAGTACTTTTTTTAATCAAAAAGTGATTTCTGGTTTATACCTTTTGGATAATAACTTGATGGTTGTAACCCAAAATAATGGAATTTATAAAGTTAGTAGTAATGTAATTTCAGTTTGGTCTCAAAAATTAAATCAAAAATTATTAAAGTATTCTATCTATAGCAGTATTAAAACTAAGGATAATAGTTTGCTATTGGGTACCATTAGTAATGGTTTAATTAAAGTTAATTCTGATGGAGTTATAAAGCAACACATCAATCAGGTCAATGGTTTAGGTAATAATACCGTATTATCATTATTTCAAGATTTGGATGATAATTTATGGTTGGGTTTAGATAATGGTATTAATTTTATCAATAGCAATTCTCCTTTCAATATATTTAATGATGACGAAGGAGCTTTAGGTGCAGTTTACGCTTCAATTGTTTATGATGATATCTTATATCTAGGCACAAATCAAGGATTATTTTATAAAAAAGAAAATCAAACTAAATTTTCTCCAGTTGATAACACTAAAGGACAAGTTTGGGTTTTAAAAATTATTAATAACCAATTATTTTGTGGCCATAATTCGGGTACTTTTTTAGTAAAAAAGGATCAAGCTGAAAAAATTGCAAGTATAGATGGAACTTGGGACTTAAAAACAATTAAAGGCAAATCTAATTTATTGCTTCAGGGTAATTATAATGGATTAAATGTTTTAGAGAATAAAGAAGGTACCTGGCAATTAAGAAATAAAATTGAAGGTTTTGATAACTCATCCAGATTTTTTGTAATGCCAAAGACTAATCAAATTTTTGTTAGTCATGAGTATAAAGGTGTTTTTAAATTAGAAGTTGATGCTGATTTACAAAAGGTTTTAAAAGTTTCAAAGGTCAAAAATTTAGAAAAAGGTTTGTTCTCTTCGTTAGTAGAGTACAATGGGATTTTATACTATGCTTCGGATCAGGGAATTTATAAAAAATCAGCAACTGATACTAATTTTATTAAAGACTCGCTATTAACTAGTTTGTATGATGTCCAAGGATATTCATCAGGTAAATTAATAACAGACCAAGCAACTAATTCATTATGGATTATTACTCAAAAAGGCATTAACTATATTAGTCCAGGTAAATTAAGTAAGATTCCTAAAGTATCATTTATACCTTTGCCTAGCGCTTTAAGAGAGGGTATTTCTGGCTATGAAAGTATATTTAGTATAAAACCTGACACTTTTCTATTTGGAACTTCAAAAGGTTATATTCTAATTGATGTTACTCAAATTTTCGCAAAAGATTACCATGTTTCTATAAATGCTATTAATAAATCACCTCTGGGGAACACTAAAAACTTAATAAACTTAAACCAAGACGTTATTCTAAATAATAAAGAGAATAACCTAGAGATTGGCTACAGTATAGCTGAGTTTGATAAGTATTTAGAAGCAGAATATTCCCATAAATTAGAAGGGTTATATGATTCTTGGAGCGATTGGACTACACAGCCAAATGTCTTATATAAAAACTTATCCTATGGAGAGTATAATTTTAAAGTTAGAGCCAGAGTAGGAGAGCAAGTAGTGCCAAATCAAGCTTCTTTTAAATTTACAATCCAAAAGCCTTGGTATATATCAAATTTAATGATTGTAGTGTATGTGTTATTTGGAGTGTTAATCGTTATGTTAATCAATTACCTTTATAAACAGTATTACAAAAAACAAAAACAAAAATTAGTAATTAAAGCAAAACGTGAGTTAGAACTTAAAGATTTTGAGACAAAACAACAGTTAATGGCTTTAAATAACGAAAAACTTAGACAAGAAATTGAAAATAAAAATCGAGAATTAGCAATTTCTACAATGAGTTTGATTAAAAAGAATGAATTTTTAAATACTATTAAATCTGAACTTAATGAGAAGGTAAGCGATTCTAATTTAAAATCAGTTATTAGAATTATTGATAAAAATATTAACAATAAAGACGATTGGAATTTATTTGAGGAGGCTTTTAATAACGCAGATAAAGATTTTCTAAAAAAGGTTAAATCTAAGCATGCAACACTAACTCCAAACGATTTAAGATTGTGTGCATATCTTAGATTAAACTTATCTTCTAAAGAGATTGCTCCGCTGCTTAACATTTCTCCAAGAAGTGTAGAAGTTAAGCGATATCGTTTGCGTAAAAAAATGAATTTAGAGCATAATGTTAATCTAACAGACTATATTCTTAGTATTTAAACACCATACATTTGGTTATTTTACCCATACATAACCCATACAAACCTTGATTTACAACGTTTTAGTAGTGTTAATAAAGTGGCGTTAAATAAACGTTAACGCTTTATAAATATAAGATTAACAAGTTTTATTGTGATTTTTTTTTATCATGTATGTTTTTTGTAGCGGTTAATTTTATCAAATTATCATTATATCTCAATAATTTTGGTAAAAGCACAAAAACTTTATCATATGAAAAAAACTATTTTCTCATTTCTACTAATATTATTTACTCTATTTGTTTCAGCACAAGAGTATACAATATCCGGAAATGTTACTGGTCTTCAGGATGGTTTTCCCATTCCTACCGTTAACATTATAGTAAAAAACACCTCCAATGGTGTGACCTCAGATTTTGACGGAAACTATAGTATTAATAATGTTCAAAAAAATGCAACTTTAGTATTCTCTTATGTAGGATACAAAACAAAAGAAGTTGTAATTACAAACGGTAACAATTTAAATGTACAATTAACTGAAGATATTGAAGCTTTAGAAGAAGTTGTCGTAATTGGTTATGGTACTCAAAAACGTAAAGAAGTAACAGGTGCTGTTGCTACTGTATCAAGTGAAACTATTGAAGCCTTAAAACCTACACGTATAGAGCAAGCATTACAAGGTCAAGTTGCAGGTGTTAATATAACATCTCAATCTGGTGCTCCAGGAAGTTCTTCAGATATTAGGATTAGAGGTATTTCTACTAATGGTGATAATAAACCTTTAATATTAGTGGATGGTAACGTCATTGAAGATTTAAGTGTAATAAACCCAAATGATATTGAGAGTTATACTGTTTTAAAAGATGCTACAGCAGGTATATATGGTGTTAGAGCAGCAAATGGTGTGATTTTAATTACAACTAAAACAGGTCGCAAAAATAAAAGTATGACATTTAGTTATGACTCTTACGTTGGTTTTCAACAAACAACTAGAAAAATACCTTTATTAAATGCGACAGAATATGCTTTAATTAAAAATGAAGCTGCAACTGCAAGTGGAGACGACTTAATATTCTCAGATGTTTATGGTTTAAATAGAGGTACAGATTGGCAAGATGAAATTTTTCAAACAGCACCAATTTTTAGTAATGCATTAACAGCTAGTGGTGGTACTGAAAAATCTACTTATTCATTTGGAGCGTCATTATTAACTCAAGACGGAATAATTGGAGGAAGTAAAGCTAATTTTACAAGATATACGACTCGTGCTAATTACGGTTTAGAAATTATTGAAGATTTAAACTTTAAAGCCAACTTAATTTATACAGGTACAATTAGAAAAGCATTGTCAGAAGGTGGTTTAGGTTCGGTTTTATTTAATGCTGTTAACTTTGCTCCGACTGATACTCCTAGAGACGAAAATGGAGAATATACTTCGTCAGTGGGTTATCCAATAGAAGTTGTTAATCCATTAAAACAAATAGAAAACACTTATAATAGGACTAAAGTAGATAAGATTAGTGGTGTATTTGGCTTAAATTATAAATTTTTGAATGGTTTTTCAGCCGAAACAAATTACCAATGGAACTATTCTGAGTTAAGAACAAGAGGATTGAATCCTTTAGTAGAATATGGTAATGGTTCTGTATTTGACAATACTAATAATGTTCAATTTACTGAGGGGATTTCTTTTTTTAGAGATTATACATTTGATGCTTTCATTAATTATGAAACATCCCTTAATGATGATGCACATAATATAAAAGCCACACTAGGTACTTCAGTTTTTAAAACAACAGGAGATTATTATTTAGCAATTGGAGACGGTATGCCAATTAATACTGTTTTTAGTGATGCAGATATTAATGATGCTACCACAATTACTGATCCTTATTCACAAATTAGTAACCGTTTTTATGATTCTAGATTATTATCCTATTTTGGTAGATTACAATACAATTATAAAGGGAAGTATCTGTTTTCAGCAGTAGTAAGACGTGATGGTTCTACTGCATTTGGGCCTGAAAATAAGTTTGGTATTTTTCCTTCTGGATCTGTTGGTTGGGTTGTATCAGATGAAGATTTTTTATCAGAAAATAATACAGTCAACTTTTTAAAATTTAGAAGCTCTTATGGTATTTTGGGTAATGACAGAATCTCAGCATTTGCATTTGAATCTCTGTTAGATGGAGAAGGAGTATATGTTTTTGAAGATCAATTAGCTTTAGGTAATGCTATAGGTCGTATTTCAAACCCAGAAGTTAAATGGGAAGAACAAAAAGCATTTGATATTGGATTTGAAACTAGACTATTTAATAATAAAATTGATATTTCTGCAGATTATTTTAATCGCAAAACCGAAAACCTATTACTTCAAGTAGAAAGTTCTGCTATTTTAGGTGTTGCAGCTCCAGGTTCAGGTAATCCAATTGTAAATGCAGGAACAGTTCAAAACAGCGGATTAGAATTTCAGATTAGTTATAAAGAGCAATTATCCGATGATTTTAAATTTAATATTAGTTATAATTTTGCAACTCTTAAAAATGAAGTTCTACAAGTAGAAAACAGTATTGGTTATGTAACTGGTGGAAGTTTCGGTATTGGACAATTACCGCCTTCAAGAATGCAAGAAGGGCAACCAATAGGTGTATTTTATGGATTACAGACTGATGGAGTATTCCAATCACAAGAAGAGGTTGATGCACATCCTTCTCAATTAGCATTAGGTGCTAATGCAGAAGCTGGAGATTTACGTTTTGTAGATGTTAATGAAGATGGTGTTATAGACGATAGTGATAGAACATTTATTGGAGATCCAATTCCAGATGTAACTATGGGATTAAATATTACGTTTGATTATAAAAACTTTGATTTCCAATCTTACTTCTTTGCATCAATAGGTAATGATATAGTAAGGAATTATGACCGTAATAGTTCCAAAACAAATTTAACATCATATATTTTAGATAGATGGACAGGTCCAGGAAGTACTAATAGTGATCCTAGAGTAACAAATAGTGCAACTTCTAATAATGTTTTCTCTGATTACTTTGTAGAAGATGGGTCATTTTTAAGAGCTCAAAATATGCAATTGGGATATACATTCGATAAAAATAAAATGGATAGTATAGGGTTAGATAACATCAGATTATATGTGTCTGTTAGTAATGTTTTTACACTGACTAAATATAGTGGTTTCGATCCAACGACTTCTAATGGAGCACCAATTGGAGGAGGTATAGATTATGGGTTTTATCCAAATCCAAGAACATTTTTAATTGGAACAAACGTAAAATTTTAAGACATGAAAAATATAAAATATACAATACTATTTATAGCTACAGTTATGATGACTGTGTCTTGTAGTGACGATTTTGTTGATGTCGAATCACAAAATGAAAGTTCAGAAAATTATTTTAATTCAGAACAAGATTACCAAAATGCTTTAATTGGTGCTTATGACTTATTACAGTCCACTTATTTAAATGTTTTGTTAGGCGAGATTGCTTCAGATAATACTTTGGCAGGAGGAGAAAACGCAACTGATGTGCCAGGTTTTCAACAAATTGATGATATGATTCATACTCCCAATAACGAACAACTAAGGTCAATTTGGGGTTGGATGTTTGCTGGTGTTAATCGTGCAAATTTCATTTTAGAGTTTCAAAATAAAACTGATTTTTCAGGTAAAGAAAACGTATTAGCTCAGGCTAGATTTTTAAGAGCGTATTATTATTTTGAATTAGTAAAATGGTTTGGTGATGTGCCATTAATTGTAGATCAACGTTTCTTGTTCGGAGATCAATTTGATGTGGATAGAACTCCAAAAGAACAAGTATATACTCAAATCGAGTTAGATTTAATGTATGCTTCAGATAATTTACCTTATGTGCAATCTCAAATAGGACGTATAACCAAAGGTGCAGCACAAGCACTATTGGGTAAAGTCTATTTATATCAAGAAAAATTTGGTGATGCAGCTTTAGTATTAGAAGACCTAATTAATTCAGGACCTTTCGACTTAGTATCAGATTATGCAACCATTTTTGAAAATGATAATGAAAATAATATCGAATCTGTTTTTGAAGTACAATATTCAGATTTAGAAGGTGCAGGTTTTGTTTGTTTACAATGCAGTGAGGGTAATGTCGCTGTAGGTTTTAACGGGATTCGTAATTACGATGGACCAGATTTTGATTCTGGTTTTAGTTTCAATGTTCCAACTCAAGAGGTCGTAGATCAGTTTGAAAGTGATGACCCAAGAATTGATACAGCAATATTAGATATAGAAGCTTGGGCAGCATCAACAGGCGCAACTTATAGTACTGGATATGAGCACACAGGATATTATAATAGAAAATATATTGCACGTCAAGGAGATTCTAATATTGGAGATCAAAACTTGACTAATCCTAATAACTATAGAGCTATTCGTTATGCAGATGTTTTATTAATGGCTGCTGAAGCTTTAAACAGAGGGTCTATTGCAGACGATAGAGCCCAAAATTATCTTAACTTAGTAAGACAACGTGCTTTTGGAGATATGGATCATAATATAACTTCAACAGGAAGTACATTAACACAAGCTATTTATCATGAGCGTCGTGTAGAATTAGTTGGAGAAGGACATCACTTTTTTGATTTAGTAAGAACAGGTCGTGCTGCTTCAGAAATTGATGGTTTTGTAACAGGAAAAAACGAATTATTTCCAATTCCTCAAATCGAAATAGAACTAACAGGTAATCGTTGGGCTCAAAACCCTGGTTATTAAAAGTATATAAATTAAAAACAAAATAGAATATGAAAAATTTCAAATACATTCTAAGTTTATTCTTAATTATAACAGCCTTTATTGGTTGTGAAAAAGATGACGATTTACCAGATGTTAGTGCATTGCCAGCACCAACTAATGTTACAGCTGTAGTAACAATTACTCAAGATAATTCAGGTGTTGTTACAATTACACCTACAGGAGAAAATGTAGCTAAATATAGAGTTAATTATGGTGATGATTCTGGAACAGATTCAGGCGAATTAAATCCTGGAGAAAGTACACAACATACTTATGCAGAAGGTACCTACGAAATAGTTATTGTTGCTTCTGGTATTAACGGAAAAACAACTACAGTAGCTCAAACAATTGTGGTGTCTTTTCAAGCTCCTGAAAACCTATTAGTAACAATCGAGAATGATTTAGGAGTATCTAGACAAGTTAATGTAATAGCTACTGCAGATTTCGCAATATCTTATGATGTAGATTTTGGTGATGTTGCAGGTACAGTTATTACTAATACTATTGGTGAAACAACGTCTTTTGTATACGATGCTGCAGGAGTTTACACAATAACAGTCACAGCAAGTAGTGGTGCAATTGAAACCATATCATACACAGAAGATTTTGAAGTCACAGAAATTTTAGCACCTTTAGTAGCAGCACCAACTGCTCCTGCTAGACAACCTGAAGATGTTATTTCAATTTATTCAGGTGCTTATGCAAACATTGCAGGAACAGATTTTTATCCAAATTGGGGACAACAAACAACATATGAAGAGGTTGATGTCGCTGGTGATTTAGCTATTAAATATGGTAATTTAAATTATCAAGGTATTCAATACGGAGAAGAAGTAGACGCGTCTACAATGGAAATGTTACACATTGATATATGGACTCCTGATGCAACCCAAGTAGAAATTTATCCTATAAGTGTTGCTTCAGGAGAGCAACAGGTTACTAAATCATTAGAATCAAACCAGTGGAATAGTTTTGATATTCCGTTGTCAGATTTTACAGATCAAGGTTTAAGTATAAATGATTTACATCAGTTTAAATTTGTAGGTTCAGGAACTTTATTTTTAGATAATATTTATTTCTATAAAGAACCAGCGGTTTCTACATTACCAAGTTTACCAGTGGATTTTGAATCTTCTAGTTTAGTTTATGAATGGACAGGTTTTGGTGATGCTAGTTTTGGATCAATCCCTGCATCAGTAGTATCAAATCCTGATGCTTCAGGTATTAATACAAGTGCAAATGTTGTACAAATCGAAAAAACTGCTGGAGCGCAAGTTTGGGCAGGTGCATCAATGGATTTAGACGGAGCAGTAGACTTTACTAACGGAACAACTATGTACATGAAAGTTTGGTCTCCAGTAGCTGGATCTACCATTAGATTTAAAATGGAAGATTCAAACTCTACTCCAGATGCTAACGGTAATCCAACAGTTGTTGTAGAGGTAGATGCAGTTTCAACTGTAACAAATGCTTGGGAGGTTTTAGCTTTTGATTTGACAACATGGGCAGGATTTACTACAACTGCGTCTTATGACAGAGTTGTGATTTTTCCAAACTTTAATACTGGAGGAAATGGAGAAATCTTTTACTTTGATGATATCCAGTTAACTAATACAATAAACAATAATCAAATACCAGTTAATTTTGAAAACTCAAATTTAACTTACACTTGGACTGGATTTGGTGACGCAGGATTTGGACCAATTCCAGCTGCTGTCACTACTAATCCAGATGCATCAGGAATAAATACTAGTGCAAATGTTTTAGAATTAATTAAAACTGCTGGAGCGCAAGTTTGGGCAGGTGCATCAATGGATTTAGATGGAGCAGTGGATTTCTCAAACGGAACAACTGTTAAAATGAAAGTTTGGTCTTCAACAGCAGGTGCAACTTTCAGATTTAAATTAGAAGACTCATCTTCAACTCCAGATGCAAATGGAAATCCAACTATTGTAGTCGAAGTAGATGCTGTATCAACTGTAACAAATGGTTGGGAAGAGCTTACTTTCGATTTAACAACAGGAGCTGGATTTAGTGCTTCAGAGTCGTATGATACTATTGTTATTTTTCCAAATTTTGGAGCTAATGGTAATGATGATGCATATTACTTTGATGATATAATGTTAACAAACTAAAATAGAGTTACAATGAAAAAAAGAATAACATATAATTTTAGTCTACTAGTCTTAATGTTGACGCTTATTTTTGCTTGTCAAGAAGAAGATCAAACCTTTGGAGAGATAGTAGCGCCAAGTAACCTTGTTGTTACGGCAACAATTGTTGGTCAAGATGCCTCTAACCCTAATGGAGATGGTAGTGGACTGGTACATTTTAATGCAACAGCAGATAATGCTTTAAGTTATAAGTATAATTTTGGAACAAGTCAATTGAATGCACCTTCAGGTTCAACTTCATTTACATTTTCAGATTTAGGAGTTAACACATACACTGTAGCTGTAGTCGCTTATGGTACAGCTGGTGTATCTACAACAAGTACTATTGAAGTAGAAGTTTTAGCAACTTATTCTCCTCCTGCAGATTTATTAGATGCTTTAGTTGGTGATGGTTCTAAAACTTGGAGGATTAAATCTGAAAAAAATGGACACTTTGGTTTAGGTCCTGTTGGCGGAACCGTAGCAGCAGAATGGTATGGAGCAGCTCCAGGAGAAAAATCGGCAACTGGAATGTATGACGATCGTTTTATTTTTAACGAAGATGGTACATTTACCCACATTGTTAATAGTACCAATGATGATCCTACTACTGATACTTCAGGAACTATTTTTGGACGTGATCCATTAGTTAATGAGTTAGGTCCACACAGTGAAACACCAAATGGAGCAGACATTGAAAATTATCCTTACCAAGATTATTCTGAAACATGGGTAATCACAGCTCCAGGAGGAATTGAAACCATTAATATATCTAATTTAGGTTTTATTGGATATTATACAGGTGGTAATCATAGATATGAGATTTTTTCGCGTGACATTCCTAATGAGTTAACTATAAGAACTACTGACGGAAATAGTGAATTTGATTGGTGGTTTATAATAACTTCAGAAGAAGAAGGTGCTTCAAACGAACTTCAAACTATATATAATACTTTAGCTTGGTCAGATGAATTTGATGTAGATGGAGCCCCAAATTCAGCAAATTGGACCTATGATTTAGGAACAGGAGATAATGGTTGGGGAAACAATGAGTTACAAACTTATACTAACAGCTCAGAGAATGTTATTGTAGAAGGTGGTAATTTAAAAATTACAGCTAAAGCTGAAAATGGTTCTTATACTTCAACTAGAATTAAATCTCAAAATTTATTTCAGTTCACCTATGGTAGAGTAGAGGTTAGAGCTAAATTACCAGTAGCACAAGGAACTTGGCCTGCAATATGGATGTTAGGATCTAATTTTGAAACTGTTGGATGGCCAAATTCTGGAGAGATTGATATTATGGAACAAACAGGTCAAGATAAAAACACAACTTTAGGTACTTTACATTATCCAGGTATGTCAGGTGGTAATGCAAATGGTGGATCTACTACAGTGCCAACATCTACATCAGAATTCCATAATTATACTGTAGAATGGACACCAGATGTAATAAAAATAGCAGTTGATAATGAGGTGTTTCATACAGTCATTAACTCAGACGCATTACCTTTTAACGATAATTTCTTCTTCATTTTAAATGTAGCAATGGGAGGAAGCCTAGGAGGAGATGTTGATCCTGCATTTACAGAAGATTCAATGGAAATTGATTATATAAGACTTTATCAATAATTATGAAATTTAATAAATATATTATTTTAGTCATAGCAGGTCTTCTCATTTTTTCTTGTAAAGAAAACAATGGGAAAGACTTAGCTATAAAAGATGCTAATACATCACAACAGGCTTCAGATATTGAAGATAAAGTTTCAGAATTACTGTCTAAAATGACCCTTGAAGAAAAAATAGGTCAAATGAATCAGTATAACGGATTTTGGGACGTTACTGGACCAGTTCCTGAAAATGGTGATCAAGCAAAAAAATATGAGCATTTACGTAAAGGTTATGTAGGATCAATGCTTAATGTTAGAGGAGTTAAAGATGTTAAAGCAGTTCAAAAAATAGCAGTTGAAGAAACGCGTTTAGGTATTCCTTTAATTATTGGCTTTGATGTTATTCATGGTTATGAAACCTTAAGTCCAATACCATTAGCAGAGTCTGCAAGTTGGGACTTAGAAGCTATCAAAAAATCAGCAGAAGTAGCTGCTAAAGAAGCCTCTGCAGCTGGAATAAACTGGACATTTGCACCAATGATTGATGTTTCAAGAGACGCACGCTGGGGACGTGTAATGGAAGGTGCTGGAGAGGATACTTATCTAGGGTCAAAAATCGCAGTTGCCAGAGTTAAAGGGTTTCAAAGTGATGATTTGTCAACACATTATTCAATAGCTGCTTGTGCAAAACATTTTGCGGCTTATGGTTTTGCAGAAGCTGGTCGTGATTACAATACTGCAGATGTAGGTACTTCAACTTTAAACAATATAATTTTCCCGCCTTTTAAAGCAGCTAAAGACGCTGGTGTAAGGACGTTTATGAACTCGTTTAACGAACTTAACGGGATTCCTGCAACTGGAGATAAATATTTACAACGTGATATTTTAAAAAAACAATGGGAATTTGATGGTTTTGTTGTTTCAGATTGGGGATCAATAACAGAAATGATTGCTCATGGTTACGCTAAAGATGGTAAGCATGCAGCAGAACTTGCTGTTAATGCTGGTTCTGATATGGATATGGAATCTTATTTATATGTTGAAGAATTAGCTAATTTAGTAAATGAAGGCAAAGTAGATCCTAAACTTATTGATGACGCTGCACGTCGTATTTTACGCGTAAAATTTGAGTTAGGCCTTTTTGAAGATCCTTATAAATATTTGGATGAAAGTAGAGAAAAGGAAGTTATAGGGAGTCAGACTATTCATGATGCGGTTTTAGATATGGCTAAAAAGTCTATAGTATTACTAAAAAATGAAAATAAACTTTTACCACTAAAAAAGGAAGGACAAAAAATTGCTTTAATTGGTGACTTGGCTGCAGATAAGACCAGTCCTTTGGGTAGCTGGCGTATAGCAGCAAAAGACGAAACTGCTGTGTCTGTTTTAGAAGGTTTAAATAAATATACTGGCAATACAGTTACTTATGCTAAAGGAGCTGACGTATCTATTGGTAAAAATGAGTTTGCGTTTGAAGTAAAAATTAATACTACAGATACTTCGGGATTTGATAAAGCTATTCAAACAGCAAAACAAGCTGATGTTGTTGTGATGGTTTTAGGAGAACATGGTTTTCAAAGTGGAGAAGGTAGAAGTCGAACAGATTTAGGTTTACCAGGTGTCCAGCAAGAGCTTTTAGAAGCTATTTATAAAGTCAATAAAAACATTGTACTAGTTTTAAATAATGGAAGACCTTTAGCTATTAATTGGGCAGATAAAAACATTCCTGCAATTGTTGAGGCTTGGCAATTAGGTACTCAAAGCGGTAATGCTATAGCCCAAGTGTTGTATGGTGATTATAACCCTAGTGGTAAATTGCCAATGACATTTCCAAGACATGTAGGTCAAGTACCAATTTATTACAATTATAAAAACACAGGTCGTCCAACCTTACCAGCAAAAGATATTGTGTTCTGGTCTCATTACCAAGATGTAGCGAACACACCATTATATCCGTTTGGTTATGGATTAAGTTACACAACCTTTGACTATGCTAATTTAAAAGTATCTAATACTTATGGTAAAGATAAAAAAGTAACTATCAGTGTTGATGTAACCAATACTGGTGATGTTAAAGGTAAAGAAGTTGTTCAATTATACGTTAAAGATAATTTTGCAAGTATTACACGTCCTGTCAGAGAGCTTAAAGGCTTTGAATTATTAGAATTAAAACCAAATGAAACTAAAACTGTACAGTTAACCTTAACTGAAGCAGAGCTTGGTTTTTTTGATAATCAAGGACAATATTTAGTAGAAGAAGGTGATTTTGAAGTCTTTGTTGGTGGTGATTCTTATGCGGATTTAACTTCTAAATTTAAGCTATAATGAAATTTTTAAAAATTTTATTAATTGTACTTCTATTTTGGTCTTGTAAAGAGGTTAAAAAAGAGATTGTTACAACCGAAGGTTTTAGTTTTACAGAGCAATTTGAAGGCGAACAATTAAATTTGGATCATTGGAATTATGATCTTGGAGATGGATGTCCTAATTTATGTGGATGGGGAAATAACGAAAGACAAATTTATACCAAACAAAGCGTACAAGTAAAGGATGGTAAGCTTTTTATAACAGCAACTAAAGATTCTACTGGATATTATTCTGGTAAAATTACGACTAAAGATAAAATCCAATTCCAATATGGTACAGTAGAGGTTAGAGCAAAATTAGCTTTAGGTAAAGGTTTGTGGCCAGCATTTTGGATGTTAGGTAGTGATATTGACACCAATACTTGGCCTGCTTGTGGTGAGATTGATATTTTAGAATACGTAGGTAAAATGCCTAATCAAATTCATACTACATTACACACACCAGACAGCCATGGTCAGTCTATAAATACCAAAATTTCTAAAATAGAAAATATTGAAGAAGGGTTTCATAACTATAAAACTAAATGGACAAAAGATGCTATTACATTTTATGTAGATGATGTTTTAGTGTATACGTTTTCTCCTGAAATTAAAAATGATCAAACATGGCCTTTTGATAAACCTTTTTATCTAATTTTAAACTTAGCTATTGGCGGGAATTTTGGTGGTCCAGAAGTGGATGATTCTGTTTTTCCTGAAGAGTTTGTAATAGATTATATAAAGGTATCTAGCCCAAAATAGTCCTACCCTAAGAACTATAAATAGAAGAGGATGTAATATTATATTACATCCTTTTTTGCTTTGAGGATGTTATTCAATATGTTTTAAAGCCTCTAAATTTTCAATTTTTATTTGTTTCCCTTTAGTACTTATTAAACCTTCCTTTTTAAACTGAGATAAAATTCTAATTGCACTTTCGGTAGCAGTACCAACAATACTTGCATAGTCATCTCTAGATAGTGTTAAGGATAAATACCCATTGTTATCTATTCCAAATTTATTATTGACATATATTAAAGTTTCAGCTAAACGTTGTTTTACAGATTTTTGTGCCATATCTACAATACTATTATCTGCATTCTTTAAATCTAAAGCCATTCTTTTTAATACGTCCATACTAAAATCAACATTAGTATGTAAATCATGTAAGATTTCTTGTTTAGGTATAAAACAGACTTGCATATCGTTAATTGCCACAGCTTTTAAATTAGAAGACTGACCACTAACTAAAGTGCGTTGTCCCATCATACCTCCTTTAATTACTAATTTTACAACTTGATCCTTACCATTTTTGCTTAATTTAGTCATTTTACAAACGCCTTCTCTCACGCAATAAATACCATTTAAAATATCACCTTCATCAAAAATAACATCTCCTTTTTTTATGAATTTTGTTATTTTACATGCAGAGACTCGCATTAATTCTTCTTTAGTCAAGGCCTTTAAACTATTAAATTGCCTAACAATACATTGTTCACATTTACTCATACCTTAATTTGTTGGAAGTTTACCAAAAGTTTGTAATATCTAACATGACAAATATCATATAATAAAAGCGCTTAAAATGTAACCTTTGTTACAGGTAAAAAGAGCAAATTATGGATTATAAAGTATGTTATCATTGTGGAGATAATTGTACAGAAACCACTATTATTTTAGAAGATAAACCCTTTTGTTGTCAAGGTTGTAAAACAGTTTATGAGATTTTGTCAGAAAGCGATTTAACGTGTTATTATGACCTACAGTCTTCTCCAGGCGCTATTCCAAAAGAAATTGAAGGTAAATACGATTTTTTATCTCAAGAAAAAATTATTGAAAAGTTAGTCGAGTTTTCAGATGATAAAACTCAGATTGTAACACTTTATATTCCGCATATACATTGTAGTTCTTGTATTTGGATTTTAGAAAACCTCAATAAATTAAATACAGCCATAACTTTATCGCAAGTTAATTTTGGAAAAAAAACAGTAAGAGTGTCTTACAATACCGAAGCATTTTCGCTTAAACAATTGGTCCTTCTATTAAGCTCAGTTGGTTATGAGCCATATATTAGTTTAGACGATTATAAAACAGGTCAAGAAAACGTTAACCGAAGTTTAATTTACAAACTAGGTGTCGCAGGATTTGCTTTTGGGAATGTTATGTTTTTGTCGTTTCCGGAGTATTTTGAGGTTAACGAGTTTTGGTTAGAACAATACAAACATGTTTTTAGATGGGTAATGTTTGCGTTTTCATTACCTGTAGTGTTTTATGCTGCACAGGATTATTTTGTATCAGCTTACAAAGCAATAAAAACTAAAATATTAAACATTGATATTCCTATAGCTCTTGGTATAGTTGTTTTATTTATAAGAAGTACTGCCGAAATAGCTTTAGACCTTGGTTCTGGTTTTTTTGATAGTTTAACAGGATTGGTTTTCTTTTTATTATTAGGAAAGTTTTTTCAGCAAAAAACCTATTCTTTTTTATCCTTTGAGCGTGACTACAAGTCCTATTTTCCTATTGCAATTACTAAAATAACCAATGGTTTAGAAACACCTGTTCAGGTATATGATATCCAAAAAGGAGATCGACTTTTAATAAGAAATCAAGAGTTGATACCTGTTGATGGTATTTTAATTAACGGAAACGCTAAAATAGATTATAGCTTTGTAACGGGAGAGTCTGAAGCTGTAAAAAAACAATCTGGAGATAAGTTATTTGCTGGTGGTAAGCAAACCTCAGGAGTTATTGAAATGGAAGCTATTAAGTCTGTTGAACAAAGTTATTTAACGCAATTATGGAGTAATGATGTATTTAATAAAAACAAAGAGGATGGATTTACAACGTTAACTAATGCTATTAGTAAACGTTTTACAATAGCAGTTTTAAGTATTGCATTTATTGCTACAATAGTATGGTTATTTTTAGATAGTAGTAAAGCTTTAAATGTATTTACAGCGGTTTTAATTATTGCATGTCCTTGTGCAATTGCTTTATCTGCACCTTTTACTTTTGGGAATTTATTACGAATTTTAGGAAAGAAAAAATTCTACTTAAAAAATGCATCAGTTTTAGAGCAATTAGCACATGTTGATACATTAATTTTTGATAAAACAGGAACTATAACTTCTAACAAAAAAAGTGATGCACAATATGAAGGTTTACCATTAAACCAAACGGAAGAAACATTACTTAAAAATACTTTAAGAGGATCAAATCATCCTTTAAGTAGAAGTTTATATGATATTTTAAAGGAAAATGCTATTGTTACTTTAGATAGTTTTGAAGAACACTTAGGACAAGGTATTGAAGCGACTCATAATACTAACCACATTAAAATAGGGTCTGCTAAATTTGTAGGTTTTAAAACCGAAACAGCTGTACTAAATACAGCTGTACATATTAGTACTAATGATAGTTATAAAGGTAAATTTACTTTTTATAACAGTTATCGTAAAGGCTTATCAAAGTTGTTTAATACTTTAAAAAAGCATTATGATTTAGTGATTCTTTCGGGAGATAATGAAGGCGAATTAGAAAACTTGAAAAAACTACTTCCAGCAAAAACAAAGTTACTTTTTAATCAAAAACCAGATGATAAGCTAGAGTATATTAAATACCATCAATCTGAAGGAGCTAAAGTGTTAATGGTTGGAGACGGTTTAAACGATGCTGGAGCTTTGGCACAAAGTAATGTTGGTATAGCAATATCCGAAAATGTTAATGTGTTTTCGCCTGCTTGTGATGCCATTTTAGATGCAAGTAAGTTTAATCAGTTAGATCAATATATAAAGGCTTCTAAAAGTGCTATAAAAATTATAAAATGGAGCTTTGTATTGTCTTTTTGTTACAATGTTGTGGGATTATATTTTGCGGTTACTGGTCAATTAGCTCCTGTTATAGCTGCTATTTTAATGCCTTTAAGTTCTATCAGTATTGTAGTGTTTACAACATTAGCTACAAATTGGATTGGACGACGATTGCAGTAGGTTTTAAAGTAGAAAAACAGTCTCCATTAGTAGAAGAAACGTTTAGAGTTAAGGCATAAGTTTCGGTATTAAAAAATGACTTATGGCTGTATTTCCGCGAAAGCGAAAAACAATCTTAAAATAATCTTAATTTTTTTTGATAAATCTGCTTAAACATGATAAATGTCATCTTTTAAAAAGCCCTTCTAATTTACTTTTGTAACATAACTTCTTAATAGGTATGAGTGTTATTTATATTTTACTTACGGTCAGTGTCATAGTGGCAATAGGCTTTTTTGCAGCGTTTATTCTGGCTGTTAAAAATGGACAATTTGATGATGGGTATACACCATCTGTACGTATGCTTTTTGATGACGAATTGGTTAAAAGCAAACACACACTAACAAAAAACAATAAAAAGACTAATCACAATTAATTATGGAAATGCAGCAATTTTATTACGATAACAAGATCGTTAAAAAGTTTCTTTATGCTACTATGCTCTGGGGAGTTGTAGGTATGCTTGTAGGGCTTATTTTAGCGTTCATGTTTTTATTCCCAAACATGACTGATGGGATTTCATGGCTAAGCTTTGGTCGTTTAAGACCGTTACACACTAATGCAGTAATTTTTGCATTTGTTGGTAATGCTATTTTTGCAGGAGTGTATTACTCGACGCAACGTTTACTTAAGGCTAGAATGTACAGCGATTTATTAAGTAATATTAATTTTTGGGGTTGGCAGTTAATTATTGTTGGTGCTGCTATTACATTACCTTTAGGTTATTCTACTTCAAAAGAATATGCAGAACTTGAATGGCCTTTTGATATTGCTATTGCTTTAATTTGGGTAGCTTTTGGAGCTAATTTAATTGGTACAATGCTAAAACGTCGTCAACGTCATTTATATGTTGCGATTTGGTTTTACATAGCAACATTTGTAACAGTTGCAGTTTTACATATTTTTAATAGTTTAGAGATGCCTGTAAGTTTTACAGGAATGAAAAGTTACTCGGTTTACGCAGGTGTACAAGATGCCTTAGTACAATGGTGGTATGGTCATAATGCGGTTGCGTTTTTCTTAACGACTCCATTTTTAGGATTAATGTACTACTTTGTGCCTAAAGCAGCAAACAGACCTGTTTACTCTTACAGATTATCTATTGTACACTTTTGGTCTTTAATATTTATATACATTTGGGCTGGACCACACCATTTATTATATACAGCTTTACCAGAATGGGCTCAGAATTTAGGAGTTGCATTTTCAGTAATGCTACTAATGCCATCTTGGGGAGGAATGATAAATGGATTATTAACACTTCGTGGTGCTTGGGATAAAGTACGTGTTGATCCTGTACTTAAATTTATGGTAGTAGCTATTACTGGTTATGGTATGGCAACCTTTGAAGGACCAATGTTATCGCTTAAAAATGTAAATGCAATTGCACACTTTACAGATTGGATTATTGCACACGTACACGTTGGTGCATTAGCATGGAATGGGTTTTTAACTTTTGGTATGATTTATTATCTAGTACCAAAATTATTTAAAACTAAATTATACTCTTTAGCATTGGCTAATCTACATTTTTGGATTGGTACTTTAGGTATTATCATGTATGCTTTACCAATGTATGTTGCTGGATTTACTCAAGCTAGTATGTGGAAGCAGTTTAATCCTGATGGAACTTTAGTTTACGGTAACTTTTTAGAAACTGTGTCTGAAATTATACCAATGTATTGGATGCGTGCTATTGGAGGAACGTTGTATTTAACAGGAATGCTAATTTTAGTATTTAACGTTATTCAAACTATAAGAAAAGGAAGCACTGTTGAAGATGAGCTAGCAGAAGCTGCTGCATTACAACGTGTGTCTAAAAAACGTGTCGCTGGAGAAGGATGGCACACTTGGTTAGAACGTAAACCAATTAGATTAACAGTTGGAGCAACTATAGCTATTTTAATTGGTGGTGTAGTGCAAATTGTACCAACTATAATGGTTAAGTCTAATATTCCAACAATTAGTAGTGTTCAACCTTATTCGCCTTTAGAATTAGAAGGTCGTGATATTTATATACGTGAAGGTTGTGTTGGGTGTCACTCGCAAATGGTACGTCCTTTTAGAAGTGAGGTAGAGCGTTATGGCGAGTACAGTAAAGCAGGAGAGTTTGTCTATGATCATCCATTTTTATGGGGAAGTAAACGTACTGGACCAGATTTACATCGTGTAGGAGGAAAGTACTCAGATAACTGGCACTTTAACCACATGTATGATCCACAAAGTACGTCTTCAGGATCGATTATGCCATCTTATAAATGGTTAATTGAAGATGAACTTGATAAATCTCAAATTGAAGATAAAATGAGAGTTATGGTGTCGTTAGGTGTACCATATACAGAAGAAGATATTGCTAATGCTAAAGCAGAAATGTTAGCACAAGGAACACAAATAGAGAAAAACCTATACACAGATCCTGATTTTGCAAAGTCTTATGAAGCTAGTAAGAAAAAAGGTGGAGATGATTTTGTAGAAATGAGAAACAGAGAGATTGTTGCTGTAATAGCTTATCTGCAACGTCTGGGAACAGATATTAAAGTAGAACAAACAGAAGAAGAAACAACAGTACAAAACTAAACTATCATGTTAAAATTTGTAAAAAATCATTTAGAAAGTATTACTGGTGTAGAGATATATCCAATCCTTTCATTACTTATATTCTTTGGCTTTTTTGTAGTACTTTTTTGGTGGGTTATTACTGCCAAAAAAGACTACATCACTAAAGTAAGTAATATTCCATTAGAATTAGATAACCAAAACGAAACCGAAATATGAAAAATTTATTCCCATCATACATCAGAGTTCCTGTAGTGTTTTTTATCATCTTCGGAATGGTAGAGTATTTTGTTGACTCTGGTGATAAGCCTGCTTTTTTAGAGTACCCAATAATAATGCTGTTTTTATTATTAATACTATTTGTATTAATAGCAATTGAAGGTATTGTTGGAGCTATTGAAAGTGTTTTGTTTCAAAGTTTAGACGAAGCAGGTAAAGCACGTTACATAGCAAATGCTTCAAAAGTACCACAGTTTAAAAAACTTAAAGTATTGTATGCTAAACTTAAAGGAGATGAAACACCTATTGAGGAAGAACACGAAATTATTTTAGATCATAATTATGACGGAATAAAGGAGTTAGATAATAATTTACCACCTTGGTGGCTATATTCTTGGTATGCTTCAATGGTTTTTGCTGCAATTTATTTATTCAATTTTCATGTTACAGGAAGCTCAGATACTCAGTATGAAGAATTAGATAATGAGTATGCTCAAGCTAAAATTGAAATTGAAGCTTATAAAAAGACTGCCAAAAACTTAGTTGATGTAAACTCGGTTGTTTTACTAACAGATGCTGCAGATTTATCAAATGGTAAGAAAATATTTGGAGCTAACTGTGTGGCATGTCACATGGCTGATGGAGGAGGAGGAATTGGACCAAATCTAACAGATAAATATTGGATATTAGGAGGAGACATTAAAAGTGTGTTTAGAACAATATCTGAAGGAGGTCGATCTGGAAAAGGAATGATCTCTTGGAAAAAAGAAGGTTTAAAACCAGTCGAAATGGCTCAAGTAGCAAGTTATGTATTGTCTTTACAAGGTACAACGCCTGCAAGTCCTAAAGATCCAGAAGGAGACATTTGGCAACCAGAAGGTACAGAGGATACAACAACAACAACTGAAACAATTGAAACTACTGAAGATTTAGAAATAGAAGACTCTGTTTCAATGAATAATTAAATAAAAACAAATGGAAGCTCCAGATAACGAGAGTTTTAGAGACTCGATTGCAACAATTAATGAAGACGGTAAACGCGCTTGGATTTTTCCTAAAAAACCAAGTGGTAAGTTTTACGACTACAGGAAAATTGTAAGTTATGTTTTATTAGCCTTTTTATTTGCAGCTCCATTTATTAAAATTAATGGTAATCAGTTTTTGCTATTCAATGTATTAGAGCGTCGTTTTAATATTTTTGGATTTCCGTTTTGGCCTCAAGATTTTCACTTGTTTGTCATCTCAATGATTATTGGTGTTGTTTTTATAACCTTATTTACAGTTGCTTTTGGTCGTATATTTTGTGGATGGATTTGTCCTCAAACTATATTTCTAGAAATGGTATTTAGACGTATAGAATATTGGATAGATGGAGACAGAGGTGCACAAATGAAGCTTAAACGCTCTAAATGGACACCACAAAAAATAAGAAAACGCCTTTTAAAACATACTATTTTTGTAATTATTTCATTTTTAATAGCTAATGTGTTTTTAGCGTATTTAATTGGTAGTGATAAATTATTAAATTATGTAACAGAAGGTCCTTTTAAGCACTTATCTACATTATTTCCTTTATTAATATTTACTGGATTATTCTACTTTGTGTTTTCATGGTTTAGAGAGCAAGTCTGTATTATAGCTTGTCCTTATGGACGTTTACAAGGTGTACTTTTAGATAACAAATCTATAATAGTAGCTTATGACCATAAAAGAGGAGAAGGAGAAAACGGTCGAAAAAAATTCCGTAAAAACGAAGACAGAGCAGCTTTAGGACATGGAGATTGTATAGATTGTATGCAATGTGTTAATGTTTGTCCAACTGGTATAGATATTAGAAATGGGACTCAATTAGAATGCGTTAATTGTACAGCTTGTATTGACGAGTGTGATACAATTATGGATAAAGTTGGGTTGCCTAAAGGGCTAATCCGTTATGCTAGCGAGGACAATATAGAGAAAAAAGAACCTTTTAAACTCACAACACGTCTTAAAGCATATATCGTAGTTTTAGTCATATTAACAGGCGTTTTATTTGCAATGCTTCAATTACGTAATGATGTAGAAGCAAGAGTACTTAGATTGCCTGGTCAATTATACGAGCATAAAGAGAATAACATTATAAGTAACGTGTTTACCTATAAATTGGTTAATAAAACAACACAACAAATTGAAAATGTTAGCTTCAAATTGCAAGACTATCAAGGTACTATCAAATTGGTGTCTGCCGACCATAGTTTTGTGGTTCCTGAGCAAGGATTAGCAGAAGGAACGTTGTTTATAGAGTTAAATGAAAACGATTTAAAAGGAGATAAAACCAAATTAACTATACAAGTTTATAGTGGACAGAAATTAATAGAAACCACAACAGTTAACTTTTTAGGACCAAGAAGCTATAATTAAAACACAGTATTATGAAATTAAATTGGGGAACAGCAGTCGTAATAGCATTTATATTATTTATAAGCTTTATCATGTACTTTGTAATAGCCATGAATACAGACAAAAGTCTAGATCATGACTTGGTAAATGATAATTATTATAAACAAGAGTTAGAATATCAAAACGATATTAATAAAGAAAAAAATGCTAAAACTTTAGCATCTAAATTAACTTGGGAAAAAACACCAGAAGGTATGCAAATACACTTCCCTAAAGAGTTGGATTATAAAACAATAAAAGGACAAGTGTTCCTATACAGACCATCTAATAAGCAATTAGACTTCAATACCACAATTTTGTTGTCTAACCACACTTTGCTCATACCTGACAATCGTTTGTTAGATGGTCGTTGGAACCTTAAAATAGATTGGTCTTACAACAATAATAACTATATGTTTAAAGATCAAATACAATACTAATGTTATTAACAGCATTCATATTTGGATTATTAGGAAGCTTTCACTGCGTTGGTATGTGTGGTCCAATAGCCTTTATGTTGCCTGTTGACAGAAGTAATTCAATTAAAAAAATATCACAAATCATAGCTTATCACATTGGTCGTTTATTAGCCTATAGTATTATTGGTTTAATTTTTGGGCTAATAGGTAAAAGCTTGTATATATTTGGATTACAACAAAAATTGTCCATCATAATTGGTGTGTTAATGATTGTTGTTATTGTGTTTCCATATAAAAAAATAGGTCAAAACTTTATAGTAAAACCTATTTATAAAGCAGTAGGTTTTGTAAAAAAACAAATGGGACAAGCCTTAAAAAAGAAAACAGCAGACACATTTTTAACCATTGGTTTTTTAAACGGATTTTTACCCTGTGGATTAGTTTATATGGCAGTTTTTGGAGCCATAGCTACAGGTACAGCTTGGCAAGGAGGTCTGTACATGTCTTTTTTTTGTCTAGGTACCATACCTTTGATGACCACAGCAATTTACTTAGGTAAATTTTTAAATGCACAAGTTAAACAACGTATTCAAAAAGCCATTCCTGTGTTTATAGTCGTTATTGGAATATTATTTATTTTACGTGGTTTAGGGTTAGGTATACCTTATATATCGCCAAAGCCTGTCGTAGAAATGGTTAGTAGCGCAATAGATTGCCATTAAAAAAATAACGCTTTCGCGGAAATTTTGCCAGGCAGCTAAAAACTTATAATTTAATTGTAAATTAGAGGAAGCTAAATAATTTTTAATTCTGTATTTAAATGAAAAAAGTAATATTACTTACCGATTTTTCCAATAGTTCAAAAAATGCAATGCACTACGCATTACAGTTATTTGCCAACCAAACCATAAATTTTCATTTGGTATACGTGCATAAAGCTTCTGCATTTACTTCAGCAGATTTAATGACTACAGGTAATGATAATTTATATGCTTCAATAGTAAAATCACCAAAAGAAGATTTAGAAGATTTAGTCGTAAGGCTTAAAAATTCATTTAAAAATAAAAAACATACATATACAACACACATGGATTATGATGTGTTTACAGATGCAGTCAATCAATTAGTAGACACTAAAAATATAGATTTAATTGTAATGGGTACTAATGGTGTAACAGGTGCAGATGAGGTTGTTTTTGGTAGTCATACGCTAAACGTTATTAGAAAAGTGATTTGTCCTACATTAATAATACCTAAAGATTTTAAATTTATTAAACCTAATAATGTATTATTACCTTTAGATTTAAAAGACCAATTAACAGCACAACGTTTAAAAAATATTGTAAATGTAATAGGTGAAGGTAATGGGCATTTTCATGTATTACGCATCAATCAAGATAATACAGATGTAACCTTTGATGATCAAGCAGTTTTAAAGCAATTATTACAAGATAGTCTTTACAATTATTACAATATATCAAATGTGCCAATGCATTACGTAATCGATACATATGTGCAAACAAATACTATAGATTTAGAAGTGTTTATAATCCAAAAAACAAGCTTTTTAGAACGCCTGTTTTCTGGATCACCAATTACTAAACACAGTAAGATTGCAGTAGTACCACTTTTTATATTACACGATTAAATAATTTAATTTAATGTCGGTATTATTTTGTCTTCTTCTAAAACTGTAAGTAATAATTTTGCGTATTGATTTATAATTTTACTGCTATTTTCAGGGTCAATAATATCTATATAACCTTTCCAAACTAAGGTTCTGTCTTTAGTTGGACATAAACAGTACACTGATGTTTCTGCATTGTATACTTGATATTCTTTATAATTATCAGGATTAAAATATTGATCTTGATACATTAAATAATCATCCTTAAACTTGTTATGATTTAACATTTGAAAATTTTTCTTGTATTGTATTTTGTTTTTTATAGCAGCTACTTTAGTAAATATGACAGCATCATAACCTTCGGTTAAAAGTTGATTTTCTATGACTTTTAACTCAGTTTCTGTACGTTCTTTTTCTAAAAAAGCAGTATCAAATTTAGTTAAGCTTGTATTAGCCTCTAAGCCTCTTAAAGTTAATTGAGTTTGTATTTTTTTTTCAAATTTTTCTCTGACTTCAGTATCTTTTGTAAGCCCTATAACTAAAACTTTGTTTAAGCTATAGTCATTGGCTTCGGGACTAATCCAATGTTCTTTTAACTTAGTAGATGCACAATTTAAAAAAGTTAAGCTAAGTAAAACTATAATTAATTTTCTCATGTTTTTTACAATTTAGGATCTTGTTTATCAGTTTTCATTAAGTCTTTTACTAATTTAAAAATTTCAAATTTCACAGCTTTATAATCGTAAAAAAACTGACTTATGGTTTTAGTAAATTCAACATGATTTGTTTTGTATTGTTGTTCTTTGTCAAGCTCGTCAATACCATCAACCATTATACTTAGTTGATTTTCATGGGTTGTTAAGTCTGTAATTAATTTGTGATTACCTCTTTTAGTACGTTGTAAAGCAGTTGCTGCATTTTGTGCTTTAATATAAATGTCATCGTTGCTTATTTTTTGAGAGTAATCTGATATTAAATCTTCTAAAAAAAGTTGTTCATCTTTAATAAAATGTAATTCAGATAACCATGTTTTTGTCATTTCGTGCATACGATCTGCACTATACCATTGTGTTGTTGTGTGTTGTGTTTTCATGATGTATAGGTGTTTTAGGATTAGTGTTAATTTTCATTATTTCAGGAATTATTAAAAACGGAATATGAGGTTTAATTCCTATTTTTTTTATAACAGGTTCATGTATTATTCGTTTAACAATGTTGTGTTTATAGTTTACCATTATAAGTAGATCTATACTTAGTTTTTCAATACACTCGTTAATTATGGTTTCTTTTTTATTGTAATTATTAATAGAGTGGTAATGGGTTTCAATACTATTAAATCCTTGTTTTAAGACAGATAAATTATACTTCTGAATTTTATTTAAAGATTTGTTTCCCTTAATATTTAAAACTCTTAAAGTAGCATTATGCTCGATGGTTATTTGTTTGATTAAGTTAATTTCATTTTCACTATAAAACCTATTTAAATCAGTAGGAAATAACACTTCTTTTATAGGTTGATGATTATAATTATCAGGTATTATAAATATTGGACTGTTGGTTATTGCATCCATTATATATTTGGTAGTCGTTCCAAATAAATTTGGTTTATGCTTACAAGTTTGTTTTGTACCCATAATAATTTTATGAATAGGATACTTTTTTAAGCAAGATTTAATGGCTTTTGGTAAGCTTAAAAACTCGTTTAACGTTTCAAAACTGTGTAGTTTGTTTGAGTAGTTTTTTAAAATTTGTTCTTTAAAATCTTGTAATTGAATACTTGATTGTTCAATGATGCTTTTTAAAGTTAGCGTAGGCATGTTTTCAATTGTTGAGGGCTTTAAAGGGTGTGTATGTAATAAATAAAATTTACAGACTTGAGTCTTGTAGTATTGTAATATATATGCAATAGCATTCCATGAATTTTTAGAAAAATCTGTAGGTATTAATATATGTTTCATAACTATCAATTTTAAGGTCTACTTAAAGTTAATTGATTAATATCTTAAAAAACATGATATATATTAGGTTTAATAAAAAAGCCTCTTACAATTTAATTGCAAGAGGCTTAGGGTTTTATATGTAATAGGTTTTTAATCTATTCTAAATGTGATAACAGGTAATGCTGCATGATTTGCAATATCCTCAGAGATGCTTCCACTTAAAAAGTGACTAAATCCTGTACGTCCATGTGTTGCAATAGCTATTGCGTCCGCTCCAGTAACGTTAGCATAACTAAGCACACCTTTTTCAACGCTATAATCTGAAATAAAATCTACTTCTGATAATTTATCTAAATTACCATCTGCTTTTTGTAAAAAGTTAACGACAATTTGTTCCATTTCAGAAGTACTGTTAAAGTTTTCTCCAGGAGTGTTAATATATACTAGGTGCATGTTTGAACCTAATGTGTCAAATAATTGACTAGCCTTTAAATATGGATTGATGCTACTTTCTGTAAAGTCTGATGCAAATACAACGTTATCAAAACTTAAAGCGGTTGGTTTGTTTTTTATTACAAGAACAGGTACTTCTGCATTTCTAACAACTTTTTCAGTGTTAGAACCAACAAAGATTTCTTTTAAACCACTTGAACCATGAGATCCCATAACAATTAAGTCAGCACTATGCTCTTTAGCAACCTCGTTAACTTCGCTAAATACTTTAAAGTGTTTTACTATAGGTGTAACTGTAACGTCTTTCAAAAAATCTTGTTCTAAAAATTCATTAAAACGTTTTTCGGCTAATTTTAATAAGAATAATGTTTCAGATTCTATTTCAGACTCACCTTGTGTTAATATAGTTTCAGAAATTTCTAACATATGTAAAGCTAAAATTTCTGCATTATATTTTTTGGCTAGTATTGCAGCAGATTCTAATGCAAAATTTGAGTGGTCAGAAAAGTCTACTGGTACAATTATTTTTTTCATATTTAGTTGTTTTTTGGGTTTTGTATTATATCTTAAATTTAATAAATCTAAAGTCCAATGATTAGTTTTTATAATTACTTTAACAGCTAAACTGTCATTGAAAATAGTTGTGTTTCTGGTTTGTTACGTTGCAACAGTACATCAAAAGCCATACAGATATTACGTACAAAAGGTTTCCCTTTTTCTGTAATTATTATTTGTTGTGATTCAAAAATTAATAAACCGTCGTCTTGCATTTCTTTTAACTTATAAATAATTTCTGGTAAGTCTTTAAAATTTAAGTCTTCAGCAATCCAATTTGTTTCAAAATTACACATTAAATTTAAAATGTGTTGTCTAATTATTAAGTCTTCTTGATTTAAAATATGACCTCTATATACAGGTATGCAGTTGTTTTCCAATAGGTCGTAATAAGACTCAATACTTTTTACATTTTGTGCAAAAGCATACCAACTATCACTTATAGAAGACACTCCAAGACCAATCATTACTTTAGTTTTAGAGGCAGTGTAACCCATAAAATTGCGATGCATGGTTTTGGATTGGCTAGCTTTATAAAGTGCATCTGTTGGTAAAGCAAAATGATCCATACCAATATCATGATAGCCAGCTTCTGTTAATAATTGTTTTCCTAATTGGTATTGGTTTTGTTTGCTTTCAGCTGAAGGTAAATCGTTGTCATTAAAACCACGCTGACCATTGCCTTTAATCCAAGGGACATGTGCATAACTATAAAATGCAATGCGATCTGGTAGTAGTGCTTTAGTTTTAGTAATAGTTTCTTTTACATGGGCTTCTGTTTGAAAAGGTAACCCAAAAATAATATCATGACTAATGGATGTATAACCAATCTCACGTGCTAATTGTGTGACTTGTTTTACATTTTCAAATGGTTGAACACGATGTATTGCTTTTTGTACTTCTGGATTATAATCTTGTACACCAAAACTAACACGATTAAAACCTAGATTATATAAAGTTTGTAAATGATCTTTAGTTGTATTATTAGGATGACCCTCAAAACTAAACTCATAATTTTCAGCAAGAATAGCATGATGTTTTATACTATTAATTAATAGTTTTAAATTTTCTGAAGCAAAAAAAGTTGGAGTTCCACCTCCAAGATGAAGCTCTTTTATTACAGGTTTTTCAACCAATAAATCACAATATAATTGCCACTCTTTTATAATTGCTTTTATGTATGGTATTTCTACATCGTGACGTTTAGTTATTCGTTTGTTACAACCACAAAACGTACAAAGACTTTCGCAAAAAGGAAGGTGTATGTATAAACTAATACCTTCAGTGCTATTGCTTTGGTCAAATGCTTTTTTTAAATTTTGTTTCCATTGTTTTAATGAAAAAGCTTCTGGATCCCAATACGGAACTGTCGGATAGCTAGTATATCTAGGACCAGAAACATTATATTTATTGACTAACGAGACGCACATATATTTTTTATTTATACTTCAAAATTAGTTGGTTTTAATCAAGTAGTATATGACAAATATCATGTCTTTAAATTTTGCCTTTTCAATTTGAAATAGCTTTTCAAAGTCTATTAATGTTAATTTAAAACTAATTAGATTGCTGTTATAACGATAATTCTTACATTTATTTTATTTAAAAAAATAACAATAAGACTCCCAAACATTTGAAAACTAAAAAACCAGCATACAAGAAAAAAAGATACCTTTTACCTTTACTAGTTTTATTAATATTATTGGCAGTAAGACTGTACTTACCAACGTATGTGAAAAATTATGTAAACAAAGTTTTAGCAGATATACCAGGTTATTATGGAGAGGTAAAAAGTATAGATATTTCACTTATAAGAGGTGCTTATGTTATTAACGGATTGTACTTAAATAAAGTAGATGCCAATACACAAGTTCCGTTTTTAAATTTCCCAAAATCAGATATTTCAGTAGAGTGGAAGTCTATTTTTGATGGTAAAGTAGTTGCTGAAATTATTATGAGTAATCCAGAGGTTATTTATGTTTTTGAAGACCAGCAATCCACACCAAAAGATGGATTACCAGAAGTAGAAGATTGGACTAAAGCTTTAACAGACTTGGTGCCATTAAAGATTAATCATTTTCAAGTACATAATGGTAAAGTTGCTTTTGTACAATTATCTGCAGAGCCTAATGTAGATTTATCCATAAGTAAACTAGAGTTATCAGCAGATAATTTACGTAATGTTATAGAGAAGGAGCGCATACTACCGTCACCAGTTACTGCAACAGGAGTATCCTTTGGAGGAGGACAAGTCCAATTAAACGGAAATGTAAACATTATAAAAGAAATTCCTGATATGGATTTAGCATTTTCACTTGAAAAAGCTAATGCTACAGCATTAAATGATTTTACAAATTATTATGCAGGAATTGATTTTGAAAGTGGCACAGTAGAGCTGTTTAGTGAAGTCGCTATTGCAGATGGATACTTAAAAGGTTACATAAAACCACTATTGACAGATAGTAAATTAATAGGAAAAGAAGATGGGTTTTTGGAAACCCTTTGGGAAGGTTTAGTAGGCTTTTTTAAGTTTGCCCTTAAAAATCAAAAAACTGATACATTAGCAACCCAAATACCAATTGAAGGAGATTTAAATAATGTAGAAACTGGTGTTTGGACAACTATTGGTGGTATTTTTAAGAATGCTTGGATTAAAGCTTTTAGAGGTGGAACTGACGATACAATTAATTTTGATGATGCTATTGATGGTGCAGATCAATTAACCAAAGAAGAAAAAAGAGAAGCACGACAAGCAGCTAGAGAAGAAAGACGTCAGGCACGTAAAAATGAAGACTAATTAAAGTCTTACAATTTTAAGTTTTTTAAATAGTCAGAATCTATAATATTAAGGTCGTTAACTACAACATCAGCTTGACTGTAATCTTGATTTTTAGAGTGTAAACTATCATATCCAATACAAAAGCTACCAGCAGCTTTAGCAGCTTTAATTCCGTTTGTAGAGTCTTCAATAACAATACATTTGTCTTGACTATAACCAGCTAATTTAGCAGCTTTTTCAAATATTTCAGGATGAGGTTTAGAGGCTTTTAAATCAGCTCCACTAATTTTAGCTTTAAAATATTGGTCTAATTCAAAACGTGTAAAGACTTTGTTTATAGTTCCCATGGAAGCTGATGAGGCTAAAACTAGGGTAATTCCGTTATGGTGATAATCCTTAATAATATTTAAAACACCATCAATTAATTTTAAACTGGGATCACTATGGAACAATCCCGAAAAAATGTCACGTTTACAAAGCATTAATTCTTTTGGATCGTTTTTTAAACCAAAAACATCACATAATTTTTTACAAACATTAATAGTAGATTGTCCTGTGGTAGATTCATATAACGCTTTTGATACCTCAATATTAAATTGATCAAACATTAAAAAATAAGCTTTTTTATGTAAAGGTTCAGTGTCTACAATAACACCATCCATATCAAATAATACTGCTTTAACCATTTGTTTTTATATTTAATGCGAATATACTTATTATCAGCTTTTTTACACACTATATTTTTTTCTAAGTCGTAATTACAATATTTTGCAGTACAATTTTAAAATATGATTTACTTATTTGTTTTTATAGTATTTGTTGGACTAGTTGCCTATGCGTTTTATTTAATGAAGCCTAAAGCAATTAAACAATTTCCTAAACATTGGCATAAATTATTGTTAGACAATGTCTTGTTTTATAAAAAGCTATCTGCTAAAAATCAAGCAGTTTTTAGACAACGCATGTTGTTGTTTTTAAGCGAGGTAAATATAGATGCAGTCAACACAACTATTGAAGATATAGATAAAGTATTATTAGCCTCAAGTGCTATCATACCAGTATTTGGATTTAAGGAGTGGAGTTACAACAATCTATCTGGTATCATTGTTTACCCAGATAAGTTTAATGCAGATTTACAGTTTTCTAACCAAGACAAGGATAAAAAAATATTAGGTATGGTTGGGACTGGTCGTTTTGATAAACAAATGATTTTATCTCAAAAAGCCATCAGACATGCTTTTTTAAATAAAACAGATAAACATAATACTCCAATTCACGAATTTGTGCATCTTTTAGACAAGATGGATGGAGATACAGACGGAATTCCAGAGTATTTTTTAGGTAAAGCATACATACAACCTTGGTTAACTTTAATGCATAAAGAAATGGAAGCAATTAATAATGATCAATCTGATATCAGAAAATATGGAGGAACAAGCCAAGCAGAATTTTTTGCTGTAGCTTCAGAGTATTTTTTTGAAAGACCTAAATTATTTAAACAAAAACATCCAGAGTTATTTAATATGCTTTCCATGAGTTTTCAGCAATCTAAAGCTGTTAAAAATTGATTTGCCAATTAGTTTTACTGTAACTATTGGTTAACTTTACAATTAAAATTAATAATATGTTAGAGGAGTTACAACAACATTATGGGTATTTGTTTGAAGATGAATTAATTCAAGAAATTAATAATGTTGGGACATATAAAGATATATCTGAAGGTTTTAAATTAATTGAAATTGGAGACTACATCAAGTCTATGCCACTTTTAGTTAGTGGAGCAATTAAAATTTTAAGAGAAGATAAAGATGGTGACGAGTTAATTTTGTACTTTATAGAACAAGGTGATACCTGTGCTATGACATTATCTTGCTGTTTAGGAAATTCTAAAAGTGAAATAAGAGCTATTGCAGAAACAGACACTAAATTAATTATGGTTCCGGTAGCTAAAATGGAGGAGTGGTTAGGTAAGTACAAAAGTTGGAGACAATTTGTATTGCAAAGCTATCATAATCGTATGTCAGAACTGCTTGAGGCTATTGATACTATTGCATTTTTGAAAATGGACAAACGTCTGTTTAAATACTTAAAAGACAAAGCAATGGTTAATCATAACGAGTTAATACATGTTACACATCAAGAAATTGCTAGAGATTTACATACCTCTAGAGTTGTTATTTCTAGACTTTTAAAAACATTAGAGCTTGAGGGTAAAATTGAATTACACCGAAATAATATCAAAGTTATAGATTTATAATTATGTAACTTATGTTACTATATATGCTAATTAGGATAATTACTTTTGACTAAATAAATTATAAAATTAATGGATTTACAACAAGTAGTTACCTATCTAGGAGCCTTTATAATTGGAGGTATACTAGGATTGATTGGTGGTGGTGGTTCTATCTTAACAGTACCTTTATTGGTATATTTTTTAGGATTTAACCCAATAATAGCCACTGCATATTCATTATTTGTAGTAGGATCCTCTTCTTTGGTAGGTGTTATACAAAAACACCAAAAAAAATTAGTAGATTTTAAAACAGGCTTAGCATTTTCTTTTCCATCCTTTTTAGCAGTATATTTATCTAGACGTTTTTTAGTACCTGCTATACCAGAAAACCTTTTTACAATAGGTGGTTTTATAGTAACAAAAGCTATGGCGATCATGATATTTTTTGCTTTAATTATGTTTATAGCAGCTTTTTCAATGATTAAAACCAAAAAAGAAGTTGTAAATCATAAAGCATCTCAACCATATTATAAAACTTTTATTCAAGGTATAATAATAGGTTTAATTACAGGCTTAATTGGTGCAGGAGGAGGATTTTTATACGTGCCAGCATTAGTGCTTTGGGCTAATTTAGATATGAAAAAAGCGGTAGGTACATCTTTGGTAATAGTTGCAATAAACTCGTTAATAGGATTTACAGGAGATGCTCAAACTTTGGATATTGATTGGTATTTTTTATTAAGTTTTTCATTATTAACAATTATTGGTATTTTAATAGGAGGCTATTTTTCTAAATTTGTGTCTGGAAAAAAATTAAAAAAGAGTTTTGGTTGGTTTGTTTTAGTAATGTCTATTTACATTATTCTAAAAGAGCTAGTTTTAAAATAATGTAACAAAAGTTGCTGTACAAACTTAAAAACATTAGTAAATTTGAATAAATAAAGTAAAAAAGGGTTTGCTTTTTTAGATGCAAAACACTTTAATTACTATAAAATATAATCACAATGAAGGTAGAACAAATATATACAGGTTGCTTAGCACACGCTGCATATTATATAGAAAGTAACGGTGAAGCAGCAATAATAGACCCATTAAGAGAAGTACAACCATATATTAACAAAGCTAAAGCAGATAATGCTAAAATCAAATATATTTTTGAAACACATTTTCATGCAGATTTTGTGTCTGGTCATTTAGATTTAAAAGCTAAATCTGGAGCTCAAATTGTATTTGGTCCAACAGCAAACCCATCTTATGATGCAATAATAGCAGAAGATGGTCAAATATTTGAAATAGGAGATTATAAAATAAAAGTAATACATACTCCAGGTCATACTATGGAAAGTACGACGTACCTTTTGATAGATGAAAATAATAAAGAACACGGAATCATAACAGGTGACACCTTATTTATTGGTGATGTTGGTCGTCCTGATTTAGCACAGAAAATAGCCTCAGATTTAACCCAAGAAAAGTTGGCAGGTTATTTATACGATTCGCTTCGTAATAAAATCATGCCATTAAGCGATGATTTAATCGTGTATCCAAATCATGGTGCAGGTTCTGCCTGCGGTAAAAACATGAGTAAAGAAACTACAGATACTTTAGGCAATCAGAAAAAGGTTAATTATGCTTTACGCGCAAACATGACTAAAGATGAATTTATAGCTGAATTATTAGATGGTTTATCAGAGCCTCCAGCATACTTTCCTCAAAACGTTATGATGAATATTCAAGGTTATGAAAGCTTTGATAAAGTCATGACAAAATCGCAAACACCATTAGCTCCAAAAGCTTTTGAAGCTGCAGCAAACGAAACAGAAGCCATTGTTTTAGATGTGCGCCACCAATCAGAATTTATTAAAGGTCACATACCACGATCTATTTTTATAGGTATTGATGGTGGATTTGCACCTTGGGTTGGCGCATTAATTGCAGACGTTAGTCAACCTATTTTACTAGTGGCTCCAGAAGGAAGAGAAGAAGAAGTTATTACACGTTTATCTCGTGTAGGTTTTGATAATGTTATTGGTTATTTAGAAGGTAGTTTTAAAGCATGGAAAGATTCTGGAATGGAGTATGATACTTTAACATCTATTTCTGCAGAAGAGTTTGCAAACAGATACCAAGAGAATAAAGACGTCATTTTTGATGTTAGAAAAGATGGAGAGTTTACAGCCGAACATGTTGATGGAGCTAAACATACTGCTTTAGACAATATTAATAGTCATTTAAGCCAGTTTCCTGAAGATAAACCTTTTTATGTACATTGTGCAGGTGGTTATCGATCTGTAATTGCTGCGTCAATTTTAAAAAGTAGAGGTATACACAATTTAATAGATGTAGCTGGTGGTTATGGAGCTATTAAAACAACAAATATTCCTAGAACAGACTTTGTTTGTCCATCTACATTAAAATAAAAAACTTAGTTTTTTTAGTTAGAAAAAGCGCGTATTGCAATCTTGTAATACGCGCTTTTTATGTAACAAAAGTTACTAATAATACGTCCTGTATTTATTAATTTTATAGTAAATAAATTATAAATGAAACACATAATTATCATGTCAATATTTACAGCCCTTTTTGGTTCTAAAACATCAAATAACAATTATATTAAAGTATTAAGCGCTCAAGAGTTTAGAGCACAAATCACAAACAAAAATGTGCAGTTAATAGATGTTAGAACTCCAAAAGAATACAATTCAGGACATATTAAAAATGCAAAAAACATTGACTTTTTTTCAAGTAAATTTAATGCTCAATTCGATAAGTTAGATAAAGATAAAGCAATATATGTATACTGTAGAAGTGGTAGTAGAAGTAAGCAGGCTTCTAAAAAAATAGTTACCTTAGGTTTTAAAGAAATTTACGACTTAAAAGGAGGTTTTTTAAATTATAATTAGTTTCAAAAAAAAATCAAAATACATAAAAAATGAAAACATCAATAATAGTACAAAATTTAAAATGTGGTGGTTGTGCAAATACAATTCAAACTAAATTATCTGAAATTGAAAATATATCAGATATTAAAGTAGATATAGAGGCAAGTAAAGTTCAATTTAATTATACTAAAGAGGAAGATGCTTTTGCAGTGCAAGACAAATTAAAAGTTTTAGGCTACCCTTCAATAGAAGATACAAATAATATACTATCTAAAGCTAAATCTTTTGTTAGCTGTGCAACTGGCAAGCTTTCAAAATAATAAAAGTTAAAATGAAAAAAGTAATTGCATTTGGAGTATTAATAGTTGTGTTTTTGGGTTGTAAAAACACAAAAAATGAAGCTTATTCTGTATTTGACAAGCAAATGGAAGCTAATAAGCATCCAGGAAAAAAAATAATGGAAATTAATTGTTATACCTGTCACAGTCCATCTGCTAGTCAATCAGATAGGATTGGACCACCAATGATTGCTATTAAAAAGCATTACATTAATGAAAATACAACCAAAGCACAATTTGTAGAAAATATGCAATCATGGATTAAAAATCCAAATGCACAAGATGCTAAAATGTATGGTGCAGTAAAACGTTTTGGTGTTATGCCTAAACAGTCCTTTCCAGAAGAAACTATTGCTAAAATTGCCGAGTATATGTTTGACTATGAAATTGATCAGCCAGAATGGTTTGAAAAATATTATAATGAAGAAAAAGTTGATTTTAAAAGTAATGGAAAAGGAAAAAAAAGTACTATTGACCAACAACAAGTCGAAAATAGTATAGAAGAGTTACCATACGCAGAAAGAGGTTTAAAATACGCCTTAACAACAAAAGCGGTATTAGGAAAAAATCTAATGGGTACTATTCAAAAAAAAGGAACTTTAGAAGCATTAGCTTTTTGTAATGAAAAAGCCTATCCATTAACGGATAGTATGTCTGTAGTGCATAATGCGTCAATTAAAAGGGTGTCTGATAAACCAAGAAATCAAAATAATTTAGCAAATAAAAAAGAATTAACGTATATTAATTCTTTTAAAAACGATATTAAAAATAATACAGAACCAAAACCAATAGTTGATGTTTTAGAAGATAAAGTACAGGTTTATTATCCAATAAAAACAAACGCAATGTGCTTGCAATGTCATGGTAAACCAAATCAAGATATAAAAAGACCTATATTAAAGAGCCTTGCTAATTTATATCCTGATGATAAGGCTGTAGGTTATGATTTAAATCAAGTTAGAGGGATTTGGAGTATTAGTTTTGATAAATAAATGATATAAATAATGAGTAAATTTTCAGAAATAATCAATCAAGATCAACCAGTTTTAGTAGATTTTTATGCAGAGTGGTGTGGACCTTGTAAAACTATGAGCCCTATTTTAAAGGATGTAAAAGACAATTTAAAAGACCGAGTTTCGATTATTAAAATTGATGTTGATAAAAACCAAGAGTTAGCATCTAAATATCAAGTTAGAGGAGTGCCAACATTATTGCTGTTTAAAAAAGGAAAACAGGTTTGGAGACAATCAGGTGTGCTTCAAAAAAACCAATTAATTGACGTTATAACTGCTACCTATTAATGGATTTAAGTGCAGATTTTTGGGATAATAGATATCAGTCCGATGATATTGGTTGGGATTTAGGAGAAGTTTCGCCTCCTTTAAAAGCTTATTTTGATCAATTAACCAATTTGGATTTAAAAATTTTAATTCCTGGAGGAGGCAATAGCTATGAAGCAGAATACCTTTATGAAAAAGGTTTCAAAAATGTATATGTTGTAGATTTATCTAAAACAGCTTTAGAGAATTTTAAAAAAAGAGTGCCATCGTTTCCTACTTCAAATTTAATTTTAAATAATTTTTTTGATTTAGATCAGACGTTTGATCTAATTATAGAGCAAACCTTTTTTTGTGCTATTAATCCCAGTTTAAGAGGTGATTACGCAAAAAAAGTTTCAGAATTATTAAATATTAATGGTAAAGTTGCAGGTTTATTATTTGATGCAGTTTTAAATACAACTCATCCACCATTTGGAGGTGATAAAACAGAGTATTTAGGCTATTTTAAACCTTATTTTAATATAAAGATTATTAAGGAAGCGCATAACTCTATAAAACCAAGAGCTGGTCGAGAATTGTTCTTTATTTTTCAGAAAAAATAAAGGTCTAAAAAAGGTATCACAAAACTGATATATGTCATATTAATTATGAAAGTACAGTAGTAATTTTACAGTATTAAATAACGATACAATTTTTACACTATGATACCTCAAAACATTGCATTATATAATTGGAACAACGGAGTAATTATGATTGCTATATTTGCTCTAGTTTGTTTAGGGCTTATTGGTTTATTAGTAAGCTCTATGACAAATAGTGACAGAGATAAAGAAGAGCCAAAAGAAAGGTAAATTAAAGGCTGAATAATATTTTTTATAAATAGATTAATTAAACTAAAAGGCTCGATAATTATTAAATCGAGCCTTTTTAGTTTTAATTGGTAGTTTTTAACTGCTTTTTGATGTCCTCAACATTTAAATGTTCTAGTAAATAAAGTAGATTTGGATACTTGTTTTCATGATAACCAAATTTTTTAGTTCTAAATTCCTTAATTGCTTTTTCTTTACTCCAGTTTTCTATAACTATTCTGTATGCAGCAACCATTACTCCTGTTCGGTCAGAGCCATGCCAACAATGAATTAAAAGTGGTTTTTCAGCATTGTCAATATGTTGAATAACTTCAAAAATATCCTGTTCTGTAATTTGCTTTGTAGTTAATGGGATATGTTCTAATTGCAAATCAGTGCCTTTAGCTTTTTTAATGTCATTTCGTAATCTTCGTAAATTAACAATGGTTTTTATTCCTGAAGTATCTAATTCTATAAAACCTTTTTTACTTGGTTGTTCCGAGCGATAAATAGAATCGTTGATACGATATAAATTGTCAAAGTTTTTAGATTTAATTTCAATATTATCATCTTGTTTTTCTCTGTCGTTTGTATTTTGTGCATAGCCAAATGTTACAAAAAGTATAGTGATAATTATTAATTTATTCATTTTTATTTATTTTATAGTTTCGAATTAAAAACAACACTTTCTTCATTTTTTTTCTATTAAAAAACATACTGTAAAAATGCTGAAAAGTTACGTCCAGGTTCTGTAATAGGTGTACGTCCAAAATCTGCTTGATTAGTAAAAGAGAAGTTTAAATGATTATTATAAGCTTCATCTAAAGCATTAATTACAGCAACACCTAAAGTAATATTCTTAACGGGTTTAACGCCAAAACGGATGTCTAAAGTTTGATAACCATCCGTTTCGGTTTCTCCAAAACTTCTAGAAATATTATCTTGTTTGGATACGATGTTATATTGTGCATTTCCCCAAAATTTTTCTTTCTGAAATCCTAAAACTAATTTGGTGTTAAAAGGAGGCATTAAGGGTAATGACTCTGCTAAATCTTTGTTTTTAGCATTAACATAAGCAAATTCAGTTTTGAAGTAATAATCGTCTAAAAAATCGATTTCAGCTATAGCTTCAAAACCTGTTTTATAAGCTTCATTTATATTTTGAAATACTTTTACATTGGTTGGGTCCGAAGTAGGATTAAACTTTCTTGTTAATGTTGGATCTATAACACCAACAATATAGTTTTCAAAAAACGAATAATAAAAAGACGTTTCGTATTTAAAGCTATTAAATCCATTTTTTAATGGTTGTTTTCCTTTAAAGCCAATTTCAAATTGATTATTTACTTCAGATTTTAAATTAGGATTTCCTACATATTCATAAGGGTCTTGACCAACAGTAAAATGGTTAATAAAACGCTCAATCATATTAGCAGATCGCACACCACGTCCATAAGCAGCTTCTAGTGTAAAATTATTGGTTACTCTTTTTTTAATTGAAATGGTTCCGCTTACATTGTGTTCCGTTCGTTTTTTTAAGTCGTATAAAGCTTCAAAATCAGCTTCTGGGTCTTGTATGTCTGAAGTTACATTGTCATAACGTAAACCTGCTGTAATAATGGTTTTAGGATTAATAGAATACTTAGCTTCTGTAAAAACACCCAAATCTGTAATGTACGAATCTTGCCAAACCTTATCGTTAAACGTTATTGGAGTAGCTAGCATATTCCCATTCATAATTTTAATAATTCTAGTTCTGCCACCATCTCTAGCAACATGCATAGCATCTAGTCCAGAAAAAATATTTAGTTTTTCAAGCGGTTTCCAATTTAATTCTAATTTACCACCAATAGTTGTTGCATCTACCGCAGACGATGCTTCCATCATCATAAAGGACGGTCTGTTATTGTTTGTCATTAAGTGATCAACATAGCTATAATATCCTTTTGCAGTAAAAGATTTAAGGACGTTACCAATGTTATCCAATTTATAGTCTAAAGATAAAATACTGCTGTTATCAAAGTCAGTATCCATTGGTAAAGCTGCGTGTAAGACATCACGACCAAAAGATTGTCTCCAATGTGCTTGTAGACGTTGGTCTTCAGTAAAATTATACCCTAATTTGATGCCGTAATCTGTACTTTTAAAGGACGAGGGGATTTCTGTTCCATTACCGTCTTCATAATTTCCAAAATCTCTGTAACCAGCATTAGCTACAATATCATATTTTTCTTGAATGTATTGTAATTGCGCTAAATTGACTAATGAGCTTCCGTTGCTTTCATAACCACCAGATACTTTTCCGTGTATGCCATAATCTTCATAATCTGGTTTTTGTGTTACTAGATTAACAACACCTCCAAATGTCGCACCATAACGCACAGTATAAGGTCCTTTTATAATTTCAATTTTAGAAATTTCTTCAGGAATAATATGTGTTGTAATGGGATCCATTCTATTTGGACAAGCATGCATTGCTTTGGTGCCACCATCATATTGGATGTTTAATTGCTCATATTGAGATGCTCTAAACGATGGGTCTATAGCATAGTTACCTCTTTTAATTACCGAAAACCCATTGATGTTGTTAAACAAATCAGCAACGTTTTTAGGTTGTACAATGTCTTTTTCATAATTATTAGAAACAATTGTTAATACAGGATCTGTGTTTAATTTTCCAGTAACAATAACTTCGTCTAATTTGTGTACTTTTTGATTTGTAGTGTCTTTTTTAGTTTCGTTTTGATCTTGACTAAAAGACATAGCTGTAATTAGCATGCATAAAAGCACGCTATATATTTTTTTCATTTATAGTAGTATTATATTTAACTTCTGTGTTTGGGGTAGATCAACTACCTATACTAAAAGATAAATTATACCTGTGGAGGATGGAAACAATCGTTAATACTGCTAAACGAATACAGGTTTTGGTAAATCGAAGTATTTTGTGTTTTTAGATCATTTTTGTGTTTAAATGCTAATTTTTCTGTGGTTAGCGTAAATAAAAGAAGCTCTTTAAAATCGACTATATTTTCTGATGTATTTTGCTCTTTATCTAGTGATTTTGAAACCTTTTTTAAATGACATTTACCATTACATTGTAACTCAGGTTTATCTTTATTAACACACAAAGCTTCAATAAAAGCTATAGGATCTAGTTTATAATAGGCATAAGTTAAGGAGACTCTTGTACTATTAAATAGTATAAGAGTGGTTACACTTAAAGTGAATATATAAGTACTCATTTTCATTAGTGTAAAAATAAAATAACAGTGTGTCATAAAAGGTGACATTTGTTACATTACAGCAGATTTTAGTTGATAGCTAAATCTTATTTTAATATAAGCTTAAGATATTGTTTAAGTGACAAATGTTACACATAGCCACAGCCTTCTAAAGTAATTTTACAGTATCAATAAATTAAAATATATATACTATGAACACATTAGAAACAATACAACAAGAGGTTTTTGCAATGCCAAGAATAGGAGATAAGGCACCAGAATTTAAAGCAGTAACAACTCAAGGAGATATTAATTACCCATCGGATTATAAAGGGAAATGGTCTATACTATTTAGTCATCCAGCAGATTTTACGCCTGTTTGTACATCTGAGTTTATGACATTTGCGCATTTAGAAGAAAAATTTGAAAAAGCAAATTGTAGTTTAATAGGATTGTCTATTGACGGTCTGTACAGTCATATTGCTTGGTTAAGAACCATTAAAGATAAAATTGAATTTAATGGAATGAAAGACATTGAAGTTAAATTTCCTTTAATAGAAGATATCTCCATGGAAGTTGCTAAAAAATACGGAATGATTCAACCAGGAGAAAGTAAAACACAAGCCGTAAGAGCTGTCTTTTTTGTTGATCCAAATGAAACTGTTAGAGCTATCATTTATTATCCATTAAGCTTAGGACGTAACTTTGATGAACTTTACAGAGCATTAATAGCTATGCAAACCTCAGAAAAATTTAATGTAGCCACTCCTGCAGATTGGAATCCTGGAGATGATGTTATTGTATCACCAGCAGGTTCTTGCGGTGTTGCTGAAGAAAGAATGACTTCAACAGAAGATCTAGATTGTAAAGACTGGTTTTTCTGTACTAAAAAATTAGATAAAGATTTAGTATTGGATTCAATCTTAAAAAAGTAAGTCAATTACATTTAAAAAGAGCCTTTTTTTAAGGCTCTTTTTTGTAATATAAGTTACATAATAATTAAGCGTTGTGTCGTATTTTTGTATTAAAATAAATAAGCTATGGATACCGAAATTTTAGCCAGAATTCAATTTGCCTTCACCATTGCCTTTCATTATATCTATCCTCCATTAAGTATTGGTATAGGTTTGATCATGGTTATTATGGAAGGACTATATCTTAAAACAGGAAATAAGCATTATGAAGTATTAACTCGCTTTTGGTTAAAAATCTTTGCTATAACTTTTGGTATTGGTGTCGCAACAGGTATTATTATGGAGTTTGAGTTTGGTACCAATTGGGCAGTATATTCAAGATATGTTGGTGATATTTTTGGAAGCGCTTTAGCAGCCGAAGGTTTATTTGCATTTGGATTAGAAAGTGCCTTTTTAGGAGTTTTAATTTTTGGATGGAATCGTGTATCTCCTAGAGTACATTTTATATCTACAATTGGTGTTTTTCTTGGTTCCATGTTTTCGGCAGTTTGGATTGTAGTAGCTAATAGTTGGCAACAAACACCAGCTGGTTATCATATAGTTGGCGAAGGATTTAATGCTAGAGCAGAAGTGACAGACTTTTGGGCAATGGTTTTTAATCCATCTAGTGTAGATAGGATTATTCATGTTTGGCAAGGCGCATTTTTAGCAGGTGCGTTTTTAGTTTTAAGTGTGCATGCTTACTATTTACTTAAAGGTCGATATGTTGAAATTTCAAAAAAAGCATTTAAAATTGCTTTAGGTTTGGCAACTATTATATCATTAACTCAATTACTTTCAGGGCATAGTTCGGCAGATGGTGTGGCTGTAAATCAGCCAGCAAAATTAGCAGCAATGGAAGGGCATTATGACAAATCTGCACCTGCTGATTTATACTTGTTTGGTTGGGTAAATGATAAAACGCAAGAAGTGACAGGTATTGGTATACCAGGAGGTTTGTCTTTTTTGGTACATCAAGATTTTGAAGCTCCAATTACTGGATTAAATGCTTTTCCAGAAGAGGATAGACCAGGTCAAGTAAATGCAGTGTTTCAATTTTATCATATTATGATTTCTATAGGTATGTTTTTAATTGGATTAACATTATATGCTTCGTTTTTATGGTGGAAAGGAACATTATTTGAAAAACGATGGTTATTAAAAATCTTTGCATTTTCAGTGTTACTACCACAAATTGCAAATCAAGTCGGATGGTTTGCTGCAGAGATGGGACGACAACCATGGATTGTTTATGGGCATTTAAGAACTAATGAAGGGTTTTCGCAAGAAGTATCTTCTAATCAAATTTTATTCTCTTTAATATTATTTTTAGTAGTCTATGCTATATTGTTTTTATTATTTATCTATTCTTTAAATAAAAAGATAAAACACGGACCATATGATGAAGCTAATAATACACTAGACATTATTTAAACAAACACTTATGGAAACAATATTAGGTATAGATTATCCAACACTTTGGTATTTAGTTGTCGGCTTATTATTTTCGGGTTATGCTATTTTAGAAGGGTTTGATTATGGTGCTGGTGCTTGGCACTTATTTTTAAAAAAAGACTTAAGTCGTCGTATTGCAATTAATGCTATTGGTCCATTGTGGGACGCAAATCAAGTGTGGTTAATTATAGGTGGAGGCGCCTTATTTGCAGGATTTCCTGTTATGTATGCTACTATGTTATCGGCAATGTATATTCCTTTTATGTTGTTTTTAATGCTTTTAGTTTTAAGATCTTCTGCTATAAAATTTAGAAGTGCTGAAGACATGACTTGGTGGCGAAAAACATGGGATATTATTTATTTTGTTTCCAACACGTTAATAGCTTTTTTATTAGGTGTTGTCTTAGGTAATGTTTTGCAAGGTTTTGAATTAGGAGAAAACTTGACCTATCAAGGTGGTATTTTCTTCTCATTTTTAAGTCCTTATGCTATTATGGTTGGTTTTACAACATTATCTATTTTTATGACACAAGGTGCAATTTTTTTATTACTAAAAACGGAAGGTCGTTTGCATGCTAGATTAACGTTTTTGCTAAAAAAAGGAATGATTTTCTTTATTATAAGTTTTGCAGTAACATCATTATATACTTTGACTTTTTTACACGGAGTTACAGATAAATTTAAAGAAAACCCTGTGTTTTTTGCATTACCTATTCTAGCTTTTTTAGCAGTAGCCAATGTACCTAGATTAGTATCTAAGAAAAAATATGCTAATGCTTTAGTTTTTTCATCTTTAACTATGGCTTTTTTATTAATGTTAGTTGCTTTTCAATTATATCCAGTATTATTACCTTCGACTATAGACCCTAAATACAGCGTAACTATATACAATGCAGCGTCTTCGCAAAAGTCACTGGGTATTATGTTAACTATTGTGGCTATTGGAGCACCATTATTAGCTGGTTATTTCTTGTTTTTATATAAAACATTTCATGGTAAAGTAAAATTGGACGATACTAGTTACTAGTTATGTAACATAAGTAGCTGTGCAGGTTTTAAGTATATAATATCTTTATTTAAAATTCACAGATTATGTCTAAAATCGTCATTTTAGGAGCCGGAATTTCTGGTCATGTAGCAGCTTCTCATTTAAGAAGAAAACTATCTAAAGATCACGAAGTTGTTGTGGTATCTCCTAACAGTAATTACCAATGGATTCCTTCCAATATTTGGGTTGGAATTGGTAGAATGAAATCAAAAAAAATCTTATTCCCATTAGCACCTTTATACAAAAAGAAAGGAATAGGTTATAAACAAGCTAAAGCAATTTCGTTTTTTCCTGAAGGCGATAAAAATGAGGATAAACCATATGTTTTATCAGAGTATGTCGCAGGAGCTAATAAAGGTCAACAAGAAAAAATAACTTACAATTATTTAATTAATGCTACTGGACCAAAATTAAATTTTGAAGCGACAGAAGGCTTAATTCCTGGACAAAATAAAACCTATTCTGTTTGTACTTATACACATGCAGACCATGCTTGGGAAGGGTTAAATGAAGTTATTCAGCAAATGAAAGCTGGTAAAAAAGCTAAAATATTGATTGGTACAGGACACGCAAAATCAACTTGCCAAGGTGCTGCTTTTGAGTATATTTTAAATGTAGAACAGGAGTTGCGTAAGCACAATGTACGCGATATGGCAGAAGTCACTTGGATTTCTAACGAATACCAATTAGGCGATTTTGGGATGGATGGTATGTTGTTAAGCTACGGAAGCATGACCATGAAATCTCATGAAATGGTCGAAATGATTTTTGAAGATAGAGGCATCAAGTGGATATTGGGAGCAGGTGTAAACAAAATTGAAGATGGCATTGCACATTATGAAAACTTGGAAGGAGAATATAAGACTGAAACTTATGATTTTGCAATGTTAATTCCTTCATTTTCTGGTCATGGTTTTAAAGCTTTTGATAAAAATGAAAACGACATCACAGAAAAACTATTTAAAGGGTTTATGATTGTAGATGCGGATTATACAACAAAATCATACGAAGAATGGTCTGTAAAAGATTGGCCAGAAACGTATCAAAACCCAAGTTATAAAAATATTTTTGCTCCAGGAATTGCATTTGCGCCTCCACACGCCATTTCTAAGCCAAGAACTAGCAAAAACGGAACAGTTATTTCGCCAGCACCTCCACGTACAGGTATGCCCTCTGGTATTACTGCCAAATTGGTCGCAGATAATATTATTGACTCTATTAAAAGTGGATCAGAGTCATTACATCACAAGGGAAGTTTAGGTAATATGGGAGCAGCATGTATTGCTTCTGCTGGTTACGGAATGACAAAGGGAAGTGGTGTTAGTATTACCACGTTTCCTATTGTTCCTGACTACGAAAAATATCCAAAAACACAAGGTAGACAATTAGGAAAAACCTTTGGAGAAATTGGGTTAGCAGGACATTGGTTAAAACTAGCATTGCATTATGCGTTTATCTATAAAGCAAAAATGAAACCTTTTTGGTGGTTGATTCCAGAATAAGCTAAGTGCACTTTTTTTTGCTATATATCACTTATCGTGAAAATTTAAGAAGAGATGTAGGATTAAATGAAAATTTATAAGAATTAAATAATTACTAAAATGACAGAAAGAATATCAAAATATCAAAGATTTAAAATGATGAATCCAATCATTCAGTTTTTTAAATTCATTTATTTAAGTATAAAAATAATGGTTGTTGTAGCAGGAGGACATGGTGGTACTAGAAAAGTTAACTGATTTGATTCTCAGTTTTTAGTTGGTTAGTAAAAGCATTTGTAATTAAATATAAATGCTTTTTTTTGCAATAGGTGTTGTTGTCTTCACTATTGACAATCATTTGCTATACACTTTTATTATCAATAGGACCACCTAATAAATTATGTCCCATAGGCTATTTTTGTAAGGTTTACTAGTGATAAAATATAAATAAGAACTTAATTATTTTTATTCTTATAAGAAGTAATTAATTGGCTAGGTAAATAGCCATATGTTTTTTTAAAGGCAACCGTAAAATGTTGTGCATGTTTATAACCTACGCAATATGATGTTTCTGAAATATTATAATTTTTTTCTAGGATTAATTCTTTTGCTTTTTCCATTCTAACTTTAGTTATGTACTTAAAAATGGTTGTTCCATGAACAATTTTAAAATCATGTTTAAGTTTTGATGAGTTAATACCACTAATGGTTTCTAGTTTTTTAATTGTCAGAGTTTTATCTAAATTTTTGTTAATATATCCTGTTAGACTTATTATTTTTTTATGATCAAATTCGGTTAAATAAATATTTATCTTTTCATAATTATCCTCATTTGTTTTAGCTAAAAGTAATATTAATAATTCATTGATTTTTGCTTCTAAATAACTCTTTTTCAAATCTTCGGGATAGTTACAATCTATTATTTTATAAATATGTGTTTTTAATTCTGAAGAAATAGGTTTGCTTTTTTTCCACATTACAAAAGAAGTCTTATTAGAGATTGATGTACCTAGTTTATGTAATATTTGTTTAAAATTTTTACCAATTATAGTTTTCAAATAGTGTTCTGTAAATAATATTTCTAAAGTTTTTCTATTCTTAGTTTTGTAATTTAAAGTACCATTAACTTCTGGTAAGTAGAATAAGTTATAATGTGCGTTTGGAATAAAAATTTCTGTTTGAGATTTATCAAAAGGTATATAATGGCTATAACCTTCTATTTCGAATTGTAATTTAAACAAAGGAAAATCGTGTTGTACATTTATTTTATAATTTTCGGTTTTAAAATCTTTTATTAAAACCCTTAAACCATTAATACTTATTTCAGTACTTGTTCCTTTTACTGCATTGTAATTAACATGTGTTGTTTTTTCGTTGTAACTAGAAGATTTAAAATCCTTTTCAAAGTATTTAACTAATATGTTTTTATTATAAATATCACTTTTAAGTATAGTTTTCATTTCTTCCTTTTACGTTGATTTAAAACCTTTTTACGTTGTGTTAATACGTTTTTCCTTTTATAAATTTGCACAAAAATATAACATTATTAATATTTATTCTAAATAAGAATAAGTAAAGTTTATAAATATTTAGTAACAATAACCAAACTAAATATATCTAGTAAAATTAATATTATGAGAATATCAAAAAATCTAAAAAAAATAACAGTAATTATGTTGTTTTTAATCAGTTCAACCTATGCCCAACAAAATAAAGGAAGTGTTTTCGGAAAAGTTATAACTTCAGATGGTAGTCCTGCAACATTTATTAATGTAATACTTAAATCTACAAATATTGGAACTGTAGCAGATATAGATGGTAAATATTCATTAAAAAATGTTCCTTTCGGAGATTATGTTGTAGAGTTTTCATTAATGGGTATGCAAACAAAATCTATTAATGTTTCAATAAATTCAGCAGAAATTACAATTGAAGATGTTCAGTTAGATCAAAATCAAGAAGAGTTAGAAGAGGTCGTAATTATAGCAGATCGTTTAAATCAATTTGCTCATAAAGAATCAGAGTATGTTGCTAGAGTCCCGTTAAAAAATATTAATAACCCACAATCTTATTCTGTAGTAACAAACGCGCTATTAAAAGAACAAGTAAATACAGATTTAGCTTCTGCATTTAAAAGTATTACTGGTGGTGGTTATGTACAATCTAATGACGGAAATGTAAGTGTTTATTTAAGAGGTTTTAGATCTGATGTACATTTAAGAAATGGTGGTGTTGCTTGGGTGAAAGCACCAATTGATCCTCAAAATATTGAAAGAATAGAGTTGGTAAAAGGACCTGCTTCTTTATTTTATGGAGCTAATGTTAATAATATAGCCAACTTTGGAGGTATTGTAAATAAAGTAACAAAACAAGCTTATAATGGTAAGAAATTAGATTTAGGGTATATTACAGGTAGGAACGATTTGAATAGAGCAACTGTAGATTATAACACGGTTTTAAGTGAAGAAAAAAATGTTTTTTTTAGATTTAATGGTGCTTACAATAACGAAGCTAGTTTTCAAGACCAAGGTATTATTAAAGAGTTTATGTTTGCACCTTCTTTAACTTTTGAGGTTTCAGATAAATTAACAGTAAAAGCAAATTTAGAATATAACCAAAGCAAACGTAATTTAAATTTTGCAAGAGGTGTCTCTGGAGCATTAATTTCTGATTCTGTAAATTCTTGGGATGATTTAAATTGGGATTATGATACCAATTATGGGACTAATGAAATGGCTGGATATTTTTCTTCTTTAGTTTCTCAAATAAACCTAAATTATAAATTATCTGATACTTGGACATCAAAAACAAATTTCACAAAAGCAAGTTCATTTACAGATGCCAATTATTTAAGAGTTGTAATGGGAGATGAAACTACGGTTAATAGATTTTACTTGCAATTAGACCCAAGAGAAACTCAGAACACACATATTCAACAAGATTTTTTAAATGTTTTAGAAGGTGACAAAATTGATAACAAATTTGTTACAGGAATTAGTTACTTAAACAATTTAGACGATACACAGCGAACTGGAGTCTGGAATCCTATAGATCCTGTAGATACTACAAACCCAGTTATTACAGGGTTAACAAACGATCAATTTGAAGCAAATATAGCAGACGGAACAAAAAATAAAACCATAACAAAGTTTCAAACTTTAGGTTTTTATGCTTTTGATGCCATTACAATAAACAAACAATTAACGCTTACTGGAGGTTTACGTTTTGATCGTTTTATGTCAAGTAATACTGTGTCTAATGGAGCAGAAGGCACAAATGGATATAACCAAAATGCATTAAGCACAAAATTAGGTGTAGCTTATAATCCTTTTGAAGACAAAGCATCAGTATTTGTAAATTACATGGACGGATTAAACAATAATGCACCATCAGATAATGGAAACGGAGAAATTATTACTTGGGATCCACAAAGAGCAAAACAATTTGAAGTTGGTACAAAATTAGACTTCTTTAATGGTAAACTATTAAGTACAATTAGCTATTATAATATTAAAATTGATAATGATATTATAGTTGATGAAAACGGTATTAGCTCACAAACAGGTGAAACTTTAAGTAAAGGTTTCGAAATTGATTTAATTGCAAATCCATTACCAGGTTTAAACATTGTTGCAGGTTATACTAAAAATAACGCTACTCTAGAAAAAGTAAGTTTTGGTAATGAGGCTGTTTTAGGAAACAGTTTAAGTTATACACCAGAAACGGTTTGGGATTTTTGGTTAAGTTACCAAATTTTAAAAGGAAAATCTAAAGGATTAGGCTTTGGTTTAGGAGCCAATCACATGAGCGAAATTTATAACAGTACAATCAACAATTTTGGGTCAGAAGCTTATACTACTGTAGATGCTACTGTATTTTATAAAAAAGACAATTACAAAATAAGTTTTAAAGCCGATAATGTTTTTGATAATGAATATTATAATGGTTATGGTATACCTCAAAAACCATTTAATTTTAGAGTTGGTTTAGCATATAGTTTGTTTTAATTTTTAACTTAAAAAGAAGCATGTACCTTAAAGTACATGCTTCTTTTTTATTAACGTAAATATTTATGAAAGCGATATTAGTTTTTCTTTTTTGTATTTTCTCTTCTCTATCTCACGCTCAAAAAGTAGAGATAGGAGAGTTAAAAACAATACAATCTAAATTATTAGGTGAACAAAGGGAGTATTTTGTTTCATTACCAGAAAATTACTTGAATAAGAATTTTTCCAATCAAAAATATCCAGTAATTTATCTTCTAGACGGAGAAAAATATTTTAATGTAACCACAGGGATTACTCAAAAATTATCTGACGGATATTATCCATTAATGCCAGAATGCATTGTTGTGGGAATAAAAAACACTAATAGATCTAGAGATTTAACACCTACAAAAGTAACTACTTTGTCTTATCAAAATGGAGGTTCTCAAAAATTTGAGTCCTTTATTATAAACGAGTTAATTCCTGTAATAAACAAAACCTATAGAACAATTGATTATAAAATACTTATTGGACATTCTTTTGGTGGATTATTTGCATTTAATACAGTGTTGAAAAATCCATCAACATTTAATGCATATATCATTCTAGATCCTAGTTTATGGTGGGATAATAACCTGCTAGTGAAAAAGTTAGAAACAAAGCTAGCTATGATAGATTTTAGCGGAAGCTCTTTGTTTTTTGCCAATGCAAATTCTAAAGGCAATCAAAAAAATCCTAGTAAACAGCATTTTGCTCATTTTGAAGCAAAAAAGAAAGCACTTAAACTAATGGAGCTTACAATACCTGAAAACTTAAATTATCATGTTAAATATTATAAAGATGAAGATCATGGAAGTGTCGTATTACCAGCACTTATTGATGGATTAAGAACCATATTTAAAGGTTACAGAATTAACGTAAAAGAATTGGTGAAAAATCCATCATTGTTAAAAGTGCAGTACACTATTTTGTCTAATACTATTGGTTTCAATTTAAAACCACAAGGTCCTTATATAGACAGAGTTGTAGACTTGGCAGTAAAGTTTGGAGAAAAAGAAAATGCAGTGATTTTGAATAAAATAAATCAAGAGCTAAATCCTGATAACACCTATCTCAAAGAGAAATTAGTCAATTAAAAATTGAAATCAAATTAAAATAAAATCATGAAAATAATAAGCAAAATTGTAATAATAGCAATCTTAACAATTGTTGTTAGTTGTAATAAAGAAGAAAGTAAAGGAAGATTTAATTACCCAATGATAAAATCTAAAATTGCTTTAACCAAAGAACAAACTACAAAGTTTGATAAAATTACAACCAAATATACAGAAAAAGCAAAACAAGCTTGGATAGATGCAAACGGAAATAAAGAAGCTGCATTGGCTGCACAGAAAATAGTTTTTGCAGAACAAGATGCTAAAATAAAAGCCTTTTTAGAAGATAAACAATACGAAACTTATTTTACAGAAGTAAATATAGAACGTGGTGGAAGAGAAAAATATAACATGTCTTTGATAAAAAAAGAATTAGATTTAGACAGTCTACAATCTGTAAAATATGATGCAGCAAATGAAACTTTCTTTACCGTATTAAGAGATAATCACGATAATTATCATGGTAAATTAGATGTTTACATGCAATATCATAAAGAAATTGATGTAAGTAGAAGAGCAGCTTTTGAAAAAATGATGACAGAAGAGCAGTTTAATAAATACTTAAAATTAATTGAAGAATACAAGGTTGGTAAAATTGAAGAATAATCGTTTATCGAAATATTAAAGACTATAAATGAGAACATATTTGCTTCGTAAAAGAAGAAAAAAAGAATCGTCTTTTAAATATATCATGTCCGTGTTACATTTGTGGCTCGGACTTTTATCGTCTGTAATTATTTTTGTTGTTTGTCTTTCTGGAAGTATTTATGCATTTAAAACTCAAATAGAAAATCTAATAAATAAAGATGTTGTTTATTACAAATCAAAAGAAAACAGCCCTAAAATAGCTATTGATACAATTGTAAATAATTTTGATAAACAATTTGGTGGCGCAACAAGTATTACCGTTTTTAAGGAAGCAAATAAAAGTGTTTTAGTTTCATCATTTAGTAAACAGAGTAATGGTGTTTCGGCTTATTACAATCCTAATTCCGGAGAGTTATTAGGTACTAAAAATAAAACATCTATCGCTTTTTTCGATTTTATTTTAGAAGTTCATCGTTTTTTATTAGCTGGTGATACGGGTAAATTTATAAACGGAATAGCGGTTTTAATTTTTATTTTTTTACTCTTTTCTGGTTTCATCATTTGGTTACCAAAAAAACTAAATCAACTCAAAACAAGTTTAAAAATAAAGTTTAAAGCAAAGTTTCATCGCATAAATTACGATTTACACAGGGTTTTAGGATTTTATTCCATGCTGCTACTTTTTTTTATGTCTGTTACAGGTTTGTATGTTTCTTTTCATTGGGTTAAAAATGCTGTTATTGTAGGTTTAGGCGGAGATTCTATAGTTATTTCAGATTCTAATATTGCTTTAAAAAAAACGTTATCAAATTCTTTTGATACTATGTTTGATGATTTGTCTAGAGAAGACAAAACAAATAAAAAACAAAAAAGTAATTTACAATCGCTACTCATAAAAACGGATAGTATTTTTAAGTATGATGGGACAAAAATAATTCAACTAGCAGATGAGAATTCTAAAAGTATCAATATCATTAAAATGAATACAGGCAATTTGTTACATTTTTATGTTCCAGATAAAATAGAATTTTCAATTAATGGTAAAATTAGAAAACAAGAATTATTTACAAGTTTACCGTTAAGCAATCAGTTTAAGTTAATTGCAAAGCCATTACACACAGGTGAAATCATGGGTTTACCAACTATTATTATTTACTTTCTAATAAGTTTAATTGGCTGTTCTTTACCAATTACAGGCTTTATAATTTGGTTTAAAAAAGTAAAATAGTGTTGTTAATAGTTTAAAATGAAATATTATGTTTTATTCAAGTAACAGATACAAGACGATTATATAATAACTCAGTTTTTATAAAATGTTAACCATAAAATAAATAAAAGCGTTAATTCCCTTTCACACGTTGCCAAAGTTCTGATAACAGCTTTTTACCGTCATTAGAATCTTTTGGAGCTTCAATAAATGAAACTTTACCAGAAGGATCAACGTCTAATTTGTATTTAAAAACAAAACTGTCTGATTTTGGTTTTAAACTTAATAATCCAAAACGTAAATCGTTAAAATAAAGGGTGTTTTCTGTTTTAGTAATTGTGTACCAACCTTCCGTAATGGCAATCATTTGCTTTACACTTTTATCTTCAACAAGACTACCTAGTAAGTCGTGGTTTTTTGGATAGCTTTCAAAAGTGATAGGTTGGCTGTCAAAAAACGAATAATTCCCCAATAAATAAGCATCTTCAGTTTGCACATTAGCACTCCAAAGTATCGTGTTTAATGCAGATGGTCTAGTGTCAATATCTAAATAAGCAATGTTTTGTTCTTTTAAAGCAGATTCAAATTTTGTGTAAGCTGCCCATTTTAAAAGTAGCGTAATGGCTAAGTACGTCGTACTTATTATTAATCCCATATTGTTATAAAAACGTCGTTTTGCAGTGGTCCGTTTTTGACGCATCGCTAAAATTAAAAATATCAGAAAAGGGACTGTGTACAAAGGGTCAACTACAAATATGTTTTTAAAAGCTAATCGTAAATCAAAAGGCCAAAACAGTTGTGTTCCCCAAGTGGTGTGTGCATCTAATATAGGATGAGTTACAAAAGCTAAAAAGAATAGCCAAGTCCAGTTTTTAAAGTTTTTATAGGTTTCGTAACGCGTGACAATCCAAGCTAAAATAGGTGCAAAAAGTACTGAAAACGCAATAGAATGCGTAAACCCACGATGTACATAAAGTGCTGTAACATTGTCCGTAAAAAAAGAGGCTAAAACATCTAAATCAGGAATTGTACCTGCGATAGCACCATAAAGCATGGCCTTGTTTCCAACTTTTCTACCTAAAACAGCTTCGCCTACAGCTGCTCCTAATACTATTTGTGTTAATGAATCCATATAGCATGCAAAAGTAAGAGATACTAATTTATTTATAACAAGACTTCGGTTTTATGTTGCATTTTGCTTGGTAACTTATGTTACCGACCAAGCTATTTATGTAATGTACATTTGTATTGTAAATTAATTATTGATGAAAAAACACATTTATATACCATTATTACTGTTAGGGTTAACATTTTCGGTTCATGCGCAACAAGTGGTTCCAATTGCAAAATCTGATGTTTTGTCAAAAGTATCTGAGAATAATACTAGTATAAAAATTTCTGAACAAGATTTTAATGCAGCCAAAGCAGATTATAGACAGACCAATACAGTGTTTTTGCCAAACATTACAGCAAGTCACACTGCAATGGCGACGACTAATCCGTTAATGGCTTTTGGTTCTAAATTAAATCAGGAGATTTTAAGCTCAAACGATTTTAATCCTGCGTTATTAAACGATCCTTCGCAGATTGAAAACTATGCTACTAAATTCGAAATTCAGCAACCATTAATTAATTTAGATGGTATTTACCAACGTAAAGCTGCTAAGTCAAAAATGGAAGCCATGTCTTTAAAGACAAAACGCACGCAAGATTACTTAGCTTTTGAAGTGGATAAAGCTTACATGCAATTACAATTAGCCTATAAAGCGGTAGACGTGTTAGAAAAAGCATTAGAAGCAGCAAATGCTAATAAAAAATTAGCAGAGGACAGTTTTAAACAAGGGTATTTACAACGTGCAGATGTGCTGAATGTTGAAGTACGTGTGACTGAAGTTCAAAATCAATTACAAACAGCTAAAAGTAATGTGCAAAATGCGTCTAATTATTTGTCTTTTTTAATGAATGATGATACTTATGTTGTGTATATGCCAAGTGATGAATTGTCCATTGCAACGTTTACTTTGGACGATAAAAAGGTTTCAGAAAATCGTTCTGACATTAAAGCCATGCAATTAGCAACCAATGCTTATGAAGCGATAAATAAAGCTGATAAAATGGCTTTTTTACCACGTCTAAATGCGTTTGGAAGTTATGAGTTGTATGACGATCAAATTTTCCAAGGAAGTGCTAATGGGTACCTTTTCGGAGCACAATTAAGTTGGGATATATTTCAAGGGTCTAAACGTATTGGTAAAGCTCAAAAAAGTAAATCAGAATTCGAAAAATCTAAATTAGAATACAAGCAATATGTATCTAAAAGTAATTTAGAATTAAACAAAGCTAAACGCGCCTTTATAGATGCTGATAATAAGTTGAAATTAACAACTTTAGCATTGCAACAGTCAGAAGAATCTTTACGTATTAGAACCAACAGATTTAAAGAAGGTCTAGAAAAAACATCTGATTTATTAATTGCCGAAACGCAATATTCACAAAAGCAATTGGAATATTACCAAACCATTTTTGAATACAATTACACACAAGCATATTTACAATTTTTAACTAAAGAATAAAAAAGATACAAGAATATAGAACCAAGAATCAAGATTGATTTCCAAGAGTTCTTAATTATAAAAATGTCACACTAAGCGCAGTCATAGTGTCTTAAATAAAAAATAATAACCATGAAAAAAATATATACAATCCTTACACTTTCTATAGCGCTATTTGTAGCCAGTTGTGGTAGCGAAGACAAAAAACCAGTGATAGATAATTCGCCAGCAATTAGTGTAAAAACTAGTCAAGTTGCAGCAAATACCAATAGTCCTTTTTTATCGGTTAGCGGAAAAATTCAAGCTACAAATAGTGCAGATTTAAGCACTAGAATGATGGGTTATGTTAATAAAGTGCATGTCAACGTTGGCGATAAAGTACGTAAAGGACAATTATTAGTCTCTATTAATAATAGCGATTTACAAGCTAAAAGAGCTCAGGTTAATGCAGGAATAACAGAAGCTAATGCAGCTTTAAATAATGCGCAAAAAGATTACAACCGTTTTAAAAACTTATTTGCAGACAATAGTGCCTCTCAAAAAGAAATGGATGATATGACTGCAAATTACGAAATGGCTAAGGCTAGAGTAGAAGGTGCCAATCAAATGAAAAACGAGATTAACGCACAGTTTGCTTACAGTAATATTACTGCACCTTTTAGCGGAACCGTAACTAGTAAAAATGTAGAAGCTGGTAATATGGCAAATCCTGGTGTTCCATTAATAAGTATAGAAACACCTGGAAATTTTGAAGTGATGGCAATGGTACCTGAAACTGAAATTTCAGAGATTAAATCAGGAACTACAGTAGATGTTTTGGTTAAATCGATTAATAAAACTTTAAAAGGAAAAGTAAAAGAAGTAAGTACATCAGCCAAAAATACTGGAGGACAGTATTTAGTGAAGATTGATTTAGATAAAACAGAAGCTAATATTTTATCTGGGATGTTTACAACAGTGCAATTTCCTGTAGAGAGAAAAGCAACGTCATCAATGGTTTTAATACCTACTGAAGCTATTGTTACAAACGGACAATTATCTGGAGTTTATACAGTAAGCCAAAGCAATACAGCATTATTACGATGGTTGCGTTTAGGTAGAACTTTTGGAGATCAAGTGGAAGTGTTATCTGGTTTAAATGCAGACGAAGCATACATTGTTTCTGCTGAAGGAAAATTATTTAATGGCGCCAAAATTACAATTCAATAACTAATAAGTCGCGTTAAGGATAGAAGTGTAAATTCTTTTTACGTCAGTTCGAGTGAATTTGCCTAAGCAAATTTGTATCGAGAACAAGTAAAAAGATTGCAACGAATAGCCTGTTAAAACGCCCAAAATATAAAGATTTCCATTGTCATGGGAATGAAATAAAGTAATAATTATGAAAGAAGGAATCGCAGGTAAAATTGCCAAAGTCTTTATGCAATCGAAGCTTACAGTGCTTTTAATGATTGTATTTATGGTAGTTGGTGTGTACAGTTCGTTTTTAATTCCGCGTGAAGAAGAACCGCAAATTGATGTGCCTATGGCAGACATTTTTGTGGGTTATCCTGGAGCAAGTCCTACCGAAGTGGAGTCGCGTGTAATAAAACCTTTAGAGCAATTAATTTCGAATATTAAAGGTGTAGAATATGTGTATTCTACGTCTATGAAAGAGCAAGGAATGGTCATCGTACAGTTTTATGTTGGCGAAGATATTGAGCGTAGTTTCGTAAAATTATACAACGAAATTAACAAGCATATGGACCAAATGCCTGAAGGTGTTACGTTTCCGTTAGTAAAAACGCGTGCGATTGATGATGTGCCAATGTTAGGTTTAACGTTGTGGAGCGAAAATTATGACGATTACCAGTTAAACCAGATGGCTCAAGAGTTGGAAGCTGAAATTAAGAAGATAAACGATGTGGCTATTACGCATAAAATTGGTGGTAGAGATCGTCAATTACGTGTCGTTTTAGATAAAGATAAATTGGCTGCAAGTGGTTTGGATTTCTTGTCGGTTTCGGAAATGATTAAAGCAAATAACAGCCAATTAAGTGCTGGTAGTTTTGATAAGAATGATACTGAGTTTTTAGTAAATACAGGTGCTTTTTTAGCTTCGGTTACTGATGTTGAAAATCTGGTGGTTGGTGTGCAACAAAATCAACCAATATATTTAAAGCAAGTCGCTAAAATCATTGATGGACCAGAAGTACCACAAAATTATGTGAGTTTAGGTTACGGAAAAGGGAGTGTGAAATCGGCTGATTATAAGTCGGAATATCCTGCAGTCACCATTTCGGTTGCTAAACGTAAAGGTGCAGATGCCATGAAAATTGCAGATGTGATAATTGATAAAGTAGATCACTTACGTAGCACTTTAATTCCGGATGATGTACATGTAGAAATTACTAGAAATTATGGTGAAACAGCGTCTCATAAAGTGTCAGAATTACTATGGCACCTTATTGGATCTATCTTTGCGGTTACACTTGTTGTGATGTTAGCCATGGGTTGGCGTGGTGGATTGGTCGTGTTTTTATCGGTTCCAATTACGTTTGCATTGACCTTACTAAGTTATTACATGATGGATTACACGCTAAACCGAATTACCTTATTCGCGTTAGTATTTGTAACAGGAATTGTAGTGGATGATTCCATTATTATTGCCGAAAATATGCACCGACATTTTAAGATGAAACGTTTGCCATTTAAAGAGGCTGCTTTGTATGCGATAAATGAAGTTGGAAACCCAACCATTTTAGCAACATTTACTGTAATAGCATCAGTTTTACCTATGGCTTTTGTATCAGGATTAATGGGTCCATATATGGCACCAATGCCAATAGGAGCATCCATTGCTATGATATTATCCTTATTTGTAGCTTTAACTATTACACCATATTTAGGTTATATTTTCTTAAGAGAAAAAGATAAAAAAGGCGCAGAGGAGAAACCAGAAAAACCAGTTGAGGACACACTTATTTATAAGGTTTACAACAAGTTTGAACGTCCTTTATTAGAAAGTAAGAGCAAACGTTGGTTGTTTTTAGGATTGACTTTTATGGGTTTAATGTTAACAATGGTGTTGTTTTTTACCAAATCGGTTGCTGTTAAAATGTTACCTTTTGATAACAAGAATGAGTTTCAGGTGGTTATTGATATGCCTGAAGGTACCACACTAGAACGCACAGGAGTAGTAGCACAAGAAGTGTCGCAATACTTGTCAACACGACCAGAAGTGGTTAATTATCAAAATTACGTGGGTACGTCTGCACCAATTACGTTTAACGGTTTGGTACGTCATTACGATTTACGTGGTGGATCTAATATGGCAGATATTCAGGTGAATTTAATTGATAAAGGCGAACGTGATATTCAAAGTCATGGTATTGCTAAATTAATGCGTCCAGATATTCAGAAAATTGCAGCAAAGTATAATGCCAATATTAAATTGGTAGAAGTACCACCAGGACCTCCTGTATTGTCAACGATTGTTGCAGAAGTATATGGACCTGATTATAATGAGCAAATTAGGATTGCTAATAGCGTTCAAGAGATTTTAAAAAATACAACTGATGTGGTGGATATTGATTGGATGGTGGAAGCGGATCAAACCGAATATCAATTTGATATTAATAAAGAAAAAGCCATGTTGTATGGTGTTGCACCACAACAAATTGCGTATACCATGAATATGGCATTGTCAAATAGAGCTATCACTAATTTATATGATGAAGATGCTGTAAATCAAGTAGGGTTAGTATTGGCTTTAGATGAAAAAGAAAAATCTACAATTACTGATATTTCGCAATTAAAGGTAAAATCTAAACAGGGTAATATGGTACCAATTTCTGATTTGGTAACGATTACCGAAACTACTGCAGCAAAAAGTATATACCGTAAAAATCAAAAACGTGTCGTTTATGTTATGGCAGATATGGCTGGAGAATTAGAAAGTCCTGCGTATGCTATTCTTGGAATGGAAGAAAAGTTAAAACAGATTCCGTTACCAAAAGGTTATGAGTTAAACGAAATGTATTTAGGTCAACCAGATTTTGAAGATAATTATACTGTAAAATGGGATGGCGAATGGCAAATTACGTTGGAAGTTTTTAGAGATTTAGGTATTGCCTTTTTAGGAGCCATTATCTTAATATACATTTTGATTGTAGGCTGGTTTCAAAACTTTAAAGCACCAATTGTTATGATGGTGGCAATACCATTATCGTTAATCGGAATTATTTTAGGACATTGGATTATGGGAGCATTCTTTACAGCAACGTCGTTTATTGGTATGATTGCTTTAGCAGGAATTATGGTTAGGAATTCGGTTTTACTTATTGACTTTATAAATTTAAGAACAGCGGAAGGTGTACCTCTTAAAGAAGCATGTATTGAAGCTGGAGCAGTACGTACAACACCAATTTTATTAACAGCAGGAACGGTTGTTATTGGAGCATTTGTGATACTGTTTGATCCAATTTTTCAAGGATTGGCAATTTCATTAATGGGAGGGACTATTGTGTCTACAGTATTGACTTTGTTGGTTGTACCTCTTGTTTATTATATGATAGAGAAGAAGAATTATAAATAATGGGAAACTGTGTCGTTAATAATGAGATTCTGAAATGAATTCAGAATGACGAGCGGTTTGCAGATAAGATTGGGTAATAAAAAGAAAGTTGAGTTGTGAATAATTAGATTCTGAAATAGGTTCAGAATGACTTGAATATTAAGTATTAAATTTTAAAAAAGAAGAAAAATGTTGAATACATATTTTAGAGTAATTGTTGGTGTGATGGTATTATTAAGTGTGGTGCTTTCGGTTTATGTAAGCCCAAAATGGATGTGGTTTACTGTATTTATTGGCGTAAACTTAATACAATCAGCTTTTACAAAATGGTGTTTGTTAGAAACTATATTAGTAAAGTTAGGTGTGAGGAAAGAAAGCGCAGGTTGTAGCGTTAAATAGCATTAGTTTTATAATAGGTTAATTCCTATAAAATTAGTAGACTAAAAGTCCATAAATTAATTTGTAGCATGTATTTTTGCGCAAATTTTATTTATGGATTTTTTATTTCAACCATGGCATTGGTTTGTCTCTGGTTTTTTGATAGCACTAACAATGCTAATTTTATTATTAATGGGAAAAAGGTTTGGAATGTCTTCCAATTTAAGAACCTTTTGTGCTGCTTGTGGAGCAGGAAAAGCTAGTGCTTTTTTTAGATTTGATTGGAAGTCTGACCAATGGAACCTACTGGTTGTTTTTGGAGCAATGCTTGGTGGTTTTATAGCATCACATTATTTATCTGCTGCAGAAATGCCTGCTATTAGTGAAGCTACAAAAGCATCCCTATCAAGTATACAAGTTTCGGTTGATAATAAATACTTACCTGTCGAGCTATTTTCAATTTCCGCTTTAAGCGATATAAAAACTATCGTAATTTTAGTTATTGGTGGACTTTTAGTTGGATTTGGAGCACGTTACGCAGGAGGTTGTACGTCTGGTCATGCTATTTCTGGATTAAGTAATTTACAATTACCGTCGTTAATTGCTGTTATTGGGTTCTTTATAGGAGGATTAGTAATGGTACATTTATTATTCCCTTTAATTTTCTAATGATGAAACAAATACTTTTTATATTAATTGGGTTTTTCTTCGGAATTATTATGTTTAAATCTGAAGCTGCTTCATGGTTTAGAATTTATGAGATGTTCCGTTTTGAAGCGTTTCATATGTATGGAATTATTGGTACTGCTTTAGCTTTTGGAATTTTGTTTGTACAAATTATAAAACGTTATAAAATAAAATCCTTTGATGGAAATGAAATAAAAATTGCTCCTAAAGACAAATCGTTTTCAAGATACATGTATGGTGGAATTATTTTTGGTTTAGGTTGGGCTTTAGTTGGTGCTTGTCCAGGACCAATTTTTGTATTAATAGGAGCTGGATATTTACCTATAATAATTGTGTTTTTATCGGCAGCTTTAGGTACTTTTTTATACGGTTTGGTTAAAGATAAATTACCTCATTAAAAGGTAAAACCCTAAATGTTTTAAAAACACTTAGGGTTTTATTATTAAGTTAAGTTATTTTATGCTGTTATAGTTTGTCCAGTTTGTGCTGAAAAAGAGTCAGAAAAAACAGTGTCTACAAATATCCAATTAGAAGTTGCACTTCCTGGAGCAAAGGTTACTTGCATGTAACCACGTTGGGCTGAATCAAAATAATTTAAGTCATCAATTAATATAGTAATTGCATCTTGAAAAGCGCTTACAAAAGCAGGTTCAGAACCTAAATAGGTGTCAAAACCAGGTGATGATACAGATGATGTTGCAAATTCGGTTGCGGTAACGTTTCCGCTATTGGATACAATCTGACTAGACCAAGCATTGTGTGTATCACCAGCTAGAACTACTAATTTTTTGCCAGCAAAAGCTTCTAAGATAATTTCCCTTTCGGTTGGATAGCCATCCCAAGCATCTAAATTATATGGTAAAACGGTTTGTATTCTAGCTAATTCTTGAGGAGTTAATGTAGGATCGTTATTTAAGACTCTTACTTTTAACTGAACTAATTCTGCTAGTTGTTGTTGGAATGCTGCCATAGAAGCGTCAGATGCAGATCCTGTTGCGCTTATTTCTGCTATAATTGTACCTAATGCATTTAACAATTCTGCAGGAACCATCATTTTACCCATTAATACTTGTTGACCTAATACTTGCCACTCTGCTGTGTTACCAGACACTTCTCCTAATAACCAATTTTTTTGTGTTGTACCCAACATAGTTCTATTAGGATCTAACCATTCTTGTTGGTAAGTTGCTGCATCAAAATTACCTGAAGCATCAAAATAATCAGTAATACTTAGCTGTTTATCACGACCTACTAAACGTGTGTCAAGCATAATTAAGTTAGCTAAATCACCTATTTGAAAGCTTCTATAAATAATACTAATATCATTTGTCATAGCAGGAAGATACTCGCTGTAAGCTTGTAAAGCACTCTGTTTTCTAGCTTCAAAAGACCCTTCGTCTTCTTGATGGTTTTCTGCTCCGTTTACATAAGTATCGTTAGTGATTTCATGATCATCCCAAACCGAAATAAATGGCTTTTTCTGGTGTAATAACATCAAGTTTTCATCACTTCTGTATTGCTTATAACGGGTTCTGTAGTCGTCTAAAGTAATAATTTCGTGTGTTGGATTGTGTGTTCTTCCTAGTGTTTCGGTATATTGATTAGTACCATATTCGTTTTCACCATATTCATATATATAATCGCCTAAATGCACTACAATATCTATGTCTGAATTAGCCATAGCATTATAAACATTAAATAAACCTGCAGCATAATTAGCGCAAGAGGTAACACCAAGTTTAACTTGATTAACACTACCTGTAGGTAATGTTATAGTTTCTCCAATAGGTGAAACAGTTTGATCATTTAGATTAATAAAACGATAATATAATTTTTGGTCTGCTTGTAAATCTTGTACTTCTACAGCAATAGTAAAATCACGAGAGCTATCTGTTGTTACTTCTCCACTTCTTACTAAAGTATTAAAAGAAGACTCTGTAGAAATTTGCCACACTAAAGTAGCATTTGCATTTTCAGTAGAATATCTGGTCCATATAATAACTTGAGATTGGGTAGGATCAAAACTAGCTACACCAAAGTCAAAATTAGATTGGTTTAAGTTTTCTGGAATTAAAATTTGATCACTTATATCGTCATCGTTGGAACAACTAATAAAATTTGGAATTAGAATAATTCCTCCAGTTGCTAATAATGAATTTTTTAAAAAAGATCGTCTGTTAAATTGTTTAGCCATGATACGTTTTATGTTATGCATGCATAATTAATTTAATAATGTTATTTGATGGTTATAGAGTTGTTAAGAATAAATTAAATAATTAAAAATTGTAACATTTTGAAGTTTAACGCGTCATATATGTGTAAGTCAGTAATAAGATTTGCAAAATCAATCATCAATTTAAATCAATCATCAATTTAAATCAATCATCAATTTAAATCAATCATCAATGAAAACAGATAGACAATTATTAGTATTAACCCATTTAAGTCAATTAGTAACTTTATTAATAGGTTGTGGTAGTTTAATATTACCATTTATATTATGGATAACGCAAAAGGACAGAGTATATCAAATGGATACACAAGGTAAAGCAATTGTTAATTTTCAATTAAGCCTAGTTGTATTATATATTGTTTGTGTACCTTTAATACTGTTATTTGGATTAGGATTATTAGGCTGGTTTGTTTTAGGATTAGTATCTATCATTTATCCAGTCTTAAATGCAATAAAAGTAAGCAACGGTCAAAACCCAGAATACCCTTTATCTTTTAATTTTATTAGTTAGTTATATTAATTTGATAAAGAAAAAAACGCAACCTGTAAGGGTTGCGTTTTTAGTTTAGAAAAAAAAAAGAGACCTACAGAAAAAAATAAAACAGAATATGTGATTAAATATTAATTTTGTTAATCAGTCATTATGTCTCGTTTTATTTTTTACATATTATTTTTAGTAAACATTTGTTTTTTGCAAGCACAAAACCCTGTTTTTGTGCCCATGTCTAATGTTTCTAAACTTCCAGATGTTGAGTTTTATGATGTAATAGAAGACAAACAACACTATATATGGTTAGCAGCAGATAAAGGTTTGTACAGGTATAACGGAAAAAATTACAAGCATTTTAGTCATCCTAAACAAAAAGCGAACTCCTTATTTCAGTTAAAACTTGATAGTAATGGAACTTTGTGGTGTAATAATATTTATGGACAAATATTTTATGTAGAAGAAAATAGCCTGAAACTTTTTCACGATGCCAGTAAATTAGTAATTGGTCAATTAGCACCTTTTACAATACACGAAGACTATATCAGATTATTTACTGTAACAGGTATTTATGATATTGATATTATAACAAAAAAAACAACTAAGTTTTTTGATGCTATGTGTATTAGTAACTCTAATAGTAATACTACTAATTACACTTTTGCTATAAATTCTGAAGGAGATACAAAAGGACAGAGTATTTATAAATTCAATAAAAAGGAAAAGTCAAAATTATTTGAAATTACGAGTGTTAAAAATATACAATCGCCAAAACTTTTCGCGTTTAACAATGTTATATTTTTTACACACAAAAGTGAAAGTGGTAATATTATTTATTCTATTAACAAAACAAATAATTCAACAAAACAACTTAAAACACCATCAGAAATACGAAATGAAATCATTTACGGACTTCTAAAATTTAATGATGCATATTGGTTTTTAACTAGTTCAGGAGTGTTTATTTACGAGTTTAAAAAAGAAGCGTTTATTTTTAGAGAACAACTTTTTAACACAGAATCTATCACTGATGTTGAAGTAGATTTTAATAATAATTATTGGTTTACAACTTTAGATAACGGTGTGTTTGTAGCTCCAAATCTAAATGTTAGACGTACAAGTTTAGAGTTTGTAGAGGCTAAAATAACATCGTCTGTAGCTTTACAAAATAATAAATTTGTGTTAGGAACCAATAATGGAAAACTTTTGTTTTATAAAGAAAATAAGCTTTATAAAACACTGCAATTACAAGGAAAAAAAATTATAGGTAAATTATATTTTGATGAGCAAAAAAAACAATTAATAGTAAGTATTAACGCATCAGAATCTTTTGTGGTTGATTTAAAAACCAATAAAATTACAGATTTTAATAATAGGTTTTCGGTTGCCAAAACATTTTCTAAAATTAATGATAGTATTTTGTTTTATGGTAATTATCGTCAAGGTATTGTTTATAAAAATCCTTTTAATAAAACTGAAAAAATAATTATTAAAGACAGTCGTGTAAAAGCCTCAACAGTAATTGGCAAAACGCTTTTTGTATCTTATATAGATGGTTTTTATAAGTATAATACAGCATCTTATTCTTCAGAAGAAATACAATATAATTTTAAAAGTTTATTGGTTAATTGCATTACAAAAAGTAATGATGGTATATGGTTATCTACACAACATAACGGATTGCTTAAATTTAAAAATGATAGTTTAACAAAATTTGATCATAACTTACCAAATAACTTTCAAATAAACAATATACATTATGATGATGATGTATTATGGTTTTCATCCGATTCTGGCTTATTTCAGTACCAATTAAAAAACAACGCACTTAAATTATTAAGTACCCAAGATGGTTTAGACACAGCGGTTAATGATTTTTTAGTACTTAAAAATCAAATTATTATAATTCGTCCAAAAGCATTTTACACGCTTCCAAAGTCACAAAGCTTATTTAAAACATTTAAAACAGCTAAGGTTAGGATAGAGACAGTGTCTATTAATGATCGTGATACATTGGTTAAAAGCAACTATAAATTACCTTACAATCATAATAAAATAGGACTAACTTTCAATTCTAACGGATTTCAATCTAATCAACATGTTAACTACCAATATCGTGTAAGAGAGATTGATACAAGCTGGCAAAATATACCTTTAAACACTCACTATGTAAATTTTAATAGTTTACCAAATGGGACATATAATTTTGAGCTAAAAGCACAAAATATTAGTGCAAAACAGTCTGTTTATGCTGTTCCAATAACCTTTAAAATAGCAAAGCCATTTTGGCAAACCTATTGGTTTTATTGTTTGGTTGTATTGACTGTTTTTGGGTTGATTTGGTTGTATTTTAGATGGAGAATGAAACAAAAAGAAAGACAACGTATTGCAGAAATTGATAAAATTTTAATCGATAAAAAAATAACTAATTTACGTTTAGAAAATCTGCGTTCGCAAATGAATCCGCATTTTATTTTTAATGCTTTAAACTCTATTCAAGATTATATTGTGTCTAACGAAAAAGAATTAGCTAGTTCATACCTAGTAAAATTTAGTCGTCTAATTAGAATGTATTTAGACTACAGCCAGTTAAACGAAATAACTTTAGAAGAAGAATTAAATGCTTTAAAATTGTATTTAGAATTAGAAAAAGTTCGTTTTGAGGACGAATTAGATTATGACATTACCATCGATGAACAGTTAAATACAAAACAAATAAAAGTGCCATCGTTGTTCATTCAACCGTATATAGAAAATGCTTTAAAACATGGGTTATTGCACAAATTAACCAATAGGGAACTAAAGGTTGAAGCTAAATTAGTTGAGCAACACAAATTACAAATTACTGTAGAAGATAATGGTATAGGTAGACAAAAATCCGAAAAATTAAAACGTCCAAACCCACAACATAAACCTTTTGCAACCAAAGCCAACGAAGAACGTGTACATCTATATAAAAACAAATTAAAACGCGATATAACCATTGAAATTGAAGATTTATATAATGAAAATCAAAAAGCTTCAGGAACCAGAGTGATTATAACAATGCCAATTTAATATAACAATGAAAGCTATAATTATAGACGACGAAAAACGCGCCAGACATTTACTATCTAACCTCATAACCGAACATTGTAAAAGTGTTACTAGTATTGTCGAAGCACAAGATTTAGCGTCTGGTGTAGATTTAATAAAAGAGTCAAAACCAGACATAGTATTTTTAGATATAGAAATGCCAAATCAGTCAGGTTTAGATATCTTAGAATACTTCCCAAATCAAATCGATTTTAAAATCATTTTTGTAACTGCTTATAACCAATATGCAATTGATGCTTTTAAACTTTCTGCAATAGATTATCTGTTAAAACCAGTGGACACAAATGAGTTAAAAGAAGCTGTTGCAAAAGCAGAAGAAGCTATTAAAACTAATAATCTTACAGATCAACTTAATAAGTTGCGCGACTCGTTAAAGCAGTTGTCTTTAGATAAAATAGCATTGGAAATACCTAAGGGTATTATGTTTGCATCTCACAGTGATATCGTTTATTTTAAAGCAGATGGTATGTACACAAACGTTCAACTTATTGATGGTAAACAAAAAACCATTTGCAAACCCTTAAAGCATTTTGTGGAGCAGTTGGAACAAAATACTATGTTTTTTAAATGTCATCGCTCATATTTAATAAATTTAAAATATGTGGACGAATTGGTTAAAGATGATGGTGATTATTTATTGATGAATAATCAAAAACGTATTCCAATTTCAAAATCTAATCGCGATCAATTTTTAGATGTGATTAAGGAGACGTTTATGTGATTCTTTATTTATAATTTTTGAAATTCATTTAGAAAAAAAAACATCATTTTCAGAAAAAAACAAATTAAGAATGGTTGTTAAGTGCTTTATTTTGAGGTCTATCAAACACAATTCTTATGAAAAAAATAGTATTATTATTTGTTTTAGCATTGTGCTACAATACGTCGCACGCACAATTTGGTAAAATGCTTAAAAAGAAAGCTAAAGCAGCTGTAGAAAAGAAGATTAATAAAAAGGAAGATACTAGTTCATCTTCAAACTCGCAAAATGCTTCAGGAATGGTTGGAAACACTTCATCTTCCTCCAAAAATTCATCTAAAACAGAATATACCGATGAAGAATTTAAAGCGGAATTAGCTAAAAAATATCCTAACGACCAAGCGAAGCAAGATTTATACTATCAAAAATATCTTGAAAAAAAGCAACAAGAAGCAGAAGCTAATAAACCCCAAAAAGCCAATGCAATAAGTGACGACTTTTTATATATGTCTTATCCTTTTGCGATGACTAAAGGCATGAGCGCAGTTGGTGTAGATCGTGTAAAATTAAGACGTCAGATGACAGATATGGGTGACAATGTAGATATATTACCTGCACAAGATCCAGAATATGCTTGGTTACGTTTTTTAACAACACCAGAGTTAGAAGCCATGTCTCCAGAAGGTTATATTGGTTACGAGCTGGTTTCAGGAATGTTTACAACCAAAGTTGGCGCAGACAGATCACAAACTTTAGAGCTTGGTACAGGTATGCCAATTTTAGTAAGAGGTATGTTAATTGCAGACGATGTGTTTGTTATTTATGCAGCATCTCATCAAGGTGGACACGCATTTAACGTACCATCATATATGCATGAAAACGATATTACGATACTTAATGTCATTGGTAAAGGCGAACAACAATTTCATTTAGACTGGTTAGAAAAAGCAAAACCAATTGTAAAAGAATTTGAAGCGACGTTAAAAGCTAATTACGATGTTGCTGCAAAATCAACTATGGATGCTATAAAAATGCCTAAAGCTGGTGGTATGAATAGTAATGCATCATTAGTGAATTTTGCTAAAAATAATGTTTCTAAAACCATTGCAAAAGATGGCGCAAAACTATTAAAACTTAATATAGAGTCTAACGATTGGAGTATTGTTAAAAATAAATACACAGGTCACATTTTATACCGATGGATAAAAGGTGCATTCACTGAAAAAAATAAAAATAACGACTGCTATTTGCAAGGTTTTTTAATCAAGCAGCAGTATAATGGTAGTGGTTATGGTAGCTCTCAATTTGGAGGTGTTATTCATGGACAAATGCCTTATGGGCAAAAAATGAATTGCGAATAATTAAAATGTTTTTGGTTATAGTTTTTTAAAGTCTGCTTGATTAAGCAGGCTTTTTTTATGAAATAACCGTAGGGATAATTTTAATAAATCATTTAGAAAGAAATTAAAGTCATTCAGAAAAAAGCAAATTAAAAACCTTTAGTGTTGCTGTTATTTTGTAGATGATATTAATATTAATCTTAACTACAATGAAAAAAACTTTACTCTTATTATCCTACTTAATGATAACTACATGGTGTAGTATTATTGCGCAAAACGTAAATATACCCGATGCTAACTTTAAAAACTATTTGTTGGCAGATTCAGCAATTAATACAAATTCAGATTCTGAAATTTCTGTTGCAGAAGCACAAGTGTTTTCGGGCGAATTATTAATAAATGGTTTATCTATTTCAGACTTAACTGGTATTGAAGCTTTTGTTAATATTACAAGATTAGATTGTTATAGTAATAATTTAACCGCTTTAGATGTTAGTAATAATTTAGCATTAACACGTTTACACTGTTCTGATAATCAAATAGAAACTTTAGACATTAGTGCAAACACATTAATTACAGATATACAATGTCATAATAATGGTGTTTTATATGAATTAAACATTGCCAATGGTAATAACAGTAATATTAACTGGATGAAAGCCTATGGAAATAGTTTATCATGCATTCAAAAAGATGCTGGTTTTACACCACCAGCAGATGCAGGAATATACAGCCAAGGTTGGACTAAAGGTAACTCTGCAATTTATGGCGACGATTGCGCAGCGTTAAACCAAATAGTAAATATTCCTGATGCTAATTTCAAAAGTTTTTTAGTAAACGATAGTAGTATCAATGTAAATAATGATACTGAAATTACAGTGGCTGAAGCACAAGCTACAACAGAGCTTCTTATCAATGGTCTATCTATTGCAGATTTAACAGGTATTGAAGCTTTTACCAATTTAACACGTCTAGATTGTTACACAAATAATTTAACAACTATAGATGTAAGTAATAACTTAGCCTTAACGCGTTTACATTGTGCTGATAATCAAATTGAAATATTAGATATTAGTGCCAATACACAGATTACAGACATACAATGTCATAATAACACTGTTTTATACGAATTAAATATAGCTAATGGTAATAACAGCAATATAAATTGGATGAAAGCTTATGGTAATCCAAGTTTAACTTGTATTCAAGTTGATGCAGGCTTTTCGCCACCAGCAAACAGTGGTTTGTACGTGGCAGGTTGGACTAAAGATAATCAAACAAGTTATAGTGAAAACTGTATACCAACAGTTTATTATGTAGATGCAAATGCAACAGGAGTCAACGATGGTAGCTCATGGACAGATGCTTTTACAAACGTAGCAGACGCTTTAGCACTTACAAATTTAAATGATGCTGTTTGGGTAGCAAAAGGAACGTATACTTTAGCAGACAAAAATACACCAATAGCTGTTAGTACAAACGAAGTAGATATTATTGGAGGTTTTGCAGGAACCGAAACGACTCTAGCAGATAGAGATTTAACAGCTATTCATACCACAAATGCAACCATTTTTACAGGAGATATTAATGGTGATGATATTGATGGAGATTTTACCTCAAACAAAACCGATAATGCGGAACGATTATTTGAGTTAAGAACAAGTAATGTGACCTTTGATGGGATTATTTTTGAAAACATTTACGACACATCACAATCTGGAGGAGTAGAAGAAAACGGTATCATATTCATACCAAATAATTTAAATGCAAATAATTTAAAAATTAAAAATTCGGTATTTAGAAGTAATTATTCTAATGGCTATTTACTTAAAATTAGAAAATTTAATCAAGGATTACTTATTGAAAACACCAAATTTATAAACAACACCATTGTTAATATGGGATTGGTTCTCGTAGTATCTGATAGTACAAACGGTTATATTTTTACACGTTGGGCAAATGTATTGGTAGCAGATAACGATATCAATCTTACAGCCTTAGATATTTACAGAGAAGATTGGAATAACGGAAGCACTTTAGATGTTGTAATTAATAATAGTACGTTTGTTAATAACGATTATAACGGTACTTATGGCAATTCTATTACGGCATCAGGTAATGGTAGTGTAAACTTAAATATTAATAATGTTATTTTTTGGCAGAATACAACTAATGGCACAGCAACCACTAGAGATATTTCCGACGGTTTAAGTTCTACATACGATGTATTTATTAGAAACACCATTGCTAATGTATCATCAAACGCAGGAACTTATGGGACATTTAATGCTACAAACGTAACCACTTTAGATCCAACAACAGATAACTTAAATTTAGATAGTGAATATAAGCCAACATCAGCTTCAAATTATATTGTTGATCAAGGAGATAACGCATACTACGATGTAGCTTTATTTGGTGATGTAGATTTATCAGGTAACGATAGAATATTTAACACCACTATAGATTTAGGTGCTTATGAGTATATTTCTACATTAAGTGTTGACGATGTTTCTTTAAGTACAAATTCAGTAAAACTATATCCTAATCCTGTAAACGATAAATTATTTATTAAATCATATAATGCAATAGATTCAATAACAATTTATAATGTTAGTGGACAAATAATTAAACAAACAGAGATATTTTCTAATGGAATAGATGTTTCTGGTTTAAATGCAGGTTTATATTTTATAAATATTAAATCAGATAACAGAGAAAATATTAAAAAGTTTATTAAAAACTAAAAATTATTAACTAAAAGAAATAAAAAAATGAAAACAATTAAAATTTTATATCTAAGTCTATTAGTTGTCTTTTTTACAGCTTGTTCGTCAGATGATGATGATAATTCAATTGAAAACAATACAGTAACAAATAAAATAACAGTAGGCGATTCTGAGTTTGAAATGAAAACAGCAATTGTAGAACCTACATTAAATAATTCGGTGTTTTTAAGTTTAACAAATAGTACACAAGCGCAAATTGAAGCTTCTTATAATGGTACTACACTTAATAATGTAGATTACTTTTATGCTAGAATAAACCATTCAGATTTGACATCTAATGAAACTTATGATTTGTCTGAAATATCAAGTTTAGAGTTTATCGTAAATGGAGATATTATTGATGCAGAATACGAAAATGGTTTTATTCAATTTTATAAAAGTGGTAGTAATCCAGATTTAGAAGTCACCCAAGGTAGTATTACTGTAACTAACTATTCTACAGATAATTTAACCTTAACGTTTAATTTTGTTAGAAATGATGGTACAGAGATTTCAGGAAATTATAATGGTATACTTTTGTCTTTAGATGATCAAGAATAAAAAACTATTATAAAAAAAGCGCAACTTGTAAGGGTTGCGTTTTTTAGTTTATAATCTTAAGTTATTCTTACTGCTTTATAAAATAATGATCTGATATGTTAGCCAAAATAATCTTTTCATTATCTATAAACTGAACAGTACTTGTCATTTCTGTATCATCGTTTAATGTCATATGTAACATATTATCACTAACGTACCAAGTAATTTGATTAGCACTGGATATTGTACCTTGATCGGTAATTTGTAAATCTGTTATAATACCATTACCATCTGTATCTAACAAGGTTATTTTATATTCTATATTGGGATTAATAAGATTATCAGATCTTAGCCATTCTCCTACTAATACACTATTAGTTTCTGATGGAGTAGAGGTAGTATCATCATCATTATTACAAGACCATTGACTTAAGCAAATTACAGTTATAACTACTAATTTAATTAAATGCTTCATTGTATTGATTAATTAATATGTCTTAACAATTTAAAAATCAGTAAATTGTTTAAAATAAATAGTCTTTAAATGTAATCTTTTATTCTGATAAGGGTCAAAAAAAAAGCAATTCAAAGATGAATTGCTTGATTTATTGGTTTAAGTGTATAACTTTTAGCTATTAAGCATCACTGGCATTACTAACATTGTTACATGTTCACCTTCTTCTAAATCGTCAATTGGTGTTAAAATACCAGCTCTGTTTGGCATGCTCAACTCTAGTTGTACATCATTAGATCCTAGATTGTTTAACATCTCTGTTAAAAATCTTGAGTTAAACCCTATTTGCATGTCGTCACCTTGATAATCACAAGTTAAACGCTCTTCTGCTTTGTTAGAGTAGTCAATATCTTCTGCAGAAATGTTTAATTCTGCTCCAGCAATTTTTAATCTAATTTGATGTGTTGTTTTATTTGAGAAAATACTAACACGACGTACAGAGTTTAAAAACTGTGTACGATCAATGGTTAATTTATTTGGATTTTCTTTTGGTATTACAGCTTCGTAATTAGGGTATTTACCATCAATTAAACGACAGATTAACACTGTGTTTTCAAAAGTAAACTTAGCATTAGAATCATTATAATCAATAGTGATTTCTTCTTCACTAGCTCCTAAAATTCCTTTTAATAAGTTTAAAGGTTTTTTAGGCATAATAAACTCGGCTACTTGAGAAGCTTGAACATCTTCTCTTGTGTATTTTACTAATTTGTGTGCATCAGTAGCAACAAAGGTTAAACCTTCAGTTGAAAACTGAAAAAAGACACCACTCATTACTGGTCTTAAATCATCATTACCAGCAGCAAAAATAGTTTTATTTATTGCTGTTGCTAATACGTGACCAGGCATTTTTGTGCTGCTTGGATCCTCTAAACTTACAGCCTTAGGAAACTCGTTTCCGTCAGCATAAGCTAAGGCATATTTACCATGATTAGAGCTAATTTCAACAGTGTTGTTTTCTTCAATAACAAAAGTTAGAGGTTGCTCTGGAAAAGTTTTTAAAGTATCTAAAAGTAATCTTGCAGGAATAGCTACGCTACCTTCGTTATCACTTTCTACATCTAATACTGCAGACATAGTCGTTTCTAAATCACTTGCCGAAACGGTTAATTTTGTTCCGTCTAATTCAAATAAAAAATTATCTAAAATTGGCAGTGTATTCGAGCTGTTTATTACACCTCCTAAAACCTGTAGTTGTTTTAGTAAGTATGTACTTGATACAATAAATTTCATTTATATATGGAAATTAATACTATTAATAATTAGTCTTACAAATATATCGTTAATGTCTTAAATTATGAAACAAACTTATCAACACTTATTTTGCGTATTTTTTCTTACGTAAGTAGTTAAAAATAAAACCAAAAACAGCTAATAAAACCAATGGTAACAAGATGTTTATAACTTGCCATTTTGTTTTTTGTAGGGCAATTTTTTCAGGATTTAAAAAGGCTACAGCTATTTCTTTGGACCTAATGTTTATAAGTCCTGTGTCGTCTAATAAATAATTTGCAGCATTTACTAAAAACTCTTTGTTACCAAAGGTCTGTCCAGTATATTTATCAAAACCAAGCTCTTCAACACCATTACGACCAACATCATTTTTAATAACATCACCATCAGATATTACAATCATTTTGGTTGGATTACTAGTGTCTTTTACAGCGTCTAAAGTTATTGGTTTCACTCGGTTTTTATAAGCCGATGTAAAGGTGCCTTCTAATAATACTGCTAAGGTTTGTGGGCCTTTATTAAATATTTTAGGGTCTAATTGGTTATTTACCATATCCAAGCTTATCTCTCTTGGTGTGCCTTCAATTTTGCTTAAAGGCGCACTTTGTAGTAAAATGGTTTTTTTAGTGCTACTTTTTATAGTATCCATTGGGTTTGCAAAATCAAACTTTAAAAAGTCTAAATTATGCACAATTGGATGTCTGCTGTTTCCTTTTGCTAAAGGAGAATAGGTCCAAGGATAACTTTGAAATTGACTATTACTACCTTCTCCAGATGCTAATGTAATTGGAGCAGAGTACATGGAGCTTACAATTAACGGATTAATTCTAACACCATATTTAAAGAAAAAATCGGTCAAATTAAGATCCATTGGTATTGCCACATTTTTCCCTAAATCGTTGTACAAACTATCTTTGTCTATTGCGACTTGTTCTAGTAACCAAAGACTTTTTCCACCATTCATAGTATATTGGTCTAGTACAAATTTTTCTTTTTCGGTAAAAGCTTCAGTAGGTTTAGCAGATATTACTAAATCGTATTCATTTAGTTTTTTTAATGTGCTTGTTGCATGATTAGCGACGCTATCTAACGTAAAAGGAGCAATAAAATAGTAGTCTCTAATAGATTTTATATAATCTGCAATGTATTTGTTTTCTAGTTGACCATTACCTTTTAAAACAGCAATTTTGCGTCTTTTTGGGTTAACCAATTTACTTAATCCATCTGCAAAAGCATATTCTAGTTGTTGTACAGAGTTTGTGACTAGTTGTTGTTGTGTGGCTCCAATAGTATTTTTAACTAAAGGAATTTTAACTGTTGTATCATTAAAACTTGCTAAAGCCCAAGGAAAAATAACTGCTTGGCTAGTTTTTCCGTTTTCCTTGACATTTAATTGCATTGGTGTTAACCCTCTTGCGTTTAGTTGTTGTATGCTTTGATCGCGAGTGGCTTCATCCGCAATTGGATTTATAAAGCTGAAACTAATATTACTATTATAAGCTTTAAATTCTTCTAACAATTGTCTGGTTTCTAATTGAAGCTTTCTAAATTCTGATGGAAAGTCTTCCCCTTCTAAAAACACATCAATTATTATAGGTGAATCTGCTTGATCTAATATCGCTAAAGCGGAAGGATTAAGCGTATAACGTTGATCTGTAGTTAAGTCAAAACGTTTGTAAACCTTTTGAGATACAACGTTAAGCAAAATTAAACCAACGACAAGAATTACGATATGTTTGATAGATTTATTCAAAAGTTTTTTCAAGTTGATAGATTTTTAATGCTGCTAATGTGTCTTTTTTAAACTGAAACTCAATGCATTCTTGTTGCTTATTAAAAGCACCAGGTTTAAAGCCCATATTATAGTTCCATTGGTCTTTGCTGTTGGCTTTGATGTTGTCATCCCAACCATACCATTCAGCAGCTCCAAAGTCTTTTTTAATTTCAGATTTAGTTTTACCAATTAATTGTTTATTGTTATAAACTTGATCCATCATTTCAAAACGTAATTCAGGATACTCTTTCCAATTTTCTGCATTAAAATGCTTTTGATGATAGTAGTCAGAAAAGATATTGACAATAGGATAAAACAAATAAAAATAAAGTAGAGGAGTAGCTACTAAAGTAATTAGAAGGCTAATCCATTTATTGTCACCAATTGTTTTTATAAATAGCCAAGCTAATATAAAAACAATAATAAATGATATAATTAATATAGGTGTAATTACCATGTTATTGCTTTTTAATGTTTAGTTTAGTTAAGGCTATAAAAAGTACAGTGATACTTAAAAAATAAATAATATCACGAGTGTCTAAAACTCCACGACTGATACTTTTATAGTGTGCATTGATGCCTAAGTTTTCGATAATATTGCTTGATGTTACGTCAGCAATACCCTCAAAACCTATGTAAAAAAACAAGCATAAAAAAACAGCAATTATAAATGCTACAATTTGATTGTCTGATATTGTTGAGGCAAATACACCAATTGCAGTATATGTAGCCACCAAAAATAACAAACCAAAATAAGAGCCTAATGTGCTACCAAAGTCTAAATTCCCTGTAGGATTACCTAATTTATATACTGTGTATACGTAAAGTAATGTTGGTAATAAGGCTATTAAAATAAGTGCTAAAGCACCAAAATATTTACCTAAAACTAGCTGTAAGGTACTAATCGGTTTGGTTAATAAAAGCTCTAAAGTACCTTGTTTTTTCTCGTCACTAAAACTACGCATAGTGACAGCAGGAATTAAAAATATTAATATCCAAGGTGATAACAAGAAAAAGGACGATAAGTCTGCAAACCCATTATCAAGGATATTAAACTCGCCTTTAAACAACCATAAAAATAGTCCATTTAGTAGTAAAAATATGGCAATGACAAGATAACCAATAGGAGAGGCAAAAAATGAGTTGATTTCTTTTTTAAGTATGGCTAGCATTATTGGGTTATTTGTTTTTGTTTGATGTCGTTATATATTTCACTTTTCACTTTTCACTTTTCACTTTTCACTTTTCACTTTTCACTTTTCACTTTTCACTTCAGCGAAGCTAATTTATCTACACTCCAAGCTTCAGGTTTTGCATTAAATAAAGGTTTAGTTTTAGCCCAAATCCCTTTAAATAGTTCCGAGTTGCGGTAGTTTTCTAAATCACTTTCAGCAGTCCAATAACTATACGTAAAAAAGACATTACTATTGTGTTTGTCTTGATAAAGCTCTAGTAATTGGTTACCTTCAAAGCCTCTTATCTTATGTTTTATAGTTTCAAAGTTAGCTAAAAAAGTCTCTATGTTTTCTTCAGCAAAACTTAATTTTACAATTCTTACAAACATATAGTTTATATTAAAAATTATTAGGTACAGTTTCTTTTTCAAAGTTAATGGTTACAGTGTCACGTAAACCTAAACCCATTAAACTACTGGCACTTCCAACAGATTGGTTGTTGCTTTTATAGATAGCGATTTCTAAATAATTAGAGCTGTTAAAAACAACTAAACCACGACCTTCGTCATTACGTTTGTCCTCAGGTGTGTCAAATTTAACAATGTCACTATACTTTGTATTAATTTTTTTGAATTTATAATTTCTTGCAGATACCTCATAAGGTCGTCCTTTTTGAAGAGTTTCAAAAAAAGACTTTTTAATATTGGTTACCACATTTCCATAATTATCAATATAAATAATACTACCTATAATTTGTGTTTGTTCCTCATTAACATAAGGCACTAAATTTTTGATAGGTTTAATATTGTTTATAGTTTTTCCAATAACATCTAAAGTACCACCTCTGGCTATATGACAAGCTACTTTTACAAATACATCTAAAACAGGAAAACTAGTTTCAATTTTATCATGTATGTTTATTTCTACTAACTTTGTGTAGGCTATTTCATTGGCAATCATACTCATAATTCCGTTGTTAGCACAAACAAAATAATGTTCGTCTAATTCAACTGCTATATGCTTGTTTTCTGGATTGATTTCAGAATCAATTCCAATAACATGAATGGTACCTTTAGGAAAACTACTGTAAGCATTTTGTATAATGTAAGCAGCTTCAGCAATATTAAAAGGTGATACAGAGTGTGAGATATCAACAATTCTTACGTCAGATAATTCTGAGTAAATCGCTCCTTTTATTGCGCCAGCAAAGTGATCTTTCTCTCCAAAATCTGTAGTAAGCGTTATGATTGGCATGTAGTATTGTTGATATTTTTTTAACCTATAACACACAAAAAATGTGTAAGTTTGTTAGGTACACAAAACTAATAAATTTGTATAGATTAATTTAATAAATGCTACGCTTTTGAATGAAATAATTATTGAACTTGAAGAGATCTCTCCAAAAGATTTTTTTGGAACAGGTAATGAGAATATTACATTATTAAAAAAATACTTTCCTAAATTAAAAATAGTTGCTCGAGGAAATAAGATTAAAGCTTATGGAGACGAGGATTTACTTGAAGAATTTGATCTAAGATTAAGTATGCTTTTTAAACATTTTGCTAAGTATAATAAATTAGACGAAAATGTTATTGAGCGTGTATTAACAAGTAATAGTAGCGATGATTATTCGACTTCAGAACAAAGCGGAGAAGTTTTAGTACATGGCTCTAACGGTAAGCCTATTAAAGCCATTACTGCAAACCAACGTAAAATGGTAGAGCTAATGCGTAAAAACGATATGGTTTTTGCTATTGGTCCAGCAGGAACAGGTAAGACTTACACAGGAGTTGCGTTGGCAGTTAGAGCTTTAAAAAACAAAGAGGTAAAACGCATTATTTTAACACGTCCTGCTGTAGAAGCTGGAGAAAATCTAGGGTTTTTACCAGGAGATTTAAAAGAGAAATTAGATCCATACATGCAACCGATTTATGATGCATTACGCGATATGATTCCTGCTGAAAAATTAGCACAATACATAGAAAATGGAACCATACAAATTGCACCTTTAGCTTTCATGCGTGGACGTACTTTAGATCACGCATTTGTGATTTTGGACGAAGGACAAAACACGACACATGCCCAAATGAAGATGTTTTTAACTAGAATGGGGAAAAACGCAAAGTTTTTACTAACAGGTGATCCAGGTCAAATAGATTTACCACGTCGTACAATTTCTGGTTTAAAAGAAGCTTTACTAATTTTAAAAGGAGTAGAAGGTGTAGGAATAATATTTTTAGATGATAAAGATGTTGTCAGACACAAATTAGTTAAAAAGATTATAGCTGCTTATAAGAATATTGAAAACAGAGAATAATAATAAGTTTTCATAGATTTGCACCATATAACAAATAACACAATTTACCCATCAACAACACAACTAAATGAGTAATACAATAATTGATACTAATTTTAATTTTCCAGGACAAAAAAGTTTGTATAAAGGAAAAGTAAGAGCAGTTTATAATATTAATGACCAGGAACTTGTCATGATTGCAACGGACAGGCTTAGCGCTTTTGATGTCGTGATGCCAAAAGGAATTCCTTATAAAGGACAAATCCTTAATCAAATTGCAACAAGCATGATGAAGGCAACCGAAGATTTAGTTCCAAATTGGTTAACAGCCACACCTGATCCTAATGTAGCTGTTGGGCATTTATGCGAGCCTTTTAAAGTAGAAATGGTGATACGTGGTTACATGTCTGGTCATGCAGCACGTGAGTATAAAGCAGGTAAACGTATGCTTTGTGGTGTAGCGATGCCTGAAGGTATGAAAGAAAACGATAAGTTTCCTGAACCTATTATCACACCTGCAACCAAAGCGGAAATGGGTGATCATGATGAAGATATTTCTCGTGAAGACATCCTCAAAAAAGGAATCGTTACAGAAGAAGATTATATTGTTTTAGAAGACTATACACGTAAATTATTTGAAAGAGGAACAGAAATAGCAGCTTCTAGAGGTTTAATATTAGTAGATACAAAGTATGAATTTGGAAAAACCAAAGACGGAAAAATTGTATTAATTGACGAAATACATACACCAGATTCTTCACGTTATTTTTATGCGGAAGGGTATCAAGAACGTCAGGATAACAATGAAGAGCAAAAACAATTGTCAAAAGAGTTTGTTAGACAATGGTTAATTGCTAATGATTTTCAAGGTTTAGAAGGTCAAACAGTACCAGTGATGACTGATGATTACATTGAAACAGTTTCAGAACGTTATATTGAATTATACGAAAACATTATGGGAGAACCATTTGTAAAAGCAGATGTGACCAACATACAAGAACGTATTGAAACTAATGTATTAGCGTATTTAAAATAATATTTAGAGAATTATTAAGAACATAAAAAAGAGCTTGCATTTGTAAGCTCTTTTTTATAAAATATAGTTTCAATAGCAAAATACACACTTACTAATATTAATAAAGCTAGGTGAGTATCTCTTTTTGAATTTAATATAATAATGCCTTTTTAAAATCTAAGTCCATTTCGATTTAAAACTTTTAAACAAAATTTTACTGTTTAGTATATTTTAAAAATAAACTAAAGTTGTTTTACCTAAAAATGTATTTATTTAAAAAGTACTACTTATAAGTAACTAAAATGTCAACTACCTTTTGCAAATCATTTTCATTAATTTCCGTTTCTGGAGCTAAAGGAAATTGTTGTTGTCCAGGTCTGCTTATAAAAGCAGCACGCCAATCAGCCCAAAGTGCTCCTGCAACATCCCAACCATGTGCAGCAATTAGCATGCAGTCTTCAGGTTTTACTTTCATTTTATTTGAAGCCCAATTATAAACCTCTGTAAAAGGTTTGAATTTTCCAACAGATTCGATACTCAACAAGTCATCAAAATATTGAGTTAATCCAGCATTTTCAATTTTAGTTTTAAGACTTTCGTCATTTGAATTTGTTAGCGCTACAAGTGTAAAACCTTCATTTTTTAATGTGTTTAAGGCGTTTTTTACCTCAGGATGTGGTGGTAAATCTTGTAAAGCATTTACGACAATATGTCTTGCATTTTCTTCTGTAATTGTAATGTCATTATTGGCAGCAACCATTTGTAAGGCAGCAGCACCAATTTGCCCAAAAGATTTGTATTGTCCACTTGCCGAAACCACTAATGAGTATTGCAATAATGTTGTAAACCATAATGATAGCAAATGGTCTTGACCATTTAGCACGTCTTTAACTTCATTTTTTAAAGGTTTTAAATCTAAAAGAGTTTCGTTTACATCAAAAAATAATACTTTGGGTCTGGTTTTCATTAGTGTAGATTTTATTTTAATTGTTTTAAAGCGGATAATATCTCTAAAGGTTCTGCACGCTGTGTATAATCTGCGTCTAAAAAGGCATATGTAATTGTTCCGTTTGTATCTATAACATAGGTTGCAGCTAAAGGTAATTGGTTACTTGTGTCTCCATTAACTTTGTTTAGCCCAAAACCAGCATTGTAAATAGTAGCAACATCATCTGTTAATGTAAAAACTACACCATATTGTTTACCAACAATGTTTTTTACATCACTTAAAACAGTAAACTCAAGTTCATTTTTTTCTGATGTGCTTAGTGAGTTATCAGGCAATTCTGGAGTTAAAGCTAAAAGTGTAGCTCCTTCTTTTTTAAATTCTGGTAATTTATCTTGTAAAGCGTGTAAAGTGATGTTGCAATAAGGGCACCAACCACCTCTGTACCAAGTTAAAACTACTGGTCCTGTTTTTAATTGGTCGTATAATGTGACGGATTTATTTAAGGCATTTTTTAAAGTGAAATCATGCGCTTTGTCTCCAACTTTTAAAGCAGAATCTAAAACTCCTGAGTTTGCTACACTAGAAATGCCATCTGCATATATTTGTTTCTTTTTGTCTGTAAATTTTGCTGCTCCTGCTTGACGTACTTCATCTAATAATACATCTAATTCGCCTTTATTATTTTTGTTTTCCATGAGTTATACTTTTACAGTTGGTTTTTTATTAAACCAAAGATTATTCATTTAAAAGCTCTGATAATACTTGTTTAAAAGTATCTATTGGTTGTGCTCCTGTAACAGCACTTTTACGATTAAAAACAATGGTTGGCACAGAGTTTACTCCCATGTTTTTCCATTGATTTTGTATGCTTCTTACTTGGTAACGTGCTTCCTCATTATCTAATTTAGCTAAAGCTTCGTCAGCATTTAAACCAACTTCTAAAAGTGCTTCTTTTAAAACCTCTTTTTTCGAGACGTCTTTTCTATCACTAAAAAAGGCTTTAGTTAAAGTCATTTTTAATTCGGTTTGTTTTCCAAAGTCTTTGGCGTATTCTAATAACACATGTGCGTCAAAAGTATTAACCATACGCATATCTTTAAAGTAGTCGAATTTAAAACCTAAAGCATCACCAATATCAGTCATGCGTTGCTGAGATTCTTTTTGTTGCTCTAAGGTAGAACCATATTTTTCGGTAATGTGTTCTGTTACATTTTGACCTTCAGCTGGCATATTAGGATTTAGCTCAAAAGGTTGCCATTCAATGTCAATTTTATCTTCTACGCCTAAGTCTTTAATTGCTTTTTCTAAATGTTTATAGCCAATGGTACACCATGGACAGACTACATCTGAAACTATATCTATTTTTAATTTATCTGCCATAATTACAATGTTATTAATTCGCTAATTTGAAGTACACCTTGTACATTACTGTAATTTTTTACATCTGCAGCAAAGGTTTCTCCATGTGGTCCAAAGGATTCTTGAAAAGCTTCAACGCTGTCAAATTTTAAATGCGCAATAGCTACATAAGGAGCCAATTCTCCTGGAGTTCTGCTTGCTAAACCTAAGTCTAGTTCTAACCCTTTTAATGCGTCACCAACTAATTTTGACACCATTGGTAAGTGTTTGTTTTGATAATAATCTGCATCAAACTGTACATTTTTACTGTTTGGATACATTACTGATACTTTTATCATTGTATTTGTTTTAAAAAAAATAAACCTTCTGTAAAGATAACAGAAGGTTTACAGCTAATTAATCTAATTTAGGGATAGTATTATTTTTTCCAAGCAAATTTCTTGAACGCCTCATCTACAGGTGTGTTTGCGATGTGGTTTGTATAATTACTTATTGTTTTTTGAGATAATCCTAAGATGATATCTAAAACGTGTTTTTCTTCATATCCAGCAGCATAAAAAGCATCTAAATCGTCTTGCGAAACATTACCACGATTTCTAACTATTGATAATGTCATAGTACGTAATGCTTCAAGTTTTGAATCTGCTAAAGGTTTTTCGTTACGTAATGCTTCAGTAATATCTGCGTCTACTTTCATCATATGTGCAATACCTGTATGTGCTGGTACACAGTAATGACATGCATGCTCAACATTAATAGCTTGCCAAACTACAGTTAATTCTTCTTCGTTAAATGAAGATTGTGTAAATAACTCGTGTAAGGTTTGGTAGGCTTGTAATAATTGTGGAGAAGCTGCTAAAACTCCGTGTAAACCAGGAATCATTCCGTATGCTTTTTGTGAGTTTTCTAATAATGATTTACTTCCTTCTGGAGCAGTTTCGATGTTGTGAATTTTTAATGTTGTCATAATTTTTGTTTTTATTTAATGTTTTGTTAATCTTTTCTAAACGTTCGTTTAGTTATTGTGTAAAAAAAATGTTTTTATAGGTTTTTAAAAGTCATTTCAATATAATCTTCAATTTCTTGCTTTGTGTTTACTCTAGCTGCTGCAGCTAAACCATGTTTTGCTAATAATAAATAATTAGCTTGTTTAGATACTGTGTCTTCAGATTTAGAAGGATCCATTTTTAACTTTTCAATAATTATAGATTTTAAATTGTCCATAAATTGATTCATTTGTTTAGTAATGCATTCATCTTTTTTTTCTGAAAACTCATTATAAGTATTAGTTACAAAGCAACCTTTTACTTTGTCGTTTTTAAAACTTGAACTTACAGAATCGTAGAAAAATTGTTTAATATCTTCAATTCCGTCATGCCCTTTTTTTAGTTTTTCTAAAACCTTATTGACATTAGATTGGTAAAGTTTTAAACTTTCTAAAAATAAACCATGTTTATTACCAAAACTAGAATATATCGAAAACTTATTAATGCCCATTGCTTTTTCAAGCATTTGCATAGAAGTAGTTTCATAGCCATTTTTCCAAAAAAGGGTCATTGCTTTTTCGACTACTTCAGTTTCGTTATATTGTTTTGTTCTTGCCATTTTTGATTTCCGTGTAAACGGTAATATCTAATTACTCTGCAAATCTAACCAATCGTTTAGAAATAAAAAAGCTATTAACATAACTTTAGTTTTTTAATTTTAAATATAGGTTTCTGATTTTGTTATATAGATAGGTGTTGGTTTTGACATAGTAAAAAGAAATAAAACAAACAACAACAATAAAAAGTAATGCTCCAAAGATAGCTTGCGTAGGGTTTAAGCTTTTGTAAAAAAACTGTTTTAAGCTAACTCCTGTAAAACTACCATATATAATCATAAAATGAATAACGTAAATAGACAGTGTTTTTTGACCAATTTTAGTAATTATAGCTTGTTTTAAATAGGTCTCAAAAGTATAAAACAATCCAAATATTAATAAGACATTGCCTAGTCTACTAAACAAATAATTATAATTGGCACTTTTTGTAAATAATGGTAAATTAAACCAATGGTCTAATGTTTTTAAAATGGCACTGGAATAAAACATTAGTATAACTCCAACAGTATAAAAGCTAATTATTTTAAATGTTTTATAATTGTTTTTATGTCCATATTTATTAAATAATATCGCTACAAATCCACCAAAAGCGACATAGCCAAACCAAGGGATTATATTAAAAACAGAACCATTTTGTGTGGTAAGGTAATTAACAAATAGTGCTGGAGCATTTTCAATTTTTAAACTTCTGTATAAAGGCTCAGAAACAAAAATACCAAAGCATAATATTAAAAATAGGATAGCTAAAACCCATTCGTTTTTTAAACAGATTTTATATAGCATAATTAATAAGATTAGTGATAATCCAATACATTGTAAAACGTCAACTTGTAAAAAACTCATATTAACTTCACCATACATCAAACTCCAAAACGAAAACCGTAAAGCATAGCCAAGTCCAATTAATAAAAATCCTCGATTTATTCCTTTTTTTATACGTTCAGCATCTGTTTTTTTTGCTTTAGCTTTTAATAATAAATACACAAAAACTAAACCTGTAATTGTAAAAAAAGTAGGAGCAGTAATCCCTCTAAAGTAATTCCAAATATTATAAATAGTGTTATTTGTATCTCTGTAAATTGGATTTAATAAGGTATCAATAAAATGACCTTGAAGCATCATTAAAATAGCAAATGCACGTACAGCATCAAGAAAAAATAGACGAGTTGGTTTCAATAGATAATAGTTGTTAGTGATGTAAAGATAATGGTTATATTTAAAGTCTAAAACTTTGTGTTTGTATGTACAATAAAATAAACGACTTTATAGCAGATTTTGCCACTTTTGTTTGGGGTTTACCATTATTAATTTTATTAATTGGTGGTGGATTATATCTGCTTATTCTTTCTAGATTTTTACCATTTAGATATCTAGGACATGCCATACAAGTGCTAAGAGGTAAATATGATAATAAGGATGATGAAGGCGAAATCACCCATTTTCAAGCCTTAACAACAGCATTATCCTCTACCATTGGTATGGGTAACATTGCAGGAGTGGCAGTTGCTATTTCAATAGGTGGTCCTGGAGCAGTATTTTGGATGTGGATTAGCGCAATTGTAGGTATGTCAACCAAATTTTTCACTTCTAGTCTAGCCATAATGTACAGAGGTAAAGACAGTGCAGGAAACATACAAGGTGGTCCAATGTATTTTATAATGGAAGGTTTGGGTAAACAATGGAAACTTTTAGCAGTCTTATTTAGTTTTTGTGGATTAATTGGTGCTTTGCCAGTGTTTAACGTTAACCAATTAACTCAAGCCATAAATGATATTGTTTTAAAGCCAAACGGAATTATTGTCAATTTCACCTCAAATTTAATCATTGGACTAATATTAGTAACTATTACATCTATTGTTATTTTAGGTGGTTTAAACAGAATTAGTAAAGTAGCATCCAAATTAGTGCCAAGTATGGTATTGCTATATTTTGTGTTGATTCTTATAATTTTATTCGCTAATGCGGAAGTCGTGCCAACGTATTTTAAACTTATTTTTACAGATGCTTTTGCAGCAGAAAATTATAAAGGCGATGCATTTTTAGGTGGTCTTTTAGGCGGATTGATAGTTTTAGGAATCCGAAGAGGTGCGTTTTCAAACGAAGCTGGTATAGGTACAGCACCTTTAGCTCACGGAGCAGCAAAAACCAACGAGCCAATTCGTGAAGGTTTAGTGGCTATGTTAGGACCAGCAATAGATACCTTAATTGTTTGTACACTAACAGCTTTAGCAATTTTAGTTACAGGTGTTTGGCAAACCACAGAGGCTAACGGAGTAAGCTTAACAGCCAATGCTTTTGGAGTAGCAATGCCAACTTTTGGTAGGTATTTATTACTGCTATGTATTGTGATTTTTAGTGTATCATCATTATTTTCTTATGCATATTATGGCGGAAAATGTCTGTCGTTTTTAATAGGAGACAAATACAAACACTATTACAACTATTTTTATATTTTAAGTATAATTCTTGGAGCAACAACCTCTCTAGCATTAATGATTAATTTAATTGATGGTGTATTTGCCTTAATGGCAATTCCAACCATGACAGCTACATTAATTCTAGCTCCTAAAGTTTTAAAAGAAGCCAAAGCATATTTTAAAAGGATGACAGAATCATAAATATGGTTATTAATAATTTAGATTTTTTATGTTAAAATAATAGCTATTAAAAGTTTTTTTTTGTTAAATGATCCAAAAAGTAAACTTCATACGTACATAATGTTTAATTAATCCTTTAAATTATATTTTGTATGAAGCAATTATTTACTTTTCTATTTTTATTATCATTTGTTAATGGTTTTTCTCAAGTTAAACCCGATTTAACAAATACAGGGACAACTGGTACATTAACAACATACACAGGAACAACCACAATAACTACAGATAATTTTATTTTGGAGAATGCAATTATTTCAGGTTCTTTAAATATTAAAGCAAATAATGTCACCATTAAAAATTGTTTAATAGAAACTGGTGGTTATTATGGTATACGTTGTAACTACGAAGACTCTAACGGTAATGATTATACTAATTTATTAATAGAAGATTGTGAAATTAGAGGAATGCAAAGTGCAGCTATCTATGGAGATAATTTTATTGCAAGAAGATGTAATATATGGAATAGCGGAAATGACGGATTAAAGCCTGTTAGTAATTTTTTAATTGAGTCCTGCTATATTCACGAGTTAGGTTATGCAGATGGTGCTCATGCAGATGGAGTACAAATGGTAAACGGTGGAAATGGTATTATGAGATGGAATAATTTTGATATGCCTTGGAACAATCCTACTTATGCAAATAGTCAGTGTATTATTATGTCTACTAACGTAGGAACTATAGATAATGTTTTAATTGAGGAAAATTGGATTAATGGAGGAGGTTATAGTGTGCAGATAATAGATAAAGGTAATGGTTTTGGTGTTCCTACAAACGTTTCTGTTTTAAATAATTTATTTGGTAGAGATTATGAATTTGGTCCTCAAAGAACAGATGCAGGTGTCGTTTGGCAATGTAATACGTATGAGGATGATGGTGAAGCTATTGGTGAGTGTCCTTCATTAACAGTAGAGAGTTTAACTACTTCTAAAGGAATTAAAATGTATCCAAATCCAGCCTCAGATAATTTAAACTTTAATTTCTCAATTGATTTTTCTGGTATGTTATTTATGTATGATGTAACGGGAAGACAAGTGCTAGAGTTAACACTTGAAAATACTTTAGACAAGACAGTTTCTGTAAATTGTTCAGAATTTACTCCTGGAATGTATTTTGTTAAAATGAATAGTAAAAACAAATCGTATGCTACTAAAATTCTTATTGAGTAATTAGCTTATGTAAACGATAGGATAATATTTATTACTGAAGGCTTGATAGCTTGTCAAAGTTTACAATAAGTATCATAAATAATAACAAAGGCTACATATATTTATAACGTAGCCTTTTTTAATTATAATATTATTAAATTTTTTAAAAAGGGTTTTCATTAGTAAATTGTAAGGCTTCTTCTAAACTATTAACTAATAGCGGTTAATCTTTTTTATAACAAAAGAAATAATTTAGCCTTTATTTATCGAAGCTTTAAACTGTTGAGGCGTCATTAGTTCCATTTTTTTAAATTGCCTGTTAAAGTAACTTGTGTTATTAAAACCAGATTTAAAAGCAATTTCTGACATTCTAAAATCTGTAGATTCTTTAATTAATTTTTTAGAAAACTTAATTTTTTCAGAGTTTATATAATCAATAGGAGAGATACCTAAGGTGTTTTTAAATTGTTTATGGAAGTGAGACGTGCTCATGTAGGCTTTTTTAGCTAGTAGGTCTACACTAATATCTTTATTGGTTAAGTTGTCTTTAATAAATTTTATAACGGTTCCAATTCTAGTATCGTTAAAAATATGATTAGGATCATTCATAATTAAAGACTTTGCTTTAGTTTGAAGTAGTCTGACAATCAATTCCTGTATCATCAAATCCAATAAAACGTCCTTAGATTTATTGTTATTGGTAAAAGTATAGGTTAACCTTTCAATTAAATGGTTAACGTCTGTGTTATTTATTAAATGCGAAGTGCTTTGGTCTAAATCCCAACTGTTATTCTCGTTTTCTATGGCTACATGTTGGTTAAATTTTTCGACAACTTCATCAATTTTAAAAGCATCAATACCTAGGGCTAAACATTGGGTTGGTTGTTGCTTAGTGGCAATAGGAAAATCAATAACCATTTCCTTGTTAGTTGGCATGACTACAGATTCACCTGGAAAAAAATCAAAAGCTTTAAAACCATCTATATGCATAACTTTCTGCCCAGTTAGCATACTTGCTATTATCGGAAAGTTAAAAGTTAATGACACTTTTTCTGCAAAAGCGTGGGTTTCATATATGTTAAGTTCTGCATAATCTGCATTATACGTTGTTCTATTTTCCACTAAAGTGGTCAGTTTTCGGCTACTTTTATGATGATTTAATAAGGACTGCATATTCAATACTACAATAAAATTTAAACATACATTTGTTAATAATAGATATGTTCAAGATTATGATAATTCTGTTCAATATAATTAGAATATGATAAAATAACTTTATCAAAAATAAAGATAATATATTTTTTAAACTAAAAAATTATCTATTCACTAATTTAACAAGAAATTATATGAGTTATTCTAAACCTAAATTTAAAGAAAAATATGGCAATTTTATAAACGGAAAATTTGTTGATCCTATAGATGGTCAATATTTTGAAAATACGTCTCCAATAGACAATAGTTTAATAGCTAAATATCCAAGATCACAAAAAGAAGATGTCGAAATGGCTTTGGATGCAGCCAATGCAGCAAAAGAAGCTTGGGGAAACACCTCAGCAACTGAAAGAGCAACGTTGTTAAATAAAGTAGCAGATATTATTGAAGCTAATTTAGAGGAATTTGCTATTATGGAAACCTGTGATAATGGAAAACCTATTCGTGAGACCTTAAACGCAGACTTACCATTATGTGTGGATCATTGGCGTTATTTTGCAGCTTGTATTAGATCTGAAGAAGGTAGTGCAACCGAGTTAGACCAACACACATTATCCATGAATATTAAGGAGCCATTAGGTGTGGTTGGACAAATTATTCCTTGGAATTTCCCATTACTAATGTTGTCTTGGAAGTTACCTCCAGCTTTAGTTACAGGAAATTGCGTGGTTTTAAAACCAGCCGAACAAACACCTTCTACAGCGACATTGTTAATGGAAAAAATAGCTGATGTATTTCCTCCAGGAGTTGTAAATATTGTACATGGTTTTGGTCCAGAAGCAGGTAAACCTTTGGCATCAAGCTCTAAAGTAGATAAAGTTGCGTTTACAGGCGAAACTACAACAGGACAATTAATCATGCAGTACGCCTCTAAAAATTTAAATCCTGTAACAATGGAATTGGGTGGTAAATCACCAAATGTTTTCTTTAATTCGGTTATGGATCATGACGATGCTTTTTTAGATAAAGCAATTGAAGGCGCTGTTTTATTTGCCTTTAATCAAGGAGAAGTGTGTACCGCACCTTCTAGAATTTTGGTTCAAGAAGATATTTACGATGATTTTATGAAGCGAGTGGTTGAAAGAACAAATGCCATAATACAAGATAATCCATTAGATGTAAATACAATGGTTGGTGCACAAGCGTCTAAAGATCAATATGAAAAAATACAATCTTATATAGAAATAGGAAAAGAAGAAGGAGCAAAAGTATTAGCAGGAGGATCTGCAAATAAATTATCCGGTAATTTAGCTGAAGGGTTTTATATCAAACCAACTATATTAGAAGGTCATAATAAAATGCGAGTATTCCAAGAAGAAATTTTTGGGCCAGTCGTTTGTGTTACAAAGTTCAAAGATGAAGCCGAAGCTTTAGAAATTGCTAATGATACACTTTATGGACTCGGAGCAGGAGTATGGACCAGAGATGCACATCAATTATATCAAATACCACGAGCGATTAAAGCTGGTCGTGTATGGGTGAATTGTTATCATTCTTATCCTGCACATGCACCATTTGGTGGTTATAAAAAATCTGGTTTTGGTAGAGAAAACCATGTGATGATGCTTAATTACTATCGTCAAACTAAAAACATGTTAATCTCTTACGATAAAAATAAATTAGGTTTCTTTTAGTAGAAATAAAGTATTAGTATTTAAGGCTGAGTTATTAAGTAATTCAGCCTTTATAATAAATTTAAATTATGAAAAGAGTTGCAATTACACCAAAAGCAGCAAAAGTTTTAGACCAATTAAAAGCAAAGCATGGCGATTTAATTTTTCATCAAAGTGGAGGCTGTTGCGATGGTTCTGCTCCTATGGTATTTGAAAAAGGTGATATGTATTTAGATGAAAGTGATGTTTTGTTAGGAACTTTAAATGATGTTAATTTTTATATGAATCAAGACCAGTTTGAATATTGGAAACACACATACTTAACAGTAGATGTTACTGAAGGTCGAGGTGCAAGTTTTTCATTGGAAATTCCGTTAGGATTGCGTTTTTTAATTCATTCAAGATTATTAACTAAAGATGAAGAAGCGTTTTTTAATGGTTAATACTGTGTAAATCTATTGTTTTTGTTATTTTAATAATTTAAGCTTTAAAAATTAGTGTTATTCACTATTTTGAAGCTTTTTTTGTGGTTAATATTTAAAGATTTAACTAATTTGTGTGATTTTTATTGCTAAAATGATATATTTATGCTAAATTAATATATATGACCGTAGATTTATGTCCCAATTGTGGATCAGACCATTACATTAAAAGTGGAATTGTTAATAATAGACAGCGTTATAAGTGTAAAAAATGCAACTATTTTTTCTCTGTTAATAAGATAGGTAAGAAGATAGACGACTACTACGTTAATAAATCGTTACAATTATACTTAGAAGGATTAACCTATCGAGAAATTGAACGTATTTTAGGGATCTCTCACGTTAGTATCATGAATTGGGTCAAAAAATACAATATCAAACGTCCATATAACTCTAATTATCACCCAACTTATAAGATTTTAAACGCTTCAGAATTAGCAGTTTATTTCAGTAATTCAAAAAATATTAAAGGCGCAGGTGTCGTAGTTACAGAGTTAGGGGATAAGTTTATGTTAATAAAATGGGAGCGTTTTAAAGATTAGTATATTAAATTAACAGATAAATATATTAATTTTCTGTTAACACATTGTTTTTAAGAGCTTAGTAGTGCACACAAAATCAATTAACTACTAATTAATCCCTTAAACAATGAGAAAACATACACTATTATTGGCAGGACTCTTTTTAATGTCCTTTCAGTATATGAAAGCTCAAGGTTCTCCTGATTATGATGGAGGTCTTAAGTTTAAATTTAACGAAGATGGATCTAAATATCTTCGGCTTATTTCTTGGGCTCAAGTCCAAGCTAATTACAATACAGATAATACTTTTGATGCTAACGGAAACGAGAACAGTAAATTAAATTTCAATTTACGTCGCGCTCGTATATTAATGTTTGCACAAATAAACAAAGACTTTTTAATCGTTTCACACTTCGGATTAAACAGTTTAACTAGTTCTACATTAAGTCCAACGGGAAAAGGAGAGGGCTCTCAACTCTTTTTTCATGATGTTTGGGCACAATACAATTTAGGTAAAGACCACACTGTTGGTGGTGGTTTACATTATTTTAATGGTATATCTAGATTAAATAACCAAAGTACACTTAACATGATGACCTTAGACAACAATCGTCAATCTTGGGCAACAATTGGGTTGTCAGATCAATTTGCACGTCATTTAGGTGTTTTTGCAAAAGGAAAATTTGATAAGCTCCAATATCGTGTTGCTATTAATGATGCATCTGTATCTACTTTAGATGCTCGTACTACTGTTGCAGGAGGAGAAGCAGTGTATAACGGTCGTGCAACTCTAGGTTCTAAAGATGCTGGTAAAACATACGCTGGTTATTTTGATTATAATTTCTTAGATCAAGAATCTAACTTCCTGCCTTATAAAGTAGGTAGTTATTTGGGAGGAAAAAAGATTTTTAATGTTGGAGCGGGTTTCTTTTTACATCCTAAAGGCTCTGTAATAGATACTGGTACAGCATTAACACCAAATTTAGAAGGTGAGGATGTTTCAATCTTTGCTGTGGATGCCTTTTATGATGCTCCAATTGGTGATAACGGAAGCGCAATTACAGCTTATGCAGTGTATCAAAATAGTGATTACGGTAAAAACTATTTATACAGTGCTTATGGTACTGGTAGCATGGTTTATGGTCATGTTGGCTATGTTTTTAAAGGTGATAATACTAAAACAAGATACCAGCCTTACGTTAGTTACGGTACGCATAGTTATGATGCGGTAAGTGATGACAGATCTACTTTAGGTATTGGTGTAAATGCTTACATGAGTGGGCATAATTCAAAATTAACTTTAGAATATAAAAATCAAGAATTTGGAGCTTTAGATGCAAATACAATTTCGCTTCAAGCTATGATTTATCTATAAAAATTAACAACTATGAGTGATAAACAAAAACACGCATCAGCGTATTGGAAAGAAAATATTAAATATTTAGCAATATTACTTGTCATATGGTTTGCAGTGTCCTTTGGATGCGGAATCTTATTTAGAGAAGAATTAGATCAATTTAGATTAGGTGGTTTTAAACTAGGTTTCTGGTTTGCACAACAAGGCTCAATATACGTATTTGTAATATTAATATTTGTATACGTAAGATTAATGAATAAACTAGATAAAAAATACGGTTTTGACGATTAGTCTTAACTAATAACTTTAAAAAACAATAATATTATGAGTGTACAATTTTGGACATGGTTATTAGTAGGACTTACTTTTGCCTTATATTTTGGAATAGCAATTTGGGCTAGAGCAGGCTCAACTAAAGAATTTTATGTTGCTGGTGGAGGTGTTTCTCCTTTAGCAAATGGTATGGCTACTGCAGCAGATTGGATGAGCGCAGCCTCTTTTATTAGTATGGCTGGTATCATTTCCTTTTCGGGTTATGATGGATCAGTTTACCTTATGGGTTGGACTGGTGGATATGTGCTTTTAGCGCTATTATTAGCACCATATTTAAGAAAATTTGGAAAGTTTACTGTTCCAGATTTTATTGGAGATAGATATTACTCCAATACCGCAAGAACAGTAGCTGTAATCTGTGCATTAATTGTATCGTTTACTTACGTTGCAGGACAAATGCGTGGTGTTGGTATTGTATTTTCTCAATTCTTACAAGTGGATATTAATATAGGTGTGATAATAGGTATGGCAGTGGTTTTAACCTTTGCTTTATTAGGAGGAATGAAAGGTATTACATACACACAAGTGGCTCAGTATTGTGTATTAATATTTGCATTTATGGTGCCTGCATTTTTTATATCAATGCAAATGACAGGAAATATTATTCCGCAAATAGGAATGGGAAGTAAAGTTGAAGGTGGTGCATTTTTACTAGATAAATTAGATACTTTACACACACAATTAGGTTTTAACGAATATACAAGCGGAACTAAAAGTACTTGGGATGTTTTTGCAATTACCTTAGCATTAATGACAGGTACAGCAGGATTACCACACGTAATTGTACGTTTTTTCACTGTTCCAAAAGTAAAAGATGCACGTAAATCTGCTGGTTATGCTTTATTTTTAATAGCCATTTTATATACCACAGCTCCTGCAATTGCAGTGTTTTCTAGAACTAATCTAATAGAAACCGTTAGTAATAAAGAATATAAAGAAATTCCAGAATGGTTTAAAAATTGGGAAAATACAGGATTAATTGCTTGGTCAGATAAAAATGGAGATGGAAAAATTCAATATGTTGCAGGAAATGCTTTGTCAGGTAAAAAACCAGAATATACTGATGCACGAGGAGCAAATGGAGAACGTGTGGTTGCTAATGTAAGTGATGCTTCAAACGAGTTGTATGTTGATAGAGATATAATGGTATTGGCTAACCCAGAGATTGCTAATCTACCTAATTGGGTAATTGGCTTAGTAGCAGCAGGAGGATTGGCAGCAGCATTGTCAACAGCAGCAGGATTATTATTGGTAATTTCGACATCTGTATCTCACGATTTAGTTAAAAAACAATTAAAGCCAGATATCTCTGATAAAGACGAATTAAAAGTAGCTAGAATAGCCATATTTGTAGCTATCTTAATTGCAGGTTATTTTGGTATTAATCCACCTGGATTTGTAGCTGCAGTCGTCGCGCTAGCATTTGGTTTAGCAGCAGCCTCCTTTTTTCCGGCTATTATTTTGGGTATTTTTGATAAACGAATGAATAGTCAAGGTGCCATCTCTGGTATGGTCGTAGGTATTGTACTAATGCTATTTTACATGATGAAATTTAAACTAAACATGTTTGGTGGAGGTACAAGTGCAGATTGGTGGTTTGGTACCTCTCCAGAAGGATTTGGTACTATTGCAATGTGTGTAAATGTTGTAATATCATTAATCGTTTCTAGATTAACACCAGCTCCTCCTCAAGATGTACAAGATATGGTTGAAAGTATAAGAATTCCTTCAGGAGCAGGAGAAGCTCACGATCATTAAGGCTTTGAGTTCTGTCTGAGTGTTTTTCCGCGAAAGCGAAAAGCATATTGAACTTAATTTAAATTTAGTTAGTTAGGAAGTCAGCATTACATTTTGTAGTGCTGATTTTCTTATATTAGTAACGTTATAAATTTTTTGCTTTCGCGGAAAATAAATTCAATAAACCAAATGAAAAAAAGGCATGAACAAAAGCTAGTAGTATTGTCCATAGCATTATGTTTAATTTTTAATGTTCCATTCATCCTTATTTTTAATTTTGAAGGAGCTCTTTTTGGTATTCCGACTTTATATTTTTCAATATTTTCAATTTGGTTGCTATCCATCGTTATTTCATATATTGTATTAAAACGCCATTATGAATAACTACCTATTAGTAATCATAATTGTAATGTATTTAGCAGTGTTATTTTACATTGCTTTTCTTGCTGAAAAAAAACGACAAAGTAAGTGGGTAAATAATCCCTATGTGTATACTCTATCTTTAGCAGTCTATTGTTCTGCTTGGACGTATTATGGTAGTGTTGGTATTGCAGCAAATTCGGGTATTAATTTTTTGCCTATTTATTTAGGACCAGTTATTGCTGCACCTTTATGGATTGTTGTACTTAGGAAGATTATTAGGATTTCTAAACAGCATAAAATATCATCTATTGCAGATTTTATTTCATTACGTTATGGTAATAGTCGGTTTCTTGGTGCTTTAGTAACTATTGTGTGCTTATTTGGGACTTTACCATACATTTCATTACAATTAAAAGCCGTATCCGAAACTTTCGAAATCATGTCAGACGACACTAGCTATGTCTCCACAACAGTAATTGACGATTCTACATTTTACGTAGCATTATTACTAGCCATATTTGCTACTTTTTTTGGAACACAAAATGCAGATGCTTCTGAAAAACATAAAGGTATTATTGCTACAGTAGCGTTTGAGTCGGTTTTAAAACTAGTGTTTTTTTTAGCAATTGGTATTTATGTGACCTTTTATTTGTTTGATGGTACAACTGATATTTATAACCAAATTTCAGTTACCGAAAACTTTAAACAGCTCACTACACTTAGCGGAATAGAAGATGGTTTCAACTGGTTTTTCTTAATTGGTTTATCCTTTATGGCCATATTTTTATTACCAAGACAATTTCAGGTTTCAGTTTTAGAAAACAATAGAGAAAAGCATTTAAAAAAAGCTATTTGGTTGTTTCCGTTGTATCTTTTATTATTTAATTTGTTTGTTATTTTTATTGCTTGGGCTGGTAAATTAACCTTTGGAGAGACGCAAAACTCAGAGTATTATTCATTATTACTTCCTCTAGAAAATAGAAATTCATTTCTAGCCACACTCGTTTTTTTAGGTGGTTTTTCGGCTGTTATTTCTATGGTTATTGTATCTACTTTAGCATTGTCTACTATGGTAAGTAACAACTTAATTATACCGTATGGTTTTTTAGAGAAGTTTATAAAAAACCAACCCGAACGAAATTCTAAATACATTAAAAACATTCGTCGTATCTCTATTTTTACCATTATAATAACTGCATATTTCTTTTATGTAATCTTTTCAAAAGAATTATCATTGTATTCTATTGGTTTAATATCATTTGTAATTATATCACAATTAGGACCTTCTTTTTTTATTGGTTTATACTGGAATCGTGGGTCGTCTAAAGCAGCAACAATTGGTATATTGGTTGGTTTTTTTATAGCAATATATACTTTGATATTACCATTTACATTACAAGTCTATACTGGAACAGATAATTTTACACAATTTGGGTTGTTTGGTATTTCAGCTTTAAAACCTTATGCTTTATTTGGTATAGATTTTTTAAGTCCACCTGCACATGCTTTTTTCTGGAGTATGACGTTTAACATCATGAGTTATTTAGTGTTTTCATTAACCTCAAAAGGAAATTACCGAGAACGTAATTATGCAGAGATGTTTGTAGATAGCAACAATTTTACAACGCTTCAGGATAGTGCATTGGTCTGGAAAGGAGAAGCTCATGTGGCAGATATTAAAAATGTTTTGATTCGTTTTTTAGGTGAAAAACGAGCCACTCGAGCATTAAAAATTTTCTTTACAAAATATAAGTTGCCTCAAGACACCCAATTAGCAGACGCAAGATTAATTAATTTTTCAGAAAAATTACTAACAGGAAGTATTGGTTCGGCTTCAGCCAAAATATTAATTGCAAGCGTTGTTAAAGAAGAACAAATAAGTCTGGTAGAAGTATTAAAAATTTTAGAAGAGTCTAAAGAAAACATTGTTAGCAATAAGGTGTTACTAGAAAAGTCTAATGAATTATCTAAACTGTCTTCAAAATTAAAAGATGCTAATGAAGAGTTACTAACCAAAGACAAACAAAAAGACGAGTTTTTAGACACAGTAGCACACGAACTTAAAACACCAATTACAGGTATTAGGGCAGCTACCGAGCTTTTGATGGATGAAGACGATGAGATGCCAAAAGATATTAAAGCTCAGTTTTTAAAAAATATACTACAAGATTCAGATCGTTTGGGACGTTTGATACATAATATTCTTGATTTTGAAAAACTAGAAACTGGTCGTTTACATTTAGATATGCAGTATCAAGATCTTCAAAAAACTATAGCTAAAGCCATTAGTAGTATCTCGCAAATTGCTAGTAAAAAAGAAGTGAAAATAATTAATAATAATCGTCATAGTTTTAAAACTAATTATGACGAGGATCGTATCCTGCAAGTATTAACCAATTTACTGTCTAATGCTATAAAATTTTGTAATCCTAAAATCGGACAAATTATCGTTGATTTAAAGTTGGGTAATGCTTTAGTCGAAATTTCTGTAAGCGATAATGGTAAAGGGATTCCAGAGGAAGATCAGGATTATATTTTCGATAAATTTTACCAGTCTAAACATCAAAATACTATTAAGCCAGAAGGTAGCGGATTAGGTTTAGCAATAACAAAACAAATAGTAGAAAAGCATAACGGGAAAATTTGGGTAAAAAAGGACGTTAAAAAAGGAGCAACATTTGTTTTTACCATACCTTTTAAGTAAATTGTTATCTGGAAAGTATGAAGAAGAAAATTTTAATTGTAGACGACGAACCTAATATTGTAATGTCGTTAGAATACACTTTCAAAAAACAAGGTTTTGAAGTGTTTATTGCAAGAGATGGAAGTGAAGCTTTAGAAATATTAAAACATCATATTCCTAATGTGATTTTGTTAGATGTTATGATGCCAAATGTAGATGGTTATCAAACACTGACACATATTAAAAATATGGACAGTTTAAAGGCAACCAAAGTGGTGTTTTTAACAGCTAAAAATAAAGCTTCAGATATTGAAAAAGGTTTAAAACTTGGAGCAGATAAATATTTAACAAAACCTTTTTCAGTAAAAAAAATAGTTTCAGAAATATTGGAACTAGTGACTTAAAACAGTTTTTTAAGTTTATTTAAAATTGGTTTTGTGTGCAAACAAACTAAGTTTAATTAAAGTTTAAAGACATGAAATTTCACATCAATCCATTAGCGTCAGATATTATAATTAGCATTTATATTATCGTTACGCTTTATCTTAGGTTTAAATTTGAAAGTCAAACCTATACAAGTCCAATGCTATCCATAGTTTTGGGACTTTGTTTTGTGCTTATAATCTATGCACTTGTCAAATTAAAAGTTCTCAATCCTAATTGGTTCGGCTTATTTAATTCTAAAAAAGCTTAACTATGTTTTATCATCAATTTTACAGAAAAAGCATAGATCAACCTGAGCAATTTTGGCTTGAACAAGCCAATAATTTGGAGTGGTTTAAAGTACCAAAAAGCATATTGTCTAAAGATAAATATGACTATGATCAATGGTTTAAAGATGGAGAACTTAACTTAAGTTATTTGTGTATTGACAAACATATCAAAGAAGGATTTGGAGATCAAAATGCAATTATTTACGACTCTCCAGTTACCAATACAAAACAGCACATTACCTTTAATCAATTACATCACGAAGTGTCAAAACTTGCAGGTGGTTTACAACGTTTAGGATTGCAAAAAGGAGATACGTGTATCATTTATATGCCTATGATTCCGCAAGCATTATATGCTATGTTGGCATGTGCTAGAATAGGTGTTATACATTCGGTTGTGTTTGGTGGTTTTGCACCACACGAATTAGCTATTAGAATTAACGACTGTAAACCAAAAGCAATTATCACAGCTTCAAATGGAGTCGAAATCCAGAAAATTATTCCATACAAACCATTTGTAGATCAAGCAATCGCTAAAGCGGAAGTAAAGCCAGAACATGTCATTGTTTTTGATAGACAATTAGGTGTAGATATTCCGAAGAAAAACTACGATGTAGATTATCAAACGTTAGTAGACGAGGCTCCATCTATTAATGCCATTGCAGTACAATCCACACATCCTTCTTACATATTATACACTTCAGGAACCACAGGAACTCCAAAAGGAATTATTAGAGATACAGGTGGTTATGCAACCGCTTTAAAATTTTCTATGAAATATATCTATGGCGTAAACGAAGGAGAAACCTTTTGGGCAGCAAGTGATGTTGGTTGGGTAGTAGGACACAGTTTTATAGCTTACGGACCCTTATTAAATAGAAATACAACAGTACTTTTTGAAGGAAAACCAATTAAAACACCAGACGCATCAACGTTTTGGCGAGTAATTAATGAACATAATGTAAAAGCAATGTTTACTGCTCCAACAGCAATTAGAGCAATTAGAAAAGAAGACCCTAATGGTCAGATGTTAAAACGTTTCGATTTGTCTTGTCTAAAATATTTGTTTTTAGCAGGAGAACGATGTGATGTAGCAACTTTAACTTGGACTGAAGATAAACTTAATATTCCAGTTATAGACCATTGGTGGCAAACCGAAAGTGGATGGCCAATGATTGCAAATATGGTTGGTGTTGGTTTACAGGATATTAAACCAGGTTCAGCTGGATTACCTGTTTGTGGTTATGATATTCATATTTTAAATGAAGAAGGAGAGCAAGTAAAATCTAGTGTAGAAGGGTATGTTGCAATAAAGCTACCCTTACCACCAGGAACCTTAAGTAATCTCTGGAAAAACCCAGAACGCTTCAAATCTGGTTATTTAGATCGTTTTCCTGGTTATTATTTTTCAGGAGATGGTGGTTACAAAGACGAAGATGGTTATATATTTATAACAGGTCGTGTAGACGATATTATTAACGTTGCTGGACATCGTTTATCAACAGCAGAAATGGAAGAAATTGTATCCTCACATAAATCTGTTGCAGAATGTGCAGTATTTGGTGTGCATTGTCAGCTTAAAGGTCAAAAGCCATTAGGATTGGTTGTTTTAAAAACAGAAACTTCACTTAATCATCATACCATTCAAAATGAAATTATACAAGATGTGCGTCGCGAAATTGGTGCTGTAGCTTCCTTTAGAGAGGTTTTTGTAGTAAACCGATTACCAAAGACAAGAAGCGGAAAAATTCTTCGTAAATTGTTACGTAATATAGCAGATCAACAACAGTATAATATACCATCCACTATTGATGATGATAGTATTATAGAAGAAATAAAATTAATATACAAAACCAACAAAGTTGGGATTCATAAATAAAATTTAATCAAAAAAACATGAGTAATTATCACATAAAACATTTAGAAGAATACTACCAAGTATACCGTAAATCCGTCCGTAATCCAGAAAGTTTTTGGGAAGAAATTGCCGAAGAACATTTTATGTGGCGAAAAAAATGGGATAATGTGTTAAGTTGGGACTTTTCAAAACCAGAAGTTAAGTGGTTTGAAGGTGCTAAACTAAATATAACCGAAAACTGTATAGATAGACATTTATATACAAGAGGTGATAAAACAGCTATTATTTTTGAACCTAATAATCCGGATGAAGAGGCGCTTCATATTACCTACAGAGAATTACATGATCGCGTCTGCAGATTTGCAAACGTATTAAAGGAAAATGGAATAGGTAAAGGAGATAGAGTTTGTATCTATTTACCAATGATTCCAGAATTAGCAGTTTCTGTTTTAGCATGCGCAAGGATTGGTGCAATACATTCTGTTGTATTTGCAGGATTTTCTGCCACAGCTTTAGCAACCAGAATTAAAGATAGTGATTGTAAAATGGTAATAACATCAGACGGATCTTATCGTGGTGCAAAAACAATAGATTTAAAAGGTATTGTGGACGAAGCGCTTTTGGAATGTCCTGGTGTAAACAACGTATTAGTAGCAAAACGTATTAATTCAGAGATTAATATGCAACAAGGTCGTGACCAATGGTTACAACCATTATTAGATGAAGCCTATCATGACTGCGTACCAGAAATTATGGATGCAGAAGATCCATTATTTATTTTATATACCTCAGGATCTACAGGTACACCAAAAGGTATGGTACATACCACAGGAGGATACATGGTATATTCTGCATATACTTTTAAAAATGTATTTCAATATCGCGAAAAAGATGTCTATTGGTGTACAGCAGACATTGGTTGGATTACAGGACACAGTTATATTGTATATGGACCATTATGTAATGGTGCAACCACAGTAATGTTTGAAGGTGTTCCTAGTTATCCAGATTTTGGACGTTTCTGGGAAATTGTAGAAAAACATAAAGTCAGTCAATTTTACACAGCACCAACAGCAATTCGTGCATTAGCAAAAGAAGGTGTAGAACATCTAGAAAAGCACGATTTATCTTCACTTAAAGTATTAGGTACCGTTGGAGAGCCAATTAACGAAGAAGCTTGGCATTGGTACGATGATAACGTTGGTAAACGTAAAGCTCCAATTGTAGATACATGGTGGCAAACCGAAACTGGAGGAATTATGATCACACCAATAGCCTTTGCAACACCAACCAAGCCAACCTATGCTACGCTACCTTTTATTGGTATTCAACCAGCACTAATGGATGAGCATGGTAAAGAAATTAAAGGTAATCAAGTAGATGGTCGTTTATGTATAAAATTCCCTTGGCCAAGTATGGCAAGAACCATTTGGGGTAATCACCAACGTTATAAAGATACCTATTTTTCAGCCTATGATAATAAATACTTTACAGGAGATGGAGCATTACGTGATGAGGTTGGATATTATAGAATAACTGGTCGTGTAGACGATGTTATCATTGTCTCTGGACATAACCTTGGAACTGCACCAATTGAAGATGCTATTAACGAGCATCCAGCTGTCTCCGAAAGTGCAATAGTAGGGTTTCCTCATGACATCAAAGGAAACGCATTGTATGGTTATGTAACCCTTAAAGAAACAGGAGAAAGTAGAAAGCACGATAATTTGCGTAAAGAAATTAACCAGCTTATTACAGAGCAAATAGGGCCAATTGCTAAGTTAGATAAAATACAGTTTACTAACGGATTACCTAAAACCCGAAGCGGAAAAATCATGCGTCGTATTTTGCGTAAAATAGCTAGTAACGACACCAGTAATCTAGGAGATATAAGTACTTTATTAAATCCAGAATGTGTTGAAGATATAATGGATAATGTATTGTAAATAAGTATTTGGGCATTACACTTTTCCGCTTAAGCTACAAAGTGTCGGGCTTTCACTACTCGCTCTCTGCGAGGAGCTCAAACAGACCGTTTAATCCCTAATGCAAAAACAAAACAGGCAACCTTTTAGGGCTGCCTGTTTTGTTTTAAATATGTTATGTAAATTAGATTACTTTAAAATCTAACAATAATTCTCCTTCAATATAAGCCTGTAAATGGTCACCTTTAACACTTTCACCAGTACCAAAAGCAGGAGTCCCTGTAAAGATTAAATCTCCAGGATTTAAAGTCATAAATTGGGATGTAAACGCAATAATTTCAGCAAAATTATAAATCATAAAATCGGTATTTCCTACCTGTTTTTCCTCATTATTAATAGTCAAACTAAAGTTTATGTCATTTAAATCTTTAAAATTAGACACAGGTAAAAAACCAGATATTGGTGCAGCTCCATCAAACCCTTTAGCTAACTCCCAAGGACCTTTACCTTCACGTACTTGGTTTAATACATCTTTGGCAGTATAATCAATACCAATAGCAATATCTGATATATAATCAGTAGCATCTGTAATGTTTATGTGTTTACCAGTTTTTCCTATTTTAATAACTAATTCAGCTTCATAAACCAATTTTGAAGTAAATTCAGGATAAACTAAATCTTTATTATTAGTTAATAAACTAGATTCAGGTTTAGAAAAAATCATCTGAAACCCTTTGTCAATTGCCTCAAGTTCTGACTTGTCTTTAACATAGTTCTTACCAATAGCTAGTATTTTCATTTTATTTGTTTGTTGATTAAAGATTTAAAAGTAGTTTATTATAATAAGTAATTAGATTTTTATTAAAATAAAAAATAGAGTATTATTAGATAATTGTAATCACTGTTAATTTAAATAACGTTCTTTGCAATAAGCTTTACACATGAAAAATATTAGAGATTATATAGAAAAAACGGTTGTGATATCTGACGAGGATTGGCAACTTTTTTCATCTAAATTAAAGAATAGAGTGTTTAAAAAAAAGAGCATAATTCTTGATGTAGGTGAAACAGAAAACTATATATCTTTTATTGAAAGTGGTATTGCTAGGTTTTTAATTCCTAAAGAGGATAAGGATAAGGACATTACGTTTGGCTTCTGTTTTAAAAACGAATTTGTAAGTGCATATGATTCTTTTTTGACTAGAAAACCTTCATTATATAGACTACAAGCTTTGTCAGATATTTCTATGTGGAGCATTTCTTACTCAGACTTACAAGAGGTTTACGCTAAGAGTTTTGCTGGTAATGTTATAGGACGCTTGTCTTCAGAACGATTATTTTTAATAAAATCAAAACGCGAACAATCGTTACTAAATCACACTGCAGAAGAGCGTTACCTTAAACTATTTACAGAGCGACCAAATTTAATAAAAGAGATTCCATTAAAATATGTTGCTTCTTATATTGGTGTTACTGCACAAGCATTAAGTAGGATTAGAAAACGTATTTCTTAACCTAGGTTCATTTTAATTGACTTTAAGTATATAGACCTTTGTAAAATTAAAGCAAAGACTATGACAATTTTAATATTTATAATTATTCTGTGGTATACAGGATTATTTTTTCAAACCTTTTTTTTACATCGTTACGCAGCACACCAAACGTTTACAATGTCAAAAGTAACAGAACGTGTGTGTTTTGTTTTAACTTGGGTATTTCAAGGTAGTAATTACTTAAGTGCTTATGGTTATGGTGTAATGCACAGAATGCATCATGCTTACGCAGATACAGATAAAGATCCACACTCACCTAAATACGATTCTAATGTGTTTTCTATGATGTGGAGAACAAAAAACATATACCAAGACATTAACAAAAAGCGTATTGCAGTAGCGGACAAGTTTACTAAAAACGTACCACAATGGAAAAGTTTTGACAAGTTTGCAAGCTCTAGAGTATCGCGTTTAACTTGGGGAACAGCCTACACCATATTTTTTATTGTATTTGCAACCGCTTGGTGGCAATGGTTATTGTTGCCAGTAGCCTTTTTAATGGCTCCAATACATGGTGTTATTATTAATTGGTTTGCTCATATTTATGGATACCGTAATTTTAAAGTTAGTGATACCTCAAAAAACCTTTTACCAATAGATATTTTAATGATGGGAGAAGGGTATCATAATAACCATCATTCGCACAGTGGACGCGCTAATTTTGGAGTACGTTGGTTTGAAATAGATTTTACGTATTTAATAATGGTGGTTTTAGACAAGCTTAAAATTATTAAAATTAAAAAAACAGCAGTATAGTTTAATGTTGGTAAAACATGTAAAGCAATCTTAAAAAAATACATAATTTTGTGACATGAATTTATCAAACGTAATACCATCCAATTTAAAGCCAAAACGCTTAGCAGTAAAACTAACAGCAAATGGCGAGCAATATGTACACCAAGGTCATCCTTGGGTATTTTCGGATAGTATTGTTAAGATTAACAAAGACGCTAAAACAGGTGACTTAGCCATCATTTTTGGTAAACGAAAAAACGCAATGATTGGTATAGGTTTGTATGATGCAAACTCGCCAATACAAATAAAAATGATTTATAATAGCACAGCATCAGTGGTAATTGATGCTGTGTTTTTTAAGAAAAAAATACAAACAGCCTATTCCAAGAGGCTACCATTACTACAAACTAATACAAATAGTTATAGACTATTATTTGGAGAAAATGACGGATTTCCATCTTTAATAGCAGACGTCTACGCAGACGTGTTAGTGGTAAAATTATATTCCGAAATTTGGTTACCCTACATTCACACCATTTTAGAAAGTTTAATAGAAGTCTCTAAATGCAAAACCGTAGTTATGCGTTTAAGTAGAGGATTACAAAACTCTAAAACTCATCAATTAGAAGATGGAACAGTCGTTTATGGTACACTTAAAAATGAAGTTGTACAGTTTATTGAGCATGGTGTAAACTTCTCGGCTAACGTAATAAAAGGGCATAAAACCGGTTATTTTCTAGATCACAGAGATAACCGTAGGCAAGTAGGTTTGTACAGTAAAGGTAAAACCGTTTTAGATGTATTTAGTTATGCAGGTGGATTTTCGGTACATGCATTAGCCAATCAAGCTACAGAGGTAACAAGTTTAGATATTAGTGCACAAGCCCTAGAAATAGCTAAACAAAACGGAAAGTTAAACAATTATACAGGAAAACATCACACCATTGCTGACGATGCTTTTAAAGCCTTAAAACAGTTAGTCAAAAAAGGCGTTGTTTATGACGTGGTTGTTATAGATCCACCAAGTTTTGCTAAACAACAAACCGAAATTGACTTAGCCAAAAAAAAATACGCTCAACTGGCACAATTAGGAGAGCAGTTAACAGCCAAAAACGGACTATTAGTTTTGGCAAGCTGTTCTAGTCGTGTAACAGCACAAGTATTTTATGACATTAATACAACAACATTAAACGCTAGTCAAAGGGCTTTTAAAACCATAAAAACCACACAGCATGATACAGATCATCCAATAGGTTTTCCTGAAGGTGCCTATTTAAAATGTGGTTATTATCGTTTAGATTAAATGGTAGTTAATAAGTATTAGGGCATTCCCTTTTGCCTTTTTTATTAAGGCAAAACGTCAGGCTGTCCGTTATATCTTTTTTAAGAAAAATAAAAAAGGATGCCACTTCCATCCTTAATGCAAAACAAAAAACACAACTTTAGGGTTGTGTTTTTTGTTTTAAGTTAGATTTTCAATTTAAAGTAAACCTTATTGTAAGTACGTAAAGTGTTTTCCGCGAAAGCGATATTTATAACCTATGGTAACTGAGATAATTTATACCTACCATGTAACAATTCTTGAATATCTTTAATAGGTTTAAAACACCCCTTAAGTTTAAGTTTATTGTTTTTACTTAGGTTTTTGACATCAACAAACTGTCCAGAATCGTTGTGTTTTAACCCTTGTTTGGTCCTAAAACGCAATAAAACTCTAAAGGCATTAATACAAGAATTGTATAATGCTTTATGCTGAGGTTCTAGTTCAGATAGTTTTTTAAACCTTGCAATAGTACTATTAATATCCTTTACGTGATGTGATAAAAGTAACACTCTAGCTGCATCTACAAGAGGCATTATGGCTCTAGATTTAATATCAAATTGGTTTTTATGTTCTCCAGAAATTTCAACCAAAAACGTTTTAAAAAAGCTTAAAGGTGCAGGTTTTTTTATGGCATTACGACCCATATAAGTTAAAAATATCGGATTTGTTTCTAGGGTTTCAAACACGTAATCAGACATGCTACTTACTAAATTTTGATTTCCATAAACATAATTATAATCAAAAAAGATATTAAATAACGCCATTTTGTCCTGGTCCGCATGCGTTATCCAATTGCTAAATTGTGCTTGCCAATCAGAAACGGTTAAACACCATTTTGGGTTGCTAGCCATCATGTTTGCAGGACATAACTTAAAACCAACAATAGCTAGTTTTTGGTTTACAGCTTCGGCTAATTTTAAAAAATAAGCTTTGGTTTTGATGTCTTCAGTAGAGTCTTCATAGACTAAAGCATTATCTTGATCTGTATATAGCAATTGCTCTTTTCTACCTTGGCTACCAATAGCTAACCAAGCAAAAGAAACTGGTGGTTCTTGATTAAATTCGGCAATAGACAAATCAATAATTCGTTTAGTAATAGCTTCATTTATTGCAGTTATTATTTTAGAAATAAAACCAATTGGTATACTTTGTTTTAAATATCCTTTTAATAAATCTTGAGCTTTAGCTCGAATGTATTTCAAACTTTCGGCAGAATTAGCACGTTTTATATCCTTTATTAAAACCGAAGGATTATTACCATTAACTACAATAATATCTTGCTGAGATAGTATACCAATTAATTCTGAATTTGGTGTACCATCTTTAGTAATACATAAGTAAGTTAAATCGTTTTTTAATAAGCCTATTTGTGCTTCTGCAACAGAGATGTTTTTTGGAAAAGCAAAAACAGGAGCATACATAATAGCCTCTACAGGTTCTGTGATAGCATGAATACCTGTTGCTACTTTATGTCTTAAATCTTTATCAGTAATAATTCCAATTGGCTTTTTATTATCTGTAATAACTATAGATCCTACTTTATTTTGACTCATGATAATGGCAGCTTCTTTAATACTTGTGCCAGGTTCGCAAACTGAAGGATTTGTAGAGTACTTAGCCGATTGGATTTCGGTAAAATTTGAAGTTTCAGGTTTTAATATTCCAATGTTTGCAAATAAAGTACCTTTATCCTCATCACTATAAGGATTACGAGTATTGGTTGCAAAACTGGCTATTAAAAACTGATTAGCTTTAGGATTATTTATTATAATGTCTTCTAATAATTTAGAAGGAATACTATACACAATACTATCTTCAATAGCTTTAGCGTCTAACAAGTATTGATCTTTACGGATTAATGCTCGTAGTCCAAAAACATCTCCAGTATCACATTTATCAACCAAATCTGATTGTCTAAACACGCCAATTGCACCATCCTTAACCACGTAAAAATAATCGTGTAAGGGTTCATTTTGTTTAAAAATAAAATTATCTTTTTCTAAATATAATACTTTAACTTCTTGAGCAATAGTCTGTAATTGCTCATCTGTTAAAGCATCAAAAGGAGGAAAGTCTTTTAAAAAGTGTAATATTAATTGGGCATTGGTTTGTTTCATAGCACTAAATTATTGAAATGAAATTGAAATGACTTCATTTTTATAAAATTCTTAATAAATAGTTATGGTTTCTATTTAACTTTTCGGTAAAGTATAAATAACCATTAGGCAACTTTGTAATGTTTAAAATTCACGGAATTTGCAAAAAAAACAATGGAGTTATTTTTAGTCGCTTTTGGCGCATTATTTTCGATTATGAATCCCTTAGGAACCGTTCCTGTTTTTGTTGCATTAACACAAGAGCACACTAAAAAAGAACGCGCTTTAACAGCATTTTGGACAGCCATAGATGTGCTTGTTATTTTGATGTTATCGTTTTTTGCAGGTAAATACATTTTATCTTTTTTTGGTATTAGTTTAAATGCTTTGAAAATTGCAGGAGGTATGATTATTACGTCTTCAGGTTTTGCTTTGTTAACTGGTAAGTTTAGAGAACATAAAGGTATGAAGCGTCAAAAAGTACAAGACGATATTCATTCTAGAGAAGGTATTAGTTTGACACCTTTGGCAATACCAATGTTAGCAGGACCAGGTACTATCTCTTTATTAATAACCTATAATCAAGAATTTGTTTTAACTAGCCAAATTTTAACTATTGTTGGATCAATATTATTAGCAGCAGTTGCAATTTATATTATTTTAAAAAGTGCACATTTTATAGTTAAGTTTTTAGGTGCTTCTGGTATTAATGCTTTATCAAGAATTATTGGTTTTATAGTTATAGCAATAGGTGTGGAGTATATTATATCTTCAGTAGTTGATATTTTGACAAAGATTGATTTTTAATACATTACGCTAATATTTTTTTCTTTTTAGTCATTTTTACATAAGTAAAAATCAAAAAAGAGAGTGTCCCAAAAACAGTAAAACCTATAAATAAAGGTAAAGCTGTTTTATGTACAAAACTACCAATGTAATTAGCAATTGGTACAGCCATTATTGTGGATATAAAACCTGTAAGTGCAGCTCCAATACCTGCTATATGACCAATAGGTTCCATTGCTATGGCTCTTAAATTTCCAAAAATAAAGCCAATAGTAAAAAACTGAATAGCCATAAAAAATAAAATAACTACTAAGGAAGGATTGCTAGTTGCATTCCAAAATAACAGAACGTAAAGAAAGGCATTTAGACTAAAGGTAATAATAGCAATGTAAGATAAACGCCACATTCCTAGTCGCATTACAAAGCTTCCGTTTAAAAAAGTAGATAAACCAACACCAGCAGCTAAACCAGCAAAAATATATGGAAACTCTTCAATCAAGCCATATTGGTTTTCAAAAATAACTTGTGATGCACTTAAATATACTATAAAAGCTCCAGAAATAAATCCAGATATAATTGTAAAAGCAATAGTTTCTTTGTGCTTAATAAGTTCTTTTATACCATCAATAAAAACATGTTTACTAAATTTAATTTTATATTCAGGTTTAAGGGTTTCTGGTTGTCTTTTCCAAAACCAAATACTGACAAGTATAGCCATTATTAATTGTACATAAAAGATACCTGACCAATGGTAATGGTTTAAAATAAATTTACCCATTACAGGAGCAATAACAGGAACTAATATGAAAAATGTGGTTACAAAAGACATGATTTTAGCCATGTAATCTCCTTTATACATGTCTCTAATTACAGCAATAGCAATGGTACGTGGAGCAGCTAAACCAATACCTTGAAGTATACGTCCTAAAACCATAATTGCTAAGCTACCAGATAATACGCAAATGATGCTACCTATAGCAAACACTAAAAATCCAATGTATACAATAGGTTTGCGTCCAAAACTATCTGATAAAGGACCAAATAATAATTGCCCAAAACCTAAACCTAAAAAAATCATTGTGATTAACAATTGGTTGTTATTAGTATCTAAACTGTTTATTGATACGCCAATATGTGTCATAGCTGGTAAAATAGCGTCTATTGCTAAAGCTACAATGGACATTAATGAAGCCATTAAAGCAATAAATTCTAATCTTACAGTTTGGTTTTCTTGCATTCTGCAAAAGTAGTGTAAATTTAAGTTTTGATTAGTTTTATACTTGTAAAATAGATGTTAAATTAAAGTGTTTGTTAAATGTTTAAACAAAAAAAAAGAGCCTTTTTTAAGGCTCTTTTTTTATGGTTTTTTGCTTTTATAAAGGAATATTACCATGCTTTCGGTTTGGTAATACTTCTTCTTTATGTTCAAGCATTGTAAAAGCTTTAATTAATTTACGTCTCGTATTTTCAGGCAGGATAACTTCATCTATAAAACCACGTTCTGCAGCTTTATAAGGGTTAGCAAACAAGTCTGCATATTCAGCTTCTTTTTCTAGTAATTTATCCTCAGGATTATCTGCTGCTTGTATTTCTTTTCTAAAAATAATTTCACTAGCACCTTTAGCTCCCATTACCGCAATTTCAGCACTTGGCCAAGCATAATTAAGATCTGCTCCAATGTGTTTAGAGTTCATGACATCATAAGCTCCACCATAAGCTTTACGTGTAATAACGGTAACTTTTGGTACTGTAGCTTCACTTAATGCATATAATAATTTTGCACCATGGACAATAATTCCGTTCCATTCTTGATCTGTTCCAGGTAAAAAACCAGGGACATCAACTAATACTAAAAGGGGAATATTGAAGGCGTCACAAAAACGAGTAAAACGTGCTGCTTTACGTGAGCTGTTAACATCTAAAACTCCTGCTAAAAACAGGGGTTGATTAGCAACTATACCAACACTTTTACCACCAATTCTTGCAAATCCTACAATAATATTTTCGGCAAAGTCTTTATGTATTTCAAAAAAGCTATCCTCATCTATTAAACCTTTTATAACATTATGCATGTCGTATGGTTTATTAGCATTGTCAGGTATGATTGATTTTAGTTCATCTCTAACTTCTTCGCCTAAAGTGTAAGGTAAATCTTTTGGTTTTTCAAGGTTGCTTTGTGGTAAGTAACTTAAAAGACGCTTAACATCTTCAAGACAATCTATATCATTAGATGAAGTGACGTGAGCGACTCCAGATTTAGTCGAGTGTGTACTTGCACCTCCTAATTCTTCACTTGTCACAGCTTCATTAGTTACTGTTTTTACTACGTTTGGACCAGTTACAAACATGTAACTGGTATCTTCCACCATCATAGTGAAATCTGTCATTGCAGGACTGTAAACAGCACCTCCAGCACATGGACCCATAATTGCTGAAATTTGAGGAATTACTCCTGATGCTTTTACATTACGATGAAAAATATCTGCATAACCACCTAAAGATCTTACACCTTCTTGGATACGTGCTCCACCAGAGTCATTTAATCCAATTAAAGGCGCTCCAACTTTTAGGGACAAGTCCATTATTTTACAGATTTTTTCGGCATGTGTTTCTGATAATGCACCACCAAAAACGGTAAAGTCTTGTGCAAAAACATAGACTAAACGTCCATTAATAGTACCATAACCAGTAATTACACCATCACCATAAAATTTTTGATCTTGCATACCAAAGTCTACGGTTCTGTGTGTTACTAAAGCACCAATCTCTTCAAAAGACCCTTCATCCATTAAATAGGTGACACGCTCTCTTGCTGTTAATTTTTTCTTTTGGTGTTGTTTATCTATTCTAGCTTGTCCTCCTCCTAATTTGGATAGTTCTAGTTTTTCGTTTAAAGTTTTTATTTTGGATTCCATAAGGTTTCAATTAATAAACATTAACATTATTAATCTTTTACTATCATTAAATAGTTAAGATTAGTAGTTAGGTAGTCTAAGTTGTTTTTGATCTTCTAAATATTGTTTAACAGCTATCATTGCAGCAATTTTAGCTTCTGCTTCTGAGGCTTCATGTAAAGCTTCAGGTGAGTAATGTTTTTTAACAAAATGAGTATCAAAATTTCCAGATTTAAAAGCCTCATGATTACAAACAAATGTACCAAAAGGTAAAGTGGTTTTAATCCCTTCAACTTGATAATCTGCAATAGCTTTAATCATAAGTTGTATGGCTTCTTCACGAGTTTTTCCGTAGGTAATTAATTTAGCCAACATTGGATCATAATAGATAGGGACATCCATACCTTGCTTAAAACCATTGTCTACCCTTATGCCTTTACCAACAGGAAGTTTATAAACATCTAAATGACCAACACTTGGTAAAAAGTCGTTTAAAGGGTCTTCTGCATACACACGTAGCTCTAAAGCGTGTCCATTAATTTTTAAATCCTCTTGTTTGATATTTAATGCCTCACCACGAGCTACTTTTATTTGCAATTCTACTAAGTCAACACCAGCAATAATTTCTGACACTGGATGCTCAACTTGTAGTCTTGTATTCATTTCTAAAAAATAGAAGTTTTTATTTTCGTCTAATAAAAACTCGACCGTACCTGCACCAATATAGTCACAAGCTTTAGCAACTTTTATAGCAGCTTGTCCCATTTCTTCTCTTAATTCAGGAGTTAAAACAACACTTGGCGCTTCTTCAACAACTTTTTGATGACGACGTTGAATACTACATTCGCGTTCAAAAAGATGAATAACATTACCATGTGTATCTGCCATAACCTGAATTTCGATATGACGAGGAGATCCAACGTATTTTTCAATAAAAACCGAACCATCACCAAAAGCATTAACAGCTTCACTAATTGCACGATTCATTTGAGATTCAAACTCTGATTCTTTTTCAACAACACGCATTCCTTTTCCACCACCTCCAGCAGACGCTTTTATAAGAATAGGAAACCCTATGGTTTTAGCTATTTTTTTTGCTTCAGGAATATCTGTTATGGCTTGGTCTGTTCCAGGAACCATAGGTATATCATAGGCTTTTACAGCTTCTTTTGCTGCTAACTTGCTTCCCATAACTTTTATAGCATGAGATTTAGGACCTATAAATTGGATGTTGTTTTTTTCGCAAAGTTCTGCGAAATCTGCATTTTCACTTAAAAAACCATAACCAGGATGTATACCATCTACATTTAGGCTTTTAGCAACTTCAATAATTTTATCACCTAATAAATAGGATTGATTAGAAGGTGCCTCTCCAATTAAAACAGCTTCATCAGCAAAAGTAACGTGAGGAGCATGTCTGTCTGCAGTCGAGTAAACAGCTACAGTTTTTATACCCATTTTTTTGGCTGTACTCATGACTCTTATTGCAATTTCGCCTCTATTAGCGACTAGTATCTTTTTCATGTTATTCAAATTCAATTAACAATTCACCTTTATCAACAGTGTTTCCTTTTGTACCAGAAACAGACTTTATAACTCCATCTCTGGGAGATGCAATACTGTTTTCCATTTTCATAGCTTCTAAAATAAGTAAAGGTGTGTCTACAGTAACTTGATCTCCAGCTTTAACCATTATATCCAAGATTAATCCTGGCATTGGTGCTTTAATGTCATTAACCATTTTTGAGGCACCAACTTCAAACCCTAAAGATTTGATTAAGGCATCTAAATCGTCTTCAATCTTGACAGTATAACTGTTGTTATTGACTTTAATAGTATAGGTTTTAGTATTAAAATTACTGTCTATAATTTGTATATTAGATGGTTTACTTTGTTCTAAAAGATGAAATAATTGAGGTTTAGTTTCAATTAAATCAAGGTTTTTAGCAGATTCTGAATCAATAGTAAATTGAAGCGAATCATTAACTTTTGTGTTAAATTTTTGATTCATTAAAAGATGATGTTTAAAGGTATAAAGATAAACAACTATAACGTTTTAGTAAAATAGTTTTATCATTTATTCTGTTTTAAAGACAGAGTTGTTTTGATGATATTTTATAGCTTTTTTAGATAAGAATATTCCAATACCCAAGGATATAAAAGCACCAACCCAAATACCAGGAACAAAGTCTATAAATAGAAAAAAGTCATAAGCACCATGAAATAGTATTGCAAAGCATAAACCGACTAGATTTAAATATAATTTATTGGGCGCAAACTTGGCTTTTCCCATAAAATAACCCATTAAAATCCCAAAAGTAGCATGAGCAGGTACAGCTGTAAATGCTCTAGCTAGAGCAGTAGCAGGACCGCTTTGTAATACATACATTAGGTTTTCGGTAGCTGCAAAACCCATAGATACCATTACCGCATAGACAATTCCGTCAAAGGGTTCGTTAAATTCTTTATGACGTTGTGCATATAGAAGAACGATTAAAAATTTACTTAATTCTTCTGAAAAACCTACTACAAAAAAGGCTTGTTTAAACTGCTCCCAAATACTTAATTTATCTTGCAAAGGAACCAAAATATTAAAAACAGAGTAGAGTAGTGTTGTTATTATAATACTGACTATTGCTCCTAGTAAGAAGGAAGCAAATAGCAGTCTTTTGGGTTCTTTTTCATATTTATCTTTTAAATATATATAAAATATGATGACAAAAATTGGCGCTAAAGCCATTATTATTAATTGCATAAAACTGAGTTAAGGTAATTTATTAGTGATAGCTTGGATGACTTTAAGGTAATATTCTGTATTTGTGGCTACAAAATGACCATTGTTTTTACTGTTTTTTAATAAGGATTTAAATTCTGATATTGTAACTAGTTTTAAAGCTTCGACTTCTTCTGGTTGTGCTTTTAAATTAGTAATATCAACTTCTAATGGTGTTATAAAAGTATTATGAAACTCGTTATCATTAATTCCGTTTGGATAAGATTGAAAACATTTAAATACTCCAATTTTTTCTAGTTTAGATGTTTCAATTTGCAACCCAATTTCCTCTTTAATTTCTCTAATAGCTCCATTAATAACAGTTTCTCCAGCATCAATATGTCCAGCAACTGAAACATCCCAAAGTAAAGGATAAATTATTTTTGAGGCTGCACGTTGCGCTAACAATATTTGACCATTTGTTGTATACAGCCAAATGTGTGCAGTATTATGTAAATATCCTTTAGTGTGAATAATGGATTTTAATGCTGTTTGACCAGTTGGTTTACCATTGTTGTCAACAATATCTATTAGCTCGTCCATTTAGTTGTGATTAATTAAAGTAGAAAAAGTAGAGATTAAAGTTTTAAAATCTTTAGCAGTATTATATACATGACAAGATAATCTAATATAATTGCCTCTGTACGAAACATAAATGTTTTGTTTCGCTAAAGCGTTTTTAACGGTATTTATGTCAAGATTTTTAGGAAGTTTTATTCCAAAAAGATGGTGTGATCGATACTCATTATTTTCAATAGTAAAGCCTAATGCTTTTAATTGTTGTACAGCTTCAAGGGAAATGTTTTTACAATACTCTTGAATAGCTTCAGGAGTCCAGTCTAATATCTGTTGTAAAGCTGCAATTTGCATTTTGACGTTTAAAAAGGCAGCACTTTCACCAGCACAATACCTATTAGCCAAAGGTCTATATTGTTGTTTATAGTTAGTTAATTCAGAAAAATCATGACTATCTAACCTGTTTATCCAATTTTCTTCAATTGGGTTTCCGTTGTCAAACGCTTTTCCAAAATAGGCATATCCACAACCATAAGGTCCAAATAGCCATTTATAACCAGCACATATTAAAGCATCAGGTTGTAACTCTTTTACCGAAAACGGTAGAGCTCCAATACTTTGACTTCCATCTATAATAAATAAACCATTATGTTGTTTAATTTTTTGTTGTATGGTTTTTAAGTCAAACATGGTACCATTAGACCAATGTATGTGTCCCATGGTTACCACAGCAGTATTACTGTTTATGGCATTAATTATGTCTAAATTCCATTGTTTACCAATGTCATTAGATTGGTTTGGTGCTTTAATAACTCTAATTTTGGCTTGATATTTATCGGCTAATTTTTTCCAGGAATAATAATTACTAGGAAATTGTTGGTCTATAATTAAAATTTCATCTGTTGGTTTTAAAACAATATTGTTAGTTACTGTAGCAATACCATAAGAGGCAGATGGTATTAACGCAATACGATTATAATCTGAAGCTTTAATTAAATGAGCGAATAATGATTTTAGTGTTTTTACAGGTTCAAAATAATCAGACCCTGTTATCAGGTAAGGTTTTCTTTTTTGCATTAACCCTTCTAATCCAGCTTGATGTATACTATTAAAAGCAGGAGATTGAGAAGCTATATTTAAATATGTTACGTGTTCTGGTAAATCAAATAAATGTTTTTGATGTTTTAAAGCCATATTTACTACTATTAAAAAAGCCTCAAAATCGAGGCTTTTATGTTTGTTTTAATGCTTTTTAATGATGCCTTTACTTTTTAAAGTATGAAAAAGTTTCGCCATCTTCTATTTTAAGTAATGTTTCATAAATTAATTTAATCACATTTTCAACATCATCTTTATGTACCGTTTCTACAGTGGTATGCATGTAACGTAAAGGTAATGAGATTAAAGCCGAAGCAACTCCACCATTACTGTAAGCAAAAGCATCTGTATCTGTACCAGTTGCACGAGAGCATGCAGCACGTTGAAACGGAATGTTTTTTTCATCTGCAGTATCTGTAATTAAATCTCTTAATTTTTGTTGCACAGCAGGAGCATAAGCAACAACAGGACCTTTACCATTTTCTACATGACCTTGTACTTTTTGATCTATCATTGGTGTAGTCGTATCATGTGTTACATCAGTAACAATAGCAACATTAGGTTTAATAGTTTCTGTTATCATTTGTGCACCACGTAATCCAATTTCTTCTTGAACCGAGTTTACTATGTATAACCCAAACGGTAATTCTTTTTTGTTTTCTTTTAATAAACGTGCTACTTCAGCAATCATAAATCCACCCATACGATTATCTAAAGCACGACAAACAAAGTTGTTTTCGTTTAAAATATGAAACTCGTCTGGATACGTAATCACGCAACCAACATGCACACCAAGAGCTTCAACTTCTTCTTTAGTCTTACATCCACAATCAATAAATATATTGTTTGGTTTTGGCGCTTCTTCTTTAGATTTATTACGTGTGTGTATTGCTGGCCATCCAAAAACACCTTTTACAATTCCGTTTTTAGTATGGATATTTACAATTTTACTAGGAGCAATTTGGTGATCACTTCCACCATTACGGATGACATAAATTAATCCGTTGTCAGAAATATAGTTAACATACCATGAGATTTCGTCTGCATGACCTTCAATTACCACCTTATATTTAGCATTTGGGTTAATAACACCAACAGCTGTACCGTATGTGTCTGTAAAAAACTCGTCAACATAAGGTTTTAAGTAATCCATCCATATGTTTTGACCATCCCATTCATAACCAGTAGGAGCTGCATTATTTAAATATGTTTCTAAAAAGTCCATTGACTTTTTGTTTAATATGCTTTTTGTTGCCATTTAATATATTTTTTTGTCTAAAATAACAATAATAGGAGTTATATAGTAGTTAGCAATGTGTTAATTCTTAATTTTACAAGATAAAGTTTTTAGCTTTGGAATGATTTTAGTAGTTTTTGGATTATGAAATATATATATATTCTTTTTTTTAGTGTTCCTTTTATGTTGTTTTCTCAAGAAACAAACGAAACTGTACAAGACACCACGGACGTTGAATATGTGATAATTGCGGGAGACTCAATTGTGCAAAAATCTATTTATTTAGACGAAATTGTTTTGTTAGATAAATTGCGATTTAAAAATAAAGAGGGTAGAAGACGGTATTTAATTTTAAGACGAAAAACCCTTAAAGTATATCCTTATGCTAAATTGGCTGCTGATAGACTTAGAGCTTTAAATACCAAATTAGCGACTATTAGCAAAAAAAGACATAAAAAGAAATATGCAAAAAAAGTACAAAAATATATTGAAGAGCAATTTTCTGAAGAACTAAAAAAATTAACCAAAACCGAAGGTCAAATTTTAGTCAAATTGATACATCGTCAAACAGGTGAAACAGCCTTTAACTTGATAAAAACATTACGCAGTGGTTGGCGTGCTTTTTGGTATAACAGTACAGCTTACATGTTTAATATCTCTTTAAAACGAGAGTATAACCCAATGGAAGTAGAAGAGGATTATTTAATTGAAAATATTTTAATTAGAGCTTGGCAAGATGGACATTTAAAATTAGTAAAATCGCCTTTAAATTTTGAATATTTTAATTTAACCAATAAATGGGGAACTATATACTAGAATCATGAGAAAACAAACTCCGTTTGAAGAAAAATTAAATGCCTTAACCCATGGTATAGGAGCAGTTTTTGGTATAGTAGCTTTGTTGTTACTTATTGTTTTTGAAACAAAAAAAACAGAGTTTAGTTTATTTAGTGTTATTGTTTACGGATTATCTATAATTATACTGTTTACTGCGTCCACATTATATCACATAATTACCGACGAGAAAAAGAAACATTACTTTAGGATTGTAGATCATGTTAGTATCTACCTATTGATAGCTGGAACATACACGCCAGTTTTACTAATTACTTTAGAGCAAAGTTTGGGATGGACATTGTTTTTTACTGTTTGGGGTATTGCTACTTTTGGAGTTGTTTTAAAACTGTTTTTTACGGGACGTTTTAATACGTTTTCTACATTACTATATTTATTAATGGGTTGGCTAATTGTATTTGATTTTAGTAATTTATCTAATATAATGGATCCAAATGGTATTGTATTATTAATGGCAGGAGGTTTACTGTATACCGTTGGGATTGTATTTTATGCTATAGAAAAAATACCATACAATCACGTTATATGGCATTTATTTGTACTTGGTGGAGCCATTTGTCATTTTTTTATGGTCCTATTGTATGTGGTATAATTAATCGTAAATTCGTATAATTTCTCCGTTTCCTTTACCTAAAACACTTCTTACATAACCGTTAACTACTTTGGTCATTGGGATAGGATTATGTCCAGGAAAATAATCTTTATACTTGTCATAAGCAGCTTCAACCATTCCAGAAGATACTACATTAACTCTAATATTATTTTCTATTTCTAAAGCAACTGCTTGCACAAAACTATGTATCGCTCCATTTACCATTGCAGCGCTAGTTGTTTTTATAACAGGATCATCTGCAAGTATTCCTGTAGATAAAGTTATAGATCCTTTGTTGTTTAAAAAGTGTTGTCCAATTCTTACAAGATTGACTTGACCCATCAGTTTACTTTTAATTCCGATGTAGTAATCATCTTCAGTCAAAGCATTAAAATTATCCCATTTAGCTTCGCCAGCAATACAAATTATAGCATCCAAAGAACCTGTTTTTTCAAACATAGATTGTATGGACTTACTGTCTTCAATATTTACAGTTACATCTGCGTTGGTTCTACCTGCAATAATAATGTCATGCGAAGTTTTAAAATGAGACACTACTGTTTTTCCAATAGTTCCGTTACCACCAATAATTAAAATTTTCATTGTTATTTGTTTTAAATTGTTATCTGTACTCTGGATTATCAAAGCTCCATCTTGTACCATCGTCCCAATCTTCTCTGGAGTTTCCGTAAGCAGAATATCCTTTGTTTTGCTTAAGCATATTAGCTAAATGTAATAAATTATAAGTCATGAAGGTCGTATTTCGGTTAGTGAAATCGTTGTTTTTTGCATCGCTAACTTCATCTAAATAACTTGGTCCAGGACCAACTTCTCCTATCCAACCAGCATCAGCTTGAGGCGGAATAGAATAGCCTACATGTTGTAAAGCATATAAAATACCCATAGCACAATGCTTTACACCATCTTCGTTTCCTGTAATAATACAACCACCAACTTTTCCATAAAATAAATATTGGCCTTTATCATTAGTTTTACCGCTCATACTATATAACCTTTCGATTAGCTTTTGACAAACTGAAGATTTTTCGCCTAACCAAATGGGTGTACCAACAATAATAATATCTGCTTCAAAAATGCGCTCAAATAGTGTTGGCCATTCATCTTTAGCAACACCCTCTTTAGTCATATCTGGTTGTACACCAAATGCGACATCATGATCTATAAATCTAATATCATCAACTGTGACGCCTTCGTTTTTCATGATGTTTTTAGAAACATCAATCAATCCTTGAGTATGACTTTGTCTTGGAGATTGTTTTAGTGTACAATTTATGTAAACAGCTTTTAGTTTTGAAAAATCTGGAGTATTCATTATATATTTTGCTTTAAGATTAGTGTTCTTAAAATACAAAACATAAACGATGATTAGGTTTAGTTTATAAAGACTTTAACACCTTTAAATATAATTTTTGAGGGCTTTTTCTATTTGAAGTAAAGCCATGTCTATAACTGTTTTAGAATTATATTTGGGACTCCAAATAGATAGTTCTGTACATGCAACAACAACACAGCTATCTTGGGTATATTTAGAAATTAAAGAGGAATAGTTTGATTGGTCTGCGTCAGTTTCAGAATAATTATAAATCTGTTTACGACAATTGTCAATTGAAATTTGATCTTGTTTATTAGGAAAAGAAATAGAGATGTTTTCTTTTTTAAATATGTCAGAAATATAACTTGACGTCATGGTGTATAAAGAACCAAATAAAGTTACCTTGTTAATATTATGTGATTTGAGGTGTCTAATACACAAAGTAATTGGATGTATAATTGAAACAGGTGTGTGCAACTGATCAACGGTTTCATGCAAAGTGATATTGGGTATGATGCATGAAGAAATGTTATATTGAGTTAAACGATTAAGATGTTTGGCTACAACTGGTTTTAATGCGTCAAATTGATTTGGTAAATATTGGTTTATGGTATTAAAATCAACCGAATAAGTAATAGAAGGGAAGGTGTGATATTCTCCTTTTATAGCATGAAACTTAGTGTTTAGTTGCTCAAGGTAAAATAAGGTGCTTCTGGTACCAAGTCCTAAAATGGCAATATTTGGTTGTGAATTACTCATCTTTATTTAAAATATAATCTGCAAAATATTGGTTGCTATCCATTAACTTATCAATGACTTTTAATGATGTTTTTTTTAAAAAACCATTTAAGATAGCGTCATTGTATTTTCTTGAAGTTTCAGTGTGGATACGCTCGCCTTCCATAAAATGGAATGACTTATTTAAAGCTTTAATTGTTACGGTTTGTGATTTTGTACTCACTAAATAACTTCTAGCAATACCTTCATCTTCGGTATATTCTGGTTGATGCTTAAATGTGTCAATATCAAAATTGGCATCAAACTCTTTATTAATTCTTTCTAATAAATTTAAATTAAAACGTCTGGTAATTCCTTGACTATCATTATAAGCTGGTAAAACTATTTTTTCAGACTTTATAAGATCTAAACCTATACATACTTTGTCATTGGCTTGTAAACTATCTGCTAATTTTGTCAGAAAATCTTGGGCTAAAATATCGTTTAAATTACCTATGTTTGATCCTAAAAATAATATAACTTTTGGATGATTAGACTGTTTTAAAGATGATAGTACATTAAAATAATCTCCTTGTTTAGGTGTTGTATTTATATTTGGTAATTCACTGTTTACACTTGATTTTAATTGGTCTAATGCATTTTGAGAAATATCTATTGGTACATAATTAAAATTATAATTAGCGGTATATAAAGCTTTTAAAAGTTGTTTGGTTTTGGTACCATCACCAGCACCAAGTTCTATCAATTCAAAAAAAGTGTCTTTTTTAAGTTTTAAAGCTTCAATTAGATTTTGTGTTTGATTTTTAAAAATATCAAATTCTGCTCTGGTTAAATAATACTCAGGCATATTCATGATATCAACAAAAAGCGCGTCACCAATTTTATCATAAAAATATTTAGATAATAAATATTTAGGAGTACTACTTAGGCCTTTATCGACGTCGTTTAAAAATGTGTTATTCATATTATTTGGCTAGTCTAATTCCAGCGAATTGCCACTGTGTGTGAGATTGAAAAAAATTACGGTACGTGTGTCTACTATGGTTTTTAGAAGTTGCTACTGAGGCACCACGAAGTACCATTTGATTACTCATAAATTTACCGTTATATTCTCCAACAGCACCTTTAGCAATTTCAAAATTTGGATAGGGTAGGTAAGCAGAGTTGGTCCATTCCCAACGTTTTCCCCAATTTAAATGTTTGGAAGCGACTTCCCATTCAAATTCAGTAGGTAATCTCATGCCTTTATAAAAAGCAAAAGCTGCAGCTTCAAAATAAGAAATATGAGATAATATTGCATCAGGATTAACAGGTTTTAAGCCTGATAAAGTGTAATGATGCCAAGTGTTTTTTATTTTTATCCAATATAATGGTTGGGTTATTTTATTACTGTTTATCCAATGCCAACCTTCATCTAACCAATAGTTAGCAGTTTTATAACCATCTGCTTCAATAAATTCAATAAATTCTTGATTGGTTACTAATGCTTTATTGATGCTAAAGGGTTGTATATATGTTTTATGCATACCAAGTTCGTTATCAAAACAAAATCCATCAGTATCATGTCCAATATTGTAAACGCCTTCGGCTACATCTAACCAACCAGTATCTGTGTTGGTATCTTCTACAAAATTAAGATCTGTATATTTTGGACAAATAGGGTTTAACGAAAACGTGTATTTTAAATCTGTAAGTAGTAATTCTTGATGTTGTTGCTCATGATTAACTCCTAAAACGGTTAATGATTTTACAGTTTCATTATCTGTAGTTTTTAAAAGTTGGGTCATGTGTTGGTCTACATAATCACGATATTTAAAAACAATATCAATATTTGGTCTTGTAATTAGACCTCTGTTGTGTCTTTCAATGCGTTTGCCAATTGTATTATAATAGCTGTTAAAAAGATATGAATACTCATTATCAAAGATTTGATAATTTGGAGAGTAGGTTTTTAAAATCATTTCTTCAAAAAACCAAGTAGTATGCGCAATATGCCATTTGGGTGGACTTGCAAAAGCTGCAGATTGAGGTGTGAAATCCTCGGTTTGTAAAGGTTTGCAAAGTGTATTAGTGTATTGTCTAGTTGTTAAATATTGGTTTAAAATGTCATCCATAGCTTCTCAAATATAATAAGGAAAAGGCTACAGATGTACTGAAAAGCCTAAATTTAATCTTATTTTAACTTTATTTCACCTTAATATTTAGGCTTTGTTTAAAGCTAAAAATGAAGAAAATAAAACATGAAATTAACCCCAAAGGGGTTGCTTAACTATTAAAATATAGTTTAATATTTTATAATCAAAAACGCTTTTAAAAGCTTTATTGGATGTAAGTCGTAACAATTAAAAATTCCTGACAGAGAAGGGATCGTTATTTTAATATAATTTATATTAATTAACCTTCAATAACCTCTTTGTATTCATCAAAAAAGGCTTCAAATAAAGACATGTGTGTATTAAAAAACACCATAACATCTTGCCAAGAGTTTTTATTATGGATAGATACTTTTTGCTCTAAAGGCACATAAATACGTGATATTTCTTTACCATTGTCCAAAATATATTCTTCGTTATAAATGGCTTCAGGAAGATAGTCGTCTAATAAAATAGCTTTTAAAGCAACTAATTTTTCCCAGTATTTAATACGATGTTCTAAATCATCCTCAACATCTAAAGCTACTAATGCAGTTTTATTATCAAAATGAAACTTAAAACTAAACCCTTTAAGCTTAGTATTGTATAGCAACCATTTTCTTGGAAAAGATTTACCAAAGCTGGTCCAGAAAAGCTCTTTTAGTTGTCTTGATTCTTCTTTACTAAACATGTTTTATTAACTTTTAATTATAAATGACAATTGGATAAAATTAAAGAAGATATGCTAAAACAATACCTAAAATAATGGTACTTAATTTAGCTAAATTAAATTTATGACCTTCACTACTTTCAAATAAAATAGTAGTACTAATATGTAAAAATATACCAATAACTAAAGCAGAAACCTCATAATAATAGTTTTCAAAAAACTCAAATTGCATAGATAAAAAGACACCTAATGGAGTCATTAAAGCAAAAAGGATTAAAAAAATAAAGCATTTAACTTTGCTTATATCTGAAGCTAAAAAAAAGGTCGATAAGATTATAGCAACAGGAAGTTTATGAATAATTATACCATATATTAAGTGCTCATGCGCTTCAATAGGGATACCTTCTAAAACACTATGGATGCTTAAACTTATAAATAATAACCACGGAAAATCTACACGAGATTTGTCAATATGTACATGTCCATGCTCTGCACCTTTAGAGAAAAACTCTAAAATGATTTGTAGTAAAATACCAATCATTATAAATAAACCTACAGGTTTACCATGACTATTGTAAACTTCTGGTAAAAAATGAAAAACGGTTGTAGATAATAAAAACGATCCACTAAAAGCTAGAAGTAATTTTAAATTACGATTTTGTTTTGGCTTAAATAATAAGACAATTAAAAACCCTAAACCAACAGATAAAATTGGAAATAAAAAATTTTGCATCAATTAATTTATTTAAAAATCATAACCAAACGTTGTGATGTAGATTTGTCAAATTTACTTAATTTATAATCTCCAAAAACATCAAGTAAATATACACCAGCTTGTTCAAATAAGGCTTTAAAATCAGATAAGCTAAAAGCCTTAACACGCTCTTGAAATTGATAATCTTCACCTTCAAAAGAAAAACTAATATCCTTAATTATATATCCATTTTCAACACGTCTTTGTTGTAAAAAGTCAATTCCGTCTACGGTTTTAACATCCTTATTAACAAGATTTTCAATTACGTAATCCGTATTCATAAAATCTATTACACCAAAACCAGAATCGTTTAAATTAGCTTTTATAGCTTTAATAGTTGCAAGATTATCAGCTTCGTTTTCAAAATAACCAAAGCTTGTAAACAAATTAAACACAGCATCAAAAGTTTCGCCGAAAGGCTCACACATATTATGAACTTTAAAATGCAAGGTATTATTTTCAAACTGCTTAGCATGACTAATACTATTTTCTGACAAGTCTGCACCAATCACATCATAACCAATAGCATTTAAATACACAGCATGTCTACCTTTACCGCAAGCTAAATCTAATATTTTTCCGTTTTCAGGTACATTAAGATACTCGGTTAAATTGGACATAAACTGTTCCGCTTCGTTATGATCTCTATCTTTATAAAGTATGTGGTAAAATGGACTATCAAACCATGATGCGTACCATTTTTTATCGTTTTTTTTCATATATTTTTTTTGGGGTTTAAACTTCCGCTTAAGCTCCAGTTTACCAGGCTCTCGCAACTCGCTCTCTGCGAGGAGCTCAGACAAATTGCTCCATCCTTAACCCATTTATTTGTAAAGGTCCTATTTTCGGCAAAAATAAAGTATTTTTGCAAGGTAACAGACGTAAAGAATGGAAGAAAATTTCAAGATGGTTGCCAAAACTTTATTTGGCTTTGAAGAATTACTAGAAAAAGAGCTTAAACAGCTTGGAGCACAACAGGTTAAAAAAGGTGTGCGAAACGTGACTTTTGTTGGTGATAAAGGCTTTATGTATAAAGCTAATATGGCTTTGCGTACAGCAACTAAAATTTTAAAGCCAATACATAGTTTTAAAATAAAAACTGAACAAGACTTATATGACCAAGTTTATAAAATGGACTGGACGCCATATTTAAAATCTACAGGTAGTTTAGCAATTGATGCAACAGTAAACTCAACAGTGTTTACACATTCGTTATATATTTCTCAAAAAACTAAAGACGCCATTGTTGACAAGTTTAGAGATGAGACTGGTGAGCGTCCCAATGTAGATTTAAAATTTCCGGATGTTAAGATAAATGTACATATAGACCGTCAGTCTTGTAACATCTCTTTGGACTCTTCAGGAGACTCTTTACACAAGCGTGGTTATAAATTAGCAACTAATATTGCACCAATAAACGAAGTTTTAGCAGCAGGAATTATCATGATGTCAGGTTGGGATGGACAATCAGATTTTATAGATCCAATGTGTGGTAGTGGTACTATATTAGCCGAAGCAGCAATGATAGCTTGTAATATACCACCAAACTTGATGCGTAAAGAATTTGCTTTTGAACGTTGGTCTGATTGGGATGTTGATTTATTTGAAAAAATAGAAGAATCTTTGCTTAACAAAACCAGAGATTTTCATCATAAAATTATAGGTTATGATAAATCTCCAAGTGCTGTAACTAAAGCAAAAGAAAATATTGCTAATGCACATTTAGACGAGTTTGTTAGTATCCAACATGAGGACTTTTTTAAGACACAGCGTGGAGGAGAAGCAAAATTACATATGGTATTTAATCCACCATATGGAGAACGTCTTGATATTGAAATGGAAAGCTTTTATAAAGATATTGGAGATACTTTAAAGCAAAATTACCCTAATACTAATGCATGGTTTATCACTTCTAACTTAGACGCTTTAAAACATGTTGGTTTAAGACCATCAAGAAAAATACATTTAATGAATGCAAAATTAGAGTCGCGTTTAGTTAAATATGAAATTTATGCAGGAAGTAAAAAAGGAAAATATATGAATAAGTAAACAATTTTTTACTTATTAAAAAAGGAAGTTGATTAATTATCAACTTCCTTTTTTTCTTCCTCTTCTTTTTTAGTTTTGTTTTTCTTCTTTTTAAAAATTGGTATCATATAAGATACGGTATAACTGTAACCTACACCAATACGTCCTGAGTCAAAAGTTTTATTAAAACCAGGAACATATAAATTTTCAAATTCAACAGGTTGATCTTGAGTAATCATACCTTTAAGTTGTGTATTAATACCAAGATATAAATTGTTTAATACTTCTGCTTTAATACCAATAATTAATTCTACCCAAATAGCAGACAATCCTGAGGACTCTAAACTATCTGAAGAGCTATTTTGTGGTGCCCAATATTGGTCTGTAGAATATACAGTATAATTGGTTCTGGTTTGACTAAAAGCACTAGCACCAATTCTAAATCCAGCAAAAATCATATTATCTAATCCAGCCCAATTGTCATACATATTGTAATCAAAACCAGCTTTAAAATAGCTTCCTTTTGCTGTGACGCTTAAGAAGTCATTGGTTGTAGTTTTTTCTTCATTACCAATTTCTCCAGCAATAAACCAATTTTCTGTAAGTCTGTAATCACCATTAATTTCAAAACCAGTATAGTCATCATCTAAAGCTGTTCGGATTAGTTTACTAGCATCAGTACCTATACGTAATCCATATTGCAATTTTAAAGTGTCTTGCTTAATTTGAGTAGCATCTACAGTGTCTTGCGCTTGAAGTGTACCACATAGGCACAACAAAAAGTTAATGATAAAAAAAGTAGTGTGTCGTTGTGTCATCTTCAATTGTTAAATTATCATTTGCAGCTTCATTAAAAATCACCCAATTACCATCTGTACCACCATCAATGGTTGCAACTACATTTTCAAAAGTTGTTTTATAACCACAAGCTCTTGATACGTAAACATCTTTTCTGGCGTAAGTAATTGTTAAAATATCAGTATTTCCTGAGGTAATGTTTCCATCATCATCCAAAACAGTATTGCTGGTTATATTAAATGTAGTAATATCTTGATCTGTACGTAAAGGTAAGATTAACTGGTTTACGTTTTCTAGATTATAACCTGTTAAAACCTCTTCATTGTCTTGACCAATAACATAAATATCCACTACGTTTTTTCGGCTATCTTGAGCATTGTTGTTGTAAAAATCAATAACAAAACTAGGAGTAGTAGGTGTGGTTTCTGGACATAAATCATCACGTTCACAAGTTAAAAAACTTAAAGTTGTGATTAATAGTAAATACAGTTTTAGGTGTTTCATGTAATACAATTATTATTTCTTTTCTAAAAGTACAATATTTTCTACATGATGTGTCTGCGGAAACATATCTACAGCCTGTACTTTAGTAATATTATAGTGTTCTTTCATTAACGCTAAATCTCTAGCTTGTGTCGCACTATTACAACTTACATAAACAACTTTTTGTGGTGCAATATTTAATATTTGTTGCACAACGTCTTTATGCATTCCGTCTCTTGGTGGATCTGTTATAATAACGTCTGGTTGACCATGAGTATTTATAAATTCTTGGTTAAAAACATTTTTCATGTCTCCTACAAAAAACTCGCAATTTGTAATATTATTGCGTTCAGCGTTTTCTTTTGCAGCACTAATAGCATCAGGCACAGCTTCTACACCAACTACTTTTTTAGCTTTTTTAGATACAAATTGCGCAATGGTACCAGTACCTGTGTACAAGTCGTAAACAAGCTCGTCACCTTTTAAATCGGCAAATTGACGTGTTAATTTATATAATTCAAAAGCTTGATCAGAATTAGTTTGGTAAAAAGATTTAGCATTAATCTTAAACTTTAAACCTTCCATTTCTTCAAAAATATGATCTTCTCCTTTATAACAAATCACGTCTTGGTCATAAATAGTATCATTAGCCTTTTGGTTAATAATGTATTGTAAAGATGTTATTTCTGGAAACGTTTCGGCTACAAAATTTAATAGTAACTCCCGTTTTTCTTTATCTTCTTTAAAAAACTGAATCACAACCATAATATCTTTGGTTGAAGAGGTACGTATCATCATAGTACGTAATAATCCTGTTTGATTTCTAGTATTAAAAAATTCTAATCCATTTTCAATCGAAAAATCTCTTACAGCATTACGGATTGCATTAGATGGATCTGCTTGTAAATGACATTTTTTAATATCTAAAATTTTGTCCCACATTCCTGGAATATGAAAACCAAGCGCATTACGATCTCCTAAATCTTCATCAGACTGAACCTCTTCTAAAGTTAACCATCTAGAATCACTAAAAGAAAACTCCATTTTATTTCTATAAAAATACTGTTCGGCAGATCCTAAAATAGGCGTTACTTCTGGCAAGTCTAAATGTCCAATTCTAGTCAGGTTATTAGTGACTTCATTTTGTTTGTAATACAACTGGTGTTCATAACCCATGTCTTGCCATTTACAACCTCCACAAACACCAAAATGCTGACACTCTGGAGTAACACGTTTATCACTTAATTTATGAAAAACGGTTGCTTTACCTTCAAAATAAGCTTTACGCTTTTTAAAAGTTTGCACATCAACGACATCTCCAGGAACAGCGTTGGGTAAAAATATTACACGTCCATCAGGTGCTTTAGCTATAGTTTTCCCTTTAGCAGCAGCATCTAATACTTCAACATTTGTAAATATTTGTTTTCTTCTATTTTTTCTTGCCATAATTGCAAAAGTACTTTGTTTTTTTGTTAGTAAAAAACTACTCACAATTATTTTAATAACGCTTTTATTTACTAATTTGCAATTTCTTAGGGATGATTTCTTTCCCACGCTGAATTTTCGGAACTTTTCGAAAGGATAAAGGTAGATAAGGAATGGTTATTTTATAAATTTAAAATTATTAAAAATGGCTGTTTTAGACCAATTAACATCGCAAGAAGCGATGGACTTAGAAAACAAATACGGAGCACACAATTACCATCCATTACCAGTTGTATTAAGCAAAGGTGAAGGTGTATATGTTTGGGACGTAGAAGGAAAAAAATACTATGATTTTTTATCTGCATATTCTGCAGTAAATCAAGGACATTGTCATCCAAAAATTGTTGGAGCAATGGTAGAGCAAGCAAAAACATTAACGCTAACGTCACGTGCATTTTATAATGACATGTTAGGTAAGTTTGAAAAATTTGCTACCGAAACGTTTAATTACGATAAGTTATTACCAATGAATACTGGAGCTGAAGCGGTTGAAACTGCTTTAAAACTATGTAGAAAATGGGCTTATGAAGTAAAAGGTATTGATGAAAATGAAGCCGAAATTATTGTTTGCGAAAACAACTTTCATGGTCGTACCACAACAATTATTTCGTTTTCAAACGATCCTGTAGCACGTAAAAACTTTGGACCTTATACCAAAGGTTTTATTAAAATAGAATATGATAATCTTCAAGCACTAGAAGACGCATTAACTAATAACAAAAATGTAGCTGGATTTTTAGTAGAACCAATTCAAGGTGAAGCAGGTGTTTATGTCCCAACTGAAGGGTATTTAGCTAAAGCCAAAGCCTTATGTGAAAAACATAATGTTTTATTTATTGCAGACGAAGTACAAACAGGTATTGCAAGAACGGGACGTTTACTAGCAACTTGTGGAGATTGTACTTGTGTAGACAAACATTGTTCTGGTACACCAGAAGTAAAAGCAGATATCCTAATTTTGGGTAAAGCATTATCAGGAGGAGCTTATCCAGTAAGTGCTGTATTAGCAAACGATGCTATAATGAATGTTATTAAACCAGGAAATCACGGAAGTACATTTGGTGGTAATCCAGTTGCAGCAGCTATTGGTACAGCAGCTTTAGAGGTTATTAAAGATGAAGCTTTAGCAGATAATGCTTTTAATTTAGGACAAGTATTTAGAGCAGAAATGACTAAATACATCGAAACTTCAAACATTGTAAATGCTGTTAGAGGTAAAGGGTTATTAAATGCTATATTAATAAATGATACAGAAGATAGCGATACAGCTTGGAACATTTGTATTGCATTACGTGATAATGGATTATTAGCAAAACCTACACATGGTAACATTATAAGATTTGCACCACCATTAGTAATGACAGAGGAGCAACTTATGGATTGTGTTGGTATTATTACCAAAACATTAAAACAATTTGAAAAATAGAAAAGCAAAATTTCTATTATAATAAAAAAAGCTATCAAATTTGATAGCTTTTTTTATATCCAATCTTTATATAAATTGAAGTTTAAAATTTTATTTTTGCTTAAATAATTTAGATTTAGTGTTGAAAAATAAATATATATATTACCTATCAGTTGTAATAGGTGGTGCAATAGCTATTTATGCTAATGCTTCAGAGCAACAAAATACTTTAATTTTAATATTGGGAATTGTCTTTTTGATGTTTGGTATTTTTAAAATTCAAAGTACAATTCCAAGTAAAAAAGAAAAAGAGACTTTTGTAGAGTCCGAACCTTTTGAAGACGAAGAAGAATGAAATTAAAAATAGGAGATACGGTTGATGTTTTAGATGATGTTTTATCAGGTCAAGTTACAGCAATAAAAGGCAATGTTGTGACTATTGAAACTGATGAAGGTTTTGAGCTTACTTTTAATGCTTCAGAATTAGTAAAAACTAAATCATCAACGTTAAGAAATAACGTATTTAATTCCGCTTCTTTAAAACAAGTTTTATCTGAAAAAACAGAAAAAAAGCGACACAGTAGTGTTAAGGTAAAAGCTAAAGAGCGCTATCTACCAACCATGGAGGTAGATTTACATTTACATAAATTAGTTAATAACGAACGAGGTATGACTAATTTTGATAAATTAAGTGTACAATTGGATACCGCAAGACATAAACTAGAATTTGCTATAAAGAAGCGTATCCAGAAAATTGTATTTATTCACGGAGTTGGAGAAGGTGTTTTAAAAATGGAATTAGAAACCCTTTTTAGTCGTTATGATAATATAAAATATTATGAAGCTGACTATAAAAAATACGGACTTGGTGCTACAGAAGTCTACATTTTACAAAACCCAAATAACCGTTAGTTAAAAGGAGGTATAACACTTCTTGAAGCGGACATTGAGCTATCTTCTAATGTACCAAAATTAGTGGTTTCATAAATAATTTCAGGAAAACTAACGTCTTGTAATAATAAAGTAACGGTAAAAGTTTGTTGTATGGTGTGTGACCTAAAAGATGTTGGTGCATTGTTGTTAGTATCCACAATACTATTTAAATAATCTGCACCTACAGTACTATCTGTAACATCATTAGTTGGATTATTGTCAAAGGTGTTAAATTCTTCATTTCTAGTTGGTACACCATCACCATCATCGTCATTATCTAAGTAATTTGGTATGCCATCTCCATCTGTGTCTAAAGCATTAGTTAAACCATCAGTTTCAGTATAATTAACATTTTCACTTGACGTTAATACGTTATCACCATCATCATCTACATCTAAAAAGTCAGGTAAACCATCACTATCAGTATCATCATCATAGTAATCACCATTATTGTTTCTGTCTTCTAATTCAGCAGGAATACCATCATTATCGTCTTCTAATAAAGCCATTGTAAAATAAGCTTCTCCACTTGTAGAGGTATATTCTTCTGTAACTTCAATACCACTTGGAGGTACATCTTGACAGAAAAAATTTGAAGGATCACTAGTGTAACTTCTAAATTGTAACCTATTAGCAATAGAAAAAGAGCTTGATTCTGCAGCCACTAAATTGACAAGTAAATCATTAGTTTCATCAGCTTCAGTTATAATTAAATCTGCAATTGTAAAATCAGGACTGCTTAATTGTATAGATAAACTTTCATTTGGATCTGTTTTTGTTTTATGAAATACTAAATCACCACAAGCTTCAAATGTATCGTCAAACTCAAGCTCAGTTGTTATTATATCTCCATCATCGCAAGATAATACACTTAATAAAACACTAAAAACAACTAAAAATTTACGCATAGTTTACAAGTTTAAAAAAAACAAAAATAATAGAATTGTTAAACTTATAACGACGCTTAACACAATTAATTTTATTTAAAGTATTTTTGTGCTCAATTAGAGCAAAAATCACATGAAATCTGTTTATTTTGATAACGCTGCAACTACGCAGTTACGTCCAGAAATTATTGAAAAAATGACGCAAGTCATGCATCAAAATTATGGTAATGCTTCCTCAACGCATAGTTTTGGTCGTGCAACTAAAGCTTTGGTTGAGCAAGCAAGAAAAACAGTAGCTAAATATTTTAATGTTACTGCTTCTGAAATTATATTTACAGCAGGAGGTACTGAAGCAGATAATTTAGCTTTAACTAGTGCAGTTAGAGATTTAAGTGTAAAACGTATAATTACTTCTAAAATAGAGCATCATGCTGTTTTTAATACTGTTTTACAACTTAAAAAACAATACGGAATAAGTGTAGATTATGTTAATCTTGATGGTACAGGACAGATTGATTATTTACATTTAAAACAATTATTACAATCATCTAACGGTAAGACTCTAGTAAGTTTAATGCACGTTAATAACGAGGTTGGGAATATTCTAGACCTTAAACGTGTTGGTCAATTGTGTGAAGATCATCAAGCATTATTCCATAGTGATACCGTTCAGTCTGTTGGACATTATATTATAGATTTACAAGATATTCCGTTGGATTTTATGGCTGTTAGTGCACATAAATTTCATGGACCAAAAGGTATTGGTTTTGCCTTTGTGAGAAAAAAATCTGGTCTAAAGCCTTTAATTTTTGGAGGTGAACAAGAACGTGGTCTTAGAGCAGGTACAGAGTCTGTGCATAATATTGTTGGTATGGCTGAAGCATTAAAATTATCTTATCTAAATTTAGATGAAGAGAAATTTTACATCCAAAATCTAAAAGAGTACTTCATTGAGAGATTAAGTACCGAGATTGAAGGTGTTAAATTTAATGGTACTTCTTCAGATTTTGAAAAAAGTACTTATACCGTTTTAAATGTTTGTTTGCCATTTTCACCAGAGAAAGAGTCTATTTTGTTATTTCAATTAGATTTAAAAGGAATTGCTTGCTCTAAAGGTAGTGCTTGTCAAAGTGGTAGTCCTAAAGGAAGTCACGTATTATCTCAAATTTTAAATAATGAAGATTTAGAAAAACCATCGTTAAGATTTTCATTTAGTAAATACAACACTAAAGATGAGATAGATTATGTTATTGAGGTGTTAAAAGAATTTATTTAACATTGTTTATATCGTATTTTTGTATTTCAAAAAAAATAATTGCTAAACTATACTACTTATTTAAATCCCAATTCTAATCAATGGGTAACTTTTGTTCATGGAGCAGGAGGTAGCAGTGCTATTTGGTTTAAACAAATTAGAGCGTTTAAAGCAGAGTTTAATGTCCTTATTTTAGATTTACGTGGTCACGGAAGTAGTAAACCTAAATTAAAAGACGCTTTTAAATCCAAATATACTTTTGACGCAATAACTAATGATATTATTGAAGTTATTAACCATTTAAAAATTACCAATAGTCATTTTATTGGTATTTCTTTAGGTACAATTTTAATTAGAAATTTAGCAGAAAAACATCCAAGTAAAGTATTAAGTATGATTATGGGAGGAGCTATAATGAAACTTAATTTTAGGTCTCAAATACTTATAAAAGTAGGAGTTACCTTTAAAAGTATAGTACCTTATATGTATTTATATAAGTTGTTTGCTTTTATAATTATGCCTAGAAAAAACCATAAAAAATCAAGATTAATTTTTGTTAATGAAGCAAAAAAACTTTACCAAAAAGAGTTTGTAAGATGGTTTAAATTAACATCAGAAATAAATCCTTTATTACGATTTTTTAGAACTAAAGATATTAACATTCCTACTTTATACGTAATGGGAGCAGAGGACCATTTATTTTTACCATCAATAAAAAAAATTACCGAAAAGCATTTAAAATCAACACTTTTGGTGATTGAAAAATGTGGACATGTTGTTAATATAGAACAGCCTGAAGTGTTTAACACTAATACTATTCAGTTTATTAAAAACAGGTTGTTAGATTAGTTTTCTTTTAAAATTTCTATTTGCTCTAAAACTAGTTGTGCTTCAGCTTGTTTAGCATCACTTAAGCTTCGGTTGCTGGTAGATAATTTATAAGATTCTTCTAATAGTTTTTTATACTCGTCTTGTAGTTTTTCTAACTTACTTTTCTTTTTAAAAAATTTGAACATCGCTTTTTTATCAAAAATAATGAAATATTAGGTATTTAATTTTAAATACGATGTTAATTATTATCCAAAAACTAAGCTATGCATATAGCGTCCAGGCATAAAAGTGAAAGCGCCAGCAATTAACATGGCACCAACATATAAACCTATCATTTTGTACTTATGGCGTTTAATATGTCCATTTTTAACTGCAATATAGGCTGTTGGAACTGTGTAAATGGTCAAGAAACTAAAACAATGTATCCAACCAAAATGATTAAATAATCGAGGACCAACAAAAGAGGGCATAAACAAAGTAATGATGGCTGTGGTCAGCATTAAAACCATATAAACGCGACCTATATATTTGTGGGTTATTGTTCCTTTTTTTAAAATGAAACTAAGTGTTCCAAGTATAAAGGCAGGAAGGATGGTTGCTAAATGAAGGTACATTAAAGTTGTATAAGACATAGTTTTTTTATTTATGTCAAACTTAAATGAATATGGTTTTTAATAAAATTTAGCTTTACCGAAGTGTTGTTTAATTAAGACGACTTGTAATTATTTTAAAATCGCATTGTTGTTCTAATATTAAATACACGAGGTGTTAAGTAGTTTGGTATAGCATACTGACGTTTGCTGTATACATCTCTTACCCAAGTATTGGTAATTGAGTTTTGTACATTAAATACATTAAAAATTTCAAAACCAAAGGATAGGGCTTTAGATGGTTTTTTCCAACCACTATCAAATTGTTTATCTGCATCTACTAACACAAACTGAAAACCTATGTCAGCACGTTTATAATCTGGTAAACGACTCTGAAAAATATAAGGGTCTGCATAACTTGGTGATCCGCCAGGTAAGCCTGTATTATAAACAAGATTTAAATACATTTTCATACTTGGTATGTTTGGTACGTAATCTTGAAACAAAGCAGCAAATTTTAAACGTTGGTCTGTTGGTCGTGCAATGTAACCTCTGTCATTAATGTTTTCTTCGGTTTTAAGATAGCCAAAACTAAACCAGCTTTCTGTACCAGGAACAAATTCTCCGTTTAAGCGTAAATCCAAACCATAAGCATAGGCTTCAGCATTATTGGTAGCATTATATCTAATACGAACATTTTCCAAAGTATATGGATTGACATCTGTCATTTTTTTATAGTAAGCTTCACTAGTTAATTTAAAAGGTCTGTCCCACATTTTAAAACTATAATCGTTACCAAGTACAACATGCACAGATTTTTGGGCTTTGACATCAGCTTGTACAATTCCGTTTTGATCACGTAATTCCCTGTAAAAAGGAGGTTGGTAATATAATCCACCACTAAGTCTAAACAACATGTCGTTATCCCAATTTGGTTTGATAGCAAATTGAGCACGTGGACTAAACACGTTTTGTGATACATTTTTATTTGTAGCTTGGTCATCCACAGTCCAGCTATGGTTTCTAATTCCTGCATTGTACCATACATCATGCTCTCCAATGGTACTACGTTTGCTCCATTGTAAGTAAGTTTGTAGTCTAGTTATGGTTGTATTATTTCTAGCTCTAACATTTTGATAGGCTTCCAAAGGACCTTCATAAGGTGTGTATGGTTGGTCATTAAACGCATCTGAACTAGGAGGATTAATTGAAAAACCTGCAGAATCCACAACTTCCCATTCTATTAGTCTATCTCTAATATCTTCATTTGTGTATTTAATAGAAAACTTAAATTCGTTTTCATTTTTAGTATAAGTCCCTTTAGCTTCAATATTGGTTATTAACGCGTCCAAATCATTACGACCATGATTAAGTTGGCTACCAATGCCTTCAGCAAATTCAACCTCTCCTAAATTTTCATCTCCAATATTACTATTGACTTCACCTAATGCATATTGTGCAAGGATGTCAAAATATTCTTCTTCAGTAGTGTGGTAAGTGGATGTTACTAATGATAACGATAAATCATCATTAACTTGATAATTAGCACTTAAAGCACCAAAAAGCGTTTGGTATTGGTCTTTTTCTTGACCTTGGTATTGAACAATTAAAGCTTGTGGGTTGTCTAATGTCCCAAAATTGGTTTGACGCGTTAACGGAATGTAGTTGTATTTGTTAAGTGAAGCATTTCCTAAAAAACTTAATTCTAGTTTATCTGTAAACTGATAGGTTAAATAACTTTGTACATCTGCAAAAGTAGGATTAAAGTTTGTTTCGGTTTCTTTAGCATCAACCAGTAAGCTATTGTCTCTGTAACGCAATCCAACTATACCATTAAATTTAGAATCCTTGCTAACTGTTTCAAGCGCAACACTAGCGCCTAGCAGACTAGCATCAACAGCTATTGCTTTTTCAGTCGGTTTACGGTAAGTGATGTCTAAAACCGATGATAGTTTATCACCATACTTAGCCTGAAATCCACCTGCCGAAAAATCTACGTTTTGGACTAAATCTGAATTAACAAAACTTAAACCTTCTTGTTGACCAGAGCGTATTAAAAATGGACGATATACTTCAATACCATTAACGTAAATAAGATTTTCGTCATAATTACCACCTCTAACCGAGTATTGTGTGCTTAACTCATTATTACTACTAACTCCTGGAAGTGTTTTAAGTAAATTTTCTACACCAGCTTGTGCTCCTGGTATTTTGATTAAAACAGCTGGATCTATATTTACAATACCTTGTACATCTTTTCGTTTACGACCATTAATGACTACTGTAGATATTTGTTCTACATTTTCTTTCATGACAGGATTAAACTTAAAGTTTTCTCCGTTTTTAAGATTAAATGTTGCAGTAATATTTTTATGAGATACATGAGAAAATACAACCTTTACATCAGTATTAGCTTTAATTTTTAGTTCGTAAAAACCGTTGCTATTAGTTTGTGTTCCATAATCACCACTTTTGATGTTAACAGCATCAATGGGTTGGTTAAACTCGTTTAAAATAACTCCAGTTATTGTTCCTGTTTGCGCTAAACAAAACAAAGGAAATAAAAATATAAATGCTGTTAAGGTTAGGTTAGTTTTAGTCAAAAGTTGTCGTTTTATTTTCTGAAAAAGCTTGCTTCAAATGTAGTGCTATTTCCAACATTATCTGTAACAATAACTTTTAAATTGTTTTTAGTATCAGTAACGACATTATCGCTAAAATCGTATATCAAGGCTTTCTTTTTGTAGTCGTATTCCATTAAAATCCATTTGCCATTAATGGTCGCTCTGTAATTACTAATTCCTGTATGTTTATCGTCAATTTTTAATTTTAAATAGCGATACTTACTTAACCATTGTTTGTCTTTAAAATTAATAGGTTTAATGGTTGGGTTAACGGTATCTCTTGCTAAACAATAAGTACCTAGGTTTTTGGTACGTGTGTAAAGTGTGTTGTCTTTTCTTTTGGTAGAGGAGTAGCTTAAGTAGTTGTTCCAGCCAACCAATCTAGCTATGTAAATCTGTTTTAAATCTTCTGGTGTGTAATTGCTAACATCATAAGAAATTGTAAAATATTTTTTAGCAGCACGATTATTTTCGCCTAGATTTAAAGTATCCACATTTACACTATAATCTATAAAAAAGTCGTCGTAAAAGGTTTCTTTAGGAAATTCTACTTTAATATTGTTATCTTCTAAAACTGAAACATCACTTGATTGTATATAGTAAGGTGATGTAAAAGGAACTTCAATATCACTAGGTTGTTTGTCTTCACCTTTAATATTTATATCAATGTTTGTGGTGTTACCTTCAAAGTCAGTAATCTTAACTTTATAAACATTAGAAATGGTATCGTAAATAATTAAATAACCATCATCTATGATGTTGTCATACATACTTAAGGGATTATTACTATCTATAAATAATTTCTGTAAGCGCTCTTTTTCATCTTTATAATGTTTATAATCAATTAGTCTGTTAAGATGTTTTGTTTCGGCAAACGAAAACTTTTTAAAATCTATTGTCAGATTTTGCATTCCGTTGTAAAACGTTTCAATTTTATAAACCCCATTTTTGTTAGCTGCTAAATCTTGTCTGTCAATAGAGTTTATAGCAAATCCAATTTTGCCATAAGCAGTTAAATCTTCAACTTTATAATCACCATTTTTTAAAGGGACTAATCTTAGTTTCTGTTTTAAATTTGACCCATTAATATGAGATAAGTCATCAATTGGATATGCATAAACACTGCGTACAATTGGTTTTTTAGAATCTTTTACTTTTAAACCAAATAACAAAGGATTAATTGGTCGTTCTTGATTATCTCTAATTTCAAAATGAAGATGTGGACCACCAGATCCACCAGTATTTCCAGAATACGCAATAACATCTCCTTTGGTTACAACCAAATCGTTAAGGTCAGGAAATAGTTCTATTTCAAAACTCTCTTTTTCGTATTGTTTAGCTTTAACATAAGCTTCAATTTTATCAGAAAACCGTTGTATATGGCCATGCACAGTTACATAACCATTAGGATGTGTAATATAAACAGCTTTACCATATCCATAATGCGAGACCTTTATACGACTAACATAACCACTTGCTGTAGCATAAATATTTAAACCTTCACGTTGTTTAGTTTTTAGATCTAAACCCGAATGAAAATGGTTGCTTCTTAACTCTCCAAAAGTACCAGAAAGGATTAGTTCTATGTCAAGTGGAGACCTAAAATAATCTTGTGGATAAATGCTTTGAGCTTGAGTGAAACTTGCAGTAAAAACTAGTAAAAAAAGTATGTGTCGCATAAATAAATGGTTACTGCTAAAATAGAAATAAGGTTTTAATTACCAAAGTAAAATTAAATACTAAGCCATATAATTGATAATGAGTTGAATTATTAATACTTAAAAAAATATTGAAAATTAATTGTAAAGTGTTACGGTTTGATTAACTTTGTAAGATAAGTATAGTATTAGTTAATGAGTAAGATTGAAAATATTGTTGATGCTCTAGAAAGTAAAATTAATAAAGTCTTAAATAGGCAAAAAGATTTAAAACTAGAAAATACTAAGCTAAAAAAAGCTTTAGAACAATCTCAATCAAAATTAACTGCAAAGGATTTAGAATTAAAAACTTGGCAAGATAATTACAACACATTAAAGATGGCTAATACAATACTTGGCAGTGACAAAGATAAACGAGAAACAAAGCTCAAAATAAATACATTAATAAGAGAGATTGACCATTGTATTAGTCAATTATCAAGTTAAAGTTTAAATAGTTTTTATGGAAGACGTGCTAAAAATAAAATTATCTATAGCAAACAGAGTCTACCCTTTAACTATAACACCTAGTCAAGAAGAAGGGTTGCGTTTAGCAGCAAAGAAGATAGAGACTATGATAAATAAGTTTGAGCAAAGCTATTCTGTTAGAGATAAACAAGATGTATTAGCCATGTGCGCATTGCAATTTGCTAGTCAATTAGAACAGAAGGCCTTAGATAAAGACTATGTGGAAGAACACGTTCAGCAAAAGTTAGAAACTTTAAATGAATTGTTACAGTCACATCTTAGTTTATAATACGTTCATATAACATAATAAAATTAGGTTACTGCCTACATTAATTATTTTTTTGATAAACTCAACGTTGATTCTTTTAAAAAGGGTGAGTTCTAAGTTGTAAAAGCATGCTGCTAATAACATTTATGTTATTTAGGCAGACCCTTGATCAGCTTGTTAGCCCTAAACTTGATTTTAAGGAGTTTATACAAAACCAAAGTTAGTGTAGGCTTTTTTTATATATAAACAATCAATAATGGATAAAACAATTTTAATTATAGCAGGTGTTGCAATTGGAGCAATAATAGGCTTTGTTATTGCAAAAATACTAGAGCGTAACAATGCATCAAAGCTAATAAAAAGTGCAAAAAAATCTGCAGGAGCAATTCTAAAAGAAGCTAAAGTAGAAGGAGAAGGAATAAAAAAAGATAAAATATTACAAGCTAAAGAGAAGTTTTTAGAACTTAAAGCAGAGCATGAAAAAGTAATTTTATCTAGAGATAAAAAGATGGCTGATGCCGAAAAGCGTGTGCGTGACAAAGAATCTCAAATTTCAAGTGAACTATCAAAAAACAAGAAGCTTAACACAGAGTTTGAAAGTAAAGTTAAAGACTACAATCACAGACTTGATGTATTAGATAAAAAGCAAGACGAATTAGATCGACTACACAAAAGCCAAGTAGAACAATTAGAGGTTATATCAAGCTTATCTGCTGATGAAGCAAAATCACAATTAGTAGAATCTTTAAAAGGAGAAGCTAAAAATGATGCTATGGCTTACGTCCAAGGTAAAATGGAAGAAGCTAAGCTTACAGCACAACAGGACGCTAAAAAAATTATTATAAATACAATCCAACGTATTGGTACAGAAGAAGCAGTAGATAATTGTGTGTCTGTATTTAATATAGAAAGTGATGATGTTAAAGGACGTATTATTGGTCGTGAAGGTCGTAATATTCGTGCAATTGAAGCAGCAACAGGAGTAGAGATTATAGTTGATGATACTCCAGAAGCAATTATCTTATCATGTTTTGATTCGGTTAGACGTGAAGTTGCAAGATTATCTTTACACAAGTTAGTAACAGATGGTCGTATCCACCCAGCACGAATTGAAGAAGTTGTTAGAAAAACACAAAAACAAATTGAACAAGAAATAATTGAAGTTGGAAAACGTACAGTTATAGATTTAGGTATCCATGGTTTGCATCCAGAATTAATAAAAATGGTTGGACGTATGAAATACCGTTCTTCATATGGGCAAAACTTGTTACAACACTCACGTGAAGTTGCAAAACTTTGTGGTGTTATGGCAGCAGAATTAGGTTTAAATCCAAAATTAGCTAAACGCGCAGGATTATTACACGATATTGGTAAAGTACCAGATGCCGAAGCAGACATGGAAACTCCACACGCTATTTTAGGTATGCAATGGGCTGAAAAATATGGTGAAAAGGACGAAGTTTGTAATGCTATTGGTGCTCACCACGATGAAATAGAAATGAAATCGTTATTATCTCCAATAATACAAGTTTGTGATGCTATATCTGGAGCACGTCCAGGAGCAAGACGTCAAGTATTAGATAGCTACATACAGCGTTTAAAAGATTTAGAAGAAATTGCTTTTGGATTTAACGGAGTTAAAAAAGCCTATGCTATTCAAGCAGGTAGAGAATTACGTGTTATTGTTGAAAGCGAAAAGGTTAGTGATCAAAATGCATCTGACTTGTCATTTAATATTTCTCAAAAAATACAAACAGATATGACTTATCCAGGTCAGGTTAAAGTAACAGTAATTAGAGAGACTAGAGCAGTAAATATTGCGAAGTAATCTACAAGATATAATCCATAAAAAAATCCAGCTTATAGCTGGATTTTTTTATGAATAGGAATTACTATTTTAAATGTGGTTCCAATATCTACTTGACTATCTACATCAATAGTACCACCATAAGCTTCGATTTGATTTTTTATTAAATACAAGCCGACACCTTCAGCTTCTGGATTATTATGAAATGTTTTGTATAACCCGAAAATTTTATCCTTAAACTTACCTAAATCAATACCTAAACCATTATCTGATATTGTTAAAACTAAATTTTCACTACAACTTTCAGTTTTAATTTTAATAACAGGAGGTCTATCAGGATGTTTATAATTAATAGAATTAGTAATTAAATTTTGAACAATGCTATGAAGGTAAGTAGAATCAAAATTGATTACACATTCTTCGTCTATATCATTATATATTACAGCACTGCTTTCTGAAATTATAAAATTAAGCTCTTCAATAACAGTATTAATCTCATGGCTTACATTAACCCTATTTTGGATAGAGTTTTTTTGTGTCTGTATACTAACGACTTGATTTAGGTTTTTAAGTGTTTTGGTTAACGACTTTGATATCGTTCTTAAATGGTAATATAATTCTTGTTTTTCTGTATCAGATTCGATTTCTTCATTTAAATTCAATATACTTTCAAAATTTCCTGCATGAGATTTTAGATTGTGAGTCACAATGTGAGCAAAACTTTTTAGTTTATTATTCTGAGATGTTGTTAAATCTATTGACTTTTTTAAAGCTAATTCTGTTTCTTTTTGTTTTGTAATGTCAGTGTGTGTACCTATAATACGTGTAGGTTTTCCCTCAAAATCTCGCTCTACAACTTTACCTTTATCTAAAATCCATCTATATGAATTGTCCTTGTGTAATACTCGGTGTACATTTACATATTCAGAAATTTTACCATTTATATGGTTATTAAAATCTTCAAAATACTCTAATTTATCTTCACGATGTACTCGATCATCCCATTCTGAAGGTTTAGATCCTATTTCATGATCTTCAAAACCAAGTATCTTTTTTGATTCTTTAGAATAAAATACTTCGTTAGTTTTTGAATTCCAATCCCAAACTCCAATTCCAGAATTTTCAAGAGCAAAGTGCCATTTTTGGTTTTTAATTGTTTGATTTTCCATTTTTTAGATTATGAGGTGTCTAACAAATATTAAAAACTTTATAATGTTTTAATGTTTTTTAGAGTCCCGAAAGCGTTACATCGACAAACTACTTAATTTGTAGTTAAAACGTTAGTTTTGGATGATTATTGCACGTCTAATTTGGAATTTTAATCGTAAAAGTAGTGCCTATATTAACTTTACTTTTAATATCAATAGTACCATTAAAGGCTTCAATTTGATTTTTTACTAAATACAAACCAACACCTTCAGAGTCTGTATTATTATGAAAGGTTTTATATAATCCAAAAATGTCTTTCCCAAACTTATCTAAGTCTATACCACATCCATTGTCTGTAAATTCAATTTGAACCATATTACCTACTTGTTTTGAGCTTATTTTTATTATAGGATTTCTGTCTTTATGTCTATACTTTATTGAGTTAGTAATTAAATTTTGTGTAATACTTTGAAAATAAGAGGTGTTAAAATTAATAAAGCAATCCGTTTTTATATCTGTAATTATGCTTGCTTTTTGTTCGTGTATGTAATAATCTAACTCTAGTAAGATTAAGTCAATTTCTTTACAAATACACAATTTATTTTCGGTATTCTTTTTTCTAGATTGAACTGTTACAATTTCGTTTAAATTATTAATGGTTTTTGTTAAAGATTTAGACAGTGTTTTAAGATAGTCAAGCATCTCTATCTTTTCGTCTTCGGTATTTGCTTCTTCGTAAAAACCTAAAAGACTTTCAAAGTTACCAGCATGTTGCTTTAAATTGTGTGTTACAATATGTGCAAAATTTTGAAGTTTATTATTTTGCTTTACTACAAGGTCTAGAGTTTCTTCAACTTTTTTTTCAGATTCTGCAAACTCTGTAATATCAACGTGTGTTCCAATAATTCTAGAAGCTTCACCATGTTTATCTTTTTCAATTATTTTTCCTCTATCTAATATCCATCTATAAGATCCATCTTTATGTAGTACACGATGTTTGTTTTCGTATAATGGTTTTAAACCATTTAAATGGTCTTTAAAATCTTGATAATATTGCTGCCTGTCTTCTGGATGTACACGATCATTCCAATCTGTAGCATTTTTACCAAAGTTAATATTATCTTGTGTTCCAATGATGGTTTTGGATGGTGTAGTAAATGATATTTGATCTGTATCAGAATTATAATCCCATATACCTACTTTAGATATTTCTAATGCAAGTTTCCATTTTTGTAGATCAAAATTTGAGGTATTTTGATTTAGTCCAATACCTTTAATTAACTCAGACATAAAGTTTTGTTTTTATATGCTAGCAATTAGGGAGGGTTGCCTAAAACATTCAGGATGAAACAAATATAAATAAATTTAATAAATATAGTTACCGTCTTGGATGAAAATTATTTATAACATTTGTTAATTGGGTTTTGTCAACATGTGTATATATTTCGGTAGTTGTTATACTTTCATGTCCTAGCATAAGCTGTATGGCTCTTAAATCAGCTCCGTTTTCTAATAAATGTGTAGCAAAAGAGTGTCTAAATGTATGAGGTGAAATGTTTTTATTAAGTTCAATTTGTTTAGCTAATCCTTTAATAATTGTAAATATCATTGCTCTAGTTAGTTGTTTACCACGTCTATTTAAAAACAAAATATCATTATGATCTGGATGAATGGTTAAATGATTTCTAATGTGTGTTTTATAAATAGTAATATATTTTTGTGTGTCTTCAAGTATAGGTACAAACCTTTGTTTATCTCCTTTTCCTGTTACTTTAATAAAACCTTCTTCAAAAAACAAATCTGATATTTTAAGGTTAGTTAACTCACTTACACGTAAACCGCAACTGTACAGCACTTCTATAATAGCTCTGTTTCGTTCACCTTGCGGATGACTTAAATCTATGGCTTGTATTAGGTTGTTAATTTCGTTTTCGCTTAGTGTATCAGGTAATTTTCGACCAATTTTTGGAGAGTCTATAGTATCAACAGGGTTATCTTGTCTGTAATCTTCAAATACTAGATAATTAAAAAATCCTTTTAAACCAGATATTAATCTGGATTGAGATCTAGCATTTAAGTTTTTTGCAGCCTCATAAATAAATTGTTTAATTGTGATTGTGTCTATGTCAACGGAAGAGATTTTTATGCTATTTGAGTCCAAATATTTTATTAGTTTTTTTACATCTAAGACATAACTATTAATAGAATTGTCGGATAATCCTCTTTCTATTTTTAGATACGATATATAATCTTTAAGAGCTTGAGTCCAGGTCATAGGTTATAAATATAAAACATTTGTTAACTTAAAAATAATAATACTTATAAGTCTTTGATAGCTAGGTTTAAAGGTTTTTTTTGAAGGTTTTACGTGTTAATGCTTTGTTAAAATAGATAATTACTCTGTTAAAGAATAACTAAATTTGCCAAGGTATTAATCAAAACAAACTTAATTAAATTATGAAAAAAATTTTTACAATTGCAGCAATCGCTGTATTAGGAATGACAAGCGTAAATGCACAAGATGTTAATTTTGGAGCAAAAGCAGGTGTTAACTTTGCTACAGTAACTGGAGACGAAACAGATGATTTTGAATCAAAAACAGGTTTTCATGTTGGAGTAGTTGCTGAAATTATGTTATCTGACAAATTTTCATTTCAACCAGAATTAGTTTATTCATCTCAAGGAACTAAAATTTCTGAATCAGGAACAGAAGATTTTGGAGGTATTACATATCAGTATGAAGAAGAAGCAACAAGAAAATTAGATTATTTAAACTTACCATTAATGGCTAAGTATTACGTGAGTGAAGGTTTAAGTATAGAAGCAGGTCCACAAATTGGTTTTTTAATTAATTCAGAAGCTGAATATGAGTATTCAGCAACGTACGAAGGAACAACTGAAAGTGAATCAGAAACTGAAGATTTAAAAGATTATACAAGTAGTATTGACTTTGGTTTTAATTTTGGTTTAGGTTATAAATTAGAAAACGGATTAAATTTTGGAGCTAGATATAACTTAGGTTTATCTAATATCAATGATTTTGAAGGTTCAGATGATGTAAAAAATCAAAATGCAGTGTTCCAAGTATCAGTTGGATTTTTCTTCTAGAAAATAATTACACTATTATTTTATTTAAACCGAAGCTTTATAGCTTCGGTTTTTTTTTGATTATAATTTTATGTGTAATTCTTTTCTAATTTATTTGCCAAATACAGAATAATTAGTGTTGTCATTATAATGGTGATTCTAATGTTTATTTAATGTTAAATAAGTGTTTTATTCTTTGTTTTTGATAACATATACTTAACATTAAATAATACGTTAAAATCTATTGAAGCCTTTTGTTTAATAGGCTTACGGTCTTTTTTTGTCAAAAAAAAAAGTTAAAGTTTTAACTTAATAAGTTGAAAGCTAATATGGTACTTTTTGTTAAGTTTTTTTTATCAAAATTTACTTGTACACCTTTGCTTTAGCTTCTAATTTTGTAGGCTCAAATAATTTAAAATTTAAATTTAATTATGAAAAAATTATTATTTACAGCTGCAATTGCAGTATTAGGTTTTACAAGTGTTAATGCACAAGATGAAATGACTACAGTTGGTGGTTTTGAAGAAGGTGATGTTTTTGTATCAGGTTCAGTTGGATTTGGTAATGAATCATTTGGAGAACAAAGCTCAAACGTTTTTAATTTTGCTCCTAAAGCAGGACTTTTTGTATCAGATAACATTGCAGTAGGTGTTAAAGCTGGATTTACTTCATTTTCTGGAGATAATGATGGTGTTGATACAGTAGATCAAAATGAATATGCTGTTGGTGCATTTGGAAGATATTACTTTGCTCCATCTAACCAGTTTTCATTATTTACAGAATTAGGTGTTGATTACACAACAGGTGAAGATAAATTAGCAGATTTAGAATATGATGGTTTTGATATTGCTTTTGCTCCTGGTATTAGCTATTTCGTATCTGACAATTTCTCAATTGAAGCAACTTTAGGTGTTTTAAGTTATGAGACAAACAAGTTTGATGGTGCAGATGACTCAACTAACACTTTTAATGTTGGTTTAGATTTTGCAGACATAAACTTTGGTGTAGTTTACAAATTCTAAGTTTACAACTTATAATACGTATTAAACCGAAGCTTAATAGCTTCGGTTTTTTTATGCTCAAATTTTTTATCTTTACTCTATGAAAAAACTAATTATAATTAATGGTCCTAATTTAAATTTGTTAGGAAAACGTGAGCCCAACATTTATGGAAGTTTATCGTTCACTGAGTTTTTGGATACAATTATAGAAAAATATCCGAATGTTTCTATAGAGCATTTTCAATCTAATATAGAAGGAGAACTTATAAATAAACTTCAAGAAGTTGGTTTTAGTTACGATGGTATTATACTTAATGCTGCTGCTTATACACATACCTCTGTTGGAATAGGTGATTGTGTAAAAGCTATTGAAACACCTGTTGTAGAAGTGCATATTTCAAATACTTTTGGAAGAGAAGAGTTTAGGCATCAGTCTTATATTTCGGCCAATGCAAAAGGGATCATACTTGGTTTTGGGTTACAAAGCTACGAGTTAGCTATTCAAAGTTTCTTGTAATTTATTACTCTAAAAATTACAATATAAAATCTTTATTTAGATTAAAGTTTTTAAATTGTATTAAAGACTGTTAAAAGCTATAGTATTGTTGTTAAACCATGTTAATGTAACATCTACAACTTATTTTGACATCGTAGTTAGGGTATATTAACCTAAAAACAATTATGATGAAAAAAATAATTTTAAGTACTATAATGCTATTTATTTCAGGAGTAACAATGTTAAATGCACAAGCAGATAGAAAAGATGTTCAAATAGGTGTAAAAGGAGGTGTTAATTCCTCTACTATAAGTGGAGATGATTTAGGCGATTTAGAATCAAGAACTAGTTTTAATGCTGGTTTAGTAGCCGAAATACCTATTACTGAGCGTTTATCTTTTCAACCAGAGGTCTTTTATTCTGGTCAAGGTTTTGATGTACAAGAAATTGATCAAGACAATGTTTTTGATACAGATGATAATATCGAATACCAATTAGATTATATTCAAGTACCATTGTTATTAAAAGCCTATTTAGTAAAAGGATTAAGTGTTGAAGCTGGTCCACAATTTGGGTATAAAATACATGAAGAATTTGACTCTCAACCAACAAGTGATGGAGGAGATATAGAAATTGATTCTGAAGACTCTTACGTTAAAGATTTTGACACTAGTGTTGCAGTAGGTGCATCTTATAAGTTTGATAGTGGTTTTTTCTTAAGCGGTCGTTATAATATTGGAGTTACAGATATTTTTGAAGATGGTACACCATTTGAAGGTTTTGATGCCAAAAATAATGTTTGGCAATTTGGTCTAGGTTTTATGTTTTAAAACCTAACTTATATAATAAAAAAGTTCCAGAATTTTCTGGAACTTTTTTTATTTAAACTATATAAGTTTTATAAATGAATTACTTCATCATAAGCATCTGCAACAGCTTCCATTACAGCTTCACTCATAGTTGGGTGTGGATGTATTGCTTTTAATACTTCGTGTCCTGTAGTTTCTAGTTTACGTCCTAAAACAGCTTCAGCTATCATATCTGTAACACCAGCACCAATCATGTGGCATCCTAACCATTCGCCATATTTAGCATCAAAAATTACTTTTACAAAACCTTCTTTGTTTCCTCCAGCACTAGCTTTACCAGATGCAGAGAATGGGAATTTTCCAACTTTAAGATCATAACCTTGTTCTTTTGCTTGTTTCTCAGTTAAACCAACACTAGCAATTTCTGGAGTAGCATAGGTACAACCAGGTACATTACCATAGTCTAAGGCTTCAACATGCATTCCTGCAATTTTTTCAACACATAAAATAGCTTCAGCAGACGCAACGTGAGCTAAGGCTTGACCAGGAGTAATATCACCAATTGCGTAATATCCAGGAATATTAGTTTGGTAATAATCATTAACTAATACTTTGTCTCTATCGACAGCGATACCTACATCTTCAAGACCAATATTTTCAATATTAGATTTAATACCAACAGCAGATAATACGATGTCAGCCTCCAATACTTCTTCTCCTTTTTTTGTTTTAACGGTTGCTTTAACTCCTTCACCAGATGTATCAACACTAGTAACTTCAGCAGAAGTCATTACTTTTATACCGTTTTTCTTAAACGAACGCTCTAATTGCTTAGAAATATCTTCGTCTTCAACAGGTACAATTCTATCTAAATATTCTACGATTGTTACTTCAGTTCCCATAGAGTTATAGAAGTAAGCAAACTCAACACCAATAGCTCCTGATCCAACAACAATTAGTTTTTTAGGTTGCTTTGGTAATGACATTGCTTGTCTGTAACCAATTACTTTTTCACCATCTTGAGGTAAACTTGGTAATTCTCTAGAGCGTGCTCCAGTTGCAATAATTATATGATCTGCACTGTACTCTTTACCATCAACATCAATTTTCTTTCCTGTTTTTAATGTTCCAAAACCATCAATGACATCAATTTTGTTTTTTTTCATCAAAAACTTAACACCATTACTCATGCCTTCAGCAACACCACGACTACGTTTAACAACAGCATTAAAATCTTTATCGTATTCTTTAACAGAAAGACCATAGTCTTCTGCATGTTTTAAATATTCAAAAACTTGAGCCGATTTTAGTAATGCTTTTGTAGGTATACATCCCCAATTTAAGCATATTCCACCAAGATTTTCTTTTTCAATAATAGCAGTTTTAAAACCTAATTGAGATGCTCTAATAGCAGCTACGTAGCCTCCAGGACCACTACCAAGTACAATAATATCGTATTTACTCATTGTGTATTTTTTTGTAGTTTTAACAAGTTACGAAGTTACAAAACCAAAATTGAATAAAGAATTTAGAATCTTAAAAAAATATATCTTTTAGTACCTTTGTGCAGCAAGTTTTAAAATATGAACATACCTAAGTCTAGTTTTCCACGAGTAATAATTATTGGTGGAGGTTTTGCAGGCATCGCTTTAGCAAAAAAATTATCAAAGCAAGAAGTACAAGTTGTACTTTTAGATAAACATAATTATCATACATTTCAGCCATTATTATATCAAGTGTCTACAGGTGGTTTAGAGCCAGATTCTATTGCTTATCCTATTCGTAAGGTATTGCAAGGTTTTCCTAATTTTTTCTTTAGACTGGCTAATGTTTCAGAAATAAATACAGACAATAATCGTGTTATTACTAATATAGGTGAATTAAAGTATGATTATTTGGTAGTAGCTTCTGGATCTAAAACCAATTATTTTGGTAATAAATCTATTAAAGAGAATAGTATGGAAATGAAAACCATACCACAGTCTTTAAACTTAAGGAGTTTAATACTTGAAAATTTTGAAGAAGCCTTATTAACTTCAGATTTAAACGAAAGAAATGCTTTAATGAATTTTGTAATTGTTGGAGCAGGACCAACAGGTGTAGAGCTTGCTGGAGCTTTAGCCGAAATAAAAAAAGGAATACTACCTAAAGATTATCCAGATTTAGATACACGACTAGCACAAATTAACTTAATACAATCTGGAGATAATATTTTAAAAGCAATGAGTACTAAAGCTTCTAAAAAAGCTGAAGACTTTTTGGAAGACTTAGGCGTACATGTTTGGAAAAATATTAGAGTTACTGGTTATGACGGAAAAACGGTCACCACAAATAGCGATTTAACTTTTGATGCTGCAACAGTAGTTTGGGCTGCAGGAGTAAAAGGAGCAGCTATTAAAGGTATAGATGCAGAACAGTTTGTAACTAGAGGAAACAGAATTATTGTAAATGAATTTAATCAAGTAAAAGGATTAGACAACATTTTTGCAATTGGAGATGTAGCGCAAATGGAAACTGAAGCAGTACCATCAGGACATCCAATGATGGCTCAACCTGCTATACAACAAGGTAAATTATTAGGAGAAAACTTACTAAAGTTATTAGAAAATAAACCCATGAAACCCTTTGTATATAATGATAAAGGATCTATGGCTACTATTGGTAGAAATAAAGCTGTTGTAGATTTACCAAAGTTTAAATTTCAAGGTGTTTTTGCTTGGTTTGTTTGGATGTTTGTACACTTGTTTTTCTTAATAGGATTTAGAAACAGAATGGTTGTTTTTATAAATTGGGTATACAACTACATTAGGTTTGACAGAGAGGCACGTTTAATTATTAGACCTTATAAAAAGGAATTAAAATCTTAAAAAATTATTGTTTAGCCTGACTAAATTTTTCAGCGTTAAATTGACTGGATTGTCCTTTGGGTATTGATAGACTTTGCCAAGCTTCATTTTTAATTAGCTTACCAATATGTGCTATTTGCCCAATGTGGTAACTGTAATGACCTAATTGTCTAAAAATAGCTTCGGCTACCAAATGACTTTCATTTCTAATATATACAGTACGATCTAAATCTTGGTTATTTAAAGGTGTAATAGCATTAAATAAGCAAGTCCATCCTTTATCCCAATCGGCTAATAACTGCTCTTTCGTGGTGTAAGTAGCTTCAAACTCTTGCTCACGTTGTCTCCATGTTTTTTCGCCATCTTCGGTTAAAAAGTTAGTCCAACGACTTAACATGTTACCAACCATATGTTTTACAATAATAGACACACTGTTGGAATTGTTATGAGATTGCCAATTCATTTCACTAAAAGATAACTGCTGGAGTGTTTTATCTCCAGCAGTTTTGTAATAGTTAAACTGTTTTATGATGCTTGTAAGGTGGCTATTATTCATTTTTAAAATTTACGCTTGCACTGTTTACACAAAATCTAGTTCCTGTTTCTGTTGGACCATCATTAAATACATGACCTATGTGACCACCACAATTAGAACATACAATTTCGGTTCTAATCATTCCATGGGTTTTGTCTAATATGTTGGTGATACTTCCTGGAATGGCATCGTCAAAACTTGGCCAACCACAACTAGATTCAAATTTACTATCGCTTTCAAATAATTGCTGGTTGCATGCTGCACAATGATATGCTCCAGACTCGAAATGTAAATTGTATTTTCCCGTATGTGGCATTTCGGTACCTTTTTTACGTAAAATACGATATTGCTCATCTGTTAGCTCGTTACGCCATTGTTCTTCAGTTTTATTAACTTTAAAATTACTCATTACTTGGTTTAAAATTTAATGCGACTCCGTTTATACAATGTCTTTTTCCTGTAGTTGCTTTAGGACCATCATTAAACACATGACCTAAATGACCACCACACGTTGCGCAATGTTCTTCATCTCTGGTGTATCCAATTTTAGTATCTGTCCCAAAGGCAACATTTCCTTTAATTTCTTGGTCAAAACTTGGCCAACCTGTTCCTGAGTCAAATTTGTCTTCACTTTTAAACAGTGGTGTGTCACAAGCAGCACAGTGATATACACCAGCTCTTTTTTCGTTGTTTAAGCTACTACTAAAAGGACGTTCTGTACCTGCTTTACGCAAAACATAATATTCTTTATCAGATAATTCAGTTTTCCATTCAGCATCAGTTTTACTGATTTCAAAAGTTTTCGAATCAGATTTTTCAGCTTCTTCTTGTGCGTTAGATTTACAATTAAATAGACATATTAAAAGTAAGAATGCAATTTTTTTCATAATTTTTCTTTTTTATAAAGATATCGTAAAATCTTAAAATAAAATTAATACAGACTTAATTTTAAATTAAAAATAACATTTCATTCTTTATTATTTAAAGTGTAACTTTCATCAATAAATTAAAATAAATAAATGAAAATTATACACATAAGTGCAGAGTGCTATCCAATTGCAAAAGTTGGAGGATTAGCAGACGTTGTAGGAGCTTTACCTAAATACCAAAATGCTTTGGGTCATCCTTCCTCTGTAATTATGCCTTTTTATGATAATAAATATACTCAAGAACATACATTTGAAAAGGTTTATGAAGCCGAGTTTAATTTAGGTCCTAATTATTATGTTTTTAGTGTTTTGAAAACTAAAGATTCAGATTTAGACATTGAAGCTTATTTTATTGATATTCCTGAGTTATTGTATAAAAACTATGTGTATTCAGTAGACGATACTAAGCGTTTTATAGCATTTCAAATTGCTGCTTTAGATTGGATTAAAGTCCATAAGCAGCAACCAGATATTATACATTGTCATGATCATCACACAGGATTAATTCCTTTTATGTTGCAAGAGTGTTTTGATTATCAGGTTTTAAATACAATACCAGTAATTACTACTATCCATAATGCACAATACCAAGGTTGGTTTGGTTATGATAAACTACATTTAATTCCTGATTTTAATGAAGAAAAAATAGGGTTGTTAGATTGGAATGGTTGTATAAATCCATTAGCAGCAGCTATTAAATGTGCTTGGAGAGTCACAACAGTATCACCAAGCTACATGGAAGAATTAAAACAAAACGCAAATGGTTTGGAAAGTTTATTAAGTCATGAAAGCACAAAATGTCAAGGTATATTAAATGGGATTGATACCCAAGTATGGAATCCAGAGACGGATGATTTTATTATTGAAAACTTTACCAAAGACACGATCAGTACAGGTAGAAAAGCTAATAAGAATTGGTTATGTAAAGAGTATAATTTAGATCCAAATAAACCCTTGTTTGGATTTATAGGTCGTTTGGTTTCAGAAAAAGGTGTCGAAATTTTCCCTGATGTTTTTAAAAATGTTTTAGAAACTGAAGCAGTATCTATTTTATTATTAGGATCGGGAGAAAAAGAAACTGAAAATGCTTTAAAAAGCTTAAAACCAGTATATAATGGAAAATATAATGCGTATATTGGTTATGACGAAAGATTATCTCATATTATTTATGCAGGAACAGACTTTTTATTAATGCCCTCAAAAGTTGAGCCTTGTGGCTTAAATCAAATGTATGCTTTACGTTATGGTGCCATACCTATAGTTAGACGTATTGGCGGATTAAAGGATACAGTAATTGACATTAATCAAGATGGATTTGGAATATGTCATGATGATGTAAGTGTTTATGAAGTAGAGTATGCTATTAAAAGAGCTGTAGCATTATATAATGATAGTAAGAGGTTTAAAAAATTACAAAAACAAATAATGACAATTGACCATTCTTGGGATGTGTCTGCCAAAGCTTATATTAATTTATACCAATCCATAAACTAAAACACTATGATTAACGACAAAGTACTCTCCATTATTTTAGGAGGAGGTCAAGGCACAAGGTTGTATCCATTAACTGCTTCACGCTCTAAACCAGCTGTACCAATAGCAGGAAAATATAGATTGGTGGATATACCAATTTCTAACTGTATAAATTCAAACATCAAACGCATGTTTGTACTAACACAGTTTAATTCTGCGTCGTTAAATAGACATATTAAAAATACGTATCATTTTAGTTTTTTTAGTTCAGCTTTTGTTGATGTATTAGCAGCCGAGCAAACACCAGGAAACAAAACTTGGTTTCAAGGTACAGCAGATGCTGTTAGACAAAGTATGCATCATTTTTTAGAACATGATTTTGAGTATGCTTTAATCCTTTCTGGAGATCAATTGTACCAAATGGATTTTAACAAAATGATAGATGCGCATATTAATACAGGAGCAGATATATCAATAGCAACAATTCCTGTTAATGCAAAAGACGCGACTTCTTTTGGTATTTTAAAAACTAATGAGGATAACTTAATTACTTCATTTATTGAAAAACCAAATTCAGATTTATTACCAGAATGGACCTCACCTGTGAGTCCTGATATGGAAAAACAAGGTAAAAATCATTTGGCTTCAATGGGTATTTATATTTTTAATAGAGACCTTTTAGTAGATTTGATGAATGATCCTAAAACTATAGATTTTGGTAAAGAAATCATTCCGCAATCCATTAATAAGCACAAAACGATTAGTTTTCAATATGAAGGTTATTGGACAGACATTGGTAACATAGATTCGTTTTTTGAAGCCAATATTGGTATCACAGATGATATCCCAAAATTTAATCTTTATGATATAGACCAAAGAGTGTATACACGTGCCAGAATTTTGCCAACATCTAAAATTTCTGGAACAAATTTAGATAAAACCGTTATTGCAGAAGGTTGTATTGTACATGCTTCTAAAATTGAAAAATCTGTAATTGGTATTAGATCTAGAATAGGTAAAGAAACTACAATTATTAATACTTACATGATGGGTTGTGATGCTTATGAGTCTTTAAAAGAAATAGAAGAAAATAATATTAAAATCTTATTAGGTATTGGTGAGCGTTGTTTTATTAAAAATGCAATTTTAGATAAAAATATCAGGATTGGTGATGATGTAAGAATTAATGGAGGAAGTCATTTAGAAGATAAAGAAACAGATACTTATGTTATAAAAGAAGGTATTGTAGTCATAAAAAAAGGTGCAATAATACCTAATGGATTTGTAATTTAATATATGGCAGAAGTAACAGTATTTAGCTTATTTACAGATTTTGATATAAATCTTTTTAAAGCAGGAAAGCATTATAAGTTATACGAAAAGTTAGGGTCACATATTATGACTTTAAACGCAGTACAAGGGACTTATTTTGCTGTTTGGGCACCAAGTGCAAAACAAGTATCTGTAGTTGGAGATTTTAATTATTGGACAGAAGGAGAGCATCTTTTAAATGTACGTTGGGATGAAAGCGGAATTTGGGAAGGCTTTATACCAAATGTAGGTAAAGGCACATCTTATAAATATAAAATACAGAGCCACAATAATAATATAGTTACAGAAAAGGCAGACCCTTATGCAAGACGTTTTGAACATAACCCAAATACAGCTTCTATAATTTGGGATGATAATTATACTTGGCAAGATGATAAATGGATGTCTAATAGAAAACAAAACAATGCGTTAGATGCACCATATTCGGTTTACGAAGTACATTTAGGATCTTGGAAAAAACAAATTGAAGACAATCGGTTTTTATCTTATGTAGAGTTGGCAGAAGACTTAGTAAATTATGTCAAAGAGATGAATTTTACACACGTCGAGTTAATGCCAATTATGGAATTTCCTTACGATCCAAGTTGGGGTTATCAAATTACAGGATATTTTGCGCCAACCTCTAGATTTGGCTATCCAGAAGAATTTAAATTACTTGTGGACAAACTTCATCAAAATAATATAGGAATCATTTTAGATTGGGTACCATCACATTTCCCTGAAGATGCTCATGGTTTAGGCTTTTTTGATGGGTCATGTTTATATGAGCATCCAGACAAACGTAAAGGTTACCATCAAGATTGGAAAAGTTTAATTTTTAACTATGGTCGCAACGAGGTAAAATCTTTTTTAATCAGTAATGCAATGTTTTGGTTAGACCAATATCATGCAGATGGATTACGTGTAGATGCTGTTGCCTCTATGCTATTTTTAGATTACAGTAGGGAAGAAGGAGCATGGGAACCTAACATGTATGGAGGAAGAGAAAACTTAGAAGCGATAGCTTTTTTAAAAGAATTAAATACAGCAGTATACAGTAATTTTCCGGATGTTCAGACAATTGCAGAAGAATCTACAGCGTTTCCAGGTGTGTCAAAACCTGTTTTTTTAGGTGGCTTAGGATTTGGTATGAAATGGATGATGGGTTGGATGCATGATACATTGCAATATTTTAAAAAAGAGCCTATTTATAGAAAACATCATCAAAACGATATTACGTTTTCCATGACTTATGCTTTTACCGAGAATTTTATGCTACCCTTAAGTCATGACGAAGTAGTTTATGGTAAAAAATCCATCTTGGGTCGTATGCCTGGAGATGAATGGCAACGTTTTGCTAATTTAAGAGTTCTTTACGGTTATATGTTTACACATCCAGGAACTAAGTTATTGTTCCAAGGTGCAGAATTTGGACAAAGTGAAGAGTGGAATTTTCAATCCAGTTTAGATTGGCATTTATTGCAGTATAAGCCACATAAAGGTATGCAAGAGTATGTCAAAGCTTTAAATAAAGTTTATAAATCGCAACCAGCTTTATTTGAAAAACAATTTTCTTTTGAAGGATTTGAGTGGATAGATTATGGAGATGCAGAACATTCTGTTTTAGTATATATTAGAAAAGGTAATAAGCCAAAAGATAATTTAATTATTGCTTGTAATATGACACCAGTACCTTTAGAAAATTACCGAATTGGTTTGCCTAAAAAAGGACAGTTAACCGAAATTTTTAATAGTGATGATAGTTCCTATTTTGGAACAGGTGACTTTAAAAATCAAACTTTAATAAGTCAGTCAAAATTATGGCATTCTAGAAAAAAATCGGTTGAAATTACAATTCCGCCTTTAGGCATTTCAATATTAAAATATAAATCTTAAGCTAAATAAAATGATATTGAGTCAATATCATTTTATTAGTTTTAAGGTCTGAAAATAAAGCATTTAATAATTTTTTAAATCTAAAACGTTGTAGTTAATAATTTGTAAGAATTTACATTAGCAATGTTTTAGTAACAATATAATTTTCCGTTTTTTTACTATATATAATAATAGATAACTATGATTGTAAATACCGAATTAGAGCAAAAAGGAAATTTATTTCCATCAAGAATAATAAAGTTTCAAAAGGATGTTGATACATTATATTTTTATACCGAAAATAATGTCGTTCTTCAATTAACAGTTTTAAGAGATAGTGTATTAAGATTTAGATACACCACAACAGGTACTTTTGAAAATGATTTTTCATATGCAATTACTAAGTACGCAAGTACAGGTTATAATAAGTTGGAAATTACTGAGAATGATGATTTTTATACCATCATTACTTCAAAGTTAAAATGTGAGGTTTCTAAAAAAGATGCACGAGTAACTATTTATGATGTGCTTACAGACCAAATAATTAATCAAGATGAAATAGGGTTTCATTGGGAAGAAAGTTATGAGTTTGGAGGAAACATCGTTAAGATGAGTAAAACCGTTAATGAACGTGAAAGTTATTTTGGACTAGGTGATAAGCCAGAGCATTTAAACTTAAAAGGAAAGCGATTTCAAAATTGGGTTACAGACTCTTATGCATTTGGTAAGCACACAGATCCAATATATAAAGCTATTCCGTTTTTTACAGGTTTACACCATGGTAAGGCGTATGGTATTTTCTTTGATAATACCTTTAGATCTTATTTTGATTTTGGTCAAGAACGTCGTAATGTCACAAGTTTTTGGGCTCAAGGAGGAGAGATGAACTATTATTTTATCTATGGACCTAAAATGGAAACAGTTGTAGAAAACTATACAGACCTAACAGGTAAGCCACACCAACTACCACCTTTATGGGCTTTAGGTTTTCATCAATGTAAATGGAGTTATTATCCAGAAGCAGAAGTCAAAGCAATTACATCTAAGTTTAGAGAGCTTCAAATACCATGTGACGCTATTTATTTAGATATAGATTATATGGATGGTTTTAGATGTTTTACATGGAATAAAGACTATTTTCCAGATCCTAAACGCATGGTTAAAGAGTTGGCAGACGATGGGTTTAAAACCGTAGCTATTATTGATCCAGGAATTAAAATAGATCCAGAATATTCAGTATTTAAAGAAGCTTTGGACAAGGACTATTTTTGTAAACGTGCAGATGGTCCTTATATGAAAGGTAAGGTATGGCCTGGAGAATGTTTTTTTCCAGATTTTACTAAACCAGAGGTTAGAGATTGGTGGTCTGGATTATTTAAAGAGTTAGTAGAAGACATAGGTATCCAAGGTGTTTGGAATGACATGAACGAGCCTGCAGTTATGGAAGTGCCAAATAAGACTTTTCCAGATGATGTACGTCATGATTACGATGGTAATCCTTGTAGTCACAGAAAAGCACATAACGTTTATGGTATGCAAATGGCAAGAGCTACTTACCATGGCATGAAAAAGTTTAACTACCCAAAACGACCTTTTGTAATAACTAGAGCAGCTTATTCTGGTACTCAACGTTATACTTCTACTTGGACAGGTGATAATGTTGCTACTTGGGAGCATTTATGGATCGCTAATGTTCAAGCACAACGTATGGCAATGTCTGGGTTTAGTTTTGCTGGAAGTGATATTGGTGGATTTGCAGAGCAACCTCAAGGAGAGTTATTTACTAGATGGATTCAATTAGGTATTTTTCATCCATTTTGTCGTGTGCACTCATCAGGAGATCATGGAGATCAAGAACCTTGGGCTTTTGATGAGGATGTAACAGACGTAGTTAGAAAGTTTATTGAAATTAGATACCAACTTTTACCATATTTATACACTGCTTTTTGGAATTTGGTAGAACATGGAACACCAATATTAAAATCTTTGGTTATGTATGACCAAGAAGATAGTCAAACGCATTATAGAACAGACGAGTTTATGTATGGTAACCAAATACTAGTTTGTCCTATACAAGAGCCAAATGCTAAAGGACGCAGAATGTATATACCAAGAGGTACTTGGTATAACTTCTGGACTGATGAGGTTGTACAAGGTGGAAAAGAAAAATGGGTAGATGCAGAGATAGATAGTATGCCAATTTTTATTAAAGAAGGTGCTATTATCCCTAAATATCCAAAGCAACAATATGTAGATGAAAAAGTAATTGACGAAATAACCTTAGATGTGTATTATAAAAAAGGTAAAGAGTCTTCACAATTATTTGATGATGCTCACGATGGTTATGATTATACTAAAGGACGTTATAGTTTCAGAACTTTTAAATTAACAGGAAAGTCAAACGAGTTGATTTTACAACAACACAAAGAAGGAAAGTATGAAGCGACCTTTAAAACCTTCAAATTAAATATTCATGGGTTACCTTTTGAAATAAAAGAAATTCAGTTGGATAACGAAACCATTTCTATAGAACATTTAAAAGTTGATGGCACAATAGCAATGGTAGTGGATAAAAAATTCACTGAAATTCATTTAATAGGAGCATAATTATGTTTTAAAAAGCATTTCAAAGTGTTTTTATGTATTTAATCGATAATTTAGGTAGCCTTTATAGTGTGAAATATGTTAAATTTGCCTAAGTTTTTGTAGCTTTATAGAAAGAAATAATTAAAAATAATCATGAAATTTAAAAAATCCATAGTTGCAACATTAGTTTTACTTTTAGTAATGTCTTGTGCAACTAACCCATTTACAGGAAAAAAAACTTTAGCATTTGTATCTAATGCACAATTGTTTCCTACAGCTTTTGCACAGTATAATCAGGTACTAACAGAAAGTAAAGTAGAAACAGGAACAACTCGTGCAGATATGATTAAACGTGTTGGACAACGTATTGCAGTTGCTGCAGAACGTTGGTTAAATGCCAATGGACAACAAGGTTACCTTAATGATTATAAATGGGAATATAACTTAATTGAAGAAGATGTTGTAAACGCATGGTGTATGCCTGGAGGAAAAATAGTGTTTTACACAGGTATTTTACCAGTAGCAGCTAACGAGACTGCTGTTGCAGCAATTATGGGTCATGAAGTGGCACACGCTTTAGCTAACCATGGTCAACAACGTATGAGTGCTTCTTACATTCAGCAAGGTTTAGCTGTTGCAGGAAACATTGCCATTACAGATGATAACCAACGTAATGCTTTTAATCAATATTATGGAGTAGGATCTAATGTTTTAGGAATGTTACCATTTAGTAGAAGTCATGAAACGGAAGCAGATCGTATTGGTTTAATATTAACAGCAATAGCAGGATACAATCCAGATGAAGCTGCAAACTTATGGAGACGTATGGCTCAAGCTAGTGGTGGATCTGCACCACCAGAGTTTTTAAGTACGCATCCAGCTAACCAAACACGTATTGATAACTTAACAGCATTGTCACCTACAGCTAAAGCAGAAGCTAAAAAGTTTGGTGTCTCTAGCTTTAGACCTTTAGGTCAATATTAAGTTAGTATTAATAATATTAAATTACTTTACAAGCTGTTCTTGATATCAAGAGCAGCTTTTGTATTTTTAGGCACTAACTAATCAAAATTAAATGGAACATCTTAAAAAAGGAAGTAAAAAGTTATTGAATGCTTGGGCATTTTATGATTGGGCAAATTCAGTATATACCTTAACTATAGCATCGTCAATATTTCCTTTGTTTTATGGAACTTTATTTACCTCTGAAGATGAAACAATAGCTGCTTTTGGCTTTGTAATGAAGCCAACAGTGTTAATTTCAATTATTACAGCTTTTACTTTTTTAGTCGTAACTTTTACATCACCAATTTTATCTGGTATTGCAGATTATGTAGGGAATAAAAAAAACTTTATGAAGTTTTTTTGTTACTTAGGTAGTTTTGGTTGTATTGGACTGTTTTGGTTTTCAAAAGAAAGTATTCATGTTAGTTTATTATTCTATTTCATGGGATTATTAGGGTATTGGGGAAGTTTAGTATTCTATAATTCCTATTTACCAGATATAGCTTTTGATGAGCAACAAGATCAAATTAGTGCCAAAGGATTTTCTTTAGGTTATATTGGTAGTGTTATATTACTTGTGGCTAATTTAGGGATGGTTATGACTCAAGAAACTGGAGCTGAAAAAGTTGAAATGATGAGGTATTCTTTTATAACCGTTGGTATTTGGTGGTTAGTATTTAGTCAATACACTTTTTATGTATTACCAAAAGGAGTTTCTCAAGGAAATAAAGTAACAAAAGACGTGTTATTTAATGGATTTAAAGAGTTGAAAATGGTTTGGTTTCAACTGAAACAAAATTTAAGATTAAAACGCTATTTATATGCCTTTTTCGTGTTTAGCATGGCTGTGCAAACTATAATGTTAATGGCAGTTTATTTTGGTGAAAAAGAAATTGCATGGTTAGATGATGCCCAAAAAACACAAGGTTTGATTGTAAGTATATTAGTTATTCAACTTGTGGCAATATTAGGAGCTGTTTTAACCTCTAAAGCATCGGCTAAATATGGTAATATTAAAACATTAATTGTTGTTAATATCATATGGATGCTATTATGTTTTTACGCCTATTTTATGATTACACCAGTTCAGTTTTATATAGCAGCAGGATTTGTAGGTTTAGTTATGGGAGGTGTCCAAAGTTTAGCAAGGTCTACTTATTCAAAATTTTTACCAGATAATACTGAAGATACAACATCATATTTTAGCTTTTTTGATGTAGCAGAAAAAATAGGTATTGTTATAGGTATGACTGTTTTTGCTGTTGTAGACCAAATTAGTACGATGCGAAATGCAATTTTGTTTTTATTTATCTTTTTTTTAATTGGAATTATATTGCTTTTTAGAGTACCAAAACAAGGAAAATTAAATTAATTATCTTAAGTTTAGTGTCTAAAAATTATAAAACATGAAAAAAACTTTATCGCTATTATCCTTATTATTAATTTTATTTAGTTGTGAAAACGAAGCGTTAGAAGGTTTTGACCTTGAGTCAAACAGTGATTCGCCAGTTGAAAATAACGATGTTATAGATGAACCTGGAGGTGAGTCTACAGGTGACTATTGGCCAATGGCTACAGGAAATAAATGGACTTTTGATAACTATATTGATGGACAACAAGAAGAAGATAGTATTATGGAAATTTCTTTACAAGAAGATTATTTAGGTTTTCCTTCTTATTTATATAGTTCTTTTTTGCCAAGTTCAACTAGTACAGATGGCTCTATAACAGGAGATATAGAGGTCAATTGGTATTCTAGTAAAAATGGAGGAGATTATCACATTAGTGCAGCGACTACTTCTTTTGAAGTTAGTGGTGTTTATCAAATTTCTCAATCGTCTTACAGTTTTGTAATATTAAAGGACTATTTAGAAGTTGGAGAGACATGGACCACTAATTACAGTATAACGACTTCTACAGAACTATTAATAGATGGTTTACCTGATGTCCCAGATAGTACCATCAATGTAACTTACAATAACGAAATTATGGAAAAAGGGGTAAGCGTTGAGGTTAATGGTACTACTTATAGTCCAGTAATTAAAGTTAAAGCAAACTCTACATACCAAGTAGCTGGATTACCAGATAGTTCAGCTGAATACTTTTATTATTTTGCAGAAGATGTAGGTCTTATTAAATACGAAGGAAGTATTTACGATGGTGATGATAGTATTACAACTTCTATTTTAGCAGAATTAAACGAAGTTATTTTAAACTAAAATAGTATAATTAGAAAAAAGAAAGCCACTATTTAATAGTGGCTTTCTTTTTGTAATAATATTGGTATTTAGTATAAATTCCAATTCCCTTCTTTATAGTAAGTATATAATTTAGGATTAAAAATAGTGTTGATTTTAATGTTTGTTGTATCTGACAAAGGTTTACCAAATGAAGTTAGTAAGTTTATAGATTTATTATTTAACCATTTTAAAGAGTTAATTTTAGATACATCTATATTTTGTATTTGTTGGCTAGAAATCTTTTGTTTGCTACCTATAATCCAACCCCATTCTCCAAGAGTTAAAATTTGATTGTGTAAAGGTATAGTATTAAAATTAGCTGCTTGCATAGTTTTTTCAATACAATAAAAAGCTTTAGTTGCATAGTATGGACTGCCACTTTGAGTAATCATTAATCCATTTTTGGTTAATCTTTGACTACATAAAAGATAAAACTCTTTGGTGTATAGTTTATTTAGATCAACATTATTAGGGTCAGGAAGATCAACAAAAATTACATCATAATCAATTGTTTTGTTTTCTAAAAAAGTAAAAGCATCTGCAGCAATTGTTTTTATTTTAGAGTTGTTTAAAGCGTTGTTGTTTAGTGATTTAAAAGTTTTGTTGTTTTTTCCTAAATCCAGCATAACTGGATCTAAATCTACTAAAGTTATTGTTTCAATATTATCATATTTTAAAATCTCTCTAGCTAAACAGCCATCTCCACCACCCAAAATTAAAATATTATTTTTTTTTTCAGCTAAATTCATAGTCACGTGAGCCATAGGCTCGTGATACATAAATTCGTCAAATGAAGATAATTGCTGATTACCATTTATGTATAAAGAGTGCCATTCTTTCCATTTAGTAATTACAATTTTTTGATATTTAGTTTGTTGGCTAAAAACAATTTTATCCTTGTATTTTGCTTGTTCTCCATATTGTATAATAGGATTAGCAAAATAGATACCTAAAGCAATACAGCTTGTAACAACTATGTATGCTAAGATTAAGGTTTTTTTTATTTTAGTTGAAAAAGTATCTTTTAAAACTACAAATAGCCAAAATGATACACTTAGGTTTAGAAAACCTAAAATAAAAGGAGTGTAAGTTAAACCTAAGTAGGGTAGACCTACAAAAGCAAAAAACAACCCTCCAATTAAACTTCCAAAATAGTCTTTTTCTAAAATATTAGAGATGTTAAGACGAAGCTCTTCGTAATCATCATTGATACGAGTAGCAAGAGGTATTTCTAAACCAATTAACAATCCAATAAGTATGGAAAACATATATATTATCAACCATGAAAAATCTGTATAACCATAAATTAAATAACAAATTATAGCTGAAAAAGATATAAATACAGATAATATCAGTTCAGTAATTACAAACGATAAGACGACATTACCAGTAAATAGTCTAGATAGTCGACTACCTAAGCCCATTGCAAATAACATAATTGAAACAATTAAAGTAAATTGCAATATTGCGTTACCAATAAAGTATGACGCTAAAGTAGATAGTATATATTCTGCGACAATACCACTTAATCCTGTTGCAAATAATGCAATTTTTAATGCAAATGATTTTTGCTTTTTTGTGTATCCCAAAATATCTATTTTCCTATTCCTCCTGATCTAGATCGTGTACTTGATCCTGATTTGTACCTTGAAGAGCTTCTGCTTGTTCTTTTTTCAAGATTATTCCAACTGGTAGAGTTTTGACTTTTTCTTGTAAAAAATGAAGGTCTTGATTTTTTTTGATAACTACTTCTAGTACCATGAGTATAAGTATTATTGTTATTTTGCCCATAATAACTTCTTCCAGTGGTATTATACGTTCTGTAATTATTATAATCATTTCTAAAAAAACTTCTTCTTGAGCCTAACCATAACCAGAAGAAAGGACTAGTAGAATGAGTTCTCCAGCGTCCATGAGAGGATGTACCATGAGATTTAGTACTTGTACTGTCTGTAGAAGTTTCTTCCCATTCACCATGTGCACTATTACCAATTGCCCAACCATAACCAACAGGTTGTGCTAATGTGGAAACTTTACCATTATGTCTTGATAAAATTTCCATACCTAAATCATTTTTATGGTTTAAAAAAAAGCTTTGATTAACAACCGACCAATCTTTGTCTGTGCTATGTAGAGAATCGTTTTTTAACTCTAATACTTTGTATTTATGTTTATGTACTATTAAATTTTCTGTTTCATCAATCTTCATGTCGTCTAAAACAATAGAAAAATCGTTACTAGCTATACTTTTTAATATGGCTTGAGAAGGTTCAATAGTAATCGTTTTAACTTCTTTATCAGAAGAACCACAAGATAAAAATAGGATGCTAATTATAGTTGTATATAGAATGTGTTTGGTCATTTTATAAAGTATTTATGTTGGTTATTTTTTTTGGTTTTATTTCTTCTCCAATAAAGCTTTCGATGCTTCCATCATCCCATTTTTCGACTGAAATGCAATTGTCTTTTAAGTAAAACTGATAACTTGTAAGGTTTTCTGTACTTGTAAAAGTAGTCATATTTCTATAAGATCCTGAAAATGTTTCTTCTAAATTATATTTCTTATTCTCAAATATCAAATAGCCATCTTCAATGATTAAATCTAAATTTATATTATTTAAAGTTAAAGCTTCACTGTATATGACTTCAAATTTTCCTCTGTAAAATTCTACTTCTAAAAATGCTTTTTTATCAGTATTTTCAATAGTATATTCAACACTCATGTTTCCTGTGTTCCAGCTATATTCTGCTATTTCAGTAATAGTCCATTTTTGTTTAAACAGTTTAAATGTAAAGCCAACTTTAAGCTTATTTAATGGATATTGTGATTTGTTTTCAAACATTACTCGATAATTTCTTTGTTACAATGTGGACAAAAACATTGTTGTGATTTCTTTAGACTTCTTATTTCTTCAATATAAGCAGAGCTAATTATACCAGTAGGTAAAGCAACAAAACCAATACCTAATAAGGCTATAAAAGCACTCATTATTTTACCTAAACCTGTTATTGGGTAGATATCACCATAACCTACAGTGGTAAGTGTTGCAACTGCCCACCAAAGCGCTTGGCCAATGTTTTCAAATGCTTCAGGTTGCGCTTTATTTTCAATGTAAAACATTAATGTAGATGCTATTATTAAAAGTATAAAAACTAAAATTGCTGAAACCAAAATTTCGTTTTTTGTCTTAACAATAACAGAACGTATAACAGCTAAACTCTTAAAATTACGATTTAATTTTAAAACTCTAAGTAGCCTAAATAAACGTAACAATCTAATAATTCTTAAGTCTAAAGAGACAATAAATGGAAGGTAAAAAGGTAAGATAGAGGCTAAGTCTACAATACCCATAAATGAAAATATGTATTTTAATCTAGCTTTTGTAGGTGATAATTTGGGGTAGATTAAATCTGAAACCCAAATACGAATTATATATTCAGTTGAAAATATTATAATTGAAAAGAGCTCAATAAAAGTGAATACAAATTTATATTTAGTATAAATTGATTGATACGATTCTAGTATGATTGCTAGAACATTAATTAAAATTAAAACAGAAATAAAATACTCTAAAAAAGCTTCACCTTTTGCATTTCCCTTCTCGTCATCAAAATAATTAGCTATTGTTTTTTTTAAACTCATAGTTATATCATTTTGGTAAGAAAACCTCTTTGTGAAAATTGTTGTTCTATTTTATTAGATTCAAATTGTTTTTGAATCCATAAAATACCTTCTTCTAAGTCGTTAAAAGTACTACAAGTAAAAAAATCTAGAGCCACATAGTTATGTTCAGGCCAAGTGTGTATAGCAATATGACTTTCTTTAATAACAATGACACCACTTATACCAATTGGAGAAAACTGATGAATTGTTGTATTAACAATGTTTAACTGCATTAATTTAGCAGCTTTTTCTAATATGTCAGTAATTGCAGAAACAGAATTAATGATGTCATGGTTACAATTATAAAAATCTACAGTGGTTTGATATCCTAAGCTTTTTTGCATAGCTCAAATATAATATTCCTGTAGGAATATTTTTAAATCATAAAAAAAGATTTACCAATAAAAGTAAAAAGCCATTACTTGTTTGACAAATAATGGCTTTTAAAACTTATGTTAAGGGACTCTAGTTACTAATATCTCCAGATCCAGTGACTTTCTTGTTAACATTTGTAGGATTACCTTTATAATGTATATCTCCAGAACCTGTTACTTTAGCTTTTAAACTATTATTGCTATATACTTTTATACCTCCAGACCCTGTAACTTTTGCTTCAGTATTATCGGATTGTAATTTTTCTCCATGAAAATCTCCAGAACCTGTAACACTAGCGTTTAAGTTTTTAGTGTTTCCTGTTAATGTTAGATCTCCAGAACCTGTTACAGAACCTTCAACTGATGAGGATTGTACATCTAAAGTGACGTCTCCAGAACCTGATACTCTTGCTTCAAAGTTTTTGGAGTTAATGGTTGTATTAGAAGTAACATCTCCAGAACCTGATAATGTTACTTTATCAATATCTTCAAACGGAACAGTTATTTTAATGGTTTTATTTCCGCTTGGTTTTAAGTTTATATTGTTTTCAATTTTAATTATTAAGCTGTTAGATTTAACTTCAGTTGTAATATAGTTTAATAAGTTTTCTTCTCCTTCTAAAATAATAGTACCTTCTGTACCAGAGACTAATTCAAAATCCATCCAACCTGCTAATTTAATGGCATCATAATCTGATGTAGATCTTTTTATTGTGGTGTAATTTCCGTTACCTTTTATTTTTTTTCCGTTTCCCCATTGTGCGTTACAAGAGGTTAAGCTCATTACAGTTAAGGCTAAGACTAGTGTTGTTTTTAATAGTTTCATGATGATTGATTGTTTATTGTTAATTGATTATTTTTTATCAAAGGTTACGCTTCCGTATTCTGAGTTTATTTTAATTAAGTTACCAGAAGTATTGTTGTTATGGTAACCTGTGTAATATTTGTCCGAGTTTTTGATGCTTTTGGTTTGTATATTAAAGTCGTCTTCTCCTTTAAGGTTACCATATTCAAGATTGATATCAAAATCAAAAGCATAATCAGGATCAATACCAATTTTGATACCTACATAATCAGATTCAATAGATACGTCACCTGCATTTTTGTTCATTTTTCCTATTTTGATAGAACCATAATCAGCATTTAGATTTACATTTTTGTAAACATCATCTAGTACTACAGTTAGGTAGTTTCCGTTACCAGAGATACTATTTAATCTATTTACACGTAAACTTCCATAGTCACAGTTGTATCTAATGTTTTCGGCTATTTCAACAAGTGTTTTTGTGTAATCGGCAATAATATTAAGATCTTTAGTTTTTGCGACTGTAAAACCACTGTAATCGGCATTAATTTTTCCACTTTGTATATATTCAAAATAACTATTATTAGTGTAGTCAAACTTGATTATGTTATTGTCTGCAAGTAACTCTTTAGTTGTTATTTTACCATAATCGCAACTAATTTCTGCACGACCTTTAAGCGTGTCTAATGTTATATTTCCGTAATCATTATTTAGATTTACATTATTAGTAATTGGTAGTTTTATTATATAATTAATTTTCATGTTTACATCGTCATTACTAGACCAATTCCACCAAGAGCTTTTTTTCTTTTTACCAATAATAGTTTCAGCAGACACATAACTTGACGTAGCAGAAAACGCTACATCTATTTCATTTAAACGTTTTTGTACATCTTCTAAATCATTACCATTGGTAGTGATTGTAACTTCAATAGCAATGGTATTTCCTGTCCAAGTAACAATATCTAAATTTCCGTATTTGTTAGCTACTTTTAAGGTCGCATTGTCACTTACAGTATATTCTTTATTAATTTTTTTAGTTTTAGTGTGTTTACCTTCCCAAGCACCATTATTTGCTATTGCAAATACAGGTAATAAAAGACAAAGTGTTAATTTATATAGTAGTTTCATAGGAGTTTTGTTTTAAGTTTTTAACCTCTTCAATTTGTAACAATGTACTTTGTAGTAGGTCTATTCGGTTTTGAAAGTTGGTAATCATAGCGTAAATAACACGTTGATCTTCTCCACTTTCAATTAGGTTTAATTTTAAGTTTTGGTATTCGGTTTCAAGTTGCTCTAAGCGCGTTAAAGCATCGTTTACTAGTTTTTGTGTTTCAGGACTTTTTTCAGTATTTAGTTTATTTAATTCAAAAGAAATAGTGTTAGAAAAAAAGTTTTGTGTCTCTGCTAATTGAGGAGAGATACTTGCTAAATCCTTTGTTTTCAGCTCTGGTTTTAAATTAAACGTTAAGGTAACTATTAGTACTATAGATGCTGCTACAGCTAATAGAGGCTTCCAGTAAGTCTTTTTTGTGCTTACTACTACAGTTTCGGTTTTGGAACTGTTTAGTTTGTCTAAAAACCGCTGTTGGTGTCCTAAATTTGGAGTTTCGACATCAAATTGATGGTCTAAACTTTTAAATAATTTATCTATATCGTTGTTCATAACAATTAGTTTAATTGTTCTAATTTTTTTCTTAAACTCTCTTTTGCTCTAGAGACTGTTGTTCTACAATTAGCATAGCTAATTTCCATTATTTGGCTAATTTCTTCGTAATCATAACCTTCAATTAAATGTAGGGTTAGCGCAATTTTATAATTAGATTTTAATTGGTTTAAATGGTCTAAAATTTGTTTTGCTTTAACAGATGTTATTTCGGTTGTTGTGTCTACACCTTGATGGTCTTCAATTTTGTATAGCATATCATCCAATCCAACTTCTCCGTTTTTTTTATTTTTATTAAAAGCTTGTATGCTATTATTAACAACTATACGCTTTAACCAAGCAGTAAATGTGCTAATTTCTTTTAGTTTTTCAAGCTTAGTAAATGCGGTCAAAAAGGACTCTTGCATTATGTCTTCAGCTTCAAAACTATTGTTTACAATTCTATAAGAGGTATTGTACATGGCTTTGTAATATCTGTTATATATTTCCAATTGCGCTAATTGGTTTCCAGATATGCAAAGCGTTACAAGTTGCTCTATAGTATGTTTGGTTAGTGTCAAAAATGGTTTGTTTTATATAAAGAGGAAAGTTAAAATAGTTTGTTACACTTTTTTGAAAAAATATTTTATTTTTTTATTTATAAGTCTAAATCAACCTTTATTTAATGTTTGAAAAGTCTAAAGTGGCACATTAATTGAATTTTTAATATTGAATGTTTGCTACATTATATTGATAAACTTAAGCATATCAACATAATAGCAAACTTTAAGTTTAATATTAAAAAAAGAAATAGTCCATTTGAAACTATTTTAGTGACATTTTGACTTATATATATCTATGAAAAAATCAAACTTTATTTCACTTGACAGTTTGTCATTACAAGACTTTGACGAAAACTCAGAGTTAATACCATTAATGACTCCAGAAGATGAAGAAAAAATAGCAAAAGAAGAGCTACCAGAATCTTTACCAATATTATCATTGCGTAATACAGTATTATTTCCTGGTGTAGTAATACCAATTACAGCAGGTAGAGATAAGTCAATAAAATTAATTAATGATGCTAATAAAGGCGGAAAAGTTATTGGTGTGGTGTCTCAGATTGATGAATCTGTAGAAGATCCAAAAGCCGAAGATTTACATAAAATTGGTACAGTTGCCAGAATTTTAAAGGTGTTAAAAATGCCTGATGGTAACACAACCGTTATAATTCAAGGTAAAAAACGTTTTGAAATAGACCAAGTTATTACTGAAGAGCCTTACATCAAAGCTACAGTAAAAGAGGTGCCTCAAGCAAAGCCAGCAGCTAAAAATAAAGAGTTTGCTGCTATTATTGACAGTATCAAAGAACTTGCAGTACAAATTATTAAGGATAGTCCAAATATCCCAACAGAAGCAACCTTTGCTATTAAAAATATAGAAAGCGATTCGTTTTTAATAAACTTTGTCTCGTCTAATATGAATTTAAAAGTAGACGAAAAACAAGCGCTTTTAGAAATGAATCATCTAAAAGAGCGTGCTTTAGAAACACTACGTTATATGAACGTCGAGTTTCAAAAACTAGAACTTAAAAACGATATTCAGTCTAAAGTACAAAGCGATTTAAACCAACAACAACGTGAGTATTTTTTAAATCAGCAATTAAAAACCATTCAAGAAGAACTTGGAGGTGGTAATGCTGAGGAGATTGAAGACATGAAAAAACGTGCTAAAACTAAAAAATGGGACGATAAAGTTGGGAAACATTTTGATAAAGAATTAGCTAAAATGCAACGTATGAATCCTCAGGTAGCCGAGTATTCTATACAACGTAACTACTTAGATTTATTTTTAGATTTACCTTGGAGTACTTTTAGTAAAGATAAATTTGATTTACAACGTGCCGAAAAAATATTAGATCGTGACCATTATGGATTAGACGATGTTAAGAAACGTATTATCGAGCATCTTGCTGTTTTAAAACTACGTAACGATATGAAATCTCCAATTCTTTGTCTTTACGGACCTCCAGGAGTTGGTAAAACATCGTTAGGTAAGTCTATAGCAGAAGCTTTAGGTCGTGAATATGTACGCATGAGTTTAGGTGGTTTACGTGATGAGGCTGAGATTAGAGGACACCGTAAAACATACATTGGTGCAATGCCAGGACGTATTTTACAAAGCCTTAAAAAAGCAGGTACATCAAACCCAGTTTTTGTTTTAGATGAAATCGATAAACTTTCAAACTCTCATCAAGGTGATCCATCGTCTGCTTTGTTAGAAGTTTTGGATCCAGAACAAAATGGCGAGTTTCATGATAACTTCCTAGAAATGGGATACGATTTATCTAAAGTCATGTTTATAGCAACGTCAAATAGCTTAAATACAATTCAGCCTGCTTTAAGAGATAGAATGGAAATAATTAACGTTACAGGTTATACTATTGAAGAAAAAGTAGAAATAGCCAAACGTCACTTATTACCAAAACAATTAAAAGAACACGGTTTAACAGATAAGCATTTAAAAATAGGTAAGCCTCAACTTGAAAAAATAGTTGAAGGATACACACGTGAGTCTGGTGTACGTGGTTTAGAAAAACAAATTGCTAAAATGGTGCGTTATGCTGCCAAAAATATAGCAATGGAACAGGATTATAATATTAAAATATCAAACGAAGATATTATTGAAGTTTTAGGTGGTCCAAAATTAGAACGCGATAAATATGAAAATAACAATGTCGCAGGAGTTGTTACAGGTTTAGCTTGGACTAGAGTAGGAGGTGATATTTTGTTTATAGAATCTATTTTATCTAAAGGTAAAGGTACTTTAAATATTACAGGTAACTTAGGTAAGGTAATGAAGGAGTCGTCAACCATTGCTATGGAATATATTAAAGCGCATGCTGAGGAATTAAATATTAAACCAGAGGTGTTTGAAAAATACAATGTTCATATCCACGTGCCAGAAGGAGCAACACCAAAAGATGGACCAAGTGCAGGTGTGACTATGTTAACTTCTTTAGTGTCATTGTTTACTCAGCGAAAAGTTAAGAAAAGTCTTGCTATGACAGGCGAAATTACGCTTCGTGGTAAAGTTTTACCAGTTGGAGGAATAAAAGAAAAAATATTAGCAGCAAAACGAGCAAGAATTAAAGAAATATTACTTTGTGAAGACAATAGACGTGATATTGAAGATATTAAACCAGAATATTTAAAAGGTTTAACCTTTCATTATGTTTCTGATATGATGGATGTAGTTAAAATTGCAATTACTGATCAAAAAGTGAAGCAGGCTAAAAAATTGTAAATAATACAAATTGAAGAGATTAGACACATCCATAATCGTGTTGCTTTATCAATTTAATATGTACTACATTCTAAATAATTAAACAACTTAGGTTGACATAAAAAAAGCTCTTTTATTTTAAAAGGGCTTTTTTCATTCTAAACCAATTATAGTAATACAATAATTGTCAATAGTTTATATTTGTTAAAATAAATCCAATAATTACAATGAAAAACATATTAGTTATAGTCATGTTTTTAAGTGCATACTTAACAAAAGCACAAGATAACCCAGAAGAATTTTTACCAATTATTGTAGAAGATAAAGAGGCTTTTATGTCTACTAAAACAGGTGAATATGTTTTTAGGGCTCATGATAAAACTAATGCAGAGCAATTAAAAACGACACCTAATGGTGTATACTATAATGACATTATTGTACACAATGTAAAACAAGGAGAAACACTAACGACATTATCAAAAAAATATGATATTGATGAAGCACAAATCAAAAAAGATAATTTGCTAAAATCAAATACATTAAAGTCAGGTCAAAAAATAAAAATTATTAATCGTGTTTTAGTGCCTTCAAGTAGTCCAGTTATTAGTTATGCTGGAGAAGAACGCGTTATAGCAAAACTTAGACCTGGTCAATCACCTTCAACAATTGCTCCACCACCAACACAGTCAACGCAAGTTGTGGTTCAAGGGTCAACTACAGATAAAACAACTAGTCCTGATGCTAAAAAAGTTATAAAAAATAAAAGTACATACTCTAAACCATTAATAGTACCTGTTGTTGATAATAGTGAAGACAATAAAATAGAAAACCATGACTCAAAAGAGGTCGCTAAGGCTGAAAAAAAATTAGCTAAAGCAAAAAAGAAATTAGAAGCAGCTAAAAGAAAAGAGGAAAAAGCAAAGGAAAAAGAAAGATTAAAAGCTGAAAAAAAGGCTAGAAAAGAGGTTCAACAAGTTGTTATTCAGGAAAAAAATGAAGCTGTAGTCTCTGAATCGTTTAAAAATGAATTAGCAACAATTGAAAAAGAAGAAGAAAAAATTAAGGAGTTAGTTAAAATTGAAAAACAAAAAGAATCTTCTGAGGCTAAAAAAAATATAGCGACAAATAAGCTTCAAGAAGGTGTTGATTATCATACTGTTGTAAAAGGTGATAATCTGTTTAGACTTTCAAAAAAATACAATACTACGGTTAAAAAGTTAACAGAACTAAACAACGTAAAATTCAATAATTTACAAATCGGACAAAAGCTAAAATTGAAGTAAAAAATAAATGTTCTTTATCTGCGTTTTAAAGTAGATTTATTTACTTTGCATCCTATGTTTAAAAATAAAATTGTCCCACTTTTGATCCTACTATTTGGCGCATTTGGTTATGCACAATTAGGAGGGCAATCAACATATCAATTTTTAAACTTAGTCTCTTCACCAAGACAAGCAGCTTTAGGTGGTAAAGTGCTAACTAACATAGATTATGACGTTACACAAGGTTTGTATAATCCCTCTGCAATTAATCCAGAAATGGATAACCAGTTTGCATTAAATTTTAGCAATTATTTAGGTGGTATTACTTATGGTACAGCAGCTTATGCTTACACTTGGGACAGACGCACGCAAACGTTTCATGCAGGAATGACCTATATTAATTATGGCGATTTTGATGGTTATGACGAAAACGGTATATCAACCGGAACCTTTACAGGTACAGAAGCAGCTTTGTCGTTAGGTTATGCGTTACAAATTGGATATTCAGATTTTTATTTTGGTGCTAATCTTAAGTTTATAACATCAACTTTAGAGCAATATAATTCGTTTGGTATAGCTACAGATTTAGGGTTAATGTATGTTAATCAAGATTTAGAGTTTCAGGCAGCTTTGGTTGTTCGTAATTTAGGGACTCAAATCACAACATATGCTGGTCAAAACGAAAGTTTACCATTGGACATTACATTAGGCTTATCTCAAACGCTAGAGCATGTTCCATTACGTTGGCATTTAACTTTTGAAAACCTTCAGCAGTGGCCAATTGCAGAAGCTAATCCAGCTAGAACAACTACAGATTTAGAAGGTAATCAAACTCAAGAAAAAGTAGGCTTTTTAAGTAATGTAATTAGGCACACAATTTTAGGAGCAGAGCTGTTTCCTGATAAAGGTTTTAATATTAGACTAGGTTACAACTTTAGACGTGCTGAAGAATTGCGTATTGTTGATCAGCGTAATTTTTCTGGTTTATCAGCAGGTTTTGCTTTAAAAATAAATAAACTTAGGTTTAGTTACACACATGCAAAATACACAGCAGCAAGTAATGCCAACTTTTTTGGTTTAAATATAGATTTAAAGTAGTACTATTAATTACTTAAATAGCTCTAATTTAATAGTATTCCATTCGCTTTTTAAAATACCATAACAACAAGTATTTCGTCTAAAACCATCATTCATTACAGTGTTTTGACGCAACAAACCTTCTAAGGTAGCACCTAACTTTTCTACAGCTTTTCTGGACTTAATATTGCGTTCATCAATTCTAAATTCTACTTTTTCAAAATCTAAAGTTTCAAAAGCATATTGTAGCATTAAAAATTTCATCTGACTATTTAATCCTGTGCCTTGAAAAGTTTTTCCAATCCAAGTCCAACCAATATGTAAAACTTTATTTTTGTGATGTATTAATCCAAAACGCGTACTTCCAGCAAAAGCTTGTTTGTCTTTATCAAATACAATAAATGGTAATGTTATATTCTGTTTAAATCCATCTAAAGCAACTTGCACATACTGTTTTAAAGTTTCTGGTGTGTCTATTTGGTTAGGTGAGTAGTAAATTAAGTCCTTTTCACTAGCAATAGTAGTTAAGTGTTTGTAATTGGTTAAATCTAAAGGTATTAATTTAACACGATCATTTTCCAGTGTTATAGCTTTCATTTTGTGTGCTTTGTTTTGTATTTTTACATTAAAATTAAAGATACATGAAGTATACTAAACAACAAGTAATTACTAAAGCAAATCAAGCTAGTAAAAACACATTAATGGAAACATTAGAGATTGAGTTTATTGACTTTGGTGATGACTTTTTAGTATCTAGAATGCCTGTTACGCCTAAAGTGCATCAGCCTGATGGTGTTTTGCATGGAGGTGCAACTGCTGCGTTAGCAGAAAGTGTAGGTAGTTTTGCTGCTATATTGTTTTCTGACCAAGAAAAAGTAATGGTTAGAGGTTTAGAAATTACAGCAAACCATTTAAAAAGCGTAAAATCAGGATTTATATATGCTAGAGCGACGTTTATCCATAAAGGACGTACAACGCAGTTGTTGGATATTCGTGTGACTGATGAAGCTGATAACCTTATTTCAGTGTGTAAATTGTCAACCATTTCTTTACCTAAAAAGAAATAATTTATGACAACACTAGATTTTTTTGAACATTTAAATATTCATTTCAATAATGATTTGCCATTTGTAGCTTATCGTAAGCCAAATGATAGCGTTGTAAAGGCAATGCTTCAGGACGACGCTAAGCTTCATTATACCACCAATTTTAAAGCAAGTGGTTTTGTGTTTTCGCCTTTTCAAAATAAAAACGAAAACATTTTATTTCCTTTAGAAAATTGCAAAACATTAAAAACTAGTTTTGAAATAGCGGATAAGACAATTACATCTAATTCAGAGTCTTCAGTTTCTGAAACATCAAAACATAAACATTTAGATTTAGTCGAAAAGGCTATAGCCGAAATTAATAAAAATACTTTTAAAAAAGTGGTGGTTTCTAGAGTGCAAGCTCAAGATTTTTCTAAAACCGAAACATTAAGTTTACTTCAAAAACTATTAAATACTTACACCACAGCTATGGTGTATTGTTGGTACCATCCTAAAGTAGGATTGTGGTTAGGTGCAACTCCAGAAACCTTGTTAAAGGTAGAAGGTAATCGTTTTTTAACCATGTCCTTAGCTGGTACACAACCTTATGTTGATACAGAAGAAGTCATTTGGCAAGCTAAAGAAAAAGAAGAACAACAATTGGTCACTAACTTTATTGTGGATAGTTTACAAGGCAATGTAAACACTTTAAATATTGGTCAAACCGAAACTATTAAAGCTGGTAGATTATTGCATTTACGTACTAAAATTTCAGGATTACTGGACCCAGAAAAAGGACTAGCATCTGTAATTAAACAATTGCATCCAACACCTGCAGTTTGTGGTTTGCCCAAACAAAACGCGCAGCAATTTATTATAAATAACGAAGGTTATAATCGTGAGTTTTACACAGGTTTTTTAGGCGAAATCAATCTAAAACAATCTAAAACAAGAAATACAAACCGCAGAAATGTTGAAAACAACGCTTATGCAACCGTAAAAAGTGTGTCACATGTGTTTGTTAACTTAAGATGTCTTCAAATAAAAGACAATCAAGCTTTAATTTATGTTGGAGGTGGTATTACTAAAGATTCAATTCCTGAAAACGAGTGGGACGAAACCGTTGCCAAATCCAAGACTGTTAAAAACCTCTTATAAACATTTTATTTAGGTTTAGGGTTTCGTATTTTTGTAACACACATGAAACACCCAAAAATACCTTTAGCACAAACCGTTGTTCAGCTTTGTAAAGCCAAGAATATACAACACATAGTCTTGTCACCAGGAAGCAGAAATGCACCTTTAACCATTGGTTTTACTCACGATCCTTTTTTTAAATGCTATAGTATTGTTGATGAGCGTTGTGCTGCATTTTTTGCCTTAGGTATTGCTCAACAAATCAAACATCCAGTAGCAGTTGTTTGTACCTCAGGAAGTGCTTTACTTAATTATTATCCAGCAGTTTCAGAAGCTTTTTATAGTAATATTCCATTAGTTGTTTTAAGTGCAGATAGACCAAAATATCTGGTCGGAATTGGTGATGGTCAAACCATACAGCAAGAAGGTATTTACAATAACCACATCCAATATCAAGCCAATTTAAAGCAAGATTTAAATCCAGATAATGAAAACGCTTTAGCGGAAGAATTGCCGATAATAAAGAGCATTGAAAATAAAATTGAAAAATATTTAGGATTGCAACAAAGTGTTCAACACTACAATGAAACCGAAATAAACCAAGCTTTAAATACAGCAATTACCACACAAGGACCAGTTCATGTAAATATTCCGTTTAACGAACCCTTGTATGATAGAGTAGATCAATTATCGGTAAATCCAACAAACGTGATGCCAGTTGTTAATCTTGATGCTAATCAAGATTATAACGCTTTCGCGGAAATTTGGAATGGCTCAAAACAAAAGTTAGTCTTAGTAGGTGTTTTACCTCCAAACAGTGTAGAGCAACATTTTTTAGATGTTTTAGCAGAAGATGAAAGTGTTTTAGTACTTACCGAAACCACGTCTAATTTACATCATGACAAATTTTGCCCAAGTATAGATAAGTTAATAGGAGCCTTGTCTGATAACGAGTTGCAAGCCTTACAACCTGATATTTTACTTACTTTTGGAGGTTTGATTGTATCCAAAAAAATAAAGAAGTTTTTAAGGACTCATAAACCAATACACCATTGGCATGTTGCCGAAAATGGAGCTAATGATACCTTTTTTGTTTTAAATAAAGTGTTTAAGCAAAGTATAAATTCGTTTTTTAAGCATTTTATTCCGTTAACAAAAGCTGTAAAAAGTAATTATAATCCTTATTGGTCTAATCAAATGACTATAAGACGCGAAAAACATGAGCGTTATATGGATCTAATTTCGTTTTCAGATTTTAAAGCTTTTGATTATATATTAAATGGGCTACCAGAAAATATACAATTACAAGTTAGTAATAGTTCGACTATAAGATATGCTCAGCTTTTTGATTTAAATCCTACACTAGAAGTTTTTTGTAATAGAGGTACAAGTGGTATAGATGGTAGTACAAGTACTGCAATTGGTGCAGCTTTAGCTAATCCTAAACCTACAGTTTTTATAACTGGTGATTTAAGCTTTTTTTACGATAGTAATGCTTTATGGAATAACTACATACCTAATAATTTTAGAATAATAGTCATTAATAACGAAGGAGGAGGAATATTTAGGATTTTACCAGGACATAAAAATACAGATAATTTTGACTATTTTTTTGAAACTAAACATCACTTAACAGCAAAACAGTTGTGTGATATGTATGGATTAGTGTACAAAAAAGCAGAAAACAAAACAGATTTGCAGACTGCTTTAAAAACGTTTTATACGCCTTCTAATCAACCTAAACTGTTAGAGGTGTTTACTCCATCCAGAGATAATGATGCTATATTATTAGATTATTTTAAATACGTAAAATAACTTTTACCGATAAAAAATGTAGTTTGTCGTAATTTGTTTTTAAAACCTTGACGTTTAAAAAAAGAAATAAAATTATTGTACCTTTAAATAGCTTAAAAACATTAATCTAAAATTTTTTATTATTATGAGTAAACGTGATGAATTAATCGCAAAATATGCAACTGACTTAAAAGACAAATGTGGTGTAACTCCAGATATGGATTTTTTAACTAAAGTAACTATTGGTTGTGGACCATCAATATACAATAAAGACGCTGCAACTGTTTCTGGATCTGATGATTCTGAATTAGCGACAGTAAAAAACAATTTTTTAATTAAAAAGTTAGGTTTAGAAGATAGTGCAGACTTAGATAAAGCTATAGATTCTGTAATGGAAACTTATGGTAGATCAAATAGAAATAAATACAGAGCTGTAGTTTATTATTTACTAGCTAAGCACTTTAAAAAAGAAGCTATTTACAAATAGAATAAAATTTTATATAAAAAAAGCGTTACAGTTCTGTAACGCTTTTTTTATATGCTTACCTTTGCAGTATGATACAGATAGGAGAGTTTAATACACTTGAGATTTTAAGAGACACAGAACCTGGATTGTTTTTAGGTGATGCAGATAATAATGAAGTTTTATTACCAAACAGATACGTACCTGAACATTTTGAAATTGGTGATGATATAGAGGTCTTTATTTATTTAGACAATGAAGAGCGAATGATTGCAACAACTGACGAACCTTATATTATTAAAGGTGAATTTGCGATGTTGCGTTGTAATGCTGTTTCTAAAATAGGTGCCTTTTTAGATTTTGGTTTAGTAAAAGAATTATTTTGTCCTTTTAAAGAACAAGCTTTTCCAATGAAAAAAGGAGGTTGGTATCTTGTACATTGTTATTTAGATGAAGTAACAGAGCGTTTAGTAGCTTCTAGTAAAACAAATCGTTTTTTAGATAATAAAGAATTGACTGTAGATCAGTTTGATCAAGTAGATTTAATTGTTTCTCATCCAAGTGATTTAGGCATGAATGTTATTGTTAATAATAAGCATATTGGTCTAATATACAAAGACAATATTTTTCAAGATATTAGTGTAGGAGACCATTTAAAAGGTATTGTTAAAAAAGTGCGTCCAGGAAATAAGTTAGATATTAGCTTAGGTGATATTGGTTACAGAAATATAGAGCCTAATGCAGATAAAATCATGCAAGAGTTAACAGATGGTAATGGTTTTTTAGCTTTAACAGATAAGTCAAATCCTGAAGCAATCAAAGATCAATTGCAGATGAGTAAAAAAACGTTTAAAAAAGCAATTGGTACATTGTATAAGCAAAAGCTTATAGATTTAAAACCAGATGGCATTTACCTTAAGACGCAAGACTAGTTTTGTTGTCAATAGCTGCGTTTTGTTCCTTAGCCCATTCAATTGCTTTGTAAAGGTTATCAAATCTTATAATATCTGTTTTACAAAATAAGCGTTCCATTAAAGCGTTAAACCAACTGTTTTCGCTTTTTGTAATTACAGCGTATCCATTTAATTGATTACTGGTATTTCTGAAAAATTTTAACCAATCTGATGGTTTTAAAGAGTAGTTATTAACACGATTTGATAGGTAACAAACACTTATGTTTGGTCCGTAAAAATCATGAGCAGCTTGTATTACTTTTGAAGCTTCATTAAAGGTGTAGGTAATCCCTTCGTTAATTTCAGAAATAACCATACCTTCTAAAAAGTAAAAATTACCTTGTTTAGTTATGTGAATATCTAAAATGGAATCTGCTAGTGTAGAGTCAACTATTTTCATTTGGGAGGATTTTATTACAAATTTAATAGATAGAAAAACGCTATTAATGAACAGAAAATGATATTCGATAACCGTTTTAATAAAACAGTCAAAAGGTTGTGTTTTTTGATGTAAAATCTATCTATTCAGTATTTTATTGTTTTTTAAACTAGACATTATTAAATGTAGTTGTGCTTTTAAGCACTAATATGTTTTTTGTTAAGAAATTGATTTGCAAAGTTGTAGGCTTTGTTTATGGTTGGAAAACTTTTATAAGGTACTTTGCAAAATTGTTTTTCAATATAAATATTCATTTTGTCAAAATGTGAGTAGCTTATAATGGCAAATAATTCTAGGTTAGGAACTATTTGTTTTATTTTGGGATAGTCTAAAACTTCAATTGAGTATTTATTTACTCGATTAGAGATGTAAGCAAACTTTTTATTTTTACCATAATAATTATAAATATAGCTCAAAAGTCCTTGAGCATTTTCGATTGTTAAATGTTCTCCTTCGTTAATTTCAGATATAATAACATCTTCTAAAATGTAAAATGTTCCGAGTTTAGAAATAAAGACATCTTTAACTTGATCTGCTAGTTTACTGTTGATGGTTTTCATAAATTTAATAGCGTTTACACAAATTTATGTTTCTATTGTCTATTTAAATAATTGATAGTCTGTGTGATATGTGTTTTCGATTAAACTCCAATTAGTGTCGATTAAATACAAAATAAGCTATCAAAATAAGGTTAGGGCTTATTAAGATAGCTTATAAGGTTTCTAATTTTGAACTTGGTTAGTATATCAAAGTAATCACGCTATAATTATTTTTAATTAAATTAACACTTTAGGTCTAATATAATTAAAGGCTTCATTTAGACTTTTAAATGTTTTGGACTTTGTATTACCAAAATTGTTTTGTTGAAACTGTTTAGTTTCATTTAAATTAGAATAGTCAACAATACCATAAAAGTGTAAATTTGAAAACAGATTAGTGTACTTGTAACAATCTGAATAATCAATAGTATACACATTAATATTATTAGAAATTAAAGCGAAATTTTGCTGTTTTAGTTCGTAAAACATATAAAGTTCCATCAAAATATCTTCAATTGAATCTTTAGTTATGTGTTGACCTTTATTAACTTGTAAAACAGCTACATCTTGAAGCATATATAAATCTCCTAAGCTGTAATTAATTTCTTTTAATACCAAATGGTAAAATGTTGAGTCAATAATATTCATTACTCATAATATTATAAAAATTTAATAGCGAATTAAAACGTAAATATAATAAAATTTATCAAATAGACAAAAAGCATATTTTATAGATAAAGTGTTTTGTTGTGTTTTGTTATTATAGTCTCAATTTACTGTTATTCAATAAGTATCGATGGATTTGTTGATTTTTTGTCAATTTATTATATAATTTAAATTTTAAATCATTCTATATATTGAAAGTTAATTTTTTTTAGTTAAAAACTAATAATTACGTATTTTTATACTTTAAAAATTAGATAATAATATGAGTGAAATAAAATGGCAAAAAGCCAAGGATTATGAAGATATAACCTATTCTAAATGTAATGGTGTAGCACGTATAGCATTTAACAGACCAAATGTTAGAAATGCATTTAGACCAAAAACTACTAAAGAGCTATATGACGCATTTTATGATGCAGGTGAGGATACGTCAATTGGTGTTGTTTTATTATCAGCCGAAGGTCCATCTACTAAAGATGGTGTTTATAGTTTTTGTTCAGGAGGAGATCAAAAAGCAAGAGGTCATCAAGGTTATGTAGGAGAGGATGGTTACCACAGACTTAATATACTTGAAGTTCAGCGTTTAATACGTTTTATGCCTAAAGCAGTTATTGCAGTTGTACCTGGTTGGGCTGTTGGTGGAGGACATAGCTTACATGTCGTTTGTGATTTAACATTAGCTAGTAAAGAACACGCTATTTTTAAGCAAACAGATGCAGATGTAACTAGTTTTGATGGTGGATATGGATCTGCTTATTTAGCTAAAATGGTTGGTCAGAAAAAAGCTAGAGAAATTTTCTTTTTAGGAAGAAATTATTCTGCTCAAGAAGCTTATGAAATGGGAATGGTTAATGCTGTTATACCTCATGATGAGCTTGAAAGTACTGCTTATCAATGGGCTCAAGAGATTTTAGAAAAATCGCCAACGTCAATTAAAATGTTAAAATTCGCAATGAATTTAACAGATGATGGTATGGTTGGTCAGCAAGTTTTTGCAGGAGAAGCAACACGTTTAGCCTATATGACAGATGAAGCTAAAGAAGGTAGAGATGCGTTTCTAGAAAAACGTAAACCTAACTTTCCAAAACAATGGATACCATAGTCTATGAATAATACTAAAAAATGGTTGTCAGCAATGCGTTTGCGTACATTACCATTATCAATTTCTGGTATTATTTTAGGATCTTGTTTAGCTAAACTTAATGGTTTTTTTGATATCACAATATTTGTATTTGCAATACTAACAACTTTAAGTTTTCAGATTTTATCAAATCTTGCAAACGATTATGGTGATGGAGTTAAAGGAACAGATAATGACGATAGGATAGGACCAACACGTGCTTTACAATCTGGAGCAATTACACAAAAACAAATGTATAATGCCATAAGGTTTAATGTAATAGTTAGTATTATTTTGACCATTATACTAATATATGTGTCTTTTGGCGCAGACAGTGTTTTATTAGGAATACTATTTTTAATAATTGCTGGTTTTTCTATCTATGCAGCTATAAAATATACTGTTGGAGACAACGCTTATGGATATAAAGGGAAAGGAGATTTTTTTGTATTCGTGTTTTTTGGTTTAATTAGTGTGATTGGTTCATATATGTTGTATGCTAAACACGTAGATGTAATAACATTGCTACCAGCCATTAGTATTGGCTTATTAAGTACAGCAGTGCTTAATTTAAATAATATGCGTGATATTGTGTCTGATAAAACCTCTAATAAAATTACATTAGCGGTTAAGTTAGGCGCTGTTAAGGCAAAACAATATCATTATGTTTTGATAATTACAGCTATTATTTTAACTGTTGTATTTGGACTTATTTATTATAAAACACCATTTAATTTAATCTATTTTATTGCTTATTTACCTTTATTATTACATTTAAAAAAGGTAAACGCTGTTACAAATCCTAAAGATTTTGATCCAGAATTAAAAAAATTAGCATTAACCACAGTTTTGTTAAGTATTTTAATAGGTATAGGACAATTATTATAAAACCCATTTTTAAAATGAAAATCACTTTTTACGGTCATGCAAGTTTAGGAATTCAAATAGAGGATACACATCTTTTGGTAGATCCATACATAACAGCTAATCCAAAAGCCAGTCATATAGATATTAACACAATAAAAGCAGATTACATTTTACTAACACATGCACATCAAGACCATATTTTGGATGTTGAGGCTATTGCAAAACAAACAAATGCTGTGATTGTATCTAATTTTGAAATTGTTGCACATTTTCAAAATTTAGGATTTGAAGGTCATCCTATGAATTTTGGTGGAACTTGGGATTTTGATTTTGGTAGCTTAAAATATGTTAATGCTGTACACACATCTTCGTTTCCTGATGGAAGTTATGGTGGACAACCTGGTGGATTTGTTTTAGAAGGAGAACATAAAAATATTTATATAGCTGGTGATACTGCTTTGACTTTTGATATGAAATTAATACCTATGCAAACCAAATTAGATTTGGCTATTTTACCAATAGGAGACAATTTTACAATGGGAATTGATGATGCTATTCTTGCTAGTGATTTTGTAAATTGTGATAAAGTTTTAGGATATCATTTTGATACATTTGGTTACATTGAAATTGATCATGAAGTGGCTAAACGTAAGTTCTTTGATAAAAATAAAGACTTAATGCTTTTAGAAATTGGTGAAAGTATAGATTTATAAAATTTAATTATTTTAATGAAAGCAACTTACCACAAACATATTTTAAACTTCAAAACACCAAGCGGAACGTCAAGAGGCGTTTTAAAAACTAAAGAAACTTGGTTTGTTATAATTGAAAAAGATGGTAAACAAGGTATTGGAGAATGCGGAATTTTAAGAGGTTTAAGTGCAGATGATACACCAGATTACGAAGCGCAATTACATTATACCTGTCAAAATATTAATTTAGGTTTAGAGGTTTTATATGCCAAAAACCATGAGTATCCTAGTATTCAAATTGGTCTAGAGATGGCTTTTAATAGCCTAAAAAGTCAAGATCCATTTATTTTATATCCTTCACAGTTTACTAATGGTAAAGCTTCAATAGATATAAACGGTTTGATTTGGATGGGTGACCAAGCTTTTATGACAGCTCAAATAAAAGACAAAATTGCGTCTGGATTTAGTTGTATAAAACTTAAAATTGGTGCTATAGATTTTAAAACGGAACTTGATATTTTAAAAGGTATTAGGCAAAACTTCAGCGAAAGCGATATTGAATTACGTGTCGATGCTAATGGTGCTTTTAATCCAAATGAAGCTTTAGAAAAGCTAAAGCAACTTTCAGAGTATAACTTACACTCTATAGAGCAGCCTATCAAAGCTGGTCAATTTGAAGCTATGTCTAATTTATGTCAACAAACGCCTTTACCAATAGCTTTAGATGAAGAGTTAATTGGTGTGTTTGATGATAGTAAAAAAGAAACCTTATTGCAAGCTATTAATCCACAATATATAATATTAAAACCTAGTTTTATTGGTGGTTTTAAAGGTAGTGATACTTGGATTGATTTAGCAGAACAACAAAATATTGGTTGGTGGATTACTAGTGCTTTAGAAAGTAATGTTGGCTTAAATGCTATTGCACAATATACATTTACTAAACACAGTAAATTACCTCAAGGTTTGGGTACTGGTAGCTTGTTTACAAATAATATTAATTCGCCTTTACAGGTTAAAAACGGTACATTGCAGTACAATATTAATACAAATTGGGATTTTAAATTTTAAACTATGGATTTTATAAAACAGGCATTTAATTACAAACATGATTTTTGGCGCTATTTGGTAGGCTCTTTAATTATTGCTGTTTTGTCTACAATTGGACAAATACCATTTACAATTGCTGCTTTGTTTAAATATATAGCAGAAGGTGGTGTTTTAACAAATATGAATGAAACTGTATTAATGACTATTTTGGACGAGAATTTAAGTTTGTTTTTGTTACTGTTAACGTTTGTTTTTGGTTTTATTGGGTTAATTATTGCTGTAAAAAAAATGCATGGTCAATCTTTAAAATCCGTTACCACAACTAGATCTAAAATAGATTGGAAACGTGTATGTTTTTCTTTTGTTTTTTGGGGTTTAATAACAGTAGTTATGTTATTTATAGATTATTATGCGTCACCTGATAATTATGTTTTAAATTTTGAATTAGAACGTTTTTTAATTCTAGCTTTAATAGCTATTTTATTAATTCCTATTCAAACTAGTTTAGAAGAGTATATTTTTAGAGGTTATCTAATGCAAGGCTTTGGAGTAGTTACAACAAATAAAGCATTTCCTTTTGGATTTATATTTACTATTTTAATTATTCCAATACTTAGTTATGCAATCATAGCTTATGGTTTAGATGTATGGGAGTCTATAGGTTTATTAGCTCTTATAATGTTTATAGCTAAATTAGTATTTAAAGCTATTAAAGTTAAAGGTGGTTTAAATTCTAGTTTAAATTTAAAACTACATAATAGTTTAAGAAAAAAATGGGTGCCATTATTAATTACATCGGTTATTTTTGGAGGAATGCATGTTTTTAATCCAGAGGTTGGAAAGCTAGGTTATGGTGTAATGGTCTATTATATTGGTACAGGATTGTTTTTAGGTATTTTGACTTTAATGGACGAAGGTATGGAGTTAGCTTTAGGGTTTCATGCTGCAAACAATTTATTTGGTGCATTGCTAGTAACTGCAGATTGGACTGTACTTAGGACGCACTCAGTATTTAAAGATATCTCAGAACCTGGTGAAGGGTTTGGAGACATTATTATACCTGTTTTTGTGGTATTTCCTATTTTGTTATTCATTTTTGCTAAGGTTTATAAATGGACTAATTGGAAAGATAAATTATTTGGAAAAATTGAAGAACCAGTAGAAAACGACTACACAATTTTAGATTAAGTTATGACACCTACCTTTAATAAAATTCATAATAGGTTTAAGCTAAACGGAAACTACTTTTCTTTTGATAGTTTAAAAGAAGTTGCTTATAGTTATATTAAGGAAGGTGAAACTTTTGAACAAGAAATTGGTGTATTTTTATTAGATTGGTTAGATGATAAAGAGTTTTTATCAGTCAATACTTCAGGATCAACAGGTCAACCTAAAAGCATTACATTAAGTAAGCAAGCTATGGTTAATTCGGCTATTGCTACAGGAGATTATTTTAATTTAAAACCAGGAAACACAGCATTATTATGCTTGCCAGCAAGTTATATTGCAGGAAAAATGATGTTAGTTCGCGCTTTAATTTTAGGCTTAGAAATAGACAACGTACAGCCAACAACAACACCTAAAATTAATCAGAATAAGCATTATGATTTTTGTGCAATGATTCCTGCGCAAGCAGAAAAATCTTTAGATCAATTAGATGCTATTAAAACGCTAATTGTTGGAGGAGCTCAAGTATCTACAGCTTTAAAACAACAATTTTCAGGATTAAAAACTCAGGTTTTTGAGACCTACGGAATGACCGAAACTATTACGCATATTGCTGTTAAGCAAATAAATAATACCACAACTAATATTTTTACTACGCTTCCAGGTATTACAATTAGCCAAAACAAAAAAGAGTGTTTAGTTATTGATGCTCCACAATTAACAGCTAATCAAATCATTACTAATGACGTTGTAAAATTGCACAGTAACACTACATTTGAATGGTTAGGTCGCATAGATAATGTTATAAACTCAGGAGGAGTAAAGCTGTTTCCAGAGCAAATAGAAGCAAAACTTCAGTCTAAAATTAAAGGTCGCTTTTTTATAACAGCTCAAAAAGATGATACTTTTGGAGAAGTCCCAGTTTTAGTACTAGAAGCAAAAGATAACCAAGTTAATCTAGACACTTTTACAGATTTAACAAACATACAAACGCCTAAAGTTATATTAGCTATTAACGCTTTCGCGGAAACTTCCTCAGGTAAAGTTAATAGGCTAAAAACAATGCAGTTGCTTAAAAAGTAAAGTTCCCTAACCCAAAATGATACTTCACTCATTATTGGTTTTAAAATTTTAAGGATGGTTATAGGTTTGTTTTAAACAAAAAACAACCATTATGAAAACAGGATTAAACTTACTAGTTGCATTATTTATGATGATGCAAGTACAAGCACAACAAAAAACAATTTCAGGAACAATAAGTGATGAAAACGGTTCACCACTTCCATCAGCCAACGTGCTTATAAAAGGTAGCACTATTGGAGTAAATTCTAATTTTGATGGGTATTATAACATACAAGTAAATGTTGGAGACGTGCTAGTCTTTAGTTATGTTGGTTATTCAAGTCAAGATATTACTGTAGGATCATCAAATACAATCAATGTGACATTGCAACCAGACAATAGTTTGGATGAAGTAGTGGTTACAGCTTATGCAATTAGAAAGCAAAAAAAGACTTTAAGTAATAGTGTTAGTAAGATTAGTGCAGAATATTTGTCAGTGCCTCAGAGTTATTCTAATCAATTAGCAGGACGAGTGTCTGGTGTTAAAGTAGCAGATTCAAAAACCAAATCAAATAACAATTCTAATATAGTTATTAGAGGTTATACTTCTGTGTCAGGTAATAATACACCTTTATATGTGGTAGATGGTAAAATAGTTTCAAAGTCAAAAGTAGATCAAATTAAATCTAAAAAAGTTGAAGAAATACAAGTTGTAAAAAAGTATGCTGGACAAGCATTATATGGTAGTCAAGGTGCTAATGGCGTAATTTTAATAAAGACTAAACGTAGTAATTATCAGTTTCCTAATATTAATAAAATTGAAAATGAATCTTACACTAAAATACATGAAAATAAATTTAAGTTAGCCAATGCAAACCCATTGTCAACATTCTCAATAGACGTAGATAAAGCAGGCTACAGTAACATTAGACGTATGCTTAATAATGGACAAGCAATACCTTCTAACGCTGTAAAAATTGAAGAGATGGTTAATTATTTTAATTATGATTATCCACAACCTAATGACAAGCATCCTTTTTCAATTAATACTGAAGTGGTTAATACACCATGGAATAAACAAACGCAATTGGTTAGAATTGGTTTACAAGGTAAAACTTATGAAAACAAAGAGTTACCAGCAGCTAACCTTACGTTTTTGATAGATGTGTCAGGCTCAATGAATAACCAAAACAAATTACCATTATTAAAAAATGCTTTTAAGTTATTAGTCAATCAATTAAGAGATAAAGATAAAGTTGCTATAGTTGTTTATGCAGGAGCAGCAGGAGTAGTTTTAAAGCCAACCTCAGGGAAAAACAAAGAAAAAATTATTGAGGCACTAAATAATTTAAGTGCTGGAGGATCAACAGCTGGTGGAGAAGGTATAGAGTTGGCTTATAAATTAGCACAAGAGAATTTTTCTAAAAAAGGAAATAATAGAGTGATTCTAGCAACTGATGGTGATTTTAATGTTGGCGCATCTACCAATGATGCAATGGAAAAATTGATTGTACAAAAAAGAGAATCTGGTGTGTTTTTATCTGTATTAGGTTTTGGCTACGGAAACTATAAAGATGATAAGCTAGAAATATTAGCAGATAAAGGAAACGGTAACCATGCCTACATAGATACAATGCAGGAAGCACGACGTATTTTTGAAACAGAATTTGGTGGTACTTTGTTTACAATAGCTAAAGATGTTAAAATTCAAGTTGAATTTAACCCTAATCTTGTTCAGGCTTATCGATTAATTGGTTATGAAAACAGATTATTGGCTTACGAAGACTTTGTTAATGATGCAATTGATGCTGGAGAATTAGGTGCTGGTCATACTGTTACAGCTTTATATGAAGTGATACCTGTTGGAGTAGAAAGTCATTTTATTAAAGATCAAATTGATTTAAAATATACAAATACAACTGAAGTAAATACTAATTATAAAGATGAATTATTTACTGTAAAATTTAGATATAAAAAACCAGATCAAGATACAAGTATAGAAATGGTGCATATGCAAAAAAACGAAACAAGTATTGCTAGCCCAGACATGAACTTTGCAAGTGCTGTAGCATTATTTGGTATGCAATTGCGACACTCTCAGTTCTATAATGACTCAACAATTAAAGACGTCATAGCTTTAGCTGAAAAGGGTAGAGGGAACGATCAATCTGGTTACAGAGCTGAGTTTATTAGATTGGTTAAAGCGTTTAAGTAGTAGATTTAGTGGTTGTTTATTATTTAAACTTAAAAAGGAATGCTAAAAGCATTCCTTTTTTTTGTTTAAAATAGATATTAAAAACGTTTTTTAAAGACTATATTTTCTTTTAAGTCGTAAACACGCCAAGTACCCGATTGTTTATCTTTTTTGTATTTTCCAGATATTTTTAGAGCTCCATTAGGATAAAACTCTTGATATTTTCCATGTTTTAAGCCATCTTTAAGTTCTACAATAAATTTAGTTTTACCATTATTGTGTTTCTTTACAAATTGATTAGCTGTTAAATCTGTTGGATAAATTTCATTAATATTAAATACAGTATTTTTATCAATGGTATTGCTATTTACTTCTGGGTTTGTATTGTTTTTAGCTGTAGGTATTATATTATCATTAAAAGTGTATTTTGCTTTTACATCTTCTGGTGCTTCATAATCAATTACTATTTTGCTTTCAAAAAAGTTTTTTTCGGGTGTTAATTGTACACCAATTAAAGGAAAGCATATAAAATAATCCTTGTTAGATTTTAATTGTTTTTTTGTAGCATAATCAACAAAATTATATGCATTATTATAAACACTTGGTGTGTTTATGTAAGCAAATATACTAGAGCGTCTATCAAAATTATCACTAAAATCATCAAATGCATCAAAAGTATCAAGAGTTTGTTTGTTGGAGTAAGAGTTAATTATGCTTTTAAGTGTATTTGGCTCGTTACTAAATACTACATAATCTTCAATAATTGTAAAATAAGGTTTTTCAATTTCAGAAAATAAATTACCTAATAGTATTTTAAAAAAGCCTTTAATGGATAAAAAATTGATATCGTATCCTTTATAATTAATAGTTTTAAATTTTACAGGAGAACGTTTTCTTATTTGTTCTAAAATAAAATCTAGGTTTTCTTTAGCATCATCAACATCGTTTGTTTTTAAAACCAAAGCAACATCTTTAGAAGATTCTGAGACATTAGAATGTAATTGAAGTAAAGCAATCTCATCATCAATCCAACTCATAAAATGCTCTTTAAGATTTATTTTTAGAAAGTTTTCAATCTGTTCTGTACCATCTAAATAACGTTTAAATTGCTCAGGACTTTGTTTTTGTATGCTCTCAAAGTTTTCATAAAACTCTTCAAAACTGCTAAAACCAAAGCTTAAGTAAAGTGCAGTTTCTTTTGGAGCCACTTTAACTATGGTGCGTTTACCTTTTCCAGATTTTTGAAGCGCTTTCAAGTATGATGATGCTTGATCGTTAGTGTTGGTTATACCATTGGCTATTATGGTATTATCATCTAAATCAAAACTAAAACCACTAAACTCTAAACTTTTGCTTAAAGTTTCGGTGGTGTAACCAGGTTTATTTGAGAATACTTTTATGTATTCATCCAAATAGTCGTACTGAAAATACAACCTAAACATATCGTCATGTCCAACTTGTTTTTTAACTTCAATAAAATTTAAATTTCGTCCTATTTCAGGTTCAGCATATTGATCTATAGAGGCTTCTACAAGCGTATGAACGTAAGACACAATCATTTGATTTTTTATAAAACTAATGTATAGTGTTTCCCTGCTTTTAGTATCATAAACTTCAGTGATTTCATGTTCATGATATTTACGTTTACTGACTTTGTAACTGCTATTTATTAAGCTGTTAAGGTTGTTTTTTACTAGGTTTAGTTTAGCTATTTTTTGTAAGTCTACGACATATAAAAAACTGTATTTTTTTGGCGCATAAACATGAGCAGAGATTAAAACTTCACGATTACCAATACGGTTAAAAACACCTTGTTTTTGTTTAAAAATTGTGTCTAGCTTGTTTAAGTTTTTTGCTAGAGTATTAAAGTAACTGTTAGTGTTTAAATGTTTCCAGATATCACTTTTACTTACAGCGTCCCAATTGTCAACAGGTTCTTGACTTTCTATTATATAAACAGCATCTTTAGGAACTAAATATATTGACTGTATGTTGTCATTATTATCAAAATAAAACACATATACTTGATACAAACCATAACCTACAATTAGGGTAAGTAAAATCGAAATTATTGTACGTTTTTTCATGCTAACTATACCTGTAAAACTCCCATGTTAAACTGCTTTTCAATAGGAGCATGGTTTGCTGCCTCAATACCCATACTTATCCAAGTTCTAGTATCTAAAGGATCAATAACTGCATCTGTCCAAATTCTAGCTGCTGCATAATATGGTGACACTTGATTGTCATATCGTGCTTTAATTTTGTTAAATAATTCGTCTTCTTTTTCTTTTGTAATGGTTTCACCTTTCTTTTTAAGCGAAGCGGTTTCAATTTGTAATAACACTTTTGCAGCACTATTACCACTCATAACTGCTAATTCAGCACTTGGCCATGCAGCAATAAGTCTTGGATCGTATGCTTTACCACACATTGCATAATTTCCTGCGCCATAACTGTTACCTAATACAATCGTAAATTTAGGTACCACACTATTACTAACTGCGTTAACCATTTTGGCACCATCTTTTATAATTCCTGAATGCTCACTTTTGCTACCAACCATAAACCCAGTAACATCTTGTAAAAATACTAAGGGGATTTTTTTCTGGTTACAATTAGCTATAAATCTAGTCGATTTATCTGCACTGTCATTATAAATAACACCTCCAAATTGCATTTCGCCTTTTTTAGTTTTAACTAAAGTACGTTGGTTAGCTATAATTCCCACAGCCCAACCATCTATTCTGGCATATGCTGTAATTATAGATTTTCCGTAGTCTTCTTTATATTCATCAAACTCAGAGTTATCAACTAATCGTTTGATAATTTCTTTCATATCATATTGATCAGCTCTAGATCTAGGTAAAATTCCGTAGATATCCTCAGGGTTTTCTTTAGGTTTTTTTGGTTCGTTTCGGTTAAAACCAGCTTTATCATAATCGCCAATTTTATCAACGATACGTTTAATTTTGTCTAAGGCATCTTTATCGTCAGTAGCTTTGTAATCTGTTACACCACTAATTTCACAGTGTGTTGTTGCTCCTCCTAAAGTTTCGTTATCTATACTTTCTCCAATTGCAGCTTTTACAAGATAGCTTCCTGCAAGAAAAATACTTGCTGTTTTATCAACAATAATAGCTTCATCACTCATAATAGGTAAATAGGCTCCACCAGCAACACAGCTTCCCATTATTGCAGAGATTTGTGTTATTCCCATACTACTCATAACCGCATTGTTTCTAAAAATACGACCAAAGTGTTCTTTGTCCGGAAAAATTTCGTCTTGCATAGGTAAGTAGACTCCAGCAGAATCTACTAAGTAGATAATTGGTAATTTATTTTCAATTGCAATTTCTTGTGCACGTAGGTTTTTCTTTCCTGTTATAGGAAACCAAGCCCCTGCCTTTACAGTAGCATCATTGGCAACAACAATACATTGCTTACCTTGTATATAACCCATTTTTACTACCACACCACCTGATGGACATCCACCATGTTCAGTATACATGTCTTCTCCTGCAAAAGCACCAATTTCAATGCTTTTCTTTTTAGAATCTAAAAGGTAGTTAACACGCTCTCTTGCAGTCATTTTACCTTTTGCATGATGCTTTTCTATACGTTTTTCTCCACCTCCTAATTTAACTTTCGCTAATTTATTTTTAAGGTCAGAGACTAGTAATTTATTATGATCTTCGTTTTTATTGAAGTTGATATCCATAGGTTTTAATTTGTTACGAATTTACAAAAACTAAATGCCTTTTAAAACAGGTTTTTTTATTTAGGTTAATAATTTCTTAAAGTAGAAGTCATTGTAAATAGTTTCCTTGGAATATATTATTATTTGTCTTATTTTTGGAATAAAATAACAATTATGACTAAAAAAATTATTGCTTTTGCAGGAAGTAACAGTAAAACTTCAATAAATAAACAACTTGCAACTTATGCTTCAAGTTTAATTAAAGACGCAGATGTAAATGTTTTAGATTTAAACGACTATAAACTTCCTATTTACGGAGTAGATTTAGAGACCGAAAATGGTTTTCCTGAAGATGCTTTAAAGTTTTACAAGCTTTTAAGTAATGCTGATGGATTAATTATCTCATTGGCCGAGCATAATGGAGCATATACTACAGCTTTCAAAAATTTAATGGATTGGTTGTCGCGTGTCGATGCTAATATGTTTCAGGCAAAACCTATGTTATTAATGAGTACTTCTCCAGGAGCAAGAGCTGGTCAGTCTGTGTTTGAAATTGCTGAAGATAGATTTCCTAGGCATAATGCCAATATTGTAGCTAAGTTTAGTTTACCATCTTTTAACGATAATTTTAAAGATGAAAAAGTGATTGATCTAGAACTTAATAATCGTTTAAAGGAAGAAGTTGAGACTTTAGTTAAACACCTGTAATTATATAATGGGAAACTTTGCAGAAGACATAAAGTCTAAATTTGAAAACAACAAAGTAAAGGCGTTGCTTAATGTATTATATACAGCTAATCACATTACTAGTTTGCAAAACGATTTTTTTAAACCTTTTGGTCTTTCACCACAACAATATAATATACTAAGGATTTTAAGAGGAGCTAAAAAACCTATTAAAGTTCAGACTATTAAAGAGCGTATGGTAGAACGTGCTCCAAATTTAACACGTTTAACCGATAAAATGTGTGATAAAAATTTAATCAAACGTATTGCTTATCCTGAAGATAGACGTGTGGTTTTAATTGAAATTACTGAACATGGTTTAGATTTATTAAATAAAATTCAACCAAATAATCCATTACATAATTTGTTAGATAACTTAACCGAAGATGAAGCAGGACAGTTAAGTGATTTATTAGATAAAATGAGATAATATGAAAACCGTTTTACATAAAGCCTCAGACAGAGGATTCGCTAACCATGGATGGTTACAAGCCAATCACAGTTTTAGTTTTGCTAATTTTTTTGATGCCGAAAAAATACAATTTGGAGCATTGCGTGTGTTGAATGATGATGTTATAGCACCAAGTATGGGTTTTAGTACACATCCTCATGATAATATGGAAATTATAACTATTCCGTTAAAAGGTACTTTAAAGCATAAAGACTCCATGGGAAACCAGTGGGAAACAATTAAAGCAGGAGAAGTACAAGTGATGAGTGCTGGAAGTGGTTTATTACATTCTGAAATGAATGCTAATACAGATGAATATCTGAGTTTGTTTCAAATATGGATCATTCCAAATAAAAGAAATGTAGAACCTAGATATGATCAACAGTTTTTTAAAGCTGAAGATAGGCAAGGTCAATTACAAACCTTAGTAACCTCAATAGACACTAATGACCAAGGTTTAAAAATTCATCAAGACGCTAAGCTATCTAGGATAGATTTAAATCAAGAACAAAAATTTACTTATAACACTAAAACGCTTAAACATGGTACATATGTTATGGTTATTTCTGGAGAGGTTGAAATTAATGAGAAAACTTTAAAAACAAGAGATGCTATTGGTGTTTCAAATACAAAAAGTTTTAATGTAATAACAAATTTAAACAGTCAGTTACTATTTATAGAAGTACCTATGTCTTAGTATTGTGCAACCCATAAATTAAAAAAGCATCCTATTTAGGATGCTTTTTGTGTTAAATAATCGATATTTGTAATTCACATTTTACTAAAAACAGATTATGGCAATGAATAAAAATACTGTGTTAGCTTGGGCTACCACAATAATGATAATAGTAGGATTAGCATTAATAGCACTTGGTGCTTTTAGATATGATGATGTAGCAGGTTGGGGTTTTGCAGCAGTAGGCGTAGGTTTTTTTGCTATAGCATGGGTTTTTTATGCATTAAAAGGACGCGTTTAATTAATATTTAAATTAAAACATTTAAAAAATGTCAGACGATAAAAAAGTAATTTTCTCAATGTCTGGTTTGACCAAGACATTTCAAAGTGCACAAACACCTGTACTTAAAAACATTTATTTAAGCTTTTTTTATGGAGCTAAAATCGGAATCTTAGGTCTTAACGGTTCTGGTAAATCTACCTTATTAAAAATAATTGCAGGAGTAGATAAAAATTATCAAGGTGATGTAGTGTTTTCTCCTGGTTATTCTGTTGGATACTTAGAGCAAGAACCACAATTAGACGATGATAAAACAGTAATGGAAGTAGTCCGTGAAGGTGCTGCAGAAACCGTTGCTATTTTAGATGAATATAATAAGATTAACGATCAATTTGGTTTAGAAGAAGTCTACAGCGATGCTGACAAGATGGAAAAACTAATGAACCGTCAAGCAGAATTACAGGATCAAATTGATGCTTCTGGTGCTTGGGAGTTAGATACCAAATTAGAAATTGCTATGGATGCATTACGTACTCCAGATGGTGATAAAAAAATTGGTGTACTTTCTGGAGGAGAAAGACGTCGTGTAGCTTTATGTAGATTACTTTTACAAGAACCAGATGTATTATTGTTAGATGAGCCAACCAACCACTTGGATGCAGAATCTGTACATTGGTTAGAGCATCACTTAGCACAATATAAAGGAACTGTAATAGCAGTGACTCACGATAGATACTTTTTGGATAATGTAGCTGGATGGATTTTAGAGTTAGATAGAGGTGAAGGTATACCTTGGAAGGGTAATTATTCTTCTTGGTTAGACCAAAAATCTAAGCGTATGGCTCAAGAAAGTAAAACAGCGTCTAAGCGTCAAAAAACATTAGAACGAGAGCTAGAATGGGTTAAGCAAGGTGCAAAAGGTCGTCAAACAAAGCAAAAAGCACGTTTGAAAAATTATGACAAATTAATGAGTCAAGACCAAAAGCAATTAGACGAAAAATTAGAAATTTATATACCTAATGGTCCACGTTTAGGGACTAATGTTATAGAAGCAGTTGGAGTAAGTAAAGCGTTTGATGACAAGTTACTGTATGAAGACTTAAACTTTAATTTACCTCAAGCAGGTATTGTAGGTGTTATTGGACCTAATGGTGCAGGTAAGACAACAATCTTCAGAATGATCATGGGTGAAGAAACTCCTGATAAAGGTGAGTTTAAAACTGGTGAGACCGCAAAAGTGTCTTACGTTGATCAAGCTCATTCTAATATTGATCCAGAAAAATCTATTTGGCAAAATTTTAGTGATGAGCAAGAGTTGGTTTTAATGGGAGGAAAAGAAGTTAATTCAAGAGCTTACCTAAGTCGTTTTAACTTTTCAGGAAGCGAACAAAACAAAAAAGTAAAGTTATTATCTGGTGGAGAGCGTAACCGATTACATTTAGCAATGACGCTAAAAGAAGAAGGAAACGTTTTATTATTAGATGAGCCTACCAATGATTTAGATGTTAATACATTACGTGCTCTAGAAGAAGGTTTAGAAAACTTTGCTGGTTGTGCAGTAGTAATTAGTCACGACAGATGGTTTTTAGATAGAATTTGTACACACATCTTAGCATTTGAAGGAGACTCTCAAGTCTATTTCTTTGAAGGTGGATTTAGTGAGTACGAAGAAAATAAGAAGAAACGTTTGGGTGGAGACTTAATGCCAAAGCGTATTAAATATAAAAAGCTAGTAAGATAAGTTTACTAGTTTATATAAATAAAAAAGCCTGCAAATTGCAGGCTTTTTTATTTATATATGGTAATCAATCTGATTTATAATTTTATTGAAATCATTTTATATTCACTATTTCTCAGGATACCAATCTAACTGCACCACTTCAATATCAGGATTCGCTTCATTTACTATAGTTTTAAATTTGTCTACATCACTTAGTCCTTCAGTACCTCTGTAATGATAAGGATAGACTTGTTTAGGTTTAAAATCTAATACAGCACTTGCAGCACTGTCAACAGTCATGGTGTAAGGTAAATTCATACATACAAAAGCTTTGTCTATACTTGTAAGTTGTCTCATTTCTGGTATGTCTTCAGTATCACCAGAGATGTAAATACGTTCTTTATTAATCGTTAATATATAACCATTACCACGACCTTTAGAGTGAAATTTTAAAGCTTCTTCACGTAAATTATACATAGGTATAGCTTGTATGGTAACGCTATTAATCATGGTTACATCATCATTAGCTAAAACGCTGTAATTTGGTTTAAAATCATCTGTAAATTTATCAACAACAGCTTGAGGCGCAACAATCATCGCATTGCTTAAATCTAAAGCTTTTAAAGTTTCTAGATTTAAATGGTCACCATGTATATCTGTAATTAATACCAAAGTTGGTGATTTTTGTCCTTCAAAAGCAGCTTTTCCACCTGTTGGATCCACATAAATTGTTTCTTTACCATAGTTTAAAACCATAGTAGCATGGCTTATTGGTGTGATTTTTAAAGTATTTTCAACTGGTTTTTCAATTTTAGTTTGTGTTAATTCAGCAACATTAGTTTTTGTTTCTTTTTTACAACTAATTAATATTAAGGTTGTTGCTATTAAGGTTAGCGTGATTTTTTTCATTTTAAAAGTTTTGTTTTAAAGGTACTTACTTTTTTTTCTTTTAAATAATTTGTAACAATTTTATAACAAATAATACTGATAATATGAGCAACAAATATTTTCACAACTAATATTTTTTAACGAAATTGCTTTCAATAAATTTATCCAACCTTAAAAACTAAAATATATATGTCTGATGATTTTGATTTATTAGAAACAAACTCTAATGAAAAAACCGAAAAAGTAGATGTCAATTGGGGAAAAGCAATTGATACCATGAAATCTAAACTAGCACAAGAGGACGATCCAGAAAGTCGTCAAAAAATCTTGAATGCGACATTAGATGACGTTGTCGGAATGGCAGAAAAAGATCGTACTACACTTTTAGATGCTATTAAAGATTTAACAGATTACCAAGACGAGGTTGGTATTCTTTTTGAACGTTTTTCATCTTTAAACGAGACTGAACAAAAAGTCATTGACGATGCTCAAAAAGCATTAGAACGTTCTAAAATAGAATTAGAAGATGCACAAAACAAACCAGACACTTGGTGGAATAACCTTTGGGGACGCAAAAGCAAAATTAAAGCTGCCGAAAAAGCTGTAGAAGCTGCCGAAAAAGTAAGAGCAGGTGCAGACAACAAAGCAAAAGCTATGTTCCAAGAGCGTATAGAAAGTGCTGATATCCAAACCTTATTAAGTGAGCTGTCATACAAATCTCAAGCAGCAGTAACACGTCTTAAAAACCGTGAGGTAGAAATCAAAGAAGTAGAAGATAAGCTACAAGTAGCAATAGTAGAAGCCTCTAAAAACCATACCAAAGCCTTAGAGAAAAAAGCAGAGACAGAAACTAAACTAGAAACACAATACGCTTTACTAAAGCAAGCACGTCAAGCCTTAGAAGAAGTTGCAGACAAACAATCTACAGAATACTCTGAAGCATTATCAAAAGTTACAAAATTAGAGCAAGAAGTAGAAGAGTTAGAAGGACTTAAAAATGCTTACACAACACTAGCAGCATCAAAAGATAGTTTTGTGCACAAGCATAATTTAACAATAAAAGTATTAACATCATTACGTAGTAATTTACAAACACATCGTGCAAAATTAAAGTCAGATACAGAAGAGCGTCTTAAATATTACGACGGTTATGTAGTGGCATTAAAAGCACGTACAGATCAAGAGTTTGCTGCTATTTTAGAGCATTTAGGAGTTAAAACAGATGAGCATATTGGAGAGACCTTAGCATCAATGCATACCGCAAGTGCAAAAGCACGTCAAGAGATGATGGACAACATTCCAGTACACGAAAAAGTTATGCAAGGTGTATACCGTAGTTATGCAGAAGCGTTACAGGAAATCAGAGCTAAAGATGTAGATATCCAAAAGAATTTTGCAGACCGTTATGGTATTGACATGAAAGAGATTTTTGAAGAATATTACAGCTCTGACAATGCACCTTCAGGAGACGATGCACCAGCAGGAGCACCAAAACCAGAAGCATCAAACGACGATTTGTTATCTTAAAATTATTGTAGCGTTTCCTACTTTAGCTTTTAACTAGCTAAAGTAGGTCAGGCTTTACGTTATATCTTTTGCAAAAAAAGCAAAAGGATGCCACTACAATCCTTAACGCGCTTACTCAAAGACTTACTCAGACTATTTAAACCCTAGTTTTAGTCAATAATTACAATTATTATCAAAAAATAAAATGAGTATAAACCACATTGTCACACCATTAGATTCTGCAATACTAGACAGTAAAGAGCAATATGTTTTTTATCATAAAAAAGTAGATTTTGCACTAAAAGAATTAATAGTTGGCGTACAACAAAACGGGTTATGCACACCACAAGAAGTTGTTTTTTTTAAACAATACTGTGATCTGTTATTATATTCTATCGAAGCCATGCGTGTCAAGTACATGTATGATGAAGAAGACAACATGAAGGTGGATGTTACTGACTCAGGTTTTCCTAATTATCTAGAATTTAGATACCTTTTTAACGACTTGTCATTACGAGATAATTATTTAAACAAACTTAAAGACGTATCAGAACTTCAAGACGAGTTTTTAGATCAATTACTTCGTAAAAAACAACCCGTAAAACGCGATAAATTATACCAAGCAGCATCAATAGTTTATTATACTTCAGTAGAGCAGCAATATATTTTTAACCGTTTTGTACAAGGAAAAATAATAAAAGCACCAGAAAATAGCGAAGCCAAATTTATGACTAGCTGGAGTTTTTATGACGTCTCATTAAACAGACCATTTATCTGCTTTATGTATTTTGATTATGATGGAAATGATCCACTTAAAGAAAAAGATGACATCTATGAGACACTAAAAGCAGTAGCAGATCGTAAAATGAATATGGATACCATGGCTTATGGTATTGATAAACGCCTAAAAAATGTATATCCAAAATATTTTAAGCGTATAGATGTAGGTGCTTTTCATAATGTATTTGCCAAAGATGATAATGATTTAACACATACCATACTAGACGCTATTAGTAAAAAAGAAATTCCGTTAGAAGCTTACGCTTTATCCTTAAAAATACACGAAGTATATACAGGAGGTGAATTTAAAGAAGGTGGATATTTTAAAAAACAAATTCTTCAAAATTGGAGTACACCAATCAAAGAAGGTTACGTGTTTGCACCACATCGTATTATTCAATTATTATACAACAAAAACCCAGAAATTATGAATAAGTTGGCAAAACCACCTTTTCAAGTTTCAGATTTAAAAATCAAATAAAATCTAATTATGAAAAAACAATTATTATTTGCTATGCTATTTGTTTCATGTTTTAGTTTTTCGCAATCTAAACCTAAAGAAATTTCGGAGCTTTTCTTTAAAGAATTTAAAGAAAGTGGAGCATCAACAGCAATAGATAATTTATACAAACCTAATAAATGGATTAGTAAAAATACAGACGCAATTATTCAATTAAAAAGCCAAATTGCTGGATTGAACGAGGATTTTGTTGGTAAACTTTATGGTCATGAATTAATGTTTGAAAAAAAATTAGCTGATAGTTATATCTTATTGAGTTACATTGTTAAATATGATAGACAACCAATTCGTTTTACATTTCAGTTTTATAAACCTAATGATCAATGGATTATTCATAGTTTTAAATATGATGGTAATATTGGAGAAGAAATTGAAGAATCTGCAAAATTATACAATTTTAGACTTTAAAAATATAATTTAATAATAATACAGTCTAAGTAATATTAATTTAAAAATTAGATGCTGACTGTTAATTAATAACAAGTGAAAGAGTGAGTTGGCAAAGTAATAACTTTTCACTTTTCACTTATAACTTTTTACTAAAAACATGGAACACAATTCAACTTTCCCTATAAAAAAATCAGAATTAGACGTTTTACGTGACGAAGCTTCATCATATTTAAAAAGTATAAGTTGGGAGCAAGGTGGACGTGCTAAAAACAAAGATAAAGAAGCAAAAGACGAGTCTATTTTATTATACTTATCTAAAGCCAATAATGGGTCTTCAACGTCAATAACTTCGGTTTCTAAAACCATTTTAGCATTAAAAAAACGATTATTACCAGATTCGGTAGCCATACCAATTCTTTTAAATCAAACATTATATGCAGTTCAAGAAGGTTTAACCTTAGGGATTTGGATTAAAGATAGTTATTATGATGCCTCAGGTTTATCTAGTTTAAGCGAGCGTAAATCGGCATTAGATACTGATGGTAAACGTGAATATGAAAGTAAAATGCAAACCGCAAGTGCTTTTATGTTATTTGCTTCAGCGTATAAAATTTTACATTTATTAAAACCTCATGCTTCAGACGATTTAAGTGTAATGAAGCAAAAATTTGCAGGTATACCAGAATTGTCATTACTATCACCATTAAAAGCTACATCTTGTGCGTTATTTTATTATGATAAATATTTAGCACATCCTGAAATTGTTAAGTCAGATAAAGATGTTGCTGATTTTACAGTAGTGTTTTTTGAAGCTTTAATAGACGAGATTAACTTACGTAAAAGTAGCCTAGATTTTACAGAAACAATTGTTGATAGAACCTATAAATTAGAAAATAGCGATTTTGCTATTTCTGGTTGGGAAAACACATTTCAAGGCACAGCAAAAAGTATTGAATTTAATAAAATTAAATTTGAACAAATTGTTGGAAACAGAGATGCAAAACACTTTTCTAGACGTTTAACAGAGCGTATGTTAAGCTATGATTTTGAAGCAAAGAAAAATCCTTTTCAAGAGCTTGGTGGATTTATGCCAGTTTTTATGGGTTACGGTATTCCTGGTACAGGAAAAAGTATGTTAATTGCTGCAATAGCAACACGTTTAAAAGAGCATTGTGATAATTTAGATATACCGTTTTTATTTCACCCAATGCCTGACACTTTAATTAGTACTTTTCAAGGTGGATCTGCTGAGAAAATGGTAGATTGGATGAAACCAATGCAAGATCCTACAAAATTAATTTTTGCACCTATTGATGATGCTGAAAACAATCTACAAGAGCGTACAGCTCAAGGTGTGTCTGCAGGTGTAAAGGAAGTTATTGGTGTATTTTTAAGATATACAGAAGGTGCTTATGCGGTAAATTACGGTAATAGCTCGATTGGTTTATTTACTAACCTTCCAGAAATGTTAGATAAAGCAGTTATTTCTCGTGTTCAAGGTCGTTTTAAAATTGATGGAGCAAGAACAGAGCATGATTTTTTAGACCAAGATCATTTATGGTGGAGTAAGTTAGATAAGACTATGCCAGACTTTGTTAATATGCAAGGTCCTGCAGATTATAAATATTTACAAGATCAAGGTTTAGCTACTAATATGGGAGAAATCTTAAAAGTATCTGAAAAACCTACAGAGTTACGTGTGTTAGAAGCTTATGATAAAGCCGAAAAACAACATAAAGCTACAGATCATTTATTTTACGCAACCTTATATAAAGAGATTCAAAAAATATTTCCGTTTTTCTCTTCTCGTGATGTTCGAAACATACAAAGTGCAGTATCATTACGATTAACAGATTTTGATTTAGAACAAAGCTGGTTTGATAATCCAGAAACATATTTCAAAAAAGATTACCAAACTAAATTTAACATGTTACAAGAGTTAATGAAGTCTAACATGAAAGGATTAAACTTTTCTGAAATTAGAAGACAAGAAGTAGTGCGTTATTTAGATAATGTTGCCACCATTGCAGACACTGATTTTAAACGTAAAGTAGATGCTAGAATAAACCAATTAAATATTGAGACTAAAGCTAGAGAGCAGTTTGGTGCATAGTTTTAATTTTTAATACATTAAAGTCAAGTTTTATATATGAATAACAACCGAATTAAAAATCTTAAAACCAATTTACTTTCTGACCATTGGTATACTTTAAACAAGTTAACTTATGATTATTTGCAAAGTAATGGTCAATGGACAGAGGTTGTTAGAGAATGTTATGATAAAGGTGATGGAGCTGTTATTTTATTGTTTAATAAAACAAAAAAAACAGTAGTGTTAACCAAACAGTTTCGTATTCCCACTTTTGTTAACGGTAATGAAGATGGTTTTTTAATTGAAGCTTGTGCTGGACTTTTGGATAATGATTTACCTGAGGATTGTATTAAAAAAGAAGTAAAAGAAGAAACAGGTTATAAAATTGAACACGTAGAAAAAGTAATGGAAGCGTATTCTGCACCTGGAGCTGTAACAGAAATTTTACATTATTTTATTGCAGAATACACAGATGATATGAAAATTAATGAAGGAGGTGGAGCAGTCAATGAAACTGAAGATATCGAGGTTTTAGAAATGTCTTTTGAATCTGCAGTAAATATGATAAATACAGGCGAAATTAAAGATATAAAAACCATTTGTTTGTTGCAGTATGCACAGATAAATAACATATTTATTAATAGCTAGTATAAAACTTATGAGTAATAAAACAACTGGTAGTAAATTATCACAATTTGGATTACAAGATTATTTGTCAATTGGTTATTTGTTTTTGTTAATTTTAGGTGTTGTATATGAGACTATTTATTATAAGTTTTTAGGGATTAATATTTTAGAATATTCGTCCGTTTTAGATGTGTTAATTAGTCCCATAGCTGTAATGACAGGAAATTTAATCTTAGGATTGGCAGTTGTGTTTAGTATAATTATGGCTTATGTAATGGTTAAAATTACACCTAAATATTATAAATGGTTAAGCAAAAAGACAAAATATCAATCAGGAAAAAATAAAATTAAGTTAGAAAAAGCACAAGCTAAAATAAATGCTAAAGACGCTGTTATAACCATGATTGCTTTTTATGTCTTTTCAGTTTTTATAGGATTAGGTATAGGTAGTGGTTATAAAACCAACAAACGAGTAGAAACTAACGATTATAATATAAGTCATAAATTAACCTTTGATAATGGTTTAACTCAAGATATTAAAATGCTAGGTAAAAATAGTTTGTATGTATTTTATGTTCTTAAAGATGATAAAGAAGTAATTATAGCACCTATTGAAGGTAATATAAAAATGATTAAAAAATTGAAGAAAGAAAATAATTAGGTGTAATGCAAAAACTTAAACTAGCAAATCTTTATAGAAGCGAACTTATCCCTATTAGTGGTAAACTGGTAGACCGTTATAATCAATGTCTTCAAAAGTTAGGATTCTCACCAACCAAACTAACAAAGTTTTCAATTGATGGTATTGGTTATAGCCCAGAAATAGCTGAAGAAAAAGGGTCAACAATGTATTTAAATAATGGAGAGGCTAATCCACACGCTATAATTATTTCACCATTACAAAAAGGTAAACCTGTGTACTCACCATTTCATAGTTTTGACAGAGAAATGATGAAACAAGTGTTTCAAGTACATGGTCAAAAAATAAATGACATAACCAGAGATTCAGCTATATGTATTGATTTTGATCAAGATATTGATGCGTTTTACGAGCCTCTTGATGTTTTAAAATATAACAAGGTTTATATTAAATTTCATTTAGTTAATAACCTAGATAAAATACAAAAAGAACAACAACAGTTAATAGATACTTTTAGACATGGTAATAATTTTATTGATGAAGAATTACATGCTAAAATTTTAGCTTCGGCTAAAAAATATGGTGATTTACGTGGTCGTGATTTAAGCTTACATAGTCTTCAATATCAAACTGACTCATTTTACACCAAAGCATTTGGAGGTGTTTATATGTTAAGAGATTTTATAACACCAATTGCAGTTTTTGAAGATGAAAAATGGTACAAAGAAGCCATAAAAGATACCATACAAGATGTAACTATATTTCATATTCAACAACCCGAATTAATGGATAAGTTACGTGATCATGTTATTATTGAGCATGATTTGGAAGAAGCCCTAAATACAGACCGTTATCAGCGCATTAAAAAAATGGAATTTGCAATGGCTTTAAAAGATACACAGCATCCATTACGTGATATTTTAAGTGATCCTGTGTTATTTAAAAGTTATTTAAATAAACTGGATATTACAACGCGTAAACGTGTTATGGGTGTCGAATTGTATTTGGACAAACTAGAAGTAAGTAACCAATATAAAATAGCAGACGTGGTAGATGCTAATTTATTTAACGCATTGCATATTCCGCATAGTTCTTTAACAGCAAGGCATCAAGATCTAATTTGGAAGCTTTTAATAAATGTATCACCTAGAGATGTATTGTTTTTATATTGGTATGATAAAGAAGAGTTTTATAGACAATATAATACATGGGATGACTCATTTAAAGACTGGGTGATTGAAACTATTAGTAACAATATTTAAAAATTATAGACTAATTTAGTAGAGGCTATATAAATAGCTTTGATTACTAATCAAAAATAAAACTATGGGTTTAGAAATTATTATATTTTTTGGAGCAATCCTTTTTGGGATTTTCTTGTATTGGACAGAGTCTAAAAGCAATAAGCTATATCGTACTTTTAATAAAATTTTTAATAGCAAAGCATTACAAATGAAATCTACTGACACGAAAGGTTTTATTTATAAACAAGATATTTTGCCAAGAGTTTTAACGGTAGCTGTTTTATTTTTAATTGTAGCTTTAATCATTCAGTTTTTAACACCAATAGCTATTTTTGGTAGTTATTATGGTATTTCCTCTTTAGCATCAGCTATTTTTGGAACCTTAATTGGTACGTATGTTGCTAATTTTGTTATTAAATCTGGAGAAGTTATAGAAGAACAAACAGATAGTCTTGAAGACGTTGTTAAAGATGGCTTAAATAAAGGAAAAGAATTTTTAGAAGACCTTAAAACTCAAGATGCAAAAGTTGTACAGGAAGCTAAAAAAGAAATTAAAGAGACACCAAAAGCACCAGAAAAAAGCGCAAGAGAGCGTTTAAAAGACAAAGGATTAATGTAATTTGATTATTAATCAAAACCATTACGATCTAAATGCTAAGTTTTCAGCTTAAAGCTGAAAATACTTTAACTAATAAATTATTCGGTTGTAATTATAAATTGTCAACCTAAATATAAAATATATGATTAAAAATTATTGGAATCAAGGCGGAAAACAAAAAACAATAGTTATCATTTTAGGGCTAATTGTATTTGGTTTGTTATTCTTTTTAAGGGATGATTATCAGCCATTATTACTATTTTTCCGTAAGTATATTTTTGTAATTCTAATAAGTGCAATTGTTCTGTTTTTTGGATTGCGTAAATTTCGTAACTCTGCTTCAACAGGAACTAGATTAGGTGTTTTAGGATTACTTTTAGCCTTTTTTGGTTTGTTATATGCTGCTGGTTGGCATTTTCAGTTGTATGATTACATGCGTACATACAATGTATTTAATGACTTAAATAAAATTGAAGTTGATGAGTTACCATTAACGCAAAACGAACGTATCCAACCTTTACGTAACATTTTTTCTATGGCTAATGAAAGTGTAGGAGAAACCAAAGATGTATCGTTACCACATTTAGTACGTATTGATGATCAAAATAAATGGACTATGGCTATTCAACCAACCGAAAAATACGTTTGGCAAGGGATAAGCGATAATACAGAAGAAGTTTTTTCGGTATCAAGTACAACACCTTTTCCTAGATTTTCTAACGAAAACCGAATATCAGCAACATTCTCTATTGGTGAATCATTAAAATTTAGCCGAAACACATACAATGCAGTTGTGCAACGTTTTAATCCTTGGATGTTATTTAATTACGAGCCAAGTGATACTTTTTACATGAAAAACGATTCTGGTCAATGGGTTGAAGTTGTAAGTTTAATTAAATGGAAAGGTTTTTTCTTTCCTTATCCAACTTTTGGAGGTGTTATGGTAATAGATAATGGTGCACACGATTTTAACGATTATATAGAGCGTGTAACCATCGGTAAAGGGACTTTTATAGCGCCTGACCAAATGAAAAATCATCCTTATTTGACGCGTCAAAATACTTTATCAGAAAAAGTATCTCGTTTGCAAGCCGAATCTTTAAAGTTTTTAGGTGGTTTTAGCGATCCATTACCTTGGAATATGGAAACTGCAGTAAAAATTCCAAACCTTCCTGATGATCAAAACCAGCAACCATTTGTTACAGATTTTGACTTTTCAGATTCAAAGTCAGATGCCTATAGTGGTCTATACCATTGGTTTGGTTTAGAACCAGTAGGAGAGGAGCGTACCAGTTTAACGTTTAGTGTTTTTGTACCTGCAGATGGAACAAATAGACTATATTATTATGATCATGCATCAAAAAAACAAGGGTATGCAGGTGTATCTGCAATGCCTTTAAAAGTTATTGAATCTAGAAAAGAATACGATTGGTCAGTAAATAAACCAGTAGAATTTAGACCATATATAAAAAATATTGCAGGTCGCAAACGCATGTTTTTTCTAGGTACAATTTCATCTATAAAAGAAGAAGGTTCACAATTTGATGGAAGTGCAACACCAGATTTAGCTTTAATAGATAGCGAATACAGAGATGTAGTTTGGATTGATGCAAAACACCCAAGTCAATGGGAAAAATCTGTTTATGACCAATTAAACGAAGCTTGGAGATCTAGTGAAGGTATAGAAGAGTTTTATTTTGACGAAGACAAAGCAACCGAAGCTATTGTTAAAGATTTAAACGATCAATATATGGCTATTGATAGTACAACAACATTGCCTAATGCTACTAAAACCGAATCTTTAGAGGTATTACAACGTAAATATGATTCTATTTTAAAAGAAAAAGAAGCTAGTAAAATTGAAAGTCTAAAGCGTAAAATAGACTCGTTAGAAGGTCTTTAATTTAAACGTTTAAATCGTATTCCATTTTAATGTCTGCACGTTGGTAAGGCGAGTCCGCTTCAAGCACAACCTCTTCAAAACCAAATTTGCGATATAAATAAATAGCGTTTTCCAGTTTTGTACTAGAATATAATAGTAATTTTTTAAAGTTTTGTTGTTTTGCAAAAGCAATACAATGGGTTAGTAGTTGTTGACCTATTTTAAATCCTCTATAGTCAGGAGCAACACTCATTTTTGTAAGTTCAAAACCAGGCTCATTTTTTAAAGGCATAAAAGCATAAGTTCCAATAATGTTATGGTTTAATAAACCAAAAAATATAAAACCACCTTTATCAATAATATATTTTTGAGGTTGACTTAATACAGCTCTATCATAATCCTCAATTATAAAATAACGCTCTAACCATTCTATGTTTAAATCGTAAAATTGTTGAGATAATTTTGGGTCAAAAGGAATGATTTTAATTGTGCTATCAATCATTTTTAATTTAAAATTTTAATAGAAAAAAACAATAATGCTATTGAAATAACAGAAATAAAAAAGGTCAAATTAAATATAGATTTATCAGCTACATTTTTTCTTACCAAATCCACAATCATCCACAACGGAATACCAATGCATAGTATTAACAATGGTATTGCCATAACTTGAGACAAGCTGTTAAACCAGTTAATAGTAACTTGATTTATATGTAAAAATAAAGGCGTTATAATTAGTGCAAATACAATAACCGTAAGTACTAATCTTAAATATTCTAATTGTAATTTAGTCATTTTTTTTGTCGTTTGAGCGTATAAAGTCCGTAATTAAATAGCTAATTAATTTACCTATTTGCGGTCCATTTTTCTTTTTAGCAACAGCTTCGCAAATATGTAAATAATTGGCGTTACTATGTGAAGCAAAATGATGTAAAAATTGTCTTGTTTTTTCAACCGAAAAACCACTTGGTGTTTGTGCACTACTACTAATATTTAAAATGGCATCACAATCAATTTCTATCCCAAAATTAGTTTTTCTAACGTGTTTTGTAGCTTGTTTAAGCGCTTTTTTAAATTTTAACTCTTGTCGTACTGCAATAGCTTCGTAAGTATTATAATCTAAATGTTTATTGTTATTAAATTGACTAAATATAGATGCTGACGTATAGTTTTCGTGTAACCCAAAAGCATAATATCGTTTTAAAAAACCTTCAGCGTAAGCGTAACTAAAGCCATTACCACTGTGTCTGCCTTCTAAAGCTCTAAAATCTGTATGTGCATCAAGATTAATACTATTTATTGGTCGCTTTAAAGCCAAGCTAGTCCCTTTAATCATTCCATAAGCGTTATTGTGCCCTCCACCAATAGCTATTGGTATTTTACCAGCATTAACAATGGTCGAGACCAAATCAACCACATGTTTATCTATTTGAGCTACTAATTTTCTAGCTCTAATGATTTGCTTTGGATTGTCTTGTTTTAATTTGGTAACTTCTTTTTGTTCTTCCGTAAAATCTAAATGACCTAAAACTAATACTTTACTAGCCTCATTAAAAACATTGTTTTGTGTGTTTAACAAAATTTTAATTACATGCTTCCAGGTGTTGCAAGCTCCTGATTTTCCGTGGTTTGCAAAAACGCCAACATCCTCAGGTAATCCAAATAAAACATACTTAACGTCTAAACTTTTAAGTGTGTCGTATATATTGGAAACACTAGTTAATTTAATGGTTTGTTGACCAAATTTAGTTTCGCCAGAACGCGCATTAATTAAGTGGTCTGAAAAGGAATTATTAAATAAAATTAACTTATTCATTTACTTTTTATGTAGATTTGAAAAAATAAAATTACGTTTTTATTATTACAATAATAATAAGATTTTAAAATTAATGTTTAACTCATAAATTAAAAGATTATGGCAAATAACACAGCAAGTACAGGTTTAAAAGTAGCCTTAGGAATCGCTTTAGCATTATTTATTGGTACAGGAATTTACACTTCTACTTTGTACAAAGAAAAAAAACAAAATGAGGAGCAGTTAACACAAGAAAAAAACGATGTGTTAACAGACTTGAACACTATGGCAGCAAAATATGACGTTGCTTTAAGTGAAACTCAAGTAACAAACCAAAATTTAGTAGAAGCTAGAGATCGTATTCAAGATTTAATAGATTCTTTAAAAGTTTCTGAAACTAATGTAAGAAATTTAGGTCGTTATTACAATAAATATAATGCACTTAAAACTGAAATGGATGCGCTTTTAACTGAAAATGATAGATTAAAAGTTGAAAACATGCAGTTAGCTACAACATTAGATAGTACTAATGTTAGATATGAAGAAAGCAGAATGTTTAATGACTCTTTACTTATTCAAAATACTGCTTTAGCTGATGTTGTTGAAAAGGCTGCAGTACTTAATGCTGTTAACTTAAAAGGTTTTGGAGTTATACAACGTAATAATGGTAAGTTAATACCTACTGAAAGAGCGAAACGTAGTGATAAAATTAGAGTATGTTTTACTGTTACTAAAAACAGATTAGTACTGTCTGGTGATAAAGAGTTTTACGTTCAAGTTATTGATCCTAGTAGTAATATTTTAGGAGCTGATGAACAAGTTAAATTTGGAGAACAAGTACTAAATTATAGTCTTATTAGTAAGTTTAATTATGAAAACGGAAACCTAGATATTTGTGAGTTTATAGATGCTAAAGAAGATGAGAAATTTGAGTCAGGACTTTATCAAATCAATGTTTTTAATGCAAATGAATTAATATCAAGTACAGAATTTTCCCTTAAATAGTTACTTGCTTAACATTAATTAAAAAATCCATTAAAACCTGAAAGTGTTAAGCTTTCAGGTTTTTTTATACTCTATAGATTATTTTAGAAGACAATTATAATTTCTACTTCCATCTAAATAGTTTAAATAATAGTGCCATTAATAATAACTTGATCTATATGGTTATCTCCAAAAGCATAAGGTAAATAGTTATATCCTGAAATAGGTTTAGTTATAATAATGTTTGCTTTTTTGCCTTTAGTAATACTTCCGTATTGCTTAGATATACCCATTGCATAAGCACCATTTAATGTTGCTGCATTTATAGCTTCTTCAGGTGTTAATTTCATTTTAATACAAGCAGTACTTACAACAAAATTCATATTTCCAGAAGGCGTAGAGCCAGGATTATAATCTGTAGCTAAAGCTAGAGGTAAACCAGCGTCAATAAGTTGTCTTCCTGGTGTATATGGAATACTTAAAAAATAGGAACAAGAAGGTAAAGCTACTGGCATTGTATTGCTATCTTTTAAAGCTTTTACGTCTTCAGTGTTTAATTCTTCTAAATGATCTACACTAATAGCTCCATATTTTACAGCTAATGCAACACCACCAAAAGCGTTAAATTGATTAACATGTATTTTAGGAATTAAATTATATTTTAAACCAGCTTCTAATATTTGTGCAGTATCGTTTAAATCAAAATACCCTTTTTCGCAAAAGACATCAATATATTGTGCTAAGTTTTCTTTTGCTATTTGTGGTAGCATATCATTAATAATTTGATCTAAATAACCTTGTTTATTTGTTTTAAATTCAAGAGGTAATGCATGAGCACCTAAAAAAGTAGCTTTTACTTTTACAGGAAAATCTTTTTTTATTCTCTTAATTACTCGTAACATTTTAAGTTCTGCATCTGGTGTTAAGCCATAACCAGATTTAATCTCAATAGCTCCTGTGCCTAAATGCATTACATCTTTAACACGTTGTATAGATTGGTTATATAAATCATCTTCAGTTGTGTTTTGAAGGGTTTTGGCACTATTGACAATACCACCACCACGATTTGCAATATCTTCATAACTTAAACCGTTAATACGATCTACAAATTCTTGAGATCTATCTCCAGCATAAACTATATGAGTATGTGAGTCACACCATGTTGGTAATACCACTTTATTTGTAGCATCAATCGTTTTATCGGCCTTTACATTGCTTACGTCTATCATAGATCCAAAATCCACAATTGTATCATCTTCAATTAATAAGTAGGCGTTAGTTATGGATGGTAATTCTTTCATTTGACTTCCAGAAATTTTTAAAGTATTTTCGTCTCTAACTTGTAGTAATTCCTTGATGTTTTTTATTAAAATTGTCATGTAAAGTGTTTCGGTTTTATTTTTAAATATAGATAAATAACATAGTATTGAACGATTTTAGTTAGTTTACTTATTGTTGCTCTTTATTTGCGATACATCGAAAAGATACATCTTAAATAAATAAAAGGTATACATTTATCTGTGTGTAAATTAAAATTATGGTAGCAGAAAAGCAAACATCTTATGAAGATATATATGCTTATATGTGTTCTTTTTATAAAATGTCTATCCAATCGTTTGATTTGATCTTTAATTGTTCAGTCTTTAAAGCATTACCTGCTGGCACTATATTAGATGATTCTGGGGATATACCTGACAAAATTTATTTAATAGTTAAAGGGGTTATGCGTTCTTATGTTAGATTAGAAAGTGGTAAGGAGGTAACAAAGTCTTTATTTACACCAATGACAATAATTGCGTCTTTTGAGGCATTATTGAATAAGATACCTTCTGAAAGCACTTATGAATGTCTGACTGATAGCGAAATCTACGTATTGGATTTTACTAAATTTAAAGAATTATATAAGTCTAATACTGAAATATTGGGTTTTTATGCTAAATTTTTAGAAGCTTTAGTCTGTGAGAAAGATAAAAAGTATATTGAAGTATTAACAATGAATGCTACTGAACGTTATTTAAATCTAAGAAAAATAATTCCTAATATCGATAACTTAATTCCTCAGTATCAAATCGCTAAATTTTTGAGTATTACTCCTGTTCAATTAAGTAGAGTAAGAGGTAAACTTTAGTTTTATTAACATATGTTAATGTGTGTTATTTAGAATTGTTATAAATTTGAGTGGTTATTTATCCATCCCTATTATTTTTTTTATTTAATAACTAACTAAACTAAAAAAACCGATAAAGCTTACTTATCGGTTTTTTAAATTTATAAAAGGTTATAAGTGCTTACTTTAAGCTTCCTACCATCTCTTCAGGTTTTACCCATTCGTCATATTCTTCAGCAGTAACATAACCTAAATTAACAGCTTCAACTTTTAGAGTTGTTCCGTTTTTATGAGCAGTATTAGCTATTTCTGCTGCTTTATAGTATCCTATTTTAGTATTTAATGCTGTAACTAGCATTAATGAGTTGTTTAAAAGCTCTTTAATTACTTCGTGATTTGGTTCTATACCTGCTGCACAATTAACATCAAAACTTACACAAGCATCACCAATTAACTGCGCAGATTGTAAGATGTTTGCAGCCATCATTGGTTTAAAGACGTTAAGTTCGTAATGTCCTTGTGTACCACCAACACTAATAGCAACATCGTTACCCATAACCTGAGCACAAACCATTGTTAATGCTTCACATTGTGTAGGGTTAACTTTTCCTGGCATAATTGAACTTCCTGGCTCATTAGCAGGAATGATGATTTCTCCAATACCTGATCTTGGTCCAGAAGCCATCATACGTATATCATTAGCAATTTTATTTAAAGAGACAGCTAATTGTTTTAAAGCACCATGACTTTCAACAATAGCATCGTGTGCTGCTAAAGCTTCAAATTTATTAGGAGCTGTAATAAACGGTTGCCCTGTAAATTCTGCTATATATTCAGCGACACGTTTAGAGTATCCTTTTGGAGTGTTTAGACCTGTACCAACAGCGGTTCCACCCAAAGCTATTTCGCTTAAATGTGGTAAAGTGTTTTCTAAGGCTTTAAGTCCATGGTCTAACTGAGAAACATATCCAGAAAATTCTTGTCCTAAAGTTAATGGTGTAGCATCCATTAAATGTGTACGACCAATTTTTACTACATTTTTAAAAGTTTCAGATTTTTTCTTTAAAGTATCACGTAATTGCTTAACACCAGGAATAGTGTTTTTTACAATTTTTGTGTAAGCAGCAATGTGCATTCCTGTTGGAAAAGTATCGTTTGATGATTGTGATTTATTTACATCATCATTAGGTTGTATTGTTTTATCACCTTCACCAATAGTTTTTCCAGCTAATTGGTGTGCTCTGTTAGCAATAACCTCATTTACATTCATGTTAGACTGAGTTCCTGAACCTGTTTGCCAGATTACTAACGGAAACTGATCATCATGTTCTCCATTTAAGATTTCATCACAAACTGTTGCAATTAAATCTCTTTTTTCAATAGGTAAAACTCCAAGTTCGCAGTTGGTATAAGCAGCAGCTTTTTTTAGGTAAGCAAATCCGTAAACCACTTCAAGTGGCATTGATGCAACGTTTCCTATTTTAAAATTATTTCTAGAACGTTCCGTTTGTGCTCCCCAAAGCTTGTCAGCAGGCACTTTAACTTCGCCCATGGTGTCTTTTTCTATTCTATATTCCATCTTGATAATTGATTAAATTATGATTGTAAAATTACAAAATTTTGTGGTTTTAAATTAACACATTTCTATAATAAAAATTAAAAATTAAAGAATATTTTTAGTTATTAGTTTCTGCTTAAAAAAGCCCATTAATTATCGTTAATTCATTTTTAAAAAGATTAAGATATAATAAAAATCAGTTATCTTTATGGTCTATAATGAAGCTGTTTTTAGTATACTAATGTTTGTATCAAATTCTGTTAAAAATATAAAATATTACCTTATAGTATTAGTGATTTTAATTATTGGTGCTGTATTGTTGAATAGATTATTAAGTGAAAACAATCAACTAGAACAACAAAAAATTGAAGCCGAATTAAAAAAAGCTCATACAGAGGCTATTAATAATGCTAAATCCGGAATACAGGTGTATGCTACATTAGTCTCTTCAATAAAAAGTTACACTAAAAATTCAGAAACGTTTCCTTCTGAAAAAAATCTTCAAATATATTTAAAGGATTTACTGAAAAATATAAAATTTGATGATTCAATATTGGTTAATTACATTGATAAAGAACACATATTTAAATATGTTATCACTCCCAATCAAATAGATCCTCAAAATCTTAAAGGTGTCTCAGGAAAAACATTTCTATCTCCTGACAGAATGCTTGAATTAGAGCAACACATGTATGATGATAAAATAAAATTGTTTTTACCAGTAAATTTACGTGAAGGATGGACAGGTTTTCCTTTTAATTTCTCTGCTAGAAACAACAAAAATGAAGTATTAGGTTATTTTTCGCCAATAATTAATGTCAAATATTTATTAGATTTTTTTTACACAAATAATTTAGAGAAAACATTTCTGCATAAATTTATAATTAAAGATAGTTTTGATCTTACAAGAGAAGGGTTTTACAACGATACCAAGATTTATTCTGAAGCCAAAGATGTAGAATATTATAAAAATTATAATATTAATGACTCAGATTATATTTATTCTTCAATCGATTTATTTGGTCTAGAACTAAAAGTTGGAAGTGCCTTTAAAATTAAGCCACAAATAAATATTAAAAATAATTACATGGCATATGGTTGGTATGCATTATTATCTGTTTTAATATTAATATCCTTAAGTCAATATTTAAAAAATAGACGTTTAAATCAAACTTTAAAAGAGGTAAATAATTTGGTTGTTCAAAAAAATGATGAATTAGAAATAAACTTAAGTAAAATTCAAACCTTAATTAAAGAGATACACCATCGTATAAAAAATAACATGCAAATGGTTGCTGGTATATTATTAATGCAAGAAAACGAGTATGAAGATGAAAACATTAAACAAGCATTAAAAGATAGTCAAAATAGGATACGGTCTATGTCTTTAGTACATGAAAAGCTTTATGGAAATGCTACTTTAAAAGATGTAAAAACCAAAGAATACGTTGAGCAATTATTAAAATATGTTGAAGATACCGTAAAAAATAAATCAATGCATTTACTTAAAGAAATAAATATTGATGATGGTTTGTTTTTTGATGCAGAAACAGCGTCAGACCTTGGTTTAATTTTAAACGAACTAGTAACAAACTCGTTTAAATACAGCTTTAAAGATAATGTGAAAAATAAATTAAGTATTACAATTATTGATAATAGACCTAATTTTAAATTAATCTATAAAGATTATGGAGAAGGTTTATCTGATGATTTTAATTATAAAACCTCAGACTCATTAGGGATGGAATTAATTAATATTTTAACTGAACAATTACAAGGTAAGTTAGAATATAAAAAGTTACCTGAAAGCACTTTTATAATTAATTTTAAACCTCATGAAAAAAGTTTTCATAGTTAATAGTTATAAAGTTTATTAATAATACCATTAATAAATTTTTACTTTATATTGTATTAAAAATAAGATTACTTTATATTTGCAATAATAATAAACACGAAACTAAACACAGTATGTTCGAATTTGACCAATATTTAGGCTTTTTAGCATTTTTAACTATCTTAACCATAGGATTTTGGTTAATGATATTTTTAATAACATTTGTAGTTCCTTATTGGATTGGAGGAAGTTTAATTGAACGTTTAAACGAGATTAAAGAAGAAAAAAAGGCTAAGCGTAATGCTTAATTTTTAAAATATAAATAGTTTTATTTAGTTTAGACTCAATAAAATTCAATTATAAAAAAAAGGAAATCAATATTGATTTCCTTTTTTTTATGATCTATATTTAAAATAACAGGACTTTGGATATAAAAAAAGCTGCTAGAATTTCTAGCAGCTTTTTATTATGGTATTAATATATTATCCCTCAAATTCATCACCACCACCATCACCATAGTTTCCACGTTGAGTACGCTTCTTTTTCTGGTTAAATCTGTATGTAAATGAAAGATTAAAACTACGTTCTCTCCATTGAAATTCGCTTTCACTAATATAAGTTGGAGTAGTAGTGGTTTGTTGTCTTTTACGGCTATTAAATAAGTCACTAACATTAAATGCTAATGAAGCTCTTTCGTTAAATAAGTCTTTACTAAATGCCATAGATGTTGTGAAAATACCTTCATTATCATTTTGAGCATCTTGACTTGGACCTCTGTAAAATAAATTTGTTTGCCAATCTATACTAGCAGGTAAAGTAAATTTATTACTTAATCTAGCAAACCAACTTGTGTTTTTATTATCAAGTGACAATCCGTTAGGAGTAGTACCTTCTACTTCAGACTGGAAAAAATTAAAGTTAGTATTTATTCTCCATTTTCTTGATGGGTTATATGTTAAAGTAAATTCGGCACCAACTCTGTCTTCAGTTGCTAAATTAATAGGAGAACGTTGTATAACGTTAACCTCTTGTCCAGAAATTGTAACGACTTCACCTGTGTCAAAACTTATAAAATTAAATCCATCTGTTGCATGTGAGTAGTAAGTAGAGGCGTTAAATGTAAACTTACCAAAACGTCTTAAATATCCTAAATCGAATTGTCCAGAGTAACTTGGATCTAATTCAGGATTACCTCTAAATACGCTTGTTAAGCTTGAAAAAGAAGGAAAAGGATTGATAAAACGAGAGCGAGGTCTACGTAAACGTCTGGCATAACCTAGCGTTATATTTTCTCTGTCACTAATTTCATAACTTAAATTTACTGTTGGGAATAATCCAGTGTAATTACGTTTACTAAAATCTCCACTTGTTGGTTGATCAATAGTTAATCTCGTGTTTTCTAATCTTAAACCTAAAAGGTATGAAAAGTTACCAATTTTACTTCCAAATTGAGAATATACAGCAATTAAATCTTCACCGTAGTTAAATAAGTTAGATTGTGTATTGTCAAGCTCTAAAGCGCCTTCATCATTTACAGATTGCACAATAAAATCTGTAGATTGAGTGTTGAAATTACCTCTAAATCCGGCTTCAAATTGAGAGTTTTCTCCGATTGGAAGTACGTAGTCTGTCTGTAGTAAGATACGTTCTTGTTCTTCAAAACTAGAAATATCATTAGATATTACGTTATCTGAAAGAATGATTGAATTTTCATTTTCATTATTTTCTTCATATTGAAAATCAAAAGTCAAAGTATGGCCACTATCATTAAAATTTTTATTGAAGTTTAATGAATATTGTATGGTTTTATCATCTTCTAGTTCAGGATCTATACGAACATTTGTAGAAGTGTTTCCTAAGGCGTCTGTTTGTAAAGTTGTGTTAGTTGTGTTTCTTTCGTTATCACTATCTCTGTATAAAAAAGATGTCGTTAAAGAAGCAGAATCATTAATATACCACTCTACACCAAAATTAGTGTTTAAACCTTTTCTAATACGCTCATAATCTCTAGTTTCTTCAGTATAAGTATCTGGATCATCAGAGATTAAATTTCCGTCGTCATCAAATTCTGTATTTAAATATTGCGTGTAAGCGTATGAATTACCTGGTGATTCTCTGTAACTATAACCAGTAGTATTAAAAATATTAATATTTCCTGTTCTATAGTTTATGTTTCCTGATATTCCTGCAGCAGGATTGTAACCTACGTTTGTGGTTATGGCTCCATTTAAACCTTGTAATTTACTTCTTTTTAGTATAATGTTTAATATACCAGCTGTACCTTCTGATTCATACCTAGCAGATGGAGAAGTAATAACTTCAACTCTTTCAATAGATTCTGCAGGTAATTGTCTTAAGGCATCTGTAGAACTTAAACCAACCAAACCAGATGGTTTTCCGTTAATTAATATGCGTACGTTATCATTACCACGTAATGCTACAGTACCTTCAACATCAACTGATACCGATGGGACATTATCTAAGACATCACTTACAGTTCCACCACGTACAGTTAAATCTTTACCAACGTTGTATATTTTTTTATCTAATCTTATCTCAACAGTAGTTTTTTCAGCAACAATTTCTATTTCGTCTAATGTTTCAGCATCAATTGCTAAATATTGACTTGGTAATGTTTGATTAGAATTTATAGATTTATTATTTAATACTTCGGTTTTAAAGCCAATGTATTCAAAACTTACAGTATAATTACCTGTTTTTACTTCAACTGAATAATTACCGTTAGCATCTGTAATTCCTCCAGAAACATCATTAGGTGATGAAATACTTTTGAATACTACTGTTGCATATTCTAGAGGTGCGTTTGTGTCTTTTTCAAGAATCTTTCCTTTAATGGTTACTGATTTTTGATTTGCATTTTGCGCAAAAGAAAAATTAGCGCATAGTAGCAGTAAACAAAAGGAAATAATATTTTTAGTCATAGATTTTGGTTTGTTAATATGACTACAAAAATACTTTAAGGTTTAAGCGTGTTTGGTTAAAGCTTTGTTAAATATAAAACTATAAATCATAAAGTAGAGTTTTGTTTAGGTTCTATATTAAAAATGCGTTTAGCAGGTTTGCCAACGACTGCTTTTCCTCCATTTATTACAATTGGACGTTCTATAATGTCTTGGTATTCAATCATTATGTCAATCAAGCTGTCGTCGTTAAATTGTTGACCTTCATCTACAAGAGGTTTAAAGTTTTCAATCCATACTTTACTGTCTTTTCTGATTAACTCATCTGGTTTAATATTTAACAGATTTATAATTTTAATTAGTTTTGGTTTATCTAGAGGTCTATCTTGGTATTTTATGACTTCGTGATCATGTTTTGAGGTTTCTAAAATTTCAAGGCAAGCGTTTGAGTCTGACGACTCAGGGTTGTGATATATTATTATCATTAGTTTAGTGAGGGAGTTTGATTGTGCTGAAATAATCGTTAATAAACTATAATATTGTTTTTATCTGTTCAGTTGGTCTACCAATAACAGCTAAATTTTTATTGGTAACAATTGGTCTTTCAATTAATTTAGGATGGGCTTGTAAGGCTTCTATAATCTGTTTGTCTGTCAGGTTTTTGTTTTTATAATTTTCTTTCCAAATGGCTTCGTTTTTTCTGACAAGCTCAATAGGTTTGATATTTAGAGTGATAATAATTTTCTCTAATTCTTTTAAAGTTAAAGGATTGTCAAGATATTTTATAATTTCAAACTCTTGGTTTGTGTCTTCTAATAACTGTAAACCCTGTCTAGATTTACTGCATCTTGGATTGTGGTAAATTTTTATCATTGCTTAAAGGTTTTCAGTATCAATATCTTGTTGTCCCATCATCATAAGATAGGCTTTCAAAAAGGGTTCTATATTTCCATCTAAAACAGCGTCTACATTACCTGTTTCATGGCTACTTCTAACATCTTTTATTAGCTTGTATGGATGTAAGACATAGTTTCTTATTTGACTTCCCCATTCAATCTTCATTTTACTAGCTTCAATATCTTCACGTTGTGCTAATTGCTTTTGAAGTTCGATTTCATACAACTGTGATTTTAACATCTGCATTGCTCTAGACCTATTGTCATGTTGAGACCTAGTTTCTGAACACGAAATTTGTATTCCAGAGGGTTTGTGTGTAAGTTGTACTTTAGTTTCAACTTTATTTACATTTTGTCCACCTGCACCACTAGATCTAGCGGTTGTAATTTCAATATCAGCTGGATTTATATCAATTTCTATAGTATCATCCACTAATGGGTAAACGTAAACTGAAGCAAAACTAGTATGTCGTTTTGCATTACTATCAAATGGAGAAATACGTACTAATCTGTGTACACCATTTTCGCCTTTTAACCAACCAAAAGCAAAATCGCCTTCAATTTCTAACGTTACAGTTTTAATGCCAGCAACATCACCTTCTTGAAAGTTTAACTCTTTAACTTTAAAGCCATTTTTTTCGGCATACATTAAATACATACGCATTAACATATTTGCCCAATCACAACTCTCTGTTCCTCCAGCTCCTGCTGTAATTTGTAAAACAGCACTTAAACTGTCACCTTCTTCAGATAACATGTTTTTAAACTCTAAATCTTCAATTAAAGTTAATGCTTTATTGTAGCGTTCTTCAACATCAGTTAAAGTTGCTTCGTTTTCTTTGTAAAACTCGTAAATAACTTCTAAATCTTCAATGTATGATTTAGAATTTTCGTAATCGTTTATCCATTTTTTTTTCTCTCTTAAGGATTTCATGACTAGTTCTGCAGCAGCAGAGTCATTCCAAAAGTTAGGATCAAACGTTTGCTCTTCTTCATTTTGAATCGCAACTAGCTTATTGTCAATGTCAAAGATATTGCCTTAACGATTTAAGGCGTGTATTAAGGTTTTTGATGTATTCTGAAGTTATCATAATTTTAACTTTGAGTGGATAACAAAAATAGAATTATTACTAAGATTTAAAAATATTTAACTACAATTTTAATAATTTTATCAAGATTAAAACAAAAGATATGATTATTGATTTAAGAAGTGATACCGTTACAAAACCTAGTTTAGAAATGATGGAAGCCATGATGACAGCTAAGGTTGGTGATGATGTGTATAAAGAGGACGAAACTATTAATACTTTAGAAGAAAAAGTAGCTCAACAATTTGGTAAGTCACACGCTATGTTTTTTCCTAGTGGTACGATGGCTAATCAAACTGCTTTAAAACTACATACTAATCCTGGTGATCAAGTAATTTGTGACCAGTATGCTCATATATATAATTATGAAGGTGGAGGAGCCTCATTTAATAGTGGTATTTCTTGTAAATTATTAGATGGTCATAGAGGGATGTTTACTGCTAGTCAAGTTGAAGAAGCTATTAATCCTCCTGAATTTTATCATAGTCCATTAACGACTTTAGTTGAAATTGAAAATACTACTAATAAAGGAGGAGGAGCGTGTTGGGATTTTAATGAAATTTTAAAAATTAAAGACCTTTGTAAAACTCATAATTTAGGGTTTCATTTAGATGGAGCAAGATTATGGAATGCTTTAGTTTCTAAAAATGAAACTACAGCACAATATGGAGCTGCTTTTGATACCATATCTGTTTGTCTTAGTAAAGGATTGGGTTGTCCAATTGGATCTGTACTTGTTGGTGATGAAGCAATCATGAAAAATGCTATAAGAATTAGAAAGATCTTAGGAGGAGGAATGCGTCAAGGTGGATTTTTGGCAGCAGCAGGATTATATGCACTAGAACATAATATTGAAAGGTTAGAAGAGGACCATATAAAAGCCAAACAATTAGGTGATGTTTTACTTAAATCTTCCTTTGTAAAAAAGGTCGAACCTGTTGAAACTAATATTGTAATTTTTCAACTTAATGAAAAATATTCAGAAAATGATTTTTTAGAGGTGCTTTCTGACAAGAATATTAAAATCATTAGTATGGGAAATGGTAAATTAAGATTAGTAACCCACCTTAATTATTCTGATAATCAGCATGATAAAGTCGTTAATGTGCTAGAAAAGTTGTAATTTAGACACAGTGTTTGTTAAATTTAATAACACTGTTTGCTTTTTTACATGTAGTTAAGCTGAATTTTAACGCTTTTGGTCGAAATTTTAACTTAGTGTTATGAATAAAAGTGAGTATTTGTTTGATAAGTATTTTTTTTGAATGAAATTAGAGAACAGTCGTTATTAGTTTCGACTAAATATGTTTAATAAATAACCATTTAAATTAACAACAATGAAAAAAGTATTACTAACAATTTTATCTTTTGTAGTCTGCTCAGCAGTTTTTGCACAAGATTTACCAACAAATCCTGAACCAGGGAAATGTTATGTACGTTGTGTAACTCCTGATGTATGGGTTAACCAAGACATTACAGTACAGGTAGCACCAGCTTATAAAAAGTTAAGCGTTGTGCCTGCGCAGTACAGAACAGAAAACGAAGAAGTTGTAACTCAATCAGCTGGACAAGAATTATCAGTAGTTCCTGCTAAATATGAAACACAAACTTTTGAAGTTGTTACTCAGGAAGCTTCTCAGAAGTTAGAAAAAGTACCTGGATCTACAGATACTACAACTGAAGAAATGATTATTCAACCATCTTATCAAGAGCTTTCGGTAGTTCCTGCTAAGTATGCTACAGAAAACTTTGAGGTTGTTTCTTCTGAAGGAGGTCAAACTTTATCAGTAGTTCCTGCTAAATTAGGAACAGAAAATTTTGAAGTTGTTGTAAAAGAAGCTGGGCAACGTTTAGAGGTTATTCCTGCAAAATATGAAAACAGAACAGAAACAGTATTGGTTGAAGCTGCTTACACTAAGCTACAGTCTATACCTGCTAAATATGAAACAAGAACAGAAACAGTTGTTGTAAAAGAAGCCTCTCAACGTTTAGAAGTGGTTCCTGCAAAATGGACTACAGAAAATGTAACAGTATTAGTACAACCTGAGTCTTCAAGATTAGAAATTGTTCCAGCTAAATATGGTACAGAAACTTTTGAGGTTGTTGTTAAAGAAGCATCTCAACGTTTAGAAGTTATTCCTGCAAAATGGGGTAATGAAACTTTATCATATAAGAAGCAAGAGTTTGGTTCTACTTTATCAGTAGTTCCTGCTAAATTTACTTCAGGTTATGAGGTAATAGAAGTTAAGCCTGCAACAGCAAAATGGGGAATGAGTGATACTCCAGCAGCAGACTGTGCATCAAGTGATCCTAATGATTGTAGATACTGGTGTTACAAAAATATTCCTGCTCAAAACATTACAATTAATACAACAGAATTAGCTTCTGATGCTCAAGTAATGACAAAGCCAGGATGTGATCAAGCACCTAACAGTTCTTCTGACTGTGGAATGGGTACATATACAAGACGTGTGGTTTTAACTCCAGCTACAACAAGAGTTATTGATATTCCTGCTGTAACTAAAACAGTTAAAAAAACAGTAATGGTAACACCTCCAACAACAAGAACAATTCCAATACCTGCTGTAAATAAAACAGTTAAAAAAACGGTATTAGTATCTCCAGCTACAACAAGAGTAATTGACATTCCTGCTGTAACTGAACAAGTAACTAGAAGAGTAATGGTAACGCCTCCAACAACAAGAACAATTGAAGTTCCTGCTGTAACTAAAGAGGTAACTAGAACTGTAATGGTAACACCTCCAACAACAAGAGTAATTGATATTCCTGCTGTAACAAAAACAATGAAACGTACTATAGTAGTTGATGCAGCTACAACAAGAGTGACTGAAATTCCTGCTGTAACTAAAACAATGAAGCGTACTGTAATGGCAACACCTCCTACAACAAGAGCGGTTGATATTCCTTCAAAGTCTACTACATTAAGAAAAACTATCATTACTCCTGAAACTACAAGAGTAGTAACTATACCATCTACGTCTACAACAATGAAACGTACTGTAATGGCTACACCTCCAACAACAAGAGTAATTGAAGTACCTCAAAAAACAGCTACTTTAAAGCGTACTGTTTTAGCTAACGATGCTAGAGTAGAAGAGAAAACGGTACCTGCTGTTAATAAAACAGTTACTAAAGAAGTATTACAGAAAAAAGGAGGTTTAACTACTTGGAAAGAAGTGGACTGTAAAATCGTTGAATATAACGACTTAAACATAAACTGGAATTTAGGTTCTGCATCATTAACTGCAGCTGCTAAAGCTGAAATCGATGCTAAATTATTACCTGTATTAGCTGATGGTGTATCAGTAGAGATTGCTTCTCACACAGATTCAAGAGGTTCTAAATCATCTAACAGATCTTTATCAGAAAGAAGAGCTCAAGCGGTAACTAACTACTTAATCTCTAAAGGAATCAATTCTTCAAGAATTGTATCTAATGGATATGGAGAGTCTAGATTAGCAAACAGATGTTCTGATGGTGTTTCTTGTACAGAAAGAGAGCACTTAGCAAACAGACGTACTCAATTTAGAGTTATCAATGCTAACTAATTAGTATATATTACATAAAATAAAAAAGGAAGCCAATTGGCTTCCTTTTTTTATACTTCAACATTAAATTATTTAAACATATCCATTCCTGGTATATTTGGCATACCTTCTTTAGTAACAGCAGCTAATTCAGTTTCATTAATTTCTGTTGCTTTGGCAATAGCCTTGTTTAGTGTTAATATTAAGTAATCTTCAAGTTGTTCTTTATCTTCTAATAAATCATCACTAATAGTAATAGATTTAATTTCTCTATTAGCAGTTAAAGTGACTTGTAATAAATTATCACTACTGTTTTGATCTACTAAAACAGTATTTAATCTCTTTTTTGTTTCCTCTACTTTTTGTTGGGTCTCTTTTAGTTTTCCCATCATACCCATTAAGTCTCCAAACATTTTATTTAATTTTAAGGTTTAAGCTACAAATTTATTAAATTGATAGTTTAAAATTCAAAAAAATTAAATATGAAAAAACAGTTTATGCTAATTATTATAAGTTTTACATTTGTATTTTCCTGTAAAAACGATATTATAATGACTAAAACTAATGTAAATCCACCTATAGCTAAAAAGGTTGAAAAGCAATTGCAAATTCATAATGACACCAGAATTGATAATTATTATTGGTTAAATCAAAGAGAAGATCAAGAGGTTTTAGATTATTTAAATGCTGAAAACAATTACACTGAGTCAATTTTAAAACATACAGAGGGTTTTCAAAAATCATTATTTGATGAGATGAAAGCAAGAATTAAAGAAGATGACCAAAGCGTGCCCTATAAACAAAATGGTTATTGGTATATCACTAGATATGAGGAAGGTAAAGATTACCCAATTTATACCAGAAAAAAAGACAGTCTTACAGCAGATGAAGAAATTTTATTTGATTGTAATCTTATGGCTAAAGGACATAGCTATTTTAAACTAGGTGGTTTAACTATTAGTACAGACAATACTTTAGCAGCCTTTGCAGTAGACACTGTTAGTAGAAGGCAATATTCTATCAAAATTAAAAATTTAGTAACAGGAGAAATTTATGATGATGTTATTGTAAATACAACAGGTGGAATGACTTGGGCTAATGACAATAAAACATTATTTTACAGTAAAAAAGATGAAGTTACTTTACGTTCAGATAAAATTTTCAAGCATAAATTAGGTACTGATGCATCAACAGACCAATTAGTTTTTCATGAAAAAGATGAAACTTACAATACTTATGTTTACAAAACTAAATCTATAAAGTATATAATTATAGGAAGTTCAAGTACTTTGGCTACAGAATATCAAATACTTGAAGCAGATCAACCTGACAATGAATTTAAAGTTTTTAATTCTCGTGAAAAAGATTTAGAATATTCAATAGCTCATTTTGATGATAGCTTTTATATTATCACAAACAAAGATGGAGCAACTAACTTTAAGCTTCAAAAAACAAACGAAAGTAATACATCAAGTGATAATTGGACAGACGTATTACCACACAGAGAAGATGTTTTATTAGAAGATATCGAAATCTTTAAAGATTATTTAGTCGTAAACGAAAGACAAAATGGTTTAAACCAATTAAGAATTATTAGTTGGAATGGAGCAGAGGACTATTATTTAGATTTTGAAAGTGAAACGTATACAGCTCAATTAGGAAACAATCCTGACTTTGAAAGCGAAACTTTGAGGTATGGATTCAATTCGTTAACCAATCCAAGTTCTGTTATAGACTACAATTTTAAAACAAAAGAAAAAACAGTTAAAAAAGAACAAACCGTTTTAGATCCTAATTTTAATAAAGATAACTATCAATCTAAGCGTATTTGGGCAACAGCTAGAGATGGTGAGAAAATACCAATGTCTATTGTTTATAAAAAAGGAATGACACTTAATGGTCAAAACCCAGTTTTACAATATGCTTATGGATCTTATGGATCTACAATAGACCCTTATTTTTCATCTATTAGGCTAAGTTTACTGGATCGAGGTTTTATCTATGTCATTTCGCACATTAGAGGTAGTGAGTATTTAGGAAGACCTTGGTATGAAAACGGAAAACTGTTAACCAAAAAGAATACATTCACAGATTTTATTGATTGTTCAAAGTTTTTAATTGACAATAACTACACGTCACAAAAGCATTTATACGCAATGGGAGGAAGTGCAGGAGGATTATTAATGGGAGCAATTATTAATATGAATCCAGAACTTTATAATGGAGTAGTAGCTGCAGTACCTTTTGTAGATGTTGTAACCACAATGTTAGACGATTCAATACCATTAACAACTGGAGAATATGATGAATGGGGAAATCCAAATGATAAAACCTATTATGATTACATGAAATCTTATTCACCCTATGACAATGTTGCACAAAAGGAGTATCCAAATTTGTTAGTTACTACAGGATTACACGATTCTCAAGTTCAATATTGGGAACCAGCAAAATGGGTTGCTAAATTAAGAGAGTTAAAAACTGACTCAAATTTATTATTATTAAAAACAGACATGGAAGCAGGTCATGGTGGTGCTTCTGGTCGTTTTGAGGCCTTAAAAGAGGTCGCTTTAGAATACGCTTTTCTATTTGATTTGGAAGGAATAAATAAATAGTCAAAAAAAATCATTACTTTTGCATGGTTTGATTTTAAAAATCAAAAAAAATAAGTAGCTTTTAAATAGCATTTATGGAACAAAAAAAACAAGTTTTTGATAACGTATTAGATTTAATTGGTAATACGCCAATGATAAAACTAAAAAAAATGACATCAGGTTTTAAAGGTAATTACCTAGCAAAGGTAGAGGCTTTTAATCCAGGTCACTCTTCAAAAGATAGAATTGCACTTTATATTATAGAGCAAGCAGAAAAACAAGGTATCATCAAACCAGGTGACACTATAATTGAAACTACTTCTGGTAACACTGGATTTAGTATTGCAATGGTTAGTGTAATTAAAGGTTACGATTGTATTTTGGCTGTTAGTTCAAAATCATCTGCAGATAAAATTGATATGTTAAAAAACATGGGAGCAAAAGTTTATGTTTGTCCTGCAAATGTAAGTGCTGATGATCCTAGAAGTTATTATCAAGTTGCAAAACGTTTGCATGACGAGATTAAAGGGTCTGTTTATATAAACCAATATTTTAATCAGTTAAATATAGATGCACATTACCATTCTACAGGTCCTGAGATATGGAATCAAACTGAAGGTAAAATAACTCATCTTGTTGCTTGTAGTGGTACAGGAGGAACAATTTCTGGTACAGCAAAATATTTAAAGGAGCAAAATCCAAATATTAAAGTTATTGGTGTCGATGCTTATGGATCGGTATTAAAAAAATATCATGAAACAAGAGAGTTTGATGATAAAGAAATATACCCTTATCGTATTGAAGGATTAGGTAAAAACTTAATCCCAACAGCAACGGATTTTGATAGTATCGATGAATTTGTTAAAGTTACAGACGAAGAAAGTGCACATACCGCTAGAGAAATAGCTCAAACAGAAGGATTGTTTGTAGGTTATACTTCTGGAGCAGCAATGCAAGCACTTAAACAACTAAATGAATCAAATGAATTTAAGGATACTGATAACGTAGTTGTTATTTTTCCTGATCATGGTTCAAGATATATGAGTAAAGTATACAGTGACAAGTGGATGACTGAACAAGGTTTCTTTGACAGTAAAAATGAAGCTGCAGCACAAAGTATTCAATATATAAAGTAAACGTTACAAAACATAGAAAAAAGTTAATCTTATATTTATAGTAAGATTGACTTTTTTTATTAGAAATCCATAGGTTATTTGTTATGCATGAATAATAAAATTGCCTAATTTTGTAACATCTAACTAAAATTTAATAGCTTAAGCTAATTATACCTAACTATGATAGCTTAAAAATCGCATTTTACATGAAAGATTTATTTGAAAAAATATACAAGGACAAAGGACCATTGGGTAAATGGGCTGCTCAAGCAGAAGGTTACTTTGTATTCCCAAAATTAGAAGGAGAAATTTCTAACCGTATGAAATTTCAAGGTAAGGAAGTTATCACATGGAGTATCAACGATTATTTAGGGTTAGCAAATCACCCAGAAGTACGTAAGGTAGATGCAGAAGCAGCTGCTGCTTATGGATCAGCATATCCAATGGGAGCACGTATGATGTCTGGTCATACAGAACTACACGAACAATTACAGAATGAGTTAGCAGAATTTGTTGATAAAGAAGCAGCTTATTTATTAAACTTTGGTTACCAAGGGATGGTGTCTACTGTAGATGCATTAGTTGGTAAAGATGATATAATTGTTTACGATGTTGATGCACATGCATGCATTATTGATGGTGTTAGATTACATCACGGAAAACGTTTTACTTACAAGCACAATGATATTGAAAGTTTAGAAAAAAACTTAGAGCGTGCTACTAAAATGGCTGAAACTACTGGAGGTGGAATCTTAGTGATTTCTGAAGGCGTTTTTGGAATGCGTGGTGAACAAGGTCGTTTAAAAGAAATTGTTGCTTTAAAACAAAAATACAACTTTAGATTATTTGTTGATGATGCTCATGGTTTTGGTACTTTAGGTAAAACAGGAGCAGGAGCAGGACAAGAGCAAGGTGTGCAAGATGATATTGATGTATATTTTGCAACATTTGCTAAATCTTTAGCTAGTACAGGAGCTTTTATTGCTGCTGATCAAGAAATTATTGATTATTTAAAATATAACTTACGTTCTCAAATGTTTGCTAAATCATTGCAAATGCAATTGGTTGTTGGAGCATTAAAGCGTTTAGATATGTTACGTACAATGCCTGAGTTAAAACAAAACTTATGGAAAATTGTAGATGCATTACAATCAGGTCTTAAAGATCGTGGATTTGATATTGGTACAACTCAAAGTTGTGTAACACCTGTTTACTTAAATGGAAGTATTCCAGAAGCTATGGCTTTAGTTAGAGATTTAAGAGAAAACTATGGTATTTTCTGTTCAATAGTTGTGTATCCAGTAATCCCTAAAGGATTAATATTATTAAGAATGATTCCTACTGCAACACATACATTACAGGATGTGTCAGAAACGTTAGATGCTTTTGAAGCAATTAGAGAGCGTTTAGTTAATGGTACTTATAAGCGTATGTCTGCTGCTTTAATTAAAGCAATGGGTGAATAATTATTACGTTTTTTACTTATAAAAAAATCCGATTCAATTTTGAATCGGATTTTTTAGTTTAGATAATTATTTGTTTTCTAAAATTATAATTGTTTTTTAAATGTACAACGTCTCATATATATTTCTGGACTAAAGTGTTTCCATATTTTTTTTATAGCTTCATTGTCTTCTAACTCTGGTGTGCGATAACACATTTTTATACCTCTTTCGGTAAATGTGTTATAATATTCATTAAATATTACTGCATGTACACCTTTATTTTGGTAATCAGGATGTACACCTATTAGGTAAAACATGACATCTTTACTTTCTTTTTTAGCTTTTAATAATTTTAAAAAACCAAAAGGAAAAAGTTTTCCATTTATTTGTTGTAAAGCTTCTGCAAAACCAGGCATAACTACTGCAAATGCAATTAATTTATCATCACTATCTACAACAAATTTTATGTATTCTGGATTTATAAAACTAATAAACTTCTTTTTAAAATATTCTTTTTGAATATCTGTGATAGCTACAAAAGAGGATAGTGAGGCATAAGTTTCGTTAAATAAATCAAACATCTTATCTGCATAAGGCATGACTTCTGATGTCTTTTTTAAATCTAAAGCTCTCAGTTTGTAACGTCGTTTTATTAATTCTTGTGCTTTATAGAAAAATTCAGGTTTAACATTTTCAAAAGGGAATCTGCTTTCTATATATTTTTTTTCAACAGTAAAGCCATGGGCTTCGTAGTGTTTGACATAATAACTATGATTGTACCATGTTACCATGTTACTTAAGTTGTTATAACCTTCGGTCATTACTCCAACTTTATCTAAGTTAGAAAAGCCAACAGGACCTTCACTATATACTAAATCATGTTTTTTACCAATGGTATAAACTTTATTTAAAAGCGCTTTACTAACTTCTAAATCGTCAATAAAATCAAACCAGCCAAAACGCATTTTTTTTAAGTCTTGATCTTTGACTTCTAACCAATTTATAATTGCAGCAATACGTCCTACAACTTTGTTAGATTTATAAGCTAAAAATAATGTAGCTTCGGCATCATTAAATATTGGGTTTTTCTCTTTATCAAATGTGGCTAATTCTTGACTAATAATAGGAGGTACCCAATATTTAGAATCCTTATATATTTGAAAAGGGAATTTAACAAACGTTTTATAGTCTGCTTTTGTTTCTACTTTTTTAATTGTAATCATATGGTAAAAAAAGGCCTAGTTAGTTTTCGTCATCAAAATCAATCTCCTTAGTTTCTTTTTTACGTTTTCCAGAATCTGAAGGAGTGTCAGAATCATCACCTTTTTTCTTGTTTTTCTTATTACGGTTGGCTTTACGCTCGTATTCTTCTAAAACATTTGTACCATTATCTATGTCAGTATCTGGATCTTTATGAAAGTCTAAACGATAAGAAGCTCCAAAGTTAAAGCTAAATACTGAAGGTGTGTCTTTAGTATTAAATGTAACTGCAGTATCTAACTGAAAATCTTTATTCCATAAATACGCTCCACCAAATCTAAAAAGGTTATCAGCATAGTAGTCACTTTTAATACCTTCGGTCTCACCAAAAAGTACCCATTGTTGGTTGATGGCTTTTGTTAGTGTTAAGATGTATTGAAAATCCGAATAATCTGAACCTATCCTATCTTTAGCAAAATTCATTACTAAAACCCAACCACTATTAAAATTGTGTTGTGTTGCAATCATCACTTTTGGCGAAAATCCACCTTCGTAATTAGGTCGTGTCAAAGGATTAGTATATGGCACGTATGAGTTGTTTTTTGCATCATAGTTGGCTCCAACATAAATAGAAACAGCCGGAATCAAGCTACTCCATCTAAATTTGCGATTAGCATGATAACTAAAAATATTTGGTTTTTCTTCACCTAGTTTTTTGTAAGGATCATAAACTAAGTATTTAGCACCAAGTGTCAAATATCTAAAATTTGCGCGATCTGTTTCAATTGGAGAGTTTACAGACCTGTTGTCGGTAAATGTGTCATTTTGATACGTTCCTTCTATATTTAATTCTAGTTGTTCCCAAAGCAAACCATATCTGGCAGCAAAATCAATACCAAAACCAGAAGCTTCATTTTTTAAAGGTGTATGTTCTTCTTTAACAAGGTAAGGTCCAACTTCAAATTGAGCCACATTTTTACCAACAGAAAACGCGCTTCTTGACACACCAGGTCTGTTAGAGTTAATAACTTCAGTGTATTGCGCAGTAGCAGTAAAACTTGCTAATAGCAATACATAAGTGAATACTATTTTTGGGTTAAGCATAAATATTTGTTTAAAGTCAAATATAAGATTTTATATTTTTTTTATGTATTTAAAACTTAATTTAAAACTGAAGAATTGTATTTTTGTTAAAGAAATGATTACTTATTAAATATTACAACATGGGTTTATTAAGAACCATCCTTATAATTATATTAATTTATTACGGTTTAAAAATCTTATCTCGTTTGTTTGCTCCTGCGCTTTTTAAATATGCAGCTAAAAAAGCAACACAACGTTTTGGTGGTGCTTTTAACCAGCAAAGACAAGAACCACTAAAAAAAGAAGGCGAAATTACGATAGATAAAATGCCTGAAAATAAATCTTCAAATAAAAATGTTGGTGAGTATGTAGATTACGAAGAAATTGAGTAATTTTCGACCTCACAGTTTTTAAAATCATTTATGCAATTCTCTTTTAAAAAAATCTTGCCTCATTTTTTAATTTTGGTAGGGTTTATTATCTGCTCATTAGCTTATTTTAGTCCTGTTTTACAAGGAAAAGTCATTTACCAAAGTGATATTGTTCACTACACAGGAATGGCCAAACAACAAAAAGATTTTAAAGTCCAAACAGGTCAAGAAACCTATTGGACAAACAGTGCTTTTGGAGGTATGCCAACCTACCAATTAGGTGCAAAATATCCTCATAATTATATTAAAAAGTTAGATTTGTCTTTAAGGTTTTTACCTAGGCCAGCAGACTATTTATTCTTGTATTTTTTAGGTTTTTATGTTTTACTCTTAGTTTTAAAAGTCGATTGGAAATTAGCAGGTCTTGGTGCTTTAGCATTTGGTTTTTCTACCTATCTTATAATAATATTAGGTGTTGGACATAATAGTAAAGCGCATGCTATAGCTTACATGCCTTTAGTTTTAAGTGGTATTCTTTTAACTTTTAGAGGTAAGTTTATAGCAGGATTTTTATTAACTACTGTAGCTATGGGTCTCGAGTTGGTTGCTAACCATTATCAAATGACCTATTATTTGATGTTATTAGTTTTAGTATTAGGTGGCGCATATTTGGTTGACGCGTATCGTAAAAAAATGATACCTCATTTTTTTAAAGCTTTAGGTGTATTGTTAGTTGCTGTAATTTTAGCAATAGGTTTAAATGCTACTAATATATTAGCCACTCAGGAGTATGTTAAACAAAGTACTCGTGGGCAAAGTGAGATTACAATTAATGCAGATGGTTCTAAAAAAGAAATCACGAACGGGTTAAGTAAAGATTACATTACAGAATACAGTTATGGTAAATTAGAAACCTTTAACTTGTTTGTGCCAAGATTTTTAGGAGGAGGAAGTGGAGAAGACGTCGGAAAAGATTCTGCGATGTATGATTATTTTGTATCTCAAGGTGTGTCACCTGTTCAAGCTAGAGACTATGCTAACGGATTACCAACATATTGGGGAAGTCAAACTATCGTTGAAGCTCCAGCCTATATTGGAGCTGTAGTTATATTTTTATTTGTACTTGGTTTATTTTTAGTCAAAGGACGTTTAAAATGGTGGCTTGCTGGCGGAACGGTTTTGTCATTATTACTATCATATGGTAAGAATTTAGAGTTTTTAACTAACTTTTTTATAGATTTTGTACCGCTTTATAATAAGTTTAGAGCAGTCAGTTCGATTCAGGTTATTTTAGAATTGTGTATTCCTGTTTTGGCTGTTTTTGCATTAGTTAGACTATTTAATGATGTTGTAAAAACCGAAGAAAAATTAAAAGCTTTAAAATATACAGTTTATACAACAGCAGGTTTAGCAGTTTTGTTTTTAGTAGTAAAATTTGCAGGACTTATAAGTTTTGTTGGAGGATCTGATGGACAAATAAGAGCCAGTTACGGTCAAGCTTTTTTGGATGCTTTAAAAGAAGATAGAGCAAGTTTTTTTACTAATGACACTCTAAGGACTTTAGTTTTTGTTTTACTAGCAGCAGCAGTTATTTATTTCTTTTTAAATAAAAAAATAAACGAAACTAAAGTTGTAGTAATTATGGCTTTATTAATTGTTATAGATCTTGTTGGTGTTGATAGACGTTATGTTAACAACGAAGATTTTGTATCTAAACTAAAAATGGAACGTCCATATCAAGCCAATGGTGCAGATTTAGAAATCCTTAAGGATACAGACAACTTCCGTGTGTTTGATATTACTTCAGGAGGAGCAAAAGCTAGTTATTTCCATAATGCATTAGGTGGTTATCATGCTGCAAAACCAAAACGATATCAGGATTTATACGAGTTTTATATCTCTAAAAATAATATAAACGTGTTAAGTATGCTTAATGCAAAATATATTATCGGTCAAGCCGAATACAACCAGCCATTTCCGTATGTTAATAATGATGCTAATGGTAATGCTTGGTTTGTGCAAAACTTGAAAGAAGTTGCTAGTCCTACTGATGAAATATTAGCATTAGATACATTAAATAGTAAGCAAACAGCCATTTATTCAAGAGAGCAAATTAAAAGTGTTAACTTACCTAAGGCATTTAAAACGGACTCGTTAGCATCAATTAAAGTTGCAACGTATAAACCAAACTACATAAAATATCAATCTGATAATGCTAACAATGGTTTTGCTGTATTTTCAGAAATGTACTATGGTAATGGGTGGAATGCTTATATCGACGGTCAAGCTAAACCACATTTTAAAGTTAATTACGCTTTAAGAGGTTTGGAAGTGCCAAAAGGTAATCATACTATTGAGTTTAAGTTTGAGCCAAAGGTGGTTGAAACAGGAAGTACTATTGCATTAGCAAGTTCATTAATATTTGGACTGCTTGTATTTGGTGGTTTATTTTTAGGATTTAAAAGTTTTCGTAAAAAGGAAACTGCTTAATCATACTTGGCTTAATTTCCGCGAAAGCGTTATATCATGGATAAAAAAAAGGTACTTATAATTACATATTATTGGCCACCAGCAGGAGGACCAGGAGTACAGCGTTGGTTAAAATTTGTAAAGTATTTACCAGAGTTTAATATTGAACCAATTGTGTATTGTCCTTCTAATGCTAATTACCCTATTTTAGACCAGTCTTTACAGTCAGAAGTTGATCCAAGTATAACTATTTTACAACAGCCCATTAAAGAGCCTTATAAACTTGCACAATTGTTTTCTAAAAAAAGTAAAACAATTAGTAAAGGGATTATTGCCGAAAAAAATAAACAAAGCTTAATCGAGCGTTTGATGTTATTTGTTAGAGGTAATTTTTTTATACCTGATGCTAGAAAAAATTGGGTTAAGCCTTCAGTAAATTATTTATCTACTTACATTTTAGATTTTAATATTGATACAATTATTACTAGTGGTCCTCCACATAGTTTGCATTTAATTGGTTTACAATTACAGCAAAAATTAGGTGTTAAATGGATAGCAGATTTTAGAGATCCTTGGACAAGTATAGGTTACCATAAGCAATTAAAATTGACTAAGACCTCTGTTAAAAAACATAAAAATTTAGAGGATAAAGTGCTTAATAGTGCCAACCAAATTATTGTAACTAGTCCTAGTACTAAAACGGAGTTTGAACAGATAACTAATCAGCCAATTTCTGTCATAACTAATGGTTATGACAAAGAAGAAGTTGTTGTAAATCAGTTAGATAAAAAGTTTACTTTATCACATATTGGGTCTTTGTTATCCAAACGAAACCCTGAAGTTTTATGGAAAGTACTGCAAGATTTAAAACAGGAAGATCAAGATTTTGCAAATCAGTTTCAGTTAAATTTAGTAGGTTCAGTTGGTGAAGAAATACTTCAATCTATTGCTAAATTTAATTTAACCAATAGTTTAAATAATATCGGCTATTTAACTCATATTGAAGCAATTGAGTATCAGAAAAAATCCCAATTATTATTATTGATTGAAATAGATAGTGAAGATACAAAAGCAATCATACCAGGAAAAATATTTGAATATATGGTTGCTAATAGACCAATTATTGCAATTGGTCCAAAAGGTGCAGATGTGGCTTCGATTATTAAAGACACAAACACTGGAGTATTTTTTAATTATCAAGAATATGAAGCTTTAAAACAAACCATAAAAAATCATTTTGAAGCTTATAAAAATAATAATTTGTCGACCAATCCTGTTGGATTACAACGTTACTCAAGACGACAATTAACCAAAAAATTAGCAAGTTTAATTACCCCTTGCTAACTTAGTTTTTAATCCACCACTACCTTATGGGAATAGTTGTTAATCAATCTATCAAAAATACTGTAATTACATACATTGGATTTGGTGTTGGAGCTATTAATGTCATTTTTTTATATACTCAATTTTTAAGTGAAGCTTACTTTGGATTAATAACTTTTATATTATCTACAGCTAATATTTTAATGCCTTTAATGGCTTTTGGTGTACATAATACTATTGTTAAATTTTATTCTTCATTTAAGACTAGACAATCTCAAAATAGCTTTTTAACCTTAATGTTAGTGTTGCCTTTAGCAGTAGTAATTCCTGCAGGAATTGTAACACATTTTGGTTATGATTATATCGCAAATTGGTTATCTAAAAAAAATAGTATAATCAAAGATTACACATGGTTAATATATGTTTGCGCAGTTATGTTTGCTTATTTTGAAGTGTTTTATGCTTGGAGTAGAGTGCAAATGCAAAGTGTTTTTGGAAACTTTATGAAAGAGGTGTTTCATAGAGTATGCATTATGGTTTTATTGTTGCTATTGCATTATAAATACCTATCTGTAGATCAATTAATATACAGTATTGTTTTGGTTTATATTTTAAGAACTTTAATAATGAAATTGTATGCGTTTAGCTTGAGACTTCCTGTTTTAAAGTTAGTTAAGATTCCAAATTTAAAATCGGTTTTAAAATATTCTGCTTTAATAATTATTGCAGGCTCTGTAGCAAACATAGTTTTAGAAATTGATAAGTTTATGCTTGGTCAGTTTGAAGCTATAACTAATGTAGCGTATTATGGTGTAGCTATTTATATTGCGGCTGTTATTGGTGTGCCTTCAAGAGCTATGCATTTAATAACGCATCCAATTACTGCTAAGTTGTTAAACGATAAGGATAAGATTGGTCTAAATATTTTGTATCAAAAAAGCTCTATTAACTTGTTTATAATTAGTGGGTTTATTTTTTTATGTATTATCATAAATATTAATCAACTGTATTTATTAATTCCTGATAATTATAGTGAAGGCTTTATGGTGGTTTTAATAATAGGATTAGCTAAACTGTCAGATAGTTTAACAGGAAATAACAACGCTATACTTTTTAATAGTGACTATTATAGAATGGTTTTGGTTTTTGGAGTGATGTTAGCAATTTTGACGGTATTATTAAATTATATGTTTATTCCGTCGTTTGGATTAAACGGAGCAGCTTACGCAAGCGGTATTACTATTGTTTTATATAACATGGTTAAACTGCTGTTCGTTTACAGTAAGTTTAAGATTCAACCTTTTACAATTTCAACTTTAAAAACTTTAGTTTTAATAGTTGTTTTTGGTGTAGCACTTTATTTTTGGGAGTTTAGTTTTAATCCAATACTTAACATTGTTTTAAAAACTATAATTTTAATAATCATTTATGGAGTTTCCGTGTATAAATTTAATTTATCTGATGATATTTCGGTTATAGTAAAACGTTTTATCCCATAAAAAAAAATCCTATTTAAATTGTTTGATTAACAATCTATAATAGGATTTTTTGACTATTCAAATGTGTCTATTTCTATCTTCTAGATCTTGTTCTTCTTGAGTTGCTTGAAGATTTGCTTCTAGAGTTTGTACTTCTTGCAGTAGATTTGGCTCTACTAGTATTTCTAGTGCTTTTTGTTTTAACTGCACTTCTTGTTCTTGGCTTAGCAACAGATGTTTTTGTTCTAGTTCTAGGTGCATTTGTTCTAGTATTATTAGTTCTAGGTTTAGAGGTTACCGTTTTATTTGTTCTTGTTCTTGGTGTACTAGTTGTAGCTCTATTGTTTCTAGTTCTAGGAGTAGAAGTTGCAGTTTGGTTACCTCTAGTTCTTGTGGTAACTGTTTGGTTTCTTCTTGATCTAGGTGTTGAAACAGCATTGTTTCTTGATCTAGTTGTACTTGTTGCTCTTGGAGTTCTTCCATTTGTTCTAGAGGCTAAAGCTCTGCTTCTAGAGATAGTGTTTCCTCTTCTGTTAGCAACAGCTGTTCTACGTCTGCTATTGTTTAAATATGGTCTATCATATCTGTATCTAACAGGTCTGTAATGTTGTCTATATGGTGTTGTATATAATACTCTGTAATGTACAGTAGGTAAGATATAGTAGTTGTGCCATGGTCTATAAACATAGGCTCTGTTGTAAATGTTTATAAATCCAGTACAATGTGAGTATCTGTTGTAACGGTTATAATGAACATATAGTCCTCCAACACGTGTTACATAACCTCTATTGTTATAGTTTATGTATACATTTCCAACTTGGGTAACACGACCGTAATAATCATAATAAACAGGTGTGTTTTCAACTTGTATAACAGCTCCATATTCATCATACTGTACATAAGCACCATAATCATAACCAGTGTTAAAGCTAATACTAGTGTTTCTAGTGTTGATGTTTACATTAACTTTAGGACCATAATTAGGCATATAAAAGTCAAACTGACCATCTGCATAAACCGAAAACTCGATACCTGCTTCTTGAAATATAAATTGATTACCATATCCTCTTACATAAGAGTTGTTAATAATACCATTATCTACTGTGTTGTTAGTGTCTGCATTAACAGTAAATCCGCTAAGGAATAAAGCTGATAATAAAAGGAATAAATGTTTCATAACTAATTGTTTTAAGATTGAACAATTAACTAATTACAAGCATCGTGCCAAAAAACAAAACTGTAACAATATCAAGGGTTTATGAAGGATGTTGCTTTTTAAAACAACAAAAACCCATAACGCTTGTTTATGGGTTTTTTATATTTAAAATGTAAAAAGGGTATTATCTTTTTCTAGTTTCTGTTACGATCTTTTTTTGTTCTTGTCTATAATAATAGTTGTCATTGTTATTTTGGTTATACTCATAATGACCATTATTATTTTGGTTAACAATAGGAGTGGAGTTATGGTTATTATTATATCTGTTTATTTGACCTACAGTTCTTACCAATTGACCAAATCTGTTATATTGTAAACGCATACCACCAATTTGACTAACTAAACCTTGACGGTTATAACTTACATAAACTGATCCTAATCTTTTAATTTGTCCGCTTCTGTTATAATTTAAAAACACATTACCAACACGTCTAACTTTACCATCTCTATCATGTGTAATGATAACACCATTGTCTCTTGGGTTAAAATATTGTGTTCCAGGTGCACCATAAGTAGTATTTAAAGCACGTCTTTTATTAGTGCTTTGTCTATAATAATTGTCACCTTGAGTTTGTGATAACTGTGTGTTAAAATCAAAAGTTCCGTCATTAAATAATAAAAACTCAACACCACGTTCAATAAAAGTAATAGGTTGTGTGTAATAATTTCTGTTTTGTACTAAATCTTCACCTTGCGATGCAGACTTAGTTTCTGCTGTAACGGTTGTTAATCCCATTAACAAACCTGTAAATAATAGTACTAATTTTTTCATAGTAAAAAGGATTTAGATTTTGCCTACTTATCAAGCGTTTCGGCATTCGCTATATTGACTAGTTAGTTTCAATAGCTGTGCCAAACTTGTTAAGTATTGATTTTACTGTGCTTTTCAGCTTATATTAAAAGTGTTTTTTTCGGTTAAACCGAAATTAAAGCACATGATAAATACGTTTGCCAGCTAATTTGAAATTAACTAACAAAAATTTTAAGACTGTTTCAAACCGAAACATTGTTTCAAGATCTATAACTTCTCTTTTAAGTACTGGGCAGTTAAACTGGCTTTTTCTTGAACAACGTCTTCTGGAGTACCAAAAGCAACTAAATGACCACCATTTTCACCTCCTTCAGGACCTAAATCAATAATATGATCGGCACATTTTATTAAATCTAAATTATGCTCAACTACAATAATTGAATGTCCTTTAGCAATTAAAGCATAAAACGATTTTAATAACTTCTGAATATCATGAAAATGTAAACCAGTCGTTGGTTCGTCAAAAATAAATAAGGCTTTATCTTTAGTGTTTCCTTTACCTAAAAAGGTTGCTAATTTTATACGTTGTGCTTCTCCACCAGATAAGGTTGAACTACTTTGCCCTAAAGCAACATAACCTAAACCAACATCTTGTAATGGTTGAAGCTTGTTTTTTATTTTAGTTACTCCGTTTTTATCAAAAAATGCAATAGCATCATCGATAGTCATATTTAATATATCGTCAATGTTTTTATCGGCAAAGGTGACTTCTAAAACTTCCTTTTTAAAGCGCTTGCCTTTACATGTTTCGCATTCTAAATGGACATCAGCCATAAATTGCATTTCAATAGTTACAACACCTTCACCTTTACAGGTTTCGCAACGTCCACCATCCACATTAAAACTAAAATGTTTAGCAGCATAATTACGTATTTGACTTAATTTTTGCTTGCTATAAAGCGCTCTAATATCATCATAAGCTTTGACATAAGTAACAGGATTAGATCTTGAGGATCTACCAATTGGGTTTTGGTCAATAAACTCAATATTTTTAATATTAACAAAGTTACCTTGAAGTTCAGAAAACTGTCCAGCTTTATCGCTAACACCTGTTAAATGCTTTTGAATAGCAGGATATAATATTTTTTTAACCAATGTACTTTTTCCACTTCCGGATACACCAGTAATAACAGTTAACATCTCTAAAGGAAAGGATACGTCAATATTCTTCAAGTTATTTTCTCTTGCTCCAATAACATCAATACTATATTTGCTAGTACGTCTGGTTTTAGGGACTTCAATTTGAAGGGATTCGTTTAAATACTGTGCAGTTAAAGATTTAGATTTTAAAATATCTTTAAATGTACCGACTGCGACAACCTCACCACCTAATGTACCTGCTTCTGGACCAATATCTATAATTTGATCGGCTTCTTTCATGATATCTTCATCATGTTCTACCACAATTACAGTATTACCTAAATCTCGTAATTGTTTTAAAACTAGTATTAAACGTTCGGTATCTTTTGGATGTAAACCAATGCTAGGTTCGTCTAGAATATACATGGATCCAACCAAACTACTACCTAAAGAGGTTGCTAGATTAATACGTTGACTTTCACCACCAGATAAGGTATTTGACTTTCGGTTTAAGGTTAAATAATCTAAACCTACATTATGTAAAAAATTTAGTCTGTTTTTAATTTCGACTAATAATCGTTCTGCAATTTTAGTGTCGTATTCATTTAATTTTAAGTTCTCAAAAAATACGGATAACTTGTTTAAAGGAAGTTCGACTAAATCTGTAAGTGTTTTATCTCCAATTTTTATATAATTAGATTCTGGTCTTAAGCGTTTACCATGACATACTTTACACTGTGTTTTACCTCTGTAACGCGATAACATTACTCGGTTTTGAATTTTATAAGCTTTGCTTTCTAACTCTGCAAAAAAGCTATTAAGACCTTCAAAGTGTTTATTACCATCCCAAATAAGATTTTTATGAGCTTCGGTTAATTCAAAATAAGGTTTATGTACAGGAAAATTAAATTTATGAGAATTGTTAACCAGTTGGTCTTTGTACCAACTCATACTGTCTCCACGCCAAGGATAAATAGCGTTTTCGTAAATAGATAAGGCAGTGTTTGGTATGACTAATTCTTCATCAATACCAATAACATCACCATATCCTTCACATTTTGGACAAGCTCCATAAGGATTATTAAAGCTGAATAAATGAACATTTGGTTCTAAAAACTGAAGTCCATCTAATTCAAATTTATTACTAAAATGACGTAAGGTTTGATCTGTTAAGGTTTCGATATAGCAATTGCCTTTACCTTCAAAAAACGCAGTTTGTATAGCATCAGCTAAACGGTTGTAAAAGTCATCATCATCTTTAGTTACAATCCTATCAACAACTAAAAAGACGTCTTTTGTAGAGGTTAAATCTTTAGCATCGTCAATACGTACAACTTTATCTTTGACTTTTAGTCTTGCATACCCTTGAGCATTTAAAGCTTTTAGTTTGTCTTGTAATTCTCGACCTTCTTCTAAAAATAAAGGTGCTAACAATAAAAGTTTTTGATTTAACTCTAAAGTTTTTATGTGATTTATAACATCTGTTACAGTATCTTTTTTTACTTCCTGACCAGAAATAGGAGAGTAGGTACGTCCAACTCTAGCAAATAATAGTTTTAAATAGTCGTAAATTTCGGTGGTTGTACCAACGGTTGATCTTGGATTGGTGCTGTTTACTTTTTGCTCGATTGCAATTGCAGGAGCAATACCTTTAATATAATCTACTTTTGGCTTGTTTAATCTACCTAAAAATTGTCTAGCATAACTGCTTAAGCTTTCTACGTAACGTCGTTGACCTTCAGCATACAATGTGTCAAACGCTAAGCTGGATTTTCCAGAACCCGATAATCCAGTTATGACCACTAATTTACGACGTGGTATAACAACATCTATATTTTTAAGGTTGTGCAATTTTGCACCTTTAATAATAATATTTTCTTTTGGATTTACTTCAGAAAGTATAGTGCTCATAGTTATTTTAGCCTGTAAGAATGCAAAGATAACATAAGTTACGCACCTTTTAAAACAGATTATTGTGCAATAGAATGTTAAAAGTTTAATTTATTTTTGTTTTTTCGGAATGATTGTTGTTATATTTGAACTGTGTAAAATCCGAATAAAACTTTTTGCCTATACTATAACATTACTTTTTAATTTATAAACCCCAACCAGAACACTTTTTTGGTGCCTAAAAGTAATGATTATGCGAAAAGACACAATTACAGATGCTATTCTTGTTAGTAACTATATTAAAGGAGAGGAATCTGCTTTAGAAGTCCTAATCACAAAACACAAACAACGTATTTATAGTTTTATTTACTCAAAAGTCTACGACAGAGATGTTGCTGAAGATGTATTTCAGGATACCTTTATAAAGGTTATCCGAACTTTAAAACGAGGAAAATATAACGAAGAAGGTAAGTTTTTACCATGGGTTATGCGTATTGCACATAACTTGGTGATTGATCATTTTAGAAAAAATAGTAGAATGCCTAAATTTGATAACTCAGGCGAGTTTAATATTTTTTCAGTCATTAGTGATAATGCATTAAATGCAGAAAAAGTGATTATTAAAGAGCAAGTTGAAGCTGATGTAAGACGTTTAATTGATGAGTTACCAGAAGATCAAAAAGAAGTTTTAATGATGCGAATGTATAATGATATGAGTTTTAAAGAAATATCAGAACGTACAGGAGTTAGTATTAATACTGCATTAGGACGTATGCGATATGCTTTAATAAATATGCGTAAGGTTATTGATAAGCATAATATTGTTTTGACAAACTAAAGGAGCAATAAAGTTATTTTTTTGTCGTTATCTTTTAAGAACAAAACTAAAGATACATGGCAAAAATTTACTCTGAAGAATCTAATACCCCAAAAAAGCAGGATTTTAAATTAAATCCTAAAAATGAAACGATTAGTTTTATTTTAAATTACTCCAAGGCTTTAAGTGTTATAAATTATAAAAATTTGAAGTTTGAAGCACTTCAAAACTAAATTTTAAAAACGTCCTGAAAATAGTTTCAGGACGTTTTTTTATAGTAATCATTGCAATTTAAGGCTGTTAATAGTTGTATTAATATAGCATTATTTTTTTGCATATTCTTTTAAAACAGATGCACGACCTATAGTTTTTGTTATAATATCTTTATCCAAATCCCAACCTCTTGCTGGCGAATATTCGCGACCATACCATATAATTTGTAGATGTAAATCATTCCATAGTTCTCTAGGAAATAATCGTTTAGCATCTTTTTCAGTTTGTTGTACGCTTTTTCCATTAGTTAAATTCCAACGATACATCAATCTATGTATATGTGTGTCCACAGGAAAAGCAGGTACACCAAAAGCTTGACTCATAACTACGCTAGCGGTTTTATGACCTACAGCAGGAAAAGTTTCTAAAGCTTCAAAAGATTCTGGTACAACTCCGTTATAATCTTCGACTAACATTTTAGATAAGCCATATATACCTTTACTTTTCATTGGAGATAAACCACAAGGTCTGATAATGTCTTTAATTTCATCAACACTCATTTTAATCATATCATAAGGATTATCTGCTTTTGCAAACAGTAATGGTGTGATTTGGTTTACCCTAACATCTGTACACTGAGCAGATAATAATACAGCTACTAGCAAAGTATAAGGATCTTTATGGTCCAATGGAATAGGTATCTCTGGATATAACTTTTTTAACGTATTTATAACAAATTCTACCTTTTCTTGCTTAGTCATTAGTTGTATTTTTGAATGAAACCAAAATTACAACTATGAACACATTAAAACAAGGTGATAAAGTACCTAATTTTACAGTAAATGATCAGGATGGAAACCCTATATCTTTATCGGATTATAAAGGAAAAAAACTAGTGGTTTTCTTTTACCCAAAAGCGAGTACACCTGGTTGTACTGCTGAAGCTTGTAATTTAACAGATAATTACACTGCTTTACAAGACAAAGGTTATGAAATTTTAGGTGTTAGTGCAGACTCTGAAAAAAGACAAACTAATTTTAGAAATAAATACAGTTTTCCGTTTCCATTATTAGCCGATGAAGACAAAGAAGTTATTAATGCTTTTGGTGTTTGGGGTTTAAAAAAGTTTATGGGTAAGGAATATGATGGTATCCATAGAAAAACATTTTTAGTAGATGAAAATGGAGTAGTAGCACATGTTATTGATAAAGTAAAAACTAAAGATCATGCAGCGCAAATACTTGAACTGTAACTTTATAAATAGACATAAAATAAAAAAAGCGACCATTGGTCGCTTTTTTTATTTATAATTATGGAATAAACTAATCTTCGGTTTCTTCCATTGTATGATAGACGTTTTGTACATCATCATCTTCTTCTAACTTTTCTAATAATTTTTCTACGTCAGCAGCTTGTTCTGGAGTTAATCCTTTTGTGACTTGTGGTATGCGCTCAAAACCTGAAGATAATATTTCTATTTCACGACTTTCTAATTCTGCTTGAATAGCTCCAAAGCTTTCAAAAGGTGCGTAGATTAAAATTCCGTCATCATCAGCAAAAACTTCTTCTGCTCCAAAATCTATAAATTCTAATTCTAATTCTTCTGGATCTAAACCTTCTGCATTAACTCTAAAGTTACAAGTGTGGTCAAACATAAAAACTACAGATCCTGACGTCCCTAAGCTACCATCACATTTATTAAAATAACTACGTACGTTTGCTACTGTTCTTGTATTATTGTCTGTTGCAGTCTCAACTAAAACAGCAATACCATGAGGAGCATAACCTTCAAAAATAACTTCTTTATAATCACCTTGTCCTTTTTCGCTAGCTTTTTTAATGGCACGTTGCACATTATCTTTAGGCATGTTTACTGCTTTGGCATTTTGTATAACTGCACGTAAACGCGAGTTACTAGCTGGATCTGGTCCACCTTCTTTTACAGCCATTACAATATCTTTACCAATACGTGTAAAGGCCTTACTCATAGCAGACCAACGTTTCATTTTACGTGCTTTTCTAAATTCGAAAGCTCTTCCCATGTTATATATGTTTTTAAATTTCCGCTACAGCGGAAACTAAATAGTTAAATTTTTAATAGTTACAAATTTAAAAAAACTTTAATTTTTTGATGCAGTCGGTTTGAATAATTTTAAAATTGATTACTTATTGACTGATTTTAATTAAATCCTTTAAAATATTATAGCTTTCTGCAATATAAACATCTTTAGATAATTGTAAAATGACGTCTTGATTTAAACGATTGTCATCTGGATTTTTATCTAATAATTGTTGTGTAGGTTTTGTGTTGTTAACAGTTATTAAAGCTTGGTTAGTTTGCTCTTGGAAAACTTGATTGTATAATGCAGTTTTGTTGTTTTGATTTTTTAAAACATCATCTATTGTAAGTGTATATTTTTTACCTTTATTATAAATACTTTGTTTTAGTTTTATATTACTATTGGCTATTTTAGTAAATGTAGAGTCAGACTTTAAGCGTTGTTTGTTAGTATTAATGACATAATTATAATCAGGTTTTGCTAATGGATTATGTTTTAGTGTTGGCGTAACACTATGATTTTTTAGCGCATAACTATAGTATTGCTCTTGACTATTTAGATTGTCATAGATAGATGGTAATTTAATATCTGGTATTACACCTATGGATTGGTGACTTTGTCCTGTTACGCGATAAAAGGTTTCTACGGTAATTTTGCAAAACCCTAAGTTTTTTTCAATATCAAGAGGAAGTATACCTTGTGCACTAGATTTACCGTGAGTTGTAGATCCAACAATTAAAGCGCGATTATAATCCTGCATTGCAGATGCAAAAAACTCTGACGCAGAAGCGCTATAAGAATTAACTAGTACAACTATTGGTTTATTAAAAAATGTACCACGTTTAACATCTCTAATGGTGTAAGTTTCTTTTTGATTGGTTTCAATAATTGTGACAGGTCCACGATCTATAAGCATACCTATTAACTCGATTGCTTCTTGCATAGATCCACCACCATTAAAACGCAAATCTATAAGTAAACCTTGAATTTGCTGTTTTTGTAGTTTGTATAATTCTTTTGCAAAATCAGAGGATACACCACGACCATTTAATGATTCGTCATTAGTGTAAAAACTTGGTATTTTTATATATCCTAAATCTTGATCAGAACCAATTAAATAACCTCTAATAGCATTGTCTTCGACTTTAATTTTAGTTTTAGTAATGCTTATTGTTTGTATGGTTCCGTTTTTCTTTTTTATAGTAAAAGCAATAGTTTTATGACCTTCTTTACTACTAAATGCTTTTATGGCGTCATTAGACACGCACAAAGTATTGAAGGTTGTTTCGTTTGCAGTTAAGGATATAATGATGTCGTCCACCTCAAAGTTTCCGTTAATAAAAGCAGCACTTCCTGGAGTAATTTGTGCTATTGTGATTTGTCCTTCTTTATTTTTTTCGGTAGTAATACCAAAAGACAATTGGTTGCTTGATAGCTCTCCTTCATATATTAACTTTTCGGTTGGATTAAAAAATACAGAATGCGGATCATGATATTGTAAAAAGGCATTTATAAATGCGTCTTTTACATATCTATCTAAACCACCACTATTAGTAGTAAATTCTTCTAAGACACAGAGTTGATTTTTTACAATGTCTAATCTAGATTTAACTTCTAAGGTCTCAAAATTGTCTTTTATGTATTGAATATCTTGATTAGTATTTAATACGTCTTTTAGCACTTTTAGAGCAACAACTTTTTCAATATTTAAAGCTAAAGCATCTAAGTTTTTAGCATAGGTATACTCTTTTTCAGGTAAGTATTGCATTATTAAACCTCCAGAATAATCCGGTTTTTTGGTGTTTAATGACTCTAGGATTGTTTTTGTGTTTTTTATACGTTGTGCTAATACCGTTTTAAAAGAATCAATAAATAAGCAATTGTCAGTATTTAAATACTCGTCAAATTGTAATTGTTGGGTTTTAAATTGTGCGATGTCTGATTGTAAAAAGAAATCTTTATCATTATCTAAATTAGTGATAAATAAATCGAATACAGCTTGTGATAGGCTGTCATTAATAGCTTTAGGTTGGTAATGGTTGTCTGCCACTAATTGTTTTACAGCGACTAATTGTTGACAAAAAATAGAGTCGTTTTGAGCTAAAGAGACATTAAAAAATAAGGTAATAAGTAGGAGTAAGGGTTTATACATTTAGGGCATTTATTGTTTTAATCTTCTTCCTCTTCAACAATATGCTCTATTGCTAACGCTAATTTAAAATCTTTATCAGTAACACTTCCAGCATCATGTGTTGTTAATGTTATTTTTAAGACATTATACTCGTTGGTCCATTCTGGATGATGGTTTAATGCTTCGCACTCAAAAGCAATACGACTCATGGCACTAAAACAATCTTTAAAGTTTTCGAATTCAAATTCAGCATGAATCGCATTATCATAATATTCCCATTCAGGAAGCCTAAGTAAACGTTGTTCAATTTCTAATTTGGTAAGTGCTGTCATAAATTTTTTATTTAAAAATAAGAAATTTATACTTCTAAATCTGTTAAAATATCTTGACTTACTAATTGTAAATGGTCTGGAAGTTTATTTTTACTTGATAATACAGCAAGATAACGGTCGTTATTGGTTGTAAATACTTGCTTAAAGATAGGTTTGTTGACTCCAAGCGAATTTAAAATTTCTTTAAAAAAATCGTCATGATGCACTAAATCTTCACTTCCTAAGTGGAAAATTCCAGATTTATTCTGATTAATGATATAGTGTATTTGTTGGGTGACTTTACTATCTGTAGTCACATTCATTATTAAATTAGGAAAGACCTCAATGGGTTGTTTTTCTTTTAAAAAAAACTTTATTTCTTCTACTCTAGGTGAGTAAGCGCCAAATACCATTGGTAGTCTAATTATAGCATAATGTTGTTTTGGAAGACGCAACAACATGTTTTCTATTTTAATTTTAAAATGACCATACATACTATGACTTAAGGTTTTGTCGTCTTCATAGCTTGGAAACTTGCTGTAAGCGTCAAATACATTTGCTGAAGACAAGAATATAAGTTTACTATCGTTGGCAACTAGATATTCGGTAATATGATGATGAGCTATAATTTGAGCCGAAAAGTTACCACGTAAGGCCGAAATAATTATGGTAGGTTTTACTATATCAAGGATTTCAAAAATATCGTCTTCTTCTATATTATATTGAAAATAATGCTGGTTTTTACTAAACGCATAATTGTCCACAAAATAGGTTCCGTAGGTGTTAAAGTAGCCACAAAGCTCTTTATACAAAGCTTGTCCTAAAAAGCCACTAGCACCTAAAATTAGTATACGATGTTTGTTATTTATCCCTTTCATTATAAAATATAACGTTTAGAAAATGGATAAATTGGTTTGGGTAGTAAATTGCTCTAAAGCTTGCATGCCAATTAATGAGTTTCCTTTGGCATTTAAACCAGGAGCCCAAGTCGTTATAACATATTGATTAGGTAATAAGGCAACAATACCACCACCAACACCACTTTTACCAGGTAAACCAACCTCAAAAGCAAACTCACCAGACTCGTCATAAAACCCACAAGTTAGCATGATTGCATTAATACGTTTGGCTTGACTGCTTGAAATGTGTTGTTTGTTATTAACACAACGTCCTTTATTAGCAAAGACATAAAAGGCTTTAGCAACCTGAGAACAAGTCATCTCTAAAGCACACTGATGAAAATAAAAATCCATAACAACATCTACATCGTTATTAAGATTTCCAAAAGACTTTAATAAATTAGCAGCAGCTAGATTATTAAAACCTGTTTCTTTTTCTGAAGCAGCAACTTTTAAATTATAGTCAATAGATTGGTCGTTTGCAATAGCTCTAACATACTGTAAAAACTCTTGTTTTGGGTTTTTAAACTGACTACATAATATGTCTGCAATTACAATTGCACCAGCATTTATTAACGGATTTCTAGGAATACCGTTTTCTAGTTCTAATAAAGATAAATGGTTAAAGGGGTTTCCAGACGGTTCTACATCTACACGTTTCCAAATGTCATTGTTTTCAAAAGCTATTGCTTTGGACAAGGATAATACTTTGGAAATACTTTGTATAGAAAAAGGCACTTCGGCATCACCAACACTGAAATTTTCACCATTCATGTGTTGTATAAAAATACCAAACTGATTAACATCTTGTTTGGATAACTCTGGAATGTAAGAAGCAACAACACCCTTAACAACATTGTCTTTTAAGTTGTTATGGATGTTGTTTATAATTGTATTAAAATCTTGCATATAGTATTTACGCCTTGTAAAACGGAAGTTTTACAACAGTTGCAGCAACTGCTTTTTTACGTATTTGAATATTAATTTTACTGTTTACATCTGCAAATACCGTTGGCACATAACCAAGACCAATCCCTTTACCTAACATTGGCGACATAGTACCAGAGGTTACAACACCAATTGTTTTACCTTGACCATCAACAATATCATAACCTTGTCTAGGTATACCACGTTCGTCAAGCTCAAAAGCGACTAATTTACGATCTACACCTTTACGTTTTTGAGCTTCTAAAGCTTCGCTATTAGTAAAGGTTTTAGTAAATTTTGTTACCCAACCTAAACCAGCTTCAATAGGTGATGTTGTATCATCAATGTCATTTCCGTAAAGGCAATAACCCATTTCTAAACGTAGCGTATCTCTAGCAGCTAATCCAATTGGTTTAGCACCAGCTTCAGTAACTTTGTCCCAAATTTGTTTGACTTCGTCATTTTTGCAATAAATCTCAAAACCACCACTTCCAGTATATCCAGTTGCAGAAATAATTACATTGTCAATACCAGCAAAATCACCAACTTTGAAGTTGTAAAATTTAATTTCTGATAAATCATGACTAGATAAAGCCTGCATTTTTTCAACTGCATTTGGACCTTGAATTGCTAATAACGAGTAGTCTTCAGACAAATCACGCATATCTGCACCAACTGTGTTTTTAGAGCTAATCCAGTTCCAGTCTTTTTCAATATTACTAGCATTAACCACTAATAAATACTGTTCTTCTTTTAATTTATAAATAATTAAATCGTCAACAATTCCACCATCATCATTTGGTAAACAAGCATATTGTGCCTTACCAATAGTTAACTTAGACGCATCATTACTACTTACACTTTGTATTAAATCTAAAGCCTTTCGGCCAGAAATTAAAAATTCTCCCATGTGTGATACATCAAACACACCACAGTCTTTTCTAACTGCTTCATGTTCTATATTTACACCATCATATTGTACAGGCATATTGTAACCTGCAAAAGGGACCATTTTTGCACCAAGTGCTTCGTGTGTTGCTGTTAAAGCTGTGTTTTTCATGAAATATATTTTTGTTTTACCGTCAAGCGGAAATTTTAAAACCTTGTCTAACAAAAGTATTGAAAATTATTGATTTGGTTTTTACGTTTTCAGGTAATATCAAGTTAAAATTTAGGATTCTGTTAGAATGCTTTTGTAGCAAAAAAATGAAAGTAACATATTATACAATGTTAAGTGTTACAAATCTTAGTCATTTAATGCTATAAACAAAATTACCTAGTATAAATATTTATACTAGGTAATTTTATATTAGATAATTTGAGTATTTAAATCTCAAATACTTCTAATTGCTTATCAAGAAGTCTTTTGACGTATAATACATCATTATAGATTATTAATTGACTGTAACCAGTTGTATTGTTGTTGTTGGATTGAATAATTTTAGGAGATTCTGTTGGTGTATTTAAATCAAAACTATACAAATTAGTACTACCTATTTGACTGTAGTAAATCTTATCTTCATGGATATCAAACCCTAAAATATAACCTTCATTACCTATAGCATCTTCAATATCTTCTGCAGTGTAAACAATTGACGACCCTTGAGAAGGTGAATTTAAATCTATTCTATGAACGTTGTTTTCTGAAGAAAAATATAAGAAGTTATCTATAACTTTACCGTTTTTAGGAATCACAAATTCGTCAGTAGCGACTAAATTATCAGTGCCAGAAGTATTAAACTGATAAAAATTATTTATTGGTGACAATCCATTTGGACTAGATACATAATATAAGTTAGTATCGTTTTTTATTAGTAAGGATCTAGGAGTATCAATAACAGGTGTTACTTGCGTACCTCCTGCAATATTATTGACGTCAAGTTGTTTTATACTAGAAAATGCAGGCCAATAAGTCTGATAATATAACTGATTATTAATTACTTTTAAGGTTACAGGTGCTTCATCATCTTCTATAATTAATTCAGCGGTAGCATTATCATCTTCAAGATTAATGCGGTATATGTTATATTGATAATCAAAATACAAATATCCATTATCAATATCAAAAGATTCAATTTCAGAAACATAATCAATAGAGCTAGAAAAGTCCATTGTTTTAATATATGTTGGTTCTGAAGATTCTTCAATAACCACAGGTGTGGTGATGTTGTCATCAACTGCACCTGTAGTGATGTTGTTATCAAACTTTTCATTAGAACAGTTAAAGCACAATAATAATGTTGTGAATAGGATAATACTTGAGTGTTTCATTTAATATTTTAATATGGTTAGTGTTTAACATCAAGTATACAAGAGGTCTTTAAAATAAGTATATTATTGATGTTTTACAAAAACAAATGTAATATTCATTTTTACCTGTTTTTTATTTATTACTGTTAATTAAATATCAATTAACAGTATTATCAAAAGTATAAAAAAAATGATGTTCTTCTATTTAAAGTATTACTTACTGTTAAGTTTAAAGTAAGACAAATAATATATTTTTTTGCTATAACGTTTACTCCCAAGTATTACTCTTGACTACAGTTAGCCAATCCATGACTTGATTACTTAAGGTTTCTAGTTTAGCAACATAATTAGGGTTAGGTTTATACCAACTTTGTGTTAAGTAGTAATCTTGAATCACTTTTGTTTTAAAAACATAACCTTTAATAGCGAAGGGTAAATTTCTTAATATTTTGTATGAATCCTCATCAATGGATTTTGTACACGTTTTATTATCTTCTTTATAAAATATGATATTATGTGGCAAATTATGTTTAGTGTAATCAAATACATCATAATAGTCTTTCATGTACGTAGCGCTAGAGTAGAGGCTTAATTCGCCTTTAGGCTTAAAGTTTTTCTTTTTAAAACTAATTTTGCCACTATTGGTAATAAACTTGGTGTCTTTTGCTTTACTGTATTCATTTACATGATTAAATACTCTACCATCTTCAATACTCCATTCGTTTTTATCTTCAAAAAAAGTATTAGAAATATTAAAACCTTGATTGTTTCCCATATCAATATTAAGAGTAAAGTCATCTATCTGATTATTTCCCCATCTATTGGCAGCAGTTAAAATATAATCAAAACTATATCTTTCTAAGACTGATCCTGACATATTAAAACGGTAGGTATGTTTGATGGTATTTATACCAGGTTTAAAATTAGCATTAAAATAATATACGTAGTAAAACTCTGGGCTATTACTATTAAAGTCCTCTCCAATAACTTCTGCTTCAGTTTTTGCATCAATTGCACCATTAATGTAATAATTATCAGTGTTTACCATAGCGGTTTTATGTTTCAAAAACTGATTATTCATTATCACATCAAAATTTGATATGTAGGGATGTGCGCCATTTTTAGGATAGCCATTAACATCTCCAAAAGGTGAAGGCGCTTCAAAACCCACTAAAATAGTTTTGTTTTTACCTGAATTAAAAAAAGTGTAATCCACAGTAACATATACATAAGTTTCTCCATCTACAACTTTTCTAACAAGTGTTAAAACCTCTTTAGTAACTGTAACATCAGTCTCGTTAATAGGTATTAATTGGTTTCCGGAAGCGTAATATGCTCCGTCATTTGCAAAGCAGTTAAATCCAAAAAGGAATAGGAGTAAACCCAATTTAAAATTCATTATATACTATTTAAAAGTTTTATGTTTTTACCGTCAAGCGGAAAATAAGCCTGTGGTCTAACAAAAGTATTGAAAATTAAATTGCCAATTTGAAGTATAACAGCTTATGTATAGCTTTAAGTTTTCAGCTGAAGCTTATTGCTTTAATTTAAAATATACATTAATGAAAATACAGATATAAAAATCCATAAACTAACTGCTAAAAGTACAGGTTTACTTCCTAAAGCTTTTAAGTCCTTAATGTATAAAGTAGATCCAACAACAAATAATGTTAATACCAAAAGACGTTTGGCAATTGTAACAATGCTTAAAGTTATGTTTTGAGGTAATAGTTGGTAGCTATTAATAATTATAGCAATTATAAAAAGAATAATAAAGTATGGTATTTTTATTTTTTCGCCTTTAGTTTTAAAATAAAACATCGTGAAAATGGATAACGGAATAATCCACAATGTTCTAGACAATTTAACTGTAGTTGCAATTTTTAAAGCTTGATCTCCATAGGTTAATGCAGCTCCAACAACAGAGCTGGTGTCATGAATAGCAATTGCACACCATAATCCAAATTGCTCTTGAGTAAGGTTGAAAGCATGACCTAAGGCAGGAAATACAAATAAGGCAACCGAATTTAGTAAAAACACAATCCCTAAAGCAATACTAATAACACTACTTTTTGCCTTAATAATTGGTGCAATTGCAGCAATTGCACTACCACCACAAATAGACGTTCCAGAGGTAATTAAATGTCCTAATTTTAAATCCATTTTTAAAGCTTTAGCTAATAAAACACCAAAGGTTACTGTTAATACAATAGAAAACACTGTTAATCCAAATCCTTGTTTTGTAGTTTGTAATGTGTCTTTAAAAAGCATACCAAAACCTAATCCAATAATTGATAACTTAAGTAAATAGCTAATAACTTTATGACTGTAAGTTTTAAAAGGGTTATCAAAAAGTAATGTAAATCCAAAACCTAACAACAATGCTGAAGTACTATTTATGTAACCCAATGCAATAGTTATTACAATAACAAGGTATAAGATTTTAGATAGTTTAGATTTCATATTACAAAATTAATGCAATACAAAAGTAAACTTAACAAATAACTAATTAGAGTATTAATTTGTTATTTAGTATAACTATAGGTTATAGTTGTTTGTGATAAAAGTCTCAAAATAGTCAAGCATATTAGATTGGAAACCAGTGCGTTTAACAAAGTAAAACCATCTTTGGATGGATAGATTTTTAATGTCAATAATTTTTAATTGATTGTTAACTAAGTCCTTACTTACTGCGTGTACAGATATTAAGGCGTAATGATCAGAATGGTACAAGTAGTTTTTAATAGACTCTGTACTATTTAGTGTTACAACTGTGTTTAAGGATTTAATATTATTTTTTAATAAAAACTGATCTATAATATCCTTAGTTCCAGATCCGTTTTCACGAACTATCATTGGTAGACTTTGTAAAGTTTGTGTGTCAATGCTTCCGTTTTTAAAAGCAGGATTATTACTATTAGTAACTAATACAATTTCGTCTTTAATAAACTTATCATAATGTAGTTTAGGGTTGGTTTTAGTACCTTCGGTTATACCAAAATCTAGGTCTTCGTTTAAAATTAAGTCTTCAATAGTCTCAGAGTTATTACTAATTATTTCAAATTTAGTTTTTGGATATTGTTGTCTAAATTTTGAAATAACTTTAGGTATTATGTAATTAGATACTGTAGTGCTAACACCAAAGCTAAAGTGTTCTGGAAAAGAGTCGTTTTTATGTAAAAACTGAGTGTCCATTTGATTATAAACGGCTAATATTTTATTAACATATAATAAAAAAGATTGACCCTCTGTGGTTAACTCAATCGAGTTTCGTTTTCTTACAAATAAGGTTGTTTTATATTCTTCTTCAAGATTTCTAATAGATTTTGAAACTGCAGGTTGCGATATAAACAATTGTTCAGCAGCTTTAGTAAAACTTAAAGTTTTAGCTACAATCTTAAATATGTGTAATTTAGTTTTCATGTACTGATAATTGAAGTCACAATATACAAAGCTTACTAGTAGTTTAGCTTTAATTTATAGCATAGAAATGTTAAAACTATTAGTAAACATGGTGTTTTCACCTTGCTTTATACTAAACTATAGTTAAACCAAGTGTTATAATTTGGTGCTACCTAATGTGTTGATTAACTTGAAGTATGGAAAATATATTAGTAGCAGGTGCCAACGGTACCACAGGAAAAAAAATAGTAAATCTTTTAAATCAATCTCAATATTTTAACCCAATTGCAATGGTTAGAAAAGAAGAGCAAAAAGCTTTTTTTGAGGCCAAGCAAATAGATACTGTTTTAGGTGATTTAGAAGACGATATATCTCATGTATTTAATAATAAAACTATAGATAAGGTTTTGTTTGCAGCAGGATCTGGAGGAAAAAAAGTAGTTGAAGTTGATCAAGAAGGCGCAAAACGTATGGTTGATGCATCTAAAAAGAATAACGTTAAAAAGTTTGTGATGCTAAGTTCAATGGGAGCAGACCAACCTGAAAAAGCTGAGCAATTACAAGATTATTTAAAAGCTAAACATAATGCAGATGAGTATTTAAAATCCTCTGGATTAAACTATAGTATTGTTAGACCAGGATCTTTAACTAATGGTGAGTTAACCAATAATATACAGCTAGATCAAAAATTAAATACACAAGGCGAAATTAGTAGAAATGATGTTGCACAAACTTTAGTTAGTACATTAAATGATGATGTTGCCAATCAAGCAACTTTTGAAATTTTAAAAGGTGAGACCTTAATTGGTGAAGCTTTAGATAAAGTATCTGTAGTTAATGCATAAGATTAATTTTACTATTAATTTTGAATAAAAAAAAGCTACCATTTGGTAGCTTTTTTTTATGGAGTTATATTTGTGTATACTTGTTAACCCCTCACAAGTCTATAAAATTTTACCATTATCATAAGTGGTAAAAGTTTTGGTACCAGCGACATTCCCTTCGGTTTTTCAATAAACATATTTCCAATAAATACACGTGTACTACCTGAAGGTAATGTGTAAGTGGTTTCAAGTGTTAATTCATTAGCATTCAATTCATAATATGAACTAGTTAAATAGCTTGAATCAGTAAATCCGACCGTATTGTCATTTAAAAAACTAAATTCATATACTCCTTCCTCTTCTTCTAAATCAAATCGTAAATAGCCTATTGAAGTAAACCAAAATCAATAAACCCTATTTCTTTTTTAACATCATTGAATCTTTCATAAAATGAAATGTAACCATTTATATAGCTTTGAAATGTCTTTCGTATTATTTATTATCGTTTTTAAAAACTGTTAAATAGATTGTAAGCAGTTTTAATCTGCCTCTTCAGAGCTGATTGTATTTTGAATAATAATAAGTAGAGTCAGAAATAGGTTTAAACGTTACATCATACATTACTATACTATCTAAATAGTTTAATTTTTTTTACTTTAAGAATTCTAATTTATTAAGCTTTGAATCGTTCTCGTTACTTAAACTAATTTTTAATTATTTCAAAATTTAGAGTGTTGTATTCATTGTCGTATTTTATAACTAATAAAGAGAAATGTAGGAAAAAATAATATTGTCAAGTAATTGATAATGAAAAAAATATAAGAATAGAATCAATAATAAATTTAGTACTGGAAGTAATAAAATAAAAATTATTTTCTTCTACTTTAGATTTTTCCGTAAATGTTTGCTAACGGTTTGTCTAAACTGCTATTTAATGCAATTCAGGTTTTGTTATCAACTTATTTTTCTGCCAATACCCAATCACCATTTACATTTTTAACACTTAAGTCACGTAGCTTTTTGTCTATAAAAATTATTTTTAGTACCCCATTAGTTTCACTTCCTTCATAAGACGTCTTAAAGTCTTCTACTACATAATTTTCGAATCCAAAAGAATCAAAACCTTGTTTATAGGTTTTTAATAATTGATTTTTTTCAGCATCTGTCATTTTATCCCAGTCAGCTTGAAGATACCCGTCTTTGAACTTCTCCAAATCGTTATTCTTAATTCCGGATATCCAATTATTGAACATTAATACAGGGCCATCTGTGTCACTATTTATATCTTGCGCATTGACAAGTGATGTAACAAATAATGTAAATATTAGAATATATGATAATTTCATGGTTTTAAGATTTTGTTGTTGACAATGTTTGGTGTATGAAAAGTCCGTTTTTGCATGCTTGGATTTTCCGCATGAAAATCAAAGGTTGTTAAATAATCAATTACTATTTTGTTAGCGCTAAAATAAGTTTTTTTTCACAAATTATTGCAAACAGTTACATGATTTTGTCGATTTATTTTAAGCTTTATTTGTCCGATTTGATTTTGAGTAAAATGGTTTAAGCAAGAGTAATGTCAAAAAGTGATTAGATGTGCTTAACATCTGTTTTAGTTGTGAGTGATGTCCGAAAGAGCAGAGTGGTTTTACTTCTTAAAAGCTAGAGTGTACTATACTAAAATAGGTTGATTCTTTTTGGGTAATATTTTGAACTTGTCCAATTGTTACATTGTAGGCTCAGGTAAATTTACATTATTTTTTTGAGGGTCTGTATTTGATATTTAGATTTTAATGTACTTGGGTAAGTTTTGTTAATTTGAGGGTAAAATGTGTTTGTGTATGGTTGTAACTATAGACTGCTTGCTTAGCCTTTTTTTGTGTTTGATCTCTGCTCTTGATAGTTTGTTTTAAGCCATACTTGTATTTAAGCGTTTTATTTATTGGTTTAGTAATCGTGTTTTAACACGGGGTGTATTGTTTGGTGATACTTATTTTGATGTTGTTCTCTTTAGTAAAAATTGGGTGCTTAGGCTACTGAAATATACTAGCCTTAACGCTATATACTTAAACTGCTTGGTTTTATATTAGGGTTAGTTATAACTGACTCTCTATAACCATACTATAAGCATGTTATAAGTGCGTTATAACCATGCTATAACCACGCTATAACCTATGTTAAGGCTTGGTGTAATCACTTGTTTTACAGGTGTTTATTTTGATTTTTGATTTTATGGTAAAATAGACTGAAATTACCCCTTGTTATTGGGATTTAAACGGTATGGATTTAATACGTTTTTATGTTTTACTTTAAGGTTGGATATAGTGCCAATATTTAATGTGTGTTGATTTAAGTTTTTCATTTTTTATATGTAAGTCTTAAAAAAAATGTCTATTACATTTAGTTGTATCAATAAAATGTTTTGAAGAGATTAAGTATCTGTTAGTTTCTTTACTATCGATATATTAATTGTCAGAAAACCCTTTTTTTATGACCTTATTATTATTTACTGTTCTATAAAGTATTGTAATATTTTTATTACAATACTTTATAATGTTAGATTTATAATTTAATAGATTTTTTAAAGTTTTAAAGTTTTAAAGTTTTAAAGTTTCAAATTTTCCAGATAAAAGCTTACTAGCTGTATCATTATAAAAGACAATGCACTGCAAGTATTAAACTTGTGAGATCAAGAGTTTATCTCTTGTCTTATAGTTTTAATATTTTAAAGTATAGTTTTTTTGTTTACAATTATAGAATTAATTGAAGAAAGGTTTTGCAATAACAACCTTAATTTAGACTTTGTTTTATTGACATATTGATACTTAAAAATATAATAAACTAAAAGAACTACGGGAAAGACAATCATCAATACAAAAAATGGTAATGCTGGATATTGATAGTTGATAAATGTTAGATGGGATTTTAAATCTATTGAATAGTTTGGTAAATCTTCTTTTTTTTGTGCTTCAATAATTTTTGAAAGATGTGGATGTATTTCCTTATGAAAGGATATGAATTCTCGAAGTTTAGAAAAGAATACTCCATCTATAAATACACCATCTTCTTTTAAAATTTCATTACCTATAACAAGTAAATATTTTAATTGCCTTGAATAGTTGTCATTTATTTCGGTCATTATTTATTTTAGGCATTGATATTTAATAGGAATTTTTATTTCTTTAAATACGAAGTTAATTATATTTATTAATATATCTGTACGTTGTGATGTTGTTATTAAAACAGGCTTTTGCAATAGCAACATCTGGACTAAGTTATGATAATAATTATAGAAGTGCTTTAGCTAAACGTTAGTTAGTTTTTACTTGTTTTTTAGATCAGTACTTTGTTGTAGGTAGTTATTCTTTATTCCATTCAGGTGAAACACAAGAGATCAGATTATTTTTATCGTCAGTAGCTCCAATATAACCATAACCCTTTTTGTAATAAAACATATAAGTTACGTTAGTGAATTCTCCTTTAATGACTAAAAGGTTTTTATAATTACAATACGGTGTTTCTAATTCCCCTTTAAAAGTTTCTACACTATATTTACTTTTTTTGTCGGCAGTTTTCCAAGATTTTCCTTTTTTGAATTTAGAGTCAAATCTTATGGTTTCTGAATCACAACATTTTTCATATTGGTAAATTACTCCGTTTTCTTCTCTTAAAAAAAGACTTTCTGTGTTTCCAGTTTTCCAACTTTGAGAATATTCAAGATACTCTTTGTTATTAATTTTTTTAGTTCCAACTATTTCTTCAAAATAATAAGAGCCCTGCCATAGAATTTTCTTTTTTTCTATAGTCAAAGGAAAATAGTCTTCATTTTTAAATTCAGAACAGAAACTCTGTCCCTCGGTTTGAGAAAATAATGGAAGACAAATTAAGACTATTAAAGAAGTAAATATTGATTTCATTGGTGATTTTTGTTTTAATTACCTACAGTGTATTTGTATGCGTTTTTTACGTGGTTAAGCAACTAAGTTAGTAAACCTTTACAGACTCCATGAAAACTCATTAGGGATTTTTGTAAGTAGGCTTAGCAAGCAATTAATACACCGTATTAGCGATGCTTTTTATTGTTTTCCCATTAAATTTAGCTCTAAATTCTATTGTCTCATTTTCATACATTCTATATATTTTCATTGGATGTGAATGGTTTTTTGGTGGTCTTGGAAAATCATTATTTATAAAAAAATTGCTTTTTGTAGTAATAGCTAGACTTTTAGTAATTGTTGAATCTGGAATATTATTGTCTGCATAAACACTTAAATAAAATTTTAGATTGCGCCAATCTTTAGGTCCATAGTAAGTTTGTAATTTTTCTCTGAAACTTATAATATCAGACTCTAGATTATTTAAAGAATTAGACAGTTCAGTTTTTCCTTTAATTTTATTGTTTTCGATATACATGAAAATTTTCATTCCATGGATAGGGTCTAATTTTACTAATTCAGCTGAATCTGTTTTTGGTAAAGTAAATTCAATTCCAAATTTTTTATGTAAATATTCAGAGTAGCTTTTCGTTCTAAGTAAATTTAATTTATGTTTACCATAATTACTGTTTATGGTTCCAATTAGACTATCTTTTTTACTTGAAAGTTTGTAATCAATACTGACCTTATTGATAGTATCAACAAATTCTCCCATTGAATTTCTATCGAAAGTTGGAATTTCCAGTCTTATTTGTGATTTATTGGCTTTCCATTCTGTTTTCTTTTGAGTAATTCCTGAAAATTTAAAAACTATGCTATCAGGATAAAAGTGCCAAGTACTATATTCATTTTCAATTTCACGCCAATGTCCATTTAGTTCTTTTTCGGACGAATTTTGTTTACAAGAAAACGCAAATAATATAATCAATAAGTTTAATATGTAAATCTGTTTTTTCAAATTATTGCCAATTTATATGTAAAGGGTTTGTTGCGAGATTTAAGTACTAAAGTTAGTAAATATAAACCGAATAAAAAATCGGCGAGTATTTTTGTAAGTAAGTGAACGTTAGTCCTTAATTTAATATGGTGTTACCTAACGTTTGTTATTATTTTTTCTATTTCTAAATCTGTTTTAATTTTTTTACCTTTTTTTGTAAACTCAAATAACAAAGGTTTTTTTGAAGTATTCTTAATATATTTATTCTCAATTAATAAATTAAAATATTTTATTATTTCTTCTCTTTTATAACCTGTAGATTTTGAAACTTTCTGAATAGAATACCAAATACTTCCAATTGGTTCTGCACAATCATCTGATTGAAACCAAAGTTCCTTTAATAGCGTTTTGAGTGTTTTTAATTCAAATGTTTGTTCTATTCCGCTTTTAATTTTTTCAATCCATTTTTTGTCAGTCGGTTGGATAATAATTGTTTTAAAATTAAATCTTTTGCCCTCAATCCCTACACCTTTTAAATCGTCAATGTGTAAATCAAAATTAAAAGCAGGAGGATACTTCGAGGAGTTAATATTTCGAGATTTTAAAACTCTTCGATTTTCTTTTTCGTTTACAATTTTGTTTACTTCTATTCCGTAATATCTTAAAGCCCATCTTATTTTTCTTTTACTACGAAATGATGTGGTATAAATATGAATTTTGTGTCCTTGATTTTGTAAGTCTGTAACTAGTTCTTGTGTTCCTTTTCGAATTTCTTCAATCCCAAAAAATTTGGCAATTACACTTCTGGTTTCAGTTTCAAATTCTTTTCCATTTGGTATCAATGTGCTGTCAAGGTCAAAACTGATATTCATTTTTTATTTTATTGCTGTTTTTAGTTCAATTTGGTCGTTTTTGGCAAATGTTTACCAACTAGTCATATAATAACTTTAATTACTAATACCCTGTAAATTAAACAGGTTATTAAAACGTATAAAGTCATGAATTACGAAGTTAGTTATATTTATTAATATAGCTGTACGTTGTGATGTGGTTATTAAAACAGGCTTTTGCAATAGTAAAATCAGGACTAAGTTATAATAATAATTATAGAAATGCTTTAGTTAAACATTAGTTACTTATTACTTGTTTTTTACCACAGTACTTTGTTAGCAAATCGTTCTATTCAAATTCTCTAACCTCATTTATGGCGATATATGAAAGAGCTTTATTAAAATCAGCTAAAATCCAACAAGCTATATTTGCGTTTGTTTCAATAATAATTTTAGCAAAATTTTTGGCTTTTTCTAAATTATCAAATAAACGATATATTTCTCCTTCACCTGAATATAATTCTTGATTTAGGTTTAGTCTTTTTCCAGTACTTACTTCTTCTAATGTTAACACAACTTGATTTTCATTCAGAATAGGGAATTTAGTTTCATCTTTTAATTCCAACTCTATATAATCTACAAAATCTTTTAAAAAAAGAGGCTTTCTGTTTTCATAAGGTTTCCAATCATTTTTTAAAGCAAATTCAATAATTTGTCTTATTGTTTTAGGAGTTATAATTGTTCTTTGATGAAGACTCCAACTTTGTATTTCACCATTACCCTTGAAATTTGTTACACGATTACTTTTGTATGAAACATTTCCAGATAATAACTGACCATTTACATTATAAAGGCCTATTAAAAAAACAATTCCATAATCTTCTCCAGTAATTTTATATTGATATGTAATGTCATCCACTACAATTTTTCTAAATCCTTTTTTTGGAAGAGTCATTTTTTTAATGTTTGCCAACGGTTAGTATAAAAAAATCGTAGGGCAGAGGGTGAGTATTGCATTTGGATTTGATACTAAGTCAAATATAGAATTTTACTTTTTACTTAAATATTGAAAACTTCAAATTTTATATTTGGCGACATTGCGGAACAGTCTAAACTTTCAATTAAGATTCAAAATTTTCTTATTTTTTTTATAAACTGTTACCTGATAGTTTTTCTTTTTAATTTTAATGATGTATACTTTTTTGATTAAATTGACTTACTATTCATAATATTCAAATTCTTGAATATAATCTCTATAGAATTTCCCGTTTCTGAATGTCTTTTTTAATGTCCAATTTCCATAATGGTCATATGTATATTGATATTCATACACGTCTTTATTATTGCTACTATCATTATCATATTCAATATACTTTATTAATTGCGAATTGTAATTATAGTATGAAACTCTAGTGTATTTTGTTACAACATCTGAATAGTGTGTATAGTATATTACCTTAGAATAATTTTTTTTATAAGAATAATCTTCAATTAGTAATTCTTGTTCTTTATTTTGATAATACATTGTTCTAAATATTTTTTTTCTAACTAATTTGTTATCCTTATAGTTCTTAACAACGCGTTCATCATAGTTTCCGCCACCACCAGAAAAAGAAAAGTTAGGTAATTGGCTTTCTGCACAATCAAAAAATTCCTCTTTAACTAAATTGTTATCTTTGTCATATACTTTTATTCTTGATGTATATATTTCCCCTTCTTTTTTGTCTTCTTCAAAATATTCTATAAACTTTTCAATAGTATATTCAGAAGTCTCTTCAAATGTTCTTTTAGAGGTTATTTTTTTAGTTCCATTAGGATTTATTTTGTGTACAGACATTAAAATTGTATCATTTTTGTATTTATATATATAATGCCTGTCTAGTTCTCCATTATAATTATAGTATTTAGACTCAAGAATATTATTTTTGTTATTGTAGGACATAACCCATTTGAAATTTGATTTATCTTTAAAATAGTCGTAATCTTTAGAGATTATATTTCCTTTTTTATCAAATGTCCTAATTGTTTTTAAATAAGGTGTTCCATCTTCTTTTACTTGGTACTCTTCAATCTCATTACCATTATCATCATATTTATAGCTAAAAGAATCATAACTTCCGTTATTTTCAATTAACAGTCCTTTGTCATTATAAATTTTATGATTAGATATTTCCCATGTAGTATCTTTGCTGTTGTAGTAATAGTCTTTAATTATTTTACCATTTTCGTTAAATTCTCGCCAATCTGCGTTTTGCATACCTCCGTTGTAAAAGGTATGATTTTTAAATGATTTAACTTTACCATAGATGCGATAACCATAGCCTTTTATGTCGTAATCCCTTCTAGTAAAGCCATCAAAAACATAGCCATTACCAAATTCACTTTCAACTTTTACCCAATTTCCTTTTATTTTTATTTCGTTTTCAGTTAGGCTAAATTCATCAGCAATATTTGATTCTTCTACTTTAAACTTGTAGTTGTAAGGTAGTTTGCCAACTCGTTCAGTTTTGGTAGATGGTTCTTGACGTATTATTAACCCATTAATGGCTTTTACGGTGTAAATACGTTGAGAGAAAGATAAATTACAAAATAAAGTAGCAATAATGGATATTAATAATGTTTTTCGGTTCATAATATTTAAATTGAATAAGCTAATTTTTGATCTACAAGTATTGTAATTATTATATATATTATTTGCTAATTTATAAAAGAAAAATAAGTTATTCTGAATAATTGCAAGTAAGGTTGTTGTATAAGGTTTGTTGCGTGTTTAAGCACTAAAGTTAGCAAATAAACACCAAATAGAAAGTCCGTGAGGATTTTAGTAAGTAGGGTAGAACAAAGCAAATAATTATACGTTGTGTTGTAGCATGTTTTTCTTTTCACTTCTGATTAAAATTATGCTGAAACCAATTAATGTTATTGCATATCCGAAGATTAATCGAAAAGGTAATGGAATAATATGCCACAAAATTAGATTGGCTATTAAAATGATGAGTATTTCAACTTTATTATTTTTAAAATAATTCAAGCTCAAAATTAATAAGCCAAGATTGAAAATTTTAGAACTTGGGCCAATTATTATAAAGGTTTTCCAAATTGATGGGATTTTAGAGATATGATTAGTGAATTCATGGCGCATTTGATTGTTGGGGAAACTCCACCAAATAAAATCCAATACACACATTCCAATATTACAGGTAATTCCGATTAATGTTAAAGGAATTCCAATTAAGCTGAATATACTTTTAGGAAAAGACACAACTTGAGGAATTAGTAAAACAACTCCGATTAACAAAAACCAATGTGCAAAATCTATAGGTTTTTGAGCGTACACAAAATCATTTCCTTTAGACAATATTATTTGGCCAATTAGAAAGAAAACTAACCCAATTATGAAGGCTATTTTATATGTCATTTTATTTCTATTTTGAGTTTTTTTGTTTTGTTGAATGGTTTTCTTAAATGTTCTACAAGGGTTTTGTGTATGATTTGAACTTGTCCAATTGTTACATCGTAGGCTCAGGTAAATTTACATTATTTTTTTGAGGGTCAGTATTTGATATTTAGATTTTAATGTACTTGGGTAAGTTTTGTTAATTAGAGGGTAAAATGTGTTTGTGTATGGTTGTAACTATAGACTGCTTGCTTAGCCCTTTTTTGTGTGTGATCTCTTCTCTTGATGGTTTGTTTTAAGCCATACTTGTATTTAAGCGTTTTATTTATTGGTTTAGTAATCGTGTTTTAACACGGGTTGTATTGTTTGGTGAGATTTATTTTGATGTTGTTCTCTTTAGTAAAAATTGGGTACTTAGGCTACTGAAATATACTAGCCTTAACGCTAAATTCTTAAACTGCTTGGTTTTGTATTTGGGTTAGTTATTACTGACTCTCTATAAACATACTATAAGCATGCTATAAGTACGTTATAACCATGCTATAACCACGCTATAACCTATGTCAAAAAACGTGTTAACTATTTGTTTTACAGGTGTTTGTGTGAAAATTGGTTTTTGTGGTAAAATAAGTAGGAATTATCTTATGTAATTGGGATTTAAATGGTATTGATTTTATTATTTGTGTGCAGTTTAAACGCTTGTAAATACAAGAGGTATTACAAAGCAATAAATGGATGATTAGTAGCTAAAGGGAAGCATAAAAATTTAGCGTTAATAGCTGTTTGTAATACACTATTAAAACAAGCTTTTGCAATAGCAAAATTAGTACTAAGTTATGATACTAATTATATAAGTGCTTTAGTTAAACATTAGTTAGTTTTTACTTGTTTTTTACCACAGTACTTTATTGGCAAATCGTTTTTATTCCAGCATTTTTTTTTAACAACTATATTATTTTTGTTTATTGTTACCATACTAAATAATTCTATCACTTTGTCGTTTATCCCATCAAAAGTAGGCACTTCAATATTTACTCAAATGCTTAAATGGTAGAAGCAGGTGAGGATATTTTTTTGATAATACATAAACGACAAAGTGTTAGACCTTGTTAACCGTTATTTACAAATATCTAAATAAGCGTATGCATCATCATAGTTATGATTACCTCTATGTACTGTTTTGAATTCTGTAACAAAAGAAGGTATACCACCAGAAACTTCAAAATTTACTTGAGAAACTTCACGTGCTTGATATTTATAATTTCCTCCAAGGGTACGAGAATTTTGATTTATATTATCACAAGTTAAGTATTTGAATGTATAGTTACCAAAAATACTCAATTTCCAAGGGATTCTAGAAACCCAATGCCCAAGCCAGTTTTTTTCATAATGTCTAGTTTTACCGCCTACCATTAGAAATACCATGCCCCAAAAATTGAAACCATTAACCCAAATTGTAGATTTAATTTTCCAGTTCGGATTATTTTGGTAAGCTTTCCAATTCACTCTTTGATGAATGAACCAACAACAGCTTTTTTTTGCAGATTCAGGAGTAAGATCAGTTATTTCCTTTGACTTGCTTTCAACCTCAAACATTCCTTTTTTTGTAATTCTTACAATTTTTCCAGAAACCATTACTTCCTCATCCTCATTAAGTACTGTTTGAACATAAGGGTCTGGATTATATTTTAATTCAGGATCATTTTTTTCAGTGATGCCTTCTTTTTCCTCCATTGTAGCAACTTCTCCAGCAATTTTATTTCTTAAAGAGTAAAAACCATTGAAATGATTTTCAAATTTTTGAAAGATTTTTACTTCATTAATCTCTGGGCAATCCTGATTTGCCTTAGCGATACTCTGTAAAGTACTCATAAAAGATATTGGATCAGGAAATACAAGCATCTTTCCGTTGTACTTAACATTTTGCCCATTCGGATCAAATTTTTCTAGTTTTTCATTTTTCATAATATTAGATTTTAAATTTGCTTACTCTATTCACTTTTTAACTTCCGTGTTTAATCTGATTCAAAATTCTATTTAATTTCTATAGTTATAAAGAGGTACTTTATTAACTGTTAGTTTAGAATTATTAAATGTAATTCTCAATCGATGAAACAAAATTGGTTTATTTTAAACAAATAGAATAGAGGTGATTAGCCCAAGTTTTAAGGGCTCTTTAACCTAATATTTTTTAAAAGACTGTTTAGTATTTGTTTTTGGAAATAGCTGTTACTATTTTATAACGTATTTGTATATGGTTTTTTTTGTGGTTAACCGAGTAATTTAGCAAATAAATGACAGATAGAAAGTCTGCTAGGACTTTAGTAAGTAGGCTATAACTAGCAATGAATTATATACATCTTGTGTGTTCGTTTTTATTCCGATTTATACATATTTCTATAATGTTCAACATGATGAGGGAATTCTTCTTCATAAAATGGGTAGCCTATTCCCAGAATTGAGATTTCATATCCTTCATCTTTCATTCCAGTAATTGTATTTCCGGCAACTCCTTTTATTTCAAATCCATCTTGTCTAAATACTTTTAATTCTGATATCACTTGAGTATCGATAAATTCGAATTCTGGGTCGTCAGTATTTATTACAATATTATTTTTTAAGCAGTATTCTTTAATGAATTGGTATGGCGTTTCTATTCCGTTGAATTTAATTTGTCCAAATGCAACACCCATTGGTGCATCTGCTTTTTCTAGTTTAGAAGTTCCGATTTCTTTGCCTCCTAAAACTATATTATAGTTTGTTTTGCAATTGTTTAGTACTTTTTCGTTGTAAAAATCCAAATAATAATTAGAAGCAAGACATTCAAAAGTTTCGTCTTTAAAAAAGAAAATAAAATGTTTTTTGTCAGAATTGTTAGTTTGAATTTTCTCAATTGGATTCGGTAACTCTTTATTTAATCCGCTTTTAATTTCATAGAATTCTCCCCAAGGTAATTCGTTGTGGTTTGTTCTATATTGTCCATAAAAATACCCTTCGTCATTACAAGTATTCAGAGAATATTCAGCACAGTTTTTAAATCGGATTTTAACTTTGTCTCCTTTCTGGTATTTGTTGAATTGAAAATGATTAAGATAAATATCCATTGTTAAGTCAATTTCGTCTACTTTTAATTCAATTTCGGGTGAAACTGGGTCAGCGTTCCAATCCTTAGTTAATTGGATATAATCAATTTTTAGAGTTGGAATTTTCTCTGTCTTTTTTGTTCCAAACATTTTATTTAACCAACTCAATTTCTTTTGTTTTAGGGTTTCTTAAATGGCGCACAACTGGTTATATATTGACTTTTATTACTAACATCCCGTAAATTAAACAGGTTATTAAAACGTATAAAGTCATGAATTACGACGTTAATTATATTTATTATTATATCTATACGTTGAGATGTGGTATTAAAACAGGCTTTTGGAATAGCTAAATTAGGACTAAGTTATGCCGATTTTTACAGTACTACTTTAGTTAAGCATTAGTTAGTTTTTAGTTGTTTTTTACTATCGTGCGTTGTTGACAACTCTTGTTTTCTAGAGTACATTTTTTAGTTCTTCATACTCCAATGAATCTCTATTATAATTTCTCAATATCTCTCTCTTGTTAATGGATATTAATTTACCATCAACAATCGTTAACGCTTGTCTATAATCTTTAAAAAGTTTAATTGCAGTGTTTCTTGAAATTCCTAGATTTTGTAAAGCAATTACAATTCTATTTTGAGTGCCATATTCTAATAGGGTAGCCCAATTTTCTCCTGCATTTTCTATTCCTTTTAATTTTTCTACAATTTGATAATAATGGTTAAAATATTTTTCTAACAAAAATCTTAAAACATATTCTATATCATCAATTGTATTTTCAATTAATAAATTGATATGTTTTTTATTTCTCTTATCAAAGGGGGCTAATTCATTATAAGTTATTCTGATTTTACCATTATTATTTTGCTGCCAATCGATTGACTGTGAAATTATTTGACTTAACGAAAATCCATTAATCCATTGATTCATTAAAACTGCATAATATTTCAAACTATTTCTGTTCTGTAATTTTTTCTCTGCTTTATTCCAAGCGTATAGGTCATAGAACCTCTCTAAAACAGTTAAACAAACATTATAATTTATATCATTGCTAGGAGGTAATTTAATCTCTTTTTTAGATTTTTTAAGTTCTAAGTATACGTTGTTTTGAATATCGAAATCAATGGTCTGATTAAACTTTAAAATTACGTTTGGTATAATATAATTCTTTGATTTATCTTTCGCTAACTCTAAGATCTTATCCTTGTTCTTTTCAATAAGCTTGTTTATTACAGGACTTTTATAATTAGCCTCAATTTCTAACGTATCTGACTTTATAATATTAGCTATATATTTTAAGATTTCGGTTTCAGTTACACTACCCGAAACGTCCTTACTATTTAGAATTTTTTCAATTTTTATTAGATTTCGGTCAATTCTATTTAATATAGTTGGCTGTAAATTTATTTTTTCTTTTCTAAATATTTCTTTGTTATCCCATTCGAAGCCCTCGTATTGAATACAAAAGATATTACCTTCTAACTCCTGTGCTAATCTTCCTGCTCTTCCTGATAAATTCCAAAAGTCTATTGGGTCAAGTTTTCTTGTTCCATTTTTATTATCTAAAATAAAAATATTTTGAGTAGGCATATTAACGCCTTCGAGCAAAGTAGATGTGCAAAATACGTTTTGGATTTCTTCTTTTTTATATAAATCCTCTACAAGATTTCTAATTAACTGCGGAAGTTTACCGTAATGGAATGCAACACCTTTTTTTAATACTTCAGCTAAATAATAATCTGGATGAATATAATTTTGAATATTTTGTATGGCTTTTAATACTAATTGGGATTCATTGGAGTTTTTTACGTTTGTAGAAAACTGTATAGCCTTCTCAATAGTTTTTCTTTTTGAATTACAATAAACTAGATTATTCTTATTTAACCCAACCGTAGATATAAAATCAATTTCATTATCAAATTTTTCAAATGAATTATTTTCGTTTAGATTTATTACTCTTTCTTTTGAATGTAATTCAAAATTTTTATTAATTAAGTCTACAAAATATAGATTTTGCGTTACAGGAGATTCATCGGTTGAATAAAAATTATTTTTGCTAGTTCTATCGAAGAGATTTAAAAATATTTCTGGATTAGAAACGTTAGGGCTTGAAAAGTAAAGTTTTATGTTGCCATATTTTTTTTGAACTTTTTCAATTGCTGTATATGTCGTTATACTTCTGGAATCAGAATTACTTGCAAGCTTATGAGCTTCGTCTATAAAAAGGAATCCAATTTTTGGATTTGTATCTTGTGAAATATAACTAATTAAGCGTTCAGGTGTTAATACAAAAATGTAGTTAAATACTTCTTCTGTAATTAATTCTGATACGTTTGAGTTTGTGAAAACTTTATACTTATAATTCTCTAATAAATCTGACAATTCTTTTTTCAAGTCTATTGAAAATTGATTTATTAATGCCCTAGTTGGAACAACAATACAAATATTTTCAGGAGGGGAATTTTTAACTACTTTTTTTATAAATGATTTTATTAAAAAGGATTTCCCCATCGAAGTAGGGCCTGAAAAACTAAATTCTGTACTATTACTTAACCTAGAGAATAATTCATACTGTGAATCTGTAAAGTGAAGATTTTTACTATTTGGGACTCTCTGAATTATTTGCTTTGAAGAAAGTTCAACTTGATGAAAAATAGGTAAAATGGAGTTGTTTAAATTCTTAGTTTCTAAAAAAGAAATTGCAGGGAAATTCCCTAACTTACCAAATACAGATTTTGAAACGGTTTTGTAATAAGGCTCATTCTTATAATAAGAATTTAATGAAGTTATGATTTGATAAGCTTTATTCCTTGCAATTGAATTATTTGAATTTGATAAAATATCTGCAAATTTTAAGGAATCAAGAAATTCTTTCCGCGTTAGTATTAATGATATTTGATTTTGAAAATTATTAGCCGAAGATTTAATTTTACATTTTTCGAAAATATCTACGAAATAATCATCATTCAAAATATCAGTAACTAGTTTATCTATTATGAGCATTCTAGTCGGTTAGTTTTTTTATAATTTCTTTTCTTTTAATTGCAAGGTCGCTAAAAGGTATAGCATAAACATAAAACTTATAACCGCTGAAATCAGTTTTTTTAAGCTGAAAATCTAAAGAATTAATAGTTGACAAAACTTCTTGTTTAATCTCTTCTCTAATTTTTGTTCGAAATGCGCTATTACTTAAATTCTTGTCCTCATCTTTAATACTAATATCAAAACCTAAAAAAATTCCAAAAGAATAATCTAAATATTTTTCATCTTCCTTAGCACTCGGAATTATGATGCTTTTTAATATTTGATAGCTCGATTCATCATAGGCTTCTTTAATTAGCTCACTATTGATTAAATCCATTTCAAAATTTAATTTACCATCAGTTTGAAGTAATTTTTTTATAGAATTAAAAGCAGAATAAATACCATCTTGAAATTTAGCTTCCAACTTTGATTCTCCAAAAATTAATTGATAATCCTTTTCATTTATCTTTAATAAATGTACTCCATCAGCTCCTTTGACATAATCATTTGCGGCTGTTTTCAATTCTAGTTTAGTTAATATTTTTGGTGCGTTGAGATGTGATTCTAATAGACAATAGAGTAATATTTCACCTAGTTCTCCTTCGTTTACATTATGGGCTCTAAATTTACTTTTTGAGCTTTTGATTAAATCATTTAACCTGTCTTCTTTTTTTAGTTGCTGGATTTGTTTTCTTGAAAGAGCAAAATAATGCAGTTTATTTCCTAACTCACCTACTAATTCATCATATGAAAAAGCGTTATTTTTTACCTTTAATGTGAAAAGTTCTATTGTGTTATTATTGTGTAATTTTTGTGATTTAATGTCATGGTAGAATAAATCTAAAAAATCTTCTTTAATGCTTTTTTCAATCATATTCTATATTTTTAGATTTTTTTCACAATTGTTGCCAACGCTTATGTACAAGAATAGTACGGTTTTGTGTGCGAGGATTTTCCGCAGGAAAATTAGACGTTATAAACACGTAACGCCCTTTGATTAAGCACTAAACCGTAATTGTTTTTATACGCTGTTAGCCACAGGTTTTATTATTCAGTTTCTCTATCGTCAAAAGTTATTTCTTTATCTATTTCTAAATTTTCGTATCCGCCAAATCTCTGTGATATAATTACATTAAATCGTTTAAATAACTCAAAAAACTCATCTTTTGTAAGTTCATTTTCAAAACTGATACTCACTATATGTTTTTTGTCTTCAGTTGATAAGTCTTTGTCTTCGCAAATAATAGATGCGGTAAAGAAATCGCTGTAGCCTGCATAAAATTGAGCTCCAATTGCATTATATCTTTCTATGCTTACACCTCTGCTTTCTATAAACGTATTTAAAGTTGTATGGTCACTTATATCAGCTGCGGAAGAGCCTAAATAATCGTCATATTGTACACTTGCTTTCATTATTCTAATTCTCTTTTAATTGTTGCTAAAACTTCTCCGAATGTTTCTTTTATGTTGTTTTTTGAAAATCTTATTTGTTGAATTCCATACAGATTACTAAATTCCTCTGTCTCTTTTTCTAAAAGAACTATTGCTTTCGAAAAACCTAATTTTCCTTGAAATAGCCCTACTTCGTGAATAACATTTGGTCGTGCCATTAAAGTGTCATCCTTTTTAAGGTCCTCTCCAGTCATAACTAAAAATGCAAGAGAACTTTTATTGGACATATCCTCCAAAACATCTCTAATAGTATGTCCAGCTCTTGAACCAGTTTCGTAGGCCTCTATTTTATAATCGTGTTTGTCTGTAAGGTGGTCTTTTAAATCTCTCCATTGAGAACTTCCTCCGTGTCCAATGAATATAACAGGTCTCTTTTTTGGTGTGAGCGGTTTTTCTATTGAATCTTCATATTTCTCTTCGAAAATTTCAAAAACTTCTTCTATTTCTCCTTTCGATTCACCTTCAATTGATATATTGGTGTGAGAATCTTTAATGTATTCAATATTTATTGAAGTTTTTCTTTTTCTGTCAGAAATTCCTATTGTTGCAGTATCAGGTGATTTTCTATAGTCAGCATAGAATTCACGTTCGTCGTCGAACTTTAAAGTTTCAAAACCTTTAGCAATTTTAAATATACCTCTTGGTTCTTTGTCAGTTATAATTTGTTCAATTCCTTTTTTTAGAATGTCAACTTGAAAATAGGAATTCGGGTATTTTCTTATTTTTTGCATTTGTTCTTAGGTTTATTCAACTTGTGGCTAACTACTTTTATGGCAACTTTTCAATACAAATATCAAATAAGTCTCAAGTTATTGTAGTAAATTATTAGTAAGCTAAACTACAATTACTAAATAATAATTACAATACGTATAACTACGTATTTTTATTTGTAGTAAAGGTATTACAGGGTTAGGGGATATGCCTTAGGGGTTTAGGTAATAGCATAAAAAAAACCACCTTGCAAAATTGCAAAGTGGCTTTTAAATTTTTCTTTTTCTTTAGTCTTATTTATCAATAGATCCTAAAACACGTTTCATAAAGTTGTTTACCGCTTCTTTTTTAGGTGTACCGTCTTTAATCATTTTATTAACTTCAATAGCACCATACATGTTAGAGATTAGCTCTCCGATAACGTCTAGCTCTTCATCTTTTAAGGATGGTACTTCGGTTAATGCTTCTAGCGTTTCAATGGTTTCGATAACGTAATCTTCGTCGTTATCTTCTATAAATTGCGCTAGGTGTTTTATTACTGGTAATTTCATTGATAAGTATTTTTTAATTTCTGTTTCAAAAGCTGTTCTCGATATAATTTTTGTTACTTCAAAATTACTGGAACTGACGTTTTTTGTATTAGGCTACTTCGTTTACTAAGTCTTTTAATACATCAAATTTGTTAGTCTGTGTTTGATTTACAAATTTTCCGTCTTTAAAAGTGGCAAACGTTGGTAAATTGTCTACGGTAGCTAATTGTCTTGATTCCGGAAATTTTTCCGCGTCAGCGATAACAAACGTAATGTTTTGTAACTCACCAGCTAATTTTTTAACTTTAGGTTTCATGATACGACAGTTACCACACCAAGTGGCAGAGTATTGTACCACAACGGTGTTGTTGTTTGCTATAATTTCTGATAAATTATCTTGACTTAATTCTTGAACCATGATTGCTTAGTTTACGTGATTTGCTAAATACTCAGCAGTACCAGTTCTGTTAGCGCTCATAGCGTCTTTACCTTCTTCCCAGTTTGCAGGACAAACTTCTCCTTTTTCTTGTACGTGTGTTAAGGCATCAATGATACGTAAAAACTCGTTTACGTTTCTTCCGATAGGCATGTTGTTTACCCCTTCGTGTTGTACTACACCATCTTCATCGATTACGTAAGTGGCTCTGTAAGTTACGTTGTCACCTTCAACGGTTACTACACCAGTTTCTTCGTTGTAAGTTTCGTTAGTGATATCTAAAATACCTAAGGTAGAGGCTAGGTTACGGTTAGAGTCTGCTAAAATTGGGTAAGTTACACCTTCAATTCCACCATTATCTTTAGGTGTATTTAACCAAGCAAAGTGTACTTCTGGAGTATCACAAGAGGCACCAATTACTATAGTATTTCTTTTTGCAAACTCTTCTTTTGCAGCTTCAAAAGCGTGTAATTCTGTTGGGCAAACAAAAGTAAAATCTTTAGGGTACCAGAATAATACTACTTTTTTCTTGTTGTTTTTTGCTTCTTCAAGAACGTTAAGTTTAAAGGTGTCACCCATTTCGTTCATTGCGTCTACTGTTAAGTCTGGAAATTGTTTTCCTACTATAGCCATAGTGTTAAAAATTTTTAGTTATTAGATTAATTTTTGAGTGGCAAAGATATGGTTGAATGTTAAAAAAACAAGCCCAATAAAATTTTTAAATCTTATTGGGCTATAAATTTTTGTTATAGTTTGTTTGAATAAATATAGTTTGGAACTATTTAGAAATAATCTGTCTTATTTTAATTGAAAACGCTGCAAATAGCAATGTTGTAATAGGGCTTAACCAGTTAAAGATAGCGTACACAAAATAATCTGCAACGCTAACGCCTAATACACCAGATTGGTAAGCACCACAGGTGTTCCAGGGTATTAGTACTGAGGTTACTGTACCAGAGTCTTCTAAGGTACGACTTAAGTTTTCTGGCGCAAGCCCTCTGTCTTTATAGGCTTTTTTAAACATTTTACCAGGTATTACAATTGCTAAATATTGGTCTGATGCTATTGCATTTAAGCCTAAACAGCTTATTACTGTGCTTGTAAATAACCCAAAGACGCTAGTGGCAATTTTAAGTAACTCTTTAGTGATTCTGGATAAGGCACCAATTGCGTCCATGATACCACCAAATACCATTGCGCAGCAAATTAAAAAGATGGTCCATAGCATACCGTTCATTCCTCCAGAAGAAAAAAGTTTGTTAAGTTTTTGGTTGTCGGTTGCAATGTTAGTATCTGTTAATATTGATGTTATAATAGCACTAATTTTTGAATCTGCTAAACTGTCTAAAATATTAGGCTGAAAAATAAAGGCAAAAACAGCAGCAAGAATGATACCTGTAAATAAGGCAATAAGAGGTTTTGTTTTTAATAATATTAATCCAATTACGACACCAGGTACAATGAATAATAATGGTGTAATGTTAAAGGTATTTTTAATACTAGCTAAAAGTCCACTGATATCTGTTGTACCACTTGTATCAATTGTAGTACTTAATATTGAAAATACTATTAAAGTGACTATTAACGTTGGTACTGTAGTAAAAGTCATATATCTAATATGCGTAAACAAATCTGTACCAGCCATAGCAGGAGCAAGGTTTGTGGTGTCACTTAAGGGTGACATTTTATCTCCAAAATAAGCGCCAGAGATTACTGCTCCAGCAATCATACCTGGTGCAATACCTAATGCGCTACCAATACCAATTAAAGCAATACCAACGGTTGCAGATGTGGTCCAGCTACTACCTGTTGCAATAGATATTATTGCAGCAATTATAACCGAAGCGGGTAAAAATATAGCAGGATTTAAGACTTGCAATCCGTAATATACCATAGCAGGAATAATACCACTAACTAACCAAGTACCAGCAAGTGCACCCACTAAAAACAGAATCATGATAGGTACAAAAACGCTTTTAAGGTTTTCCCAGATTTCTTTTAACATTAAAGACAAAGAGACTTTATTAAATAACCCAACACCAGCAGCGACAAGTCCACCAATTAATAAAATGATGTGATTGGTATATGTCCCAAACCATTCCTGACCCTCTACAAAAAAGATATTGTAGGCTAATAGAGACATTAGGATTACTACCGGAATTAAGGCTTCTAATAAGCTTAACTCTTTATTGTCAATAATCTTTTGGTCATTAATGTCGATTTTGGAAATATTGTCGTCTTGCATTTAGTTAGTTTTTAGGAAGTGTAATGTTACGATTTTACAAGATGTTTTGCAAATTGAATTATGCGTTGAAAACTAGTGTGTTAAGAGATTTAGACCATGCTTTGTCTGTTTGTGCTTAACTTTTGCTTAATTATTAGTTGCAAATAAGGTAACCTAAAACCCTGTTTGGATAGTTTTTAAAATAGAATAAGGTTTAGCGTTAACTAAAACCTTATTTAAACACTGATGTGGTCTTAAATTATGCTTAAGTCCTTCATGCAAGTGTGCATTATTTGGTAAGTACGCTGTATGTCTGCATCCAAACCTATTGAAAACCTGATAAGTCCATTGCTTAACCCCATTGCTTTTTGTTCGTCCTCAGGAATCTCGGACGATGTTGAGCTACCAGGAGCAGAAAACAAGGTTTTGTAAAAGCCTAAACTTACTGCTAAATAGCCAAGGTTTTTTTCTTGCATTAGCTCCATTAACGCATTAGCTTTATCTAAAGATCCAGCGTCAATAGTTAGCATGCCACCAAAACCGTATTTGTCATTCATCATGGATTTAAATAACGCATGAGAAGGATGAGAGGGTAAGCCAGGATAGACGGTTTTAAGACCTAAAGCTTCAAATTTTTGTGCTAAATATAAGGCATTGACACTATGTTGTTGCATCCTGATGTGTAGCGTGCGTAAGTTTTTTAAAACAGAAGCTGCTCTTAAACTATCCATAGTACTGCCTAAAAGCATGCAAGCGCCATCGTTAACATTTCTTAGGCTGTCAATATACTCTTGGGTACCACAAACGACTCCACCAACAGTGTCTGATGAGCCATTAATAAACTTTGTTAAACTGTGTATTACGATATCTGCACCTAATTGTGCAGGTGAAATTGATAAAGGCGAAAACGTGTTGTCTACCACCAGTTTTAAATTATACTTTTTGGCAAGTTTAGCTAAAGCTGTAATATCTGCAACTTCTAGTAATGGGTTACTAACGGACTCGCAATACAACACTTTTGTGTTATTTGTGATAGCAGCTTCAACAGTATCTAATTTTGTGATGTCAACAAAACTAGTGTTTATACCAAATCTAGGGGTGAAGTTTTTTAAAAACGCATAGGTGCCACCATAAATGGTTCGGCTAGATACAATATGGTCTCCTTGACCACATAATTGCATGATAACAGGTGTGATTGCACCCATACCAGATGCAGTGACGTTAGCGGTTTCAGTCCCTTCCATAGCAGCTAAGGCTTCGCCAAGATATAAATTTGAAGGTGTAGAATGTCTAGAGTATAGGTAGCATCCATCTGCATTGCCTTCAAAAGTATCAAACATTGTTTTTGCTGATAAAAAGGTGTAGGTAGAAGAGTCTGAAATAGAAGGGTTAACACCTCCAAATTCGCCAAAATACTGTAAATCTTGTATGTTGTTTGCTGGTTTAAATGTCATAATAATAGTTTTAGTGATGATTACATCAAATATCAGTATTATTAGAATAATAATCAATGTAATTAATATTATTAGGAATATAAAACTAATATATGTTGTTTTATTAGAAATTTAATTTGTTATATTTGAAATTGAATAACTAAAACTGAAAATTTTTCCTTTATGACCTTTGATGCTATTGACCAAAAACTACTACAATTACTACAAAATGATAGTAAACAGACTAATAAAGAGCTATCTAATGCATTAAACTTATCTGTAACAGCAGTTTTTGAGCGTATTAAGAAATTAGAAAACAATGGTGTAATTAATAAGTACGTTGCGTTGGTTAAAAAGGAAAAAGTAGACAAAAGTTTTGTTGCTTTTTGCCACATTAAACTCTCACAACACATTCAAGAATACGTAGTACAATTTGAAAAAGAGGTGACCAATTTAACAGAGGTTTTAGAGTGCCATCATATTAGTGGTGATTATGATTATATACTTAAGGTTGTGGTTAAAGATATGGAAGCTTTTAGAGAATTTATGGTAGAAAAACTAACTAATATTAATCATATTGGTAGTACGCATAGTATGTTTGTTATTAGTGAAGTTAAAAGTACTACCGCAATACCTATTTAATTTTTGCTGTGTCGTTTAAGCTATAAACTTTATTTTTGAACAGTATTAATCTATTTAAATCAAAATATGAAACACCATTTAATTTATTTCTTCTTAGTAATATCAGCCCTAAGTTTTGCACAAAAAAACAATAAGCCTTCTTATTTTGGAATAAAAGTAGGAGGTAATATTGCTACTATTTCTGGTGATTTTTCAGAGGAGTACTCGTCACGTTTTAGCTTTCATATAGGTATGACAGGAGAGTTGGAGATTAGTAAAATATTACAATTAGTGCCAGAAGTATTGTTTAGTTCTGTAGGTGCAGAAAATGTTGTCTTAAATTATATAACCTTACCCATTGGTTTAAGAGTGTATCCAGACAAAAACTTTTATTTAGAAGCAGGACCACAAGTCGGTTTTTCTGTAGGCGCAGTAAAAGAGGTTGGATCTACACAATTTGGAAATGACATAACCAATGTTAATCAAACCGATTTTGGTGCTAATATAGGGATAGGGGTAAAAACAGACTCTAGAGTGTTGCTTGGGCTAAGGTATTATCTTGGGCTATCTAATTTAATCCAAGATCAAACGTATAACAATTATAATAGGGTTTTTCAGTTTTCAATAGCATATTTATTCAAAAATTAGCTTTAAGACTTTAGTGAATAATCACACAAAATTGTACTTTTGTTTATAGAAAGTAACATTTAATAATTTCCGCGAAAGCGAAAAAACAAAATATATGAGTCAATACGACGTAGCAATTATAGGTTCTGGTCCAGGTGGATACGTAGCAGCAATACGTTGCGCGCAATTAGGAATGAAGACAGCAATTATCGAAAAATATTCGACATTAGGTGGTACCTGTCTTAATGTTGGATGTATCCCAAGTAAGGCTTTGTTAGCCTCTTCACATCATTATGAAGAAGCGACTAAGCACTTTGAAGATCACGGAATTGAAATTCCGGGTGAAATTAAAGTAAACCTAGAAAAAATGATTGGTCGTAAACAAGCAGTTGTAGACCAAACAACAGGAGGTATTGAGTTTTTAATGAATAAAAACAAGATTGATGTCTTTACAGGTGTTGGGAGTTTTAAAGATGCTACACATATTACAATTGAAGGCAAAGAAACGACAACCATTGAAGCTAAAAACACAATAATTGCAACAGGTAGTAAGCCTTCTACCTTACCTTTTATTACTTTAGATAAAGAGCGTATTATAACCTCTACAGAAGCTTTAAAACTAAAAGAAATCCCTAAGCACATGATTGTGATTGGAGGAGGTGTTATTGGTTTAGAGCTTGGTCAGGTATACAGACGTTTAGGAGCTGAAGTTACTGTTATTGAGTACATGGACAGAATTTTACCTACAATGGATAAAGCGTTGTCTAAAGAGTTAAATAAAGTATTTAAGAAAGCTAAATTTAACATGATGCTATCGCATAAAGTTCAATCTGTTGAGCGTCATGGAGATGAAGTTATTGTTAAAGCAGAAAATAAAAAAGGAGAGGTTGTTGAGTTTAAAGGAGACTATTGTTTAGTGTCTGTAGGACGTAAACCTTATACAGATGGTTTAAATGCTGATGCAGCAGGCGTAAAATTAACAGACCGAGGTCAAATTGAAGTTAATGACCATTTACAAACCAATGTTAGTAATATTTATGCTATTGGAGATGTTGTAAAAGGAGCGATGTTAGCACATAAAGCTGAAGAAGAAGGTGTATTTGTTGCCGAAACTTTAGCAGGACAAAAGCCACATATTGACTATAACTTAATACCAGGTGTTGTTTACACTTGGCCAGAAGTAGCAGCAGTAGGTAAAACAGAAGAAGAATTAAAAGAGGCTGGAGCAGATTATAAAGTAGGTCAGTTTCCTTTTAGAGCGTTAGGACGTGCTAGAGCAGGAGGCGATATTGATGGATTTGTTAAAATACTTGCCGATAAAACTACAGATGAAGTATTAGGAGTACATATGATTGGTGCACGTTGTGCAGATCTTATTGCAGAAGCTGTTACAGCGATGGAGTTTAGAGCCTCTGCCGAAGATATTTCGCGTATGTCACATGCACACCCAACGTTTGCAGAAGCAGTTAAAGAAGCCGCATTAGCAGCTACAGATGATAGAGCATTACACGTGTAATTACAGTATAATATAACATTTCAATATATCGTTGAAATGCAATAAAAAAAAGCAAACCGAATGGTTTGCTTTTTTTTATGTGAATATTCTTGTTAAATCGATTTAATAAATTAATTTAGTACTATTAATCAATATTATGAGTATTACAGCAAAACTATATGTTGAAGATAAGGTTTTTAATATTTTAAATTTTAACTTCTCCTTCAATCAGCAATCTAGTATGTCTGGACTTCCTTCTGCAAAACCAACAGGTGGACAGTTTGATATCGTACTAGAAGCCACCAAAGATCCTATTTTTTATGAGTGGATGACCTCCAACAGTTTAATGAATAAGGTCAAAATAGAAATTTCTCAATCTTTTACTTTTGGTAAAACAAGACAAATAGAGCTTATAGACGTCTATTGTTTGTTGCATCAAGATACCTTTAATGGTGTTAATAACCAACCCATGCAAACGTTAATAAAATTATCTCCAGCAATACTGTTGCAAAATGGAGAGAAAATGTTTGAATGGTATTGGAAGGTAACGGATTTGGATGCGGAAGTAGAGGAGACGGTTGTTGATAATGAACCAGAAATATTGAATTACCATATTGAAGACTTGGAAGGAAATGAAATCAATCAAGATGAAATTGATATTGATGACGAAATTATGCTAGTAATAGAGACAAGAAATGCTGTTGGAGAAGTATTTGAATTTGATTTAGAGGATCAGAAATTAGATTATGAACATAATGGAGTGAGATTAGAAGATGACACTCTAGAATTTCAAATTGCTAACGATGTTGAATATGTTCCATTAAAAGCAATTTTACAATAAGATTAATATGGCAGCAACAGTAAAAATAAAAGGATATTCAGATACAACAACTAGTATTCTAATTCCACAAGTAGCGTCACTTAAAAAATTTGTAGTGAATTTTAGGCGAGGAAAAACATTCACCGATGAGCATGGTAATATAAGTGATTATCAAGGTCAATATGGATTTGATTGGTTACGTGATGAATATATTTATTCATCAGGAGGACCTAATCCACTATGCACAAATATAGACTCTCTAAAAAAAAGATACAAAACAACAAAATATTCAATAACACCTTACGGAAAAGATTATTATCCCGCTTGGTTGTCTATTTTCCCCTATACAAAAACAGAAAAATTTGCTCATGGTTCGACTATGCACAGATCAGGTGTGTCTCTTGATTTAGAAATAGAGGAGTTAGAAACGTTGTCTAATGATGCAACTAAACTTTTATTTGAATCAGGCGATAAAAATCTTATTATAACTCCACAAGAAATTAACTTAAGTAGTTTAATAATAAAAAAGGAAACTAAGAATCTTGGAAGTGGATTAATTCGTAATTTTTATCATTCTGAAGATGTAATAAATGTTAAATCTCAAGAAGAACCATTAACTAAGCATACAGAAATTAAAGTATTTGCTCAATTAGGGAGTCAAAAAAAAGAAGTAGGTAAATTAATGGTGTATCAAAATAATGAAATTCCTAAAGCAGAATTTGTTGCCATAAATGTTATCGCCGGAACTACAACAGCAGCTTTAAGAGAAGACTTTCAATTTAATATTGCAAGGCAATCTTTTAATCAAGCATTAATAAGGGCTCAAGTTAAAGTCGATACAAATTTTAATATTAATGCGTTACCTGCTGATGATTCTGATGTGAAAGATTTTAAAAAGAAGTATTTAGGAAAGCCTCGCAATGATTTATCATTTGGCCTTTCAAACACAGCTTTAGAGCCTTACCTAAAAGCCTTTACTTCAGATTTAATTTATTTATACGAAAAATTTGGTAAGCATGCTCCTACGACTGGGTCTACGGGATTGATTGAAGGAAATACAAATAAAAAAACATACTTGTTTTTTACTCAATTGAATGCGGGAGGAGTTAGAGGTATGGCGACAAGTGATGGCTATGATTGGGGAAATGCCTATATTGTTTATAAGGCAGGTCTATTAAACAGAAGAACAATTTGTCACGAAGCTGCTCATTCTTTTTCTTTACCACATACTTTTGAACCAGTAGGTCCACCGCCTCATAGGTTTAAACAAGGGTATACAGATAATATAATGGATTATACTTGGGGACCCACAATAAATAATAATCCATTTAACGTTAATGATAAAATGTTTTCATTTTTTAAATGGCAATGGGATATTTTAAGACAAGACAGAAGTTTAATACACACATACTAAATGTTTAAGAAAATAATAATTTATATAATCATAATAGTAGGATTCTCTTGTATAGAGAATAAACAAAATACAACAGTTAATTTCTCTGAGTCTAAATTTAAATCTTATGCAGAAATTGAAAACCTTTATTTTGGAATATCTCTGAACTATCCTGATTTTTATTCAACTATATTATTTAAGTCGGATTTAAATAAAACGATATTATTTTCTTGTAACGAGAAAGGTAATCCTAATTTTTCTTGCGAAAATATATCAACATTTGAAATACCAACTTCAGAAAAAATAAAAACATTGTTTCAAATTCCTTCTCAGATTAGAAATGCAGAAACAAAAGAATCATTGCTTCAACTTAATGATCATTCCTATTATATACTTAAATTTAAAGCTAAAGCTAATGAAGATAAAGAAGTTTATATATCTTCAGATTTCTCTAATTTAAACCAAGAAGCAAAATTATATATGCTTAAAATGTCTCAAGTTATTAATAAATTGGAAACAAGGTTTTAAAGGTTGCTCTTTTGGGTAGCAATGCAAGATGATATTGTTAAATTTTATAATGTTATATAAGCATGAAAATACTATTTACTTTAATACTGTTAATATTCTGTATTTATTCCTTTGGACAAAAAGCCAAAGAAGAACCTAGGACTCCAATTACCCCAATTAGTTCGTTACAATTAAAAGTTCAGGTTATAGATGGTATAAAACACTATAGTTTTATTGAAACTCATAGGAAACTATATAATAGAGTATATTTAATAATAGAAAATATTGATAGTGAAGCTGCTAAATTAGAACCAGGAAGTTGGAGAAAAAAATTAGGTTTATTTTTTGTAGGAGAATCAACAGGTATTACAACTCAAGGCGCTTTTAACAATGGTTATAAAAATGGATTTTGGAAAACGCTATTAGATAAGAAGTTGGTGCAAACTATGAATTATAAAAATGGTTTAGTAATAGGTCGATACAGGGTGTATAATGTAAGTGGAGACTTAATTTATAAAACAACTTTTGGCAGTGTAGGTAATGGCAAATACAAAGATTATTATTACAAAACTGGAATATTGAAAGAAGAGGATAATTATCAATATGGTAAAAAAGAAGGTGAGTGGTTTAAATATAATGAACAAGGCGAGTTAACAGAAACCATAAACTATACTAAAGGTGTGCCAGAAGAATGATTTTGTTGTCATTAATAGATTTGTTACAAATTGTTATCATGTGATTAAGTGAGTATTAATTATGGTTGATTCTTCAATTGGTATGGATGGTCTATTCTATGTGAAAATTACAGATGTGTAATTAAAGAGCACAAAGTCAATCATTCTTTAGTGACTTTGAGTTATATTAAGCGCAACTACAATAGAACTAAAATGAGGATTATATTTTTCTTAATGTTTTTAATACTAAATGGCTGTAAATCTAGTCCTACGATTTATAAAGGATATGTTTATCATGAAAACAAGCCACTAGTTAATGTAAGCGTAATAAAAGAATATGCTAAGGATAGAAAAGATTCAACTTTAACAGATTCAACCGGTTATTTTGAATTACAAAAAGAACCTAATTCTTTAGTTTCTTTAATATTTATAAAGGAACATTTTAGGTCTGAAACAATACCTTCTGTTTGGACACAACATGGTGAAAAAGTTAAATATACCTTTTTGAATAAAGTGTTTGATACCGTTAGATTAAAAAAAAGCACAGTAAAACAATGACGCGTAATTATCTACTAACATTATTTTACAATAATACTTTAAGTGTTTTTTTATCGATGATTATGGTATTACAGCTTATGTATAATCATACAAAATGTTTTTAAACGATAAAAATTGCATTTAATCGTTTTTATTTATATATTTATAATCTCAAATTATAAATATATCTTATTATGAAAACGACCTACTTATCACTTTTGTTTTGCTTTTTTTTAGTTTCTGGTTTTTCTCAAGACCAAAAAAAAGCTATTGTAGAAAATTTTATCGAAAACTTTAATAAAAAAGATTCTACTGCTGTATTTGAAGTTTTACACAAAAATTTTGCCGAGTATTGGCAGAAGCTTGTGGTTAATGAAGACAAAAAAGATTATTCTAAATATTACTCTTGGGCTAAGGAGATGCAAGAAAATGAAGAGATTGAAATTGTAAGCGTAAAAGGAAACAAAGTAGTCGTAAACTCGACGTATTACTCTGATTTAGATAGATTACTGGGTAAATTACCCTATAAGTGCAAAAAGACTTTTGTGCTATCTAATAATGGTAAAATAATTAAGATAATTAATGATAAACATAAGAGTTATGATTATTATCAAAACAAGCGTAAAAGTTCTTATATCTCTTTTAAAAACTGGTTACGTTCTACTCATGGACTTAAACGTCAGGATTTTAGTTTAACGCTTGAAGATGCAAAAAAAATGAAAAGTATTTTATTAGAATATATCTCAGAAGTTGATGTCGCTAAATTATAAGTAATACTAACTTAAAACCATAAAAAAAGCGAACCATTTGGTTCGCTTTTTTTATTACTTCTTGTTACGCTTATTGTAATTTTTATCTCCTCTGGTTTTAGGTTTTTTATATTTGGCAGCGATTTTAAACTTATAGCTTCCTCCTAAATTTTCTTTAGAGTTTTTAGCAGATTTTTCATGAAAAGCAGCTCCAGGCGCATCTTCATCTTTTCTTCGTTTTGTTGGATTGTTACGTTCTTTAATTACAGTACGTTCTTCTTCTATTAATTCAGTAGAAATGGTAACACTTTCAGGAATCTCCAATTCAGGAATTTCCATTTGCATTAAGGCTTCAATCTTTTTAAGACTGTCTTGTTCTTTTTCTGTACTAAAAACAACTGCTTGACCTTCACGTTCAGCACGACCAGTTCGTCCAATTCTGTGCATATAGTTTTCAGGGAAATTAGGTGTGTCAAAATTAAATACGTGCGTTACGTTATCTATATCTAAACCACGAGCCATAACGTCTGTAGCGACTAAAATACGATTTACCCCTTCTCTAAATTGCTCAATACTACGTAGTCTGTAGTTTTGCGTTTTATTAGAGTGTATAACACATAATTCTTCTTTAAAAAACTCGTCTAACGCTTCAAATAATCTGTCAGCCATTCGTTTATTAGACACAAAAACTAAAACTTTGTTATAGGTTTCAGCATCTTGTAATATATGGACTAATAAATTAAGTTTAGTGTAATAATTAGGAACGCTGTATTTGGTTTGTGCTATATTTTCAAGTGGAGTTCCAGAAATAGCAATAGATACTTTTTGTGGCGCAGTAAAAAAGTCAGTAATCAAATCGTCAACATCCTCAGTCATTGTTGCAGAAAACATAATGTTTTGTCTGCGTTCTGGAAGAATATCAAAAATATTAATTAATTGGTGTCTAAATCCTAAGTCTAGCATGACATCTACTTCGTCAATAACCAAACGCTCTAAAGATTTTAGTTGCAATACACGACTAACCGCTAAATCATACAATCTACCAGGAGTTGCTACAATAATGTCTTGACCTTGTGCAACAGCTTGTTTTTGTGTGTTTATATTTGTGCCACCATACACACCAAGGACACGTGTATTAATGTATTTGGCTAATTTTTCTATTTCATCAACCACTTGCACAACCAGTTCTCTAGTTGGTACTAATATTAAAACACGAGGGTTGTCTTGTTTAGAAAATTTAAGGTTTTTAAGTATTGGTAACATGTAAGCAAAGGTTTTACCTGTACCAGTTTGCGCTATACCAACCATGTCTTTTCCGCTAGCAACAACATTAAATGCTTCTGCTTGAATTGGCGTAGGTTGTGTAAACCCTAAATCGTCAATAGCGTTATATAAAGGTGTATTTAAATTTAAATCTCTAAAGTTCAAAACGTATTATTTTAGCCTACAAAACTACTACTTATATTTTGTTTACCCTAAATGCTGCTCATGTATTTGTATACTGTAGGTTGCATTAAATGTTTCATTTATAGGTAATTTAATAATACCCTCTTTGGTTTTTATATCTTGAGTAGTGTTTTCAGCATCAGCAATACCTAACCAAGGTTCTATACAAACATAAGGTGCATTTGGTTTTGCCCAAATCCCTAAATAGTTAAAATCTTTAAAACTCACGTTTAATATTTCGCCATGAGTTTTACTAACCAAAGCGACTTGTCTTGATTTTAGGTCTTTAAAAATAAGCGCATCTTCATTAAATAAATCTGGTCTTAAATTAATACTATTTTCAGTATCAAAAACCGGTTTGGTTTGGTTAGTAACCAGTCCATTGGTCTTGTTAAGTAAATAGGTTTTAGTGATTTCTTGTTTATTAAATACTAAACTGTAATCAGTGTAGTTTTCGTCATTATAAACAGGGCATTTAAAAGCAGGATGACCACCAATACTAAAATAAATGGCTTTATCGTCAAGATTTTTTACAGTATGCGTAATGTCTAAGGTATTATGGTTTAAGGTATACGTTATTAAAAATTCAAATTTAAAAGGAAACAGTCTTAATAAACCCTCATTATGTTTTAAACTAAAGGTTAAACTATTTTTGGTTTGATTGCTTAGTGTAATAGTTTTGTTATGTCTAACAAAACCATGTTTTGGCATGTTGTAAGTTTGACCTTCAAATGTGTATTGGCCATCCTTTAAACTACCTATTACAGGAAATAAGTTTGGTGCAAAGCTTCCCCAAATATCAGGATCTGCATGCCACATAAATTGCTTGTCGTTTTTGACTGACGCTATTTCACATAGTTCTGCGCCTTTCGGTTTAACCGAAATTTTTAATACCTCATTACTTAATTGAAACATCTATCTTATATTTAATCTCATGACTAAAATACTCGTTTTTTTTAACATTTCTGTTTAACTTTACCCAACATTTTTTTCAGTGAGAACAATTACAAAACATAAACTAACTAATCCTGAGGTATTCAAGCAAAATTTATTGACTTGGAGCCAGCAGTTTGATGATGTTGTTTGGCTAGACTCTAATAACTACCAACAACAATATTCAAGTTATGACGCAGTGTTGGCTGTGGATGCTTTTACAGGAATTCAGACCGATTATCATAACGCTTTTGAGCAATTTAAAGAGTATCAGTCGCTTACTAACGATTGGGTTTTTGGTTATTTATCATACGATTTAAAAAATGATGTGGAGCAGCTTCAGTCTTCAAATAATGACGATTTAGCGTTTCCTGAATTATATTTTTTTCAACCTAAAAAAATCTTTTTAATTAAAGGTGAAAATCTTGAAATACAGTATTTGAAAATGGTTGATGATGAAGTGGAAACAGATTTAAATGAAATACGTCATTACAAGAACGAAGCACATAGTAATCTACACAATGAAAACAACCCAATAAAAATCCAGCTTAGAATACATAAAGACGAGTATTTTAATAAAATTGAAACCATGTTAAGTCACATTAACAGAGGTGATATTTATGAAGCTAATTTTTGTCAAGAGTTTTATGCTAAAGACACAACAATAAATCCTTTAGAGACTTATAATAAGTTAAACACGATTTCAAAACCACCATTTGCAGCGTTTTTAAAGTTAAATGATAAGTATTTGTTATCTGCATCACCAGAACGTTATATAAAAAAAGAAGCTACTAAGATTATATCTCAACCTATTAAAGGTACCGCAAAACGCGAGGACGATTTTATGTTGGATTCTATTTTAAAAAATAATTTAGTGTCTGATGAAAAAGAACGTAGTGAAAACGTTATGATTGTAGATTTAGTGCGTAACGACTTGTCACAAACAGCCACAAAGGGTAGCGTAAAAGTAGAAGAATTATGTAAGATTTACACGTTTAATCAAGTGCATCAAATGATATCTACAGTAACGTCAGAGGTAGATCAAAACACGCATCCAATAGATGTTATTAAAAGTACGTTTCCGATGGGAAGTATGACAGGAGCTCCTAAAATTTCGGCAATGAAAATTATAGAATCTTTAGAAGAAACCAAACGTGGTCTATATTCTGGAGCAGTTGGCTATATTTCGCCATCAGGCGACTTTGACTTTAATGTTGTAATACGTAGTATTTTATACAACGCAACCAATAAATATGTGTCTTATTCTGTTGGAGGTGCCATTACTGCAAAGTCAGATCCTTTAAACGAATATGAAGAATGTTTGATTAAAGCTAAAGCCATGAGAACTGTTTTAGAAGGTGTTAATTAGAAATTGTTAAATTTAGAGATGCTAGTACACTTCCAAAATCACATAAACAATGCACTTCCTTTTCTTAAAAAAAGCAAACTTTTAATTGCTATTTCAGGAGGATTAGATAGTGTTATTTTAACGCATTTATGTAAACAATCAAGTTTAAATATAACTTTAGCACATTGTAATTTTAATTTAAGAGGAATAGAAAGTGATGCTGACGAAAAATTTGTTCTAGATTTAGCCGACAGTCTAGATTTAGAGATTTTTACCGAAAGTTTTAATACCGAAACTTACGCTGAAAACGCTAAGCAATCCATACAAATGGCAGCAAGATCCTTGCGTTATGATTGGTTTCAGGAGATAGCATCTCAGTTAGATTTTGACTATATTTTAACTGCGCATCATGCAGACGACAATTTAGAAACCTTTTTAATTAACCTAACAAGAGGGACAGGCTTAGAGGGCTTAAAAGGAATACCAGAAATAAACCAAAACATTGTACGTCCTTTACTACAATTTTCTAGAGAAACCATTGAAGCTTATGCTAATCTAAACCAACTACAATGGAGGGAAGATAGCAGTAATGCATCAACTAAATACCTTCGTAATAAATTAAGGCACGATGTAATCCCTATTTTAAAAGGTATCAATAGTAATGTATTGACTAATTTTAAAAATACGATAAGTAACATCAATGACACTTCAGATATTGTTGAAGAAAGTGTGCAAGCTGTACTAAAACGAGCAATTATTGATATTGATGATACTCAGATTAGTTATAAAATTTCAGAATTTATTAAAGTCCACAATCCTAAAGCTTATTTATATGAAATTTTTAAAGACTACGGATTTACACAATGGACAGACATAGTCCATTTATTGACAGCACAAAGCGGAAAGCAAGTGCAAAGTGCAACACACCAATTGTTAAAAGATAGAGAGACTTTAATTTTAAGTGAATTAAAAACGAACGATGGTCTGCATCAAAATGAAGCTTCAGTTATAATCAACAATTTTGAAAATGAAGTAAATGTTCTGTCAGGTGTTTTATCTTTTGAAACAGTAGCAACCATTGAAAAATCTGACCCTTCTACAATCTATATTGATAAAGAAAAGTTAAAATTACCTTTAACTGTAAGACATTGGCAAGAAGGAGACTATTTTTACCCTCTAGGGATGCGTGGTAAGAAAAAACTTAGCAAGTTTTTTAAAGACCAAAAATTATCTGTTTTAGCTAAACAAAAAGTTTTATTATTGTGTAGCCAAGATAAAATTGTTTGGGTTATCAACCATCGAGCGGACGATAGGTTTAAAGTTACAAACCAAACCAAAACAATACTAAAAATTAAACTATCATAAATGAAGCATTTAGCAGCTATTCTATTATTTTTCTTCGCTTATTTAAGCGTTAATGCCCAAATAATAAAGCCAGTAAAGTGGAGTGGTACAGTTGATAAAATATCTGATACAGAGTACAATTTAGTCTATAAAGCAACAATAGACGATCATTGGCATTTATACTCTCAAACTTTACCAGAAGGAGGTGCAATACCAACTGAGTTTTTCTATCAAGATGAAGCATTGAGCAATGATTTTGAGTTAATTGGTAAAGCTTCGGAAAGCGAAAGTATTACTAAGTTTGATAAAGTGTTTCAAATGGAGTTGTCCTATTTTGATAATTCGGCTACTTTTACTCAAAAAATAAAGCTTAAAAATCCAAATGTATCTCAAATTGAAGCCGAAATTAGTTTTCAAGCCTGTGATGATACTAAATGTATTTTTGAAAGCGAGATAGTTACGTTTCAACTTAAACAAGAAAAAAAAAATAAAATTTTTGATCCAGTACAATGGACATCATCTGTTAAAAAACTAAACGATACAGATTATCAATTAGTTTATACAGCTACTTTAGAAGATAAATGGCACATTTATTCTCAGAATAATACTGAGCCAATGGGTCCCATTCCAACAGAAATTACTTTTAAGGATAATGACAATAAAGACTATCAATTAATAGGTGAATTAGAGGAGTCTAAAACAGTTACAAAATATGAAAATGCATTTGCTATGGATGTTACATATTTTGATGATAAAGCAGTGTTTACACAAAAAATTAAAGTTTTAAATCCTGCGCTTAAAAAAATTGAAGCCGAAGCCTTTTATCAAGCTTGTGATGACGAGAAATGTTTGGCGCCAACGACTTTTGAGTTTGTAAACAATTTAGATGGTACACAAGCAGCTATTAAAACATTAAATATTGATGCAACAGATTTAGATAAATCTAGAGCTTTAAATTTAGGCGTTTCAGGTTGGGATAAATATGAAAAAGAAGAAGTTAAAGAAAAAACTAACTTTGGGATATTTATACTTGGCTTCATTGGTGGATTAATTGCTTTATTAACACCTTGCGTCTTTCCAATGATTCCTTTAACAGTGTCCTTTTTTACAAAAGGCGCAGAAAACACACAAAAAGGGTTAGCCAATGCTATAATATATGGTTTGTTTATATTGGTTATTTATGTGTTACTTTCGTTACCATTTCACTTTCTAGATTCATTAAATCCAGAAATTTTAAATACAATATCAACTAACGTTATATTAAATATAATTTTCTTTTTGATTTTAGCGTTTTTTGCTTTTTCATTTTTTGGTTTTTATGAAATCACTCTGCCAGCATCTTGGGGGAATAAAATGGACGAAACATCATCTAGAGTAGGAGGTATTATAGGTATCTTTTTTATGGCATTAACTTTAGCTATTGTATCTTTTTCTTGTACAGGACCAATTTTAGGCTCATTGTTAGCAGGCTCTTTAACCAGTGATGGAGGAGCAATGCAATTAACAGCAGGAATGTCTGGATTTGGTTTGGCATTAGCATTACCATTTACCTTATTTGCAATGTTTCCAAAATGGTTAAACTCGTTACCAAAATCTGGAGGTTGGTTAAATTCGGTTAAAGTTGTTTTAGGGTTTTTAGAATTAGGTATGGCATTTAAATTTTTGTCCAATGCAGATTTAGTAAAACATTGGGGACTTTTAAAACGTGAAGTATTTATAGGAATCTGGATTATTATAGGGATTGGATTATTATTGTATTTATTGGGTAAAATTAAGTTTCCGCATGATAGCCCTTTAAAAAAGTTAAGTTTTAGTCGTATATCTTTTGCAGTATTAGTAGGTGCATTTGTAGTGTATTTAATTCCTGGTTTGACTAATACTAAATATGCTAATTTAAAGTTGTTAAGTGGTTTTCCGCCACCTTTACCATACAGTATTTATGAGAAAGATAGTGACTGTCCTTTAGGATTAAATTGTTATAAAGATATTGACGAAGGTATTACTGCTGCTAAGGCAGAAAACAAACCAATCATGTTAGATTTTACAGGTTGGGCTTGTGTAAACTGTAGAAAAATGGAAGAGCAGGTGTGGAGTCAAGATAAAATATACGAGCTATTAAAAGACAAATACATTATCGTGTCTTTATATGTTGATGATCGTAAAGAGTTACCTGAAGACCAGCAATTTAAATTTGTAAAAGCTAACGGAAAGCTTAAAAACATTAAAACCATAGGAGACAAATGGGCAACATTACAAACCCTTAATTTCCAGAATAATTCGCAACCATTTTACGTCTTAGTAAATGAAAAAATGGAGTTGCTAAATCATACTACAGCCTACACACCAAATGCAGACGAGTATTTAAAATGGCTAGAAATTGGATTAGAAAATTTTAAAAATTAAATTAAAAGTCCTGCAATCGCAGGATTTTTTTTACTGTTATATAGTACAACATGAAAACAATACAAGGACAAATAGTAGATATACAAAACCAACGCATTTTTAGTGGAGAAATCACCATTGATTCAGGTAAAATACAATCTATTACAGAAAAAGAACACGATGTAAAACATTACATTTTACCAGGTTTTGTTGATGCACACATACATATTGAAAGCTCGATGTTAGTCCCATCAGAGTTTGCTAAAATAGCAGTTAAACATGGTACTATTGCTACGGTTAGTGATCCTCATGAAATAGCAAATGTATTAGGAGTAAAAGGCGTTGAGTTTATGATTGAAAACGGAAAAAAAACTCCTTTTAAATTCAATTTTGGAGCGCCAAGTTGCGTGCCAGCGACCACTTTTGAGTCTGCAGGAGCAATTATAGATTCTGACGATATTAAAACCTTAATGGCTAATCCTGATATAAAGTATCTAGCCGAAATGATGAATTATCCAGGTGTGTTGTTTGATGATGCAGAAGTGCTTAAAAAAATAGCTTGGGCAAAACACTACAACAAACCCGTAGATGGTCATGCACCAGGTTTAAGAGGTGATGATGTTACTAAATACATTAATGCAGGCATTAGCACAGATCACGAGTGTTTTACTTATGATGAAGCATTAGAAAAGCTTCAAAAAGGAATGAAGATTTTAATCCGAGAGGGTAGTGCTGCCAAAAACTTTGAAGCGTTGATTGATTTGCTGCCTGAGCATTATCAAAACATGATGTTTTGTAGTGACGACAAGCATCCAGATGATTTATTATTAAACCACATCAACGCGCTTTGTGCTAGAGCTGTTGCTAAAGGAATTGATGTTTTTAAAGTATTACAAGTGGCTTGTATTAATCCTGTAAAGCATTATAATTTGGATGTAGGCTTATTACAAAAAAATGATGTTGCAGATTTTATTATAGTTGAAGATTTAAAAGCATTTAAAACGCTTCAAACCTATATTGATGGAGCATTAGTGTTTGATAACGGAACGTCCTTAGTAAAAGACGTAGCGTTTGAAAATCTTAATAATTTTGATACAGAAATTAAAACAATAGAAGATTTTAAAGTCGAAAGTACAGCTAAACAAATAAGAGTTATTGAAGCTTTAGAAGGTCAATTGGTTACTAATCAACTTATAGAAGAAGCAACATTACATAACGGAAACTTAGTATCTAATACAAAAACAGATGTTTTAAAAATGACAGTGGTTAACCGTTATAAAAATGATGAGCCAGCACTAGCATTTATTAAAAACTTTGGATTAAAGGAAGGTGCTATTGCAAGTTCTGTTGGACATGATTCTCATAATATTATTGCAGTTGGTGTAAGCGATGAAGCTATTTGTAAAGCAGTAAATTTAATAATAGAAAACAAAGGTGGTATTTGTGCTGTGTCAGATACAGATCAAAAAATAGTATCGCTTCCTGTAGCTGGAATTATGAGTGATAAAAATGCAGAAACTATTGGTCATGCTTACGCGGAATTGGATGCGTTTGCTAAACAATTGGGTACAACATTAAATGCACCTTACATGACCTTGTCTTTTATGGCATTATTGGTAATACCAGCTTTAAAATTAAGTGATAAAGGCTTGTTTGATGGCGGAAAATTTGAGTTTACAAGTTTAGAGGTTAATTAAAATTTCGGACTATCAATAAAATAATCTATGCCAATAATTGAATCACATTACAAGCCTAAATTCATCTTCAGAAATGGACATATATCCACCATATATTCTGGGTTGTTGCGTAAAGTAGAAGGCGTAACTCAAAAACGAGAACGCTTTACTTTACCTGATTCAGACTTTATAGATTTAGATTGGAGCCATGCAAATGCACCAACTAATCAATTATTAATTATCATTCATGGTCTAGAAGGTAATGCACAACGCCATTATATGTTAGGATCGGCAAAAATAGCTAATCAAAATGGTATTGATGCAGTTTGTATAAATTTAAGAGGTTGTAGTGGAGAGGTTAATACAAGTTTTCAATCGTATCATTCTGGTAAAACAGACGATTTAGCTTCAGTTTTAAACTATATAACATCTAAGTATAATTATGATACTATTTACTTAAATGGTTTTAGTTTAGGAGGAAATCTTATTTTAAAGTATTTAGGTGAAACCGCTAAGCTTCCTAAAGAAGTTAAAGCAGCTGTAACCGTTTCTGTTCCTGTGTATTTAAAAGGATCCTTACAGCGTTTAATGGCATCAGGAAATGTTATGTATTCTACTAAATTTTTAAAAGATTTAAAAGAAAAACTAAAACAGAAGCAACAACAATTTCCTGAAAAAATCAATAGTTCAGATTTCAATTCGGTTAAAACTTTAAAAGATTTTGACGATGTGTATACCTCAAAAGCACATGGTTTTAAGGATGCTTATGATTATTATCAAAAATCAAGTAGTCTTCAATATTTAAAACATATTTCAATTCCGACCTTATTAATAAACGCTCAAAACGATTCATTTTTATCCAAAGAATGTTATCCCATTGAAGCTGCACAGCAAAATCCAAATTTATATCTAGAAATGCCAAAATATGGTGGTCATGTTGGTTTTTATCAAACCAAAGCGACCTATTATTCAGAACAAAGAATGCTTCAGTTTTTAACAGAATTGTAGATTAGTACTCTTATTCAATTTATATATAAAATACTTATCTTTAGTTTTTCAAAATAAAAACTAATGAAACGTATCCTAATTCTACTAGTTTTAACGCTAGTATTTTCGTCTTGTAAAGACCAAGTAAAACTTGACACCCAAACCACTGCAAAAGTAACAGACGACTATGTTGTTGCAGAGCATTACACTAAAAAAGAAGTATCCATTACTATGCGTGATGGTATAAAGCTGCATACTACAATTTACTCGCCAAAAGATACGTCAAAACAGTATCCTATATTGATGCAACGTACACCTTACAGTTGTAAACCTTATGGTGATAACGAGTTTAAATCTAAAATAGGACCTAATCAATATTTAATGAAAGAAGGTAATATTATAGTCTATCAAGATGTACGTGGACGATGGAATAGTGAAGGGGTTTATGATAATATGCGTGCATTTATACCAAACAAAACAGGTAAGCAATTTGATGAAGCTAGTGACACGTATGACACAATAGATTGGTTGGTTAAAAATGTTGAAAATAATAATGGAAATGTTGGTACTTGGGGAATTTCCTATCCTGGTTTTTACACCACATATTCTACATTATCTGGTCATCCAGCTTTAAAAGCAGCGTCACCACAAGCTTGTATTGGAGACTTCTTTTTTGATGATTTTTTCCACAATGGTGCTTTTTTATTAAGTTATTGGAGAGCAACCTCTGTGTTTGGTTACATGAAGGATCAACCTACAAAAGAGGCTTGGTATAAATTTCCAGAAATAGGTACAGAGGACCAATACCAGTTTTTTTTAGACGCTGGACCACTTAGTAATTTAAATACATACTATGGAGAGGATAACGAGTTTTGGAACCAAATTAAAAGTCATCCAAATTATGACGAGTTTTGGCAGAGTAGAGGTATTATTCAGCATTTAAAAGATGTTAAACCTGCGACTTTAATTGTTGGAGGTTTATTTGATGCAGAGGATTTATATGGTCCTTTTAACACCTATAAAAGTATTGAAAAAAATAGCGATAATTACAATGCTGTTGTTTTTGGACCTTGGAGTCATGGTGATTGGGCAAGAAATAAAGACCGTCAAGTTGTTGGTAATATTCATTTTGGTGATCAAATTTCTGATGATTTTCAAAAAAATATCGAAACAAAATTCTTTAATCATTTCTTAAAAGGAAAAGCAGACGGAACGTTAGATTTACCTGAAGCTCACTTTTTTAATACAGGTACAAAACAATGGACAGATTTTACAGCTTGGCCACCAGAAAATAGTGTTAAAGAAAGTTATTTTATGCAACCAGAACAACGTTTAACACAACAAGCTAATCGTATGGTAGCAACAAGTGATTTTATTAGTGATCCTAAAAAACCTGTGCCTTACACAGAAGATGTTAAAGTCGTGTTTACGCCACGTAAATTTATGACGGACGACCAACGTTTTGCTTCAAGACGTCCAGACGTGTTAACATTTGAAACTGAAGTTTTAGAAAACGATGTGACTTTAGCAGGAGATATTCTAGCAAAACTACAAGTGTCAACAACTGGGACTTCTGCAGATTGGATTGTAAAAGTTATTGATGTGTTTCCTGCAGAAACCAAAAATACAGACGATGTTCAAGATCATTTAAAACTTAGTAATTACCATATGATGGTTAGAAGTGAAACCATGCGAGGACGTTTTAGAAATAGTATGAGTACTCCAGAACCTTTTGTGCCAAATCAAAAAACAGCTGTTAATATTAAGTTACAAGACGTGTTACATACCTTTAAAAAAGGACACAAGATACAAGTACAAGTGCAAAGTACATTTTTTCCTTATATAGATATTAATCCACAAACTTATGTAGATAATATTTTTGAAGCTAAAGCTTCAGATTTTAAAGCGCAAACACATAAAGTTTATAATGATTCAGAAATAGAGTTTACAGTTTTGAAGTAAATTTTAGAAAACTTTTTCCTACATTTAGTAACTAAACTAACCATTTTATGCTTAAAAAAGTTTTTGGAAGCGCTGTTTTTGGTGTTGAAGCTACAACAGTAACCGTTGAAGTTAACGTAGATAGTGGTATTGGCTATCATCTTGTTGGACTTCCGGATAATGCAATTAAAGAAAGTAATTTTAGAATTGCAGCTGCACTTCAAAATAATGGTTATAAAATTCCTGGAAAAAAAATAATTATCAATATGTCACCTGCAGACCTTCGTAAAGAAGGTTCTGCTTATGACCTGACATTGGCAATGGGTATTTTAGCAGCTTCAAAGCAAATAGTTGCTGAAAATTTGGAAGAGTTTTTAATCATGGGAGAATTATCCTTAGACGGAACACTACAACCTATTAAAGGTGCTTTGCCAATTGCTATTAAGGCTAGGGAAGAAGGTTATAAAGGCTTTATACTTCCTATTCAAAATGTGAAAGAAGCTGCTATTGTTGATGGCCTTGAAGTGTATGGCGTCGAAAATATTAAACAAGTCATTAATTATTTTGATAAAGGCGAAGCTTTAGAGCAAACGATAATTGATACAAGAAAAGAATTTGAAAAAAGTCTTGATTTTCCGGAGTTTGATTTTAGTGATGTTAAAGGCCAAGAAAGTATAAAACGTTGTATGGAAATTGCAGCAGCTGGTGGACATAATATTATTTTAATTGGTCCTCCTGGTGCTGGAAAAACGATGTTAGCAAAACGCTTACCTAGTATTTTACCACCAATGACGTTACATGAAGCTTTAGAAACAACAAAAATACATAGTGTAGTTGGACGTGTTAAAGATTCAGGATTAATGGCTCAAAGACCTTTTAGAAGTCCGCATCACACTATTAGTGATGTTGCTTTAGTTGGAGGAGGAGCATATCCACAGCCAGGAGAAATATCATTATCACACAATGGAGTTTTATTTTTAGACGAATTACCAGAGTTTAAACGAGGTGTTTTAGAAGTCATGCGTCAACCCTTAGAAGATAGAGAAGTAACCATTTCTAGAGCTAGGTTTACAGTAACCTATCCATCATCGTTTATGTTAGTTGCTAGTATGAATCCTAGTCCAAGTGGTTATTTTAACGATCCTGATGCACCTGTAACTAGCAGTCCAGCAGAAATGCAACGGTATTTAAGTAAAATTTCTGGACCACTTTTAGATAGAATAGATATTCATATAGAAGTTACTCCAGTTCCTTTTGAAAAATTATCAGAAGAACGTAAAGGCGAATCTTCAGTTGATATAAGAAAACGTGTTACTAAAGCACGTCAAATACAAACCCTACGGTTTAAAGATTTTGAGAATGTACACTATAATGCACAAATGTCCACAAAGCAAATAAGGGTATATTGTAAACTTGAAGAGGCTTCAAAACAATTACTTAAAACAGCAATGGAACGTTTAAATCTTTCTGCTAGAGCATATGACAGAATCTTAAAAGTTTCCAGAACCATAGCAGATTTAGAAGGCAGTGATGCTGTATTAGGAAATCATATAAGTGAAGCAATACAATACAGAAGTTTAGATAGAGAAGGATGGTTAGGTTGATTTTCTTAAAAAATTAACATTTTTTTTACTACATTAGTGTTCTAGCTATTAATAACTTTAACAATTGCCAAAAAAATGTCAAGACCAACTGGAAAAATCACAGCGACTGAAGCTGAAGAATTAAATGATGCATGGACTAATTTGCGTAAAAATGCTAATGATACAGCAGCAGGTAAGCCAGATAACAGATCAACATGGTATTCTATAGAAGATATGGAAGCTTTTATAGAAATGATAAAAAATGAAAACTCTGGTGTAAATGGAGTCCGATGCTATTTAGGTGTGCAAAAAACGGATCAAGATCCACAAGGATACACTACCATATTTATGGTGCCTACTGAAAGAAATGGAAACACAAATCAAGATATAATTGGTGCCAATGGAATGGATAGAGGTGATGGTGGAATGCCACCAGATCAAGGATATCCAAACTAATTTATATGGAACGTTTTTTACATCAAAACTATAGTTTTTTAACTAAATTTTTTATTCTGATAGCAGTTGTTTCTGGAATTGTTTCTTACAGGAAATACAAAGGAACACCTGCTATTTTTTTTATAAAGATTGTATTATTTCTTTTTTTTATAGAAATAATAGGTTCTTATTATAAACTTAAAGGTTTACATAGTTTTTTTAACCCTATATTTAATTCGGTATTCAAAAAAAATTTTTGGTGGTATACTCTAGCATTTGATGTTGTAGTGATTGTATTATTCTCTGTACTATTTCAGAAAGTAATAGCTAACAAAATCTTCAAAAAAATATTAAAGTATACTACATATTGTTTTATATTATTTTCATCAATTCATATCCTATATAACAGAGACTTGTTTTTCATTCAGTTTTTTCCAATGATTCAAATTGCTGGAGCCTTTGTGATTTTAAGCTGTAGTATATTGTATTTTATGGAATTACTGCTAACTAATAAAATTCTTAAATTTTATAAATTTATTTATTTCTATATAGCAATTGCCATATTTATTTGGTGGCTAGTTATTACACCTTTAACTTTTTACGATGTATATATGGTTAATAGCGATTGGGAGTATATATTTTTAAAATGGCAAATTTACCTAACATTAAACTTCATGATGTATATGTTATTTGCAATTGGTTTTTTTGTCTCAAAACCTCAAACTATTATCCAGAACAATTCAAGTTTTACTATTTAAACTTTAATAGCTGAATAATTAAATTTTTAACTGGATATAAATAGTCTTAGAAGTTAGATATAATATAGCTTTTTATTAAACACATATTATAATCTATTTTAGATCTCATTATTCCTTTTAAGTTACAAATGTCTAGATTATAATAAATTTTAACTATCAATATAATTTAAGTACTTTCGTGCTCGAGCTATTAATAACTATTAACAATAATTAAAAAAGATGTCAAAACCACAAGGAGTGATCACAGCAAAAGAAGCGATAGAGCTTAGTGATCAATGGACTAAATTAAGAAAAGATGCTAATGATAGAGCAGCCGACAAACCAGATAACAGATCTTCATGGTACTCGTTAGAGGAGATGGAAACATTTATCAAAATGATTAAAGAAGAACACAAATCTGTAAATGGTGTTAGGTTTTATCTAGGAGTAGATAAAGTTTCAAAATTAGATCCAAAAGGATATACAACGATTTTTATGGTGCCAACTGAAGAAATAAATGGTGGTAACCATGACATAATTGGAGCTAACGGAATGGATAGAGCAGGTAATGGTAATCCACCACAATCAGGTTGTCCACAATAAAACAATCTAATGCTAGATTTTTTATTTAAAAATTATTTTCTAATTACACATATTTTAGAAGCAACAACAGCTGTAATAGGTCTTTTCTGTTTGAAAAAATTTAAAGACACAGCTGTTGTTTTTTTTATTAAAATTTTAGTGTTTTTATTTTTTGTAGATTTTTTAGGCTCCTATACTCTATATTTAGATAATTTCGAGTTTTTTAAACCTATAAAAGGAACTAAGTTTGCCCATAATACCTGGTGGTTTACTTTGTTTTTTGATGTGTTAGCAGTTTCTTTTTTAACTTTTTTCTATATCAAACTTTTTAAAAATATATTGTTAAAAAAAATTATTAAAATAATTTTACTATCATTCTGGATTTATTGTTTTGCAAAGATTATTTATGATTTTGATAGTTTATTTTACACTTCAGACCCTGTAATATACATCTTTGGAGCAATATTAATTATTGGGTGTACTTCAATATATTTTATACAATTATTACAAAACGAGGATTTATTAAAATTTTCAACTTCTCCTTATTTTTATATAAGCATATCTTTATTTTTATGGTGGTTAATTGTTACACCACTAGTGTTTTATGATAAATATTACATTTTAGAAGATAAAAGCTTTATTAACTTAAAACGTAGTATTTATGTGTTTTCAAATTTATTTATGTATTCCATATTTGCATTTGGACTCTTGGTTTCAAGAAGTGAACAAATAAAATAATAGTACAATTAAAAACTTATGCCTTGTGTTGTTTGTTGAAAATTAAGCAGTTAAGTGTTATTTTTTTTATTACATTTAAATGCTATTAATTAATTTTTAACTCATGAAAAACTTAGGAAGCTTAATTTTAGGAATATTTTTAGGTGCATTATGTATGTACTTTTATTTGAAAAATAATAAAGAAAAAGGATTAAATCCAATAATTAAACCAAGAGGTGTTATTAGTTCTGAAGCTGCAATGGTATTAGATTCAACCTATAATTCTAGGTATAATTTAATAAGTGATAGTATTGTAAAAAGACCAGATAATCGATCTACTTGGTGGTCAATAGAAGATATTTCAAATTACATAGTTTATGCTAAAAGTGAAGCAGATAGCTTAGGGTATTCACTGGATGGTTTAAGAGTCTATTTAGGAGCATATCCTACAGTTAAAGACACTGTTGGTTACACAACAATGTTTATTGTGCCAACAGGTTCATTATCTAAAGATAACGATAGTATTGGTTTTAGAACTGATTTAAAACACGATATAAAAGATATTGATCCTTTAAATATGGGGTCTGGAGGTAATCCTCCAAATTCAAACTACCCTCAATAATCCACTTTCGTGGAAATGTTTTTAAAACATAATTATAATTTAATAACTTACAGTATAGAGTTTCTAGCTGTGTTAGTTGGATTATTATGTCTAAAAAAATATAAATTGTCGTACGGTAAATATTTTATTTATTTTTTAATTTATATTTTTTGTATTGATTTAATAGGTAGATATCCATCATATTATAATAAGTTTGAATGGCTATATCCAATACAAAACTCTGTATTAAGATACAACTATTGGTTATATACTATTTTTTATATTTTAGGAAGCATCTTGTTTTTTATGTTTTATTATATTAAAATATTAAAAAATAAGACCCATAAAAAAATTGTAATCAGTACAGGCGTATTAAACTTAATAATCTCAATCCTCTACATCATATCTAGATTAGATTTATTTTTTGTTAGTTTTTTACCGTTGGTAAGTGTCTTAGCAGCATTTTCTATTATTGTTTTCACAACTTGTTATTTTATAGAATTGTTACAAAGTGATTCTATTTTGATGTTTTATAAACTATTAGATTTTTACATTAGTATTGCTATTTTTATTTGGTGGTTAATTACTACACCTGTTGTTTTTTATGGTGTATATAATTCTAATAAAGATTGGGATTTTGTAATCTTAAAATGGGAAATATTTTTGATCTCAAATATATTTATGTATTTAACATTTACTATAGGTTTAATACTGTCTAAACCCAAAAACTATAAGTGATAATAATAATTAATCAAATGTGTTATTTGTTATGATTAAATAATATCAATTACATTTATTAAAATTAAACGTTAGCTATTTCTATTTGCTATTATATTTATGTATACTTGTTTTACAACAAGACTTATAGTCTTTAAAACACAATCAAAACATGACTAACCTTTTATTGTTTTTACAATCACCACAAGTGTCTACTGCAGCAGAACGTTACCTACTAATTTATATGATTGGTGTTTTAATAGTTGTAACTACACTTGTTATTTTATTCTTTATTGTCTTTCAAAAAAGAAAAAATAAGCTATTACTAGATCAAATTTTGCAAAAACAAGCTTTTGAGTCCGAATTGTCTAATGCAAAAACAGAGATACAAGAGCAAACCCTAAAAAATATTGGTTGGGAATTACACGATAATGTTGGACAATTATTAGCAGCTGCTAGTATGCAGCTTAACATCTTAAAAACCAAACTGAATACGGAAGCACAAGACAATTTTTCTGAAGCTTCAGATTTTGTTAAACAAAGTTTGAAAGAAGTAAGGATGCTATCCAGATCTTTAAACAATGAAGTGATTTTAAACATTGGTTTTGAGCAATCCATAACCAATGAGTTAAATAGGCTTAAAAAGATGAAATTTGCATCAGCAGAATTATTAGTTAAAGGTGATATTATTCCTTTTACAAACAAAAAACATGAAATTATAATATTTAGAATATTACAAGAATTTTTTTCCAATACAGTTAAGTATTCTGATGCTAAAAATCTTTCAGTTATTCTTAATTATGAGCAAGATAAATTAGTTATAAAAGCTACAGATGATGGTAAAGGTTTTAACTCAGAAACCGTAGAAAAAGGCTCTGGATTATTAAATATGAAAAGTCGTGCAGAGCTTATAAATACTAATTTTAGTCTACAATCAAATCCAGGAGAAGGTGTTAAGTTACAACTAGAATATCCTTTAAATCAACCCGTATAAACATTGCAGGAAGTTACAACCATTTAAGTACTTTTCTAACAGTGTTTAATTTACCTTTGTAAGGAGCATAACGTACAGGGATATCTAGCCAATTGGCCTTTTTTACAATGCCCTTTTTATGGCTAAACGTGTCAAAAGTATATTGACCATGATAAGCTCCAATTCCGCTGTTACCAACACCTCCAAACGGTAATCTGTGATTTGCAAAATGCACTATAGTGTCGTTTATGCAACCACCTCCAAACGAATATTTTTTTATTAATTGTTTCGCTTTTGCGGAATTTGTACTAAATACATACAAGCTTAAAGGCTTGTTATAAGACAGTATTATACGATCTAAATCCGAAACATCTTGATAAGAAACTACAGGTAGAATTGGTCCAAATATTTCATCTTTCATGACTTCGCTATCCAATTTTGGTTCGTCAATAATAGTTGGAGCTATATAAAGGTCTTTAGCATTGGTTTGACCACCAATTTTACACTTTTGATTAACCAATAACTCAGACAGACGTTCAAAATTTTTGATATTTATGATTCTAGCTAAATCTTTTGAGTCTTCAGGGTTTTGTCCATAAGCTAATTCTATTTCATGTTGTATAGCTTTGTAAAAGGCTTCCTTTTTTGTATGATGTATCAGAACATAATCAGGAGCAATACAGGTTTGACCAGCGTTAACAAATTTACCCCAAACTACTCGTTTTGCAGTAAGTTTAATATTAGCAGTTTCGTCTATAATACAAGGGTTTTTTCCGCCTAACTCTAACGTTATTGGTGTTAAATTTGGTGCTGCTGCTTTAGCTACTATTTTGCCAACATTAACACTTCCTGTAAAGAAAATATAATCCCAACGTTGATGTAATAATTGTGTAGATGTACCAACACCACCTTGAACTACAGTAACGTGTTCTGGTTTAAATACTTTTTGAATAATGTCACTTAATAAAGCAGATGTGTTTGGAGTAAGTTCGCTTGGTTTAAGTACAACTGTATTTCCTGCTGCAACAGCACCAACTAAAGGAGCTATTGCTAGTTGGTAAGGGTAGTTCCAAGGTGCGATGACTAAAACATTTCCATAAGGTTCAGAATACAAATAATCTGATGACGGGAAATTTAATAAAGCAGGAAAAACACGTTTTGGTTTAGCCCATTTACTTAATTTTTTTATGGTATGTTTTAAATCTTGTATTACAATAGCGGTTTCGGTTAAAACACTTTCAAATTCTGGTTTTTTAAAATCTTTATATAACGCCTCAGTGATATCTTGTTCTCTAGTTATTAAATGGTTTAAAAGTGATTTTAAGACTTTTTTACGGTAGGCTACCTCTAGGGTTTGTCCTGATTTAAAAAACTTTTTTTGAGCATTTAATAGATCTGGTATCATAAGTGTTTTTTTATTTTAAAGATAACTATTTTATAAGGTTGTTATTATTGCGTTAGTGGTAGAAATGGCATCCTTTTTTTGCTGCCATATATGGCAAAAAAAGATATAATGGATGACACGACCCTTGTGGTAACGCCAAAAAAACTAAAGACAAGCATCCCAAATAAGGTCTTTAGGTAAAGGAGCTGTAATATTTAAATCGGTTTTAGATACTGGATGAATAAAGGTGATATTTCTGGCATGTAGGCTAATACTTGCATCTTTATTACTACGGTTAAATCCGTACTTTAAATCTCCTTTTATTGGGCTTCCTATTGTGGATAATTGTACACGTATTTGGTGATGACGTCCTGTTTCTAGATTAACTTCTAATAGATAATAATTGTCTAGTTTTTTTAAAGTTTTGTAATGTAATATAGCTTTTTTACTATCAGGAACTTCTTTTTTGTAGGCTCTAGATTTATTGTTTTTAGGATTTTTTTTAAGCCAATGTATTAAGGTTCCAGATGGTTTTTCTGGAGGTTTTTTTACTAATGCCCAATAAGTTTTAGAGATGTCTTTAGATACAAATAACTTGTTTAAACGTGGTAATGCTTTACTTGTTTTAGAAAAAATGACTAATCCTGTGGTTGGTCTATCTAACCTATGGACAGTCCCTAAATAAACATTTCCTGGTTTATTGTATTTAACTGCTATATAGTTTTTAACAACATCGCTTAAGGGTGTGTCTCCTGTTTTGTCTCCTTGTACAATATCTCCAGCACGTTTATTTACTACAATAATGTGATTATCTTCATAAACAACCTTTAAATTGTCTTTATTGGATACTGTCTTTGACATTTTATTTGTTAACTATTGTAAGTTAATACTGTTCTTTATCGCTTGGGAAATTTCCGCTTTTAACATCCTTACCATATTGTATAAAAGCATTTGTCATGTCTTCATAAAGATTCATGTAACGACGTAAAAATCTTGGATTAAACTCATGTGTCATTCCAATCATGTCATGAGTAACCAGTACTTGACCATCAACACCATTTCCGGCTCCAATACCAATTACAGGAATAGACACACTTTCTGCTACTTCTTGAGCTAATTTAGCAGGTATTTTTTCTAAAACAATTGCAAAACATCCTGCCTTTTCTAGCATTAAGGCATCGTCTTTTAATTGTTTAGCTTCTTGCTCTTCTTTAGCACGAACAGTATAAGTACCAAATTTATATATAGATTGAGGAGTTAACCCTAAATGTCCCATAACAGGTATTCCTGCATGTAAAATACGTTTAATAGAGTCTTTTACTTCTTTACCGCCTTCCATTTTAACCGCATGTCCACCAGATTCTTTCATGATTCTAATAGCACTACGTAAAGCTTCTTTTGGGTCACTTTGGTAACTACCAAAAGGTAAGTCAACCACAACTAATGATCTGTCTATTGCTCTAACTACAGAAGACGCATGATAAATCATTTGGTCTAGTGTAATTGGTAAAGTAGTTTCATGTCCAGCCATAACATTACTAGCAGAATCACCTACTAGAATAACGTCAGTACCTGCACTATCCACTATTTTAGCCATAGTGTAGTCATAAGCAGTTAGCATAGAGATTTTTTCTCCATTTTTTTTCATTTCTACTAATGACTTAACAGTTACTCTTTTATATTCTTTTTTAGCTACAGACATATTTTAATATTATTGTTTAAATACTAAATGTAAAAGTAATTATTAATTTCAATAAAATTAATAGTTTAGCAAACTAAAAAATACAAAATTCGTAAATAGAAAATGAAAAAAATATTAATTATTGTATTCATCACTCTTTTGTCTTGCAATCAATCTAAATCTCAAATAGAAACGTTAAGTAGTTTAGAAGCTGAAATTAAAGAAAAAAGAAACGTATTACCCTTAACAACCTTAAATGATATAGATCGTATAATAGAAAAATTAAAAAGCTTGACTTTAGAAGAGCTTATTGAAGATTCTAGAGTAAATTTAGAGGACTTTAATAATTTTAATGATGAAGAGAAATATATACAAGATTTTATAAAAAAAAATAAAGAAAAATTTAAGAAAGACACTATAGATTCTAAGTCGGTCCATTACAATAACTATCATAATTTTAATGACAGTTTATATGTTGACTATATTAAAAGTGGTTTAGGTTTTTTTCAAGTTATAAAAAACGATTCAACTTTTATAAATATGTCTGGTGTAAATTATCATCTAAATAAAAAATATGATAGTAATAAGAGAGATATAACTCCATCTCCAGATGTTTTATCTTTATCAAAAATTAAAACTTCTAAGATATTTTATAAAGATGGTACTGTTGAGCAGAATTTATCTTCAGAGTATGGTTGTCCACAACCTACATTAGATTGTTTTTTAATTAAAAATAAAAAAATTATTGATAGTATTAAAATAAGTTGTTCAATTGATTATGTTTCAAAAATAGATAGTATTTCTGTTAAAAAGGAAGATGTTGGTAAAACCATAAAAGGTATTAAAATTATTGATTTTAATGATAATTACATCTTTTATGAAGCACCTGATAAAATTGGAAATAAAGTATTGGTTACAGGGTTAAAAACATCTAAAGCTTTAGATAAAAATAAAAATCAAATAGATTCTAGACAATCTTTTAAAAATGTGATTTGTGGTAAAAATATAGAGGAAGCAATAACTTTTGAAAATCATAATAAACAAAATGAATACAGAGATTTAAAAGAAGCTAAAACTAAAGAAGAGGGTTTGAAAATTATAGAAAATTACATGTTAAATTATCAATTAGAATGTCAATTTCATGAAATTAATTATTGTTTTTACCAAGGTAATATAAATGAATATGTGATTTATCTTGAAACAGAAAGAGATGTATTAGAAGTTGATGCTACATTTTCAAATTTTTATCTTAATCAAAAATGGTATTTGAATACACATGAAACAACAACAGACATTTTAAATAGTAATGGTGAATTTGTTTTTTCTGCACCAATAGGAAATTTGAGTTTTCTTAGCACTAATCAGGATTCTACTTCAAATTTTAATTTTATTGAGTCTAGTAATAATCATACTGGGTATTATTATTTAGATTATAAGAATAAGCAAATCGTCTTATTAAATAATGTGTCTTTGGTTAAGGTTTTAAACGAAAACTTAATATGCGTTTATTATGACCATGATAGTTCTGGTTTTATTGTAAATGAAAACAACAAAAAAATAACAGATAAGTCCTATTATAACATTAAAACGGTTGGCAAATTAGTTTTAGTTTCCGACAAGACTAATACTTTTGACTTATTAGATCAAAATGGAAACCCGACAGATGCTAAAGATATAAATTATATTGGTCCATTTTATAATGGTGTAGCAAAGGTTAAAAAAAGAGAAAAATTTGGGTTTATAAATGACAAAGGTGTTTATGTTCAGTCATTGTCTTTTGACATAAAAGACACTTACTATGTAAGACACAAACACGAGTCTTTTGCTGAAATGCAAATTGTAAAAAAAGGAGAATTGTATGGAGTAGTTGATATAAAAAACGAAGGTAAATTAACGATCCCAGTAGTTTATGAAGAGTTATACGCTATATCTGGAACAGATGATAATCCTGCTTATGTAGCTAAAAAGAACCTTACAGATAAATTTTATGGTATTGTAGGTACAAAGGGTAACATTAGAAAACCTTTTAAATACACTTTAAATGAAATTTATGCTTTATTAGATAACAGTGATTTTTAGTATTTGTTAATTAGCAATCTGCCAAACTTACACGAACTGCTAAACCACCTTCACTGGTTTCTTTATATTTGGTATTCATGTCTTTTGCAGTTTCCCACATAGTATCTACAACTTTATCTAATGGTACTTTTACATTTTTTGGATCTGTGTCAAGAGCAAGTTCTGCTGCGTTAATAGCTTTAATTGCTCCCATGCTGTTGCGCTCTATACAAGGTATTTGTACTAAGCCACCAATTGGGTCACAAGTTAGGCCAAGGTGATGTTCCATAGCTATTTCTGCAGCAATCATAACTTGTTCTGGTGTTCCACCCGAAAGTTGACATAATCCAGCAGCAGCCATTGCAGACGACACTCCAATTTCGGCTTGACATCCACCCATTGCAGCACTAATTGTAGCTCCTTTTTTAAATATACTACCAATTTCACTAGCGACTAATAAAAAGGTTTTTATATCGTTAAAGTTAGCATCATGATTTTCAATAACCATATAATACATTAATACAGCAGGTATTACTCCAGCGCTTCCGTTAGTTGGTGCAGTTACTACACGTCCAAGTGAGGCATTTACCTCGTTAACAGCTAATGCAAAACAACTAACCCACTTTAGTATTTGTCTAAACTTAACTTCACTATGTCTAATACTTTCTAACCATTCTTGAGGTGTGTTGTATGGGACTTCTATATTCAATCTTTGGTGCGTATCAAAAGCACGACGTCTAACATTTAAACCTCCTGGTAAATTACCTTCAGTGTGACAACCAACAAACATACATTCTAACATGGTGTCCCAAATACGTTTTAGCTCAAAATCAATATCCTCATCAGATCTAAGTGAGCGTTCGTTTTCTAAAACAATTTCAGAAATAGATTTGTTTTCATTATTACAAAAAGCTAATAGTTCTGAAGCTTTATCAATAGGAAAAGGAAATTCTTTTTTTAGTTCTTTATTTTCGGCATCAACCGTTCGTTCTTCTTTAACTACAAATCCACCACCAATAGAGTAGAAGGTAGAGGTGTGTATTTGGTTTTCCGCGAAAGCGGTAAATTTTATTCCATTAGCATGAAATGGCAAAAAGGCACGATTAAAAACAATATCCTTTTTGATGTCAAAAGGGATAACACGCTCGTTATTTAAAACTAATTTTTCAGTATTATTAATGGATGCTATAATAATGTCTATGGTATCTGTTGGGATGCGCTCCGGATCTGCACCACTTAAACCAAGCATGACTGCTAAGTCAGTAGCATGTCCTTTACCTGTCAATGACAACGATCCATAAAGATCTATAGTTACGTTTTGGATACTATCAAAAAGATTGGCTTCTTTTAGCTCGTATATCCAACGCTCAGCAGCACGCCAAGGACCTAAAGTATGAGAACTAGAAGGACCTACGCCAATTTTAAGCATGTCAAAAACAGAAATACACTCCATAACTTCGAAATCGTTTTAGTATTGAGCGACAAATATAGTTTTTTGTATCACATATTAATATTAAAAAGAAATAGATTTTAAAAGTGATTATGACATCGTGTCAGTCCTATTGTCTTGGCATAATCATTGACTTATTGAAACCGTAATAGTTACAACACAAAATAAAAAATATATAAAATTATGAGTAAGATTATTGGAATCGATTTAGGAACAACAAATTCATGCGTTTCTGTAATGGAAGGTAATGAAGCTGTTGTTATCCCAAACGCAGAAGGTAAACGTACGACACCTTCAGTTATCGCTTTTGTAGAAGGAGGCGAAATTAAAGTTGGAGATCCAGCTAAAAGACAAGCAGTAACAAATCCAACAAAAACAGTTTATTCTATTAAACGTTTTATGGGTAACAAATATTCTGAATCTAAAAAAGAAGCAGAACGTGTACCTTACAAAGTAGTAAAAGGAGATAATGACACACCACGTGTTGATATTGATGGTCGTTTATACACACCACAAGAATTATCTGCAATGGTATTACAAAAAATGAAAAAAACTGCTGAAGACTACTTAGGTCAAGATGTATCTGAAGCAGTAATTACAGTACCAGCATATTTTAATGACTCGCAAAGACAAGCTACTAAAGAAGCTGGTGAAATTGCAGGACTTAAAGTACGTCGTATTATTAACGAGCCTACTGCAGCAGCATTAGCTTACGGTATGGACAAAAAAGGGACTGACCAAAAAATAGTTGTATTTGACTTTGGTGGTGGTACACATGATGTATCTATCCTAGAATTAGGAGATGGTGTATTTGAAGTATTATCTACAGATGGAGATACGCACTTAGGAGGAGATGACGTTGATCAAAAAATTATAGACTGGTTAGCAGACGAGTTTAAAAACGAAGAAGGAATGGATTTAAGAGAAGATCCAATGTCTTTACAACGTGTTAAGGAAGCTGCAGAAAAAGCTAAGATTGAATTGTCATCTTCTGAGCAAACAGAAATCAATTTACCATACATTACAGCTACAGCTAGTGGACCAAAACACTTAGTACGTACTTTAACACGTAGTAAATTTGAACAATTAATTGACGATTTAGTAAAACGTACTATAGAGCCATGTCAAACTGCATTAAAATCTGCAGGTTTATCAAAATCTGATATTGACGAAGTTATTTTAGTAGGTGGATCTACACGTATACCAGCAGTACAAAAAGCAGTAGAAGCATTTTTTGGAAAAGCACCAAGTAAAGGAGTAAACCCAGATGAGGTAGTATCTTTAGGAGCAGGAATACAAGGAGGGGTTTTAACTGGAGATGTAAAAGATGTATTATTATTAGACGTAACACCTTTATCATTAGGTATCGAGACTATGGGTAATGTATTTACTAAGTTAATTGAAGCAAATACAACAATACCAACTAAAAAGTCTCAGGTTTTCTCAACAGCAGCAGATAACCAACCATCAGTAGAGATTCACGTATTACAAGGTGAACGTGCTATGGCAGCAGATAATAAAACAATTGGACGTTTCCATTTAGATGGTCTTCCACCAGCACAAAGAGGAACACCTCAAATTGAAGTAACTTTTGATATTGATGCTAACGGTATTATTAAAGTATCTGCTACAGATAAAGCTACAGGAAAATCTCAAGATATTCGTATTGAAGCGTCTTCTGGTTTAACTGAAGAAGAAATTCAAAAAATGAAAGCTGATGCTGAAGCAAATGCTGAAGCAGATGAAAAAGCAGCAGAAACAGCTAAAAAATTAAATGAGGCTGACTCTATGATTTTCCAAACAGAAAATCAATTAAAAGAATTTGGTGATAAATTATCTGATGATAAAAAAGCACCAATTGAAGCAGCTTTAGCAGAATTAAAAACAGCTTACGAAAGTAAAGACCTTGCTGTTATCGAGCCAGCGTTAGAAAAAATTAACGAAGCTTGGAAAGTAGCAAGTGAGGAAATGTATAAAGCTCAAGCAGAAGCACAAGGTGGTCAACCTGGACCAGATGCAGGAGCAGGAGCAGACAACTCAGCAGAAGGAAACGATGTTGAAGATGTAGACTTTGAAGAAGTAAAATAATTATAGATCTGATTAAATATCAGAATCACATAATATTTAAAACGCAATCATTAATTTGGTTGCGTTTTTTTTGTTTTCAATCATGAAAAAAAAACTATGCATGCATAATAAATTTATTCCTATATTTGTATATATAATAAACTGAACAATGGAAACTAAATTAACTCAACTTTTAAATATAAAATATCCAATAATTCAAGCACCAATGTTTTTAGTGTCTAATGTTGCTATGGTAACAGAGGGAATGAAAGCAGGTGTTGCAGGTTGTATTCCTGCGTTAAATTATCGTACTTTAGAAGAGCTAAAAGCTGCAATTAAGCAATTAAAAGCTAACAAAGTTGAAGGAGGATCTTTTGGATTTAATTTAATAGTTAATAAATCTAATATTAAATATAAAGAGCAACTTAGAGTGTTGTGTGAGGAAGGATGTGATTTTATTATAACGTCTTTAGGTAGTCCAGAAGAAACCATTAATCAAGCGCATAAAGCAGGAATAAAAGTGTTTTGTGATGTTACGGATTTACGTTTTGCTAAAAAGGTAGAACAATTAGGTGCAGATGCTGCGATAGCAGTTAACAATCAAGCAGGTGGACACAGAGGAAACATCTCTCCACAAGAATTAACTAGTCAATTAAGTAAAGCATTAAATATACCAGTGATTTCAGCAGGAGGAGTAGGATGTAAAGCAGATATTGATACCATGCTTAGTTATGGAGCAGAAGGTGTATCTGTTGGTAGTCCTTTTATAGCATCAGTAGAAGCAGGTGTTACAGATGAGTATAAGCAAGCATGTGTTGATTATGGAGCAGAAGATATTATAATGACAGAACGTATCTCTGGGACACCATGTACAGTTATTAATACACCTTACGTACAGAAAATAGGGACTAAACAAACGTGGTTAGAACGTGTATTAAATAAAAATAAAAAATTGAAAAAATGGGTTAAAATGATTCGTTTTTCAATAGGAATGAAAGCTACAGAAAAAGCAGCTAAAAAGGCGACTTATAAAACGGTTTGGGTTGCAGGTCCTAGTATCGAGCATACAAAAGAAATTTTACCAATAAAAGACATTGTCTCTAACTTGACAAAATAGATATTGACTATGGCTATCGATTCAAAATTTATAATAAAGTTTTTACAGGTAGCCTTAGCTTGTTTCATTTTAGGTGTAGGTGTTATTTTTTTCACATTAATATATGAGAAGAAAGAAGATGTTTCAGATATTAAACCTTATTCAGAATATTTGAATATTCCTTTCAAATTAGATGATTATGCAACCATACAATGGTCTGATACTAAAATAAGGTTTTCGCATTATAGTTTAAATCTAAACGAAGCTTCAGATTACGACAGGGAAGACATAAAATCTGTCAAAGTTTATAAACCAGGCGAAACTGTTACTTTTCATAAAGCAAAAAAGTTTTCTCACCTTCATACAGGCACAACCTATTATCTTATAGGTCGTGATACTATAGATACAGGAGAAGTTATTGAATTTGAATTTCATTATTCAAGTGGACTTTCTCCTTTTTCAATCAATTAGTAAAGACCCAAAAGTCAAGCTTATTTTTCCGAATTATAATTCCTACTTTTGCAATCTAAAATAATATAAGTGCAAAAAATAACCATAGCAATAGACGGTTTTTCATCTACAGGAAAAAGTACTGTAGCCAAACAATTAGCAAAACATTTAGGATATGTATATGTAGATACAGGAGCTATGTATAGAGCTGTTACATTATTTACTATGCAAAATGGATGGATTGATAATAATCAGTTTGATGTGGTTGCTTTAGTGTCGCATTTAGATGTTATTACAATTAATTTTCAATTTAATCCAGAATTAGGTTTTGCAGAAGTGTATTTAAACGGAAACAATGTAGAGCATCAAATAAGAACACTTGAAGTCTCTAGTTTTGTTAGTAAAGTTGCAGCAATTCCTGAAGTCCGTTATCAGTTAGTAAAACAACAACAACAAATGGGCAAAGATAAAGGTGTTGTTATGGATGGTCGTGATATTGGTACAGTCGTTTTTCCTTATGCAGAACTAAAAATATTTATGACAGCTTCAGCAGATAAACGTGCTAAACGACGTTTTGATGAGTTGGTAAGTCGTGGTGATGAGGTTAAGTATGAAGATGTTTTACGTAATGTCCAAGAGCGTGATTATATTGATAGTCACAGAGAGGATTCTCCTTTAGTAAAGGCAGAAGATGCTATAGAGATTGATAATTCTGATCTGACTTTAAAAGATCAGTTTGATAAAGTTTTAGATTTAGTAACAAAAACAATTACTAGTTAAAGACTATATACTAAAACATAAAAAAAAGCGAATTGATAGTTAATTATCAATTCGCTTTTTTAGTTACTTATAATAAGCCTATAAGTTAGGTATTTTTAATTCTTGATCTACTTTGATCATGTCAGGATTATCTAAGATATCTTTATTAGCTTCAAAAATAGCAGTGTATTTAGCAGCATTACCATAGTAATGTTTAGCAATTTTACCTAAAGTATCTCCACCAGCAACAGTATGTCTAGCATAAACAGAGTCATCTGCAACTTCAATATTAGCTAATATGTCAGAAGGACTATCTCCACCAGCTTCTTTGATAGCATCCCAAATAAGGTTTTTCTCATATTGTGTAGCAGCAGTTCCTTTAACTTTTAATACACCATTCTCTTCAGTAACGTTTCCGTTAGCGATATTTAATTTTTCTCCTAAATCAAGTACACCTTGATATTTTGCTCTTACAGCCATAAAATATTTGTTTTAATTTGTTAATCAGTTTAAAGATAGTAATTAATATAGCAGAAATATTAACAAAATATTACTTTTGTTAAAAGTTAGACAAAGTGTTTGTTTTGTCGGTTAAAGTGTTTTAAATGTGTTTTCTTAGAATATTTTAAAGTATTAAAAATCAGTATTTTAATATTTTTTAATAACCATTAGGCAGTATGATTAAAAAGTAGTATTTTTGCACACCTTTTTAGCGCATATAAGAAAGATAGGAAGGGACTAAAACAATTTTATTTATAACACTTCTGTGTGTTAGCGCATCTAATCTTCTTAAACACAACAGAATACAAATTATTATCTGCAATGGCTGAAAAAGCAAAACAAGCAGAAGTTGAAGCTCAAGCAGCAGCAACAGCAAAACAAGACGCTCCAGTAATATCTGAAGCACAAGCAAACCCTGAAAAATTCTTAGCTGAGTTTAACTGGCACAACTACCAAGAAGGTATTGATGAGGTTGAAGATTCTCAATTAAAAGAATTTGAAAAATTAGTATCAGAAAATTTCGTAGACACTTTAGATGATGAAGTTGTAGAAGGAGAAGTAATTCATATTACAGATCGTGATGCAATCATTGACATCAATGCAAAATCTGAAGGTGTAATTTCATTAAACGAATTTAGATACAATCCAGACTTAAAAGTAGGAGACAAAGTTGAGGTATTAATTGATGTACGTGAAGACGCAACAGGACAATTAGTATTATCTCACAGAAAAGCTCGTGTAATTAAGGCTTGGGACAGAGTAATCAAAGCTAACGAAACTGGAGAAATCGTAAACGGTTTTGTAAAGTGTCGTACTAAAGGTGGTATGATTGTAGATGTATTTGGTATTGAAGCTTTCTTACCAGGATCTCAAATCGATGTTAAGCCTATTAGAGATTACGATCAGTACGTAAACAAAACTATGGAATTTAAAGTTGTGAAAATCAACCACGAATTCAAAAACGTAGTAGTATCTCATAAAGCTTTAATTGAAGCTGATATTGAAGAGCAAAAGAAAGAAATTATCGGTCAATTAGAAAAAGGTCAAGTACTAGAAGGTGTTGTTAAAAACATTACTTCTTATGGTGTATTTATTGATCTTGGAGGAGTTGATGGATTAGTTCATATTACAGATTTATCTTGGTCTCGTATCAACCATCCAAATGAGATTGTTGAGTTAGATCAAAAATTAAATGTTGTAATCTTAGACTTTGATGAAGATAAGTCTAGAATCCAATTAGGTCTTAAACAATTATCTAAACATCCATGGGATGCATTAGGTGAAACTGTTGCTGTTGGAGATAAAGTAAAAGGTAAAGTTGTTGTAATCGCTGATTATGGTGCATTTATCGAAGTTGCAGAAGGTGTTGAAGGTTTAGTACACGTGTCAGAAATGTCATGGTCTACTCACTTACGTTCGGCTAACGACTTTGTAAAAGTTGGAGACGAAATTGATGCAGTTATCTTAACATTAGACAGAGAAGATCGTAAAATGTCATTAGGTATCAAGCAATTATCTGCAGATCCTTGGACAGATATTACAACTAAATACCCAGTAGGTTCTAAGCATACAGGTATTGTACGTAACTTTACAAACTTTGGAGTATTTGTTGAATTAGAAGAAGGTATTGATGGATTAATTTACATCTCTGACTTATCTTGGACTAAGAAAATTAAACACCCATCTGAGTTCTGTAACGTAGGAGACAAATTAGATGTTGTTGTATTAGAGTTAGATGTTGAAGGACGTAAATTATCTTTAGGTCACAAACAAACAACTGAAAACCCTTGGGATAAATACGAAACTGAGTTTGCTTTAGATACAACTCACACAGCTGAAATCGCTGATGTTGTAGATAAAGGAGCTACTATTGAATTTAACGAAGATATCGTTGCTTTTGTACCTTCTCGTCACCTTGAAAAAGAAGACGGTAAGATGTTAAAGAAAGGTGATTCTGCAGAATTCAAGATTATCGAATTTAACAAAGAATTCAAACGTGTTGTTGCTTCTCACACTGCTATATTCAAAGCAGAAGAAATGGCAAATGTAAAAGCTGCTGCTAAGAAAGCTGCTGCTCAAGCTGAAGAGTCTAAACCTACTTTAGGTGATGCTAACGAAGCTTTACAAGCGTTAAAAGATAAAATGGACGGTAAAGCATAAGCTTTAAGTTTATATCTTATATTTAAAAAGCCTCTCAGCAATGAGAGGTTTTTTTATTTTATATAACATTTGTAAATTATCCTATTTCAATTTTTAAATTGAAATAATGAATAATAACGATTAAGTCCACTATAACAAGATTAAATGTTAAAGTTTTATATATTTAATAGTTTTTTATTTGTAATTACCTTACCTTTAGAATGATAACACAGTGATTATATGCAAAAAACTACTTTAATTTTTTTATTGCTCTTAATAATATCCTTTTCAACGATAGGTAGAACCAGCTATTTTATGACAGAAAGTAATACTACTGCTTTTGTCAATTCTAGTATTGTTAATACCTCATTGGATAATAATTTAAGTATCCAAGACCCTAAACTCAATTACTTTGTAAAACAAGATCTTATTAAGATTACTAATAATACAAGTTTTAAACAATATGAAGTATATAATATTTTAGGAAAAAAAGTGCTCCAAAAAAAGGATCATAAATATATAGATACTATTAATATTTCTGATTTAGCAAAAGGAGTATATATTCTTAAAATGTCAAATAACAATACATTTAAAACTTTAAAATTTATAAAACAATAAACACTATATTTTAATTATTATAATCAATAAAAAAAACAGAAAGTAAATAGCTTTCTGTTTTTTTTATATAAAAACTTTTAACTATTACTTCAGTAATTGCAAACACTGATTTTTTAGCTTAACTTTGTTAACCAAACCCGTTTGGAACACTATGAGTCAAAAAGTGCTACTTAATGCTACAGAAGTCAATATTATACTACACAGATTGGCTTGTCAGCTCATCGAAAATCATAATGATTTTTCAAATACCGTATTAATTGGTTTGCAACCAAGAGGAAAATATTTGGCAAATCGTTTGGCTGGAATGCTTAAAGATGAGTATAAAATCAAGAATTTACAATTAGGTCATTTAGACATTACATTTTATCGTGATGATTTTAGAAGAGGCGAAAAACCTTTAGAGGCTAATAGTACAGAAATAAATGTACACGTCGAGGATAAAAAAGTTGTTTTTATAGATGATGTTTTATATACAGGACGCAGCATACGTGCAGCATTAACAGCAATACAGTCTTTTGGAAGACCAACCGATATTGAACTACTAACACTAATAGACAGACGTTTTAGTAGACACTTGCCTATACAACCAAATTATAGAGGACGTCAGGTAGATGCCATAAATAACGAGAAAGTAAAAGTAAATTGGTTAGAAAATGAGGGTGAAGATGCAGTTTACTTAATACAAAATTAGGGTTACATTAAATTAATTGACTAACAGGTAATTAATTTTACCACTAGAATACTAAATACTATGAGCGAGTTAAGTGTCAATCACTTATTAGGAATTAAATATCTAAACAAACAAGATATTGAGCTTATTTTTAAAACAGCCGATCATTTTAAAGAGGTGATTAATCGTCCGATTAAAAAAGTACCTTCATTACGTGATATTACAATTGCCAATTTATTTTTTGAAAACTCGACTCGTACCAAATTGTCTTTTGAATTAGCAGAAAAACGTTTATCTGCTGACGTGATTAATTTTTCAGCATCTCAGTCTTCAGTCAAAAAAGGAGAAACTTTAATAGATACAGTAAATAATATATTATCCATGAAAGTGGATATGGTAGTCATGCGTCATCCAAATCCAGGAGCAGGTGTGTTTTTATCTAAGCATGTTAACGCAAGTATAATTAATGCAGGAGATGGTGCACATGAGCATCCAACCCAAGCCTTATTAGATAGTTATTCAATAAGAGAACGATTAGGGGAAGTTAAAGGAAAAAATGTAGTTATAGTTGGAGATATTTTGCACAGTCGTGTAGCATTATCTAATATATACGCATTAAAATTACAAGGTGCTAATGTTATGGTTTGTGGACCAAAGACATTATTACCTAAACATATTGAAAAATTGGGAGTGACGGTTGAAACCAATTTAAGAAAAGCATTAAATTGGTGTGATGTTGCAAATATGTTACGTGTTCAAAACGAACGTATGGATATTAGTTACTTTCCATCAACCAGAGAATATACTCAACAATTTGGAGTTAATAAAGCGCTTTTAGACAGTCTTGACAAAGAGATTACTATTATGCATCCAGGACCAATTAACAGAGGTGTGGAAATTACTAGTGATGTTGCAGACTCAAAACAAGCTATTATATTAGATCAAGTACAAAATGGAGTAGCAGTAAGGATGGCAGTAATCTACTTGTTAGCCTCTAAAATAAAACAATAATTATGATTATAGATCAAAACGAAAATACGACCATAATTACCCAAGAAAATGCTTCGGTTATAGAATTGGTAAAAAAAATTGAAACGTTGTACCCAAAATATAAAAACAATAATATTATTGTTAATTTAAACACAGGTACACCAATTTCCTTAGAAAAAATAATAGAATTTTTAAGATTGTCAAATCAACATCGTTCAGCAAAACATTCATTTGTAATTGTAAACGAAGGTATTGATGTAGATAAAACTCCTGATGAAATTATCATAGTACCAACTTTACAAGAAGCCTATGATATTATTGAAATGGAAGATATGGAACGTGATTTAGGATTTTAAATAATGAAATTAAATATTCTAGGCTGTTACAGTGCAACACCACGTACATTTACTAATCCAACTGCTCAAGTTTTAGAAATAAACAATCATATTTTTTTAATTGATTGTGGAGAAGGTACTCAGGTACAATTACGAAAAAATAAAGTTAAGTTTAACCGTATTAAACACATTTTTATTTCGCATTTACATGGTGATCATTTTTTTGGTTTAGTTGGTCTAATTTCAACTTTTAGATTATTGGGACGTGATACAGATTTACATATTTATGCTCCTAAAGGATTAAAAGAAGTAATAACACTTCAGATGAAATTGTCTAATTCATGGACCAATTATAATCTGTATTTTCATGAATTAACAAGTAAATCTTCTGAAATTATTTTTGAAGATCAAAAAGTTACTGTCCAAACCATACCATTGGATCATCGCGTATATACTAATGGATTTTTATTTAAAGAAAAAGAAGGAGAGCGTAAGTTAAACATGAACGCTGTATTAAATAGTAGCATTGATGTATCTTATTATCGTAAATTAAAACAAGGCTTTGACGTAACAAATGAAGCTGGTACGTTAATTAAAAACGATACAGTTACTTTTCCTCCAAATAAGCCTAAAAGCTATGCTTTTTGTAGTGATACAGCTTACAACGAAGCTATAGTACCAATTATTGACGAAGTAGATGTATTATATCATGAATCCACATTTTTAGAACAACACGCTAAGTTAGCAGCACCAACAAAACATAGTACAGCTAAACAAGCTGCAAGTATAGCTAAACAAGCTAATGTTGGGCAATTAATATTAGGACATTATTCTACAAGATATTCGGATTTAAATATTTTTAAAGAAGAAGCTCAAACAATATTTGATAACGTTAAGTTAGGTGATGATGGTAAAATATTTGAGTTTTAAAGTTTAAAACGCTTATTCACCATTATCAAACCAACAATAACAACCAAAACAATAATTATTGTATTACAATACATAATTGTACTATCGCTAATTAAACACATTGTTAATATTGCATAATTAATAATACAAAAGACACCTAGACCTATAAGCAAACGTTTTAAAAAGTTAGATAAACTAACAATATCAATCTTAGCTTTTTTGTCTTTTGGTAATGTGTTATAACCAGCAATTAATTCAGGATATTTTTTAACTAAATAACCAGTAATAATTAAAATTAAACTAAGTAGTATTTGTGAATAAACCATATACTAAAATAGTAAAAATTCTTTTAAATATATAAATTACAGTCATGGAAAAAGACTTAAGTAACTATAGAAAATCTTACGAAAAAGGAGAACTACTCCTTAAGGACACTCCAGAAAATCCTTTTGAATTGTTTAGAGCATGGTTTAATGATGTAGATAAACATTTTCCAGAAGATGAAACTAACGCAATGACATTATCTACAATAGGAGTAGATGGATATCCTAAAAGTAGAGTAGTGCTGCTTAAAAAGTTTACTTATGAAGGTTTTATTTTTTATACAAATTACGAAAGTGAAAAAGGAAAAGCTATACAACATAATCCTAACGTATGTTTATCATTTTTTTGGCATGGAGCAGAAAGACAAATTATTATTAAAGGTAAAGCTACTAAAATAGCAGATAATTTAAGTGATGGATATTTTGAGTCCAGACCACGAGGTAGCCAACTAGGTGCAATTGCATCTAACCAAAGCAGTATTGTTGAAAACAGAATAGTTTTAGAGCAAAAACTAAAGCAATTAGAAGTAGATTATGAGGGTAAGACTATAGAAAGACCTGATTTTTGGGGAGGTTTTATTGTTAAGCCTATTTCTATCGAGTTTTGGCAAGGAAGACCTAACAGGTTACATGACAGAATCTTATATGATTTAGACGCTCAATTCAATTGGGTTAAAAATCGATTATCGCCATAATTTTTCGGATAAGATGTAAGTGAAAACCATTAAAACATCGATGAAATGCATTGATTAACGTTAAAATACATGTTTTTAATCGATTTTAACATTTTATTAACAGTTTTATAGATAGTAGTGTTCTACTTTAGTGATCCCAAACTAATAGAACACAACAAAATGAGACGTTTTACTTACCTACTTGCTGTTATTTGTTTTACAATTACATTGTCTTCTTGCTCATCTGATAGTGAAGATCAACCTAACCAGGATGTTAATGCATTAGTTATTCCTCAGTCTAAACCAATTGAAATTGAAATTTTGGAGTTAATTAATCAACACAGAATTAGTATTGGTTTAAATAGTTTAGAGAGTCACCAATTAATTAAAGGTCAGGCGTATTCTCATACAGACTATATGGTTGATGTTAGTGAAGTAAATCATGATAATTTTTTTAGCAGAAAGTCATTTTTAGTAGACAATGCTAACGCTATTAAAGTATCAGAAAATGTTGCTTATGGTTTTACAAGTGCTGAGTCAGTAGTTAATGCATGGTTAAATAGTGAAGGACACAAAGGTAATATTGAAGGAGACTACACAGATTTTGAAATTTCTGCGGAATTAGGTAAAAATAATAAGTGGTATTTTACTAATATATTTATGAAAAGATAAGATTTATTCAGTATATATTTAAAAGCCTTTCCAAATTTGGAAAGGCTTTTTTGTTAAGTTATTGATTTGTAATTATTTAAACAGAGATTATTGATACTGATTGGTAATAATAAATTTAGAGCGTCTATTTTCTTCATGTTTTTTATCGGTACATTTCACTCCGTTTTTACACTCATTAAGTATTTGGGATTCGCCATAACCTATTGCACTTTGTATTCTGTCTGTTGCAATACCTCTAGAAAATAGATAATCTCTGGTTGATTTTGCACGTCTATCAGATAATTTTAAATTATATTTATCTCTACCGCGACTATCTGTATGAGATTCAACTTTAATAATCATCTTTGGATGTTCTCTCATAACCGCAACAATATTTTCTAATTCATAAGCAGCATCAGGTCTAATATTAGACTTGTCGTAATCAAAATAAATTGGATTAATAACTATTTCGTTATCAATAATTAATGGCTTTAAGTATAAATCAATTGTAGGTTTATCTTCATTTTTAGGTGAGGTTACAAAATCTTTCATGTCAGATTTATAAATTACTCTTTCTCCTAAGATGGTGTAGGTTTTATCACAACCAATTTCTTTAAATTCATACTTACCATCTTCTTTAGTAAAAAAGGTTTCAATTACTTTACCATTAATATCTAATAATGATACCATTACTTTATTTAATGGCTCTTTAGTAAGTTCATCATACATAACACCAGATACTAATTGCTTACAATCGTATTTACCAAAACTATATATATCATCTCCTCCTTTTCCGCCTTCTCGATTTGAAGAGAAATAACCTGTTTGGGTCTCTGAATCAATATAATAACAAAAATCATCAAACGAACTGTTATAAGGTGCACCAAGATTTTTAATATACACTTGTGTTGAATCGTTTTCTTTAATTTTTAAAATATTAGATTCAAAAATATCTAATAACCCTAAATTTAAGTTTCCATCACTAGAAAAATATAATGTTGAATCTTTAGCTACGAACGGAAATTTTTCATTTCCTTCTGTGTTGATATCAGCTCCTAAATTTACAGGTGTTCCGTATGTACCATCTGACTTAATATTAACTTTATATAAATCGGTTTGTCCAAAACCACCTTCCATGTCTGATACAAAATATAATGTTTTATTATCAGGACTTAAAGCAGGTGCACCACATGAGTAAGCATCATTGTTAAATGGAAGTTCGACTATATTATCCCAACTATCATCGGATTTACTTGCTTTGTAAATTTTTAAATTGGATGTACCTTCTTTTGAGTATCGACGTCTTTCTTTTTTATTAACGTTATTTCTTGTAAAATATATAGTTTGACCATCATTAGTAATTGTTACTAATCCTTCATGATCATCTTTTGTATTTACTGAAGAATTCAATTTTACAGGTTCTCCAAAACTTTTTTCTTTATTTTCAACTTTAATTTCAGATTGAAAAATATTTAAAAAAGGTTCATTATTCCATTCATAAAGTTCTTTTTTATTTGTGATAGAATCTTTTACCCAAGTAGAGTATAAGTACAATGTATTATTGTGTTCATAACCTCCAAAATCGGAATAGGCAGTATTTAACGGAAGGTTTTGAATGTCGACATAAACTTTTTCAGTATTCGTCAACTGATTATAATTTTCGATATTAAAATTGTCAATATCTTTAATACGTTTATCTCTCTTATTAGATTCATTAAATGTTCTTAAATAATCATTTGCTAAATCATATTTTTTTTGACTTCTTAAGGTTTGTACATATTTATATATGTACTCTGAGTTTATTTTTGGATACTTATCAATTGCTTTTTTATACCAAAATTCAGCCTTTTCAACTCTACTTGTGTTAAAGTAGCTATCACCAATTCTAGTTAATATATGCTCAGTACTATCTTCTTTTTTTAAAGCTTCTTTGTAAAGTTCTGCAGCTTTTTTGTAGGCATAATCTCTAAAAAAATTGTCAGCAACTTTTGTTTGTGCAATAGTAAATTGAACAAAAAAGAATAGAAAAAAATATAAAGTTATTTTTAGTTTCATTTTTTAAAAATATCTAGGTGATTTTACACGTTTTGTTGGTTTAAATACCTCAAACATTAGTAGTATTTCATGTGTTCCACCAGTGTAAGGTCTTAAATCTGATATATAATGTTCGTAGGCATATCCAATTCTTAATTGTTGTGATACCTGGAAATCTGCAAGAGCACCTAAAGTAGAAGTATCTGAACTATATCTATAACTTCCCCCTAACCAAAATGTTTCGTCAAATAATAAATGTGCACTTAAATCAAACGAAATAGGAGCTCCATTTGTAACTTTTACTAGTGTAGAAGGCTTTAATTTAAGATTATCATTTAAATCTAACACATATCCAGCTGTAAAATAATATCCAACACGTTCAATAGCTATATAGTCTATCTCTGGATCTAAATCACTTTCGTTATAATCAGTATTTAAAATTCTAGGTGCAGAAAGTCCCACATACCATTTATTTTGGTGTAAGTAAGCACCAACTCCAATATTAGGATTCCATCTATTTGTAAAATTACTAAAAAATGGATCTGTTGATACTGTTGGATCATCAAGAAAACCTTCTTGATCAAGATTATAATGTGTAAATCCTGCTTTTAAACCTAAGGCTAATTTTGTTTTTTCTGATACTTGTATTGTATATGAAAAATCTCCATAAGCATAAACAAAATTTTCATAACCTAACTCATCATTAATTACAGATAAACCAAGTCCGACTTTTTCATTTTTAAGAGGTGCGTGAGCAGAGATAGTAGAAGTTGTTGGTGCGCCAGCAAGGCCAACCCATTGACTTCTATGTAATCCAACAATACTAATAGTTTCTCTACTTCCTGCATATGCAGGATTTATAGAGATTGTATTAAACATATATTGCGAAAATTGCGGTAATTGCTGTGCTAATAGTTGTGTACAACTAAACATAATCAATATACCAACAGTATATATATTTACTTTTTTCATTTATCGTTTTATTTAGTTCCTAAATAAAGAGGTCCTGCTAGGGTATCAATTCCACTATCTAATATGTTAACTACGTAATAATATGTTCCGTTTGGTAAACGTCCAGCAGATCCAATAGATCCACTTGGACTTTGTCCACTCCAATCGTTTTGGTAATCTGCAGATTTAAAAACAATATCTCCAAATCTGTTGAAAATTTTAATGTCTATAATATAACCACACTGTTCAAGTCCACCAACTACAAAAGTCTCGTTGTAATTATCTCCATTTGGTGTTACAGCCTTAGATATTTTTAAATCATCTTCACCACAAGGTAATACTATACAATCATCATTAATTGTCAATGTTAACTCGTATGATGTTAAACAAGTGCCATTTGAAGTTGTGTAAGTAAATACGTAATCGCCTAATTCTACTTCAAGTGGATCAAATATTCCATCAGTTATTTCTGTATCATCAGTTACTACGTCCCATTCTATTGATGTATCAACATCTAGAGGTAAATATTCATATAAATCTATCAACCCATCTAAAGTACATCTTTCTTCATTTAATGGAGTCGTAAAGTTTTCTGTTAACACATTAGTAACATGAGTAATAGTAGTATCATTACCACAATTATCTGTTGCTGTCCATGTCCAAACTAAATCATAGATTTCTTCATCTCCTGTAAACTCTGTTGTTTCATTAAATACAACTGTCACATCTGTAGTAGAACAACCATCTTCAAATACTAATTCTGGTATTTCAGGAATAGTTGAACAAGTGACACTATTTGGTAAATCGATAGTAGATACTAATGAAGGACCTGTAGTATCAATTATTGTTAATGTAGCTGTCAGCGTACTAAAGTTTCCTGAAGTATCAGTTAAAGTATACATAACTTCAATTGTTCCATTTGATCCACAATTTGTTACTAAATTATCAAAATTAAAATCAGAAGTAATTAATACGTTAGCATCACATGAATCTGTAACACAATTTTCAAGAGCAGAAAGATTTGAATTGTTCCAAGATTCCGCTAATGTTTCGTTATTACTTCCATCACATTCAATAGTTTCATCTAAAACTTCACAATCAATTGCATTAGGAGCTGTGATATCTTCAATTAGTTCAGTTGTAATTTGGTCTGTATCACTAACATTATTTCCATTTAATAAATCTTCAGCTGAAACGGTTGCAGTATTGATAACTTCAGTTGCATCAATATCTAATTGTGTAATTAAATAAGTTGCTGTGTATACCCATGTCTCGGTAGGAGCAAGATGACCATTATTATCAAGATCTCCAGAGGTATAAGTTATAGTGACATTTGGAGTCGCATTTTCTAATAGTGGATCAGAAATGATTACATTTTCTAATGAAATTGAACCAGTGTTAGTTATTGTAAAAGTGTAAGATATGGTTTCATCTATCTCACTACATTCGTTTGCATTATCATTATTAAATACACCTGTCTTGACTATATTAATACCAGTTGTAGGGTCACAGAAGCTTACTTCTGTATTATCGTGATCTATGATGTAAGTATCGTTATCCGTTATATTAGTATTATCTAAAACGTCATTACCATTAACAGTTACTGTATTAGTAATAGTCCCAGCATCAACATCTGCTTGAGTAACTGTATAATCAGGAGCAGTATAAGTCCAAGTTTCAGTAGGCTGTAAGATGTTATCATTATTAGTATCACCAGCAAGAGTAACATCTGCAGTAATATCACCACCAAGTAATGTATCGTTGATAGTAATAGTATCAATAGATACAGAACCAGTATTGGTAACGGTAAAAATATAAGTAACTTGACTATCAACTGCTAAACATGTATCACCATTAGCAATAGCAGCAGTTTTAACAACATTGATTCCTGAAGAAGTACAAAGTGTAATTACTGTTGTATTATCAGTATCTACTGTAGTTCCTGATATGTCAGATACAGTAATGTTATCAGTATTTGTTGCTGAAACTGTTGCTTGGTTTTCTACTTGACCTGAATCGATTTGAGTTTGATTTATTGCGTAATTTGCTGTATATATCCAAGTTTCATTCTGTTCTAAAATATTATTTGAATTTTCATCACCTGAAACTAAAGTAATAGTTGTATTCGGATTAGAATTTTCGAATAAAGGATCAGAAATAATAATGTTCTCTAAAGGAGTATTACCGTTGTTAGTTACGGTAAATGTATAGGTTATAGTTTCATTTGTATTAGAACAATTATCTTGATTTTCATCATTATAGACACCTGTTTTAACGATGTTAATACATGAATTAGTTATCGTAACAGGTAAAATGATGCTACAATTGTTAGCATCTGTTATTGTTACGTTATAAGTATTTGCTTCTAGGTTAGTTGCTGTAGCTGTATTTTGGGCTAAATTATCATTCCATAAATACTCATATGGTTCAGTACCTCCTTCTACGAATATAGTTGCAGATCCGTTAGAAGAGCCACATATTGTGTTTGTTTGTGAATTTATACTAGCTGATAATACCGCATCCGGTTGAGTAATAATAACGTTTTGATCAAAAGTACATCCATTAGCATCTAAGACGGTAATAGTATAATTACCTTGTGTTAGATTACTAAACGTTCCATTGTTTTGGTATGTATTTCCAGCATCAATAGAGTAAGAGTAAGGACTAATTCCACCATTAGCAACAATAGTTACTTGTCCATTATCACCATTAAAACAATCTACATTAGTTTGCGATTCAATAGTTGCGTTAACGTTAGTATCAGGTTCTAATATAGTAGCAGAATCAGTAGTGGTACAGCCTTTATCATCAGTAATAATAACGGTATAGGTACCAGCAGGTACATTAATTAAGTCTTCTGTAGTAGAAGCATTAGCATCATCCCACAGGAAAGAATAGTTTCCATTTCCACCATTAACCGCTAAATCTAAAGCACCAGTTTGCTCACCTTTACAAAGTATGTTTGAAACCGCAATAGCCGAACTTAGTTGATTAGGTTCATTAATAGTAATAGTTGTATTGGCAGTACACAGTGTTATTTGATCGGTAACAGTAATTGTGTAATCACCAGCAGGTAAGTTGCTAACCGAAGTTGTTGTATTAGCAATAGTATCCCAAGCATAAGTAAAGTCACCAGAGCCACCAGTTACAGTAGCATTAATAGTTCCATTACTTTGACCAAAACATACCGCAGGAGTAGAAGTACCAGTCACAGATAGGTTATTACAAGACCCAGGATTAACGGTTACAGTAACGGTATCAGTACATCCATTAGCGTCAGTAACCGTTACAGTATAGTTTCCAGCACTAAGTCCAGTAATTTGATTAGTATTTTGACCATCAGGTGACCAAGTGTATTGGTAAGGTTGTACACCACCTGTAGCAGTAGCAGTTGCAGTACCGTCACCAGTAGCAGGACCAGATTCATCAGTTGTAACAGCAGTTACATCAAGCGCATTGCTAGGTTCTGTAATAGATATAGTTTCTTCAACCGCTTGACAAACCGTTCCATCAATAGTCACACTAACAGAATATACACCAGCAGTTTGGTTATCTAAAGTACTAGAGGTTACACCAGCATTCACTTGACCATTTGACCAAGTAAAAGTAAAGGTCGCATTAGGATTAGCATCAGAGCTAGCCGATACAGTAGCAGCACCAGTACTTTCATTAGTACAAAGTACATTGGTTATCGTATCAATATTAATTTCAGCATCACAAGTATTAACACATAGTATAACAATACTTTGCGTGATTTGACAGCCATTAGCATCAGTAATGGTAACAGAGTGAGTTCCTTCCGATAAGTTATTAGCAGTAGCAGTTGTTTGGTTATTAGCCGAAGCACTCCATAGGTAAGTATATCCAGCAGTTCCACCAGATACAATAGCAGTAGCTTGTCCATCATTACAACCTTGAGCAGATGTAGCATCAATTTTAGTAATATTTAAACTAAGTGGAGTAGCCGGTTCATCAATGGTGTCACTTATAGTTGTTGTACATCCATTAGCATCAGTAATGGTTACATTATAAGCACCAGCAATAACATTATTTAAGTCTTGAGTAGTTGTATTATTAGTATCGTTCCAGATATAAGAATAAGGCGCAGTACCACCAGTTACAGAAATATCAATACTACCAGTAGCTTCACTATTACATAATACATCGGTTATAGATACTATACTAGCTGATAATACCGCATCCGGTTGAGTGATAATAACGTTTTGATCAAAAGTACATCCATTAGCATCTAAGACGGTAATAGTATAATTACCTTGTGTTAGATTACTAAACGTTCCATTGTTTTGGTATGTATTTCCAGCATCAATAGAGTAAGAGTAAGGACTAATTCCACCATTAGCAACAATAGTTACTTGTCCATTATCACCATTAAAACAATCTACATTAGTTTGCGATTCAATAGTTGCGTTAACGTTAGTATCAGGTTCTAATATAGTAGCAGAATCAGTAGTGGTACAGCCTTTATCATCAGTAATAATAACGGTATAGGTACCAGCAGGTACATTAATTAAGTCTTCTGTAGTAGAAGCATTAGCATCATCCCACAGGAAAGAATAGTTTCCATTTCCACCATTAACCGCTAAATCTAAAGCACCAGTTTGCTCACCTTTACAAAGTATGTTTGAAACCGCAATAGCCGAACTTAGTTGATTAGGTTCATTAATAGTAATAGTTGTATTGGCAGTACACAGTGTTATTTGATCGGTAACAGTAATTGTGTAATCACCAGCAGGTAAGTTGCTAACCGAAGTTGTTGTATTAGCAATAGTATCCCAAGCATAAGTAAAGTCACCAGAGCCACCAGTTACAGTAGCATTAATAGTTCCATTACTTTGACCAAAACATACCGCAGGAGTAGAAGTACCAGTCACAGATAGGTTATTACAAGACCCAGGATTAACGGTTACAGTAACGGTATCAGTACATCCATTAGCGTCAGTAACCGTTACAGTATAGTTTCCAGCACTAAGTCCAGTAATTTGATTAGTATTTTGACCATCAGGTGACCAAGTGTATTGGTAAGGTTGTACACCACCTGTAGCAGTAGCAGTTGCAGTACCGTCACCAGTAGCAGGACCAGATTCATCAGTTGTAACAGCAGTTACATCAAGCGCATTGCTAGGTTCTGTAATAGATATAGTTTCTTCAACCGCTTGACAAACCGTTCCATCAATAGTCACACTAACAGAATATACACCAGCAGTTTGGTTATCTAAAGTACTAGAGGTTACACCAGCATTCACTTGACCATTTGACCAAGTAAAAGTAAAGGTCGCATTAGGATTAGCATCAGAGCTAGCCGATACAGTAGCAGCACCAGTACTTTCATTAGTACAAAGTACATTGGTTATCGTATCAATATTAATTTCAGCATCACAAGTATTAACACATAGTATAACAATACTTTGCGTGATTTGACAGCCATTAGCATCAGTAATGGTAACAGAGTGAGTTCCTTCCGATAAGTTATTAGCAGTAGCAGTTGTTTGGTTATTAGCCGAAGCACTCCATAGGTAAGTATATCCAGCAGTTCCACCAGATACAATAGCAGTAGCTTGTCCATCATTACAACCTTGAGCAGATGTAGCGTCTACTTTAGTAATATTTAAACTAAGTGGAGTAGCCGGTTCATCGATGGTATCACTTATAGTTGTTGTACATCCATTAGCATCAGTAATGGTTACATTATAAGCACCAGCAATAACATTATTTAAGTCTTGAGTTGTTGTATTATTAGTATCATTCCAGATATAAGAATAAGGCGCAGTACCACCAGTTACAGAAATATCAATACTACCAGTAGCTTCGCTATTACATAATACATCAGTGATAGATACTATAGTAACTGATAATACAGGTTGGGTCACTGTTATTGTTTGTGTATGACTTACAGTTAAGTTACACTCATCTGTTGCTATCCATGTTCTAGTTATAATATAACTACCATCACAAATATTACCAGTTTCAATTTCAGAAAACGATACAACTGCTTCTCCACAGTTATCTGTAGCTGTTACAGTAGGAACGTTTGGTATATTTTCACTAGTTACAGTTATGTCATTTGGTAGCGTACTATCAAAATTAGGAGGAGTAGTGTCTTCAATGGTAATTGTTTGTACATAATTTGAAATTGTACGACCACAAGAATCTGTAAAATTCCATGTATTTGTATAAGTACCAATGGTTGGACAATTTGAACTTGATACGAATGGACCAGAAGTTTTAATTACAGTAAGGCCTGAACATGATGCTTGAGGAAATAAGGCCTGAGCTAAATTTAATGCATTTGTATCATTACATTCAATTGTTCTGTCAAGATCATTTGTATTTGTAATCCATGTGGCTTCTGCAGGCGCATTTACAGTAACAATTGTATTTAAGTTGTTTCCAATATTGCATTCATCTACATCATTGGAACTATTACTGACAAAATCTTTAATATTTAATTCTCCACTGTAATAAGCGACTAGATTGGATTCAAGAATATCAGAACAGTTATTTGTTAAATAATAACATTGATCGTTAATTGTTGTTTGATACTGTAAATCTAAACTTTCACTTGTGTCTAGTAAACCATTATCTATAATAAAGGTTAAGACTCTTGAGTTATTGTCATAATTATAAGTTATGCCAGAAGTTAAACCAGTAATGGGTAATGTTAATTCTGAACCTAGTGGAATAACTGTTGATAAAGAAACATTATTAGCGTTATCATTTCCTATATTAGATATATTTGCTGAATAATTAACTGTTTGAGGAGTGTTACCAGGAGTAATATTAATTGGCGATGCAGTAAAAATGGTTTGTATGATAGGCTCATAAACTTCAACTGAAAAACCTAAAGCAAAAAGACCATAAGTTTCTTGATTAGAGGTTAATCTAAAAGTTGCGGAAGTTTGATTATTGTCAAGTATATTATTTCCATTATTACTCAAAGAAAATACAGAAGCATCAAACCCTAATGTATTTAAACTTGCTGGATTTCTATCTGTAAAGTTATTATTACCTACAGTTATTCTACTATTAAAGAAATTGAAAGTGTTTCTTTGTGGAGCATCAATGTCTACAAAGTTATTAAATGTATTTCGTATTTGTAATCTATCACCAGATAAAGATCTGTCTCCTTCTAAAGCACCAATTACAATATCTGCTTTAACGCTTCCGTTTGGTACTGTTTGAAAACCAGAGACATCAATATTAAAGTTGTTTTGAGAACTTGTTACGTTTGCATAACCATCAAAAAGTGTAATGTTTCTAGTTTTTAGATTTTCACTTTTATAAACCATTATAATTTGCCAACCTCCAGAAGTACCAGTGTTTGTGTTTTCATGAGAAATTAAAAAGCCGGTTTTAGCCTCAACATTAGCTACTTGAAATTTACCAAATGGATTGCTTAAATTGTTTACACTGTTTGTAATATCTTTAACACAAACGTATGGGTCATTATTAATAAGTGGATTTTCATCTCGACCTCTATAAATAACATCATCAGCTGTTATAGTTGTATAACTAGTTTGGCCAGGTAACATTAATTTTACATCATTGTAATTCCAGTTTGGTTGGTTGTCAGTTTGGGTTCCATTAGGTGTATCAGTACCTCTGTCTGCAGCAGCCCAATACAATAGTACTTTTTCAATTTGAAGACATGGATCATTTGGTCTTGGATTAGATAGGTTTGCACTACTAGAATTAAAGGTTGTATTATCGTTGTCTATATCAACATAAACGTTATTGGTAAAAGTATGGTTATCTCCATTACCATTGTAATTTCCAGTAGCTGTCCTAGACAGCATATTATTAGCAATAATTGTTACGTCACCTGTTAAAGTAGAGTTATAACGTGGTGTAAATTGTTTTTTGACTTGAGCTTTAACAGATAAGCCAACCAAAAGGATTACTATAAATAGTAATTGCTTAATAAAATTTATTTTAATTTTTTCCAAAACTTTTATTTTATTATAAATTTTAAGCATTAAAAAACAAAATTCATTTATTTTGTATATACCAGTAAGAGACTTGTTAATTACCCTCATAATATAAATATTACTGCGTTAAAATATATTTTAAATTTAATTGCTAAAAAATTTTACAACATAAGGGAGAACCACCACAGGTGCTAATTGTAGTTTATTGTTATTTTTTAGATTTTAGGGATGAAATCAATTAATAGCACGGCAAAAGAAGTATGAAAATTGCTCTGAATCAAATAAATATGTTATAGCACCCAAATATACGTTAAAATGTATTTTTAAAAAACATTATCGATGAAATATGATTTTAAACGACTATTATGAATAAAAAGATACAATTTATTAGGCATGCTAAATCCTCATGGAAATATGATGTTTCAGATAAGGAACGACCTTTAAAAAAAAGAGGTGTAAATGATGTTGTATTAATGTGTAAACATTTAAAAACTAAAATTTTAAAGCCAGAGGCTATTTTTTCTAGTCCAGCTAATCGGACAAAATCAACCGCAATGTTGTTCGTCGATAACTTAAAGTTCAATTCTATAAAAATTGAGTACAAAAACGAACTTTATGACTTTTCAGGAGAGTCTGTTTTAAGTGTTTTAAAATCTTGTGACAATTCAATTAATACATTAATGTTATTTGGTCATAATTATGCACTAACCAATTTATGTAATTCTTTAGGAGATATAAGCATTGATAATGTAACAACATCAGGATTTGTAGAGATAGAATTTAAACAATCTTCATGGAAAGACATAAAAAACGGAAAAACAACTAAAATTGTATTCCCAAAACATTTAAAATAGCCAATCTATTTAGATATATTTGTAGTAAAATCTGCAAATAAATGACTGATCATATTTTAGACAAAAAGTACATAAATAGAGAGTTAAGTTGGTTACAGTTTAATCATCGTGTTTTGCAAGAAGCTGCAGATGAGACTGTTCCGTTAATAGAGAGACTTCGTTTTTTAGGGATATTTTCTAATAATTTAGACGAATTTTTTAAAGTTAGATATGCTACTGTTAAACGTATAGATTATGCAGGTAAAGCAGGTAAAAGTCAATTAGGAGGTATAAAAGCTTCAGAATTATTAGAGATTATTACCAACATTGTTATCAAGCATCAAACCGAAAGTCTAAAGATTTTAAATGACATTCAAAAAAAATTAGAAGCCGAAAATATTTTCATTCTAAGAGAAAATAAAGTAACAAAAAAACAAAAAGAATACCTTAGAAAATATTTTCTTGATAAAGTTAGTCCTGCACTTGTAACCATAGTATTAAATTCTGAAATCAAACTTCCTAATCTTAAAGATAGTGCAGCTTATCTTGCGGTAAATATGCACATGGAAGGTCAAGATAACCAATATGCTTTGATAGAAATATCAAAAAATATGGATCGTTTTATTGTCTTACCAAAAGATGGTGATACAGATAATATTATCATGTTAGACGATTTGTTAAGGCTATTTTTAGACGATATCTTTAATATTTTTGATTACACTAAAATTACTGCTCATATGATAAAAATCACTCGTGATGCCGAGTTAGATTTAGACAGTGATTTGACTAAAAGTTTCATGGAAAAAATTAGTGATAGTGTAAAAGATAGACAAGAAGGAGAACCAGTACGATTTGTCTATGATAAGACTATTGATAAATCAACGCTTGCCTTTTTAATGGACAAAATGGGAATTGATAATACAGATAGTATAATTCCTGGAGGAAGGTATCATAACCGTCGAGATTATATGGGTTTCCCTAGTTTAGGACGTACAGATTTGTTGTACGATAAGATTGTTCCGCTTCCTATAAAAGGATTAAGTCTAGAAGGTAGTATTTTTGAAGCTATAGCACAAAAAGACTATTTACAATACGCACCTTATCACACGTTTACTTACATTGTAAAATTTTTACGTGAGGCAGCTTTAGATCCTAAAGTCAAAACCATAAAAATTACAATTTATAGATTAGCACAAATATCTCATGTTGCTAGTTCATTAATAAATGCAGCCAAAAACGGAAAAAAAGTTATTGTTTCTATGGAGATACAAGCGCGTTTTGATGAAGAAGCAAATATCGCTTACGCGGAACAAATGCAGCGTGAAGGCATACAGCTAATTTTTGGAGTGCAAGGATTAAAAGTACACAGTAAAATGTGTATGATTGAAAGAGAAGAAGGTAAAAAAATGAAACGTTATGGTTTTATTAGTACAGGAAACTTCAACGAATCTACCGCAAAAATTTACACAGATTATACTTTATTTACAGCAAATCAAAAAATATTAAAAGACGTTAATAAAGTTTTTAACTTTTTTGAAGTAAATTATAAAGTACACCGTTTTAAACACATTATAACATCACCTCATTATACTAAAAACAAGCTTTTTCAATTAATAGATAAAGAAATTAGCAATGTAAAGGATGGCAAACCTGCATACATAAAACTTAAAATGAATAGTATATCTAGCTATCAAATGGTAGATAAACTATATGAAGCAAGTCAAGCAGGAGTTAAAATACAAATGATTGTTAGAGGTATTTGTTGTTTAGTTCCAGGTGTTAAAGGTATCAGCGAAAATATTGAAGTTATCAGTATAGTCGATAAGTTTTTAGAGCACACAAGACTATATGTGTTTTGTAATAACGACGATCCAAAAGTGTATATCTCATCTGCAGATTGGATGACAAGAAATATAGAAAATAGGGTAGAAGTAAGCTGTCCAATATATGATCAAGAAATTAAAGAAGAATTAATTCATACGTTTCATATTTGTTGGAATGATAATGTTAAAGCTAGAATTTTAAATAAAGCACAAAATAACATTTACAAAAAAAATGAGGCACCTAAACTTAGGTCTCAATTTGAAGCTTATAATTACTTAAAAAATAAATTAGATGCTTAAAATTCAAAAATTTGCAGCAATAGATATAGGTTCAAATGCAGTACGCTTGTTAATATCAAATATTGTAGAAGAAAAAGATAAACCTACACGATTTAAAAAAAGCTCGTTAGTTAGGGTTCCTGTTAGACTTGGTGCAGATGTTTTTGTAAAAGAAGAAATATCAGAAAACAACATCATGCGTATGTTGGATACTATGCAAGCTTTTAAATTATTAATGCAAACACATGGTGTTGTAAAATATAAAGCTTGTGCGACATCTGCAATGCGTGAGGCTAATAATGGTAAAGATTTAGCTAAGTTAATTAAGAAAAAAACAGGACTACAAATAGATATTATTGAAGGAGAGGAAGAAGCAGCAATTATAGCAGCTACAGATTTACAATCTTATATAGATCCTAATAAAATATATTTATATGTTGATGTTGGTGGAGGAAGTACAGAATTTTCTGTAATAGATAAAGGGATAAAAACAGCGTCCAAATCTTTTAAAATAGGTACCGTTCGTCTATTAAACGACATGGTTAAAAAGGATGCTTGGTTAGAATTAGAGCAATGGATAAAAGCAAAAACCTCTAAACACGACAAAATTCAAGTTATTGGTTCTGGAGGAAACATTAATAAAATATTTAAAGTTTCAGGTAAAGCAATGGGTAAACCGTTATCATATTTTTACTTGACTTCATACTATAACATGCTTCAAACGTACTCATACGAAGAGCGTATCTCTACATTGGATTTAAATCAAGATAGAGCAGATGTTATTATTCCTGCAACACGTATATACTTATCTGCAATGAAATGGTGTGGAGCAAAAGATATTTTTGTTCCCAAAATTGGTTTATCAGACGGAATAATTAAAAGTATGTATAATGACACAGTTTCAAGTCATACAAAGTTAAAATAATACACTTTATCTATTTAATAGCTAGTTTTTGTCAAAAAAAATTATATTTACACTTATAACTATTTCAAAAAACTAACCAATTTAACTTATTTCATATGAAAAAAACTATTCTACTTTTTACGTTCATGCTAGCCTCTTTTTATGGCTTTTCACAAGATGCTTTATATGGTGTTAGAGCTGGATATACAATCTCTAATTTAGACTTTGATCCAGAAGTACCAGCTGGTATTGAAAATGCACACAGAAATGGTTTTTTTATTGGTTTTTTTGGTGAATATAGTATATCTAAAACCTTTTCTTTTGCTCCAGAAATTCAGTTTTCTGCAGAAGGTGCTAAAGAGGAAAATTTGAGAATTAACTACATTCAAATGCCTTTATTTTTTAAATTTAAAATAGATCAGAGTTTATCTATAGGTGTAGGACCACAAGCTAGTTTAAAAGGACATTCTTACGAAGATGGATTTAAAAACTTTGGATTTTCTGCTTTAGGTGGTTTAGAATATTTAATTACTGACGAAATTTTTATTGACTTTAGATATTCATACGGTTTAACCAACGTTTTTGATGACAATGATGTTGATTTAGAAGCTAAAAATACTAACATGCAAATTGGTATTGGATTAAAGTTTTAATCTTAATAAACAAACAAAAAAAGCCAACTATAACTATAGTTGGCTTTTTTTGTTTGTCAGGTTTAATTAACCATGTATCGTTTCGTTTTTACTTAGGTTTTTCATTATGTCGGCTTCGTAGTCAAGTAAATCATTCCATTTTTGATCCACTTCTTTTCGGTCACCATATTGTCTTGCAAACCCTAAAAACATAGTATAATGGTTAGCTTCACTAACCATTAGTTTTCGGTAAAATTCAGCTAAAGATTTATCTTCTAACTGCTCAGATAACAACCTAAAGCGTTCACAGCTCCTTGCTTCAATTAAAGCAGCATAAAGTAGTCTGTGTACTAATTGAGTCGTTCTGCTTCCTCCTTTAGGAAAAAACTTTAAAAGTTGTATCACATAATCATCCTTACGATCACGACCTAAAACCCAACCGTTTTTTAAGATTAAATCATGTACCATTTTAAAGTGGCTAATTTCTTCTTTAACCAAAGCAACCATTTCTTGAACTAGATCTGTATATTCAGGAAAACTTACAATTAATGATATTGCTGTACTTGTTGCTTTTTGCTCACAGTAAGCATGGTCTGTCAAAATATCTTCAATATTTTTTTCTACTATATTCACCCAACGTGGATCTGTTGGTAGTTTAAGTCCAAGCATAGTTATTGTTTTTAGATATTTATATTTTTGTAATTAAATACTCACCTTCAGGATCAATAGCAATATTATAAACAGGACAATTGACTGTTCTTGGTATACATGCTGATGCTACAAGATGTAACGTATTAGTGTTTAAGGATTTTATTTCGTCAATATAGACTTGGTTAAGTACATAATCAGTATTAGATAGCGATAAAAAAGCATCATCTAATACATGTTTAAAAATTTGCTTATTATTTTTATAAACTTCAACTTCTGTTATTACTTCCCTAAAATAATGTTTATTAGTAGTAGTTGACGTTTTAAATGTTTGTAACACATTGTTTTCCATATCAGAATAGTTTTTTATTTTGACAGTATAACCATTGCTTAAAATGGTGTCATTAGTAAACTCAGTATATTCTTCAGGAAAGTACTTTACATTTTCTGTAAAAGACAGTAGTAATTCTTTAGCAGCAACTCTATCTAAAGGTTGTTTTTTTGCATGATACCGACCATCACAACTAAATAGTGTAATTATTATTGTTATAATTAAAATGGAGTACTTAATCATAATCTAAACGTCTAAATCAAAAGTTTTTCTTAGTAATTCTAAATTAGGATTTTTTTCTTTAAGTTTTTCATATTTTTCAACAGGAGTGTAAGCATATTTTGTCTCTAACTGTTCATCAACAGTAATATCTAAAACTATATCATAGTTTTTAAGATGTTTACGTAAATAAGTCATTAGGTCAAAAGACTGTCGTTCAACCTCTACTTTGTTAGTAGAATTAGGAAAAGTCAACTGAATTGATACACCATCTGCTGCCAGTGTTGGTTTGTCAATAGATAATATAGATGCTAAATTAAATTTTCCTTCTTTTTCAATTTTTGACACAAAAGTATTCCAAACTTCAGTTAAGTCATCTTGATGAAAAGGTTCTCTTGGTAAGTTTTCTTCATCAACAACAACTTCTAATTGTTTAATTTGATGTTCTTTTTTTGCTCTTATACTTTTTAGCGATAAGCCAGATGTTCTTTTTTTATTAGTTGCAATACCATTTTCTAAAACAATTTTTGGTTTAGATGGAGTAGTAGGTTTTACTGCTTCCGCAGAAACTTTTGCAGTTGTATTTGTGTTACTTACTGTAGCTTCAGCTTTTGGTTTGGTAACTTTAACAGGAGTTATTCCAATTTTTTTGAAATAGGAAGGTGGAATTATGAACCGACTGCTATTTTTTTTTTCTCCATCAAAAGTGATAGAGGCTAATTGCATTAGGGTAAGTTCAACTAGGAGTCGCTGATTTTTACTGCTTTTATATTTCAAATCACACTCATTAGCCAAGTTAATTCCTTTAATTAAAAAGTCTTGACTTGCTTTTTGAGATTGTTCTAAATATTTAGTTTTAGTGTCTTCACCAACTTCAAGTAACTCTATAGTTACTGGGTTTTTACAAACTAATAAATCTCTAAAATGAGACGCCAAACCTGCAATATAATGGTGACCATCAAAACCTTTAGATAAGGTTTTATTAAACTGAATTAATAATTCAGGTATTTTATTTTCTAGGATATTATCAGTACTTTCAAAGTAAGTTTCGTAATCTAAAACATTTAAATTTTCAGTAACAGACTGTCTTGTTAGTTCTTTACCAGAAAAACTAACGACACGATCAAATATGGATAATGCATCACGCATTGCTCCATCTGCTTTCTGAGCAATAATATGTAAAGCATCATCTTCTGCATTTATGCCTTGCTCTGTAGCAATATATTTTAAATAATTTTTAGCGTCTTTAACAGTTATTCGTTTAAAATCAAAAATTTGGCAACGTGATAATATAGTTGGTATTATCTTGTGTTTTTCTGTGGTTGCTAAAATAAAAATACAATGTTTTGGTGGTTCTTCTAAAGTCTTTAAAAAAGCATTAAAAGCGGATTGAGATAACATGTGTACCTCGTCAATAATATAGACTTTGTATTTACCAACTTGAGGCGGAATACGAACTTGGTCTGTTAGATTTCTGATATCATCAACCGAGTTGTTTGAGGCAGCATCTAGTTCAAAAATATTAAATGCAAAATCCTCGTCTTCAGACTCAGTACCATCACTATTTATCATTTTAGCTAAAATACGTGCACAACTAGTTTTACCAACACCACGTGGTCCTGTAAATAGTAAGGCTTGTGCTAAATGATTGTTTTCAATAGCATTTAATAAGGTGTTTGTAATAGCAGATTGCCCAACAACGTCCTTAAAGGTTTGTGGTCTATATTTTCTGGCAGATACTACAAAGTGTTCCAAATTATATCGAATTTTTAAACATCAGTTGATGCTATAATAATGAATAACAAATTTAAAAAATACCCATTAAACTAAGAAACCTTATCCTTGATTTTATGGATAGTTATTAACAAAACTATAGTTATTGTATTTGTTGAAACTATTTAAAGTTTATTGTATATCTAATGTATTGTTTGTTGTAATTTTGCATTTAGTAAATCGCCTTATCGCTTTAAATTTAGTTTAAAGAGGAAAGTCCGGACACCATAGTGTAATCATAGTGGTTAACAGCCATCCACCGAAAGGTGAGGAAAAGTGCAACAGAAAGTATGTACAGGTCATGCTGTAGTGAAACCAGGTAAACTCTATGAGGTGCAATACCATGTATACTAACGTTTGAGCGTACACGCGCGATTGTTAGAGGGTAGGTAGCTAAAGCGTGTTGGTAACAGCAAGCTCAGATAAATGATAAGGGCTCTTTGTTAAGAGTACAAAATCCGGCTTATAGATTTGCTTAACTATAAAAAAACCATCTAGTAATAGATGGTTTTTTGTTTTATTCTTCTTCGTCGATAGTTTTATTTTCAAAAAAACTAAATACGTTTCCTCCATAACTTTTAGAGTGTGTATAGTTTTGTAATTGTGATAAATCTGTGTGTTTAGAATGTTCTACAATTAATAAGCCTTCAGTTTCTAGTAATTTGTTTTCAAAAATTAAGGTTGGAATTTTCGCAAATTCTTCAACAGGAAAATCATAAGGTGGATCTGCAAATATGATTGTATGTTGTTGTTTGCTTTTTTCTAAAAATTTAAACACATCACTTTTAATGGTTTGTATATCCATTTCAAAACTAGTAGCAGTTTCGTTTATAAATTTTATACAACCATAGTCTTGATCTATACATAAAATTTGTTCTGTACCTCTAGAAGCAAACTCATAGCTTATGTTTCCTGTACCAGCAAATAGGTCTAATACCGAAATATCATCAAAATAAAACTGGTTATTTAAAATATTAAATAAGGCTTCCTTTGCCATATCTGTTGTTGGACGTACTGGTAGCTTTTTTGGAGCTGTTATCCTTCTTCCTTTAAATTGTCCTGATACTATGCGCATTATAAGCTTTTTAGTAATGTAAAATGTAAGTGGTTCTGTTTTGGTTTTTCGGTAAAATCTAAATTGTCATTTCTATTTCCAAAAGACACATGTCTAATGTATTTATATGAAATTTGATAGATAGGATCTTCCTCTGTAACACTTCCTAAAAACACCACGTTTATAGTTTCTGGATTTAGTTTTAATTGTTCCAGAGTAAATATTAGGTAATATATAAAATCTTCCTTTGTATGATACTCAAAGGTGTTGTATAACAAAAGTTTTCCTTTTTGTATTGCTATTATCTGAAAATTAGAACTAGAAATATTAACATATACCTTAGCTTGGTCACTATGCTTTTCTAAAATTAATAATTTTTCTATTAATACGGTAGAGAAGTGGTTGTAAGTAAACGTACCAAACTGATCAAATATAAAATTGTTTACATTGGTAAAAGGCACATAAACATTAACACTGTCGTTACTAATTATTGTATCAAATGTAATGAAGTCTGTCTTTAAAATTTTGGTGTTAAATTTTAAATAATCAGCTAAAGCATCTTCTTTAAATAATGGTTTGGGTACTAATGTTGCCCAATCATTAACATGAATAATATTGATGTTATCAAATTTAATTTTTAATAACGCTTCTGTTTTAAAAAGATCTTTAACTGCATCTAGTAACTCTGTAGGTGTTTTTTTTATTTTAAAGTCTTGAGACTTTAAGTGTAAGACAGTATTATTGTCTTTTTTTAAAACACAAAAAGAAAGTCCACTCAAACTAATTTGAATGGACAATTCTAAGTTGCTTGAATTATGTATTGTATTACTCGTTACTGCCATAAGTTTTAGGCCAGTTTCCAAGTGTTTTAAAATCGCTCATTGATCCTACACGTAAAGCATCACCATTAACACCTTCAACAGATATTACTTGATTTTCTTTAAGTCTTAAGTTTTTGTCTTGATCGTATAAGATGTCATCTTTTTTAACATATGCTTCAAAAACAGGAATTTCATTTCCGTTTTCATCTTCTAACATTCCAGCATCCATTGTAAATTTAGTACCTTCTTTTGCTAGTGGTACATTCATCATGGTTTTGTATCTGTCAGTATCTTTAAATAATCTGTCTTTTACTGGTTCATAACCAATAGTGTCAACAATAACTTCGTCTTTAAACATAGTTACACCACCATAAGCTAAAGTTCTTTCTTCATCAACAACACTAGTGTCTCTTCTTTCTACTAATGTAAATTTACCGTTTTCGATAAATCTAATTAATTCGTCATAACTTTTAGTGAATTTTCCAGTAACAGTTCTGTGCGCTAATTGTGCATCTCTAATATCTATTAAACGTTCAATAGCTGCAGCGTAACGTTTTTCTTTAAGTTTATTAAATTCAATTTCGCCATAAACAGAATTAAATGTGATATAACCTAAAAAGATTATAAGTGCCCAAAGCGCTATTGTTAAAAAAGGTTTTGCTTTAGTTGGGATAAATTTGTCAATAAGCCAAACAATCAAAATTGTTAGTAAAATTGCTCCAAGTACAATAAGTGCTAATTTTATCATAGTATTTTATTAAATTTAATTAAGGTCAGTGACAAATCTACAATTTTTTTTTATTCGTTAAAACCATTGTTGGTAAAAATGATTTATATATTTGATAAAAAGTTTACAATTTACACAATTTAATGACTAGTTCTCAATTTTATTCCCTTATAAAACAGCATTTTCCGTTTAATCCAACCACAAAACAAGATATTTTACTTTTACAACTTTCTGAATTTATTTTAAATGATAAAGAAAATGGAGTGTTTTTGTTAAAAGGTTATGCTGGTACTGGTAAAACCACCATTATTGGTACAATTGTAGCAAATTTATGGAAGATCAAAAAAAGTGCAGTTTTGATGGCTCCAACAGGTCGAGCAGCCAAAGTAATCTCTAATTATTCTAAAAAAGAAGCATTTACTATCCATAAAAAAATATATTTTCCTAAAAAAGAAAGAGGAGGAGGCGTAAAGTTTGTTTTGCAACCCAATAAACACAAAAACACCATTTTTATTGTAGATGAAGCTTCTATGATACCGGATTCGCCAAGCGATTCTAAATTATTTGAAAACGGATCATTATTAGATGACTTAATGCAATATGTTTATCAAGGACATAAATGTAAACTGCTTTTAATTGGTGACACTGCTCAGTTACCTCCAGTTAAATTAGATATTAGTCCAGCTTTAGATGTAAATACGCTTAGTTTAAACTATAATAAGTCAGTAACTAAAATGGAACTTGATGAAGTTGTACGTCAAGGTGAAGATTCTGGTATTCTAGAAAACGCTACCATTTTAAGAGAAGCTATTTCTGACGGATTTTATGACAGCTTTAAATTTAATTTAAAAGCTTTCAAAGATATAGTCAGATTAGTAGATGGTTATGAAATTATGGATGCTATAAATGACTCTTATAGTAGTTTGGGGCATGAAGAAACCAGTATAATTGTTAGAAGTAATAAACGTGCAAACCTGTATAATCAACAAATACGTAGTCGTATTTTATTTAATGAAAACGAGCTATCTGCAGGTGATTACCTAATGGTTGTTAAAAATAATTACTTTTGGATTAAGCCAACAACCGAAGCTGGTTTTATAGCAAATGGTGATATTATTGAAGTTTTAGAAATCTTTAGCATTAAAGAATTATATGGTTTTAGGTTTGCAGAAGTTAAAGTGCGTATGGTTGATTACCCTAAAATGCAACCATTTGAAACCGTTTTAATGTTAGATACCATTGAAGCCGAAACACCATCATTACCATATGAAGAGTCTAACCGATTGTATCAAGAAGTCCAAAAAGATTATGAAGACGAAACCAGTAACTATAAAAAATTCTTAAAAATAAAAGGTAATAACTACTTTAACGCACTTCAAGTTAAATTTAGTTATGCCATAACGTGTCATAAATCACAAGGTGGTCAATGGAATACGGTTTTTATAGAGCAACCTTATCTACCTAACGGAATAGACAAAGACTACCTTAGATGGCTATATACTGCAATTACTCGTGCAAAAGAAAAACTATATTTAATTGGTTTTAAAGACGAATTTTTTGAAGAAGACCATTAAAATACCTTATTTTTATACTCTAATTTAAAACTTAGATGAAAATAATAGCAATGATTCCTGCACGATATAGTGCATCTCGTTTTCCTGGCAAATTAATGAAAGATTTAGGAGGAAAACCTGTCATTACACGTACTTATGAAGCAACAGTTGATACCAAATTATTTGATGATGTGGTGGTGGTGACTGATAGCGATATAATTTATGACGAAATCAATAAAATTGGTGGTCATGTTTTAATGAGTAAAAAAGAACACGAATGTGGTAGTGATCGTATTGCAGAAGCTGTTCAAGATTTAGATATAGATATAGTCATTAATGTGCAAGGCGATGAGCCTTTTACTGATGCAGAGTCTTTAAAAAAACTGATTCAGGTTTTTAAAGAAGATAAAGATCAAATAGTTGATCTAGCATCATTAATGGTAAATATTTCTAATTGGGAAGAAATTAAAAACCCAAATACAGTTAAGGTTATTGTAGATCAGCAAGATTTTGCATTATATTTTTCAAGAAGCCCAATACCTTATCCAAGAGATGAAGCTGTAGCTGTAAAATACTTTAAACATAAAGGTGTCTATGCTTTTAGAAAACAAGCCATACTTGATTTTTATAATTTACCAATGCTAACGCTTGAAGCTTCAGAAAAGATTGAATGTATTAGGTATTTAGAATACGGTAAACGAATTAAAATGGTTGAAACCGATATTGAAGGAGTAGAAATTGACACACCTGAAGATTTAGAACGTGCAAAAAAACTATGGAAGTAGATTATAGTCATATTAAAGTTATCGGTTTTGATGCTGATGATACACTTTGGGTAAACGAAACGTATTTTAGAAATGCTGAGCAAGAATTTGCTAAACTTTTAAGTCAGTTTGAAACCGAAAATAAAATAGACCAAGAACTATTTAAAATGGAAATTAAAAATCTTCCTGTATATGGTTATGGTGTAAAAGGTTTTGTGTTATCCATGGTAGAAATGGCTTTAGAGCTTTCAAACCATACGGTTTCAAATGCAACTATATCTAAAATTTTAGATATAGGTAAAAATATGATTAATGAAAAAGTAGAGCTGTTAGATGGTGTAGAGGAAGTACTTAAACAATTATCTAAAAAGTATAAGTTAATTGTTGCCACTAAAGGTGATTTACTGGATCAAGAACGTAAACTAGAAAAGTCAGGGTTGTTAGATTATTTTCATCATATCGAAGTTTTAAGTGATAAAAAAGAAGCTAATTATTCTAAATTATTAAACCATTTAGAGATTAAGCCTTCAGAGTTTTTAATGATAGGTAACTCTCTAAAATCAGATATTTTACCACTTGTTAATTTAAAAGCCAGTGCCATACATGTTCCGTTTCATACAACTTGGTTGCATGAGCAAGTAGATGTTAATACCAACGATTCAAAACAATATCAAACACTTAAAAGTCTAAAAGACTTACCCAAATTATTAAAATTATAATTGAAAACATTAGATATAAATACCTGGAACAGAAAACAGCATTTTGAGCATTTTTCAAAATTGAAGGATCCTTATTTTGGGGTAACAATTCCTTTTGATGTAAGCAAAGCCTACGCTTATGCTAAAGTTAATAATGTTAGCTTTTTTGGTGTTTATCTTCATGCATGCATGACCGCTATAAATGCAATAGAAAATTTGAAATATAGAATAGTAGATGATGCTATTCAAATTTGTGATACTATCCATGCTTCGGCTACAATTATGAGAAGTGACAAAACCTTTGGTTTTTCTTTTATAAATTATGATCCAGACCTAAATGTGTTTTTATCTAATTTATCTGCCGAAAAACGAAGAATTGAAAACTCACACGACCTGTTTCCACCAGTTAATGCTAATAATTGCATACATTGCTCAGCATTACCTTGGGTGAATTTTTCCGGTCATAAAGAGCCCACTTCAGGCGCAGTAGAATCTGTTCCTAAATTAGCATTTGCTAAAGCAATTAAAGACAATGACCAATTAATGATGAATGTAGCAATTAGTGTTAATCACGCTTTAGTGGATGGTTATCATATTGGTTTATTTTCAGAATTATTTCAAGAACAATTAAATAAGTAATAAATTTACAAATAAAGACTAAAAGTCAATGAGTTATAAAAATTTTCCAATGGTGTCAAATGTAGTATTTGGACGTGGTAGTTTTAATCAATTAGCAGATATTATTCAGCCTAAAAGATTAAACACTAAAGCACCATTTATATTTTTTGTAGATGATGTCTTTAAAGGAAATGCTTGGTTAACCTCAAGAATACCATTATCCTATCAAGATAAAATAGTTTTTGTATCTACCAAAGAAGAACCAAAAACAGAACAAATAGATCAGTATGTAGAGGATATTATACTAAACTTTAAAGAACGTCCTTCTGGTATTATAGGTATTGGAGGTGGTTGTTTGCTAGATGTAGCAAAAGCTGTTGCTATAATGCTTAATAATGATGGAGAAAGTAAAGATTATCAAGGTTGGGATTTGGTAAAAAATGAAGCTGTTTATCATGTTGGTATACCTACAATATCAGGAACTGGAGCAGAAGTTTCTAGAACAACTATTTTAACTGGTCCAGAACGTAAATTAGGTATCAATAGTGACTACACTCCTTTTGATCAAGTTATATTGGATCCAGAATTAACTAAAGATGTACCGACTGATCAATGGTTTTATACAGGAATGGATTGTTATGTACATTGTATAGAATCTTTAAAAGGAACCTATTTAAATGCTTTTAGCCAATCTTATGGTGAGAAAGCATTGGAGCTTTGTAAAGATATTTTTCTAGGAGATCATTTAACCGAAGAAGAAGCGCAAGATCAATTAATGATGGCTAGTTGGCATGGCGGAATGAGTATTGCCTACTCTCAAGTCGGTGTAGCACATGCTATGAGTTATGGTTTAGGTTATTTGTTAGGTATTAAACATGGTATTGGTAACTGTATTGTTTTCGATCATTTAGAAGATTATTATCCTGAAGGAGTAGCAATGTTTAAACAAATGAAGATTAAACATAATATAACTTTACCTCAAGGTATTTGTAAAGATTTATCTGACAAAGATTTTGATATTATGATAAATGTTGCTTTAAGTTTAGAGCCTTTATGGGAAAATGCAATTGGTGAAAACTGGAAAGACACAATAACTCACGCAACGCTTAAGGCATTATACCAAAAAATGTAATATGTACTGGTTAGCAAAATTTATATATTTTAAAGTTATTGGCTGGAAAGTAGTTGGAAACACCAATTTTTCTCAAGACACGATTAAAAAAGCTGTTTTTATATCTGCACCACATACTAGTAATTTTGATTTTATTATAGGCATACTATTACGTAAGGTTACTCAGGTCAAAACTAATTTTATCGGTAAAAAATCATTATTTACGTGGCCATTTGGTTATTATTTTAGAGCTGTTGGAGGTGTACCAGTAGACAGAAAAAACAAAGAGAATAAAGTCTTATCTATTGCTAAGCTGTTTGAAAATAAAGAAGAGTTTAGATTAACCTTAGCACCTGAAGGTACTAGAAGTAAAGTAGAGGAGTGGAGAACAGGTTTTTACTACATAGCAAAACAAGCCAATGTACCTATCATTATGTTTACAATGGACTTTGGTAATAAGCAAAACAAAATATCAGAACCTTTTTACCCAACGGATGACGTAGAAGCTGATTTTAAATATATGAAATCTTTCTTTAAAGGAGTTAGAGGTAAAATTTCAAAAAATTCGTAATAAAATAAGTTTTTTTACTAAAAATTAAATTTTGGTACGGGATTTGTAATACTATAATTGTAGTACTTGATGAAACATACAGTAAACTTCAGTCACTAAAAAGAAACATTAAAACTACTACGCTTGCACAAATAAAAAGCGCTTTTAAGTTTATCTTAAAAGCGCTTTATTTTTTTATAGAATTTAAATTGTTTTATTTTTTATTAGGAATTTCCTCAGTTTCACAATTAAATAAACTTTGTTCCATAATTAGTTTAGAGACACCTTCTGGTAGCATTTGTTGCCATCCATCTTCTCCAGAATTTATCATTTTTAAAACCCTTCTAGAAAACACCTCTAGTGTACTTGGGTCAAAGTCTGTGATATCTACAACCTTTCCATTGTATTTAAAGAATTTATATAATTCTTTCATTCGTGGATGTACTTTTAAAGTATCACTGGTAGTTAAAGTACCATCTTCATCTTTCATTGGGTACAGGTAAACACGTAAATCTTTAAAGAATAATTTACCAAATGCTTCTAAGATACCACCACTTAAGTGTCTGTAATATTTCTCGTCAAAAATATCTACAAGATTATTTACTCCCATTGCTAATCCCATTCTGTTTTTAGAATATTGAGAGAAGTATTCTACCAATTTATAGTATTCCTGGAAGTTTGAAATCAATACAGTATGTCCTAAAGAGCATAACAAACGTGCACGATCCATAAAATCTTGCTCATCAATTTCACCTTCAGCTCTTAGGTTAGATAAAGTAATTTCAAAAATAACCTGAGTATTGTTTTCGTCTACTTTATTTTCTTTAATAAACATCTCCAAAGACTTTTCATACATGTCAATATTAACTTTAGTTACAGGTCTAAAACTACCACGTAACGCTAATATATTTTTCTTGTATAAAACTCTTGCTGGTAATACATTATTTCCGTCAGGAGCAAACATGACAGCATCAGTCATTCCGTTTTTAACTAATTGTAAACTCATTAGACGATTGTCTACATCTTTAAAGACAGGTCCAGAAAAGTTAATAGTATCAATTTCTATTTGATCTTTATCTAAGTGGTCGTATAAATAACGTAACAGTTTTCTAGGTTCGTTGTACTTATAAAAAGCACCATAAATTAGGTTCGTACCTAAAATACCTAAAGTTTCTTGTTGTAATCTTGCATCGTTTTCTTTAAAACGTATGTGTAAAACAATCTCGTTGTATTCTTCTTCTTCAGGATCAATTTGATATTTAATTCCTACCCAACCATGTCCTTTATATTTTTTAGCAAAATCTATAGTTGCCACAGTATTAGCAAAACTAAAAAACATTTTGTGTGGATTTTTTTCTCTTCCAATACGTTCTTCAATTAATCTAATTTCATGAGCTACCATTTTACGTAAACGTGCTTCGGTTACGTAACGTCTATCGTTTTCAATACCATAAATAGCATCACTAAATTCTTTATCATAGGCAGACATTGCTTTTGCAATAGTACCAGATGCTCCTCCAGCTCTAAAAAAGTGACGCACAGTTTCTTGTCCAGCTCCAATTTCAGAAAACGTTCCGTAAATATTTTCGTTTAAATTAATACGTAATGCTTTGTCCTTCAGAGACGGAATATTTTCAAACTCTTTATCTCCTTTTAGCCTTATTTCCATATAAAATTTACAATGATGTTAAGTTTTACAAAGGTATCAAATAACTATAGCAAACAAAAAAAATATTCTATTTTTGTGAGAAATCTTCAACCATTGAAAATAACATTTTTAGGCACAGGTACATCACAAGGAATTCCTATTATAGGAAGCACTCATCCTGTGTGTTTAAGCCAAAATCCTAAAGATAAAAGGTTGCGTGTTTCTATAATGATAGAGTGGGATAAAAATACATTTATTATAGACTGTGGACCAGATTTTAGACAGCAAATGTTACTTAATAATCCTACTAAAATTGATGCTTTATTATTTACACATGAGCATGCAGACCACACTGCTGGATTGGATGACATAAGACCATTTTGTTTTAGACAAGGCGAATTGCCGATTTATGCACATAAACGTGTGATTAACGAGCTTAAAAAGCGTTTTGAATATGTTTTTGAAACAGAAAATAGATATCCTGGAGCGCCAACAGTAGCTATTAATACTATTGAAAATAAGCCTTTTGAGATTAATAATAAAACAATTATTCCTATTGAAGGTTTTCATTATAAGCTTCAAGTATTTGGTTTTAGATTTGAAAATTTTGCTTATTTAACAGATTTTAAAACAATTACTGAAACCGAATTAGATAAACTTAAAAACTTAGATGTATTAGTTATAAATGCTTTGCGTATAGAAGCCCATATTTCGCATTTTAATCTAGAAGAAGCTTTAGCAATTATAAAAATATTACAACCTAAACGCACCTATTTAACACATATTAGTCATTTGTTAGGGTTCCATGAAGAAGTCCAAAAACAATTGCCAGATAACGTATATTTAGCTTACGATCAATTACAAATTACGATTTAAAAAAACTTAAAAAAATGAAGAACAAAATCTTTATGTACCTGTTTATTTTTACATTACTAATAGTAGTGTTTCAATATGTAAATTCTAAAAAAATATTAGAAGACAGTAGTAAACGTATTGAAGTTTTAAGAATTAATAACGAATCCATGAAGGATTCTTTAACAACTTTAAATGATGAGTTATCAGATTTGTCATTGTTTGATTTACGTTACAACCAAGATGCAAAAGATTATTTTTTTAACAAACAATTAGATACTGAAGCATTAATTCCGTTTTTAAAAAACGAATTGTATAAATTAAATGAAACCGAAGGAGAACATCCTTTAATTCCTTTTGCTGCTTCAGAAGGCAGAAAATTACAATTTAACACCATTAAAATGTTAAATCACAGATGGATTGTTGCTGATTTTTCTGACGGTCAATTTTGGGGAGAATTACTAATACAATACTTTATAACTCCAGAACAAAATGTTGATTTTGAAGTGCTAGATTACCTTTTATATACTAGATAAGGTTAAGAAATATTTTTTCAATCTCAAAGATTCAAAATAAAAAATCCCTAATTAATAAATAAGCATTTATAATTAGGGATTTTTTGATTATTTAATTGTAGTGTTTAAATCAAATTGACTAACCAATCTTTAAATTCGTAAAAATTTTGAGGTGCAACACCATGTCCAACCGGAAACTCGCTAAACTGATGTTTAATGTTTAATGCTTCTAAGAATTTTGGAGCTTGTCTTGCCCAATCCACAGGAATAACTTGGTCTACAGTACCATGTGATCCGTAAAAGTTAAGATGTTTATAAGCCGAAGCATCTTTAGCAGTAAATAAATCTTCATTGACATAACCACTTAAAGCGATAATATTATTTACTTTTTCTGGGTATGTTAAAGCTACTGCATAGCTTAAAATACAACCTTGGCTAAACCCTAATAAGGATACACTATCTTTATTCACAGGATAGTTAGCAATAGCCTGATCTATAAATGTAGCTATTAAATCTCTAGATTCTATGGCTTGATCATTATCGCTCCATTTACCTTGTTCTGCATCAAAATTAATAGCATACCAGGCATTACCATAGGGTTGCATTGGGTAAGGTGCTCTAACAGATATTATAAATAATTCTTCTGGTAGCTCTGTTGTAAAGCTAAATAAGTCGTTTTCGTCACTACCATAACCATGAAACAAAATAAGTAAAGGTGCATTTTCTTTTAAAGACGATGGTCTTGTGATGTGATGTAAGTTAAAGTTTTCCATTATTTACCTAGTCCTTTAAAAATTTTTTGAAAAATTGGTCCAATAAAAGGAGCTATATTTTTTTTTCCAGTTGCAGCTCCTATTATTCCATATAAAAATAAAATTCCAAAAAATATCCAAAACGGAAAGTAAACCATATCACTTTGAAAAAATGAAACTTCAGTTACGGCAACTTCCTGGTCAACATTACCACCACCTGCTATAAAAAAGAAATAACCAATGAGCATATAACTTAAACAAAGACCTAGTCCTTGTCTGCAATGAAAAGCAACAAAATTGTTTTTTTTATCTTGATTCATAATTATTGAAATAATTGAGCCTATTATGGTTAAATAAGCAACCACGCTATATATTCTTCCTTCTTCTATTTCTTTATTCTCCATTATATTATAATACTGTTTTATTATTTGCGATTATTCCGTAGGCTTTTCCTTTTAATTCTTGATCTAAAAAGGCACTGTTTTTTGATTTTGAAACAATATCACTTTCCGCGAAAGCGTATTTTAAATCAGGATTAAATAAAGTTAGGTTTGCTGCTTCACCTTCATTAATACTATTAATTTTTTGACCAAATCTAGTTTTTCCTTGTGTTAATAACTCAATAGCTTTTTTTGTAGAAACTACTGTATTTAAAGCTCCAAATGCACTTTCAAGTCCAATGGTACCAAAAGCAGCATGATCAAATTCTACTTTTTTGTCTTCAATTGTTTTTGGATCATGATCACTTGTTACCATATCAATGGTTCCATCTTTTAAACCTTCAATTAAGGCATCAACATCCTTTTTTATCCTAAGTGGTGGATTAACTTTATAGTTGGTGTCAAATTGAACCAAAACATCGTCAGTCAAGCATAAGTTATGTATGGCAACACTACAGGTTACATCAAGTTTTTTGTTTTTGGCTTCTCTTATTAGAGCAACACTTTCAGCAGTTGAAATGGTTGGAATATGTAGTTTTCCTTCCGTATACTCAAGTAAAAATAAATCCCTAGCCACTTGCATAGCTTCAGCTAGATTGGGGCTTCCTTTTAAGCCTAAAGAGGTGCTTGTCAATTCTTCATTAACAATTCCTTTGCCAGATATTTTTGTTTCGATAGGAAAAGAACAAACTAAACCATCAAAATTACTTGCATATTGCAGCGCTATTTTTAATAAATTAGGATTACTTACAGGTTTTTTATAATCATAAAAAGCAACAGCTCCAGCGTTTTTCATATCAAATAATTCAGCTAAATCAATACTTTCACTGTGTCTAGTTAAAGCGCCTATTGGTAATAAGTTAACTGCATTGTTTTGTGCTTTAGAAAGTACAAAAGCCACATTGGCATTGGTATCTATAATTGGATTTGTGTTGGCTTGTACAGCGACACTAGTAAATCCAGATTTTGCTGCAGTTTTTAATCCATTAGCAATGGTTTCTCTATCTTCAAAACCAGGTTCTCCAAAACTAACACTACTGTCAAACCAACCTTGTGAAACGTGTAGATTATCTAAGGTTATTGTTTTGTAATTGTTAGTATTATCAATGCTTTTAGCAATTTTAGTAATCTTACCTTTTTCGATTAAAATATCACAAATTTGATTATTAAATTTACTTGAAGGATCAATTATTGTTGCTGTTTTTATTAAGGTGTTCATTTAAAATATTTTAAGATGAGCATTTCTAAAATTAGTAACACGAGTCCCAAAATTACAAACCATTTCCATAATTCGTTAACTTTAGTATCGTTATTTATGTTATCTAAAACAGTAGTAATCGAGTTACTAACTGTTGTGTTATTAATGTTGTCTAGATTAAGATAGTTTAAGTTACTCTCGGTACGATTGTAATTATAACTTACATTTTGCAATATTTTGGTTTTATCTTTAATATCGTAAATACCAGCTAATTCTGGTATGTCATTAGTTTTGATAAGGACTTTATTATTAAAATAATATTGTTCTGGGATGATTTTGTCATTACCATTAACTAAAGTTAATACCGCATCTTGCTGTAAATTTGTAGCCACATCATAACTAGTATTTTGCCCAATGGTATAATATAATGTTGTTGTGTTTAAACTTTGCTTTGCTATGTTGTAAAACGTTGGAACAATTAAATTTATATTTTTAAAATTTGAATTATCCGTATTTATAGGAGCCGAAAAGACATACAAAGACTGGTTTTGTGATAAAAAAGGTTTGTTATCTTCAAATTGTAAAATTGGTGTTGCTTTTAGATTTATCTGAGGAAAATAACGTTCTACTTTAGGATATTGAAAATTATCTACTTGTTTTTCAAATACACCATTAGCATACAGTGGATGCGCATAATTTATTGTTGTTATACGCTTTTGGTTAGCATTTATTGCGCTAAAAGGTGCAAAATTAAAACGCTGTAAAAAGGTGTTGTAATTATTAAGGTTTCCGTTTGTGTTTGGTATAAAAACAACCGAACCTCCTTGGTCTGTAAAAGCTTTTAAAGCAGTGGTTAGACTTTCTGGTAAAGCTTCAATTTCATTAATAACCACTAAGTTTTGTGTGTCAAAAAGACTGTAATCTAAAGTGTTTGTAGTTTTTGTAGTAAAAATGAATTCATCTTCTGTGAAAATTCGACTTAAATAACTGTCATTAGTATTACTAATAGCTAAAACGTTAATTTTTGAAGGCGAGTTTATATTGAAATATAAGCTGTTATCAAATTGTAATTGAGTATCTTCAATGGTTATTTTTCCTTTTGTAACTTGATCATTAGGAATAGTAAATACAGTGGACGCTTTTTGGTTTAAATCTACAGTTGCTTTGGATAATAAATTATCATTATTATAAATTGAAACTGGTAAAGTAATTTTTGATGTACTATTAGTCTTTAATATAACTGATAACTCTATATTATTTGCTGTTTGTTTGGAAATATACAAACTATCAATACTTATATTACTTGTACTTTCAGGTTTTAATTGCACTAAATTTACAGTTAGATTTGTATCTTTTTTAATAGTGAAATCAGTATTTTTTTGCTGAAAATCTGAAATAAAAATCAAGTTTTTTACGGTATTATCTTGATTGTTAAATGTTTTTTTTGCTTTAAGTAAAGCTGCATTATAACTTAACTGATTAGAAGAATAATTAAGTTGTAATAAGTCGTTTTTAATAGCTTTAATTGTAGTATTTAAGTACGTTTCTGTATTTGTGACAATAGATAGGTTTTGGTTTTCAGGAAGGGTTTGTATTAAATCCTGAATAGCACGTTTTAATAATGGACCTTTATCACCTTTTGCTTGCATACTAAACGAGTTGTCCAGATAGATTACAGTTTGTTTAGCTGTATTGAATGCTTTTATTTTTGAAGTATAAGGTTGTGCAAAAGCTATAATAATAGCTGCTAATAAAAGTAAACGTGTTAATAGTATTAACCATTTTTTTATGGTAGCACTTTTACGAGTTTGTAATTGTACTTTTTTAAGAACATCAACATTGGTAAAGTACTCTTTTTGAAACTTTCTAAGCTGAAATAAATGGACAATAATAGGGATAAGCAGTAAGAAAAGCGCGTAAAGAAGTTCTGGGTTTTTAAACTGCATTAATTTTAAAGTTTGTCAAAGATAATAATTGCATTTATATAATAGCTATTCACAAAATAACATTTTAACAAAATCTTAATGTTTATATCATGTAACAAATTATACTTTTAAGCGTCTTTATTTATAAGACCATTAACAAACATAATAATTAACAATGAAAAAACTATTAGTAACTACTTTAGCAACAGGACTTTTATTAGTGGGTTGTAACAGTACAAAAACAACCGACAAATTGGCGTCACAAACTCCAATTGCAACATCAATTGACTTATCTAAAGTCGTTAACGATAAAGCTCCTGTAACCATTAATCCAGGACGTTTTACAACACAAACTGTAACTTACAGATTACCAAGGGTTGTACAAGGGACTTACTCTGTAAGTGATTTTGGAAAATATATTGACGATTTTAAAGCTTTTGATTATAAAGGTAACGAGTTGCCAACTACTAAAGTAGATACTAATACGTGGACTATAGCCAATGCTACACAATTAGATTATATTACTTATAATGCAAACGATACATTTGATCAAGAAGCTAATTCTGGTGGTGGAATAGGAGGAGAAGTACCATTTTCTCCTGCTGGAACAAATATCGAGCCTACAAACTACGTTTTAAATTTACACGGATTTATTGGTTATTTTGATAGCCTTAAGGATAGTCAATATAGTTTAGACGTTACTGCACCAGTAGATTTTAAACGTACATCTGCATTACAAGAAACAGGTAAAACAACCAGTGAAGATGGTAAATTAGCAACTTCAAGTTATTTTGCACCAAGATATTTTGATATTACTGATAATCCAATGTTTTATGGAGAATTGGATGTTGAAGAATTTCAAGTTGGAGATATTAAAATTGTATTAAGTGTTTACTCGCCTAACAAAGTACATACAGCAGCAAGCATTAAAGAAGTAATGGAAAAAATGATGCAAGCTCAAAAAGCATATTTAGGAGACGTTAATAGTACACCACGTTATGATATCTATTTATATTTATCTGAAGGAAAGCCAGAATCACCTAAAGGATTTGGTGCATTAGAGCATCATACGTCTACAGTTGTAGTTTTAAGTGAAGATTCTCCTTTTGAAACTTTAGCCGAAAGCATGATAGATGTTGTATCTCATGAGTTTTTTCATATTGTAACACCTTTAAGTGTACACTCTGAAGATGTACACTATTTTGATTACAACCAACCAACATTTTCTAAACATTTATGGATGTATGAAGGTGTTACTGAATATTTTGCTACTTTATTTCAAGTAGATCAAGGTTTAGTAGATAATCAAGAGTTTTATGGAGATATTTTATCCAAAATACAAACATCTGCTAACTTAGATGATAGTATGAGTTTTACCGAAATGAGTGAAAATGTTTTGGATGAACCTTATGCGCCACAATATTATAACGTATACATGAAAGGAGCCTTAATAGGTATGTGTATTGACATTATTATGCGTGAAGAAAGCAACGGTAACAGAGGTATTTTATCTTTAATGAAAGAATTATCTAATAAATACGGAAAAAACAAACCGTTTGAAGACGATAAATTAATTGATGAAATTATCGCAATGACTTACCCAAGTGTTGGCGAATTTTTAAATACTCATGTTGTTGGTGGTACACCAATAGACTATTCTGTTTATTTTGAAAAAGTAGGATTAAAACTAGATTCTGGTCGTGTAAAAACTAATTATATCCAAAACGATGGAGCTTTAATTTTTACTCCAAATCGCGAAACTATGACTATTCCTTTTAGCGAAGCTGTAAAAGACAATAGCTTTTGGGCAGAAAATGGAGTGTTGCCAGGTGATGTTATAAAGACTGTTGATGGAGAAGCCTTAACTATGGGTTCTGCACAAAAGATATTAACTAATATGTACATGTGGCAACCAGGTAAAGATATTAATGTGGTTTTAGATAGAGCAGGGAAAGAGGTTGTTATCAAAACTAAATTAACACAGTCTTATACAACAGGAACTAAATTAAACGAAAATCCTGAAGCAACTTCTGCTCAAAAAGCAACAAGACAAGCTTGGTTAAAAGGCTAAATATTTATTAAATAGTTTGGCACAAAAATTGAAATGTTTAATTTTAAACAATGATTTGTAGATACTTACATTTTAATTAAGATACAAACTTAAAAAAATATTACAATGAAAAACTTTATTATGATTGCTTTTGCTTTATTTTTAGGATTAAGCACAGTACAAGCACAAGACGCTAAACAAATTGAAGATGCAAACTACGTTATACTTTTAGATAGTAAAGTATATCATTACACTGCAACAGGTGTTGTACAGTTGCGTAAAGAGTTAAAATTAAATAACGGGACTTTAGTAAAAACTGATGGAACTTATATTACAGATAAAAAAACTTTAAAACTTGAAGATGGACAATGTTTAGGAATGAGTGGAACATTATATAAAGATCAAGAAACTCTAAATAAAAAGCTTATTAAATACATGAAGCAATCATAGTATATAAAATTACAGATATTAAAAAGCCTAATCTTTAGATTAGGCTTTTTTATTTTTCTATGGTAAAGGTAAACGTACTTCCTTGATTTAATTGTGAGTTTAGATTTATGGTACCACCTAATTTTTTGACCAAATTTTTAACTGTAAATAAGCCAATACCTGTACCTTTTTTACCTTTAACGTCTGTTTGATTGTTGTTATTAAATAATTCAAAAACGTTTTCTTGTTGTTGTTTAGCTATACCATTACCATTGTCTTTTACTGTAAAAGTATAGTGTTTTTGATTTTCAGTAAAACTCAAATAAACTTCAGGATTAGCTTTATTATTATATTTTAAGCCATTATCAACTAGATTAATTAAAACTTGTGTAACAGCAGTAATATTAGTAAATATTTGGTTGCTATAAACTGTTGTTTTTAATTGGTTATCATTCAATAAAAGTATACGTTGTACCTCTTTAAACAAATCATTTACATTTATATAATCTTTGTCTTCATTTAATAACTCGTTAGATTTATAATGAATCAATATTCCGTCAATATAATTTTTTAAAGATTGGGCTGAGTCTTCAATATAGCCTAAAAATTCAGTAGACTCTTTAGTAAGCGTATTTTCTTTTTCTTCTTTTAATAAATCAGTTAAAGATACAATATTAGCTAAAGGAGATTTAAGATCATGAGACACATGACTAGCAAACTTATTAAGTTCGTTGTTTCTTTCAGTTAACTCTTGTTTAGTTTGATCTAACAACCTGTTGCTTAGTCTTAATTCGAATAAATTAATAACCTGTTTTGCAATGGTTTTTAATACTTGTTTTTGTGAGTCTGATAACTGTCTAGGTTTATGATCGTAGATACATAATGTGCCTAAAGGATAACCATTTTTGGTAATCAAGGGTACACCAGCATAAAATATTGTTTGATAAAGTTCAATAATTGGGTTGTCTTTAAATCTTGGATCAATTCTAGCATCTTCGACTATAAAAATGTCATCTTGTAATATGGCATGACTACAGAATGAAGTATTTCGTGGTGTTTCATTAAAATCTAGTCCATAATGAGATTTAAAAAAATTACGATCTGCATCTAAAATGGTAATTAAAGAAATTGGAACATCAAAAATTGTAGATAATAAACTAGTAATATTGTCAAAATCACTTTCTGGTAAGGTGTCCACTAATTTGTAATTGTTGACTTCAGATTGTCTTTCAATTTCATTAATTGGGTGATCAGGTATTATCATTTGATCGTATTATTTTATAATAGTTACGTATACACTTAATAAGTTGGATTTAAGATACTAAAATTTTTCAAAGACACCTAAACCAAATAAGGCAAAATCATATTTAACTGGATCATTTACATCTAGTTGCCTTAAACTATTGTCTAATTGGGTTAAAGCTTTTCCATCATTTTGTTTTCTGTCTAACAATCCTAGTTTACGTGCCACATTTCCAGAATGTACATCTAAAGGACAGGATAATTGAGCAGGAGAGAGGCTGTCCCAAAGCCCTAAATCTACTTTAGTGGTATTGGGTCTTACCATCCAACGTAAAAACATATTAATGCGTTTTGCTGCACTATTTTTAAGAGGATCACTAATGTGTTTTTGGGTACGTGGTAAGTGTTCTATTTCAAAAAAAGTGTGTTTAAATTGATGGATAGATTGTTGCAAACTGTTTGATGTTGCATGTTTAGCAAAAATAGCTTCTAAACCATTATGGTTAGTGTAAATATGTTGCAATCCTTTTATAAACGTTATAAAATCTGTGCCATTAAAAGTACGATGTACAAAGGTTTCAAGTTTTTCTAAATCAGATTCTTGATGATTCATCACAAAATCAAATGGAGATTGCTCTAATAAATCCATCATTTTATGACAATTATTTATAATGCTTTTACGGTTTCCCCAAGATATAGTTGCGCTTAAAAAACCTGCAATTTCTATATCTTCTTTTTTAGTGAATAAATGCGGAATTTGTATTGGATCACTATCAATAAATTGTGGCGTATTATATTGTTCTACTTTATTATCAAGAAACTCTTTAAGGTCTTGCTGTGTCATTTATTAATTGGTTACTGAATGATAAATGTATTTGAAGTTGTTGTAAAGATATTGCTATTTGAAGTTTCTATAGTTAATGTTAGCTTAAATTCTGTTTGTGACGGAATTGTTTCGTTAAAAATGAATAAGACATCATCTGGAGATTTTTGATGATTCATATTTGTTTCAGATGGATTGTAAAGTTCTACTATATCCATAGTGTTTTCAATATCATAATATGAAAAACTCATTATTTGATTTAAGCTTTCTCCAGCTGCTATACCATTAATTTCAGTATTTGCTGTAATGTTTAGATTTGTTATTTGAGATTCATAAACATAAATATTATCAGGACAAGTTGTGGCTAATGCTGAATTAATATTAGTATTGGAAAACATAGATATATCCTCTAAATCATAGATTAAATTTAAATATAATACAAAGTCTTCAGTAGTTGTAACTTGTGAGTTGTCTGTTAAATTAACAATTTCAATAGATTGTAAATTAACTAGATAGGTTTTTTCATTACAACAAGAAAATAGAAGGCATTGAATAGCTAGAAAGCATCCATAAATATACATTGATTTTTTTAGCATAAAATTGTTTTTTACAAGATGCTAAAAGATGTATTTAGTTGCGTTTAAAACTCTTAATTATTCTAATAATAATACAGCTGGAATAATTAAAATACCATTGTAACACGCGTGTAAAAGCATCGAATATATTAACCCTAATCTTACGCGTACATAACCAAATACTAGACCTATAACTATTTGTGGAGCTACTAATAAAGGAGAAAGTAACAATATTTGTGATGTTATTTCAAAATTAAAAATGTGTACATATCCAAATAAAATAGATATTACGTAAAATGCTATTTTAAAATACTTTGTACTAAATAAGGTTAGAGGACCTCTAAATATTAATTCTTCAATCACAGGAGCCATAATTACAGCAGTAAAAATTATAGTAAAAGGAGTTTCTTCCTCCATTAATTTATTAATCGCATGACTATCTTGACTGTATAAACCCAAACTTTCAAGTGCACCAATAAACAATCCAAATCCTAAGCCTAATAAAATACATATTGGAATTGCTGTAAAAACAATGCTTAATTTTTGGGACGTTGTAACGTGTTTTAATTGTTTTAAACGCGGATTTTTAACATAGTTTAGTATGGAGTTAAATAATAGCTTCATAGTTATATAATGTTTCCGTCTACCATAGTTAATTTACGATCTGCTAAATTTGCTAAAGTTTTATTGTGTGTAACAATAACAAAGGTTTGTCCAAATTGGTCACGTAATTTAAAAAATAGGTTATGTAAATTTTCAGCACTTTCGCTATCTAAATTTCCAGAAGGTTCATCTGCAAAAATCAGTTCTGGATTATTCACTAAGGCTCTAGCTACAGCAACACGTTGTTGCTCTCCACCAGACAACTCGCTTGGTTTATGGTTATAACGGTGTGATAAGCCTAGAAAATCAAGCAATTCTTTAGCTCTGTTTTCAGCTTCGTTTTTATTAGTCCCTTTAATATAAGCTGGAATACAGACGTTTTCAACAGCGGTAAACTCTGGCAATAATTGATGAAACTGAAATATAAATCCTATATGATGATTTCTAAATTGTGCTAATTGTTTTTCGGTTAAACCAGTAATATCTTTACCGTTAATTTCTAGCTGACTTTCTTTTTTATTTTCAATAAAATCTAAAGTTCCTAAAATTTGTAATAAAGTTGTTTTTCCTGCTCCAGAAGCTCCTACAACACTTACAATTTCGCCTTTTTTGATATGAACATCAACACCTTTTAGTACGTGTAAATCTCCATAATATTTATGTATATTTTTTGCTTTAATCATAGTTATTTATAAAGAACGGAAATTACTACTTTATAAATTATTAGACAACAAATAATGGCTTAGCTTTGTTTTTTTAAGACGTTTTTAATATCGTTATAGTCAACAAAATAGACTAACCTTAATGAAACAGTGTTGCGTTGTTCTTGTTTAAATAAGTCTGATGTACTTTCAAACAAGTTAGCTTCAGAGTCGTTAGATAAGTTAAAAATCTGATTGCGATATAAAGCTGTTAGTTGACTTCCAGGTGCAAATTGCCAAGTGTAGCTTAAATCTAAATTCCAAGTATTAAAATTAATGTCTGGATCGTAATCTGGATCACTATTTATAGTGTTTTTGGTGTAAATAGAAGACCGTTCTAGACGTCCATTATCCTGTAAAACATACATGTCGTTATCATAAGTTACAGTACTTAAATAGTTTCTAAAACTTAAGGTTAAAGCATTAAACGAGTTGAAGTTGTAACTACCAGAAATACTTGCTGTCATGTCTATGCGATCACGTTGACCAAAAATAATCCTATCGTCAATATCTTGACCATTTACATAACCTCTGTCTGCTGTATAGTTGTCATAGTCAAAACCTAATACCATTAAAAACTTATCGTTAAATTTAAATCTTGGATTTAAACCAAACCAAATATTGTTAAAATTTTTGCGTGTGTCATTAAATAAACGTCCATAACCAAGATTAGCATCTAGAGCAAAAAACAAGTTGTAATTACTGGATATCCATGCGTTTGATTGTGCATAGTTTTCGGTAATAAAATAGCTGTCAAAGCCATTTCTAGGTTCAAAATAGTCATATTGTTTACCAAAATTAAAATTACCATTTATACCTAAATTGTGTAATGTTTTAGTTTGACCATTAAAGTTAAAACCAGTATTAGCACCTGTAAATGTATTTGGATTAGCCAGTTGGTTATAATTTATCCAAGTACCAAAATAAGTATTGTTAAAGGTTTTTCCTGGCTCAAAGGTACGATAGCTAACTTCTGCATTAAAATTGCTGTAATTATTTCTAAATAATATACCAAGGTCATTAATATCATAGTTTTCATCAGCATAATCATAAGTCGCGCTATAACGTAAATTACCACTATTTTTTCCTAATCCAACTCTTGCTGTATAGCCATTATCTTTTGATGCTACATCATTAAAGGTGCTCATTTTAACTTCTGCAATTGCTCCGTAAGTGTTTTGCTTGTTAACTAAATCTAATAATAATCCTGTTACATTAGCGTCTCTAAAATCACCATCTCTAGTTACATTAGTATTAATTAAGGTTACAGCAGAGTTTTTATTAAATTGTTGGTCTAAAACCATGATATTGTAATTGGCTAATGGCTCAATCACTTGGCTACGTTTTTGACCAGTTTCTGTATTAGTAATGTCTACTGTTGTTTTTTCTGTAATAGCATTAAAAAAACCAATACCTAAACCTTGCTTTGTACGACCAGAAACTTTTACAGCATTTAATAGTTGAACTTTTTCAGGAAACTCTTCAAAAGTTTCATTGTCTTGAAGATTTAATCTTCCTGAAGCACGATCTCCAATACGTCTAGAATAAAATAAGTTTCCTTTGCTAAAAAGGTCTACACCTTCAGTAAAAAATTGACGTTGTTCAGAAAATTGTTGTTCAAAAGGACCAAGGTTTAATTGTACATCATCAAAACCTGCTTGACTAAAGTCAGGTATTAATGTAGCATCTAAAGTTAAGTTTTCGGTTAAACCGTACTTAATATCCATTCCTGCAGCAAAATCGCTTTCGGTTTCACCGTCAAAAGTACTAACTAATCCAGAAGCATATGGAAAAAAGCTTAATCTTGTAGGAGGACTAATGTTTTTAATCCCTTTTAATTCAGCGTTATAAAGTCCTGCATTACCTTTGGTAACATCAATTGGACTCCAAGTCATTTGTTCTCTAGTTTTACGATAATGTCTATGAAACTGAATTCCCCAAGTTGGATCCTCTTGTTGCGTAAAACGCAAAGCACGATATGGTATTTTAATTTCGACAATCCAACCGTCATCAACCATTTTGACACTACTTTCCCAAACTGCATTCCATCCAAAATCCTCACCATAATTTGGGCTTTCAACAGCATCAGCTTGTGTACCAGAGCTAAAAACGAAAAATTCGGTATTATTTTGTGCATCATTATTTGGATTAAATATCAATCCAAAAAAATCAGCTTGACCAAAATTATCACGCTGTGTAAATTGGCGCATGATGTCTTCTTTTACATCATAACAATATGCAGCAACGTAGATCCCAGAATCGTCATATGTCATTTTAACAGATGTTCTTTTATTGTCTGGAGCAACATCACCAACATCAGGTTTAAACTCGGTAAAATTTGTTGCAATTTGTGCATCATTCCAAGCCTTGTCATCTAAAACTCCATCTATTTTAGGAGGATGGTCTGTGCGTTTAATTTGATACGTTGGTTTAACTTGTGCTAACGTTTGTAGTGATACAAAAATGACTGATAGTAAAGTAAAAAAAGATTTCATTTAATGTTTTGGTTGATGATTACTGTACTAAAGACTAACTATTTTTAGCATTGTTACAGTATGATTTTGCAAAACTATATTTGAACTAAAAAAAATCTCTTAATTAAACGTTAAATATTTCTTTTACCTATAGTCGAATAAATATAAGCTATGTTAAATTGATTATTTTTATATTATGAAAGAAGAAAATTTACAAACAGCAACTTTTGCAGGAGGCTGTTTTTGGTGTACCGAAGCCGTATTTTTACGCATTAAAGGTGTTGAAAAAGTAGTTTCTGGTTACACAGGAGGTACCATTAAAAATCCAGTTTACAGAGAGATTGGTACAGGTAGAACAGGTCATGCTGAAGGCATTCAAATTTTTTATGATGCTACAATTGTTGCTTTTACAGAGCTTTTAGAGTTGTTTTTTGCCACACATGATCCTACAACTTTAAATAGGCAAGGACATGATATTGGAACGCAATATAGGTCTGCAATATTTTATAGTACAGAAGATCAAAAAGATAAAGCAGAAGCTTTTATACAATTGCTAGAAGACCAAAACGTATTTAACGATCCAATTGTTACAGAAGTTACCCAATTAGGTCCTTTTTATATAGCAGAAGACGTGCATCAAACTTATTATGATAGAAATAAAGAAGCCTCTTATTGTCAGTTTGTTATTGATCCAAAAATTAATAAATTGAAACAATATTATACTGCTAAGTTAAAAGAAAACTATATTTAAGATGCTTTACAAAAAAAATGAAGAATATAACATGTAAGTTACTGAAGATGTCAAACAGCCTTATAAAGTTATTATTGAATAGTTAGGTGAAGATAGTTGACACAAAGAGTTATTAAAAACACCAGAACGTGCAGCAAAAGCAATGTGAGTTTTTAACTTAAAGTTATGATTAATATGTTGCTAATTTTTTTTGGAATACTATTTGCTTTCTATTAATTAGAAATACAAAATATTATAAATGAATATTAATAACACAAACAAATACACCAAACTTTTTTTAGGAATTATCTTTGATGCTTTAGGTTATGTCAGCTTTATTATACCTGGTATTGGTGAGTTTTCTGATATTATTTGGGCTCCAGCTTCGGCTTGGTTGATGACAAAATTGTATAAAGGAAGAACAGGTAAAATTGCAGCTGTATTTTCTTTTATAGAAGAAGCTTTACCTGGTTTAGATATTATACCATCATTTACCTTAATGTGGTTTTATACTTATGTATTTGGTGATCAGGCTAAATCAGATCAAGTAATGCCTAAATAATAATTTATTAAAATAGTTTCCATATTTGCACACGTAATTAGATGTATTGTAAACGTTAAGTTTGGCAATAACCTGAAATTTGTAATATGAAACAAATATCAAACTTCGGGATTTTTACACTACTATTTGTTAGTAGTTTAACCATAATGGTAGGTACAGTTATTGCGCCTTCATTATCAGGTATAGCACAACATAAAAATTTAGCATTTTCACCTAGCTGGTTAATTACTTTGCCATCACTAGGCGTTGTTCTTTTTGCACCAATAATAGGACGATTATTACCTAAACTAGGTGCAATTAAACTTTTAAGCTTAGGACTTATACCATATGCAGTATTAGGTTTTATTGGTGCGTTTATTACCAATAATTATATATTAATATTAGATCGTATTTTACTTGGTGCAGCAACTGTTGCTATACAAGTATCAGTCACAGCTTATATTGCAGATTTCTTTACGGGAGAAGCTAGAATAAAAATGATTGCTTGGCAAGGCATGTCTATAGAGCTAGGAGGAGTGGTATTTTTGGCAATTGGTGGAGTATTAGGTCAAATACATTGGCAATTTCCTTTTTATATTTATTTAGTAGCTATTATTTGTTTGTTTTTGGTCGTTAAAACATTGCCAAAAACTAAATTTAGATCACAGAATATAACAACGGATACAAACGTAAACAAAAGGAACACAAGACAGGTAAACCTAATATTTATAGCGTCACTTTTAGCTATGATGTTGTTTTTTGTTGGTTTTGTAACTTTACCCATATACTTACCAAATTCTTTTGGTTTTACAGAGTCAGAAACAGGATATTTAATGGCTTTTATATCTGTAATAGCTATTATTACAGCAAGCCAAATGCCTAAAATGGTAAGTGCTTTTGGAGAGAGTAAAACTGTAACCATAGGATTTGTTTTTTTTATGCTAGGCTATTTAGTATTATCTACAACACTAAGTCTACCGTTTTTGGTGCTAACTACTATTTTTATTGGTATTGGTTTTGGATTTACAATTCCATTATTAAATCATATGATGTTAGAGGTAAGTACCTTAAAAACTCAAGGTAAAAACTTAGGATTATTTTCAATGGGTGTGTTTGGAGGGCAATTTTCATCTACATTTATAGAGTATGTTTCTAATAATTATACTGCAATCTATGCAATTTCAGCAGGATTGGCAGCAATAATTGGAAGTGTTTTATTCTTTCTTTTTTCAAAAAAAACTAAGTATTAAATATGAGAAAAATCTTCTTACTTTTGAAGTAGAGTTAAAAGTAAATGAAGACAGAGCAGTGGAATAGTAAAATTATAATTGTTGAACAATTTGAAAGTAATGACCAATTACTATCAGATGCTTCTATGGGAATTTACTTTCATTTAGCAGATAATAACCAGATGATTATTCATTTTAAACCTTTAAATGAAGTGTTTAAACAAGAGGTTTTTACTACATCTGAAGGTCTTTTAATTAATTTTGAACGTGATTTAATAGATGAAGATGATATTGAATATGCTTTAGATGTCATGTCATTATTTAATAAATATCCAAAGTTTATTTTAAACAAATTAGTAGAAATTAAGCAAGTACAAAATATTATAGGTTTACTTAAAACTGAATATAATAATAAAGAGGCCTCTTATATAATGTTTAAAACAGTTTTGAAGGTTTTAATTTTACATTTAATAAGATATCAAAACAATCAGTTTTTAGATCAAGATTTAAACCAAAAAAGGGTGTTTCAGTTTTTAGAACTTATGGAAACAGAGTTTTTAAATCAAACCAAAACCTTATTTTATGCTAATAAAATGGGAATAAGCACTAAAAGATTAAATCAAATTTTAAAAGAAAAATTAAACCTTACAGCTAAGCAAATCATACAACAACGACAAGTAACTGAAGCAAAACGAAGACTTGTTAAAAGCGAAATAACGACTAAAGAACTAGCTTTTTTACTGGACTTTGATTCGGTTAGTAGTTTTTCAAGGTTTTTTAAAAAAAATGTTGGTGTTAGTTCAACCATTTTCAAAACAGATTATAAAAAAAATATCCCGTAAATTTTACGGGATATTTTTTTTATTAAATAATAGAAATTACTCTACTACTACAGGGAAAATAGCTTCAATATCTGTTTCTCCACCAGCATTAGTAATATCACCATCACTTACGCCTTCAGCAGACTTGTTTGGCTCATGAATTAATTTAATAGTAATGTTTCCTGTTGATGCAACATCAGCAGTTGTTAAAGTAAATTCTAAACCTAATGGGTTTCCATCACCATCAAAATCTACGTAAGCAAATGTTGCTACATCATTTGTTGCTGTGTAAAAAAATTGGTGCTCATCATCCTCTTCTTCAATTTCTTCATTAATTGATTCAGCAGGACTTTCTGTTTCATTTAATAACTCTAAGTTTACATTATAAGTTGTACCTATAGCTAAAGGAGAAGATACTGTAATTACCGCATCATCTGGTCCATCACCATCTGAATCTTGTTTTTGTAAAGTAATTTCTGTTCCTCCACCAACTGGTGTTAATGTTGCTGTTAAAGTTGTGATAACTTCCTCTTCATTTACAGGTACTGGGTTGTCTGTAGCATCATCATCGTTAGAACATGATACAAATGCAATAGCTGCTAATAAAATAAGAGATAATTGTTTTAAATTTTTCATTTTTAGTGTTTTGTGTTAATAATTTAATTTTAATTGTAACATAATATTTCTTCCTAGATCATCAGCAAAATATCTTGATCTATTTAGGTTTTCTCGGTAATCTGTATTAAATATATTAGTAATGTTTAGTCCAATATTTAAATTGGTTTTTTCAGATATATTTAATGTTATATTACTTTGTAAGTGTAATAAATGATAGGTTGGAGGTGTAGTACTTACATCTACCAATACCATTTGATCAGTTGTAGGGTTGTAGACTTCAAAATTATTGTTTGGATAATCATTCTGTCTAAAAACCAGTTCGCTTTGTAATTCGGTATTTAAATTCAGCCATTTTTTATTTGTGTAGCCAATACTATTTACAGTTTTTGTTGAAGGCATATCAATTAAAGCATCATTTCTAGTTAAATCTCTTCCTTTTATAAAAGACGACTTATTATTTATATACCATTGGTTATTAAAGCTATAATTAGCTGTTAGATCCAATCCATATAAACTAGCATTGGTTTGATTATAACTCCAAACCGGAAACGCACCACGTATGGTTTGTGTTGTTCCTGTTGGCTCTATAAAAATATAATCGCTTATGTGATTATAAAATGCTTCAATGTTTAATGTCAATGCTTCGTTTTTATAGTTATACGTACCAGAGACACGATTGGATGTTTCTTGCTTAATACGTAAGTCTCCTAATTCAATTCTTGCTGCAGAGTGGTGTAAACCATCACTAAACAACTCAGAAGCATTAGGCGCTCTATTTGATAAACCATAATTAAAAATGAAATTACTATTGTCATTTAATTGATAAGATATTCCTGCAGAAGCAGATACATTATGGTAATTTAAAACTGGATTTACTAGTAATTGTGTGCCTAAATCATCTATAACAAGATCTGGAAAATCTGTGTCATAACCACGTTCTTCCCAACTACTTGTTCTGTAGAATTTTTTAGCATCTATCTGATTAAAGTCATAACGTAAGCCAAAGTCTAAATTAATGTCATTATTTAGTCTTAAAGACGAAATAACATAAGTACCTAAATCATATTTATCATAATCAGGTATTAAACGTCTGACACCAGTTGTTGGGTCTGCAAAATTATTCTGAAAACTTGCATTTACACCAAATTGGTAGGTCACATTACTTTTAGAATCTAATTTCACATTAGTTTTTAAAGTATGCGTTTTTAATGTTAAATCTACAGCTGGCTTGTCTTTATCATCTCCAACACGAATATCATACTCATAGCGATGGTTGTTTTGATAGTCATACTGAATGTCTACACGTCCAAATTTTTTAAAACGTTTATAAAATTCGGTTTTAAAGACTTGGTGTGTAACTTCTTGTTTTGGAGCGTTAATATCATAACTAAAATCTTCAATAACTGAAGGTTCAGGGCTATTTATAGCGTTTACTAAATCATTAACGTTTCCTATGTGTGATGATCTTAAAATACCTATTTCGTTATCTAAATAACTATAAGATATATTAAACCCTTTTTCAAAAGTTTTAAAACCACCATTTACAGAAAACCCTTTAGTGTTTAAACCTGTATTGGTTAAGCTATAATCAGGTGCCTCAAAATCACCAAAACGTTTTAATGAAGCTTGAGCACCTATATACCAACCTTTTTTATACGTTTTAGTTAAAGAAGAGTTTAGATTATAACCTCTACCATTACTATGACCTGTAATAATTGTTTTACCGTAAAGTGAATCTTTTAAACTAATTTTTGAAGGCTTAACAACAATAACACCACCAATAGCGTCTCCACCATAGGCTAAAGCATTTGCACCTTTAATAACGTTAATACTTCCTGCTGTATTTAAATCAATGTTTGGTGCATGCTCAATTCCCCATTCTTGGTCTTGTAGCCTAACACCATTAGTCATAACAATAATTCTGCTACTATGTAATCCATTAATAACCGGTTTTACAATTGTGCTACCAGTATTTATAGAGGATACACCACTAACTTGTTTTAAAGCATCACCTAAATTAAGAGAGCTAAAACGGTCAATGGTTTCGGATTTTAGAATTGTTTCTTGAGTAGTTTTGGTTAATTTAGAGGTGTTAACACCTTTAACTTCAACTTCACTTAACGCTTCAATATGATGTTCTAGATTTATTTCTAAATAGGTGTCACCATCAATAGTTACGTCTATTTTTTTGGTTTCGCAAGCTAAATGAGAGACCTCTATTTTAATGACGTCGTTACATAGGTCATTAATAGAAAACTGTCCGTTAACATCAGTAGTAGTATACTTGTTAAGATTTTCAATAAAAATAGTAGCATTTATTATTGGCGTACCATCATGAAAATCATGCACTTCTCCAGAAAATGTAGAACTGCAATTTTGACTTTGTACAAAACTGAAAACAGAGAAGCACAAAATCGATATAAAATATTTCATCGTAAAAAAATTAGTTTAAAAAATACTTATTTTAAACTACAAATGGAGGTCCTCGAAGAGAGTAGGATAATTGCTGATAATTAAACTGAAAGTTATAATATGTATCTTTAATTTTAAAGAAGTTGTCTTCGATTATTAAATCGAAATTCTCTAAAAGTGTATAATATTGTGTATTGAGTTTAAATTTGAAAAATTCGCATTCTAAATCAATTTCATGCATGTGGTTAGTTGAATAATCTGTACACACCTCGTGCTTATGATCTTCAAAAACATGCGTAAACTTAACCGCAGACGGAAGCAATATAGCTAATAGTAAAACTACTGCTACATATTTTAATAAAAAATACTGTTCCTGTTGGTTATGCTTCAATTAATCTACAAATTTTCCTAATCCAAATCGTCTAATCATTTTCTTTTCAAATTCCCAAAAGAATTTATGTTGACCAGCTAACCAGCCAAAACAAACCAATAAGATTTGATAAAAAATAAGGCCAATGATAATATATAATATCCAATAGACAAAAACATTTAAGTTTTCTTTAGTAATTCCTAACCATTCAATTATTGGTCTTCCAATAAATACAGAAGAGCTTCCTGTGGCAGCAAATACCATAAAAATGCGAATCATTTCCCATTTATAATCTACTTTCCATTTATTTTCTAGCTTTTTAAAAAGAAATAAAATGAATTTTAGTAAACCAAAAGTGATGACAATTGTACAGATAATAACTAACAACAAATTACTGTTAATTAATAGGTTAGCTAATTTATAGCTAGAATAGAGTAGGGCTAAAAAACCTAAAATAGGGAATAGGAGCTGCCAATTTTGTTGGATTTCCCAACGTGTTTTAAATGTATTCATTTCAATTTTTGTCGTTGCAAATATATTGAAAAGCCTTTAATTAAGAGGAATCCGACCACCTAAAAGATTTTGTTTATATCTATTTTGAAAGTAAACAAAGTAGTTATATAGTTTATAATTAACCTCATAGCCATAATCAATATTGGATTGATAGTCTATATTTAATTCGTAAAGACTTGGGCTAAAACGTTGTGGCTGTCTTACGCGACTGTTCCACTCGTTAACATAAAATAAGTTTTTATTTTCAAGATATTGTTGAGAGTAATATCCTTCTGGTTGTGCTATACTATTTAGCCATGCATTAAAACCAGGTTCTATAATTATAATATCATACTCTGTTTCTTGGCTAGACAGTGTAATTGTGTCTCCAACTTGAACTGCACCTTTATCTGTATTAGTTATATGTTTTGGCGTACCACAACTAAAGGCTATTAATATGATAGTTATTACAAATAGTGTGTTTTTCATAACAAGATGTTTTACTAAAAATACAAAATATTTATACTTGTATCAAATAAAAAAGCCAAACATAAGTTTGGCTTTTAAATACATACTTTATAATTTGGATTTTATTTTCCGAAAAGACCTCCTAGTAAACCTCCAAGTCCACCTTTTTTAGATCCTCCACCTAATACCATTCCTGCTACATCGTCTATTACACTACCATCACCATCTGCATCTAATATTTTTTCTAAAAAGCTTTGTTCGTTTTTAGTTTCGCTACCACCAAGTAATCCACCAAGTAATCCACTTAAACCGTTTGTAGAACTTACATTACTCTGTGAGGCTTGTTTACCTAAAACACCCATTAAAATAGGAGCTGCAACTTTTAATATATTTCCAACAGCACCAGAGTCTAATCCAGATTTTTGACCAATAACTTGCTCAACACCATTTCTTTTAGCTCCTAATACATGGCCTAAAATTTTGTCACCATCATTTACTACTTCTTCATTTACTCCACCTCCAAAAAGGTCTCCTAAATTATCTAATATTCCACCATCATGTTTTCCTTTAATAGCACCTAATAATCCTTCTGCACCTTCTGGTGTTGAAGCATTACGTTCCATTGCTTTCATTAATACAGGTAATGCCATAGTTAATACGCTTCCTGTTCTGTCTTGATCAGTTCCTGTTGATCCTGAAACACCACTGATAATTGTTTTTCCTAAATCTGAGTTTAGTAAGTCTAAAATTCCTGCCATTTTATAAAAGTTTAATAGGTTATTTAATTTTGATATTTTAAAATTACAAAAAAAAGCCACATTTTAACAATGTGGCTTTCAATATATCAAACACTTTATAAAACATCGATAAAAACAATGATTTATCCGTTTAAAAGTATGTTTTTAATTTGTGTAGCTAATTCTGTTCCGATTCTATCTTGAGCTTCATTGGTTGCTGCACCAATGTGAGGCGTTAAAGATATTCTACCATTCATTAATAATTGTACTGCAGGAGTAGGTTCGTTTTGAAAAGTATCTAAACCAGCAAAAGCTAATTTACCGCTTTCTAATGCGTTAACTAACTCTACTTCATTAACAACACCACCTCTTGCTGCATTTATAATAGCAGATCCATGTTTCATGTTGTCAAACTGTGCTTTATCAATTATATAGTCTTCTTGTGCAGGAACATGTAAAGTTACAAAGTCCGATTGCTTTAAAACTTCATCCATAGATTGTGTTTTAATATTGAAACTTACAGATTGTCCATCAAAAAAGTCTACTTTAACATCTGCTGCTTCAATAAATTTATCGGCAGCTATAACTTTCATTCCAACACCTAATCCAATTTTGGCAACTTCCTGTCCAATACGTCCAAATCCTACAACACCAAGAGTTTTTCCTCTTAATTCAACTCCCTTTGCATAGTTTTTCTTTAGTTTTTTAAACTGAGAATCTCCATCTAAAGGCATGTTTCTGTTAGCATCATGTAAAAATCTTACACCACCATAAAGGTGAGCAAATACTAACTCTGCTACAGATTGTGATGAAGCTGCAGGAGTATTGATTACGTGTAATCCTTTTTCTCTAGCATATTCAACATCTATATTATCCATACCAACACCACCACGACCAATGATTTTTAATTCTGGACAAGCATCAATTAAGTCTTTTCTTACTGTTGTTGCACTTCTAACAAGAAGTACAGTAATGTTTTTCTCGTTGATGTAATTAATTAATTGTTCTTGAGCAACGGTTGTTGTACTGACTTCAAATCCTGCTGCTTCTAATGCATCAATTCCGCTTTGTGATACACCATCGTTTGCTAATACTTTCATTTTTTTAAGGTTTAAAGCTAAAATGTTTAATATTCAGCTTTAGTTAATTTATTTTAAATATTACAGTTATTAAAACTGTTAATTAGGCTTTACTTTCAAGTTCACTCATTACCTCAACCAGTACTTTTACACTGTCAAGAGATAATGCGTTATACATGCTTGCTCTGTATCCTCCAACACTTCTGTGACCATTTAAGCCATTAATTCCTGCTTCTTTCCACATGGTGTCAAAAGTATCTTTTAAATCGTCATTGGTTAATGTAAATGTTGCATTCATGTCAGAACGGTCTTCTTTAGCAGCAAATCCTTTGAATAATGGGTTTAAATCAATTTCAGAATACATTAAACGAGATTTTTTCTCATTTTCTTTCTCGATAGCAGCAATTCCACCTAAATCTTTTAACCATTGTAAGGTTAACATTGATGTGTATACAGCAAAAACAGGAGGAGTATTAAACATACTACTTTTGTCAATATGTACTTTATAATCTAACATTGATGGAATTTTACGAGAAACTTTTCCTAGTATATCCTCTTTAACAACTACTAAAGTTGTACCTGCTGGTCCCATGTTTTTTTGAGCTCCTGCATAAATTAAATCAAATTGAGAGAAGTCTAATGTACGTGAAAAAATATCACTACTCATATCACAAACTAATGGAATAGGTGATTTAGGAAAGTTTTTAATTTGTGTACCAAATATGGTGTTATTTGAAGTTAAATGAAAATAATCATGATCTTCAGGTATATCAAATCCTTTTGGTATATAGTTGAAATTTGCTGATTTAGATGAGGCAACTTCTGTTATATCATCAAATATTTTTGCTTCTTTTATAGCTTTGTCAGACCAAGTTCCTGTATTTAAATAAGCAGCTTTTTTTTCTAGTAAATTTTGAGCTACCATTAAAAATTGTGTACTAGCTCCACCTTGTAAAAACAATGCTTTATAACCTTTGCCTTCTAAGCCTAATAACTCTAAAGCTAAGGCTCTAGCTTGTTCCATAACATCAACAAAAGCCTTGCTTCTGTGGGATATTTCAATTAAAGATAAACCGTTGTCAAAATCTAATAAAGCTTGTGATGCTTTTTGTAATACTTCTTGTGGTAAAACGCATGGTCCTGCGCTAAAATTATGTCTTTGCATGGTTACAAATTTTGTTTCTGTTTAACAGAAATTATGTTTTATTTTTTTACAATTAACAAAGGTGATAATTATTGTACTAATTTAAGTTAAGAATATAATAATTTATTAACTAGATTTTTAATAAAAATGTAATGGTATCCACATCATCTGCATAATCTGAAAGCTCGGGTTTTTGAGTTTTACCAAACGGAATTTCATTATCATCAAAGCCACTAGCGACTATACATTGTATTAGGTCTTTGTCAGTTTTAATTTTTTGCTGTAAAGCTTCAGTTGAATCATAAAATTCGTAAAAAACAGTAGCAATTGGTGAGGCATAACTCTGGTCTTCTTTTATCATTAAAAAACCATTTTCCAACATGTCAAATTCGCTCATTAAATATACAGCTTTATTATAGTCGTAATTATTAGCGTATTTGGCTTCGTTAATAATAGGATTCCATTTATACATGGCTTCAAAAAACGCATCAAAATTATAGTTTTTAGGGACAAATAGTTTTGATACGTTTCGGCATCCTAAACCATAATATCTAAAAATGTCTTCAGACAACAAATCTAACTGTTCTGAGGTTTCGTGACCTGTTAATATGGCTGCTGAATTTCTGTTTTTTCTTATTATTGATGGTTTGTCTTTAAAATAGTAGTCAAAATAGCGTGCTGTGTTATTGCTTCCTGTTGCAATAACTGCATCGTAATTTTCTAATTTATCTTCAGTAAACCTAATATTACCTTTTAATTCTGGAGCTACAGTTTCTAAATACTTAGCTAAAAAGGGGAGTAGATGTTTGTCATTAGAGGACTGCTTAACTAATACATTATGACCTGTTATTAAAACACTTAAAAAGTCATGAAAACCAACTAAAGGAATATTTCCAGCCATGATAATAGCAACCGTTTTTGGTTGTACATCGCTAAAATTATAATCTTTAGTCCATTGTTTAAGATTATCTTCAGATAATTGTTTACTCCAACCATCTAATGTAAATTGTATGTTTTTTTGTGTAAACCAACCGTTATATTCGTTGGCTAATTTGATTTGATGTTTAAAACCATCAAAAAACAAATCGTTATGCGGAATGGTTTCATTTTTAGTAATTCCTTCTGAAGAAAATTGACTAATAAATTGACCTAATTTTACAAAAGCTTCTAATATGTAATCTTTGTTGCTCATTATTATTTGTATAACACCTTTTTTGGCTTTATTTTTGCACCACAAAGTTAAGTAAACCAAAAAGAAAAATTACAATATGGCTATTATTATAACAGATGAATGTATTAATTGTGGAGCTTGTGAGCCTGAATGCCCTAATACTGCAATTTACGAAGGTGCTGACGATTGGAGATATAAAGATGGAACAAGTCTTGACGGAAGTTTAGTATTGCCTAACGGAAAGGAAGTTGATGCAGACGAAGCACAAGAACCAATAAGTGACGAGATATATTATATTGTACCTGACAAATGTACAGAGTGTGTAGGTTTTCATGAAGAACCACAATGTGCTGCAGTTTGTCCTGTAGATTGTTGTGTACCTGATGATGACAATGTTGAAGCAGAAGATGTATTGTTAGGAAAACAAAAGTTTATGCATCCAAACGGATAAATTATAAAACCTAAGCTTTAGCTTAATCCTTTATATTAAAATTAAAAAAGCAACTCAAAATTGAGTTGCTTTTTTTTGGTTTTAATTAGAGGGTTAGTTTTTTAAAACTTATAGTTTAAAGATAAATTAAACATTGTTCCAAGTTGACTAAAATGGTAACCATCATAAGTCATTTGTGAGTAACGTTGATTAAATGTAATTAAATTAGATTGGTTTTTTGTAGCTGCAGGATCTGCTAAAATAGCTTCACCAGCTGCATTTTCGGCTTTAAATTCCCATTCAGGTAACACATTTAATAGGTTGTTAACGTTTAACGACAATGTTAATTTTTCTGAAGCATTATAATTTATACCTAAATCTGTTACTATTTTAGGTATAAACTCTGTTCGTAAATCATCACTCATACCTTGTTGTTTAAAAGTGGTTTTACCAAAATAGGTGTTGTTTAGAGAGAAACCAAATTTGTTAATATCATAATTAACACCTAAAATCCATTTAGATTTAGGTCTAGAAGTGAAAAACAAAGCTTCTTGAGTTGCGTTTACAACAGACTGTCCTGCATTTGCGACTAAAGCAATGTCTTTAACATCACCATCTCTTTCGTTTTGAATTGTATAGTTACCAGATAAGTTTAAATCTAAGTCACCTTCACCAATACTTATATTTTTTTTACTTAATACTAGATCTATTCCTGAGGTACGTGTGTCTATTGCATTAGAGAAAAAACTAACATCGCTTAGGTTGTTGTTAGTTAATAAAATATCTAATGGATTAGTTGGATCTCCTGTAGCACTTATTTCTGAACCTAATACAATTCTGTCTTCTACAGATATGTTATAATAGTCTACAGTAAAAGTTAAATTATTAGCTAATTTACCACCAAAACCAATTGTAAAGTTATTAGACGTTTCAGCATCCAATTCTGGTATACCTAATAGCTTTGCTTGAGTGGAGACGTTATTTATTAAACCTCCTACTTGTATTCCCTGACCAGCTATAAAGCTGTATTGTGCTTTTTGAGTATATATTTGATGTAATGTTGGTGCTCTAAATCCTGAAGAAACAGAAGCTCTTGCAGTTAAGTTGTCAGTTAATTTGTAACGTGTACTGAATTTATAAACAAAAGTATTACCAAAATCTGAGTAATTTTCAGTCCTTATGGTTCCGCTTAATAAAAAAGCATCACTAACATCATAGTCTAAAGAGAAATATCCACCAATATTATAACGGTTAAATTTACCTGAATTTTCAGGACTATTTCCAGCAAACGAATCTGCACCACCACCATCATAAGATGCTAATTCTCCTTCAATAATTTCAAAGGTTTCATTTCTAAATTCAGCACCAAAACCAACACTAACTTTATCAGAGAGTACTCTAGAAATGTCTATGTTACCTACATTATGGGTGAATTTAGTACCTCCTGGATCAAAAGATTGTTGACTATTTTCTCTGTAAAGTTCAGTGGGTTCAAATTCACCTGTAACTGGGTTATAAGTAGGTGAAAACACAGCATTTCTATTATGGGACTGACTAACGGTATAGGTTTGTGTATTTCCTCCAGTTGTATAACTCAAATCAACATTCCAATCGTTAATTTTAGTTTTAATTCCAATAGTACCATTATAATCGTTTAGTAATCCTTCAAAAGTAGGTGTGTATCCATCATATCCTCCAGGAGTGTTAGGATTGTTGCCAGGAAAAAAATCATCTAAATAAGAGAAGTAGTCAACACCATCAACATCATCAGGATCAAAAGCTTGGGCACGTCTCCAATATGGAGTTCTGTTATTTGCAAAACTATTTACCTTTTTGTAGACGTAAGCAGCATTCATGTATAATTCTGTATTATCACTTAAGTCAAATCCACTATTTATTAAAAATTTAGAAGCTGCATTCTCTGGAGATCCATTAATGTTATCTGCATCTGGATTACGTGATAAGTATTCATTAACTGAGGCTAGTCCAATAGAGTTTCCTGTAATGATGTTTGTTGCATTTGGTAGTGGGTTGCCATCAGAATCGTTTGGGTTAACATATACAAAATCATTAAATTCTCCTTCAGCATCAACCGTTCCTGGTCTATTAGCTAAATTAGTTTTAGAAAAATCAATAGTATAGTTAATAAAACCTTTATTATCACCAATTGTTGATCCATTGTTTACTGCAATACCAATCATTTCTCCGTCACCTTCGCTTGTAATTCCGCTTCTTAAGGTTGCAGAACCAAAATTTGCGTTGTCTTTAAGTATTATATTCATTACACCAGCAATAGCATCAGACCCATATTGTGCTGAGGCACCATCACGAAGTATTTCTACTCTTTTGATAGCATCAGTAGGTATTGCAGAGATGTCTGCACCAGTTTCTCCACGTCCAGGAGAAGTTTGTGTGTATAATAAAGCACTTAAGTTTTTTCGTTTCCCGTTAATTAAAATTAATGTTCTACTTGGTCCCATGTTTCTAATTTCATAAGGATCTAATAAGGATGTAGCGTCATTAACAGGTGTTTGTACAGTGTTGAAAGAGGGGATTCTGTACTGTAAGGCTTTATCAAATGTAGGTTGTCCAGTAGAAGTTAATTCTTTTACTCCAACAACATCAATAGGTAGTGCACTATTGACGTTACTTCTAGGAGCTGTTCTGGATCCAACCAATACAACTTCGTCTAAAGCTTCTCCACTAGTTAGTGTGACATTAAAGTTGGTTGTGTTGTCAACACTTAGTTCTTTAGTTTCATAGCCAACATAGCTAAACACCAATACAGCTCCATCAGAAACATTAAGTGTGTAATTTCCATCAAAATCCGTTGTGGTTCCGTTTGATGTTCCTTTTTCAACAACATTAACGGTTGGTATTCCGTAGCCATTAATGTCTGTCACTGTCCCAGTAACACCAGTTTGTGCTTGTGCAAATGCTACAGTAAATAGTAGCAAAAACATAATTTTCAGTTTTTTTATCATTTAAATAAAATTTTGGTTAATTACTGCTAATTTATATTAAAAATGTAACAATTCACATTAATATTCTTACAATTTTAGTTTTAAACTTGTTGATAATGTAAGATTTAGGTTAATTTTTTAGTTAAAACAAAATTTAACTTTAGTTGTATTTAATTCTTGTTAAGTGAGAAATAGTTAATCATATAGTGCTATATTTGCATCCTTAATTTGTGATAAATTTTTAGTAAATGAAAGCAGGAATTGTAGGATTGCCTAACGTTGGTAAATCAACCTTATTTAATTGTTTGTCTAATGCAAAAGCGCAAAGTGCAAACTTTCCATTTTGTACTATAGAACCAAACATTGGAGTCGTTAACGTACCAGATCCAAGATTAGAAAAATTAGAAAGTTTAGTTAATCCAGAACGTGTAATACCAGCAACTGTAGAGATTGTAGATATAGCAGGATTAGTTAAAGGTGCTAGTAAAGGAGAAGGTTTAGGAAATCAGTTTTTAGCTAATATTAGAGAAACTGACGCTATCTTACATGTTTTGCGTTGTTTTGATAATGACAATATTGTACATGTTGATGGTAATGTAAATCCAATTAGAGATAAGGAAACTATTGACATGGAATTACAGCTAAAAGATTTAGAAACTGTAGATAAAAAATTAGATAAAGTAAAACGTGCTGCTAAAACTGGAAATAAAGAAGCTCAAGCAGAAGAAGCTGTTTTGCTTAAAATTAAAGAAGCTTTAGAAGCAGGAGTATCTGTTAGAGCTATTGAATTTTCAGAAGAGGATTATAAAGATTACGTCAAACCGTCTCAATTAATTACCGACAAACCAGTAATGTATGTTTGTAATGTAGATGAAGGTAGTGCTGTTTCGGGTAATCAATATGTGGATTTAGTTAAAGAAGCAGTTAAAGACGAAAACGCTGAAGTGTTAGTTTTAGCTGTTGGTACAGAAGCAGATATTAATGAGTTAGATGATTATGAAGAGCGTCAAATGTTTCTTGCAGATATAGGTTTAGAAGAGCCAGGTGCAGCTAAATTAATTAGATCAGCTTATAAATTATTAAACCAACAAACGTATTTTACTGCTGGAGTTAAAGAGGTTAGAGCATGGACCGTAAATGTTGGTGCAACTGGTCCTCAAGCAGCAGGAGTTATTCATACGGACTTTGAAAAAGGTTTTATTCGTGCAGAAGTTATTGGTTACAATGATTATGTAGAGTTTGGAAGTGAGGCAAAGGTTAAAGAAGCTGGTAAGATGCGTGTAGAAGGTAAAAACTATATAGTTAAAGATGGAGACGTTATGCATTTCTTATTTAACGTGTAAATAAATTATTACAATAACATTTAAACGCCATAATGATGTTAGTCATTATGGCGTTTTTGTATATATTTACATCATGCCATTAATAACACTTGAAACTATAATTGATGCAGATATCAAAACGTGTTTTGATTTGTCAAGAAATATAGATTTTCATACAGAGTCACTAAAACATTCAAAAGAAAAAGCTATTGCTGGTAAAACATCTGGCTTAATTGAACTAGGAGAAACTGTAACTTGGGAAGCGTTTCATTTTGGTGTTAAACAACAGCTAACATCAAGAATAACACAATTTAATTCACCTAATTATTTTGTTGACGAAATGGTTTCAGGAGTGTTTAAAAGTTTTAAACATGAGCATATTTTCTCTGTTCAAAACAATAAAACAATAATGGTAGACAAATTTTATTTTAAATCCCCTTTTGGAGTTTTAGGCAAAATTGCAAATGTTTTATTTTTAAAAAAATACATGTCCAATTTACTTAATACAAGAAATAAAAGTTTAAAAATCAAGGCAGAAATACTTGAAAAATGAGGTTTTTAATCAGATAAATTATCTATTGTTAATTACTTTATTAAGTCAGTGTTTCATTTTTTAATGTGTTATATTATATTAGCACAGTATCTCTAAATTGCACCAAAACCATATGTCAGAACAAACTAAATATACCGAAGACAATATACGATCACTAGACTGGAAAGAGCATATACGTATGCGTCCTGGTATGTATATTGGTAAGCTTGGTGATGGTTCTTCTCCAGATGATGGTATATATATTCTAGTAAAAGAAGTATTAGACAACTCTATTGACGAGTTTGTTATGGGAGCAGGTAAAACCATCGAAATTTCTATTCAAGGTAGTAAGGTTATTGTACGCGATTATGGTCGTGGTATTCCTCTAGGTAAAGTGGTAGATGTAGTATCTAAAATGAATACAGGAGGAAAGTATGATAGCAAAGCTTTTAAAAAATCTGTTGGATTAAATGGTGTAGGTACTAAAGCGGTTAATGCATTGTCTTCTTATTTTAGAGTGGAATCTTCTAGAGATGGTAAAAGTGCTTCTGCAGACTTTGAGCAAGGTAATCTTGTAAATCAAGAATTTTTAGAAGAAACCAGTAGACGCAAAGGTACCAAAGTATCTTTTGTTCCTGATGATTTAATATTTAAAAACTACAAATTCAGACCAGAATATGTAGTTAAAATGCTTAAAAATTATGTCTATTTAAATCCAGGTTTAACTATAGTTTTTAATGGAGAAAAATTTTATAGTGAAAACGGTTTAAAAGATTTATTAGCCGAAAAAATAGCCGAAACCGACCTACTTTATCCCATCATTCATTTACGTGGTGATGATATTGAAGTAGCAATTACACATAGTAAAACACAATATAGCGAAGAGTATAATAGTTTTGTAAACGGTCAAAATACCACTCAAGGTGGTACGCACTTAAATGCCTTCAGAGAAGGTTTAGTCAAAACTATTAGAGATTTTTTTGGTAAACAATATGATGCCTCAGATATACGTAAATCTGTGGTTAGTGCAGTCGCAATAAAGGTAATGGAGCCTGTTTTTGAAAGTCAAACCAAAACAAAATTAGGATCTACAGATATGGGAGGAGAGCTTCCAACTGTACGTACTTATGTAACAGACTTTTTAAAAACATATTTAGATAACTATCTGCATAAAAATCCAGAAACAGCAGATAAATTACAGCGTAAAATATTACAAGCAGAAAGAGAGCGTAAGGAACTATCAGGAATACGTAAATTAGCTAAAGATAGAGCTAAAAAAGCCAGCTTGCATAACAAAAAATTGCGTGATTGTCGTGTACATTTTGGAGATACAAAAAACGAACGTAACCTAGAAAGCACACTGTTTATAACTGAGGGAGACTCGGCATCAGGAAGTATCACAAAATCTAGAGATGTAAATACTCAAGCGGTTTTTAGTCTTAAAGGAAAACCTTTAAACTGTTATGGATTAACAAAAAAGATTGTATATGAAAATGAAGAGTTCAACCTACTTCAAGCAGCTTTAAATATTGAAGAATCCTTAGAAGATTTAAGATATAACAATGTAGTAATAGCAACAGATGCCGATGTAGATGGAATGCACATTAGATTGTTATTAATAACCTTCTTTTTGCAATTTTTTCCAGAAGTCATTAAAGAAGGACATTTGTATATTTTACAAACACCATTATTTAGGGTTCGAAATAAAAAAGAAACCATCTATTGTTACTCAGAACAAGAACGTGTAGATGCAATTGAAAAATTAAAACCTAAACCAGAAATTACTCGATTTAAAGGATTAGGTGAAATTAGTCCAGACGAATTTGTACATTTTATTGGTGAGGATATTAGATTAGATCCTGTAATGTTAGACGAAAACATGTCTATTGAAGAGCTGTTATCCTTTTACATGGGAAAAAACACACCTAAAAGACAAGAATTTATAATAGATAATCTTAAAGTAGAACTTGATTTAATTGAGGAAAGTAAATAAATGGCAGAAGACAACGACGACCTAACCAACGACAATTTAGATAATTTAGAAAACCAAGAACCTCAAGAAACCATTACCAGAATTACTGGTATGTATAAAGAGTGGTTTTTGGATTACGCATCTTACGTAATTCTAGAACGTGCAGTACCAGCTATTGAAGATGGTTTTAAACCTGTACAACGTCGTATCATGCATTCAATGAAAGATTTAGACGATGGACGTTACAATAAAGTAGCAAATATTGTAGGTCATACGATGCAGTATCATCCACATGGTGATGCTAGTATTGCTGATGCTATGGTTCAAATTGGTCAAAAAGATTTGCTTATAGATACCCAAGGTAACTGGGGAAACATCTTAACAGGAGATCGTGCTGCAGCCTCAAGATATATTGAAGCCAGAATATCAAAATTTGGTTTAGACGTTGTTTATAACCCTAAAATTACTGAATGGCAAGCCTCTTATGATGGTCGTCGTAAAGAGCCTGTAAATTTACCAGTAATGTTTCCGTTATTGTTAGCTCAAGGTGGAGAAGGTATTGCTGTAGGTTTGTCAACCAAAATTTTACCTCATAACTTTATTGAGCTTATAGATGCTTCAGTAAAACATTTACAAGGTAAACGCTTTACATTAGTACCAGATTTTCCAACAGGAGGAATTGCCGATTGTAGTCAATATAATGATGGATTACGTGGTGGAAAAATACGTTGTCGTGCCAAGATTAATCAATTAGATAAAAATACTTTAGTGATAAATGAGTTGCCTTTTGGGACTACAACATCATCATTAATAGATTCTATTTTAAAGGCTAACGACAAAGGAAAAATAAAAATTAAAAAAATTGAAGATAATACATCTGCTGAAGTAGAAATACTAATTCATTTACCTTCAGGATTATCTCCAGACAAAACTATAGATGCATTATATGCGTTTACTGCATGTGAGTCTTCAATTTCGCCTTTAGGCTGTGTTATTGAAGATAATAAACCACTATTTATTGGTGTTACAGACATGTTGCGTCGTAGTACAGATAACACAGTTCAGTTATTAAAACAGGAACTAGAAATTAAGCTTGGAGAGTTTGAAGAACAATGGCATTTTGCGAGTTTAGAACGTATTTTTATAGAAAACCGTATCTATCGTGACATTGAAGAAGAAGAAACTTGGGAAGGTGTAATTGAAGCTATAGATAAAGGTTTAAAACCTCATATTAAGCATCTAAAACGTGCTGTTACTGTTGAAGATATAACAAGATTGACAGAAATTCGTATTAAGCGTATTTCAAAGTTTGATATTGATAAGGCTCAACAAAAAATTGATGCTTTAGAAGAACAAATAGCCGAAGTAAAGCACCATTTAGCAAATTTAATAGAGTATGCAATTGCGTATTTTACTAGATTAAAAAAGGAATATGGAGAAGGTAGAGAGCGTAAAACAGAATTACGAGCTTTTGAGGATGTAGATGCCACCAAAGTAGTCATACGTAACACAAAATTATACGTTAATAGAGCAGAAGGCTTTTTAGGTACGTCTTTGCGTCGTGACGAATATGTTTGTGATTGTAGTGATATTGATGATATTATTGCTTTTACTGCAGATGGTAAAATGATGGTTACTAAAGTGGATAGTAAAACCTTTATTGGTAAAAATATCATACATGTAGCGGTTTTTAAAAAGAAGGATAAGCGTACCATTTATAACATGATTTATCGTGATGGAAGCAAAGGTCCATCTTATGTTAAGCGTTTTGCGGTAACAGCAATGACACGTGATAAACTTTACGATTTAACTAATGGTAATAAAGGTTCTAAAGCTTGGTATTTTTCAGCTAATCCTAATGGTGAAGCAGAAGTAGTGGCAATAAGTTTACGCCAAGTTGGAAGTGTTAAAAAGTTGAAATGGGATTTAGATTTTGCTGATATTTTAATTAAAGGACGTGCTTCTAAAGGTAATTTGGTGACTAAATATGCTATCAAATCTGTAGACTTAAAAGAGAAAGGAATTTCTACTTTAAAACCTCGTAAAATTTGGTTTGATGAGACTGTACAACGTATTAATGTTGATGGTAGAGGAGAGCTGATTGGTGAATTTAAAGGAGAGGATAAACTGTTGTTAATCAATCAAAAAGGTATAGTAAAGACAGTAACTCCAGAAGTGACTTTACATTTTGATAGTGACATGATTATCATGGAAAAATGGATACCAAAAAAACCGATTTCTGCAGTATATTTTGATGGAGATAAAGAACGATATTACGTTAAACGTTTTTTAATTGAAAATGAAAATAAAGAAGAATTATTTATAACAGATCATCCTAACTCGCAATTGGAAATTGTCTCTACCGACTGGATACCAGTTGCTGAAATAGTATTTTCAAAAGAAAGAGGTAAAGATAGAAAGGATAATGAAGAGGTTAATTTAGAAGAATTTATTGCTATTAAAGGGATTTCTGCTTTAGGAAACCAATTAACTAAAGATAAAGTAAATGCTATTAATTTATTAGATCCAATACCTTTTAAATCACCAGAAGAATTTGAAGCAGAGACAGTTGAAGTAAATGATGAAGAAGTAATTTCAGACAAAAAAGAAAATAATTCTGAAACTACTAAATCCGCAGAAAAAGAAACTAAATCTAATGATAATGAAGATAATGATGCTGACGACAAAGGTCAAGCTAGTTTGTTTTAATTGTTAAGTAAATCATAAAATGTTAAATATTTAAAACCTTGTTTTTGTTGTTTACGTAAGTACAGCAAAACCAATAAATATTTAACTTTTATGAAAACAACAAGATTAACAAAAATCACAATTTTTTCCCTATTTACAACTGTTTCATTATTATCATGCAGTGATGATGATGATAATTCTGTAGCTATGGATGACCAACCAGTAGCTTCCGTACAATTATATGCTTCAAATAATTCTGACGGAAATATTACCATTTATGATGTAACAGATCAAAGTGCTGTAACAACTTCAACTTTAATAACTGCAAGTTTAGCAGCAGATGGTGTGTATTATAATCAAGATGAAGATTTTTTACTACAAGCGTCAAGGTCAGATTTAGGTTTAGAAGGTTATAATACTACTAGTATTTTAACTTCTGGTACCACAATAAATGTGGATGCAGACGGAACTAATGATATGGAGAGTCCTAGGGAAGTAGCAGTTAATGGTAATTTAATTGTTGTTGCAGATAATGCAGATGTAGATGGTGATACTACTACACCAGATGGACGACTTTTTATTTATAGTAAATCAGGTAATAATATAACTTTAAGAAACACTATAATAACAGATTTTAAACTTTGGGGCATTACCTTTAAAGGTGATGATTTATTTGCTATAGTTGATACTACAAATCAATTAGCAGTATTTACAGACTTTTTAAATAATATAACAGATATGTCTTTAAGCGCTACAAAAACGATAGCTGTTGAAGGTATAGTTAGAACTCATGGTTTGACTTATGATGTACAATCAGACGTTATGATTTTGACTGATATTGGAGAAGCCTCAAATGGTCAAGATGATGGAGGATTCCATTATATAGAAGGTTTTACAAATAAATTTAACACGCTTTCTGAAGGAGCAACTTTAGCTTTAGATCAGCAAGTTAGAGTTTCGGGATCAGCAACATTAATGGGTAATCCAGTAGATGTAGCTTATGACGCAGCAACACAAACCGTTTATATTGCAGAAGCTGGTAATAGTGGAGGACAAATTTTAGCTTTTAATAATTTTGAATCAGGAGGTAATATTGCGCCTTTTATTAATAATAGTTTAGCAGCAGCTTCTTCTGTATATTTATCAAAATAATCTTAGCATAATATTTATAAAAAAAAAGCCATCCGAAAGGATGGCTTTTTTTATTTTTTCTTGCTAATTTTCTGGTTTAAAAACTCAACAAATAAAGAGAAAGCAATAGCAAAATATAAATAACCTTTAGGTATTGATCCAACTGTATTACCAAAAAATGTAGTATGTGATAGGTGACCAGCTTCTGTAATTAACATAAAACCAATCAATATTAAAAACGATAAACCTAATATTTGTATACTAGGATTACTCTCTATAAATCGTCTAATTTTATTAGCAAAAGAAATCATTATGACTATAGAAATTATAACTGCAACGATCATTAAAATTAAGTTGTAGTTATGGTTTTCAGACAGTCCATTAGTCATACCTACAGCTGTTAAAATAGAGTCTATTGAAAATATAAAATCTATAATTAAAATCTGAACCACTGCCTGTTGTAAGGACTTAATCACTTTTCCTTTAACCTGGTCTTCATCATGTTTTGGTGTATCAACTTTTTCTCTAATTTCAGAAGTTGACTTGTATATTAAAAAGAGTCCTCCAAAAAATAATATTAAAGCTTGCCAACTTAACTCAAGATGCATCCAGTCTAAATCCAACTTGTAAAACGGTTCTGATAAACCAACTAAAAATGACACAAAAAATAATAGTATTATACGTTGGACCATTGCTAATAACAACCCAATGTTAGTCACTTTACTACGTTGTTCTTCGGGTAATTTATTTGCAGCAATAGATATAAAAACAATATTATCTATACCTAAAATTATTTCAAGAAAAGTTAGGGTAAGTAAGGCAAAAATAGCATCACTTGAAGTAAAAAAATCTAACATAATTTATGGTTTTAGATAAGCAGTTCCTTTTTGTTTATTTATTTCACCTACATATGAGTATTCAAAAGTATAAGAAGAATCCGTTGTGGTTAAAATTTTAAGATGGACATCTTTACGTTCAGCCATATTTTTAGGATTAATAGTTTTGTAAATCACTTCACAATCATTGACCCATCTTACTTGAGTGCTGTCAATTTTACCATCATAAGTTTCAATTTGTAAACTATCGTTTCTTGTAAAATTAGATTTGTAGGTAATATTTCCAATTTTTACTTCACTGTAAAATTGTCCTGTTTTAAAAGTTTTGCAATCTCTTTCAATAGTGTAGCAACTAAAAAATGTAGTTATTAATAATAGGTATAAAATTTTTACTTTCATTAAAAAACGGTTTACTACAAAATTAATCAAATGTTTGTTTATTTAATCAAAAAAGTAACCTTTCTATAAATCGCGTATTTGAAAAATTTATGTACCTAACATCAAATTCGAGAAATTTGAAAAAACCAATTTATTTAGTAAAAAGTGTTTTTTTAATAAAAAAGAGAAAATATCTCTGATTTTAAAAAAAATGAATTTTTTTAGACGATATTTAAAATTAAGTAAGATTCACAAATTTTAATTTTCATAATTTGAAAAACTACCATCAGAATAAAAAATGACAATGCGATCAATTTTTTTTCCTTTTGAAATATTATGATTTAAATTTTGAAAAGCCTCAACATTTTTTAATTCTGGATTTTTAGGAATTTCTGAATCTAAGTTTTCAGAATTTGTAAATAAGTCCTGATCCACTTTTTTTGGAGTAGGAGGTTTTTCAATTTTTGGAATCGATATACTTTTTGGAAAATGTCCTTTTCCATTCATCAACCAATATAATTCTACTTCAGGAAAAGTGTCTAATACCTTCAAAACAAATTCCAAACTTGGTTTGTTTCTACCTGATAATATATGTGAAATACTAGAACGTTGTACACCTACTTTTTCAGCAAAAGAAGAGGCGCTTTCACTGTAATAATCGATGACTTTTTGAAGTCTTTTAGAAAATTCTGCATTGTTTATCATGGCGATACAAATGTAAACAATTCAATTGAATATACAATGTTACAATTGTAAAATGAGGTGTATATGTTACAATTGGAATCGTTTTTAAGGAGTGTTTTATATAAAGTTAAACTTTAAATATAGGTATTTAACTAATTGATTTAAAGTTTTTTAAGTTAAATATTAATTAGATTGTAACTATTTATGTTTAAAGCACTTATTTTAAAATACTTTTAAGAGTAAATAGTTTACAAAAGTAAATTACAAATGTAAAACACCTTGTTTACAAATGTAAATAACTAAAGTGTTACATTTGTAAACGAAATAAACACCTATGGATAATACACTTTTAAATACTTTATATGATACGTATAAAGAACCCAAAATTTTTGGTCGCTATATTACCTTAAAAGACCTTACTCCATTAATGGATAAACTGTCTGATGTTTTTACAATTGATTGTATTGGTCAATCTGTGTTGAGTAAAAACATTTATTCTATAACTTTAGGTAAAGGACCAAAAAAAATCTTGATGTGGTCTCAAATGCATGGTAACGAGTCTACAACTACTAAAGCTTGTTTTGATCTTTTAAACACCCTTTATGATGGTCAATTAATTTCTGTTTTAGATAAATGCACTATTAAAATCATCCCAATGCTTAATCCAGATGGATCTGAAGCTTATACTAGACTAAATGCTAATCAAGTTGATTTAAATCGTGATGCACAAGCTTTAACTCAGCCAGAAAGTCAAGTATTACAAGACTGTTATGCTGCTTTTAAACCTGACTTTTGCCTTAATTTACATGGTCAGCGTACTTTATTTAGTGCTGGACAAACCAATAATATAGCTACATTATCTTTTTTATCGCCAGCTGCTGATGTAGATCGTAGCTTAACATTAGCAAGGAAACAAGCAATGGAGATTATTAATGCTATAAACCAAACACTTCAATTAGACTTACCTGACCAAATAGGACGTTATGACGATGGTTTTAATATAAATTGTGTTGGTGATACGTTTCAAAACTTAAACACACCTACTGTCTTATTTGAAGCTGGGCATTATAAAGATGATTATGAAAGGGAAGAGGTAAGACGTTTTGTATATAAATCTTTGGTAGTTACATTAAATTATATTGCAAATCATGACGTTACAGGCGATAATTATCAAGATTATTTTAAAATTCCAGAAAACGGAAAGCTTTTTTACGATATTATAATTAAAAAAGCACAGTTTGACAATGGTGTTTTTGACATTGGAATTAACTATCAAGAACGTTTAGTTGATAAACAACTGAAATTTATTCCAAAAATTATTGCTATTGAGGATTTATCAGATTTTCATGCTCATAAAGTGCTGATTGTTAATAATAGTAAGGTTTTTACTTCAAATAATGAAGTTGTGTCAATTAACTACGAAAACGATTTCGTAATCATAAACAATGTGAAATTATCATTAAATCTTTAAAATTCTTGTTTTTTAATATAGATAATTCATTAAAAATGTTTTAATTTTGCTTATTATTTAACAAAAACACAAAATGGCAAAGTTTAAATTGGATGAAATTGATCATCAAATTCTTGATATGTTAATCGAAAACACAAGAGTACCTTTTACTGATATCGCAAAAAAATTATTGATTTCTGCTGGTACAGTTCATGTTAGAGTAAAGAAAATGGAAGATGCAGGAATAATCAAAGGGTCATCATTGACTTTAGATTATAAAAAACTTGGGTATTCTTTTATTGCTTATGTTGGTGTTTTTCTTCAAAACACATCTAAAACATCATTTGTTTTAGAGCGTATTAGTGAGATACCTTATGTAACTGTTGCGCATGTAACAACCGGTAAATTTAATATCTTTTGTAAGATTAGAGCAAGAAATACAGAGCATGCAAAGGACGTAATCTTTATGTTGGATGACATTGAAGGTGTGTACAGAACAGAAACTATGATTTCTTTAGACGAAAGCATAAACGACAAAAAACGTTTAATGCATAGTATTTTTAACGATTTATAAGTCGTTTTAATTTATTTTAACCTAAAAACGCTTCATTTTTGAAGCGTTTTTAGGTTAAATTACTTAAAAATTCAATTTATGACAATTTTAGATTTGAAAAGTGATGAGTATATTCCTTATTTTAAGGGTTATATAGATTTAGCTGTTGATGTAGAATTAATTCCAGGTTTGATTTCGGGTTTAAATACTAATTTAGACTTTTATAAGTCTATTGAAGACTCTAAGCTTGATTATCGATACACTAAAGGTAAGTGGTCTATTAAGGAGATTATAAGTCATCTTATAGATACAGAACGTATTTTTTGTTATCGTGCATTACGTTTTGCTAGACAAGACAAAACAACATTATTGGGTTTTAATGAAAATGATTATGTAGATGTATCAAATGCATCTAACCGTTCTTTAGATAGTTTGTTAAAGGAGTATGAGAGTGTGAGGCAAGCAACGTTAACGTTGTTTAAAAGTTTTGATAATCAAACTTTAAAAAGTAAAGGAATTGCTGGAGCAGGAGAGGTGTCTGTAAGAGCTTTAGGTTTTTTAATTATTGGTCATGAAATACACCATAATAACGTTATAAGAAGACTTTATTTGTAATTATTCTTCTTCATTACCTATTGTTTTATTGTCTAAATCTGTGATAATATATCCATTATCATTGGTTTTAAAGATTTCTGTGTTGTCAAAATTTATCATTGTATAGTGAAGTTTACTGCTAACTTTGACAAGGTAAATAGTGTCTTCTGTTTTAACTTCTACAGCTTCTATAGTCTCATTTCTGTGATTATCAAAGGTTATGATATCATTATCTCCATAACCATCAGGAAATTTTGAGGCTAAAAGATTAAGTACTTCTGGAGTCAGTTTTTTGTAATCTACAATAATTTTTCGCATACCAATATAGTTTTATTTAACTGATTGGAGAGTCTTGCAATTTTTGCAATTACTTAAAATTACGATTTTTTATAATACAAAAGTGTTAATTGCTGTAAAACTTAAATGATTTGATTATCATATCGTTAGTTGTAGTTTGATTAATTTTTGGGTCACCTATACTGTTTAGTAATACAAAGTTAATATTGCCTTTTATATTTTTCTTATCAAACTTCATTAATTCTATAATAGGTAGGTAGTCTGCTTCAGGAATATCAATTTTACCATAAACCTTTATGGTGTTTTCTTTTATAAGCTGCATTTTATCTTCCGGAAAATCTAATAATTTATTAGATAAATAAGTTTCTAAAATCATACCAATAGCTATAGCCTCACCATGCAATAAAGCCTTAGATTTATGGTTTAAATAAAACGACTCAATAGCATGTCCTAGTGTGTGTCCAAAATTAAGAGATTTTCTTAAATTTTGTTCGGTTGGATCTTGTTCAACGATGTCTTTTTTTATTAAAATCGAATCGTAAATTAACTGATCTAAATCTTCAAGTGTTAGATTAGATAATCTCGACAACTTGCTGTAATATAATTCGTTGTGAATTAATCCATGTTTTAGCATTTCTGCCAATCCAGATCTCATTTCTCGGCTTGATAATGTAGATAAATAATCTGTGTCAACCAATACCATGTTTGGTGTTTTAATAATCCCAATCTGGTTTTTAATAGCTCCTAAATCAACACCGTTTTTACCTCCAATTGATGCGTCAACCATGGATAGAAGAGTAGTAGGTATATTTATAAATTTAATACCTCTTTGGTAAGTGCACGCGACAAAACCACCTAAATCAGTGACCACTCCACCTCCTAAATTTAGCATTAAAGATTTTCGGTCTGCACCTAACTCAGATAAGGTTTGCCAAACACCTAAGCAAGTTTCGATGGTTTTGTGTTGTTCTCCTGCTTCAATCTCGATAACTTCTATAGTTAATTCTGTATTTAATTGTGCTAAAAGTTTAGGTAAGCAAAGATCAGACGTATTACTATCCACTAGTATAAATATGTTTGAAAATGTGTTGTTTTGAATGTAATTGCTTAAGGCTGAATAGCAATCGGAGTTAAACTGAATACTATAGTCTTGAGTTGTAATTGGCGTCATGAAAAACTTAAAAACGTTAAGCTGTAAAATTAATAGTTTTTTTAAAAACTATTGGTAATACATAGTATATTTGTTTCGTCTTAAAAAATATAAATATGATAAAGGACTCTTTTTTTGAAAATACAGAAGTGGCTTTTAAGTTAAAAAGTGATTCAGAGTTAGAACGCGCTTACTTTTTATTTAAAATGATTTCTAATCAACCGCTTGTTAGAATTGGTACAGCTGCTACTAATTTTGCTTTAAAAGCACATTTACCAGTAGAAGGTTTGATACGTGCTACTGTATTTGATCATTTTTGTGGAGGTGTTAATGAGGATGATTGTATAAGTGTTATAGACAAAATGTATACAGCAGGTGTTTGTTCTGTTCTAGATTATTCAGTTGAAGGAAAAGCAGTTGAAAATCAATTTGATTCCGCTAAAGAAAAAATCATAAAACTAGTTCATTTTTGTGATGAAAAAGAAGCAATGCCAATAGTTGTGTTTAAGCCAACTGGTTTAGGACGTTTTTATTTGTTTCAGAAAAAAGGGGAAGGAAAACCTTTTACTAACGAAGAAGCTGCAGAATGGAGTAGGATTGTAGAGCGTTATCATGCTATATGTAAGTTAGCCAAGGCTAAAGATGTAGAGGTTTTAATTGATGGTGAAGAAAGCTGGATGCAAGAAGCTGCAGATGAGTTAGCTGAGGACATGATGAAAGTTTACAATACAGGTAAACCAATTGTTTATAATACACTTCAAACTTACAGGCATGATAGACTTGAATATTTAAAAGCTTCGCATAAAAGAGCCAAGCAAGGTGGATATACTTTGGGTTATAAAATAGTACGAGGTGCTTACATGGAAAAAGAACGTGAGCGTGCGCTTGAAAAAGCGTATGATTCACCAATATGTAAAGATAAAATTACAACCGATAAAAATTTTAACGATTGCTTGCTGTATATCATGGAGAACTTAAGTGATATTTCAATTTTTGTTGGAACGCATAACGAAGAAAGCACTTATTTAGCCATGAAGATAATGGATGATTTAGGAATAGATAAAAAAGATAATCGTGTGTGGTTTGGGCAGTTATACGGAATGAGTGATCATATTAGTTTTAATTTGGCAGATCAAGGCTATAATGTTGCAAAATACTTACCATTTGGACCTGTAAAAGACGTAATGCCATATTTAATTAGACGTGCAGAAGAAAACACATCTGTTGCAGGACAAACTGGTCGTGAGTTAACTTTGTTAAAAGCAGAGCGTAAACGAAGAAAGAGTAAATAGGAATATTTACTCTTAATTTTTGATTTGTTTTCGGATTTTATTAATCTAATTGTTTAATGGATTGCATTGTTGCAATACTGTCACAATTTTGAACTAATAATTCAAATTGTTTTTTGTCTTTTGTAGTACCAGAAATATAGTAAATCCCACAAGGTTCTTGTCTTGGTTGGCTTTTAGAAAAGTCAACATCTCCTTCTTTTAATAAATAGCTAATAGCTGCTGTATCAATAGTTCTTGTTGCAATGGTGGTTTTGCTGGCTTCAGAAAATTGAAGTGTTTTAGTTCTAATACTTTTTAATACTCGACCTTCTGGACCGTAATTATACTCGCAAGAAACACCTCTTCCGTTTAAAAAAAAAGCTAATAATACTAATCCTATTGCAAAACCTCCTAAATAATAACCAATACGTTGTAATATTTTCATTTTAATTTTTTTCGAATTGCAAATTTAAAATATTAAAAGGTTAATATCACTATGTTTTAAGTCAAACCATTCTCCGACTGCACGATTTGTTAAAATTCCGTGATAAAAATATAGTCCGTTTTTTAAACCTTTGTCAAATCTAATAGCGTGCTCAAGTCCACCGTTATCTGCTATTTCTAATAAATATGGTGTAAAAATATTACTTATAGAAGCAGAAGCAGTTCTAGAGTATCTTGCAGGAATATTTGGTACACAATAATGTATAACTCCGTTTTTTCTAAAAGTAGGGTTGTTGTGCGATGTGACTTCACTAGTTTCAAAACATCCACCCATATCAATACTAACATCAATAATTACGGATCCTTTTTTCATGGTTTCAACCATTGTTTCGGATACAATAATAGGAGCTCTGTCTTTACCTCTAACAGCACCAATAACCACATCACAGCGTTTTAAAGCTTTGCCTAAATATTTAGGTTGTAATGTTGATGTGTAAATTGTACGACCTAAATTAGCTTGTAAACAACGTAGTTTTGTAATAGAATTATCAAAAACCTTAATGTTGGCACCAAGTCCAATAGCACTTCTTGCAGCAAACTCTCCAACAGTACCTGCTCCAAGTATTACTACTTCTATTGGAGGAACACCACTAATATTTCCAAACATTAATCCGTTACCATTGCTAGAATTGCTTAATAATTCAGATGCAATTAATACAGATGCAGTTCCTGCAATTTCGCTTAATGCTCTAACAGCAGGATAAGCACCATCTTCATCACGAATAAATTCAAAAGCTAAAGCGGTAATACGTTTTGATGCTAATTTTTCAAAATATTTTTTTGATTGTGTTTTAAGTTGTAATGCAGATATTAAAGTAGTTTGTGGATTAATTAAGTCCAATTCTTCAAGGGTAGGAGGTTCTACTTTTAAAATCATAGGGCAAGAATAAACTTTTGCTGTGTCTTTTGTGACTTCAGCTCCAGCTTCACTATAATCCTTATCGCTAAAATTTGCACCTTTACCAGCTTCAGATTCTATTAGTACACGATGACCATTGCTAACGATAGCAGATACAGCATCAGGTGTAAGGCAAACACGTTTTTCTTGGAAAGCTGTTTCTTTGGGAATTCCTATAAATAGACTGCTTTTGTGCTTAAAAATCTCTAAAGTTTCTTCTTGAGGGATTAATTCTGCTTTAGAAAATGGAGACAGTGGTTTGGGCATAATTTAGTTAAGTTTAAAACAACAAATTACAAAATTATTGTAACTTATTGTACTAAAAATAAAGTCTTATTTTTTCCCACAGGTTGGTTGGCTTTCTTAATAAATCTTCTTCTTGTTGTTGTAGTGTTTGGTTTGATTTGTTTTTGGATGTTTTTACTTTAAATTTTATAGCTGTATTTAGTAGGTTGTTTAGCATGTTTAGGGTTGTGATCTAAAAAAAACATTTGGTAATCATTTATAAACAATAAGCTAGTTAAAAATATTGTCTAATTTTTCCCCAAAGTGTTTTTGGTTTTATGGTTAGTTCATCTTCTAAATCTTGAAGTGATTTGTTTACTGTGTTTATTTTATTAAATATCCTTGCTCTAACTAAGTAGATAGATGGTATAACTATAGCCATCATAATCACTAGGTACAGAAATTGGTTTGTATCTACGTATTTTAAATCCTCGTTTATTACAGTTGCAAATTGAAAAAAATACATGATTATAGGTATCAATAATGCATGGTACCACCAATGACGACAGGTAAAAAACCAGATTATTAATAAATATAACGGAACAAATTTTCCAATTATAGTCCATATTCCTACTTGTGCACTTAAGTAGTATTTGCTATCGTAATTAAACAAAAAAGTATTCCAAATTTTTACGTCTGGAACACTTTCATAGTAATAGAAAATATATGGAGTTATAGCTATAAATGTTGCTATAATACTACCTATTATAAAAGATTTATTATCCGTGAGTTGGGATTTTGATTCTATTTCTGTCAATTTCTGTTGTTTGTTGTTCATTTAAATCAATAAGATTTGACGCTTGTGCAGAGAATATAACTCCACCAAAAATAGCAATCGCTATTACATACTTTTTAGTTCTCATTTTGCTAGGGATTAAATTAGTTTACATCTCGAATTTAGATAAAAAGTTAATTCAAAAACCTGATAAATGTTAAAAGTATGTTAAAAAATGACTTTTTAGAATTTTTTACTGTGGTTAAAACCGCAATTGATAAAAAAAACACTCCTAATTGAAAGAAAAAAATGCTGATTTTAGCTAAAATTCTCTATGGTAAGATTGCGTGTAGAGTTTTCTGACAGTTTTATGCGGATAATACTGTAGTTGTCTTGAATTAATGGTTTTAATAGTTCTGGCCATTCTACTAATACATAATTATTACTGTATAGGTAAGTGTCAATACCAAAATCGTATAACTCTGTTTCGTCTTCTATTCTATAAAGGTCAAAATGATAAATAGTATCATTTTGACCTTTATATTCATTTACTAAAGAAAAGGTAGGACTGCTTACATTGTCAATACTTCCTAAAAGTTTAACTAAAGTTTTAATAAGTGTAGTTTTACCAACACCCATTTCTCCTTCAAATAATATTGTTTTGGAAGTAGTAGTTTCTAAAATTTGTTTAGCAATAGCCTCTACGTCCTCTAAGTTGTAATTTAGTTCCACTTTTTTTAAGCAAAAATAGTTTATTTAGGATTTAATACAACAAATGGTATTATCATTTCTTCTAAAGACACTCCTCCATGTTGGTAGGTGTTACGATAATAGCTAACATAGTGGTTATAATTATTTGGGTAAGCAAAAAATAAATCGTTTTTAGCAAATATAAACGAGCTATTCATGTTGATAGAGGGAAGATGTATTGATTTTGGGTCTTTAGCAGCTAAAACGTCTTTGTTTTCGTAGCTTAAACTACGTCCTGTTTTGTAGCGTAAATTTAAACTTGTATCTCTATCTCCAATAACTTTAGATGGGTTTTTGACATTAATAGTACCATGGTCTGTGGTGATAATTAATTTGAAACCTAATTGTTGAGCCTGTTGTATCATTTCTAGTAAAGGAGAGTTTTTAAACCAGCTTTGCGTTAAACTTCTATACGCTTTGTCGTTTGACGCTAATTCTTTAACCACGTCCATTTCTGTTTTGCTATGTGATAACATATCTACAAAATTATATACCACTACAGTTAGATCGTTGTCTTTAAGACCTCTGAAGTTATCTGCTAATTTTTTTCCAGCAGTTAAATTTGTGATTTTGTAATATTCATGTTTAAGTTTTGTTAAACCTAAACGTTTCATTTGTGCGTTTAAAAAATCAGCTTCATGAAGGTTTTTTCCACCTTCATCAGTATCATTTTTCCAATACTCAGGATGTAAGCTTTCCATGTCTCGTGGCATTAATCCTGAGAATATGGCATTTCTAGCATATTGTGTTGCTGTTGGTAGAATGCTGTAAAAAGCTTCTTCTTTAGTTTTTTTGTAATGATTATTTACATAAGGTTCAAAAGCTTTCCATTGGTCATAACGTAAATTGTCTACAACAACTAATAATGTAGGTTGCTCTTTGCTTAATTCTGGAGCAATTTTTTCTCTAAACAATGTATGTGATAGAGTAGGAGCATCTGTGTTTGGCTCAAACCAAGACGGATAATTTTTATCTATAAATTTTCCGAATTGTGTATTGGCTTCGTTTTTTTGAGATTCTAAAATTTCAAACATACTAGGGTCTTCAATGTCTTCTAACTGAATTTCCCAATAAATTAACTTTTTATATAAATCTGCCCATTCTTCATAACTATTTACCATAGCCATGTCCATTGCTATTTTTCGGAATTCTTGTTGGTAATTAGAGGTCGTTTTTTCAGATACTAATCTAGAATGGTCTAAATTCTTTTTAAGACTTAAAAGTATTTGGTTTGGGTTTACGGGTTTTATAAGATAATCGGCTATTTTATTACCTATAGCTTCTTCCATAATGTACTCTTCTTCACTTTTAGTAATCATTACTACAGGAAGTGTGTCTTGCTTTTCTTTAATTTCATGTAGCGTTTCCAAGCCTGTTAATCCTGGCATGTTTTCGTCTAAAAAAACAATATCAAATTTTTTGTCATCCAGAATTTCTATAGCTTCTGTACCACTATTACAAGTTGTGACATTATAGTTTTTTTTCTCTAAAAACAGGATATGAGGTTTTAGTAAATCTATTTCGTCGTCAACCCAAAGAATATTTATATTGTTCATGTATATTTGTGTATATTAATTAAATAAAGGCTTAAGCTTGAAACCAAGTAACAAACTTAAAATATTAAACGACCCAATTTACGGATTTATTACTATTCCAAATTCTATAATTTTTGATTTAATTGAACATCCATTTTTTCAAAGACTTAGACGAATCTCACAAATGGGATTGTCATATCTAGTATATCCAGGAGCGCATCATACTAGATTTCATCATGCAATTGGTTGTATGCATTTAATGCAAAAGGCAATTCAAGTACTTAGATTTAAAGGTGTTAAGATTTCTGAAGAAGAAGAAAAAGCACTATGTATAGCCATTTTATTACATGATATTGGTCATGGTCCTTTTAGCCATGCAATGGAGCATAGTATTGTTAGTGGTGTTTCTCATGAAGAGATTTCATTGTTATTTATGCAAGAATTAAATGCTGAATTTAACGACGATTTAACACTAGCCATCCAAATCTTTAAAGGAAAGTACCATCGTAAATTTATGTTACAACTTATATCAAGTCAAATTGATATGGATCGTGCAGATTATTTAAAACGTGATAGTTTTTACACAGGAGTATCTGAAGGCAATATAAATAGTGAGCGTCTAATTACTATGTTACATGTAAAAGATGACCATTTAGTTATTGAAGATAAAGGTATTTATAGTATTGAAAAATTTTTGGTAGCTAGACGTTTAATGTATTGGCAAGTGTATTTACATAAAACAAGTTTAGTAGCAGAGCAATTGTTAATACGAGTATTAAAAAGAGCTAAAGAGTTAGTTAAAAACGGAGTAAAATTACAAGCAAGTAAACCATTGTTATTCTTTTTAGAAAATGAAATTACTTTAAATGAATTTAACTCAGATTGTCTTGAAACCTTTGCAAAACTAGATGATTATGATATTGTTTCAGCAATGAAAAACTGGCAATATCACGATGATTTTGTACTAAAAAATCTTTGTGATATGATTATTAATAGACATTTATTAAAGGTTAAAATAAAAAAGAAACCAATTAAGCAAGATGTGTTAGATAATCATAAAAAAACTTTGCAACAAAAACATAGTATTTCCGATCATGAAGCTAATTATTTTGTGTTTACTGGACAAATAAGTAATCAAGCTTATACTAGAAAAAAACAAAATATAAATATTTTGTACAAAAACGGTAAAGTAGAGGATATAGTTAAGGCTTCAGACCAACTAAATTTAAAAGCACTATCAAAAACAGTGACTAAATATTATATATGTTATCCAAAAGACAAACTTTAGTACATTTTTTCTATTTTTGCTAACAATGAAATTTACAGCAGAACAAATCGCTGGTATTTTAGATGGTGTCGTAGAAGGCAATCCTCAGGCAGAGGTATCTAAATTATCAAAAATAGAAGAAGGAGTAGAAGGTGCTTTAACCTTTTTAGCGAACCCTAAATACACGCCCTATATATATACCACAAAAGCAACAATAGCTATTGTTGGTAAAGACTTTATGCCAGAACAAGATATAACTTGTACGCTAATTAAAGTAGAAGATGCTTATAAGTCATTTTCAAAATTATTAGAATACTATAATCAAGTTAAGCTAAATAAGTTTGGTATAGAGCAACCAACATCAATATCAGATTCGGCTAAAATCGGAAAGGATATTTACATTGGTGCATTTACCGTAGTTGGAGATAATGTAACAATAGGTGATAATGTTAAGATTTTTCCTAATAGTTATATTGGTGACAATGTAACAATACAAGATAACACAGTCGTGTTTTCTGGAGCAAAAATCTATTCAGACTGTATTATTGGTAAAAATTGTGTTATAAACTCTGGAGCAATAATAGGAGCTGATGGATTTGGTTTTGCGCCAAATGAAAACGGAGAATATAGCAAGGTGCCACAAATAGGTAATGTTATATTGGAAGACTTTGTAGATATTGGTGCAGCTACTACAATTGACAGAGCAACATTAGGATCTACAATTATAAGAAAAGGTGTAAAATTGGATAATCAAATTCAGATAGCACACAATGTAGAGATTGGTAAAAATACTGTTATTGCTGCCCAAACAGGTATAGCAGGTTCTACCAAAATTGGTGAAAATTGCCAAATTGGTGGACAGGTTGGTATTGTAGGACACATTGTTATTGGTAATAATGTAAAAATACAAGCACAATCAGGTATAGGACGTAATGTTAAGGATAACGAGGTGCTTCAAGGGTCACCAGCTTTATCTTATGGAGATTACAATAAATCCTATGTATATTTTAAAAACTTACCAAAATTGGTAAAAACCATAAACGAATTAGAAAAAAAAGGAAATGGGAATAGTTAGTACTGACATAAAGCAAAAAACAATTCAAAAGGAAATATCCTTGACAGGAGTTGGCTTACACACAGGAAAAGAGGTAACATTAACTTTCAAACCAGCTTCAGAAAACACAGGGTTTGCTTTTAAGCGCATTGATTTAGAGGGCACTCCTGTAATTGAAGCAGATGCAAACTATGTAACTAGCACGCAACGTGGTACTTGTTTAGAAAAAAACGGTGTTACTATTCAGACCTGTGAGCACGTATTAGCAGCATTGATTGGTTTAGATATTGACAATGCTATCTTAGAATTAGACAACTCTGAGCCACCAATTATGGATGGCTCATCAAAGTTTTTTGTAGAAGCTATTGAAAAAGCAGGTATCCAAGAACAAGAAGCATTCAGAGAAGTTTACGAAGTGACTGATGTTATATCTTACACTGACGAAGAGTCTGGAAGCGAGATTTTAGTCATGCCTTCTAAAGAATATCAAGTAACAACAATGGTTGACTTTGGTACTAAAGTTTTAGGAACTCAAAATGCAACTTTAAATAAAATATCTAACTTCAAAAAAGATATATCAGACTCAAGGACTTTTAGTTTCTTACATGAATTAGAAGCATTACTAGAGCATGGTTTAATTAAAGGAGGCGATTTAAATAATGCTATAGTATATGTAGATAAAGAATTATCTGATTCTACTATGGAAAAACTTAAAGAAGCTTTTAATAAAGAAGCTATAGCAGTTAAACCTAATGGGATTTTAGACAACCTTACTTTGCATTATCCTAATGAAGCTGCTAGACATAAATTATTAGATGTTATAGGTGATTTAGCTTTAATCGGAACACGTATTAGAGGTAAAGTAATAGCTAATAAACCAGGACATTTTGTAAATACACAGTTTGCCAAAAAAATGTCTAAACTCATTAAAAACGAAAGACGTAATAACGTACCAAATATTGATTTAAACCAAACTCCAGTTATGGATGTAAATCAAATTATGGATATGTTACCACATAGACAACCTTTTTTATTACTTGATAAAGTTTTTGAATTATCTGAAAACAAAGTTATAGGAATGAAAAATGTGACCATGAATGAAGAGTTCTTCAAAGGTCACTTTCCAGGAGCTCCAGTAATGCCAGGAGTTTTAATTGTGGAAGCTATGGCACAAACAGGAGGTATTTTAGTACTTAGTACTGTTCCTGATCCAGAAAATTATTTGACATTTTTCATGAAAATGGATAAAGTTAAATTTAAGCAAAAAGTAGTACCAGGAGATACATTAATCTTCAAATGCTCGTTAATAACACCTATAAGACGTGGTATTTGCCATATGCAAGGTTACGCTTATACTAATGGTAAATTATGTGCAGAAGCCGAATTAATGGCACAAATAACTAAAGTAAAATAATACAATAAAAAATGAACCAACCTTTAGCATACGTACATCCAGGTGCGAAAATTGCCAAAAATGTGGTTATAGAACCATTTACGACTATTAGCAATAATGTAATTATTGGAGAAGGCACATGGATAGGTAGTAATGTCACTATAATGGAAGGCGCAAGAATAGGAAAAAATTGTAATATTTTTCCAGGTTCAGTGATTTCTGCAGTACCACAAGACCTTAAATATAACGATGAAGACACATTAACTATAATAGGTGATAATGTAACCATTAGAGAATGTGTAACTATAAACAGAGGGACAACTGACCGAATGAAAACGGTTGTTGGTGACAATTGTTTAATCATGGCTTACTGCCACATTGCTCATGACTGTATTGTTGGTAACAACTGTATATTTTCTAATAACAGTACATTAGCAGGACACATTAATATCGGAGATTATGTTGTACTTGCAGGTATGACTGCTGTACATCAATTTTGTTCAGTAGGTAGTCATGCTTTTGTAACAGGAGGATCTTTAGTACGTAAAGATGTACCACCTTTTGTAAAAGCAGGTAGAGAACCATTATCTTATGTAGGTATTAATTCTGTTGGATTAAGACGTAGAGGGTATTCCACAGAAAAAATTAGAGAAATTCAAGATATATTTAGAATATTATATCAAAAAAACTATAATAATACACAAGCAGCAGCTATTATTGAAGCAGAAATGGAAGCGACAACTGAGCGTGACGAGATACTTCAGTTTATCAAAAACTCTCATAGAGGTATTATGAAAGGTTATTTTAAATCAAATTAAAAATTAAAACAAAATTATAAAATGGTTACAACATCAGATATTAGAAACGGATTATGCTTAAGATATAATAATGATATCTATAAAATAATTGAATTTTTACATGTAAAACCAGGTAAAGGTCCAGCTTTTGTTAGAACAAAATTAAAAAGTGTAACTAACGGAAAAGTTATTGATAACACATTTTCAGCAGGTCACAAATTAGAAGATGTTAGAGTAGAAACTCATAAATTTCAATATTTATATAATGACGGTGAATTTTATCATTTTATGAATGAAGCAGATTATACTCAAATTAGATTATTAGAAGCAGCTTTAGATCGTCCAGAATTAATGAAAGAAGGAGAAGTTGTAACAGTAATTATTAATACAGAAGATAATAGTCCTTTATCAGTAGAATTACCAGCTAGTGTTGTTTTAGAAATTACAGCTACTGAGCCAGGTGTTAAAGGAAATACAGCAACTAATGCTACAAAACCAGCAACAGTTGAAACAGGAGCTATTGTTAATGTGCCTTTATTTATAAATGAAGGAGATAAAATTAAAGTAGAAACTGTAAAAGGAACTTACAAAGAACGTGTTAAAGAATAGTTAGTTAACACATGAAGTTTCCTAAACCATATACATTAAAAGCAATTGCGTCACTTATTGATAGCACCTTTGTTGGAGACGAAAATTTTCAGGTTTTAGGCATGAATGAAATTCATGTTGTCGAACCAGGAGATATCGTATTTGTTGATCATCCTAAATATTACGATAAAGCTTTAAATAGTAAAGCTACAATTGTTTTAATTAATAAAAAGGTTGATTGTCCAGAAGGTAAAGCATTATTAATTAGTGATGATCCGTTTAGAGATTTTAATAAATTAACCTCTCATTTTAAGCCTTTTCAAAGTGCTAATTCAGCTATTTCAGCTTCAGCTAAGATTGGTAAAAATACTATAATTCAACCCAATTGTTTTATTGGTCATAATGTTGTTATTGGCGACAACTGTGTCATACATTCCAATGTAAGTATATATGATGATACAGTAATTGGTAATAATGTTACTATACACGCTGGTACAATTTTAGGTGCAAGCGCCTTTTATTACAAAAATAGACCAGAAGGATTTGATCAACTTAAATCTGGAGGTAGAGTTGTAATAAAAGATAATGTTGATGTTGGAGCCCTATGTACTATTGATAAAGGTGTTACAGGAGATACTATTATAGGAGAAGGCTCTAAACTAGATAACCAAATTCAAGTTGGTCACGACACTGTAATTGGTAAAAAGTGCTTAATTGCATCGCAAACAGGGATTGCAGGATGTTGTATCATAGAGGATGAAGTGACACTTTGGGGACAAGTTGGTACTACCAGTGGAATTACAATTGGTAAAAAAGCTAATGTTTTAGGTCAAACAGGTGTTACAAAATCTATCGAAGGTGGTAAATCTTATTTTGGTACTCCAATTGAAGAATCACGAGTGAAATTAAAAGAATTGGCTTACATTAAGCGAATTCCAGAAATCATCAAACATTTAAAAAATAAATAGATGTCAGCAAGAGCGGTTGTTAAAGCCTTTTATAATTTAGATTTAGCAAAATCAGAAGATGCTATAAATATGTTTGACAAAGATTGTCAATTACATTGGAATAGTAGTAAAGGCTATCTAGCTTTAGATCATGATGGTATTAAAGCTAAATTAGAAGATATAAGGCAGTCATTTGTAACGTTTACATATAAATTAAGCCATTTATTAAAAGAAAACGATACAATCACAGCAAGATATACTGCTTATGCAGCAACAATAGAAAGACCAGATGAAATCGAACCAATAGCACATTTTATTTCTATTTGGGAAGTCAAAAACGGACTATTGTACAAAGGATACGAAATTAGTCAGTTGTTTGACGAGAATCCTCAAAGCTTATCATCATTTTAATAAATTAAATATTAAATTCGTTTTCAATTAGCAGACAAAAACTTACTTTTGTAAAGTAAATAAAAATTCAACATAAAACTTCTTAATCAATACAAAACATGAGCGTTTTAGTAAACAAAGATTCAAAAATAATAGTTCAAGGATTTACAGGTAGTGAAGGTACTTTTCACGCTGGTCAAATGATTGAATACGGAACAAATGTAGTAGGTGGTGTTACACCAGGTAAAGGTGGACAAACGCACTTAGACAGGCCAGTTTTTAATACAGTTCAAGAAGCTGTTGATAAAGTAGGTGCAGATACAACAATCATTTTTGTGCCACCAGCTTTTGCTGCAGATGCAATTATGGAAGCTGCCAACGCTGGAATTAAAGTAATTATTACTATTACAGAAGGTATTCCTGTTGCAGATATGATTAAAGCTGCAGATTATATTAAAGATAAAGATTGTCGTTTAGTTGGTCCTAACTGTCCAGGAGTTATTACTCCAGGTGAAGCTAAAGTTGGTATCATGCCAGGTTTTGTTTTCAAAAAAGGTAAAGTAGGTGTTGTATCTAAATCAGGTACTTTAACTTATGAAACTGCAGACCAAGTTGTAAAACAAGGTTTAGGTATCACAACTGCAATTGGTATTGGAGGAGATCCAATTATTGGTACAACTACTAAAGAAGCTGTTGAGTTATTAATTAACGATCCAGAAACTGAATGTGTTGTTATGATTGGTGAAATTGGTGGTCAATTAGAAGCTGATGCTGCTAAATGGTACAAAGAGTCTGGTAGTAAAAAACCAATCGTAGGATTTATAGCAGGTGAAACAGCTCCAGCAGGTCGTACAATGGGTCACGCAGGTGCAATTGTAGGTGGATCTGATGATACAGCTCAAGCTAAAAAAGCGATTATGAAAGAATGTGGTATCCACGTTGTAGATTCTCCAGCTGAAATTGGTAAAAAAGTAGCAGAAGTATTAGGATAAGAAATCTGTTGATTTTCTGTTAAAATACTCAAAATATAATACCCTTTAAAGTTCGTTAGCTTAATTTAGCTAACGAACTTTTTTTATTAATATAATCAATCAAAAAATGAAACACTTAAAATTAGTCTTAGCTATTGCTATGATTACTTTAGTTGCTAGTTGCAAAAAAGGTAATACAGCGTCTTCGGTAGCTAAGTCAGAAACCCAAAAAGACGCTAATGGATTTAGTTATCAAACCGTTGCAAATGACCCAACAGGATTACGTTTATACACTTTAGATAATGGATTAAAAGTCTATTTAAGTAAAAACACAGACGAACCTAAAATACAAACATACATTGCAGTAAGAGCAGGTTCTAACTACGATCCTAAACAATCTACAGGATTAGCTCACTATTTAGAGCACATGGTTTTTAAAGGAACAGATAAAATTGGTACTGTTAACTGGGAAACTGAAAAAAAATATCTAGATACTATTTCTAATTTATATGAAAAACATAGAGCAGAAAAAAATCCAGATAATAAATTAGCTATTTATAAAGAAATTGACCGTGTATCATTAGCAGCTTCAAATTTTTCTGTAGCTAACGAGTATGATAAAATGTCAAGTTCTCTTGGTGCCACTGGTACAAACGCTTACACATGGTTTGAGCAAACAGTTTATACAAATAAAATTCCTGCCAACGAGCTTGATAAATTTTTAAAACTTGAAAGTGAACGTTTTGGACAAGTCGTGTTACGTTTATTTCATACTGAGTTAGAAGCTGTTTTTGAAGAGTTTAATAGAGGCCAAGATAGTGATGGACGTAAACGTTATGCAGCAATGCTTAAAGGTTTATTTCCTAACCATCCATATGGTCAACAAACAACTATTGGTACTGCAGAGCATTTGAAAAACCCATCGATGGTTGATATTCATAATTATTTTGATAAATATTACGTCCCAAATAACATGGCTGTAGTATTGGTTGGAGATTTAGATTTTGATGCTACAATAAGTAAAGTAAATGAAAGCTTTGGTAAATTAGAGAAAAAGGAAGTTAAACATCCAGAATTACCTAAAGAAGAAATGATAACAAGTGTAGTAGAAAACGAAGTTTTTGGACCAACATCAGAAAGTATTTCTATTGCATATCGTACTGGAGGTGTAAAAACAGAGGATGAAAAACTGGTAACTTTAGCAGATATGATTTTGGCTAACGGAAATGCTGGTTTAATGGATTTAAACTTAAATCAAAAGCAATTAGTGCAATATGCTGGATCGTCACCTACATTTTTAAACGATTATGGTTACCATGTTTTAAGTGGAGCGCCAAAAGAAGGTCAGTCTTTGGATGAACTTAAACAATTACTTTTAGAGCAAATTGAAAAGCTTAAAAAAGGAGAGTTTGAAGATTGGATGATTGATGCTGTAATTAATGACTTAAAAAAATCTCAACTTAAACAATACGAAAGCAGTACAGCTGTTGCAGATGCCTATGTAAATGCTTTTATCCATGACGAAAACTGGGAAGATAAAGTTAAGTTTTTAGATGATCTTAAAAAGATAACTAAGCAAGAATTAGTTGATTTTGCTAATTCATTTTATAAAGACAATTACGTTGTAACTTACAAACGTAAAGGTGTTGATGAAAATATTGTAAAGGTTCAAAACCCAGGGATTACACCAGTAAACTTAAATAGAGGATCTAACTCTGAATTTATTGAAGCGTTTAATAGCATTCAATCTGAAGCTCTTAAGCCTGTCTATGTGGATTATGCTTCAGCTATAAAAGAAACTAAAACTGATAGCGGAATTAAAGTATCTTACATTGAAAACGAAACTAATGATTTGTTTGATATGAATATCATTTTTGACATGGGAAGTGATAATGATAAAAAATTAGACTTAGCTGTTGGCTATTTAGAGTATTTAGGAACAGAAAAATATTCTAATGAGCAACTTAAAAAAGAGTTTTATAAGTTAGGAGTAGATTATTACGTTAATACTGGTAACGAAAAAACATACATTGGTTTAAGTGGTTTAAAAGAAAATCTTCCAAAAGGATTAGAATTACTAGAACATTTATTAGATAATGCTGTTGCAGATCAAGAAGCTTATGATAAATATGTACAATCTATAGCTAAAGGAAGACAAAATACTAAGACTAATAAAGGGAGTATTTTAAGACGTGGTTTACTTAACTATGCCAAATATGGCGAAAATTCTAGTTTCCGTAATATAATTTCGGTATCAGAGTTAAATAAAATTAATCCTGAAGAATTGGTTGCTTTAGCAAAAGATTTAAAAAATTACAAGCAACGTATGTTTTACTATGGTAAAGATATAGACAATGCTGTATCTGCCTTAAATGCATCACATAAAGTTAATGCACAATTAAAGGATTATCCTGAAGCTATGACTTTTGAAGAAAAAGAAACAGGTGGAAATGTGTATTTTGTAGATTTTGATATGGTACAATCAGAAATGATGTTTTTAGCTAAAGGAGAGCCTTTTAAAGCTGAAAATATGGCTGCTTCAACATTATTCAACACTTATTTTGGTGGTGGATTATCTTCCATTGTATTTCAAGAAATCAGAGAATCAAAATCATTAGCATATTCTGCTTGGTCAAGTTATAGTACTGCTAGAGAAAAAGATGACGCTAATTACGTGATGGCTTACATTGGTACTCAGGCTAATAAAATGCCAGAAGCTGTTGATGCTATGATGGGATTAATGAATGATATGCCAGAATCTGAAGCACAATTTAATGCTGCTAAAGAGTCTACGCTTAAAAAAATAGCTGCACAGCGTATTAATAAATCAAGTATTTTCTGGAATTATGAAAGACTTCAAAAATTAGGAATCTCTGAAGATAACAGAGAGGCAATGTATAATGCTATTAAAGATATGACTTTAGCAGACTTACGCGAGTTTTTTAATAAAAATATAAAAGGTGAAGATTACAACGTCATGGTAATTGGTAATAAAAAAGACGTTGATTTAAAAGCTTTAAATAAATTAGGAAAAGTTCAAGAAATGGATATTGACCATTTATTCAATTACGAAAAATCTGAAGACGTAAAAATGTAACTTTAATAGTCTATTGACTAAAAAAAAATAGAATAAAAAAACCTCATAATTACTATAAATTATGAGGTTTTTTTATACATAACAAATTGTAATTACTATATTTGAAATAGTAAACTAACAATGTGTTTTTGTGTAAACAAAAACAAATCAAATATTATTTTAATGAAACTTTTAGAAGGAAAAACAGCAATAATTACAGGTGCTTCAAGAGGTATTGGTAAAGGTATTGCTCAAGTATTTGCTCAGCAAGGTGCTAATGTTGCATTTACATACAGCTCATCTGTAGACGCAGCAAATGAGTTAGAAAAAGAATTAATAGCTTTAGGTGTTAAAGCAAAAGGATATAAAAGTAATGCAGCTAGTTTTGACGAAGCTCAAACTTTAGCTCAGGATGTACTTACAGAATTTGGTAGTATTGATGTATTAATAAACAATGCAGGAATTACTAAAGATAATCTGTTAATGCGTATTAGTGAAGAGGATTTTGATAAAGTAATCGAAGTAAATCTTAAGTCTGTCTTTAACATGACAAAAGCTGTACAACGTACAATGCTAAAACAACGTAAAGGGTCTATTATTAACATGAGTTCTGTAGTTGGTGTTAAGGGTAATGCTGGACAAACTAATTATGCTGCATCAAAAGCTGGTATTATTGGTTTTTCTAAGTCTGTTGCTTTAGAGTTAGGTTCAAGAAATATTAGAAGTAACGTGATTGCTCCTGGTTTTATTGAAACTGAAATGACAGCAAAATTAGATGAAAACACAGTTAAAGAATGGCGTAATGCAATTCCTTTAAAACGTGGTGGTACACCAGAAGACATCGCAAATGTATGTGTGTTTTTAGCATCAGACATGTCTGCTTATGTTACTGGTCAGACATTAAATGTTGATGGAGGAATGTTAACGTAATTTATTTAATGTCAACAGAAACAGTATTATATATCATTTTAGCAGGAGTAGTAGCACTTGTACTAGCTCTGTTTCAATATAAATATAAAGCAAAAGGCGCATCAACATCTAATGCGCTTTTTGCTTTTTTGCGTTTTATTACTTTGTTTTCAGTATTGTTATTACTGATTAACCCAAAGTTTGAGCAAGTTAAATATGATGTTGTAAAACCAAATTTGGTAGTTGCTGTAGATAATTCATCGTCTATAAAGCACTTAAAACAAGATGTAAAAGCTCAAGAGTTTGTAAATTCTATATCAAATAACGCAGAATTAAATAATAAGTTTAATATTGAATTGTTTTCATTCGGAAACACATTAAATTCTAATGATAGCTTATCATTTAATCAAAATCAAACTAACTTAGATAAGGTTTTTAAGCAGTTAGCTCAAGTATATAAAAATAGTATAGCACCAACAATTGTTGTGTCCGACGGAAACCAAACCATTGGTAGTGATTATCAATTTTCGGCTAAAAAATACAATCAACCTATTTATCCTATTATTTTAGGAGATACCGTTGTGTATTCAGACCTGCAAATTAGTAAGCTTAACGTTAATAAATATGCATATTTAAAAAATAAATTTCCTGTAGAAGCTATAGTAATTTACAATGGTGATCAAGCTATTTCAAGTAAATTTGTGGTTACTAAAGGAAATACTACTGTATTTTCTAAAGTAATTACCTTAGATAAATCAAAAAACAGTGAGGTTTTAAACTTTAATTTATCAGCTAATAGTGTTGGAGTACAGGATTACAAAGCACAAGTAATTCCGTTATCAACTGAAAAAAATATAACCAATAACTATAAAAATTTTGCAGTAGAAGTCATAGATCAAAAGTCTAAAGTTGCAATTGTAAGTACTGTTTTACATCCTGATTTAGGTGCTTTAAAGAAGAGTATTGAAAGCAATGAACAGCGTGAGGTTGTATTTTTAAACCCTAATAAAATTTTAAATCAATTAAATGATTTTCAATTAGTTATATTGTATCAGCCAAACAATTCATTTAAGTTTTTGTTTACCGAATTAGAAAAACAAAACAAAAATAAATGGGTAATATCAGGACCCAAAACAGATTGGTTATTTTTAAATAAAATTCAAGCAGATTATAATTTAGAAGTAACGTCTCAAACCGAAGATTACCAACCTAATTTAAACACTAATTATTCAGCTTTTATAATTGAAGATTTAGATTTTAATAATTTTCCGCCTCTAAAATCTACTTTTGGTGAAGCAGATTTTAATTTACCGTTTGAAACAATTTTGTATAAAACCGTTTCAGGTATTCAAACTAAACAGCCATTATTAACAACTCTAGAAATTAATGGCAGGAGAGAAGCTATATTATTTGGAGAAGATCTTTGGAAGTGGAGAGCGCAAAGTTATTTAAACGAAGATAGTTTTCTGAAATTTGATAATTTTATTGGTAAACTAGTACAGTATTTAGCATCTAACAAGCGAAAAAACAGATTGAATATTGATTATAATTCGTTTTATAACGGAAGTGATAATATTGTAATTAGCGCTCAATTTTTTAATAAAAATTACGAGTTTGATGACAGTGCATCACTATCTATCGTTGTAAAAAATAACCAATCTTTAGAAACAACAACAAGACCTTTAATTTTAAAAGGTAATAATTACCAAGTTAATTTAAATGGTTTAGCTTCTGGAAGCTATAGTTTTACAGTTAAATCTTCTTCAGAAAACATTTCAGTCTCTGGTAATTTCAAGATTATTGAATATAACGTCGAGCAACAATTTTTAAATGCAGATGTAACAAAACTACAACAAGTTGCTACTAATAGTAACGGAAACGCTTTTTTTATAAATAATTACAAAGCATTAGCTAATGACTTATTAAACGACAAGCGTTACCAACCCATTCAAAAAAGTAATAAAAGTGTCGTACCTTTGATAGATTGGTATTATTTACTCTTTATTATCGTGCTTAGCTTAGCATTAGAGTGGTTTATCAGAAAATACAAAGGATTAATTTAAATTAAAAAATTACAATGGATAAATTACCAAAAGTGGCTTTCCCTGTTTTATTTGCGGTTATAGTCGGAATTATTATTATCACCAAATCTGTTAAAACTATTGACTCTGGTCATGCAGGAGTTTTATATCAATTAGGAGGAGGTGTTGACCCTAATAGCGAACCTTTAGGAGAAGGAATTAATTTTGTTGCACCTTGGAACAGTGTTATTGATTATGAGGTTAGACAGCAAGAGTTACCAGAAAAAATGTCTGTATTGTCTTCTAACGGATTAGATATCAAACTAGATGCGTCTGTATTATATCAGCCAGATTATAAAAACTTAAGTAAATTACATAAAGAAAAAGGTAGAGAGTACGTAAGTCGTGTGTTACAGCCAGCTATACGTAGTGCAGCTAGAAGTGTTGTAGGTCGTTATACACCAGAACAATTATATTCTAGTAAGCGTGATGCTATTCAAGATGAAATTTTTGAAGAAACTAAAAAAATAGTCGAATCTCAGTACATTCAATTAAACAATATTTTAATTAGAGATGTAACATTACCACCAACAATTAAAGATGCTATTGAGCGTAAATTAAAACAAGAACAAGAATCTTTAGAATATGAGTTTAGGTTAGTTACAGCAGCTAAAGAGGCAGAAAAAGTAATAATTGAAGCACAAGGTAAAGCAGATGCAAATAAAATTTTAAGTGCATCTTTAACAGATAAAATATTACAAGATAAAGGTATTGAAGCTACTGTAAAGCTTTCAGAATCAAACAATAGTAAAGTTATAGTTATTGGTTCTGGAGACTCTGGTATGCCAATTATTTTAGGTAACCAATAAGGCTTAACATTAATTTAATGTACTTAAATTTGGATTTGTAATATTATTTTTACAATCTTTGTTAAGACAAAAAAAGAAACATGAATTTTATTCAATTACATCATCATCATTTCCATACTAGCACTCAAGCCAGATAGAAATGTATTGAATAAATCCAAAATATTTTTAAAACCGTTTGAGTAAATCAAGCGGTTTTTTTGTTTTTAAAAACGTCGTTTTAAGATTTACTCAAATTTTCAAAAAAAATTAAAAAATAAAAAAGAAACTAAAATGAGTAAATTAAAAATTGCAGTTCAAAAGTCAGGAAGATTAAACGAGGATTCAATGAAAATCCTTAAAGCTGTTGGTATTTCAATAGACAATGGTAAAGACCAACTAAAAGCTTCAGCTAAAAACTTTCCACTAGAAATTTTTTACCTACGTAATGGAGATATTCCTCAATATCTTAAAGATGGAGTGGTAGATGTTGCTATTATTGGAGAAAATGTTTTAATAGAAAAAGGAAACGATATTAAAATTGCCGAAAAATTAGGTTTTTCTTCATGCAAAGTTTCTGTTGCTGTACCAAAAGGTGCATCTTACAATTCGGTTAAAGATTTAGAAGGAAAGCGTATAGCAACCTCTTATCCAAACACAGTAAATCAATTTTTAGATAAAAACGGAATTAAAGCAAACTTGCACATAATTAATGGTTCTGTTGAAATTGCACCAAATATTGGCTTAGCAGATGCAATTGTAGATATTGTGTCTAGCGGAAGCACATTATTTAAAAACGGTTTAAAGGAAGCAGAAGTTATTTTAAAATCGGAAGCAGTATTGGCTGTATCTCCTAAAATTTCTCAAGACAACCAAGCCATTTTAAATAAATTACAATTTAGATTGCAGTCTGTTTTAAAAGCTAGACAATCACGTTATGTATTGCTAAACGCACCAAATAATAATGTAGACGATATTATAAATATTCTTCCAGGTATGAAAAGTCCAACAGTTTTACCTCTTGCTAAAGAGGGTTGGAGTTCAATCCACTCTGTAATTAACAAAAATGATTTCTGGGAAATTATTGACGAGTTAAAAGAAAATGGTGCAGAAGGTATCCTTGTTTGTCCAATCGAAAATATGGTGATATAAATGAAAATTATTAACAATCCAAACCCATCGACATGGTCAGACATTTTAAAACGACCAACGCAAACCGTTAATGATATTGAAACTACGGTAACTCAAATTTTTGATGATGTACAACGTAACGGAGACCAAGCAGTAGCGAAATACACACAATTATTTGATGGAGCAGAATTAGCGTCAAACACTGTAACTACTGAAGAAGTAGAAGTAGCAAGTGCTAAAATTTCTACCGAATTAAAGCAAGCCATACTGCAAGCAAAAACAAACATAGAAAACTTTCATAAAGCACAAAAAACAGAAAAAGTTAGTGTGCAAACTGCAAAAGGTGTTAACTGTTGGCAAGAAAAAAGAGCCATTCAAAAAGTCGGGATTTACATTCCTGCTGGTACTGCACCTTTATTTTCAACAGTTTTAATGTTAGCTGTTCCTGCACAAATCGCAGGATGTAAGGAGATTGTTTTATGTTCTCCTCCAAATAAAGAAGGAAAAATAGCTGACGAAATTTTATACACAGCACAATTATGTGGTGTTACAAAAATTATTAAAGTTGGAGGTATTCAAGCCATTGCTGGATTAACTTTTGGAACAGCATCTATTCCTCAAGTTTATAAGATTTTTGGTCCAGGAAATCAGTTTGTTACTGTCGCTAAACAATTAGCAACCAAATATGGTGTGGCAATCGATATGCCAGCAGGTCCAAGTGAGTTATTGGTCGTTGCAGATGATACTGCAAAGGCTAGTTATGTAGCTTCAGATTTGTTGTCTCAAGCAGAACATGGCGCAGATAGTCAAGTCATTTTAGTGTCTACATCTCAGGATTTAATTAACGCTGTAGAGGAAGAAATAGAGGTTCAAATTAAAGCACTTCCTAGACAGGATATTGCTAAACAAGCGATTGAAAATTCTAAATCTATTTTAGTTGAAACGGATGCTATAGCTCTAGATTTAATTAATCAATATGGACCAGAACACTTTATTGTATGTACAAAAGACGATGACTTTTATGTTAACGGAATTGAAAACGCAGGCTCAGTATTTATAGGTAATTACACACCAGAAAGTGCAGGAGATTATGCCTCAGGAACCAATCATACTTTACCAACAAACGGATTTAGTAAAGCGTATTCAGGAGTTAATTTAGACAGTTTTACAAAAGCTATTACGTTTCAGAAAATTACTAAAGAAGGTATTCAAAATATAGGTAAAACTATAGAGTTAATGGCTGAAGCCGAAGGATTACAAGCACACAAAAACGCAGTTTCAATTAGATTAAAAGATTTAAAATAATGAGACACTGAAACAAGTTCAGTGTGACGCAAGATTTAAAGTTAATAATTAGAAATTAGAGGTAAATTTTAAATACTATCGTAACGTCATACTAAACTCGTTTCAGTGTCACGAAAGATTTGTAGCAAGGAATTAAATTAAGAGGTAAAGTTTAAATATTATCGTTCCGTCATACTGAACTAGTTTCAGTATCACACAAAATGAATATAATAAAGAACTGTAATTTATTCAGTAATTATAAAAATGAATACAACATTCAACATAAACAACCTAGTTAGAGCAAATATTAAAGCTTTAAAACCGTATTCATCTGCAAGAGATGAGTTTAAAGGTACAGCAGATGTGTTTTTAGATGCCAACGAAAATCCGTTTGGAGAATTAAACCGTTATCCTGATCCTCAACAATCAGAAATTAAACAAAAGTTATCAGCTATTAAATCGGTAGAATCTAACCAGATTTTTATTGGTAACGGAAGCGATGAAGTTATCGATTTAGCCTTTCGTATTTTTTGCGAACCAGGAAAAGATAAGGTGTTAACCTTTACACCAACTTACGGAATGTATGATGTGTCGGCAAACATTAATAATATCGAGGTTATAAAGCAACCATTGATTAATGATTTTCAAATAAACTTAAATCAATTACAACCGTATTTAGATGTTGAAGAGGTTAAAATTATCTTTATTTGCTCACCAAACAATCCAACAGGAAATTCTATTAATACTGATGATATTGAATATATCCTAGAGAATTTTAATGGTATCGTGATTGTAGATGAAGCTTATATCGACTTCAGCTCTCAAGCATCATTTATTAAAAATATCAATAAATACAACAATCTAATTGTAAGTCAAACCTTTAGTAAAGCTTGGGGATTAGCAGGTGTTAGAGTAGGAGTTGCCTATGCTAGCGAAGCAATTATTATGCTTTATAATCGTGTAAAGCCTCCTTATAATGTAAGCACTTTAAATCAGGAAGCAGTTTTAAATAGCTTAAATAATCAATCTGAAGTTACTAAAAATATTGACACTATTCTTTTAGAAAGAACGAAGTTAAAAGACGTTTTAAGTCAATTACTTATCGTAAAAAAAATATATCCTACAGATGCAAATTTTTTGTTAGTCGAAGTTGATAATGCAGATAAAACCTATCAATATTTAATAGATAAAAAAGTAATTATTAGAAACAGAAATACTCAGGTAGAGAATTGTATTCGAATTACTATTGGAACTGCTGTTGAAAACCAAAAATTAATTGAAGCTTTAAAAAATATATAACGTCATTCTGAACTTGTTTCAGAATCTCACAAGAACATATAATCATGAAAAAAGTACTATTCATAGACAGAGACGGAACCTTGGTATTAGAACCACCTGTAGATTATCAACTAGATAGTTTAGAGAAATTAGAGTTCTACCCAAAAGTATTTCAATACATGGCTAAAATAGCTTCAGAGTTAGATTTTGAGCTAGTTATGGTAACCAATCAAGATGGTTTAGGAACAGATTCTTTTCCAGAAGACACCTTTTGGCCAGCTCAAAACAAAGTCATTTCAGCATTCGAAAAAGAAGGTGTTGTGTTTTCTGAAATTTGTATAGACAAAACATTTCCGCATGAAAATGCCGAAACACGCAAGCCAAGAACAGGTTTGTTAACTAAGTATTTTGATAAAACTGAATACGATTTAGAAAACTCGTTTGTTTTAGGTGACCGAATTACAGATATGGAATTGGCTAAAAATCTAGGAGCCAAAGGTATATTTTTATCTGAAGATCCAGAATTAGGTGCAGATGAAATTGAAAGTTCAAAGCAAGCTATTTTAGATTCTATTGCGTTAACAAGTACAGATTGGAAAACTATTTACGAGTTTTTAAAACTAAATGATCGTGTTGAAGAAATCACGCGTAACACCAACGAAACTAAGATTTATATTAAGCTAAATTTAGATGGTTCTGGTAAAAATGATATTGATACAGGTTTGTCATTTTTCGACCATATGTTAGACCAAATTGGTCGTCATGGCGCAATGGATTTAACCATAAAAGTTGATGGTGATTTAGAAGTAGATGAACACCATACTATTGAAGATACTATGATTGCTTTAGGCGAATTGTTTAATAAAGCCTTGGGTAATAAATTAGGTATTGAGCGTTACGGATTTTGTTTACCAATGGACGATTGTTTAGCGCAAGTAGCAGTAGACTTTGGAGGTAGAAACTGGTTAGAATGGGAAGCCGATTTTAAACGCGAAAAAATAGGTGATATGCCAACCGAAATGTTTTTCCACTTGTTTAAATCCTTTACAGATGGAGCAAAATGTAATTTAAATATTAAAGCAGAAGGCACAAACGAACACCACAAAATAGAAGGCATTTTTAAAGCCTTTGCAAAAGCAATGAAAATGGCTGTAAAACGTGATGCAAATAAAATGTTTTTGCCATCAACTAAAGGGATGTTGTAATGAAATTAGTAATAATAAATTATGGAGCAGGTAATATAAAAAGCATTCAGTTTGCCTTTAAACGTTTAGGTTACGATGCTATTTTATCTAATAATCCAGATGAAATTAAAGCAGCAGATAAAGTTATTTTTCCTGGTGTTGGTGAGGCAAGTTCTGCAATGCAAATGCTAAAAGAAAGTGGTTTAGATACTTTAATTCCAACATTAAAACAACCCGTTTTAGGAATTTGTTTAGGTATGCAACTCATGTGCAAATCTTCAGAAGAAGGTAACACCAAAGGTTTAGGTATTTTTAATGTAGATGTAAAGCGTTTCAATAATACCGTTAAAGTACCACAAATGGGATGGAATACAATAACCGATCTAAAATCTAAGCTGTTTAAAGGTATTAAAGACGAGGCATTCATGTACTCTGTACATAGTTTTTATGCTGAAAAATGTAAAGAAAGCATTGCCACAACTACATATAGTGTAGATTTTGCTTCAGCTTTACAAAAAGATAATTTTTATGGTGTACAATTTCATCCAGAAAAATCATCAGTAGTGGGAGAACAAATTTTAAAGAATTTTATAGAATTATAACATGAGAATAATACCAGCAATAGATATCATAGACGGTAAATGTGTACGTTTAACAAAAGGCGATTACAATACCACTAAAATTTATAATGAAAACCCACTTGAGGTTGCAAAACAGTTTGAAGGTGCAGGAATAGAGTATTTACACATGGTAGATTTAGATGGAGCAAAAGCCGATCATGTTGTAAACTACCGAGTTTTAGAGCAAGTTGCATCTAAAACCAACTTAAAAATTGATTTTGGAGGTGGTTTAAAATCTGATAATGATATTATCACAGCATTTAATTCTGGAGCAAAACAAATTACAGGAGGTAGTATTGCTGTTAAAAACAGAGATACGTTTGAGCGTTGGATAAGTAAATATGGTTCTCAAAAAATCATTTTAGGAGCAGATTGTAAAAACGAAAAAATAGCCATTAGTGGTTGGTTAGAAGAAAGTAGTTTAGAGGTCATTCCTTTTATAAAAGAGTATCAAAAACAAGGCATTCAATATGTAGTTTGTACAGATATTTCAAAAGACGGTATGCTAGAAGGTCCATCAATAGAGTTGTATAAAAATATTATTGAAGAGTGTACAAACGGTAGTTCTGGTCAGTCTATTAAACTTATAGCTTCTGGTGGAGTAACAACTATTGAAGATCTAGAAAAGCTTTCAGAAATTAATTGTGAAGGTGTAATTATTGGTAAAGCGATTTATGAAAACAGAATCTCTTTAAAAGAATTAGAACGATTTTTATAATGTTATATATATTGATACATAAACAATTGTAATCTTGAGGTCATACTGGGCACAGTCGAAGTGTCTATATATTATGAAATTGTATTTAATTTAGTTAAAATCAGAAATAGGAGTATTATTGTACATAGTGCTATTGATTTAAAAAATAAAATAAAAACAGCTTGTGAGATTTACTATTAATAATGAGTGTTAAATTAATTTGAGTAGTTAAAAACATAAATTTTAAATTTAAAAGATGAAAAGAATCATTCCTTTTATACTGTTAATAATTACAGTTGTAACCTCATGTAAAAAAGATGATAGCATCGATAATGAATATCAAGAATCAGATTCCGTAGAGGGTGTTCTTATTACTGCAACTGAAACTTGTTTATATAGTGATTTTGATATTCAAGAAAACACGACAGTCGTTATCAATTGCTTATTAGATTTAGAGGGACAAACAATTACTGTACCGACAGGTGTCACTTTTAATTTTGAAGGAGGTAATATTTTTAATGGTACATTAAATTTTGAAGGTTCAGGAACAATTGCTGGAGAATTGTTAAATTCAGAGTTAACTGTAGAAGGAAATGTAGTCTTAGTAGATCAAGATTTTATTTTTTACCCATTCAGATGGGGAATCGTAGAAGTTGAAGGCGAAGATAATCCTGAACCGTCTTCTCAAGTGGATGCATATAATAATTATCAAATTATCAAAAACACTTTGAATATCGTTTATGATATGGGAGCTTCTGTGTTTACTATTGGTAAGCTTAATGCTTTTTTTGATTGTCATAATGGAGAGGATAATGCGGCAGCCGCTTTTAATGCGGTGTTATTTTTACCGTCATCCAATTTTCATTTAAAAATGGCTGACAATACGTATATAAGAGCTTTACCTGTGAATAGTATTTTAAGTTCTAAACTTGTTAAAATATACCAATCCACTAATGTCAACGTTTCTGGAGGTCATTTAATTGGAGATAGATTAAGACATGGACCTACAGTGGGTGGTAGTCATGTATTACAGATTACAGGAGCAGAAAACACAGTTATAGATAATGTAAGTGTTAGTTTTGCAGGAGATAGTGGAATAGTAATCCAAAGTTATTCTTTTCAACAAAACAGTGACTATATACCAAGTCAAAATGTGATAGTAAAGAACTGTACAATGGATTCTAATGCAAAAAATAATCTTCAGGTAACAGATGGAATGGATGTTATTATTGAAGATTGTTATTCTTATAGAGCAGGTATTGATGTTGATACACCTTTTGGGACATCAGAAGGAAGGGCTCCAAAAATAGGGATATTAACTGAGACACAGGTAATGCAAGTAGTATCAGGGGTTATTATTAGAAATAATATTGTTGAAGATAGCTATTCAAGTTCTAATCATGATATTTTAACGGTTGGTTCTACTGATGTTGAAATCTCGGGTAACACTGCAGAGAACAGTATTGGATGGAGTACATCACTTAATGTAAGAGTTACAAATAATACTTCAGGTAAAATTTATGGAGGATTTTTAGGATTTAATGGTATTGATAACATTGTGTCAGGTAATACAGTGACTAATCCAGATGGTGTTGGTATCTTTTTAACTGATCAAAATGTAGAAGTCTATGATAATAATCTTATTAATTGTAAGGTTGGGATTCAACTGGCTTCTTTGTTAAATGCAGAAGTTTATGATAATAACTTTGAAAGTAACATCGAGAACTCTGTTGGTATATTAGGACAAACGTATTTAGATAATGTAAATGTTTATGATAATGATTTTGCCTTAGAAGATGGAAAACCTTTAAATATACTGGCTATAAATACAGAATCTGAACATGAGGATTATCAATTTGTTTTTATGAATAATATAATAAATGCATCCAGAAATGGTATAATATCAGGGTCATCTAATATAACTATTATGGGTAATGAGTTTAATGGTTCTGGCTTAGGGCTTTCGGGAACTAGTAATACTATGGTAAAAAATAATATACTAATAAATTCTAGTAATGGAGTTACTTTTGGTGCAGGAAATTCAACAGATGTAGAAATCACAGGTAATACATTTGAAGGAACTAATGATGGGACTTTATCTACAGCTGTAACGTTATCAGGATCAAATATTATTTTTAATGATAATATAGTTAAGTCTGTTGGAAATAATAACACAGGAATTTCTGTTACTGAAGGAGCGTATATATCTATCGAAAATAATACGGTTAATAACGAGTCTACTTTTCGACCTCCTTTACATTTTTTAGGAAATAATTCTACAATCATAAATAATACTTTTATAAATAGTAATGGTTTAGAAGGCTTTTTTGATGGTGGCGTAAATAATATTTTTTTAGGAAATAATTAACAAATAAGTATCATGATAAAGGACCAAGCAATTTTTATTAAAAAAGGATGGTCTAATTATCGTAAAATATCAAACGTATAACTATGCTTACAAAACGAATTATACCATGTCTAGACATTAAAAACGGGAGAACCGTTAAAGGTGTCAATTTTGTAAACCTACGTGATGCTGGAGATCCAGTAGAATTAGCGAAGCAATATGCTGTAAAAGGAGCAGATGAGCTTGTATTTTTAGATATTTCGGCAACTTTAGAAGGTAGAAAAACCATGATTGATATGGTTTTAAAGGTGGCAGAACACGTTAATATACCTTTTACAGTTGGAGGAGGTATTTCGTCTGTTGAAGATGTAGATGTGCTTTTAAAATCTGGAGCAGATAAAGTGTCTGTTAATTCTTCAGCAGTAAAACGACCAGAATTAGTTAACGAATTAGCAAACAAATTTGGAAGCCAATGTGTTGTTGTAGCTATAGATGCCAAACAAATTGATGGCGAATGGATAGTGCATTTGGCAGGAGGAAGTATTCCAACCAAGTTAAATTTATTCGATTGGGCTAAAGAGGTTGAAAGTAGAGGAGCAGGAGAGATTTTGTTTACATCTATGAATAACGATGGTACCAAAGCAGGTTTTGCAAACCAAGCTTTAGCCAAGTTGTCTGAAACTTTAAATATTCCTATAATAGCTTCAGGTGGAGCAGGAACGGTTCAGCATTTTGTGGATACCTTTAAAGCGGGTAAATCAGATGCTGCATTGGCTGCAAGTGTTTTTCATTTTGGTGAAATTGCAATAAAAGATTTAAAAGAAGAATTAAGAGATAATAATATAGCAGTACGACTATAAATCGTCTTGTTGAATTCGTTTCAGCATTTCATAAAAATTAATGTCTTCTCGAGCGCAGTCGAGAGGTTATTTGAAATATAGAGGTCTCGACTGCGCTCGACCAGACAAAACAAAAAAAATGAACATAGATTTTAATAAAAATAACGACGGATTAGTACCAGCAGTAATCCAAGACGCAACAACAAAAAATGTATTGATGTTGGGTTACATGAACGAAGAAGCGTTTAATAAAACAAAAGACACTAAATTAGTTACCTTTTTTAGCAGAACAAAAAACCGTTTATGGACTAAAGGAGAAGAGAGTGGTAACGTTTTAAATCTGGTTGATATTAAATTAGATTGTGATAATGATACGTTATTAATTCAAGTAAATCCAAAAGGTCCAACATGTCATACAGGAAGCGATACCTGCTGGAACGACGCAAATACTGAAAATTTTGGATTCATTTCTAAATTAGAAAACACAATTGAAAGTCGTGTAAAAAGTGGAGATTCTTCTACATCCTATGTAGCTTCATTATTTGCAAAGGGTATTAATAAGGTGGCTCAAAAAGTAGGAGAGGAAGCTGTAGAAGTAGTTATTGAAGCAAAAGATGATAACGATGATTTGTTTTTAAACGAAAGCGCAGATTTATTGTTCCATTACTTAATGTTATTACAAGCTAAAGGTTTTAGAATCAAAGATGTAGTTGATGTTTTAAAAGGACGTGAAAAAAAATAAAGTCTTTTTTCGGGTTTTGTACGTATAATAATTAAACTGAAAAATGATCAACCAAATCAATTTTAGAAACTACTTCCTAGCTTTAAGTTTGGCTTTATCTTTAACATCTTGTTTTGATGATATAGATGATGACCAAACAGCTACGGTTGTAACACCTTTAAGTCCAACAGATCCTGACAATCCAAATCCGTTTAATGGAGTCATGACACCAATAGACGTTATGCCTTACAATCAAATTTCTAATGAGCGTTATTGTATTGACCTTCAAGCTTGGGACATACCAAACAATAGGACAGAACCAGTTAAAACAACAGATAATATTCAAGCAGCTATAGATTGGGCTATTTCACAAGGTTATGGTGAAGTTTGTTTGCCTGCAGGACATTATTTAATTGGTAAATATGGTAATGATATTTATCAAGCAGGAATAGTTTTGGATAGCAATATGGCGTTGTTATTAGATCAAAATGCCATAATTGAAATGGCACAAAATAATAAATGGAATTATTGTGCAATAGCTGTTCGTGGTAAATCTCATGTTGTAATTTCTGGAGGAACTATTCTTGGAGATAGAGATAATCATGAATATACTCCAAGAACTAGTGATGGTGCTGTAGCTCATGATGAAGGTCATTTAATTTGTATTGAAGATGAAAGTGAATATGTTACCGTTGAAAATGTAACTTTAGGTAAAGCTAATGGTGACGGAATATTATTGGTTGGTAGTCCAAGTGATGCAGATCAACAATTACTAAAAAATATTGATATTAGAAGAAACAACTTCTCAGATAATAGACGCCAAGGTATTTCACTTGTTGGAAGTGCTGAAGTTTTGATAGAAAACAATGAAATTCATCATACAAATGGAATTGCTCCTCAATTTGGAATTGATTTAGAAGGTGCTGGACGATTAAATGAAAATATTACAATTAGAAATAATTATTTCCATAATAATAGAGGTGGAGACATTGTAAATACGGATGGGAAAAATGTTTTACTTGAAGATAATATTTTATTACAAGGAGAAGATAGCCAGTATATTGATGGACCAATAGTCTATTGGAAAAATGCAGATTGGACAATTAGAAATAATAGTATAACCATGCGTACAGTATCTGTTAATAACTGGAATGGTATTATAATGTATTCCAACGATAGTCCTAAAACTAATCCTGCAACCACTTACATATACGATAATACATTAAATAATTGTGGTATGTATATGTATAAAGGTGCTGATTTAGAAATAACAAATAACTTTATGGATAATGGTCACCTGGCATTTAAAGAGATGACTAATCTTACGTTGACAAATAATATAGTTGAACATCCAAGTCAATGTTGGGCTTATCGTTTTTTAGAAGTTAGCGGTAGTGCTTCTGGTAATACTTATAATCAAGAACCATTTGATATACCTTTAGAAGAAAACACTCCATGGGATGGATGTTGGATTAATTAAAAAGTTTAATAATGCTTTATGTTTAAATTAATTTTTTGTTGATACTTGATCGTTTGAGTTTATAATTTTTACTGTTTGATCTATCCAATCAGTTTCAAAGTTTAGCTTAATATCAGGAGTTACACCTCTACTTTCAAATTGATAATATTCATGAAAATTCATATCTGTAGGAGTAATCGAAAAATAATTGGATGGTGTTGTGTAGCTTCTTCCGTAATTTAATCCGTATGCAATTACGCCAAAAGTAGTTTGTCCTAAATGATTAGCGTGCTTAAGTTTTTTTAATTTTAAAGTAAATTGTTCTGCATTACTAGCTGTAAAAGCATTTGTTAAAATAAATACATTTTTGTGTTTTAAAAGTTTTATAAAAGGATCTGAATATTTCTTATTTCCTCCTGTGTTACTTCTTAAGTCAACTATTATATTTTTTGCTGTCAAATTGTTTTTTATGTCTTCATAAAAAGCAATAAGTTCATTCTTTTTATTGTTACTGAAATTAGCGAAATATAAGTATTGAATGTTCTTACCAAGTTGTTTAAACTCATATGCTTCTTGATTTTTTTTAGGAAATTCGACATTACTAGTACCTTTCTTTTTGTAACTCCATAATCTTCCATTTTCAAACGTTAGATTTTTTAATAGTCTTGGCGTTTTAGTCTCAAGTTTATAGTGATATATATTGTATTTGTTATTTTTTACTTGGTTAGCATAAAAACTTATCTCTCCAATTTTCCAATGTTTCAGTTTGCTTTCAAGAATAACTCCTGTAAATCGATTTTTATTTAAATCATAATAAACGCCAACTTTTAAAGATTTAGTGTAATTGTAAATACCTTCAATAGAATTAGTTTTTTTTTGATCCAATTCGTTTTTTAATTCATCAATATTTCTATTAGTTTTTGGATGATTAAAAATAATGTTATTGGTATCTGATTCTTTATCTAAAAACGGTTGTTTTATAGATAGGCTTAAATGGTTATCATTAATTAGATTAGTTTGTTTGAGTAATAGTTTAAAACAGTTTTCAATTGCTAAGGGTTGTTTCATTTGTAATGAAAGCAATTTATAAACTGCCTCAAATTTTTCTTTTTTATCTCCTTTAATTTGTTTTTTGTAAGAAGGCATTTTTTTTAATTTACTTACTATAAAATCTAAGTCGACTTTACAATTACAAGTTTTATTTTGTGTAAAAACCAATGTGACTCCGAAGAAAAACAAAATACTAAAAGCAATAATATGTTTCATAATTAAATCATTAAAATTAAACTAAGGTTAATATATTACAGATAATACCTTTAATTCAATGTGTAAGTAATGTGATGTTTAACTATTGGATCAAAGAGATATTTAGTCATTAAGATAATAAGATTGTATTAAGACAGCCATCCTTTTTTTGTAGCATAATCTGATAACCAAACTAAGGCTATACCAACTAAAATTATCATTGGTGTCATAGCGTTAGTCATTTTTATTACAAAAGCCAAATAACACATTTGTATTATTGCTGCTACTAATGATATTAATAATACATTAAATGCCCATTTCTTTTTTAATACAAGAGCTAAACTTCCAATAGTTCCAGCAAAAACAGCTATAGCAAATGCACCAAGGTACCAAGAAGGTAAATTAGCATACATGTCTTGTTCTGCTTTAGGTAATTGTGCAATCATCTCATCTGTCATTAAAGTTTGTCCTAGGTAAGCCATAACACCTAGTGCATTCCATATTAAAGCAATAATGCTAATAACTAAAAACCACATTGGTGGTTTTTGAGTGGTTACGTTAGTCATAATTTAAGTTTTTAGTTAGTTAAAGTGTTTCAAGGTATAAAATTTTTGCGATATGTGGCGTAAAGCAGTATTTTCGGCATTCAAAATTAGATATGCAGAAAAAGTTTTTTTACGTGATAAGCGTACAGTATTTAGGATACAGGTTTCATGGTTGGCAAAAACAACCAAACTTAAAGACGTTGCATTTAATGATTGATAGAACATTAAATTTCATACTAGAAAAAAAGAAATTTAAAACGTTAACTTCTGGTCGTACAGATGCTATGGTTAGTGCAGAAAGTGCAGCTTTTGAACTTTTTTTAGAAGAACCTATTGAGGATGCTGAAGCATTTTTAGCACTGTTTAATACCAACTTACCACAAGATATCAGAGCCTTGCAAATACGTGAGGTAGATAGTAAGTTTAATATTATACAACACTCTAAAGTAAAAGAATACTTATATATGTTTGCTTTTGGAGATAAGTTTCATCCATTTTGTGCTCCAATTTTAACAACTATACTAGATCCTTTAGATATAGATTTAATGAAAGAAGGAGCTAAACTGTTTGAAGGTGAGCATTATTTAAAAAAATATTGTTACAAACCAACAGATAATGGTATTTATAATCGTACCATCTTAAAATGCGAAATTGTAGATAATACCATTTATACTGCTAGCTTTTTTCCTGAGAAAAGCTACATATTACGTGTAAAAGGAAAAGGTTTTATGCGAAACCAAATACGATTAATGATGGGAGCTTTAATACATTTAGGACAAGGTAAACGTACTTTACAAGATATTGAAGCTAGCTTAAAACCAGATTTTACAGGAGATGTGTATTACGTTGCACCAGCTTCTGGACTGATTTTAAACAGTATTCAATTTGAGTAAAAGTTCAAAAACTAGTCATTTTTCTTCATTTTAACACTAATTTATTAAGAAAACACCCTGTTTTATACCTATTTGTTGTAATTCTATAACATTCTAAAAAAATCATATAACATGTAAACTGTATTCGTGTTGCATCTTTGTACCAGAGATAATTAACAACCTAAAAAAACAGAACACATGAATTATTTGAATATGCAAGATGAAAAACTATTACCTGTAGTTATAGAGTTAAATACCTTATTAGCAGATTACAATATATATTATCAAAAACTAAGAAGCTTTCACTGGAACGTGTTAGGTAAAAACTTTTTTGACCTACACGAAAAGTTTGAAAACATGTACAATGAAGCTAAAGTAAAAGTTGATGAAATAGCAGAACGTATTTTAACTTTAAGACATCATCCAGTTAGTAAATTTAGCGACTATTTAAAATTATCATCTTTATCTGAAGCATCAAGTATGATTACGGATCAAGAAATGATAGATGAGTTGTTAAATGACCACAAAACAATGTTATCTCAAATGACACAAGTTTTAAGTAAGTCTGAAGATGCTGGAGACGAAGGTACAATTGACTTAATAGGAGCTTATATCAGAGAATTAGAAAAATCTAGTTGGATGTTAAATGCTTGGTCAAAAACCACCTCTGATCAACTTAAAAAAGTGGTAACAAATAGCTAATACTTTAAGTTTTACTTAAATATTAACTAATAATACCAATTACTATGAAAAATCAATTATCAGAAGCCTATAATTTGTTAATAGGCAAATTAGAAGGATGGTTAAATGCCATAATATCTAACATACCAAATTTATTACTTGCAATTGTAGTCTTATTTGTCTCTTATTTTATTGCAAAATACGTTAATAAATACGTTACAAAATTAGTATCAAAACGTGTACATCAAAATTCTATAACTAACATGATTGGACGTTTGTCCTCTGTAGTTGTAGTGCTTGCAGGACTATTTTTAGCTTTAGGGATTTTAAACTTAAGTAAAACATTAACCTCTTTATTAGCTGGTGCAGGTGTTGCAGGTTTGGCAATTGGTTTAGCCTTACAAGGGACTTTATCTAACACTTTTGCTGGTATTGTGCTATCCTTCAGAAAAAAGATTCAAATTGGACATTGGGTAGAAACCAATGGGTTTTCTGGAGAAGTTATAGATATTAACTTAAAAGATTTTACCATAAAGGAAGCTGATAATAACATGGTTGTTATACCAAATAAGATGATTTTAGAAAATCCATTAAAAAATTACACATTAACTACTAAAATGAGAGTTTTCTTGGAGTGTGGAGTAGGATATGAGTCAGATTTAGACCATGTAGAACAATTAACAAAACAAACTATTTGCAACACATTTGATCAAATAGATTCACCCGATGACGTAGAGTTTTACTTTACCGAGTATGGTGGAAGCTCGATAAATTACTTATGTAGATTTTGGATTGATGCAGAAAATGCACTTGAAAAAATGCGATCTAAAAGTAAAGCTATAATCGAAATCAAAAAAGCTTATGACAAAGAAAATATAAACATACCTTTTCCTATTAGGACGCTTCAATTTGATAACAAATTATCTTTTGATGCACCTCAGGAAGTCGAGAATTCATTCTCAAATAACTAATAGTAAAGTACTTTTAGTTACTAATATTAATCATTTAAAACCAAAAAAATTATGTTACGTTGGACAATCACATTTATTATTATAGCACTAATCGCAGGAGTCTTAGGATTTGGCGGAATTGCAGGAGCATCTGCAGGAATTGCTAAAATTTTATTCTTCATTTTTATAGTACTGTTTGTACTATCATTAATTAAAGGAGCAGTAAAATCATAAATACAATTAAATAAAAAACTAATCAGTCATTATATATAGTTTAGAAGCAAAAATAAGTCGATTGATTAGCTTTTATTAACCCTTAAACCAAAAACAATGAAAAAGTTATTATATACTTTTCTAATTCTATTTTCACTGTCACTAGTGGTTACAGGATGTAGAGAAGAAAAATCAACTGAAGAAACAGTCGAAGAGGCTATTGATGATGTTGAAGATGGACTAGAAGATGCTTCAGACGAAGTTGAAGACGCTATGGACGATGTTGAAGACAACATTGATGACACTGTAGACGACATTGAAGATTAATACCTTCAATTAAAAAATCAACCAAAATATTAACCACACAAAAACACAAACCATGAAAAAATTAGCATATACCTTTATTTTATTATTCTCTTTATCTGTAGTATTAACAGGTTGTAGAGAAGAAACAACAGGAGAAAAATTAGAAGACGCTGTAGAAGATGTAGCAGATGACGTTGAAGATTCAGTAGATTAAATCACATTGCTGTGAAAAGAAAAAATAATTATCACATATAAATTATATGTTAGATTAATAGTAACAAAAGCCTCAGTTTATTTGAGGCTTTTGTATTTTTACAAATAAATAAACAGGTTATGAGCATTAAAACAGCTTTAAATTTTCTTAATAAATTAAAATCTAATAATAATCGTGATTGGTTTGCAGATCAAAAGACAGAATATGATAAAGCTTTAAAAGCAGTTAAAATATTGTTTAATGAAGTGTATACTAATTTGCAATCCCACGACGAATTTGAAAAACTTAAAATATTCAGAATTTACAGAGATGTAAGATTTTCTAAAAATAAATTACCATACAAAAATAATTTTGGCGCAGCTTTCCATCGTGTCAAACCTAGATTACGAGGTGGATATTATATGCAGATAGAACCAGGTAATAATTTTATTGCTGTCGGATTTTGGAATCCAGAAAAAGACGATTTACTGCGTATTAGAAAAGAATTTGAAATGGACGATCAAGAGGTTAGAGATATTATTAATGAAAAGTCTTTACAACAGGTTTGGGGAAATTTACAAGGTGAAGAGTTAAAAACAGCTCCAAGAGATTTTGATAAAAATCATCCAGCTATTGATTTAATAAGAAAAAAACAATTCATTTTTACTAAGCAATATACTGATACAGAGATTACTGCACCAGATTTTACAAAACAAGTTAGTGATGATTTTAAAACCATCAGACCATTTTTTGATTATATGAGTGATGTTTTAACTACAGACTTAAATGGTGAATCTATAATTAAAGATTAAACAACATCAGTTATAGTGTATTTGTTCAAGCTAAACAGCCTTTAAAGTTTTTGGTTTTTCAAATAGTTGAATATTACTCTGTAAACGTTGTTTAACAATATTCATCATTCGCTTATTTAAAGCGGACGAGTTTAGTATATATTTTTGATATTCATCTATGGTAAATTGCCCAATAACCATTCCTTTTAAACTGTTTCTAAACTTGATGTCTTTATGTATAGCGTTTTCAATGTAAGTCATTCGTTTTTCAATAGTTAACTGGTAAAATACATTTTTGTGTTTAGCGATGTAATTTCTAAAAACAGCTATAAACAAATCGTTTTGAAGCTTGATAATTGGACGCAATGTGGTGTTTTGGAAACGCTCATCATCACTCATATCTGGACTAATAGTTATACTTTTAATAATTGGTCTAATGGCTAATAGTTGTGTGTCTCTTGTAGTCATAATTATTAAGTTTTAATAAAAATATCGATAATAAAGACTAATAGTCGTATCAATAAATATAGTTTTTAACTGTGTTGTTAACAATTAAGATTATTTATCTTTGAGGTAAAGATTTAATATGAGATTTCACACAAGAAAATGGGTTAAACCCGAAGATTTAAATCCAAACGGAACACTGTTTGGAGGTCAGTTATTAGCATGGATAGATGAAGAAGCTGCTTTATACACCATCATACAACTAGAAAACAACAAAGTGGTTACAAAATATATGAGCGAAATTAACTTCATGGCTAAAGCTGTAGAAGGTGATATTGTCGAAATTGGTATGGAAGTACAAAAATTTGGACGTAGCTCCATCACTTTAAATTGTGAAGTACGAAACATGCGTACACGCGAAACTATTATTACTGTAGAAAATATTATTATGGTAAATTTAGACCAAGATGGTAATCCTAAACCACACGGAAAAACTAAAATAGAGTTTGTTAAAGACCGTCTAAATAATTAGTATTAAGATTTTAGATATTTCTTATCTACATAAAAAGTCCCAAACGGTAGGATAGAAGCTAATAATACTATCCCAAATACTTTATTAGACCATTTTTGTTCTGGCTTGATTAAAAAGGCTAATGCAATATAGGCTACAAACAATAATCCATGAGGCATACCAAGTAGTCTGACGTAATAGTCATCTCCTCCAGGTAATCGTTTGTATATAGCAGCAGCCATTAAAAATAGATATGATAAACCTTCTAATAAAGCTACAATTCTAAATGTATTTAGCATAATAATTATCTTTTTTGTAAAGATAATTTATAGTTTTCTTTTTTTAGGTTTTATCAAGTGATTTATCACTAAATTCGTTTAAAATTAACGTTATGGATAGTACAAGAAAATCTATACTAATTATACTGGCATTTTTCTCTATTTACTGTATTTGGGGATCAACATATTTACTTAATAAGGTTGTGGTGTCAGAGGTTTCACCATTATTTTTAGCATCCATTAGGTTTTTTTGCGCAGGGATTTTAATTTTTGGTATTGCTAAAATTTTAAAAATATCTCTTAAAGCAAGTACAAAACAATTAAAAAATTCGGCTTTAGCTGGATTTTTATTTTTAGTGTATGGTAACGGTGTTTTTGTATGGGCTTTAAAATATGTAGATAGCGGTTTTGCAGCACTTATTGCAGCAACACAACCGTTATTCGTTATTTTTTTAATGCGTATTTTACAAGGCTCTAAAATTCAAACAAAATCTATCATTGGTGTTGTTTTGGGTGTTATAGGTATGTATTTATTGGTTAGTCAAGATACATTGCAATTAGACCAAAACGGTATCATCGGTATAGTCGTTATTTTTACTTGTGTTTTAAGCTGGAGCTATGGTAGCATTTTTGTGTCCAAAGCAGATTTGCCAAAAAACTTTTTTGTAGCTACTGGTTATCAAATGGTTTTTGCTAGTTTGTTTTTAGTCATTTTTAGCCTATCAGTTAAAGAAGTTTGGACGTCACCTTTAAAATGGAGTATAAATGCACAAGGCGCCATGCTGTTATTAATTGTTTTTGGTGGTATTGTTGCTTTTACAGCATTTAATTATTTATTAAAAGAAGTCTCTACAGAAAAGGTGTCGACTTCTGCTTATGTTAATCCAGTAATTGCTTTATTTTTGGGATGGTATGTTTTGGATGAGCAGATTACAAAGCAGTCTATTGTTGCAGCTGTTGTTTTATTAACAGGAGTATATTTTATAAATTCTAAGAAAAAAATCATTATTTTCTCTAGATTTAAACGTAAAAAGCTACAAAATTTTAAAAAATAGTCTAAATAGCTTAAAGACTTAACATACAATTAATTAAAAAGTTAGTATCTTTGTAACTCATAAAAGCAGGTAAACCATTTGTAACAGTCGCTTTCTACGACGTTAAAATTGTTAAGCAGAACATAGCTTTTTATTACTTTCTGCTTTTTATGAATTCATTTTAATACACACATTTAAAAACGCTAATGGCAAAATCGCAACAAACATTTAATAAAAGTGAAAAAGAAAAAAAACGCTTAAAGAAAAGAGAAGATAAGCGTAAGAAGATGGAAGCTCGTAAAGCCGAAAAAGAGGCTAATGGAGGTTCTGATGGTATCCAGTTTGCATATGTAGACTTTAATGGTAATTTGGTAGATACTCCACCAGATCCAGAGATGAGAGAAAAGATTGATGCAGAAGAAATTGTTTTAGGAGTTCCTAAAAAAGTTGAAGGAGAAGAAGAAGATCCAGTAAGAAAAGGGAAAGTATCATTTTTTGATACCTCTAAAGGTTTTGGATTTATTATTGACACAGAAAACAACGAAAAGTATTTTTGTCACGTCAGTGGTTTAATAGACCAAATTGCTGAAAATGACAAAGTATCTTTTGAACTTGAAAAAGGTATGAAAGGTATGAATGCTGTAAAAGTGAAAAAAATCTAATAATTAGCTAGATTTAACACATATAAAAACCCATTAAGAGTTAATCTTAATGGGTTTTTTATTTTTAAATAGTTATTAAATAGTTTTTCTGAAAAACTTTATCATAAATATCCTTACTAAACATATATAATTGCGCAGGTTTTTTGGATACACCTACTTTTTTTTCGTCTAAAGCAATAATATATTTTTTATTTATTAGTTTACGTCTAAAATTTCTGTTGTCAATTTCAATACCTAATATAGATTGGTATAAATCTTGAACTTCATTAATAGTGAATTTATCAGGTAAAAGCTCAAATATAATAGGCTCTGACAGACATTTTTCTTTTAAATCATCATATGCTTCCATGATAATTTTTTCATGATCAAATCCAACTTCAGGTAACTCATTCACCGGAAACCATTCCGCATCATTAGTGTTCTTGCTTAAATCTACATCTTCAGTTTTTAGTAAAAAATAATAGGCAACGGTAATGGTTCTTAAATTAAACTCTTCATTTTTAATCCAAATTAAATCTTTTTCATTTGACAAACGGTTTGGGTCTCCAAATACCTTAAATTGTTTTTTATACTGATCTGTTAATCCAGTCAATTCCTTCAAGACTCTAGTGGCTGTATCATCCAGTTTTTCATGCGTATATACATGATAACCAGTTAATACATAGTCATTAACTAAAATTTTTTGTTTATCTTTTAGGTAACGCTTTATCATTAAAACGTTTAAAGATTTAGTAGTAGTGTCATATCCAAATACAACACAATCTACAGATATGTTTAATATTTTTTCAGGCTTCATAATTATCTCAGCTTCAATAAATAACGAAAAATTAATCTAAAAAACTTGTATCACTTTAATTAAACGTCAAATTAACATTAGCAATAATAATACTTTTTATTTGAATAATAGACACTATTAAGTCAATATAGCACACATAAATGTTAATTTAACATACTTTTTTTGCTATTTATTAGGTTTTGTAAATTTTTTTATAATACATTTGAAAAAACAAACGTAATTATGACGTTTATAAATAAACTAACTAAAACTACTTTAATTATGAACCAAAAATCAAAAACAACTACAATCGTTTTATGTCTTTTAGCCTGTTTCACTTTAAATATAGTTTCTGCCCAAGAAGAAGAAAAGGAAGAGTATTCTCCGTTTAGTATTAGTGCACATTTAAAAAATATGCATACTTGGCACGGATTTGTTGTACATCCAGGAGCTATGATAGCGAGTAGTTTAGAATACAACTCTAAAAATAAAAAATTCACTTTTGGTTTTTGGGGAGGAGCAAGTTTCTCAACCGTAGATGTAGATAATATAGTTACTGGTGAAAACGAAAGTGCTTATTATAAAGAAGTTTCAATTTATACAAAATACCGTTTTTCAGATAAATTTTTTATTGAAGCTGTAACTCATAATAACTATACAGGAGTTGAAGAAAGAGGTGATAAGTTAAGTTACTGGAGTTACGACAAAACACAAGGTTACAACTTTGTAGATTTAAATTTTGGTTATAATGTAACACCAAACACTTTATTATATTTTGCTACTATTATAAATGGTGGTTCTGGAGATTATGAAGTACAAGATAATGGAGATTTAGAAAACTCTTGGACACATTATTTTGAGGTTAGCAGCAAAGTATGGCAAAATAGTAATTCTAGTTTGTCTCTATTTGCAGGAGGAGCTTGGTCTTTTATTACAGATAAAACGTTTTATACTGAAGGTGCAGGAAACCTTATTAACGTTGGTGCTACATTTAATAAACAATTAGAGATTTATAAATATAAAGTACCTGTGGATGTGACTTTAATGTGGAATCCTGAGCAAGAAAAAACAGTCATCCAATTTGATCTTACTTTATTTTAATAGCTAAATATAATCCCTTAACTTTCATTGTGTTAAAATCATAAACAAACTAATTATGAAAACTAAAACTACTACAGTCAATATTTTAAAGTTGACATTCTCGATGGTTGTACTTGTATTATTGTGCTCTGGTTGTGCAGAGCAATTAAATGATGCAAACACATCGTCTAATTCTTCTGAAGACATTGGAGATGTTTTTAAAAGCGAAATCGATTTAGTCGGTAAAAAAATAGGCTATTGTTCACCTTCACTAAATGCGCCTTACTATCAAGCATTATGGCAAAGCATAAAATCTACTACAGAAAAAAATGGAATGACATTTTTATCGGCTGATGGTCAGGATGATATTAACAAGCAAATTGCTGCTGTAGAAGATTTAATAACAAAAGGTGTGGATGCTTTATTATTAAATCCTAAAGATCCAGATGCCTTGGTTGGCGTCACTAAATTAGCAGAAGCTGCAGGAATACCTGTTTTTATTATAGATAGTTCTATAAATCCTTCAGCAGAATTTGTAACAACCATACAATCTAACAATTTAGCTAATGGTGAATTAGCAGGAGAATGGCTAGCAAAAAAGTTTGGAAACAAACCAATGAATATTGCTTTATTAAGTGGTAATGCAGGAAATCCTGTTGGTCGTACTCGTAAACAAGGTTTATTACAAGGGATTACAGAAGAACAATTACGTACTCAAGGAAAAATTAATTTAAATGTAAAAACACAAGCGTATACCGAATGGTCTTATGCTGGCGGACTAAAAGCTATGGAAGATATTTTAGTAGCGCATCCAGATGTTAATGTAGTCATTACAGAATCGGATGTTTGTGTGTTAGGTGCTATTAAAGCAATTGCACAAGCTGGTAAAACCGATGATATTTTAATTGTTGCTGGAGCAGATGGACAAAAAGAAGCCATAAAATACATCATGGAAACCGATTTTTATGGTTGTACAGCAATGAATAGTCCTGTGCAAATTGGTAAAAATGCAGTGCAATATGCTGTAGAATATATGAATGGCAGAACTGATTTTGATAAAAAATCGTACACAGCACCTTTATTAATTACCAAAGAGAATGCTGCTAAGTACTACAATCCAAACGCAATCTTTTAATTTATTAGACATGAAAAATTCAACAAACGAATATCGTCTAGAAATGTCAGGAATTTCCAAAAGTTTTGGAGTTGTTTCTGTACTTAAAGATGTGAACTTAAAAGTAAAGTCTGGAGAAATTCATGCTTTATTAGGTGAAAATGGAGCTGGTAAATCTACTTTAATTAAAATATTAAGTGGTGTACATCAAAAAGATAATGGTACAGTGATTTTAGATGGTCAAGAGATTAATCCTAAAAACACACATGAAGGTCAGGTTTTAGGGATTAATGTAGTCTATCAAGAGTTGTCTTTAGTGAATGATTTATCGGTTGCAGAAAATATTTATTTACACAAATTAGGTGCTAGCAAATCTTGGATGAACTGGAAAGGCTTAATTAAAGATGCACAAGAATTATTAGATTCTTTAGACTTTAAAATTGATGCTTCCGCAAAAGTAAAAGACCTAAGTATTGTACAAAAGCAAGTGGTTGAAATTGCTAAAGCTATTTCAGAAGATACTAAAATTTTAGTCTTAGATGAACCTACTACAGTTTTTGATCCTAAAGATGTAAAAAAATTATTTCAAATTCTTTTCAGATTAAAAGAACAAGGTATTTCTATTATATATATATCGCATCATTTAGATGAAATTTTCAAAATAGCAGATACCGTTACGGTACTTAGAGATGGTGTAGATACAGGAAGTATGCCTATTTCTGAAACAGATAAAGATGGCGTAATTCACTTAATGATTGGTCGTGAATTAAAAGATTTATATCCAAAAAGAGATATTAAAATTGGAGAGGTACCAATCTTTCAAGTAAAAAACTTATCAGCAAAAGAAACTATGGTACATGATGTTTCTTTTAATGTAAAACCAGGTGAAGTTCTTGGTATTGCTGGTTTAGGTGGAAGTGGAAGAACAGAAACTGCAAAATTAATTTTTGGTGCAGATAAAAAGAAATCTGGAACTTTAATTTTAGAAGGAAATGAAATAAAAACGAATTCTCCTGTAGATGCTGCTGGTTATCAAATTGGTTTTGTTTCCGAAGATAGAAAGGAAGAAGGTGTGTTTTTACCATTGTCTATAAGACGAAATATTAGTGTAACGAGTTTCAAGTCTATTTCTAGTAAACTAGGCTTTATAAATGTAGAAAACGAATACAAAAAAGTCTTAGGTTTAATTGAAAAACTAAACATTAAAACACCAAATTCTGAGGTTAATGTAAAAAACCTAAGTGGTGGAAATCAGCAAAAAGTAGCACTGGCTAAATGGTTAAGTATTGATAGTAAAGTCATTTTTATTGATGAACCAACTAGAGGTGTAGATGTAGGAGCAAAAATTGAAATCTATAACCTTATTAATGAGGTTGCTAAAAAAGGCGTTGGTGTTGTTGTAATATCTTCTGATATGCCAGAAATTATGGGAATTTCAGATCGTATTCTCGTAATGTATGAAGGTACCATTTATGGCGAACTACAAAAAGAACAATTTTCAGAAGAAAACATTTTACGTTACTCCATTGGAGAACCTTTAAAACAAAATAACTAAACTAATTAAACATTAACGTTATGGCTTTAACATTAAAACAACAACTTAGTACTCCAGGAGGCATACTAAAGTTCTTAGTCAAGTATAATACGATATTCATTTTTATATTATTAGTGATTTTTTCTGCACTAATTTCCGATGTGTTTTTTACATCTGTCAACCTTTCAAATTTATTAAAACAAGTATCTGGTATTGGTATTATTAGCATAGGTATGCTAATCGTAATACTTACAGGTGGTATTGATTTATCGGTTGGGTCTATGGTAGCGTTATTAGCGGTTGCCTTTGCTATTTTGGTTAATATTTTTGCTTTACCATTGGCTATTTTAATGACTATAGTGATTGGCTTTGGTTTAGGAAGTGTTTCTGGTTACCTCGTTGCTTATCAAAAAATGGCGCCTTTTGTGGCAACTTTAGCATTAATGACTATTGCTAGAGGTTTAAGTTTTATCTATTCTAAAGGGTCTCCTGTTACATTCACAACAGTTGGAGGACAATACATGTCTAACTTTGCAAACAACTCAACTTTGGGTATTCCTAATATTGCAATTGTATTTTTTATCATCGTTATCTGCACTATGGTTATGCTACGTTACAATGTTTTTGGACGATTAATAATCGCTATTGGTAGTAACGAAGAAGCATCTCGTTTATCCGGAATTAAAGTCAATAAATACAAATTTTTAGTCTATGCCATTTCTGGTGCTTTAGCGGCAACTGCAGCTATTATTGTTGCTTCTAGAACCAATTTAGGGTCTCCAAATATGGGAATGGCTTGGGAGCTAGACGCTATTGCTGCTGTAGTTATTGGAGGAGCAAGTTTAAATGGAGGAAAAGGAACTGCTATAAATACCTTAATGGGAGTGCTTATTTTAGGATTAATAGGAAACATTTTAAACTTATTAAACGTGCCTTCGTATCCGCAACAAGTGGTTAAAGGTGCTATCATCATTTTCGCAGTATTATTACAAAGATTCGAAAGCAAATAAATATATATTCTGTAATGGAAAACTTAAAATTAAATAGTAAAAACCTTTCTGCAATTGGAGAACGAATTGCAATACCAAAGTATAGTAGATCTGATATTAAAACAGGAATTGTACATGTTGGTATTGGCGGATTTCATAGAGCGCATGAAGCCTTCTACACAGACCAATTATTACAAGATGAAGCTGTAAAAGATTGGGGAATTTGTGGTGTGGCTTTATTAGATTTCGACACCAAAATCTACAACACTTTAAAGGAACAAGATGGCTTGTATACTTTAATTGTTAAAGAATTAGATGGCACACATACCAAACGTGTTATTGGTGCGATAACAGAATATCTGTTTGCTCCAGAAAATCCAACAAAGGTCATTGAGAAAATGGCGAGTCCAGAGGTTAAAATTATAACATTAACCATTACAGAAGGTGGTTATAATTATAATGAAGCGACTAAAACATTCGATTTTACAAATCCGTTAATTATTCACGATTTAGAATATCCTGATGCACCAAAAACAATATTTGGTTATTTAACTCAAGCTTTAAAATTAAGACAAGAACGTGGATTAAAAGGCATCACTATTCAGTCTTGTGATAATATTCAAGGTAATGGTCACATGACACAAAATATGCTATTAAGCTATGTGTCTAAAGCAGAACCATCTTTAGTAGATTGGATTAATGAAAATGTTTCTTTTCCAAATGCAATGGTAGACAGAATTACACCTGTAACTACAGCAGAAGATATTACACATTTAAAAGAAACTTCTGGTATCGATGATGCTTGGCCTGTAGTTTGTGAGCCATTTAAACAATGGGTTATAGAAGATAATTTTATTGCAGGAAGACCAGATTGGGAAAACGTAGGAGCGCAGTTTGTTGAAGATGTTGTGCCTTATGAAAAAATGAAACTAAGTTTATTAAATGCTGGACATTCAGTATTAGGGATTTTAGGTGCATTAATGGGTTACAATACTATTGATGAAGCGGTTAATAATCCAAATATTAGAACTTTTTTAAAGCACTATATGGATGAAGAAGTAACGCCAACTTTAGGGGATTTAGAAGGTGTTGATTTAGAGGCCTACAAGCAATCATTGTTAGAGCGCTTCGGAAACATCAATATTAAAGATCAAATTGATCGTATTTGTTCGGAAACTTCTGCAAAATATCCAATTTTTATTTTACCTACGATTCAATCACAATTAGAAACAAAAGGATCTATTCAGTTAGCTGCATTTGTAACAGCTGCTTGGGCAATTTATAGTTTGGGTACTAATAAAAATGGAGACACTTTAATCATAAAGGACGCTTTAAAACAAGAATTAGGTGAAAAAGCGAAAGAGGCAAAACAGAATCCTATTGCATTTTTAGAATTGGGATCGGTTTTTGGAACTTTAAAACAGAATCCTGTCTTTACTGAAGCATTTGTAAATGCCTATGAAGATATCACAAATAAAAATATTGAAGATAATTTAAAAAGTATTAATAGTACTTATTAATAATAAAGTAGTATGAAAAATATAGTTTGTTTTGGAGAAGTGTTATGGGATGTTTTTCCTACTCACAAAAAAATTGGAGGAGCACCTCTAAATTTTGCAATTAGATTAAAATCATTAAATAATAATGTCTCTATCATTAGTAGAATAGGTAAAGATAAATTAGGTAAAAAAGGAGTGTTTTTTATTGTAGATAAAGGGATTAATACCGAAAGTCTTCAGATTGATGATACGCTTCAAACGGGAAAAGTAAAAGTAGCCTTAGATTTAGATGGTCAGGCAACTTATGATATACAATATCCTAGAGCTTGGGATAATATCCAGTTAACCGAAGCTTCTAAACAAGCTACTTTAGATGCAGATGCTTTTGTTTATGGTAGTTTAGCTGCAAGAAAAAGTACGACAAAGCATACCTTGTATGAGCTTTTAAAAATTGCAAAAAACAAGATATTTGATGTCAATTTAAGACCACCTTATTACGATATAGATATTGTAAAACATTTAATGAATGAAGCCGATTTTATTAAATTTAATGATGACGAGATTGATATGGTTTGTGCTGATATGCAATTTGATAAACAATCCTTAGAAGATAAAATCAAATATATTGCAGAACAGACAAATACCAAGTCTATTTGTGTTACAAAAGGAGATAAAGGTGCTATTCTGTATTATTATGATGAGTTTTATTATAACGAAGGTTACCCAATTCAAGTCATAGACACAGTTGGAGCAGGAGACTCATTTTTAGCAACTTTAATCAATAAATTATTAAATAATGATAATCCACAAGAAGCTATAAATTTTGCATGCGCAATTGGAGCTATTGTAGCAGGAAGTGAAGGTGCAAATCCAAAAATATCGGAAGAAGATATTAGTAACTTTATTGAAAGTAATAGTTAGGTTTTGTAAATAGATTGATAGCAAATCCTTTAAAGCTTTATGGTAACTCATAAAGCTTTTTTATTTACTATACTTAAACTACTGTTGCTTTGTGTGTTCTTTTAAATTTACAAGTTATCTTTGCACAAAATTTAATATATGTCATATTCGTTTTCTAGTTTAGGAATTAATAGTGTAATAAATAACACGTTATCTAATTTAAACATCACTGTTCCTACAGATATTCAATCTAAAGCAATTCCTGTAATCCTTAATTCTAAGGATGATATTGTCGCTATTGCAAAAACGGGTACTGGTAAAACCGCAGCATTTGGATTACCGCTATTACAACTTGTAAATCCAGAGAATACTAACATTCAAACAGTTATATTAGCTCCAACAAGAGAATTAGGACAACAGATTTTAAAAAATTTAGACAGTTTTAATTCTGAAGAATTAGCAGTGTCAATTACAGGTGTTTTTGGTGGTATACCTATAAAACCTCAAATAGAAAGACTTAAACAGCAAACCCATATTGTAGTTGCTACTCCAGGTCGTTTAGCAGATGTTATAGATCGTAAAGCTATTGATGTCAGTCAAATTAATTATTTTGTTTTAGATGAAGCAGACGAAATGGTTAGCGCACATAAAGAAGGGCTTGAGGTTATTATTAAAGCTTTACCAAAATCAAGGCGTACGTTGTTATTTACTGCAACAATGCCAGGAACCATTAAGCAATTGGTACAAAACAGCTTGGCTAAAACAGTAACTACAATTGAAGCGGATATGCAAACTGTAGGGCATCAAGGTATTGAGCATCAATTTGTAGTTGTACAGCCTATCGAAAAACTAAATGTTTTAATGCATTTTTTAAACTCTAACGATGGACAACGTGGTATCATTTTCTGTAAAACGAAAGCAGCAGTTAACAAATTAGCAAAAAACTTAGCAATTAATAAATTTTCATCAGGTGCTATTCACGGAAGTTTATCACAAGGAATTCGTGATCGTATTATGGGACAATTTCGTGAGGGTCACATTAATATTTTAGTAGCAACAGATTTAGCTGCTCGTGGTATAGATGTTAAAGATTTAGCTTTTGTTGTAAATTATCATTTACCAGATACTTATGAAGCTTATGTCCACAGAAGTGGTCGTACAGCTAGAGCAGGAGCAAAGGGGTTAGCATTAAGTGTAATTCAAGAAGATGAAGTACAAGATATTCCAGAATTTGAAGATGAGTTAGGGATCACGTTTAAGCAATATCAAAAAGCAGATGCTAAAAGCATCGAGCAAAATAACGGATTATTATGGGCAAGAAAGATCTTTAAAACAAAACCTAATCGTGATATTCCTGAAGATTTTAAAGCAAAAGTCAAAACTATATTTCATCATTTAACTAAAGAAGAATTAATAGATAAAATCTTGGCTAATTATATAGCAGAAAGCAATACTATTGTAGAAAAGCAAACCACTAAAAAGGTAAAAAAGAAACAATAATTATGTCTAATTATTTAAAGATACAACAAGATATTTTAGATAAATTAAATATCAAAGCGCTTAATCCAATGCAGGAAGAAGCACTGTTATCTATTGCTAATACAGAAAACACTGTACTATTATCACCAACAGGGACTGGTAAAACACTAGCCTTTTTATTACCTACCATTACAGCTTTAGACCCTAATTGTAATGAAGTTCAATTATTAATTTTAGTGCCTTCACGTGAGTTAGCCATTCAAATAGAGCAAGTTGTACGCACAATGGGTTCTGGTTTTAAAGCCAATGCAGTGTATGGAGGACGTCCTTTTAGTAAAGATAAAATTGACTTAGCACATACACCTGCCATAATTATTGGTACTCCTGGTCGTATTGCAGATCATTTACGTCGCGAGACTTTTGCTGTAGATAACATAAACACGTTGGTTTTAGACGAGTTTGATAAGTCTTTAGAAGTTGGTTTTGAAAAGGAAATGAGTCAAATTATCAATAATTTGCCTCACATAAAAAAACGAATCCTTACTTCTGCAACTCAAGATATGGACATTCCACGTTTTGTAGGTTTAGAAAACCAAATCATTATAGATTATTCGGATACTAAAATTTCAAAATTACAGATCAATCACGTATTGTCTCCTGACAAAAATAAGCTTCAAACCTTAGTCGATCTTTTACATGACATTGGTAACAAACCTGGTATTGTTTTTTGTAATTACAAAGACACCATACAATATGTAAGCGATTTTTTAAATAAAAATAATATTGCGCATGGTTGTTTTCAAGGTGGTATGGAACAAATAGATAGAGAGCGTGCTTTAATTAAGTTTAGAAACGGGACACACCAAATTATAATTGCTACAGATCTGGCTGCACGTGGTTTAGATATTCCAGAGCTTAATTATATCATTCATTATCAACTACCTTTAAAAGCCGAAGAATTTACCCATCGTAATGGTCGTACTGCTCGTATGAATACGGAAGGGACAGCTTACGTATTACAATGGGAAGAAGAGCGTTTACCAGATTTTATCACTGTTGATGACACAGTAACACCAAACGGAAAGCTTACCAAAATGGCTACGGATTGGACCACCTTGTTTATTTCTGGAGGACGAAAAGATAAAATATCAAAAGGAGATATTGCTGGAGTATTATTTAAACAATGTCATCTTGAAAAATCAGAAATTGGAGTCATAGAGCTTAAACAAGATTGCGCATTTGTAGCAGTGCCAAAAGCTAAAGCAAACAGTATTATTGACAAAATAAACAATACACGACTTAAGAAAAAGAAAGTACGTGTGTATACTATATAAAATAATTTTAGTTTTAAATTTTAAAAGCCTCAAGATATCAATAATATTTTGAGGCTTTTTTATATTCTAAAAACATGATAATCCTATAACACACTTGTATAATTGTATAATGCTTTTACTGGTAATACTTAAGACCTTTGTGTAAACAAAATTATAATCATAAAAGCCTAAGGTTTCGGTTAACCAATCAACCTTCGCTTTTAATAAAAAATACAATACAATGATAAAACCAAGAGAAAAAGCACCAGAACTAGAAATACAATTAGTAAACGACACCACTTGGAAGTTAAGTGACCAATCGCCAAAAAATTTCACCTTAATATTATTTTACAGAGGTAAACACTGTCCAGTGTGTAAGTCTCAGTTAGAAGAACTTCAAAAAAAGGTGAGCAAGTTTACAGAGCGTGGTGTAAATATCATAGCCATAAGTAGTGATACAGAAGCGGTTGCAAAAGCAACACATGACGAGTGGGAGATAGCAAACATACCATTAGGTTATGGTTTGTCTATAGACGAAGCAAGACAATGGGGTTTATTTATTTCGGAAGGGATTAAGGACGAACCTGAACTGTTTACAGAACCTGGCTTGTTTTTACTAACACCTGACCAAACCGTGTATTGGGAATCTTTACAATCTATGCCATTTGGACGTCCAAGTTTTAATGACGTATTAGGAGGTATTGATTACATCTTAAAAGCAGATTATCCTGCTAGAGGAGAGGCGTAATACCTAACAACCCGATAGACTAGTATTAATTAAAAAGAAAATGAAAAAGAATATGACAAAGACATCAAATAAAGGATTTTCGACTATAAATCCAGCAACAGAAAAAGAAATACAACATTATAATTACATGACAGAAGAAGACGCTTTAAAAGCAGTCAACAACTGTGATAAAGCCTATCAAGACTGGAGACTTAAATCTTTAGATCAACGTGCTGAAATAGTAAAATCCATTGGCGAACAACTTAAAAAAGTAAAAGACGAGTACGCAAAACTTATGACCCAAGAAATGGGTAAATTAGTCAAGCAAAGTCATGAAGAAATTGAATTGTGTATTGGTATTTGTGAGTTTACTGCAACCGAAGGTAGAAAAAAACTAGAAGACGAAGTTAGAACCATGGAAAATGGTGGTAAAGGTATCATACAACAAGCACCTCTAGGTGTTATTTATGGTATCCAACCATGGAATTTCCCATTATATCAAGCCATAAGATATGCCATAGTTAACCTAATGGCAGGAAACGGAGTCCTTTTAAAACACGCTAAAAATGTAACTGGTTCTGCCTTAATGCTTAAAAAAGTATTTGAAGACGCTGGTTTACCTAAAAACCTATTCACTGTTTTAATTATAGATCATGACACGTCAGATAAAATTATAGAGCATAAACTAGTTAGAGGTGTAACGCTTACAGGTAGCTCTAAAGCAGGTGAGTATATCGCACAAAAAGCAGGAAAAGCTTTAAAAAAGACGGTTTTAGAATTAGGGAGTAACGATGCTTATTTAGTTTTAGAGGATGCAGATGTGGATTTAGCTGTAAAAACTAGTGTGTTTGGTCGTACTTACAATAACGGAGAAACCTGTGTTGCAGCAAAACGTTTTGTAGTTGTAGACAAAGTATATGATCAATTTAAAGACGCTTTTGTAAAGGGCATGTCGCAAATTAATCATGGAGACCCAATGGACAAGGACTCTAAATTAGGGCCTGTAGCCAGAAAAGATTTAAGAAATAAACTACATAATCAAGTTGAAGAAAGCGTTAATAAAGGCGCAGAGGTCTTATGTGGTGGTACAATACCAGATACAAAAGGATATTATTACCCATCTACTGTATTAGGAAACGTTAAACCTGGACAACCAGCTTATGATGACGAGCTTTTTGGACCAGTTGCGTCACTGATAAAAGCTAAAGATGATCAGGATGCTATGAGAATAGCTAACGATAGTCGTTTTGGACTAGGAGGCGGAATTTTTAGTAAAAATGAGGACAAAGCCATACAATTAGCCAAAAATCATTTTCATACAGGTATGATAAACATTAATTCTTACGGATTAGCACATCCAAATATGCCATTTGGTGGTATTAAAGATTCTGGTTATGGACGCGAGCATGGTGGTTTTGGTATCACAGAGTTTGTTAACACCAAAGCAATAATGCTTAACAATAGTTAATAATACCAATTAAATAGTAACAATTATAAAAGACCAAGCTTAATACTTGGTCTTTTATGTATTTTAATAATACCATTGTGCTTTAAACAGATTAATTACTAATAGGCTTAAATAAACACGTAATCACTAGTAAAACATGAGTTATGCAAACAATACCAAGTAATAAAGGTTAATTTAATGCATATTTAAAATGAATTTAAAGTTATCATTGTAATAAAAATGAAAAATAATTGAATAAAAAAATTGAAGTATCAATATTTGGCACTATACTTGTAATCTATTAAGTATTAATAAAATAAATTATATTACAATGAGTAGAGGTACAGTAAAATTTTTCAACGACACAAAAGGATTTGGTTTCATAACTGAAGAAGGAGTTGATAAAGACCATTTTGTACATATTTCTGGATTAATCGATGAGATTAGAGAAGGAGATGAGGTTGAATTCGATTTAAAAGAAGGAAACAAAGGATTAAATGCAGTAAACGTAAAAGTTATCTAATATATATCCATTACAATTAAAAAAGGCTACCTAAGAAGGTGGCTTTTTTTTGTGCCTAAACTTTAGTAATTATGTATTAATTACTACTTTGTAGGTCTAATTTGTAAGTCGCTTTATCTCTTTGATGTAAAAAGATGAGTATAACACAAGTTGGCAGTAATTAAAACGACCAGAAAATAATGAAAGAACACTTTAAACTTGCAATACAAATTAGCGGAAAAACAGCAATTATTATTTTCATGACATTTGTTTCATTTTATTCATTTGGACAAAACGACTCAAGTTACATAAACAAAACCCAATTTCAATCTGTTTTTCAAAATTTAGAATCAGGAAAATATCAAGGTACTATTAATGGAATTTTAATTGTTAAAGATCTTGACGACAAACAATCTCTATTAGATTTTCAAGGAAGTTTTGCTAAATTAGAAATAGAAAAAGACGAACACAAAGTGTACGATGTAAGTCGTAAAAAGTATAAAGGAAAAACAACAAGCGGAAAAACAGAAATAAAATACGAAACTTATGCTTATGCAAACTCCTTTGGAATTAAACTAAAAGGAGAATATTATTATTTAAACCTAATTGATGGTGCTTGTGATTTCATAATTAAAGGACTTAAATACACTTATATATCTGAAAAAAGTACTGAATATCTAATGCTACAATTTACAGAAGAAGTAAAACTAATGAATAATTACGAGAATAAAATTAGAAAAACTATAAAGGTATTACCTAATTCAACTCTGATATTCGCTATAAGTAGAAACAAAAAACCATAGCTAACAATAGTAACCGTTGCACAAGCCAATAAATTTTAAAAACAGACTTCTATAATTGCCTTGTAAGGCGTTTTCTTTTTTTTTAGTACAATTTATAAATAGTTGTTTTAAGGTTACTTAAAAACAACTGTCCTGTCATAAAAGGTCTAATAATTAAACACTTAATTACAACTACCTATCAAAACACAAAATAAACACAGGCAAAAAAATACGTAGTTATACGTATTGTACTTGCAAGTGCATTATTGTAATTTAGCCTTTAATAATACAACTATAATAAAATGAAACTTATTTAATATAAGTTACTAAAAGTTGTCATAATGGGAAATAAAACCCCAAATACAACCATACTAGTTGTTATCTAAACAGTTATGTTCAATTAATCGATGACGGAAAAAGGAAGAATAAAAATAGAATTTGGAATACTAGCAACTGACATTAATGGAGATGTTGTTATTGAAAATGAAAAAAACTTCAATTATTCATTACTTGCAAATAACAAATTATGGAAAGATGCAGAGATTCATCGAAGTATTATTGTTGATAAAAAAACAAATATCAATCTCGCAGTAACAAAATTAAAAACCAGCGAAGATGTTTCAGAAGAATTAAATCAAACATTTTCTATAAAAGTAAAAGGAGATTTTAAAGAACTTGAACTGTTTCGACTACCTTTATTAGAATATTTAAAAATCTTAAAATTTGACTCTCTATATGTTTTAAGAGATGAAGTTTCAATGCAAATTGCACAGGAACTTTATCCTGGAATAAACAAAGTAGAAAGTTTATTGCGTAAATATATAATCAAATTTTTAGTTACGAAATTAGGTCCTAAATGGTGGGATTTGACAGCCGATGTAGAAATGCAAAAAAAGACTAATTTTCGAAAAAGAAATGAAACTGTTTTTTCTGAATTTGTTGATAATAGAGCATACCTAATTGATTTTGGAGAATTAGGAAAAATAATTCATTCTCAATCATCTGGGAATTTGAAAAAAGAAGATTTATTACAAAAAATAGCTAATTTAGAAGAATCACCAGAGGCAATTGCTCAGTTCAAAAAAGAAATTCAATCTAACTATAATAAATTCTTTAAAACAGCTTTCAAAGAAAATGATTTTCAGAAAAAATGGGAGGATTTAGAAAAATTAAGACATAAAACTGCACATAATAATTTATTCACTATTCAAAATTTAGAAAATGGAAAATTATTAATTAAAGATTTGATAGACATTATAAACAATGCAGAGAAGTCAATAGAAAAAGTTTCTTTTAGTTTATATGACAAAGAAGCAATTATGGATAGTTTTGTAACATTTGAGGATATTGATGAGGAAACGTTATTAAGAGAATTAAGAAAAAGTCAAGACTGGGCATATCATAATGCTGATGATTTTGTTGGAATAAAAAGTTTTGTCACAAATCATTTAGGAAGTCGTGGTTATAAATTTGAAACTACTTGGGACTTGATTCACAAACTTGAGGAAGAAGGTAAAATTGAAACATATCAATATACTAGCGAGAAAAATGAATATGGAGTTTCTTCGATTCGAATTGCAAAACAAAACAAAATCAAGCCTACTCTTGGTGATTTATTAAAAGAATCGAAATAAGTACTATTGCTAACAATGTATATAATTTATTGCTAGGTTCTAGCCTGCTTACGAAAGTCCTCGCGGACTTTCTATTCGGTTTTTATTTACTAACTTAGTAACTTGATCACGCAACAAACCATATACAACAACGCTAGAATTTATTATGAAAAAAAACATTGTAATTTTATTAACACTTTTTCTTTCATTAAGTTCTTGTCATTCTCAAATTCTAATTGAAAAATTTCGAGCGGAAATCAATAAGTTAGATACGGAAAAGCAAATAAATGAATACTGGAAACAGCTACATAAAATTGACCAAGAAATTTTGGTAAACACAAGCGATTCAAGAACAGCTGATAGTATTTCAATATCGAATATGATTAAAACTGCTTTAATTTTTGATATACACGGAACTAAAGGATATAATCCAAATGGCTCGAGCGGTTTTTTAACGATTATAAATCTTTCTCATAATCAAATTAGTAAAAGTCAGATAGCATATTGGCCAATTATTGAAAAATGCAAAGAAATTGGAGGAGCTATAGAAAGCTTTGGAGGAAAATATCCTGCATATCAACTTGAAAGTGTGTCACTAACTTTTTACAATTACTCACTATTCAATCAAGAAAAGAAATATCCAACTCTCGTTAGTAAATTAAGTGAAATAGAAACTGCTGATATTGTTGATGAACTCCTAAAATCGTTCCAATACCAAAATGATTTGCGTAAATTGAGTGAGGTTGAAGTCCTAAATAGATGGTATCGACAGTCATTCAAAGACCGAATTGACGAAGGCGAATTTTCCATTGTAAAAATGTCAGATGACAATTTGTATCTAAAAAAATACGGGCGAATTCAAAGACTCGATCTTTTAAAAACAAAGAGTAAATCAAAAGAGTATAGAATTGAAAACGAACCTTTTGGCTGGAAATATGATTATAGCGAAGATGGAAGTTTAAGTTTAATTGACGAAAAAGATAATGAATTAATCAAATACACTTTGGTGAAATAACAAACACTAAAAACGTATACATCTTATAAACAGCTAGTTGGTTAATCAAAATTAAGGCATATTTGGAAAGTCGCCAAATTTTTAAATTTGACGATTTCCAATAAAAAAGATAAACAGTAAAATTAAAAAACCTGGCTTGTGCTTAATCCGAAAATAATTTCCTGATTTTCACGCTACGAGCCATATAAAAACCGTTGTGCATAATATGAAAGAAATCCTGAAAATGAACAAATTACTAATTGGAATTTTAATTCTGACTTTGAATTCCTGTCACTTAATTGGAAAAGGAAACGGAATTGAATTCACGATTGAAAACAAATCTGATTTCCCAATTGAGAATGTAAGATTTACAACATCTGAAAATCTTGCAGAATTTAAATTTGACAAGATTGAACCTAATGGAAATGTTTCTGAATTTCTTACTATGAAAGACAATAAAAGTGATGGAAATTATGTGTTGGAATTTACTCGAAACGGAAAAAAGGAAACCCAAGGTTATGGATATTATACGAATGGAGGAGCACTTGACAAATGGGTTGAGTTTGAAATCGAAAATGATACTGTAACTCGGAGATTTAGCGGAATGAAATATTAAAAAATACCATGCACAACAAAGTACTGTGGTAAAAAACAAGTAAAAACGCATTAATTTTTCAATAAAACACTTCTATAACTATTATCATAAGTTAGTCCTGATTTTGCTATTGCAAAAGCTTGTTTTAATAGGGTATTACAAACAGCTATTAATGCTAATTTTTTGCTCTTCCCTTTGGCTACTAATCGATCATAAATTGTTTTAAAAGCATTGTTATATTTACAGGCATTAACTACATAATGTACTTTTCAGAAATAGTTAGACTACAAATTAAATACATTTTAAAACGTACAATTACCAAAACCGTATAAAAGTAATAGGTCTGCTTCTAAATAAAAATACGTAGTTATACGTATTGTACTTGCAAGTGCATTATTGTAATTTAGCCTTTAATAATACAACTATAATAAATATGAAACTTATTTAATATAAGTTACTAAAAGTTGTCATAACGGGAAATATAACCCCAAAAACAACCATAGTAGTTGTTATATAAACCGTTGTATGCCATAAAAATGAACTCAGAAAAAAAAATATATTTAAAATGTAATTTGTGTGATAAGTCACACGAGTATCAATATTCTGATTCTGAATATAATGCAATTGAAGTTGAATGGATATCTCCCAAACAAGAGTTTCACCTTTTGACCACTACACCAATTGTAGATGAAAACTATTTAGTTAATCTTACATCGCCATTGACTTTAAGAATGGACAATCTTTTTTGGGCAGTTTATCTAAACCCATACTCGAGTCTAAATGGAATTGAAAAAGAACAGGATTTAAAAGATATTAGATTCTGTAAGTGTCAAATAAATAAAATAATTGAGTTGAATGATCAGCAAGCATCTATTGAAATTAAAATTCTAGATATTAAGAAAACTGACGGATTAAAAACTCATCATAAACCTAATATTCAATGGAAAACCTTAATGGATGATGGAGATTCCTTTAATAGATACGGCTCTACAGAAAACTTCAAATCCTTTTCATACATAGACGTAAACGTAGAATCAGATTTAGGAATTAGTGCAGTTGTTAAAAAGGAAGAAAATAGGACAAGTCAGATTGTAGCAATAAACCAATGGGATTTTCATCTTGATGAATGGATACTGTGTAAAATACCATTAAATAAAGAAGAAGAAAAGAAATACGGCATACAACACGGTGTATAAAACATAGCTAATAAAGGCTAAACCGAAAGGGTTGCGTATATTTAGAAAGTCCGCCAAATTTTTAATTTGGCTTTAAAAACAGAAAAGGTAAATCAAAATATAAAAATTTGGCTCAGTACTAAATCGAAAATGTAGTATCTTTTTGCACGCTACGATTTCATACACTGGACCGTTGGCAACAATTTAAACCATACCATATACCTTGAGAAAATATTCATTAATATTAATTTCTGTTTTAGCCTTGTTATTAAATAGTTGTGATGCTGATACAATAGCAAGTTGTCTAATTGGAATTAGGCCTGTGCTTGAGGAAAAGGAATTAACTGATGGACAGAAGAATTTATCTTATTCTGATAACATTATTGTTGAGATAGAAAATGCTCTAGACAGCGACTACTTCATTGAAAATGTTGAGATTAATGAAGACCTACCTAACGGTATAATTTATAACGTTTCAAACAGAACAATTACCTTTGAAGGAGTTCCTAATGAAATTGGGAATTTTGAATTTGAAGTCAGGGTAATTATTAGACCTTACATTTATGAAGATGATGGGTCAGATAATCTCTGTAGTAATGCATCTAGTAGAATATATATGATTAAAATTGAATAAAACTATTGCTGACAATTTGAGAAAATTGAGATATTTTCATCAAAATACAATAAAAGTGATGATGCGAAAAAAGCCTCTTAGTCTGACATTGAAAAACTTGAATCGGATTTAAAAGCTGGTATTATCTTAAGATGTGTATAATTCATTGCTAGTTATAAGACTACATACGAAAGTCCTCGCGGACTTTCTATCTGTGATTTATTTGCTAACTTTAGTGCTTAAAACACGCAACTAACCATACACAAAACCGTAAGCAATTTAAGAGAGCATTCATGAAAGATTGGGAGTTAGATAGAATTCGTATTTGGATAAGAGCTGCTAGCATTTATGAAAAGAATAACGGAGTAAAATTTCTAATTGACCAAAATGATAAATCGCTCTTTAATCTTATCCAAAAAGGTAACGAATGGAAATGTGTCCTTAATCAAGAAATTGGTGTTCGATATTCAAAAGAACAGATTAAAACACTTCAGAACAAAATAGAATCTCTAAAAAATAATCAGAATGAAATACTAGAGTTTCCTAAATTGACCAAAAGCGAAATAGAGCATATCAAAAAAACGGAATTAGAACTCGAGAAAAAGAAAAAAGATAAAGTCGAATTTGATTGGATGGAATATGGAGAAATTACTCACGGAAAGCCAACGGATTTTGGAATTGAATGGTTAAAAGAACTTGGAATTGAAATTAATGAACTTTCAAGAATTGGATTCTAATATAATGTAAAAAAAAACTGCTTGCAACACGGTGTATAAAACATAGCTAGTAATTGCTAAAACAAAAACTCTGTGATTGTTTGCAAAGACCGCCAAATTTTTAAATTTGGCTTTTAGAATAGAAAAATTAAAAACAAAACATAAAAATTTGGCTCTGTGTTAATCCGAAAAATTAGCGTCTTTTTACACGCCACAAATCATATATGCAAACCGTCCGTTAACCATAATAAAAGCCTCATAATGAAACATAAAATAAATGTAAAAATGTCTTCTAATCAGGATATCTTAAATACATTAACCTATCTAATAGATAATTATGATGAAATTGCTAAAGATTCCTATGAAAACTCTGGACTAGAGTTTTATGATAATTCTACCAATAATTTAATAGAATTAGATAAATCTTTACATCCAGAAATCCCCAATTATAGTGAGCTTGCTTTTTATTTGACAGTTGTACGTAATAAAAATACTTTTGAAAAAGTAGAAAAACTCACCCAGATAGTCATCGAAAAAAATAGTTCAAAATCAATCTGGATGGATGAAGAGATACAAATGGGGCTAAGTCCTGCTTTTGCACTTGCTTTTGAAGATAAAAAATATATTTCAAACTTTGTAAATGTTTTAAGGACGTTTGACTTAAATCATGAGGTTTATGAACCTTTTTTTATAGAACTTTTGTTTGAAAAATGGGAGATTTGTGATGAGACATTATTCCTTTTAGCAGCTAGGTCTGGGAGTATCTCAGGTCAATGGGGAATCGAAAACTATAAAATACCAAAACTAGATGTAGAACAAAAAAATAAATTCATAAGATATTTACTTGAAGACACCTTAAAATCGAAAGCAGTTTATAGTGATCTTCTTATTGATTCCTTAAACTTTTTAGAAATTTCTATAGACACTGAGAAATTTGATAGTCTTTTTGAGCATTACAAACCTCTATTTAATAAAAATAATATTCCTTCTTTAAATCATCTCGGATAAAATAAAAATCACTAACAACAAATAAACCCCATTAAAACGAGGGTTTATTTAATCCGTTATCTCACATATGAACAAACAAAAAACTAAATCAATTATTCTATTGTCATTTTGTTTGGTAAGCATCATTATTTTTCAATCATGTGAATCAAAGAATAAAAGGAATGGAATAATAAAAGATTCTAAATTAGTTAAGAAAAAAGAAGACAAATATGAAAGACAATGGCTTGAAACTGAATATATATATCCTGACTCAATTTTAGTTTCAAAAGTAGAAGTTTATCTAACAGAAGATAACGATACCATTTATCAACAATGCAAATTCTATAGAAATAATGTCTTGGATTCGACTAGAAGTACTTATTATAAATTGGATTTAAATAAAAAAGGTAATAACCAATATTACGGAAGAATATATTTCCACTTACAATCAAAAGGCCAATTTAAAAACCAATTGATTGAAAAGAATTTAGGTTTAGCATTTTTACATTTAGCGGGTGACACAACAAAAATATTTGATTTTGAATCCAAAAATAAAGACTATGTTGAATTCGAATACACTCATACAAGTGATACTTTAATTGGAATGCTTTATCAAACAAGGCTTTTGGACACCATAATAAATGGAGAAAAAAAGGTCAGAATTGTCGAAATAGGATTTCCAATTGACAATATGCCAAAAACAAACAACCCTTACATTGAAGTATTTGATTTATATAAAAATAAATACGTGAGATAACAAAGTACTGTGGTAAAAAACAAGTAAAAACGCATTAATTTTTCAATAAAACACTTCTATAATTATTATCATAAGTTAGTCCTGATTTTGCTGTTGCAAAAGCTTGTTTTAATAGGGTATTACAAACAGCTATTAATGCTAATTTTTTGCTTTTCCCTTTGGCTACTAATCGATCATAAATTGCTTTAAAAGCATTGTTATATTTACAGGCATTAACTACATAATGTACTTTTCAGAAATAGTTAGACTACAAATTAAATACATTTTAAAACGTACAATTACCAAAACCGTATAAAAGTAATAGGTCTGCTTCTAAATAAAAATACGTAGTTATACGTATTGTACTTGCAAGTGCATTATTGTAATTTAGCCTTTAATAATACAATTATAATAAATATGAAACTTATTTAATATAAGTTACTAAAAGTTGTCATAACGGGAAATATAACCCCAAAAACAACCATAGTAGTTGTTATATAAACCGTTGTAAGTAATTTAAACAAACCGTGATAATACGAAAGGAAATAAAGGATGACAATGAACTTTACTTATATTTCAATGGAAAATTGATTTATAAAAGATGGTTGAATCTTGGCTATTCTAAAGTCTTTGACAAAATGGCTTATGGAAAAGATACTTTTGTTAGCATTGTAACAGACGAAAATGGAAAAACGAGACACAAGAGAAAAATATTTATAAACGGAGAATTTTGTGAATCTAAACAAGATTTTTGGAATAAATACGTTGCAGAAATCGACTCTGAATCGGCAAAACATTTTGGAAAAAACCTTGATGCTTTTAATGACGCTATAACAGCGGAAGGACCAGGTTTTCCTGGAGATTGTATTATAGAAATAATCGGAACTGAAAAACTGGAAAAAGTATTCGGAAAAGATGATTTTGATTTTATTATAGATTTATTGAAAAACGCTGAATTCGTAGATTTAATAGTGGAAAAATCAGAGGTGTGAAATACAAAAATATTCCTTCAGCAATTCACAATTTTGGACATAGTTTTTTAAGCTATGAAAATTATGTTGATTCTGATTACGTAATTGATGAATTGAATAAAATAAGTGGAAAGAATTATGACATAAAAATTGATTGGAAAACTAAAGAATTCCAACCAAAGACAATGATTTCTGACCGAATTACTAAATCAATTGGTTATTGGTATGATAACATAAATGAGCATTTCAAATCACAAAACGTAGAATTTGACTCTCTAAAATCATTTGAACTAATTTGGGAAAATGGAAAAAGGCCAAAAGTTATTGCGACTGACGATAGAGGAAAATTTTACGAAAAGGAAATAACAAATACATTATAAACTGAATAAAAACTACTTACAACAATGCATATATTTTATTGCTAGGTTATAGCCTGCTTACGAAAGTCCTCGCGGACTTTCTATTCGGTTTTTATTTACTAACTTAGTGACTTGATCACGCAACAAACCATATACTAAACCGTTGTAAACAAGCTAAAAAAACATATGAATTTAGAAAAATTTTACTCTTTAAGAAAAGATTTTGTAGTTATAGGATTGACAGGAAGAGCAGGTGCAGGATGTTCAGAAATTAGTAAAGTGTTAAAATCAGAGAGTTTTATTTCTGACTCAGAATACAAAAGACCTCAAAAATTAATAGAATCGGAAGAAATAAAATTTGATATATGTCATAATTATTTGCAAACGGATAACAATTTTAGTCCTTTCACTACTATAAATTATAAAAATATACTTCTTCTTCACCTCGCATTTGAATCTGTAAAAATGGAGAACCCAATAGACTATATAATTAATGTAATTACTCAATATGGAGATGAATATGAAGATTACACTAACCGATTTGGAAGAAAAAGTGATTCAAGTTTTGTGGATGAAATTGAAAAATTTCTAAATCAAGAATTCAATTCTGTAGTAAACCTATTCACAAACCACGATAAATACTCTGCACTAAGTGATTGGCTAAAAAAAGAAGCAAATTCTTGTGAATTTATTGAAAACTTTTTTTCCTTATTTAAAACATTTTCAAATTCTTTTTTCGAGATACTTAACAAAAATAACATTACTAAAAGAACTAGATTCACACACGATATTGCAATTAATTTGAGAGAAGTTGGTTTGTGTCTTCAAAAGCCAAAACCTAGAGAAACTGAAAATCTAGAGAATATCTATACAGTTGCTGAATCAATAAACAGAGTGATTAAATTATGGAGAAAAAAGAATGATAACAAATGTAAAATTATAATTGATGCACTAAAAAATTCTTTAGAACTTATGTTCTTTAAAGAAAAATATAGTGGATTTTATATGTTAGCCGTTAATAAAGAAGAAAGCGAAAGATTAAAATATATTGAGAATTCAATAATTGAGAGATATGGGAAAGATAATGAAACTCACATATCAGAAATAATTAAATTAGATGAAAATGAATACAAAGGAGATGATGTGAATTCTGGAGATTTCGCAGCACCAGATATTGAAAATTGTATTCAAAAAAGTGATTATCATATTTTCCATTCAAAAAACAATGAAATCAACACAAATATTGAGAAATTAAAAAATTTAAATTATCAATTAATAAGATTTCTAGCTTTGATTGGACAACCCGGAATTATAACACCTACTGCTATAGAAAGAACAATGCAAGTCGCTTTTAACGCAAAGTATAATTCAGGATGTATCTCAAGACAAGTTGGAGCAGTTGTTACAGATAAAAATTATTCTGTAAAGTCAATCGGATGGAATGATGTTGCACAAAATCAAATGCCTTGTAAACTTCGAAATGCAAGTGATTTGACAAACGGAAAATCTACTGAATTATATAGTCAATACGAATTAGGAGGCGGAAAATTTGAAATAGAAAAAGGAAAAACTAAATCATTTAAGGAACTTCTAACGGATGATTTAGACAAAGCAAATCTTAATAATTTAGCTGGCTTAAATTGTTCTTTTTGTTTTAAATCTTTTCAAAACGCTTACGAAAATGAAAAAAACCAAGTACATACTAGGTCATTACACGCTGAGGAAAATGCAATGATGCAAATTACTAAAAACGGCGGAGTTGGATTAAAAGGAGGATATTTATTTACAACTGCTAGCCCTTGTGAACTTTGTTCTAAAAAAGCTTTTCAACTTGGTGTGGAAAAAATATTTTTCATTGACCCATATCCAGGAATTGCAAGAAATCATACTTTACAAAATGGAATCGATAAAAAAGGAAATCCTACTTTAGAAATGTTTAGAGGTGCAGTTGGTCGAACCTTTCACAAACTTTATGAACCATTTATGTCTCACAAAGATGAAATAAAAATACGTACGAAATTTTCGCCATCTAAAATAGAAAAGCCATTAATTGAAAGACTAGAAAGAGAGAATTTAAATGCAGATAAATTAAAGGCAATACAAGATATTTTAAAAAGTTAGAAATATAAAAGCCAGTTTACAACAAAGTACTGTGGTAAAAAACAAGTAAAATCTCATTAATTTTTCAATAAAACACTTCTATAATTATTATCATAAGTTAGTCCTGATTTTACTATTGCAAAAGCTTGTTTTAATAGCTTATTACACACCGCTATTAATGCTAGTTTTTTGCTCTTCCCTTTGGCTACTAATCGATCATAAATTGCTTTGCAAGCATAGTTATATTTACAGGCATTAAAACTGCACATAAATAATAAATTGCGGAGCTTTTGATTCCCTATTTTACTAATTCGCGGACGTCCTTTTACACTACTCCCACTTTGACGGATCACTGGTGTTAAACCAGCGTAACTACACAATTCACTTCCGCTTGTAAAACGATCAAATCCATCGGTCAAAACCACTAGCATTAATGATGTTTTGGGACCAATTCCTGGAATACTTTTTAAGCGTGTTAAAACATCTTGATGCA